>Ga0070734_10000020_pt1 | contig 506338 bp, 527 predicted proteins | sample Coa_R1_8_FD_66444 | JGI IMG/M metagenome (GOLD analysis project Ga0070734, IMG submission 66444) | Surface soil microbial communities from Centralia Pennsylvania, which are recovering from an underground coalmine fire - Coalmine... | ecosystem: Environmental > Terrestrial > Soil >...
GAGCGCGATCGGATCGGACCTCTGGCATCTCGCCAAGACCCCTGCCGACCGCGATCGCCTCGTCGCCGAGCCCGCGCTCATTCCGTCAGCGATCGAGGAGTTCTTGCGGGCCTACGCGCCCGTCACCATGGCGCGCGAGGTCATGAAGGACACCGTTATCGACGGCTGCCCGGTCAAGTCCAGAAACATGATACTTCTCTCGTTTCCGGCGGCGAACCGCGATCCGGCCGTGTTTCCCGATGCCGACAAGGTCATCATCGACCGCAAGGAGAACCGCCACGTCGCCTTCGGCCTTGGCATTCACCGCTGCGTCGGGTCGAACCTCGCGCGCATGGAGCTTGCGGTCGCGATCGGCGAATGGCTCAAGCGCATACCGAAGTTCAGGATTGATCCCGGTGCTCCGGTAACGTGGTCGGAGGGCACCGTGCGCGGCCCGCGGCATTTGCCGCTGTTGTTCGGATGAACGCTGAAATTTAGGTCCAGCCGTTGACCTCGATCGCGTTTCGCGGCTTACCCTAGGCAATGGCCGTCGAAACAAAGCAGGTCGGCGAGGATGAGGCGGGCATGCGGCTCGACCGCTGGTTCCGCGCGCATTATCCGGCGCTCGCCTTCGGCCATCTGCAGAAACTGCTGCGCACCGGACAGGTGCGCGTCGACGGTGCCCGGGTGAAGACCAACACGCGGCTTGCGCCGGGCCAGCGCGTGCGCGTGCCACCGCTCTCGAAAAATTCCGGCGGCCCGCAAGCAGGGCTTCCAGGCGAGGCGACCAAGGACAGGGAGCGGAAAAAGGGCGGCGACGCCGAATTCCTGAAATCCATCACCCTTTACGAAGACCAGGAGGTGCTCGTTCTCAACAAGCCAATGGGGCTCGCGGTGCAGGGCGGCTCGGGCACGGTCCGTCACGTCGACGGCATGCTGAATGCGCTGCGTGGCCGCGACGGCCAGCGGCCGCGGCTCGTGCATCGCCTCGACAAGGACACTTCCGGCGTTCTTCTGGTTGCGAAGACCCGCCTAGCCGCCGCGGCCCTGGCGAAAACCTTCCGCTCCCGCTCGGCGCGCAAAATCTACTGGGCGCTGGTCGCGGGCGTCCCCAAGCCGCGACAGGGGCGTGTTTCTACTTATCTTGCCAAGGGCGGCGGTCCCGAGGGCGAATTGATGCGGATCGCCAAGCACGGCGAAAAAGACGCGAGCCACGCCGTCACCTATTACGCGGTGGTGGACCAGGCGGCGCAAAAACTCTCCTGGCTGTCGCTGAAGCCCGTCACCGGCCGCACGCATCAATTGCGCGCGCATTGCCAGATCATCGGCCACCCGATCGTCGGCGATCCGAAATATTTCGAGAAGGAAAACTGGGAATTGCCCGGCGGCTTGCAGAACCGGCTGCACTTGCTCGCCCGCCGGCTGGTGATTCCGCATCCGAGCGGGAAAGGGACCATCGACGTCACCGCGCCGCTGCCGCCGCATATGCAGCAATCGTGGAGTTTGCTTGGCTTCGACGCCAAGCAATACGACCCGATCGTCGAGGCGCCGGAGGAGTAGATGATCCGCGATCTCTTCGATGCGTTGGGGAACGCGCCCGGCGATCCGATGGAAGCCGCACGGCGCGCGATGCGGCAAGCGATTCCGAAACGATTCTATCGAAAGGCGGCGGCGGGCGAGGCGGAGGGAGGCTTCGCACTCTTGCTCGACGGCAAGACGGCGAAGACGCCCGCGGGGAAGCCGCTGGTATTGCCGACACGCGCGCTCGCAGAGGCGATCGTCGCCGAGTGGCAAGCACAGGAAGAAACCATTGATCCCGCGAAGATGCCGCTTACGCGGCTCGCCAATCTTGCGATCGATCAGGCCGAAAAAGAAGCGCCCTCACTCCGCGCGGAAATTCGCCGCTATGCCGCCTCCGACCATGTGCTCTACCGCGCCGGCGAGCCCGAAGGCCTCGTTGTGTTGCAGGCCGCGCATTGGGATCCGATCGTGGAGTGGGCGCATAGCGCGCTCGGCGCGCGCCTGATCCTCGCCGAAGGCGTGAACTTCGTGGCCCAGCCTGAAACCGCGCTTGCCGCCATCGGCGCCGAAGTCGAGAACTGGCCGCCGCCTTTTGCGCTTGCCGCACTTGCCTCGCTCACCTCGCTCGCGGGCTCGGCATTGATCGCGCTTGCGCTTGCGCGCGGACGGCTCAGTACGGTCGAGGCCTGGAATGCCGCCCATGTGGACGAGGATTGGAACATCCGCCAATGGGGCGAGGACAGCGAGGCGGCGCATCGCCGCGCCGGGCGCCTTTCCGAGTTCGAAGCGGCGGCGAAGATGCTCGCGCTTCTCGACCGGAAATGAGCATGGACCGCCGCGCTGCGCTCAGGCTTCTCCTGACGGCTTCTCACTCGGCCCACACGGCGGCGTGATGCGATCGCGAGCGCTTTCACGGCCGCGCGAAAAAGCGCGGCACTTTCGTCGCGTCGGAATGAGCGAACGTGAAGAGGCTTGATTGGCCTCCTTTTGCGCAACGATGAAAAAGAACGCTCAGGGGAAGCCTTGTGCCGACCCTGCGGCGGCGATGGGGCCGCCGTATTCGGAGGAAATAAAAATGTCCGCAATCAAGAAGATCGTTCTTGCAACCGTTGCGGCCGGCTCGCTGGTCGCGGCGTCCACCGCCCAAGCCCGGGACATCGCCATCAATCAGGAAGGCCAGATGGTGATTTTCGGCGGCAACGGCCAGGCCGTGATCGGTACGATGAAGTCATTCGACGCGTTCAAGGCCGGCGCGAAGCCGCTCGCGGGCGGCGTCGTCATCTTCATGCATGAGGGCAAGCTCTACATGTATGACGACCCGAAAGGCGCGATGTACGACCACCGCACCGATGTGGGCCAGTTCTAGGCAAGGGCGTTCCGGATAAGACGACTAGCCCGGTCTTCGACCGGGCTATTTTCTTGCCCTGATAGCGAATTTCCGCCATTCCGCCGGATGGGCGGCATCCTATAATGCGGAATCACTACGCGGCGCGACCGCCGCGAACGGGTCAGGGGCATGAAGGACATTCTCGACAAACTCGAACACCGCCGCGCGCAGGCGCAAAAGGGCGGCGGCGACACCCGCATCGAGGCGCAGCACAAGCGCGGGAAATTGACCGCGCGCGAGCGGATCGAGCTTTTGATGGACAAGGGCTCGTTCGAGGAGTTCGACACCTTCGTCGAGCACCGCGCCACCGACTTCGGCATGGACAAGACGAAAATTCCCGGCGACGGCGTGGTCACCGGCTGGGGCACGGTGAACGGCCGGAAAGTTTTTGTTTTCGCCAAAGACTTCACCGTGTTCGGCGGCTCGCTCTCCGAGACGCACGCGCAGAAGATCATCAAGATCCAGGACATGGCGCTGAAGATGCGGGCGCCGATCATCGGCCTCTTTGACGCGGGCGGCGCGCGCATCCAGGAGGGGGTCGCGGCACTCGGCGGCTACGGCGAAGTATTCAAGCGGAACGTGGTGGCGAGCGGAGTGATCCCGCAGATATCCGTGATCATGGGCCCGTGCGCGGGCGGCGACGTCTATTCGCCGGCGATGACCGACTTCATCTTCATGGTGAAGGACACGAGCTACATGTTCGTGACGGGGCCGGACGTCGTGAAGACCGTCACCAACGAGACAGTGACGGCAGAGGAACTCGGCGGCGCGCGCGTGCACACGACACGATCTTCGGTAGCCGACGGCGCCTTCGAGAATGACGTCGAGTGCCTGTTGCAGATGCGGCGACTGATCGACTTCCTGCCGGCTTCCTCCGAGACGCCGCCGCCGGAATGGCCGTCGACCGACGACATCGGCCGCATCGAGCCTTCGCTCGACACGCTGGTGCCCGACAATCCCAACAAGCCCTACGACATCAAGGAGTTGATCCTGAAGGTCGCGGACGAGGCGGACTTCTTCGAGATTTCGGAGGCCTATGGCAAGAACATCGTGACCGGCTTCGGTCGCATTGCCGGCCGCACGGTCGGCTTTGTCGCCAATCAGCCGATGGTGCTCGCGGGCGTGTTGGATTCGGACGCCTCGCGCAAAGCCGCGCGCTTCGTGCGCTTCTGCGACGCCTTCAACATTCCGATCATCACCTTCGTCGACGTGCCGGGCTTTTTGCCGGGCACGGCGCAGGAATATGGCGGGCTGATCAAGCACGGCGCCAAGCTCCTCTTCGCCTATTCGCAGGCGACAGTGCCGCTGGTGACCGTGATCACGCGGAAGGCCTATGGCGGCGCCTATGACGTCATGGCCTCGAAGCATATCGGCGGCGACGTGAACTATGCGTGGCCCTCGGCGCAGATCGCGGTGATGGGCGCCAAGGGCGCGGTCGAGATCATCTTTCGCGCCGACATCGGCGATCCGGCGAAGATCGCTGCCCGCACCAAGGAATACGAAGAGCGGTTTCTGTCGCCGTTCATCGCCGCCGAGCGCGGCTACATCGACGACGTGATCGAGCCGCACGAGACGCGCGCGCGCATCGCGCGGGCGCTCGCGATGCTCGCGACCAAGCACGTGGAGCGGCCGCGGAAGAAGCACGATAATTTGCCGTTGTAGTCTCGCTTGGTTTTTTGGCAGCCACGGCGTGGATGCCCGGCACAAGGCCGGGCATGACGAATAAGAAGAAGCACGTTAATTCGCCGCTTGGGGAGGGGGGAACGATGTCGCACAACGCGATCCAGAATTTTTTCTGGTGGCTCTGTCTCGTGGTAGCGCCCGCGGTGCTCGCGGGCATGGAGCTCTTTCATCCCGCCCACTTCACCGCTGATCCCGGCATGTTCGCGTTTCTTTGCAAGTCACAGCCCTACGATCCGCGCTTTGTCGCGCTCGCTTATCCCGGTCCTGATTGGTGGTTCATGTTGCACATGATTCAGACGCCGCTGATCGGGTTGATCGCGGTCGGCATGCTGCTTCTTCTCCATCGCGTGCATGACGAAGACGGTCCCGCGGCGGTGGCGCTTGCATGGGTCGCGCGCACCGCCACGCTCGCGTTCCTGATTTACTACACCGCGCTCGATTCCACCGGCGGCACCGGCCTCGCGCGCCTAATTGTCAATACGCAGAACCTCGCCGCGGCGGGCCGGCTCACGCCGGAAGAGGTGCGCGCCGTCGCGCTTGTGCTCGATACCAACTGGGTTGATCCATGGGTGGGCGGCGTCGGCTCCTTCATCAGCCACGCCGGATCCTATGCCGTGTTGATCGCCGCGGCTGCCGCCGCGGGCGCGCTCTATCTCGGCGGCCGCGCGCCGTGGCCCGCGCTGTTGCTGCTCATCGGCTTCGGCTGGCAGATCTTCACGAGCCACGCGAGCCCGCACGGACCGATCGGTTTCAGCGTGCTCATCGCCGCCGCGATCTGGATTTGGGTTTCCGAACGGCGGACGCCGGTAGGGCGGGTGGCCGGGCCCGAAGGTCCGACCACGAGCATGAAAAGCGGAGTCGCGGAAGCCGCTTAGGCGGCCTTGTTCTTCTGCTGCTTGAGGAATTCCTGGAAGCGTTTCTCAAGCTCGGCGGCGGAGACGTCTTCCTTGTGGGTCGCGATCATCCAGCGATTGCCGAAGGGGTCCTTGAGGCCGCCGCTGCGATCGCCCCAGAACTTGTCCGTCACCTCCATGGTCGAAGCGCCGCCCGCCGCAAGCGCGCGCTTGAAGGTTGCGTCCACGTCGTTGACGTAAAGATAAAGCGCGGCCTGCGTCACCGGCATTTGATCGCCGGCTTCCGAAAGCATGATGCGGGAATCGCCGATCTTCACTTCCGCGTGCATAATCTTGCCGTCGGGCAGTTTGTGGACTTCGATCTGTTCGGCGCCGAACGCCTGTTTGAGAAAATCGATCAGCTTCGCCGCTCCCTTTACGTTCAGATAGGGCGTGACCGAATGAAAGCCTTCCGGAATGGGTCTTACCGCCATGGCTGGCTCCTCTCTCTGGGTGGGGAATGGAGCCGAGGCTGCGACCCAATTTCGCCTTTTGTGGGTCGCAGGCTTGGTTCCGCGCTTTTTCAGCGAGACGAGAGCGGAGTGGTTACTGTTTCGTCCAGGCAGCGATCGCAGCGTTGGAAACTGCGCCGCCGATGACGCAGGGTAATCCGAATTCGATCTGGCCGGCGGCGGCGGCGGCGATGCAGCCGAGTCCAATTACGGCCTGGCCGATCTGGCCGATCGTCGAGATGTTCTGCTTGTAGCCGGGGCCTTTCTGCTTGAGGTCGTCGATGGCGGCGATCGCCATCTTGCGCAACCGCACCGTGTCCATGTTCTCGGCGGCGTCGATCACCTCGGCAAGAACGGCTTTCGTTTCCGGGTCCTGATCGACCGCCGCCCATTTCACCATCCGCAACAGATCGCCGTCGCGCGAGGCGTTGGACGCGAGGGTGAACTTCGCCATGTTGCCGACGGTGAGCTTTTCAACGGAATTCTTTTCCTTCGACCAGCGCAGCATCCCAATGATCCGGCCAATCGGCTCGTAGGCGCCGGTCGCGAAGAAATAGCCCCAATAGGTGTCGATGACGTCGGGCGTGGGCTCGAGCTTCGTCTCGCCGTCATCGCGCGGCGTGCCGGTGAGATAGATCTTCACCTTGTCGATCCAGTCGGGATCCTTCTTGTCGAAGGCGAGCTTCTCGAGCGTCGGCGTCTTGCCGGAAATGTATTTCTCGATCATCACCTGGCGGCCGGGCGAATACATCGCGTATTTCTGCAAGATCCGCTTCCAGTCCGGCAGGCCGGAATAGGCGACCGCGCGGATGACTAGCCATTTATCCTCGGGCGGCAACGTCACCAGAAGCTCGCGCACCAGCGGCTCGGCCTTGTCGGAGTTGGCGGCGAATATGCCGGCGAGGAAGCCGAGATAGACGGCGCCAGTGTCGACGTCCTTCAGCGCGCCGACACGGGAGAGCGTGCGATAAGCCTCGGGGACGCGATTGAATTCGGGGCGCATGCGATATTCGTTGACGAAGCGCAGCACCGAATCGGCGCTGGAAAATTCCGGCGGCCGGGCGGCGAAAGCGGAAAATGTAAATGTAAAGGCGCCGAGCGCGATAACGGCGGCCGGAACAACGAAGGCGCGTCGCATTTCCCCTCCCGGCAGCGGACAAATAGCGATGCCCGCAGCTTGCGACCCCCGCTAAAACACACCAGCGAGGCTGGACATTTTCGTGACGAAAACGGGAGTCGCGATCCCCGGCGAGAACCTTGCCGCAAGAGGGTTAACGCCGGGCTGTCGTTTTCTTGCCGTGCGGCCACCACCGATTTGCCGTGAGCTGAAGGCGGCGGGCCTTGTGCCAAAACGAAACAGCGACGTTATTGCCGCGTCAGGCGGGCATCGGAATCGGCCCCACGTGCTTCGGCACCTGATAGCCCTTCTGCACCGCCGGCCGATTGGCCATCACAACGTACCAGCGTTTCACATTCGGATATTTGGCAAGTTCGATCGTCTGCCACTCGAAGCGCGAGATCCACGGCCAGATGGCGATGTCGGCGATGGAATATTCGTCGGCGACGAACTCGCGGCCTTCCAGACGCCGCTCGAGCACGCCGTAGAGGCGGTGCGCTTCCTTGAGGTAGCGCTCCTCGGCGTAGGGCGCCTTGCCGGGATTGTATTTCACGAAGTGGTGGACCTGGCCGAGCATCGGGCCGATGCCGCCCATCTGCCACATCAGCCATTCGATGACGCGATAGCGCGGCTCGAGCGCCTTTGGCATCAGCCGGCCGGTTTTCTCCGCGAGGTAGAGGAGGATCGCGCCTGACTCCATCAGGCTGAAATTATTGTCGCGGTCGACAATTGCCGGAATCCGGTTGTTGGGACTGATGGCGAGAAAGGCGGGTGCGAACTGCTCGTTCTTGTTGATGTCGATCGGGTGCGCCGTATAGGGCAAGCCCAGTTCCTCGAGCGCGATGGAAACCTTGCGGCCGTTGGGGGTGGTCCAGGTGTAAAGGTCGATCACTGGCGCGTTCCTTGTTCAGTCATCGGTTGATTCAGGTTTTCGCTGCGGCGGGCGGGGCGATCACGAGCTGGGTCTGGGTGACGAGGGCCGCGAGTTTGCCGTCGCCGCGGGTGATCCGCGTCTGCCACACCATGGTCGTGCGCCCGCGATGGAGCGGGGTCGCTTCCGCATGCGCCGTGTCGCCAAGGGGCACCGGCGCGAAGAAATTGGTCTTGCTTTCGATCGTGGTGGTGGAGGCGCCCTTCGGTAGGTTCGCGGTCGTCCCAATGCCGCCGAGCGTGTCAGCGAGCGACATGATGGCGCCGCCATGCAGGATGCCGCGGCGATTGGCAAGGCCCGGGCGCGCGGCAAGCTTCGCCCGCACCTTGTCGGGCGTGATTTCGACCACCTCGACCCCGATATGCCGCGCAAAATGCTGATCGTCATGTACGTCCATGCCTGGTCCTCTAAATTTTTCGTCGCCGGGATCCGCCCGGCGACGATATCGCTTGACCCTTGTTTATTGCAGTTTCAAAGACCCGAAAGCGCCCGCTGGTAATAGGACGGGTCGATATACGCAGCCAGGTCGGCGGCCACTTGGCCACCCTCGATCTCCGCCCTGATCTTCAGCGCGTTCTTGAAACCTTCCATATCGAAACGCACATCCTTGGCGAGCGCGCCGAGCGGCCCGATCTCGTAGACGAGCGATTTGGTTGCGGTATCCGCGTCGATCTTCAGATGCTTGCTGAGGCTCGCGACCGCTTCCTCCCGGTTGGCCGGGCTCGATGCAAAACGATAGCCCTCGATCACCGCTTGGATGTATTTGACGAGGGTATCGGCATTGGCCTTCGCCCATGGCCGCATCACGAAAATTCCGTTGGCCTGATAGGGCCCCACCACGTCGACGCCGGCGCCGAGGCTGCGATAGCCTTCCCTTTCGGCGAGCACGGTGCAGGGCGGATAGAGCATCGCGAAGGCATTCATCGGATCCTTGCGCATGGCATCGAGCCGCTGCGGGCATCCGCCTGCTTGCAGCACCTTGTATTCATCCCGCTTCAGCCCTTTCAGCGCGAGCATCTTGTACATGATCAGCGCGTAGGCGGTGTTCGGGGCGTCGACCACGGCGGTCTTGCCGCGCAGATCCGCGATCGAATTGATCTCGGGGCGCACGATGAGTTCGGTCGCGCCGTTGCCGCCGCCGGCGACGATCACCGCATCGGCCTTGGCGATGTCGATCATCGCCACCGCATTGTCGACCGCCGCGTGCACGATTTGGTGCGCGCCGTTGGCGAGGCCGTCGCGCAGGGCGACCGAATTGGGCGTAAACGCGATCTCAACGTCGAGCCCGCGCTTCTTGAAGAAGCCCTGGTCCTCGGCGACGAAGAGCGAAAGGTTTTGCGCATCCGGGAAGATGCTCACGTGGAGTTTGGCGTCTTCGGCCCTGGAGTGAGCCGCAATAAGCGAGAAGAGAGCGATAAGGGCTAAGCGCGCGGGCTTTGGTGTCACCGCAATACCTCTTTGGCGTAGGGCGGCCGGGAGCCTCCCTGGTTTCGAGCGCCCTGACAAGCCGTGCGCCCGCCCGGTCAGAACAGCACGACGCTGCGGATCGACTTGCCTTCGTGCATGAGGTCGAAGGCCCTGTTGATGTCCGATAGCGGCATGGTGTGGGTGATCATCGGGTCGATCTCGATCTTCTTCTCCATGTACCAGTCGACGATGCGCGGCACGTCGGTGCGGCCGCGGGCGCCGCCGAAGGCGGAGCCGCGCCAGACGCGGCCGGTGACGAGCTGGAAGGGGCGGGTCCTGATCTCGGCGCCGGCGGGCGCGACCCCGATGATGACGCTTTCGCCCCAGCCCTTGTGGCAGCATTCGAGCGCCGCGCGCATGAGATCGACGTTGCCGACGCATTCGAAGGTGTAGTCGGCGCCGCCCTTGGTGAGATCGACGAGGTATTTGACCAGGTCGTTGCCGGCTTCGCGCGGATTGACAAAGTGAGTCATTCCAAAGCGTTCGCCCCATTTCTTGCGGTCTTGATTCAAATCGACGCCGACGATCATCTCGGCGCCGACAAGACGCAGCCCCTGGATCACGTTCAACCCGATGCCGCCGAGGCCGAAGACGATGCAGCGGGTGCCGGCCTCGACCTTGGCGGTGTTGATGACGGCACCAAGGCCGGTCGTCACCCCGCAGCCGATGTAGCAGACCTTGTCGAAGGGAGCGTCCTCGCGGATTTTCGCGAGGGCAATTTCCGGCACCACCGTGAAGTTGGAAAACGTAGACGTGCCCATGTAATGGTGGATTTTCTTGCCATCGAGGGAGAAGCGCGAGGTGCCGTCGGGCATGACGCCGGCGCCTTGGGTGGCGCGGATTTTCTGGCAAAGATTGGTCTTGCGCGAGAGGCAGTATTCGCACTCGCGGCATTCCGGGGTGTAGAGCGGGATGATGTGATCGCCTTTCTTGAGCGACGTGACACCCGGGCCGGTCTCGACCACGATGCCCGCGCCCTCGTGCCCGAGGATCGCCGGGAAGAGCCCTTCGGGGTCGGCGCCTGAGCGGGTGAATTCGTCGGTGTGGCAGACGCCCGTGGCCTTGATTTCGACCATCACTTCGCCGGCCTTGGGACCTTCGAGCCTGACCCTGGTGATTTCGAGCGGCTTTCCCGCCTCGAGAGCGAGCGCGGCGCGGACCTCCATTGGTTTTCTCCCGTTTGCTTGCGGTGTTCCCCGCGCTGTGTCGGCGGCATCGTGACAACTTGAAGTCGAGGCGCGCCGTAATGCCGTAATGAAGTACGTATTCAACTATGGTGCGGTTGGCAAAGCCTCGATATATGGTCCGCCACCCCGGAACGCGGAGGAGGGAATGGTGAGTCTTTCCCGTCTGTTGGAATCGTTGCTTCAATCAAAATCGAGGGGCGTTGCACTTGCTTTCGCTACTGGCTGCACGTTTTTCCTCGCGGGCGTGGCGCTGTCGCAGACTAGCCCGAAGGCCACCAACCATATCGATTTCGTCATACAGTCGCCGGACCAGGAACGGGCGGTGCGCTGGAACGAAGGACGGCTCCGCAACGCTAAACCCTTGCCAATTCCGGTCGCCAAGACCACGCCCGGCGCGCCAAAGCCTGTCCCGCCATCGGGTCCGCGCAGCGCGGGTCCGGGCGAGAGCGGACCGGCGCATAATGTCGGCGCCGCGGACAAAATGACCGGCGATCCCAATTCGTACCCGCTGCGTTGGGCTGGGAAGTTCTTCTTCTCGAAGCCGGGCGAGGGCGATTACATCTGCTCCGCCCAATTCATCGCGCCGCGCATCGTGCTGACCGCCGCGCACTGCGTGCGCGACGACAATACCGGCCAATGGTACCGGGATTTCGAGTTCGATCTGCAATACGAGCGCGGGAAGACGACGCAGAAGTTGACGCCGAAATGCTTCGCGACGTGGAGCGGCTGGGTGCACGGCTCGTCGGACGATGACGACCGGTTCTGGCACTTTGATTATGCGATGTTGCTCACCGGCGAGGATTCGAAAACGGGCAACTTCGGCTGGCAATACAATTACGACCCGGCGCAATATCCGAAGGCGTACAAGGTGGGATATCCGGCCGATATCCTGGACGGCGAAGTAATCCAGGTGGATGGCGGCCCGCTGACTGCGCCTGAGACGCGTCCGGGCCTCGTCCGGCTGGAACACGGCAATCCGAACAATACCGGCGGCTCGAGCGGCGGCGCCTGGGTCGGCAATTACAGCACTTCGCTCACCCAGGACTCCAACCGGGTGATCAGCGTGACGTCGCATCACGTCAATGATGAAACGACGGTTTCCTTCGGACCTGAATTTGATCAAAACTTTAAGGGGCTGATGGATTTCGTGCAGCGCGGCTGCAAGTAGGAAAGGCGGCGGGATTGCGTCTTGCAATTCCGCAATCTTTTTCCGTTCGGCATCTCCGCCGCATGACCAGGAGTTCATCTTGGTGCCTTGAAACCGCCACCCTACGCCGTGACGCTCCTTGCAAGGGGCGGCGATACAGACCAATCAAGGAGATCCGCCCATGCGCGGGTTGCTTGCTCTGATCGCCCTCACGTCGGTTTTCTGTTCATTCGCCATGGCCCAGTCGAACGACAAACCAAAGCCGTCCAAGCCGTTTGATCCCGGCCGCATCGAATCGGTGGAGATCACCGAGCAGCCGAAATCGTCGGGCTGGACCGAGGATCGTATGCGCAAGGCGAAACCGCTGCCGCTGCCAAGCGTCAATTCCGACAAAACGAAATAAGCGAAAAGCCATTGCCTGCCGCCCAAAGAAAGGGCGGAGCGGGGATTGCTCCCGTAACTCCGCCCGGGGCCTTGGGGGCAAGGGGCCTTTGATGCGTTTGGCGCGGGTTACTGCGCCTTCGGCTGCGGCACGATGCGGATATAGGGCTTCGGCGACTTCCAGCCTTGCGGATATTGCTTCTTCGCCTCCTCGTCGGAGACGGAGCCGGAAATGATGACGTCCTCGCCGTTCTTCCAGTTCACCGGCGTAGACACCTTGTGCTTGGCGGTGAGCTGCAAGGAATCGATCACCCGCAGCACCTCGTCGAAATTGCGGCCGGTGGTCATGGGGTAGACGAGGATCAGCTTGATCTTCTTGTCGGGGCCGATGACGAAGACGTTGCGGACGGTCTGGTTGTCGGCGGGCGTGCGCTTGGAGGCATCGCCATTGGCGCTTGCCGGCAGCATGCCCCAGGCCTTGGCGATCTTGAGGTCGGGATCGCCGATCATCGGATAGTTCGGCGCGAAGCCTTGCGTCTCCTTGATGTCCTTGGCCCAGCTTTCGTGGCGGTCGACCGGGTCGACGGAGAGGCCGATGATCTTGACGTTGCGCTTTTTGAATTCGGGTTCGATCTTGGCCATGTAGCCAAGCTCGGTGGTGCAGACCGGGGTGAAGTCCTTGGGATGCGAGAACAGCACAGCCCAGGAATCGCCGATCCAGTCGTGAAACTTGATCTTGCCTTGGGTGGTTTGCGCCTCGAAGTCGGGCGCGGTATCGCCAATCGAGAGAGCCATGGAAACCTCCTCATGTGGTTCGTGCGTCCGCGCTGTATGAGCGGTCTGGGCGCAAGGCATGTTCTTGAACGGAGGTAATATAGCTCTTTTCACATAATTCGCCAGATATAAAACATATTTACATATTTATAGCGTTAAATAGTTGCCTACTCCAGGGCCGGCAATGCGGCCTCGATCTCGGCCCGGCGGGATTCGTACCAGGGCGGTAACGCGATTTTGCTTCCGAGCTTTTCCTTCGGCTCGTCGCGCGTGAAGCCCGGCCCGTCGGTGGCGATCTCGAACAGAACACCGCCCGGCTCGCGGAAATAGACCGAATGGAAATACAGCCGGTCGATCGGTTCGGTCGCCTGCAGGCCGAGTTTCTGCGCGCGCTCGCGCATCGCCAATTCCGCCGCGTCGTCGGCGGCGCGAAAGGCGACGTGATGGACGGTGCCGACGCCCTGGGAGGCGTGCGCGAGGCCCGGCGTCACACGCAAATCGACGATCCGCCCGAGTGGCCCGTCCTTGGCGATGAAACGCTCACGATTGCCTTCGCTGCGCTCGGGCTCGAAGCCGAACACCTCCACCAACACGCGGGCGGTGCGCTCGGGGTGACGCAGCTCGAGCGTCACACCATGGAAGCCGCGGATGGCGTGCTCGGCCGGAACCTCGCCGCCGCCCCAGCCGGGGATCGCCGAAGCGGTCTTCGAAGCCACAAGCTCGAGTTTGTGGCCGTCGGGATCGTCAAAGGCGAGTATGTCCTCGCCGAGACGCGCGTGCTCGGCGGCGATCACGCCCTTATCGAGGAGGCGCTTCTTCCAGAATTCGAGCGATCCTGCGGGAATGGCGAAGGCGATTTCCTGCGCCTCGCCCGCGCCGTGGCGGCCTTGCGGGACGTTTTCCCAGAGGAAAAAGGTGAGCGCCGAGCCCGGCGAGCCGACCTCGTCGCCGAAATAAAGATGCCAGGTGCCGGGATCGTCGAAATTGACCGTGCGTTTGACGAAGCGCAGCGACAGCGCGCGGCTGTAGAACGCCACATGCCGTTTCGGCTCGCCGGCAATCGCCGTGATGTGGTGGATCCCAGCGCTCCGCGCCATCGACGCCTCCCGATCGGGCAAGCCTAACGCATCCGCGTCGGCTCACGCACAAGAAATGGGCAAGGGCCGAGAGAATTGCGAGGCCGGCCGATGAAATCGGTGCGGATGCCGCCCGCGTTTACACATTGGTAACCCCGGCCCGCGCAAGCTTGTCGCGACAGGACGGTCGAGAAATGGGGGACGGCATGGGCGCTTTGCAGCCCACGTCGCTGGCAGAAGCAATCGCCGCGGCGGATTTGGTTCAACTCCGGCGGTATCGGAATCCCGAGCAATCCATCAGCCGCGCCGAGGCGGAAGCGCTGCTCGCGCTCGATCGCCTGGAGCAGAATGGCGCCGCCAGCTGGCGCGATTTTATCGCCGGCGCGATCGCCGATCATCTCGCATCGACGCCGCCGTTGGAAACGATCAACGAGGAAAAGTCCACCTGGCTCATCAGCGCCATTGCGCCTGGTGGCGACATCGAAACCGTGACCGGCTTCGAGACGCTCCTGCGCGTCATGGAAGCGGCGCGCGAAGTGCCTGCCGCGCTCGCCGTGTTCGCGATCTCGCAGTTGCGGAGCGCGATCACCACCGGCGAGGGTGCAGCGATCGGTCCGCGCGCGCATTTCAGCCGCATCGTCGACGCCGAGGATGCGGTTCTTCTCTATCGGATTCTCGTCGCCGCGGGCGGGGCTGCGGGCGTGCCGGTGAGCCGGGAAGAAGCGGAAGCGCTCTTCGATCTTCACGATGCGACCGCGCGTTCGGAGAACGATCCCGCCTTCGACAACCTGTTTTATCGTGCGATCGCGCATCACGCGCTCGCGGCCTCGGGTGAAGCCGTGGCGACGCGCTCGCTTGCGCTCGCGCCCGACGGTACGCTGACGAATGCGGCGCCGAATGCCGAGCAGGCCGCCTGGCTCTCCGAGCGCATCATGCGCGACGGCCGCCCGACCCTGGCCGAGTTCGAGCTCTTGCGCTTCCTCGGCGCCGAGGCGCCGCAGCCGAATCGTTCGATCCGGCGCCTCCTCGACTCCGCCGCTTAACGACTGGCCGTCTGCGCCGGCAGGCCGATGGTGCGGTCGGGAAAGCCGGCGGCGCCGAAATAGACCGTCGTGCCGACGCGCTGAAACGCGAGGAGGGTGACGAGGCCCTCGGCGCTCGGCTCCGAGCGGATGACGCCCGCGACCGAGGCGGGAACCTCGCCACCGGGCAGGGCTTCCTCGATCACGCGGCCCGCGAGCATTCCTTTGAAGGGAATGCTGATGCCGAGCACCTTGGCGATCGTCTTGCCGACGTCGGCGTTGCTGACAGGGCCGGGATCGACAAAGCCGGCTTTGAAGCTCGGTCCCGCCGCCGCCATGAAGTTCATCGTGTCGGCGCGGCTGAAGCTTCCGTGCATGCCCTGGCCCTGCTGCAGCCGCGTGTCGGCGACGGCGACGGTGCACAGGAGCGGCTGCGGGCAACCGGTCGAGTAGGAGCGGAAATTGACGACGATCGCGGGATACGGCGTGATCGCCGATCCCTTTAAGCCGATCGAGGTGAGCGGCAGCGTGCCGGGAATCTTGCCGAGGTCATCATCGACGAAGAGGCCGCTGACGTAATCCTGCTTCAGGAGAATGGCGACGACGCGCGCCGCGAGATCGCGGTCGCGGGTCGGCAGATAGACGAGATCGGAGCCGCCATTGGCGGCAATGACCACATCCGGCTTCGCCGGATCCTGTCCGATCAGGCCGTTGCCGAGGCGCGGATAGGCATTGTCGGCGACTGCCGCGTTCTTGGAATCAGGATCGAAGAGGGGCAGCGAAAGCGCCTTGGCGATGTCGATCGCAACGAAGCCCGGCGGCAGCCGGCCTTCGGGTACGTCGGCGTAAGCGCCTTTGGCGGCGAGGCTCGTCTCGCTTTCCTTCGAGATGGTCGAGAATCCGTGGTCGGCGGCGACCACGATATCGGTACTGTCGGCGAGCCCGAGGTCGCGAAGCGCATCGATCAATTGTTTCAAGTTGTTGTCGGCGTTCTTGACCGCGGCAAGTGAAGTCGGGCCGTTAATGCCCGGTGTCAAAGCATTGAGGCTATCGCCTTGATTATGCTGGGTGCCGTCGGGATCGCGCGACCAGAATACGAGCACAAACGGCTGCTTCCGCGCCTTGAACATCGGCAGCACGACCTTTGCCGCGACGTTGGCGAAATAGGCTTGCTGATCGACGTTGGCGACGGTCGCGCCCGGCGTCTTGAAGTCGCCGGGCTTGCCATTGTCACCACGCGAAGGCGCGGCGAGCGGCAGGCCCGCCTGGGTCAGCGCCGCCTTCATGGCCTCGGAGAGCGGAATGCCACTAGGGCTGCCGGTCGAGTCATCGACCGTGATCGTGCGTTCGCCGCTGCGCTCGGTGTGATCGAATTGCAGCGTCGGGCCGAGTTTGCCGATGGCGGCGGTACTGAAGCCTTGCACGCGAGCCGCGTTGAGGATCGTCGTCTCGTTCAGATAGTCGCCGGCGAAATGCGCATCGATGTCCCCGAGCACCGCGTCGTTTTCGATGAAGGGCGTGACGCTGCCGGTGGGTGGGACTGGGTAGCCCGTATAGATGGTATTGCTGAAGTCGCCGGTGTCGCCGAGGTAATGGCCGGTGGCCATGCCAGAAGCGTTCGGCATGGTAAAGGTCGGAAATAGCGCATGCGGATTGGCGAAATTGACGCCGCGCTCGCGGAGCGCGGCCATGGCCGGCGCCGTCTCGGGGTTCACCTGCAGCGCGCGCAGTCCATCCGGCACGAACAGGATGAGGTTGCGCGGTTTCGGCCCTTCGTCCGAGCAGGCGGCGAGGAGCAGGAGGACGCTCGCGGTGAGGGCGACGCTGAGGCTGCGGTGGGCCGGCATAGGAAGCTCCTTGGAGAGGATTCTTATTGGCTGTGATGAGTTCTATGCCCCTTGGGCAACGAATGTATTACGCTTCAAGTCCGTGGACCATTTGACTTTTTTGGCGTTGCGCCGCAACAGATGGCTTGGGGTAGAGTGCGGGGCATGTTCGGCAAAATCCTGATCGCCAATCGCGGCGAAATCGCCTGCCGCGTCATCAAGACCGCGCGCAAGATGGGGATTTCGACGGTCGCGGTCTATTCCGACGCCGACGCCGATGCGTTGCATGTGGAGATGGCCGACGAGGCCGTGCGCATCGGCCCGCCGCCCGCGGCGCAGTCCTACCTTCTCATCGACAAGATCGTTGCCGCTTGCAGGCAAACCGGCGCCGAGGCCGTGCACCCCGGCTACGGCTTTCTCTCCGAGCGCGCGGCTTTCGCCGAAGCTCTTGCGGCCGCGGGCATCGTCTTCATCGGCCCGAACGTGCGCGCGATCGAGGCGATGGGCGACAAGATCGAATCGAAGAAGTTCGCCGCCGCCGCCAAAGTTTCGACCGTGCCCGGCTTCCTCGGCGTGATCGAGGACGCGGCGCAGGCGGCGAAAATCGCCGACGAGATCGGCTATCCGGTGATGATCAAGGCGTCCGCCGGCGGCGGCGGCAAGGGCATGCGGATCGCGCATTCAAAAGCCGAAGTGGCGGAAGGCTTCGCGCGCGCGCGCTCGGAGGCGAAGTCCTCCTTCGGCGACGACCGGGTGTTCGTCGAGAAGTTCATCGTCAATCCGCGCCACATCGAAATCCAGGTGCTCGGCGACAAGCACGGCAACGTCGTCTATCTCGGCGAGCGCGAATGCTCGATCCAGCGCCGCAATCAGAAGGTCGTCGAGGAGGCGCCGTCGCCGCTTCTCGACGAAGCGACGCGCAAGAAAATGGGCGAGCAGGCGGTCGCACTGGCACAGGCGGTGGGCTACGATTCGGCGGGCACGGTGGAGTTCGTCGCCGGGCAGGACAAGAGCTTCTATTTCCTCGAAATGAACACGCGCCTGCAGGTCGAGCATCCGGTGACCGAGATGATCACCGGCATTGACCTCGTGGAGCAGATGATCCGGGTTGCCGCCGGCGAAAAACTTGCGATCAAACAATCCGACATCAAGCGGCGCGGCTGGGCGATCGAAAGCCGCATCTATGCCGAAGATCCGTTCCGCGGATTTCTGCCCTCGACCGGCCGCCTCGTGCGCTACCGGCCGCCGATGGAAGGCAGGCGCGGCGACGCTTTGGTGCGAAACGACACCGGCGTTTATGAGGGCGGTGAAATCTCGCTCTTCTACGACCCGATGATCGCCAAGCTCGTGACGCACGCGCCGACGCGCGAGGCCGCGATCGACGCCATGGGCGAGTCACTCGATCTCTTCTCGATCGACGGGGTGCGCCACAACATTCCGTTTCTCGCGTCCCTCATGCGGCATCCGCGCTGGCGCGAGGGAAGGCTGTCCACCGGCTTTATTGCCGAGGAATACCCCGATGGCTTCCACGCGAGCCGGCCTGCGGGCGAAACCGCGCGGGCGCTTGCGGCGGTGGCGGCGGCGATGGATCACGTGCAGGGCGAGCGCAAGCGCAAGATTTCCGGCCAGATGCCGGGCCGCGCGGTGACGCGCGAGCGCAGGCGCGCGGTGCGGCTTGGCGAGGACGAAATCGGGCTCGAGATCATGCGCCAGCAGGACGCGATCGCGGTGCGCTTTCTCGACGGGAAGAACGCGGAGCCGCGGGTGCATTTTTTGCAATCGGCGTGGAAGCCGGGCGACGTGGTCTGGAACGGCACCCTCGACGGCAAGGAAATGGCGGTGCAGGTGCGCACGATCCCCAACGGCTTTGATCTTGCGTGGCGCGGCGTGCAGACGAAGGCCTACGTTTACACGGGTTCGGAGGCGTCGCTCGCGCGGCTGATGCCGCAAAAGGCTCTGGCCGACACCGGCAAATTCGTGCGCTGCCCGATGCCGGGGCTGGTGATTTCGATCGCGGTCGCCGAGGGGCAGGAGATCAAGGCCGGCGAACAGCTTGCGATCGTCGAAGCGATGAAGATGGAAAACGTCCTGCGCGCCGAGCGCGACGCCACCGTGAAGAAGATTCACGTCAAGCCCGGCGAGAGCCTTGCGGTCGACGCGGTGATTCTGGAGTTCGCCTAAGCAAAAACCCCGACCGAAGGGCCGGGGTTTTGCGCGAATCTTGAATCGGTTTGCTCATTAAGGCCCGAATTTGTAGTTCAGGGCGATCCTGACGACAAGCACGTCTCTCAGCTTGTCGGTTGCTGTATCAATGCCTCCAGGAGGCGCCAGCGTTTTGTTGGCGAAGAAGTAGTAGTAGAGGCCCTCAAGTCGCCAGGTCCAATTATTGGCCTGCGCCAATTCGGCTCCAATGCCAACGACGTCACCGAATGTTGAGAACGTTGCGCTCGCAGTACTCGGGATGAAGTTGTCAAACGCCGTTCCTTTTGCTTGCGCGAAAGCAGGGCCTGCAGTGAAGTAAATAAATGTCCTAGGTTCGATCGTCACGCCCAGACGCATGCGGAGCGAAGCAAGCAAGCTTAGCCTGTTGCTCAACGTGTCGATTGGAGGGCCGTCATCACTGAATTGGCCCGTCTTCTTCCAATCCATGAAGCTGACATCCGCCTCCCATCCGTAGACGAATGTATTCTGTTGCCAAAGCTGACCGAATTGCAGGCCGCCAAGGAAACCCGAGGGATGCTGCGTGAAGGGCTGCGTAACGGAATTGCCGAACCAGGTTCCCTTGAATTCAGCTTGGCCCCAGCCGACGTGGCCGCCGAAATAGAAGCCGCTCCAGTTGAAAATAGGGGGAGGCGCCGCAAAGCTCGTTCCGCCGAACCCCAATGTAAGCGCGCCGACTGCTGCGCCGTAGAGAAGCTGCTTTTTCATGATCTGCCCCAACCGTAAGTCAGGTTGAGATTATCCGGTTCTACAAGTCCGCTCCAATAAGTGTGCGGACGGGCGATTGCGGCGGAGATATAAAAAAATCAGCTTATCTCGATGAAATACATGGATATTTTGTATCTTTTCAAGGAGTTACTTTTTTGTCACACATTCCAAAATTATTCGGGCTGCTTTGGACTTTTCCATCGCCCGCCTAGACTGGATCGGACGGTCAGGCGCGGTAGAGCCAGCACTCGGCGATCCGTGGGAGAGCCGTTGGAGTCGAGGTTTTGGTGTCCGAACAGCGGTTCAAGGGCGTCACTTGGTCGTTCGGACAGGCCGCATCCGATCTGTCGCGCGAGGCCGTTCAGCATTTGGAAAAAGCCGAGGCGCTCCGCCTGAAGGGCGAGTTCGACCGCGCGCGGACACTCTGCGAGCCGCTGGTTGCCCGCTACCCCGATTATTACGGCGCGCTCCATACCCTCGGTCTGATCTTCGCCGATAAGGGACAATATCCACAGGCCTTGGGCTGTCTCGTTCGCGCCGTGATGCTCAATCCGCGAAGCTGGCAGGCGCTCACGGCGCTCAGCACGGTTTACCTCGAACTCGGCGCAAGCGAAATGGCGGCACAAACGCTTGAGCAGGCGCGGCAGATCAACCCGCAAGACCCAAGCATTTTTGCGACGCTCGGCGAAATTTACCAGACCGAACGCGAATACGAGCTTGCCTACGACGCCTACCGCAGCGCGCTTGATCTCGATCCAAATCTTGAGATTGCCGCTATTGGCCTCGGCGTGTGTAGCAGGCAACTCGGCCGCTACGCCGAAGCCGCCACGGTTTTGCAAACGCTCGTCAAACGGGGGAGCCGCTCTCTCAACGTGTTCGCGACACTCGCCGGTTTACCCGCATCGTCGGTCAGCCTGGACGTGCTATCGGAATTGGAGAAAATCACAGCGGACAAGAACGCCAACCGAGCAGATTTCGACAATTCCGTTGCAGTGATCAAGGCAGCGGCACTCGACCGAGCCGGCCGGCCGCAAGAGGCTTGGCAAGCGCTCCTACCCGCCAATCGAGCAATCTATCTCGCGCGACAGCAAGATGCGCGCGATGTCGGCGAGACTCAGCGCAAAAGCCTCGCGCGGCTGAAGGAGAGACAAATCAAACCGGCGAGCGGCACCGCGAAGACAATGTCGCTTTTCATTCTGGGGCCTTCTCGTTCCGGCAAGACGACCATGGAAACGCTGGTTGCGACGCTCGAAGGCGTTAAGCGTGGTTACGAGAATCCGATCGTCGAGAATGCGATTCGCCGGACATTTCAGTCAGCAGGGCTTCTGACTAACAGGGCATTCGAAACGTTACCTCCCACGCTCGATTCTTTGTGCTCGCAGATCTACAACGAGGAACTTATCCGGCGCGCGGGTTCAGCAAAAGTATTCACCAACACCCATCCGGCCCGCATATACGATGCAGCTCGTGTCGTAGCGGGCTTCCCCGATGCGCGTTTCATTTTTGTGAAACGAAATCTCGATGACAACATGCTGCGCATTTTTATGCGCGGATATGCCGTCGGGAATTCTTTTTCATACGACTTGCAAGCCACACGCGAGCACATCGTCTGGTACCATCAGATGATCGACGCTCTCGCCGAAAAGCTTCCTGCTATCGCCCGTGTGATTTGGTATGAAGAAATCATCGCCAATCCTGCCGCAGCCCTGCGTATGGCCGCTGATTTATGCGGTCTTGCCTTCAAGGGAGGCGCCTTGCCGGAACTCGGCGACGATCGCGGATGCGCGGAGCCCTATCGCGAGTTGATCGCCGCCGCGCTGAAATCGTGAGCGCTCAAGGAGCAATGCGGTAGTTGGCCGTGCGTCTTTATTTTTCCTTCGGCTCCAACATGGACCGCGCGCATATGGCGCGCCTTTGCCGCGGCGCCGAGGCGCTGGGGCCCGCACGTCTCGACAATCATCAGTACTTCATCGCGCATGCGGGCTACGCTTCGATCGCGCAGAAGCGCGGTTCCATCGTCCATGGCGTGTTGTGGAAGGTCACGGCGCCGCAGCTCGCCAGGCTCGACGAATACGAGTCGGTCGCCGCCGGCCTCTACCGCCACGCGCTCATTCCGGTGCATCATGGCGACAAGCTCCTGCGCTCGCTCGCTTACGTCGCGAGCGACCCGCGCCCCGGCCGGCCCAAGCCCGGCTATCAGGAGGCCGTCGTCGCCGCGGCGCGCGCGTGGCAGTTGCCGGAGGAATACGTGCGCGAACTCGAAACATTCTGCGCGCAAGATTAGGCGAGGGCAAAGATATGCGCTTTGTCCGGCTCATGATTCACGGGCGCGTGCATGGCGTTGGATTCCGCGCCTTTGTCGAGCACGAAGCGACCGAGCGCGGGCTCGAGGGCTGGGTGCGCAACCGCCGCGACGGCTCGGTGGAGGCGGTGGTCGCCGGCGATGACGCAGGGATCGACGGGATGATCGCGGCCTGCAAGCGCGGTCCGGCGGTGGCGCGCGTCGACCGGATCGATGTCGACGAGGCGGATGCGAATGAGCTGGCGCGGCGCGAGCCAGGCGAGCGCTTCTCGGTGCTTCAAACGGTCTGAAGTTTTTCGGTTTGCGCGGCCGCCATCGCCCCCTGCCGGCGGCCGAGCCACAGGCCGTTGATCAGCCATAGGATCGATAGCGCCATGGCGACGGCGGCGACTTCGGCCGCGCTCAGGCCGACCGCGGAAAGAAGCGTGAACGACCAGGCGCCGATCTGGTCGCCGGCGCGATAGACCACCGTGTCGATGAAACTCTTCGCCTTGTAGCGGTCCTCGCGCGGCACCACGGTGTAGAGCACCTCGCGGGTCGGGCGCGCGATGGCGTAATCGCCGGAGCGGCGGAGCACCTGAAAGGCGACGAGCGCGGCCAGCGCCGGGACGAAAGCGAGCGTCGCGAATCCGAAGAGCGTCAGCGCCGGAAGAAAGGCGAGCGCTAGGCCGACGCCGAAATAGCGAAGGATGCGGCCGGTGAAAAAGAGCTCGATCGTGAGCGTCAGCGCGTTCACCAGGAGGTCGATGGTGGCGAAGAAGGCGGTCTGCTCGCCGCGGCTGGCGAAATTGCGGCTGACGATGTCCGCCTGCTGGAAATAGAGAAACGTCGCGGTGATCGCGAATAGGAGGATGAAAACGCTCACGTTCATCAAGTAGGCGGACTTGAACGGATGCGTGATGCCGGCGAACACATTGCCGCCGATCGCCTGATCCTTCGCCGAAGCGGGGTCCGCCTGCAGCGTGCCGGCGAGCCGCGACAGGCGGCGCGCGGCGAAGACGGCGACTTCGAGGAGAAGCACCGAGCCGATCAGGAGAAAGGTCACGGGCACGTAGCGCGCGAGCGAAGCGGTGATGCTGGCGCCCGCGATCGCGCCGATGGTGGCACCGGCAGAGATGAATCCGAACAGGCGTTTCCCCTGCTCGGAGGAAAAAATGTCGACGAGCAGTGCCCAGAACACCGAAACGACGAAAAGATTGAAGATCGAAATCCAGATGAAGAAGACGCGGCCGATCCAGATCGTCTGCTCGCTGTCGGCGAAATAAAGCAGGCCGGCGAAAACAAGAATATTCACGGCAAAGAAGCGGTAGCTGATCGGGATGAAGCGGCTGCGCGGCAGCGTTTTGACGAGCCAGGAATAGGGAACGTTGAGGCAAAGCATGCCGATCAGCGTGCCGGTGAACAGCCACTGCAGATTGTTGACGCCGCCCGCGACCCCCATCTGATCGCGGATCGGCCGCATGATGTAATAGGCGGAAAGCACCGCGAAGATGTAGAGCCAGGACCAGGCCAGCGCCGCGACCTCTTCCCGCCGCACATCGATCAGGCGGCGAAGAAAGGAATAGAGCGCGCCGCCAGGCGCGCCATCGGCCGCGGCCGGCTCGTTCATCCCGTGATCCCGAGACGGGATTTCAACTCGCTCACCGGGAGCGCGAGCCGGAAGAGCGGCCCGGGCGGCGCGAACTCGCGGGGCGCGGGCAAGCGGCACCGCGACCGGCTCGAAGCCCGCGTCGCGCACGAGCTTCGAGGCAACCGCAATCGCTTCTTTATCGTCGCTGGCGATCGGCACGCCGATCGGCTCGCCGGCGCGATGCGCTTCGCTCGCGAAGGTGCGGTAGTTGAAGGAATTGAAGGCGCGCACGAGGCGCGTGCCGGGCAGATATTTCGCCGAGGTTTCGCCGACGCCCTTGTCGAGCGCTTCCTTCACGATCTCGCCGTCGCGCGCCGCGATGGGATTGCAGGCATCGAGCACGACCTTGCCCTTGAGCGCGGCGGCGTTGTCGCGCCCGACCTGGGGAAGGGCGGCATAGGGTACGGCGACGAAAATGACCTCGCCGAACTTCGCCGCGTCCTCGACAGTTCCGGCGTGGGCATTAGCGCCGAGCCCGTCGACGAGGCCCTTCAGCTCGTCGGGATGACGCGAGGAAAACATCACCTGATGCCCGGCCTTCACCCACAGGCCGCCGATGGTGCCGCCGATATTGCCCGCGCCGATGACGCCGATCTTCGTTGTACCGGGAGACTGCGCCAGCGACGGCGCAGCAAGCAGGATGGGTGTGATCGCAGCGCCCGCGCCAAGGCGAAGCAGGGCGCGACGGTCAATGGAGCGATGGGTCATGGCGGGCTCCTCCGATGGGTGGCTTCGGCCGGATGCTTATGGCGGAGGAACCGCGCTGCCAACTAACGCTTCCGTGACAGGGTGTTCGGCATGCGGTCAGCGGAACCAGATTGTGATTCTTGTGCTTGTCAACAATCAGGCGGGCTCGTGTTGTTCTTCGATAACGCGAACGGGGCCGAAAATTTCCTCGAAACTCGCACGCAGCGCCGCATCAACATCTTGCATCGAAGCTTTGACGCCGAGATCGTTGAGGCTGGTGACGCCCCATTTTTGCTCGGCCACACCGCAGGCCAAAATTCCGGCGTAGTGCGAAAGGTCCGGCGCCACGTTGAGTGAAATACCGTGCAGCGTCACCCAGCGTTTCACGCGGATGCCGAGCGCGGCGATCTTGTCCTCGCAACCTTCGCCTTTGTCGGGGCGTTTCACCCACACGCCGATGCGGTCGGCGCGCCGCTCGCCGGTCACGCCGAATTGTGCGAGCGCGCGGATGATCCATTCCTCGAGCGCGAGCACATAGCGCCGCACATCGGCGCCGCGGCGCTTCAGGTCGAGCATGGCGTAGGCGACGCGCTGGCCGGGTCCGTGATAGGTGAGGCGGCCGCCGCGGCCGGTGACATGGATCGGAAAGCGCGTGGTGCCGGCGAGATCCTCGCTGCGCGCACCGGTGCCGGCGGTCAAAAGCGGCGGATGTTCGAGGAGCCAGACGAGTTCGGGTGCCTCGCCCGCCGCGATCGCCGTCGCGCGGGCTTCCATGGCCGCCACCGCCTCGGCGTAACCCACCGGGGAGGATGCGAGGCGCCACTCGACGGGCCGCGCATCGGCCGGGGGCTGCAGGGGGGCGAGCGCGAGACGGTCGTTAATCATTCGCTAACCATAATCGTGCTGAGTTGGCGCGGCTTTCGGGGGCTTTCTTGGCATCGATCAACGAAGTCGTCTGCGACATCTCCGTGGTGCTCGGCGCCACGACCATGCCCATCCACCAGATGCTGCGCATGAGCCGCGGCGCCATCATCGAACTCGAGGCGACCGAGGACGACGAGGTGACGATTCTCGCCAACAATCTGCCGATCGCCAAGGGCACGGTTTCGGTCAACGGGAACCGCATTGGTGTCGCGATTACGCGCCTTCTGGCGCGTCCGGAGGCCGAATCCAAGCGCTAAAAGCGGGCGGGCCCTTGAGGGGTCCGCCTTGATTTGTTAGATGGCGCGGGGGGCGGCGCAAGGCCAGCCCTGAAATCCGAAAAACGTGGCCATGGCGGAATTGGTAGACGCACTAGCTTGAGGTGCTAGCGGGGCAACCCGTGGAGGTTCGAGTCCTCTTGGCCACACCATCGGAACGATCAGACGGCGGTCCTGCGGCCGCCGTTGATTTTATTCTGTCTGCGATCAGTCCGGGCTGTCGCGCAGATTGCGCGGAATGAAATTGGTCTTCGCCACCGCGGCATGACGCGTGACGTAATGGACGTGCCTGAGCGAGGCCGTGTGCCGGTGCTGGGGCTCGGCCGCCTGCGGGCCGGCGGGCGCGATCTTCGAAGTGGTTTCCTTCGGCGCTTCTTTCAGCGCGGTCTTCGCGGCCGGTTCGGACGGGCTCGGCTCCTTCGACGCGGCTTCCACCGGTGAAGACGGCGCTCCCGGTGCGGCGGCGGTCGCCGGCGGCAGCGACATTTCGGTGCCGGGGGCGGGAACCATGTGCACGATCTTGTAGCCGCGCGCTTTCAGCTCACGCAAAAGCTTCGGCACGATGGTCGCGGTGCGTTGATGGATGTCGTGCAGGAGCAGAATGCCGGAGCCGCGATGCTCCAGCCGGTCGAGCGCGCGCTTAAGCACGGTCTCCGGCCCGATGAAGGTCCAGTCGTCGGCGGGAAAATCAGCGCCGACCGCTACATAACCTTGCTTGTTGACGTACTGGTCGAGAGCGTCCGTGTGCCGGAAGCCGGGGAAGCGGAAGAACGGCGCCATCTTGTATTCGGTCGGCGCCAGCGCCTCTTCGATGTGGCGCGCCGCCGTGTCGATCTCCGCGATGCCGCGATCGACGGGAAGCTTGTCGATGTAGCGCGGATGCGTCTCGCTGTGGTTGCCGATGGTGTGCCCGGCGCGCGCCTCGCGCTGAACCCAATCGGGATATTCCTTGGCGAGCGAGCCGATGATGAAGAAGGTCGCCTTCACGCATTCATGCTCCAGCGTCGCGAGCACCTGCTGGGTGTATTTGGGCTGCGGGCCGTCGTCGAAGGTGAGCACCACTTCCTTCGGCTCGAGGGGGAGCGTTTGCGGATAGCTCATGGTGCCGATGCGCGGCATCTTCGCCGGATCGACCACGATCGTGCGCGACGTGCCGAGCGCGTCGGGATTGCCGGGGCAATCCTCGGCGAGCGCCGGGCAAGCAAAGAGCCCGGCGGCTAAAATGCCGCACAGCGAAGTCAGTCGCATGGAATAGACCCCCGAACGAAACGAATCTTACAATGAATTTGGCTTGCTGCCAAAGGGCTGGGGAGAAAATCGCCACGGATCCCAGGCGGGAGAGGCCGGATTCTGTTTGGGCGCCGCGCCATGCTCGGCGCCGGCAAGGAAATGGTCGTAGATGTCGGTGTCGCCGGGGCGAAGATTGAAGCAACTTGACGCAATCTCCGGTTCGCCGGCCGACAAAAGTTCCGGGATGGTGACGAATTCATAGCCTTGTGCCTTCAGCGCCGTAATGATTCTGGGGATCGCGGCATCGGTATGCCAGCCGCGGCCATTGGCGTGGAAGATAACAATCGAACCGGGCCGCACCGAGGCAAGCACCACGCGCGTCATTTGTTCCGCGCTCACCCCAAAGACGGGGTCGCTGGCGGCGACGTCCCACTGGATCGAAATCAGGCCTTCCTGCGCCACCGCGTCGAGGGCCGCGGGATTGCAGGCGCCATACGGAAAACGCAGGTAACGCATGCGCGGCGGCGCCGCCTCGGCCGCGGGTGTTGCGTCGTCGCGCGCGAGACACTGTTTCGCCGCAAGCCCCGCGCGTACATCTTCATAGGCGAGTTGAGCGTTCTCGATCTCGGCCTTGAGCGAGGCGCCCACGAGCTTGCGCAGATTTCGATGTTCCCAGGTGTGATTGCCGACCGCGAACAGGGGGTCGGACATCAATTGTTCCGCCCGCTCGCGGTGCGTAAGCAGCCATTTGCCGCCCGCGAAAAACGTCGCCTTCACATTATTCTCGCGCAGATAATCGACGATGCTGCCCTGGTAGCCCGCGATCTCGGAATGCGTCTCGCAAAGGTCGAAGGTGATCGCCACGAGTTTCTCGCCGGGCGGAAGCTTCACGCGGCGGATGACGCCGCGCGGCATCCCCGCGATCGGCGTGAATGCGACGGGCCGCCGCGAAGGCGGCGCGACCACGGCGCCGGCGACGCCTCTTTGCACGCGCTCTTCACCGTTCCTGTGGGCAAGCGCCGCCTCCGACCAGCACACCGGCGGCGTGGGCGCGGTTTGCGCCCGCACGCCGTGCAACAGGAGGAGCACGAAGACGGCCGCGGCGGAAATCGCGAAGTGCGGCGATCGCGTAAGATTTTTTCGGGCGCCGGTCCGCATCTTGTTGTCAGGGGTGGAGAGTGAGCTTCGCGAGCGCGCAGATTCCTGCCCGCACATTGTGACGCGAGCAAGATTTACGCAATAGCGTCATCGCACGCATGCATAGCGAGGCCGGTTTTTGCCCGCGATTGTTTGCCTTCACCGCGAAGCCCGCCTAGAACCCCGCGCATGAGCGATGTGATTGATAAGGCGATCGAGCCGCAGCCCGAGCCGAAGCCGAAGCGCAAGCGCCGGCGGCGGATCAAACCGCCGGAGTTCCGCACGCCCGAGGGCAACGTCGCCGCGAAATTCACCAAGGCGGTCACCACGACGATTCGCGCGCGCGATGCGGAAAAACTGCGCCTGCTCTCCGCAGGACTGCACGAATCCGATCTCGGCGATCTGATCGAAACGCTCCCGCCCGATGTGCGGCCCGGCCTCGTCGAACTCCTGGGCGAGGATTTCGACTTCACCGCGCTCACCGAGGTCGAGGGCACGGTGCGGGCGGAAATTCTCCATGCGCTGCCGCCGGCGACCGTCGCCGATGGCGTGCGCGTGCTCGAATCCGACGACGCGGTCAAGATTCTCGAGGATCTGCCGAAGGAAGAGCAGGACGAGATCCTGAAAGCGCTGCCGGTCACCGAGCGGGTGGCGCTCAAGCGCAGCCTGCATTATCCGGAAGACAGCGCCGGCCGGCTGATGCAGATGGAGTTCGTCGCGGTGGGGCCGGACTGGGATGTCGGCCGCACCATCGACCATCTGCGCGAAAATCGCGACCTGCCGGACGACTTCTACGAAATCTACGTCGCCGATCCCGATCAGCATTTTGTCGGCGCCGTGCCGCTCGACAAGCTGCTCAGGACCCAGCGGCCGGTTCCCGTTTCCGACATCATGGCGAGTGATCGCGAAGTGGTGCGCGCGACCGACAATCAGGAGGATGCCGCGCGCATGTTCGAGCGCTACAATCTCGTCTCGGCGCCGGTGCTCGACGAGGCGGGACGGCTCGTCGGCGTGCTCACCGTCGACGACATGGTCGACGTGATCGAGAAAAAGGCAGGCGAAGACATCAAGGCGCTCGGCGGCGTCAATCCTGAAGAGCAACTCTCCGATCCGTTCTGGCGGGTCACGCGCGGGCGCTTCAACTGGCTGCTCGTCAATCTGGCGACCGCTTTTCTCGCTTCTTCGGTGCTGGGTCTCTTCGAAGGCCAATTGCAGAAAATGGTGGCGCTCGCGGTGCTGGCGCCCATCGTGGCGAGCCAGGGCGGCAACGCCACCACGCAAACGATGACGGTGGTGGTGCGCGCGCTGGCCACGCGCGAACTCGGTCCCGCCAATGCAGCGCGCGTGATCGCCCGCGAATTGCTGGCGGGTTTCGTGAACGGGCTTGCCTTTGCCGTGATCACCGGGGTCGCGGCCGTTGCCTGGTTCAAGACGCCGGGCCTCGGCTTCGTGATCGGGCTCGCGATGATCTGCAACCTCATCGCCGCGGCACTCGGCGGCGTGCTCATTCCGCTCGTGCTCTACCGGCTCCGCTTTGACCCGGCGATCGCCTCGGGGGCATTGATCACCACGGTCACCGACGTGACCGGTTTCTTCTCGTTCCTTGCCATTGCCACGCTGTGGTTCGGCCTCGCGTAATCAGCTACCGCCCTCCTCCGCAAAAAACCGCCGATTTTTCCCGGTTTAACGTTTGATTCACTCTTGCCGCCGATCGGCGGCCGACGCTGAACCCAGGTTAATGACCGCTCCCTATGGTGGGGCCCAAAGGGGGCCAAGGCTCCCGGCTTGGGCGGCAGGAGCCATGCAGGAGCTGATCGGGCGTTATCGGCTGGGCGAATGGTGGATCGCGGCCGTCGGTCTCGTGGTGGCCGCGGCGATCGCTTCGCTCATCGGCATCGCATTTCTGGTCGCGCACCGCGTCGATCAGGACAGCGTTCGGCGCGACCGGGCGCTCGCCAAGAACGGGCTCGAATCGGTCGCGAGCCGCGCGCGGCACGATCTCGCCACACTCGCGCAATGGGACGAGGCGGTGCAGCGCGTCCTGAAAAACGACGCATCCTGGATTCATCACTACTTCGGAGAACGGCTGCGCGAGAGCGCGGGCCACGATCTTTTCTTTGTGCTCTATCCCAACGGCGCGCCGGTTTACGCCTCGATCGAAGGCATCGACGTTTACAACGCGCTCTATGATTGGGTGCGGCCGGCGGCCGATCCGATCGTCGCCGAAGTGAAGAATGCCTACGCGCTCCGCGCCGCTATTTCGCCGCGCGCCGACGAGGACCTTGACACCGCGGCATTGCTGGAGCCGGTTTCGCGCGCTGTCTTCCGCCGCATCGACCATAAAACCGCGCTGGTGGTGGCGGCGCCGGTCGTTCCCAATCACGATACGGGGCTCTTTGGCAGCCATTTGCCGCCGGTCGCGGTCAGCGTCGGCTTTCTCGAGGGCGAACTGCTGCGCGAGCTTGGCAAGGATCTTTCGATCGACGACCTCGCCGTGCGGGAGGGCGACCAACCCGCTGATGGAAAAGTCGGTATCGCGCTGCCGCTATCCGCGGGAGACGCGCGTTCCTGGCTCGAATGGAAGCCGCGCAAGCCCGGAACCGCGATGCTCTACCGCCTGATGCCGGTGCTCGCGGGCCTTGCCGCCTTCATCGGCTTCGTCGGCTTCCTGATCCTCCATCAGGCGCGGCGCTCGAACCAGCAGCTCGCCGAAAGCGAGCGCCGGGCGACGGAGCTGGCCTTCCGCGATGCGCTGACCGGTCTCGGCAACCGGGCGCAGCTGATCGAGACGCTTTCGCAATCGCTCGCGAGCCTGCAAGACGGCGAGCATCTTGCGCTCCTGTTCGTGGATATCGACGGCTTCAAGGACATCAACGACACGCTCGGCCATCATGTCGGCGATGAGCTGCTGACGGTCGCGGCATGGCGGCTCGCTTCGGTCAAGAACTGCCTGACCGCGGCGCGTCTCGGCGGCGATGAATTCGCGGTCCTTCTCAAGCTCGGCAAGGACGTGGAGTTTGTTCCCATCTGCCGCCAGGTGCTCGAAAGCCTGCGGCATCCCACGCCCGCCGGCGACCACGTGCTCACGGTGAGCGCGTCGATCGGCGTTGCGGTCGCGCCGGAACACGCGGACGATCCCGAGACATTGCTGCGCCGCGCCGATATCGCGCTTTACCGGGCGCGCACCGAGGGCCGCGGTTCGCTCCGCATGTTCGACCCCGGCTACGAGGAGGCGCTGCACAAGCGCGGCCGGACCGAGCGCGAGCTTGCGAAGGCGCTCGCGCACGACGAACTCAGGGTGCTGTATCAGCCGCTGGTGTCCGTTGACGGCGAACGCATCGTTGGCGTCGAAGCGCTGATCCGCTGGGAGCATCCCGACCAGGGCCTGGTGCCGCCGATGGAATTCATTCCGACGGCGGAGCATTCGGGCCTGATCGTGCGGCTCGACGAATGGGTGCTGCGCCGCGCCTGCGAAACCGCCGCGCGCTGGCCGGGGATTGCGCTCGCGGTAAATCTGTCACCGTCGAATTTCCATCATTCCGACATGGTCGACCGCGTCACGCGCATTCTCAATGAAACGGCCTTTGATCCGCGCCGTCTCGAGATCGAGATCACCGAGAACATGCTTCTGCACGCGACGCCCGAAGTGCTCGGGCAGCTCGCGGAAATGCGGCGGATCGGCATTCGCGTGGTGCTCGACGATTTCGGCACCGGCTATTCCTCGCTCGGATACCTCCGCCGCTTTCCGGTCGACAAGATCAAGATCGACCAGACCTTCGTGAAGAACCTCGGCGTCACCGAGGAAGCGGCCGCGATCGTCGAATGCGTGGCGCGGCTTGGGCGTGCGCTCGGCCTCACGGTCACCGCCGAGGGCGTCGAGACCGGCGAGCAGCACCGCTTCGTGCGCGCCGCCGGCTGCCATCAGTTGCAGGGATTCCTGTTCTCGCCGCCGGTCACGGAAGAACGGATTTCCGCTCTCGTGCTGCCGGCCCGGGCGGGCCGCAAGCACGCGGTGGCGCTCCACGGCTGATCCGCCGATCAAATCAATTTATTTTAACGCCTACGCCTGTCGCGGCCGCGATTGACGGCCGCCGCCGCGCATCTACTGTGCGGCTGGCACGGAGGCGGTGATGCCTGCAAAGACCATGGAGCCGCGCGATCCCGATTGGGAGAAGAAGACGCGCGCAAGCTTCGCGCGCCAGACCTTCATGGATACGATCGGCGGGCGCATCGCGGCGCTGTCGCCCGGTTACTGCGAGGTGGAACTTCCTTTTCGCGGCGACCTCTGCCAGCAGAACGGCTATCTGCATGGCGGGGTGGTGACGGCGATCGCCGCCAATGCCGCGGGCTATGCGGCGTTCTCGCTGATGCCGCCGAATTCCTCGGTGCTCGGCGTCGACTACAAGATCAATCTTCTGGACCCGGCGGCGGGCGAGCGCTTTATTGCGAAGGCGCGCGTCCTGAAGCCCGGCCGCACGCTTTCCGTCGTCGAATGCGAGGTCGAGGCGGAGGAGGCGGGCCGGCGCAAGTTGATCGCCAAGATGCTCTCCTCGATGATCTGTCTCGACGGCGTGCCGGACGAGATCCGCTACAAAAAATAGGTGGGACATGCGCAATTCCTGGCAGGGCCTCGACTTCGATCTCGGCGAAACCGCCGACATGCTGCGGAATTCCGTGCGCGCCTTTTCCGACGACCACATCGCGCCGCGCGCCGACGAAATCGACCGCTCCAACCAGTTCCCGCGCGACCTGTGGCCGCGTTTCGGCGAGCTTGGCCTCCTCGGCATCACGGTCGAGGAGGAATACGGCGGCGCGGGCCTCGGCTATCTCGAACATTGCGTGGCCATGGAAGAAGTGAGCCGCGGCTCGGCCGCGGTCGGGCTCTCCTACGGCGCGCATTCGAACCTCGCGGTGAACCAGCTTCGCCGCAATGGCAATGATGCACAGAAGAAGAAATATCTCCCCAAGCTGATCTCCGGCGAGCACGTGGGGGCGCTCGCCATGTCCGAGCCGGAGGCGGGCTCCGATGTCGTCGGCATGAGGACGCGCGCGGACAAGAAAGGCGATCGCTACGTCCTGAACGGCAACAAGATGTGGATCACCAACGGGCCGTGCGCCGATACGCTGATCGTCTATGCCAAGACCGATCCCGCCGCGGGCCCGCGCGGGATCACCGCCTTCATCATCGAGAAAGGCATGAAGGGATTTTCCACCGCGCAGAAGCTCGACAAGCTCGGCATGCGCGGCTCCGATACCTGCGAGCTCGTGTTTCAGGATTGCGAGGTGCCAGAAGAAAACGTGATGAGCAAGGTCGGCGAGGGCGTGAAGGTGCTGATGTCGGGCCTCGATTACGAGCGCGCGGTGCTCGCAGCCGGGCCCTTGGGCATCATGCAGGCGTGCCTCGACGCCGTGATCCCCTACGTGCACGAGCGCAAGCAGTTCGGCCAGCCCATCGGCAGCTTCCAGCTCGTGCAGGCGAAGATCGCCGACATGTATGTGACGCTGAACGCCGCGCGCGCTTACGTCTACACGGTCGCCAAGGCCTGCGACCGCGGCGAAACCACGCGCGAAGACGCGGCGGGCGCGATCCTGTTCGCAGCGGAGAAGGCCACCCAGGTCGCGCTCGACGCGGTGCAGTTGCTCGGCGGCAACGGCTATATCAACGAGTTTCCCACCGGGCGTTTGCTGCGCGACGCCAAGCTCTATGAGATCGGCGCCGGCACCAGCGAGATCCGGCGATTGCTCATCGGCCGGGAGATCTTCGAGAAGACGAAATAGCGCCTCGATCGAGCGCAATGCAAAGCCCCGGCGCGAAGGAAATCGCGCCGGGGCCTGCGGCATTCGGCCGGAGATTTACACGGAGGATGGGGTGACCCTCCGGCGGGATGCCAACCGAGCTCGCCCGGTGGAATCCGACTTCGGTGTTTGTTTCCCGGCTTCTTCCAGCTCCGCGAGCGCCAGATGCTTCTTCTGGATCCGGAGCAGTTGTTCCCGGTCGCCTTGTGAAGTCGTCGCAGCCGCGGCGATCGCGCATTCGGCTGCGATCTTGCGATGGTCGTGTTTGGACATGGCGGCTTTCCCTGTGCTGCCAGGCGGTGCGCTGAACCTTCGTCGCCGAGCCTGGTCCCTGCGGAAAAGCTACCCACCAATGTTTCGACTTGTCTGTCGACATTCAGACAAAACAAATCAGCGTGAAAAAGCAGGGGGCCGGATCGGCGCTCGCGGCTCGCGGAACGGATTCTTTTGTTGGAAGTTATAAACGCTTGTTCGCCGCTCATTTTACTTTCGATGAGCCGAATTTCATTGGGTTACGGGTTGGATCGAACGGCGAGGTCCGCGGCAGTGCCGCACAATTATTGCGGCAAGCGAGCGGCCCGCCTATGTCGCTATTCTGACAGACGAGCATTGCCGCAAGTGTTTCGCTGGGTCGGATATTTGGCAACTGTCGAGAATCAACAATGGCCGTCATCATCCTTCGTTGCCACAAAACCCACACGGACATCCTGCCGGGAATTGAAATCAGCGAGGCGGATTTCCAATCCATCCCGCCCGCCGCGCGCCCCGTCAAATGTCCGGTGTGCGGCGAGGAGCATTCCTGGCTTCCCTATGCCGCCCGCGTCGCGGAAGCGCTCGCGCGCGCCGGCAAAGGTCCGTCCGTCGGTTCATCGCGGGACAGAGACGTCGAGCCGGTCGCGGACAACGGCGAACTAAGCGATGTCGAGAGCTGATTTCTATCTTCACAAAGCGGCGCAGTGCGAGATGCTCGCGCGGGTGGCCGGATGCGGCGGCGAGCGTGAGCGGCAGCTACAAACCGCCCGCCACTATCGGCAAGCCGCGGAACGCGAAAAGGAGCAAGTGTTGGAGCATGTCGCCGGCGGCAAGCCGTGATCGCCGGAGACGCGTTAGGCGCTCTTCGACTTTTCCCGTTACTCGCCGGCGGGCTCTTGCACGATCTTTCGGAAGGCGGCCGCCAATTCCCGCGCTCTCTGCTGGCGGTAGCGACGAAGCGCCGCGGCAGCCAGCCGCATCAGATCACGCTCACCCGCGCGCGCGAGGGCAATGACGTGGACGGCAAGGGAAGAGCGGCAATGTTCGGAGGCGTCCGCATCGACCTCGCCGCTTTTTTCGATCGCGTTCCACGCCTGTTCGAAAACGGCACAGAGCAGTCGAATTTCCACCGGCCCGAAGGACGTTCCCCAGAATACCGACATGAACAATCTCTCGCTGAGACTTGCGCTTGTTTCTGGAAGGATTGCCTGCCTTTGCGGCTAAATTTTTGGAGGACGCGATTTCAACGCGGAAAACGGAATGAACGGTAAATTCGATCGGTGAGAAATCCATGGCGCGCTATTATTTTCATCTCGAAAATAAAATTAAAATCGTGAACGACGAAGACGTGTTTTGCGAAACGCTCGTCGAAGCGCGGGCCCATGCGCGCCGCGTCGCCTGTGAAATGGGCGCCCACAAACCGGAACAGGAAAACCATCTATGCTGGATTCGCGTCACCGACGAAGCAGGTAACGAAGTATTCCGGGTGGCGCTCACCAATCGCAAAATCAATGAAGGTGAAAATGAGCATTGATAACAATCGTCTTTTTTGATCTGTGATCTTGCCCTAAGTTGCCTCTCCGACGTATCCGGGGGGGGATAAGGTATATAGTTTCAATCGATTTCCGTAGGACGCTGGTCGGAGCGCCTCCTTCACCACTGCGGCTATCGGCCCCGCCGAAAGGGCCTCAGAGCCCACGGTGGATATCGAAAATCGAGATTTCTCGGCCCAAAATTTCCTGCTCGCCGCATTATCAAAGAGCGACATTGCGTTGCTGGCGCCGTCGCTCGTCAAAACTCCGCTCGATCAGGGTGCGACGCTGTACGAAGTGGGCGCGCAAATGGAGCACGTCTATTTTCCGCATTCCGGCATGATCTCGATGCTTGCGATCATGGCCGACGGAACCGCCGTCGAGACGGCGACGGTGGGGCGCGAAGGCTTTGTCGGCGCGATGACCGGCGTCGGATTGAACGAGGCGAACACCCGCGCGGTTGTTCAGTTGCCCGGCACGGCCTCGAAAATTTCGGCGCGCGCGTTCCAGAACGCCGTCAGCCGCAGCGCAAGCCTGCAAAGCTTGATTATCCGCTACACCGAATGGCTGCTCATTCAGGTGCAATACACGGCGGCGTGCAACGCGCTGCACGCGGTCGAAGCGCGGCTCTGCCGCTGGATCCTGCAATCAAGAGATCGCGCCGAGAGCGACCAAATTCCGCTGACGCAGGAACTGCTCGCGGAAATGCTCGGCGTCAGCTGGACAACGGTCACGCTTGCCGCCCGTACGCTGCAGGACGCGGGGCTTATTCGTTACCGGCCGGCAAAGTGGAGATCGTCAATCGCGAGCGGCTCGAACAAAGCTCGTGCGAGTGTTACCGGCTCATTCGCGACAAAAGCGCGCAAGTTCTTCCGCATCCGAACTACAGGGGCGATTGAGCGCGGGCGGGTTCAGGGTTGGCGCCTCGGTGTCGAGCGGGTCGGCGGCGCCATCGGGATGCACCCGGAAGGCCCACACCAGACCCGGCGCCACGCCGAGGGATCGGTCGTCCGGCGCGCCAGCGGGCTGCTCGGCGATCGCTACACTTTGCTTCGCAGCCCGCGCATCCATCGGCGTCTTAGAACAGGTGGCTGAAGATCCAGTAGAGCGTTGCCGACAAGAGCATCGCCGCCGGCAACGTCAGTACCCAGGCGAGCGCGATATTGCGCAGCGTCGCCACCTGCAGCCCCGATCCGTTCGCCGCCATGGTGCCGGCGACGCCCGACGACAATACGTGGGTCGTCGACACCGGCAGGCCGAAATTGTCGGCGGCGAAGATGGTCCCGGCGGCGACGAGCTCGGCCGCCGCGCCCTGACCGTAGGTCAGGTGCGTTTTGCCGATCCTCTCGCCGACCGTGATCACAATGCGCTTCCAGCCGATCATGGTGCCGAGGCCAAGGGCGATGGCGACCGCGATCTTCACCCAGGTGGGAATGAACTTCGTGGCGCTATCGAGCGAACGCTTGTAGGCGTTGAGCGTCGAGATCTCCGCCGCGGAAAGGTCGCTCTCCTTGTCCTTCATCAAGAAGCGGATCGCTTCCGAGGTGAGGTACATGTCGTTGCGCGTGTTGCCGACGGCGGCGGCCGGAATTTTCGCAACCGAGCCGTATTCGGAAACCTGCTTTGAAATGTCGCGCAACAGGGCGGCGAGCGAAGGATAGGTTCCCTCGTTGATCTTGTGTTGCGCGACATAGGCCGTGACCGCCGGCCGCGGATCGCCGATGACGTTGTAGCCGGCGGCCTTCGTCTCGACCACGCTCGCCGCGGCTTGCGCCGATTTTTGAAAGTCGACGATGGCGGTATCGGGCAGCGCGCGATTGAGCGCGTAGGCCGTCGGCACCGTGCCGATGAGGATGAGCATGATCAGGCCCATTCCTTTCTGGCCGTCATTGGAGCCGTGCGCGAAGGAGACGCCCGTGCAGGTGAGCACGAGCAGGCCGCGAATCCACAGCGGCGGCGGCGCGTCGCTCTTCGGGGCCGTGTAAAGCTCGGGGCTTTTGATGATCGCCTTCATCGCGAGCAGCAAGAGCGCCGAGACAACAAATCCCACGATCGGAGAGAACAGGAGCGCGTAACCGATCTCGGTCGCCTTGCCCCAATCGACGCCCGAGGTGCCGTCGCGGCCGTGCAGCAGCGCGTTGCAGACGCCGACGCCGATGATCGAGCCGATCAGCGTGTGCGAGCTCGAAGCCGGCAGGCCGAGATACCAGGTGCCCAGATTCCACAGGATCGCCGCGATCAGGAGCGCGAAGACCATGGCAAAACCCGCGCTGCTGCCGACCTGCAGAATGAGCTCGACCGGCAGAAGCGAGATGATGCCGAAGGCGACGGCGCCGCTCGACAAGAGCACGCCGAGAAAATTGAAGAAGCCCGACCACATCACCGCGAATTCCGCGGGGAGCGAATGGGTATAGATGACGGTCGCGACGGCATTCGCCGTGTCGTGAAAGCCGTTCACGAACTCGAAGCCGAGCGCGATCAGCAACGCGACGAAGAGGAGAAGGTACGGGAGGTAGGTGGTGATGCGTACGCCCGTTGCGTCGACATCGGCATAAAGGCTGTAGGCAACGAAGAGCACGCCGGCGCCCAGAAATCCGAAGAACAGGATCATCGTCAACGGATTGAAGCCCTTATCGAGATCGGGGCGCGGGGATTTGGATTTGCTGACTTTTCCGCGGGCCCGGAGTGCAATGTCGGACATGGTCGCCTCTTTTCTTGCTGCTTATCCCTGTGGATAGGGGCGACTTTGGAAGCGATCGGTGACAGGTCAGTGACAGGCGGATGACTTCTCGTTCGCCATGTGGAAACGTGCAGCAGGCGAACGGAATTCATCGAAAAAACGGATCATGATCCAACGGATTGTGTTGATTGCCGTTCTCGCGCTTGCGGCGCTTGCCGGCGCGATGCCTGGCCAGGCGCAAAACCGCAAGCCCACGGCGGCGGAGATCAAGCTGATCCGCGATTGCGCCGAGGCCCATCGCGAGGACGGCGAAGGCGAGCAGAAATGCGCCTTCAACCTCGTCGCCGATCCTTGCGGCGAAAAGAACGACTCCAACCTTGGCAGGGCCGATTGCTTTCGCATCGAAACCGTAATCTGGGATGCGCTCCTGAACGACAATTACAAGGAATTGATGGACGCGATCGACGACAAGAACGACCAGGACAAGCTCAAGGAAATGCAGCGGGCGTGGATCGCGTATCGCGACACCACCTGCAATTTTTACTGGTACAAGATTCACGGCTCGATGTCGGTGCCGATGACCGCGGCGTGCCAGCTGCGCGAGACGGCGCGGCGGGCGCTATTGCTTGCCTTTTTCGTGCGCCTCTGAGCAGGACGCGCGATACAATGCCGTCATGAGTGGCGCAAAACATCAGGAAGCCGCGCTCGTTCTTTTCTCCGGCGGACAGGATTCGACGACGTGTCTCGCCTGGGCGCTGGAGCGTTTCGACCGCGTCGAAACGGTCGGCTTCGATTACGGCCAGCGCCACCGGGTCGAACTCGAAGTGCGGCCGAAGATCCGCGCCGAACTCGGCCAATTGAAAGCGGCATGGGGCGCGCGGCTCGGCGAGGACCATGTCGTCAAGCTCGATGCGCTGGCGGCGATTTCGGAGACCGCGCTCACGCGCGACGTGGCGATCGAGATCGGCGACAGCGGCTTGCCGACGACCTTCGTCCCCGGGCGCAATCTCGTTTTCCTGTCTTTCGCCGGCGCCATCGCCTACCGGCGCGGAGCCGCACACATCGTCGCCGGCATGTGCGAGACCGATTACTCCGGCTATCCCGATTGCCGCGACCAGACCATCCAGGCGATGGGGCGCGCGCTGGAACTCGGCATGGACCGGCGCTTCGAGCTGCACACGCCGCTGATGTGGATCGACAAGGCGGGAACGTTCGCCCTCGCACATAAATTGGGAGGGGATGCGCTCATTCGTCTCTTGGTTGAGGACAGCCATAGCTGCTATCTCGGCGACCGCGTGCATCGGCACGCTTGGGGATTTGGCTGCGGGGAATGTCCGGCCTGCAAACTGCGGGCGGGGGGATGGGAGAAGTGGAAAGCGACGCGCCCGGCATAACGCGGCATGACGGCCTTCGCCTCGCCGAGGGTCTCGCTTTCCTTGTTCTGTTCTGTCTCACCATTCCGGTAGCGAATTGGCTGATCGGCCACGTCGGCACCGAATGCGAGCCAAATGGGCCGTGCATCATTCCGGTCGCGCCCGGACTGATGGCGCCCTCGGGCGTGTTGATGATCGGCGCGGCGCTCGTGCTCCGCGATCTCGTGCAGCGGCGCTTTGGCATTGCCATCGGGCTGTGCGCGATCCTGATGGGGACGGCGCTCTCCGGTCTCCTGGCGCCGCCGGCGCTCGTCGTCGCTTCGGCGACGGCGTTTCTGATTTCGGAAAGCGCCGATTTCGCCGTCTATACGCCGCTCGCGAAGAGACATTTCGTCGCTGCGGTGGTGCTGTCGGGATTGTTCGGCCTTGTCGCCGACTCGATCGTGTTTTTGTGGCTTGCCTTCGGCTCGCTCGAATTCCTCGCGGGCCAAATCGCCGGCAAGGCGTGGATGATCCTGCTCGCAATGCCGCTGATCGCGTGGCTGCGCAAGCGCGACGAACGGCTCGGTCTCGCCGCGGCGTGAGGCGCTATTCCGCGATGAGGACGCCCTTGGCGGTGTCCTCGTGATACTCGCCGATGAATTCGTAGCGTCCCGGAGCGAGCGAGGAGATGCGGACGATGCCTTCGGATTTGCCGGCGATCACCTTCTCGACTTTCAGCGCGCGCGAATCGAATTCCTCCGAGACCGGATCTTCGTTGATCACCTTCAACTGAATGCGCGTGTTCGCGGGCGCGCGCAGCTCGGCGGGGTCGAAGCGGTGATCGCGCAGGGTGATGGTCAGCGAAACCGTCTCGTCGGCGCGCGCCGTGCCGGCCGCCGCGAGAAGAGCAGCGAAAGCAGCGGTAAACAACAGCGGCCGCGCGCTCACTTCGCTTCCTTCGCCTCCTTGCTCGGGAAATGGAACGTCCATTCGGCGGTGAAGGGCTGCCACCAATCCGGCACGCCGGTTTCCTTGTCGACGTGGCGCGCGAAGCCCGCCTTCGCGGGCGGCTCGAAGCGATAGGTGAGCTTGTAGTCGCCGTCGCCGGCAAGCATCACGTTGTTCGCGTAGTGCGGGCCGTCGCCGGCCGTCATCGCGGCAAGCTCGCCGGTTTTCTTGAAGCCCGTTCCGATTTTCTCGATCGTGTAGGTGATGGTCAGATACGGAATCCATTCATCTTCCTTGAAGCCGTGCTTTTCGTCCTTGGTGCCGTGCACGTCGACCTCGAGGTGAACGGCGCCGGCCTCGTGATCCATGCCCTTCGGCATCGGCGACATCTCGATGCCGAGGAGATAGTGCGGCACGATTTGAAGATCGTTCTTCATCACCGGTTCGCCGACATAGAATTCCTTGGCAAAGGCGGGCGCGGAAAGCGCGAGCGCGGCGGCCACGAGGATGAGGAGCGATTTCGCGGTCGCCATGGCCGAAACCTCCCTGAAGCGGGCGTTGCGCAAGCGAACCGCCCGGCGGCGCTCACGTCAATCGCGGAAGCGCATTCCAGAATTTTTCTAATGAAAAACTGGCGCCGCGAAGTAAACTGCGGATGCCGTCCATTACGACGGAAAGGCACGCGCGGACCGGACCCTCATGCAATTCGTTGAAGCCAATGGCGCGAAAATTCCCCAGCTCGGCCTCGGCACCTGGGAGCTCAGGGGCGCCCTTTGCACGCGGCTCGTCGAGCAGGCGCTTCGGCTCGGCTACCGCCATCTCGATTCCGCGCAAGTTTACGACAACGAGCGCGAGGTGGGCGAAGGGCTCCGCGCCGCGGGGATTGCGCGGAGCGAAGTGTTCATCACCACCAAAGTGTGGTGGACGCGCTTTGCCGCCGGCGATCTGGAGCGTTCGGCCGAGGAAAGCGTGCGGCGGCTGAAGGTCGATGCGGTCGATCTTCTGCTCCTGCACTGGCCGAATTCGTCGGTGCCGCTCGAGGAGACCATCGGCGCGCTCAATGCGGCGAAGGAGCGGGGGCTCACGCAGCACATCGGCGTTTCGAACTTCACGGTGGCGCTTCTCGATCAGGCGGTGAAGCTTTCGCGCGCAAAGCTCGTGACCGACCAGATCGAGTGCCATTCCTATCTTGACCAATCGAAGGTGATCGCGGCCTGCAAGCGCCATGGGCTTGCGGTCACGGCCTACAGCCCGATCGCCAAGGGGGCGGCGACGCGCGACAAGACGCTGGCCCGGATCGGCCACACGCACAAGAAGAGCGCCGCCCAGGTCTGTCTGCGCTATCTCGTGCAGCAGGGGATCGTGGTGATCCCGCGCACGAGCCGCCTCGAGCGGCTCTCCGAGAACGCCGAGATTTTCGACTTCGAGCTTTCGGCCGGAGAAATGGCGGCGATCCGTGCGCTCGCAAGCCCCAAGGGCCGCACCATCAGCCCGTCGTGGTCGCCGGCGTGGGATTGAGCGGCGGAAGTCGCACTAGTCGCCGATGACCCAGCGCGCGTCGGCGCCGAACTGGCGCGCGACCGTGACGATCAGGACGGCGAGCGTCGACGCGATCAGCACCCACGGGCCGACGAACCAGCCGAGATAGCCGAGCGCGAAGAAGAACGAGCGCTGGCCGCGGTTAAAATGGCGGCCGGCGAGCGTGACCATGCGCGCGACGTGCTCGGCCGCGGCCTTGGCGGGCGGCTTCTTCGCTTCCGAAGCGGAAGGGGTCGCGCCGAGAAGAATGGCCGCGTAGTTGAACAGCCGGTAGGACCAGGCGAATTTGAAAAAGGCGTAGATGAAAATCACGAGCAACCCGATGACTTTCATCTCGAGGGCGCCGGGCGTCGTGCCGGCGCCGAACGGCAGGTTCGCGAACATCTCCGTCACGTCGCGCGAGGAGCGGAGAAGCGCAAGCGCGCCGCCGATCGCCAGCAGCGAGGTCGAGGCGAAAAAGGCGGTGCCGTTCTGCAACGAGCCCATGATCTGGCCGTCGACCATGCGCATGTCGCGGAGAAGCATTTGGCGCATCCATGCCTCGCGATGGCGATGCATGCGATTGTTGAGCCCGCGCTTGCCGATCGGCATGAATTCCACCACCGCGCCGTAGCCGACCCAGGTGGCGGCGAAAAAGAAAATCGCGAAGAGATCGAGCGTGGAGAATCCGAACATGCGGGCGCGTGTGAGAATCAAAAACGCGCCGATGCTGCCACCGGCGGCCGGTGGCAGCAACGCAGTCGTCGCGCGTGCGCGGTAAACGAGGCTAGGTGCTGAGGGATCCGCTGTTGGCGGTGTCGCGCAGATAAGCGCTCACGATCAGCCGCTGGAATTCCCGGCGGAAGCCCGTGGGCGCGACCGGCAACAGGCCGACCCGCTCGGGCGCGTTCAGGAACGCCTCCAGCGTCTCGTCATCGACGAGCGGGAGGGCAGGACAGGTGGGCGCATCGATGGCCAATGCGTCCACCGCCGGTTGCTGCGATGGCTTGGTCTTCCCGTCGCTCATGATGTTCCACTCCTCTACATATGAACATCAGCCCCAAACTTCGTTACTGTGCCGTTACTGCGCCGCGGTTTTCACCGGCGCCGGGCGCGCGACATAGCCCGACATCAACAGGAGGCCGGTCTCGCTGTCGCGCAGCGCGAACATGAACGGCTTGTCGACCTTCATCTCGACCGTCTCGCCGCGCGGCATCGCGCTGCGCTCGACGGAGACCGCCGTTGCGGCGGCGGCTTCCGAACCTTCCTCGTCGACCCGCAAATAGGTCTTCTGCGTGATCTCGGAAATGCCGGCGAGGTTGATGGCGAGCCCCGCGAGCGCCGTCGGCGAGTTGCGGCCCGCCTTCAGGCCGAGCTTGTCGAGCGCGTCCAGCATCTCGTTCTTGTCCTCGATGGTGAAGCGCGGGAGCGAAAGACGGACGCGCCCGCTCGCGAAGCCGTCGCCGTAGAGCCAGGTCACGACATCGGAGAACTCGTTCGCGCTCGCGGGCTTGTCGCTGGTGGTGATGACGACGAGCGAGAAGCGGCTGTTCTTGTAGGGCAGATCGATGGCGACGAAGCGGCCTTCCTCGCGATAGTCGATCCGCGAGAACAGCTTCGCCATCATCTGCACCTCGAAGTCGGTGCCGCCGAGAAGATGGAACGCCTCGGTATGCGTCGCGGTTTTCGCGAATTGGTCGAGCCAGGTGCCCTTGAAGTAGAGGGCGTCGACCGCAACGAGGCCGGGCATCTTCGGGCCCTGGTCGAGGATCGCGGGGATCAAGCCCTTGGTCTTTTCCGCGACCCAATCGTTGATCGCCTTGATGGTGGCGGGGCCGGACAGGTCATCTTGCGTGACGCGGGCGCCCGCCGCGCGCAGCTTGCGCAGCGCCTCCTCGACGGGCTGGGACTTGGGATCGAACACGATCCAGTTCGCGAGCGCCAGAATCGTATCCTTGTCGTCGACGCCCTTGCCGAGCTTGGTGACGAGCGCACGCAAATTCTCGAGGTCGACCGCGGCGGCATCGGGATGATCGGCATCGAAGCCGAGCGTCTTGTAGAGCGCCGCGCGCATGGCGGGGTCGGCGCCGACATCGAGGAGTGCGAGTACGGCCGCAAGGCTCGCGGGCGAGACCACGAGGTTGTTGCCCACGCCGCGTTCATTCGCCAGTTGCCGGATCAGTCGCAGCGACAGCCGCGATTGCGCCGCGAGCACGCGATCCTCGGAGGAGCGTTCGACTGCGCTTAGGGTGAGGGCCGAGCCGCAGAGGAGGGCCGCGGCGGTGATCGCCACGACGGATTTCCTGAACATGGTAGCTCCGTTTCGGTTCCTGTCGGCCCGTGAGCAAAGAGCTTTCCGTGCGACCATGGCCCAATTTTAGCCCAATCTTGACCGGCCAAGGGCAAGGTGCGACGAAAACCCTTATGGCTCAGAAAATTACGCTCAGTGTGGAATCGCTGGTCGAGGACGCCTATCGCGAGATTGAAACAATTCCGGCCGCCGAGGCAATCGCCATGCACGGCCGCGACGACGTGGTTTTCGTCGACATCCGCGACATCCGCGAGCTTCAGCGCGACGGCAGAATTCCCGGCGCGTTTCACTGTCCGCGCGGCATGCTGGAATTCTGGATCGATCCGCAGTCGCCCTATCACAAGCCGGTATTCGCGGACGAGAAGAAGTTCATTTTCTTCTGCGCTGGCGCCAAGCGTTCGGCGCTCGCCACCCAAATCGCGCAGAAGATGGGGCTTTCGCCGGTCGCGCATCTCGCAGGCGGCTTCGGCGCCTGGAAGAAGGCGGGCGGGCCGGTGGTGATGGACGAGAAGAAAAAGTAGTTCCGCCCGTCATCGGGGCGTTGCGGGCAAGAGCCTTCGCTCCTATCTGCGCCCCGCGAGGGCGGTCATGTCCACAGAATACGGCTTTGCAGGGCGGACAAATTCAATTCGCGAGCGGCTGGAGCGGCTCGACAGCCTGTCGCGGCTTCTCGATATCGCTTTCGTCGTGCCGGGAACCAACGTTCGCTTCGGCACCGAGGCGGTTCTGCGGCTTATGCCGGGTCTCGGTGACGCGGCGGCGTCGGCGCTCTCGTGCGTCATTCTGTATGAGGCGTACCGGCTCGGCGTTTCGCGCCGGGTGATGATCCGCATGGCCGGCAATGTGGCGATCGAGGCGGCGGCCGGCGCGGTGCCGGTGGTCGGCGATCTCTTCGACGTCGCCTTTCGCGCCAATCGCCGCAATGTGCGGATCCTGCGGGAGTATTTCGGTCTCGAAATCGCCGGCGAAGCGCAAAGAAGTTAAAGCGCGCCCGTCCGGCGGCGCCGCTATTTCAAATGCGAATTGATGATCGTCTCGCCGAGCCGCACGAGCCGCGCGGCGGGGCCATTGGCGCCGAGGCTCTGGGCGCAGACGAGCGCGCCTTCGATCAACAGGAATAATTCATCGGCGAGCAACTCCGGCTTCGCCGCGCCCGCTTTCTTGCAAAGTTGCGTGATCTGCAGGCGCTTGCCGGCCTTGTGCTTCTCGATGACGCAGCGGGCGGGGTGATGCTTTTCCGGCAGTTCCACGGCGGCGTTAGCAAAGGCGCAACCGCGCGACTTCGGATTGACGATATTGTCACCCACGACCCGAAGCCAGCCGATGAGCTGCTGGCGCGGATCAGGGTATTTGCGCTCGAGCTCGCACCAGACGGCGTCAAGCTCCCCGGCGAGGCGTCGGAGGTATTCGGCGACGAGCTCGTCCTTCGATTCAAAATGACGGTAGAGCGTCATTTTGTTGGTGCCCGCCGCTTCCGCGATCGCGTCGACGCCGACGGCGCGGATGCCGTGGCGGTAGAACAGCTCGCTCGCCGCGTCGAGGATGCGCTCGCGCGGCGGGGTGCGGCCCTCTGCGGGCTCGATTGCGGCTTTCGTCGAAGACTTGCTCATGCGTTCGTGAACATCCGGCTCTTGACAGGGGTGTTACCGGTCAGTAACTAGCACTCAAATGTTACCGATCGGTATCACAGCGATAGATGGGGGTCACGCCCTTTCTTCGCCAGCCGAAGCAAGGGAGACCCTCATGAGTCGGATCATTTACGGCAAACCGGGTGCCGCGGGTAGCGTCTTTGCCAAGACCACCCAGACTTTCCCGGAGGTGCTTTCGGACCCGCTGACGCGGGCGCTGATGGCAGCGGACGGCGTCGACGCAGTCGCGCTTGAAGCGGAGCTGCGCGAGATCGCCGAAAAGCTGCCGGGGCAGGAGAGCGCCACCGAGAATTCGTGCAGGGGATCCTGCTGAACACGAGCTTACGCAGCCCCCGCTGCGTCGCCGGGCGGCGCCGATCCGCCCCAACTCTGAAGTGCCGCCCGGCGCTCCCTTTTTCCTTTTCAGGAGCCAGTCATGAACGTTGCGCCGTCCAAATTGTCGCTCGCTGCCAGCGAAGCGCATTACCGTCATCTGTTGTCGCCCTATGAACTCGGCGAGTTGCCGCTGAAAAATCGCATGGTGCTCGCGCCGATGACGCGGAGCCGTGCCATCGCGGGCAACGTGCCGAATCCAATCGCGGCGGCGTACTATGCGCAGCGCGCGGGCGCCGGCCTCATCGTCACCGAGGCAACGCAGGTGAGCCCGCAGGGCGTCGGTTATATCCGCACGCCCGGCATCCATTCGGAAGAACAGGTGGCGGGCTGGAAAAAGATCACCGACGCCGTGCACCGCGCCGGCGGCACGATCTTCCTACAGCTCTGGCATGTGGGCCGCATCTCGCATCCGGATTTTCACGACGGCGAATTGCCGGTGTCGGCGTCGGCGATCGCGGCGACGGGCACCGTGTTCACCGCCAAGGGACCGCAGCCCATGGTCACGCCGCGCGCGCTCGAATTGCGCGAGATCCCCGGCATCGTCGAGCAGTTCAAGCGCGGCGCCGAGAATGCCAAGGCCGCGGGCTTTGACGGCGTCGAGCTGCATGGCGCCAATGGCTATCTCCTCGATCAGTTCACCCGCGACGGCACCAACAAACGCACCGACACCTATGGCGGCAGCGTCAAAAACCGCGCGCGGCTTCCGCTGGAAGTGACCGAGGCCGTGATCGGCGTGTGGGGGCCGGGCCGCGTCGGCTATCGCATTTCGCCGAATAACCCGTTCAACTCAATGTCGGATTCGAATCCGGTCGAGATCTTCTCGTATCTCGCCACGGAGTTGGATGCGCGCGGCGTGGTTTATCTTCACGTTGTCGATCCCGTCGCCGACGGGGGAAAACGTATCTCGCCGATCCTGCAGGGAAATTTCGACGGCACCTACATCGTCAATGGCGGCTTCGATGCTGAGGCGGCGGACGCCGCGATCCACCGCGGCGAGACGGATCTCGTCGCCTTCGGCGTGCCGTTTCTGGCCAATCCCGATCTGCCGGAGCGCTACCGGCAAAAAGCCGTGCTCAATAAGCCGGACCAGAACACCTTTTATGCCGGCGAGGAGAAGGGCTACACGGATTACCCGGCGCTCGTCTGATCGTTTTTTTTTTGCGAAGCAACAAGCGGCGGAATCAAATAGCGGCTCCGCCGCTTTGTTTTATTCCCGCGGGCCGCGGAATTTTTCGCGGCGTTGACGGCCGCGGGCTTTCCCCGAAAGATGGACGGATAAACGGGAGGTTGCCATGGAAAATTTTCTTCGCCCCTGGTCGGCGCAGCTCTTGAGCGTCTTGCGCATCGTCACGGGGCTGTTGCTGCTGCATTTCGGTACGTCGAAATATTTGATTTTCCCGCAGAGCCAGTTAAGCGGTGCCTCGCCGAGCACGTTGAGCGGTGCGGCCGGCATTTTCGAGTTGATCGGCGGCGCCTTGCTGGTCCTCGGCCTGTTCACACGGCCGGTCGCCTTCATTGGTGCAGGCGTATATGCGGTGGCTTATTTCTACGTCCACATCTCGAAGAGTTTCTTCCCGCTCTTGAACGGCGGCTCGCTCGCGATCATGTTCTGCTTCGCGCTCTTGTACATCGCGGCGGCCGGCGGCGGCGCCTGGAGCGTCGACAAAATGTGGCGTGGCGTGAAGGACTGAGTGTTCGTCATGGCCAGACTTATGCCTGCCATGACGAATAAGCATTAAAACGATCAATCCTCCGCACTTGCGTCTCGAAGCCTCTCTCCGCAATCTCCGCGCGGGAGGCTTCGATGGCGCTCACGCTTTTGCTCGGCAACAAGAATTATTCGTCCTGGTCGATGCGGCCGTATCTCGCGCTCGCGCATCACAAAGTTCCGTTCGAGGAAATTGTCGTTCCGCTCTATGAGGGCGACTACAAGCAGGCGATCCTGAAATATTCACCGGCGGGCAAAGTGCCGGTGCTGATCGACGGCGATATCGCGGTGTGGGAATCGCTCGCGATCCTCGATCATCTGGCGGAGAAATTTCCCAAGCTCGCGCTATGGCCGGCCGATCCCGCGGCGCGGGCGTATGCGCGCGCGATTTCCGCCGAGATGCATGCGGGCTTCGCCGCGCTCCGCCAGGCTTGCCCGATGAATTTGAAACGCGCGCCGAAGCCGATTGCGCTCTCGCCGGAGGCCGTCGCCGACATCGCGCGGGTCGCGCAGATCTGGAACGATGCGCGCAAGCGCTTCGGCAAGGGCGGCGATTTTCTGTTCGGCGAATTCTCGGCGGCGGATTGCATGTACGCGCCGGTGGCGACGCGCTTTCGCACCTATGCGGTCGAGCCCGATCCGGTTTCGGCTGCGTATGTCGAGGCCATCCACCGGCTGCCGGCCTTCATCGCCTGGCGCGAGGCCGGGCTGAAAGAGCCGTGGAGCATGAAAAAGTACGACGCGCTTTGATCAGGCGAAGGCGCTGAGCGCGGCGCGGGCGACCGCCTCGCCCCATTCCTGCACGAAGTGGCCGGCTTCTTTCAAAACCATCGGCGGCGGACAGCGGCGGATGAACTCCCGCAATTGCAGCATCGCGGGCTGGCCCAGCACCGGGTCGGCGGCGCCGATCGCCATGAAGCTTTTGCCGCGCCACTCGTTCTTCCACCATCCGCGGGCCCGGCGTGAAAGGGCCGCGCCCGGCGCATCGGGTCCGTCCGGCACGAGATTGGGAAAGCGGCGCACGCCTGCCTTGAAACGTGCGTCGGGAAACGGCGCGTCATAGGCGGCGACCTCGGCGGCGGAGAGGTGAGGAGTGCCGCGCTGGATCAGGCGGCCGACTTCCATGTCCGGATGCGCGTTGGCGAAAGCGCGCCAGGCAAGAAAGCCCTTGCCGAGCGGTTCCCCGCCGGTCGGCAGAAACGTGTTCATCACAATCAGCCGTTCGAAGCGACCGGGCATGTCCATCGGCAGCGTGAGGCCGATGAGGCCGCCCCAGTCCTGGCAGACGAGGGTGATGCGCGTGAGATCGAGTTCCTCGATGAAAGTGATCAGGCTGTTGCGATGGAAATCGAAGGTATAGACCGCGTCGTCCACGGGCTTGTCGGAGCGGCCGAAGCCGAAGAAGTCGGGCGCCACGACGCGGCCGCCGGCGGCGACGAAGGGCGGAATCATCTTGCGATACAGATAGGCCCAGCTCGGCTCGCCGTGCAGGCAGAGGAAAACATCTCCGCCGCGCGGGCCCTCGTCGATGTAGTGCATGCGCAAGCCGGGAAAGCCCAGGAGCTTGTCGACGTAGTGCGGCGCGGAGGGAAAGCCGGGAAGATTGTTGAAGCGCTCTTCCGGCGTGCGCAGGATTTCCATCGGTCGAATCTAGACCGCACGCGAAGCGAAGTCACGTTCTTGCGGAGGACTGCTTCTGTTTGCGCGCCGTTTTCGCTAGGCTCGCCGCCATGGAAACCACCGAGATCGCCTTACGGCTCGGCATCGCGGCGCTGATCGGCGTCGCGCTCGGCCTCAATCGCGATCTTCACGGCAAGCCGACCGGCGTTCGCACGCTCGGATTGGTGGGATTGGGTTCGGCCGTCGCGGTGCTCGCCATCGGCCAGGGCGACGGCGCCAATGCGGGCCGCGTTATGCAGGGGATCGCGACCGGAATCGGATTTTTGGGCGCCGGCGTCATCATTCGCACCAGCGACCACGTTCACGGCCTGACCACGGCCGCCTGCGTGTGGCTGACCGCGTGCTTCGGCGCGGCCTGCGCGGTCGGCGATTGGCGAGTGACTCTCCTGAGCGCGCCCGTCGTCTTCTGCATTCTGGTTTACGGCGGAATGTTCGAACGGTTCGTCCATCGCCACTGGCCGCCGACCAGGAACGAAACCGATCGGCCGCGCCGCAAATCGAATCGCTGACGAATCTTCTTTCGCATCGCGCGAATCATATTGACTCGCGAAGCGCGCGCCGACTCGCCCTCGCATTCCGATTCGCGATTCTCATTTTGCGCGATTTGCGACTCAGCCTAGCTTCCGCCGCGAAAAGAATCGGGGCAACGTGATCGTGGCGGCGATGGTGGGCAAACCGGCGAGAAAATACTGGGCCGAGGGAATCGGCACTTTTTGGCTCGTCTTTGCGGGCATCGGCACGGTGCTCATGGACACCGCCACCGGCAATATCGGGATTGCCGTCGCCTTCGGGCTTGCGGTGCTGACGGCGGCCTACGCCATCGGCCGCGTCTCGGGCGGGCATTACAATCCGGCGGTCACCATTGGGCTCGCGGCCGCCGGTCGTCTGCCGCACCGGGAAATCATCCCCTATGTCCTGGCACAGCTTGCCGGCGGCATTCTCGCGGCCTTCGTGCTGTGGTGGATCGCCGGCGGCAAGGCCGGTTTTACAGTCGGCGGCTTTGCCTCCAATGGCTATGAAGCCCATTCGCCCGGCGCCTACAGCCTGCTTTCCTGCGCCCTCATCGAGATCGTGGCGACGGCATTTTTCGTAACGGTCATTCTCGGCGTTACGGCGCGGAAGGCGCATGCGGCGCTCGCGCCGCTCGCCATCGGTTTCGCGCTCACGCTCGCGCATCTCGCCTCGCTGCCGGTCTCCGGTACTGGGTTGAATCCGGCGCGTTCGAGCGCAACGGCGATCGTGGCGGCGGTCGGCGGCACCACCTGGCCGCTTCTAGAGTTATGGCTCTACTGGCTAGCGCCGCTCGTCGGTGCAGCGCTCGCGGGCTGGGCGTATCGGGAGATTTTCGCCGACGAGTAGAGTTCGCCCTCCTTCCCTCGGAAGAAGGAAGGGCGTCTTGCGCCCCCGGCTCCCTCGGCCGGGAAGCCTCGTTGAGGCGGGTGAGGGGTGGAGACGGCCCATCTTCGCTCCTCACCCGGCGCCTCCTGCGGCAGTTGCCTTTACCGGCACGGCGCGGCAGTTTCCCGCGCGGGGAGCCGCCCGTGGCCGCGCTTGAATCGCAAGTCGATCCGAAATCGAAGGAATTCCAGGCGAACGCCGCGCAAATGCGCGCGCTCGTGGAGGAACTGAACCGCCGCCGGGCGGAAGCGGCGCTCGGCGGCAACGAGAAAACGCGCGAGCGGCACATCAAGCGCGGCAAGCTTTTGCCCCGCGAGCGGGTGATGCGGCTCGTCGACCCCGGCTCGCCGTTCCTGGAACTGTCGCCGCTCGCGGCGAACGGCATGTATGAGGACGCGATCCACGCCGCCGGCATCATCACCGGCGTCGGCCGCGTCGAGGGCCGCGAATGCGTGATCGTGTGCAACGATTCCACGATCAAGGGCGGCACCTACTATCCGGTGACGGTGAAGAAGCATTTGCGCGCGCAGGAAGTCGCGGGCGAGAACCGGCTGCCCTGCATCTATCTCGTCGATTCCGGCGGCGCGAACCTGCCGCAATGGACGGAGGTGTTTCCGGACCGCGAGCATTTCGGCCGCATCTTCTACAATCAGGCGCGGCTCTCGGCGGCGGGGATCGCGCAGATCGCGGTGGTCATGGGCTCGTGCACGGCGGGCGGCGCTTACGTGCCGGCGATGTCCGACGAGACGGTGATCGTGCGCAATCAGGGCACGATCTTCCTCGGCGGGCCGCCCTTGGTGAAGGCCGCGACCGGCGAGGTGGTGAGCGCCGAGGATCTTGGCGGTGCCGACGTGCATGCGCGGAAATCCGGCGTTGCCGATCACTACGCCACCGACGACGACCATGCGCTGATCATCTGCCGCCGCATCGTTGCCAATCTCAATAGCCCGAAGCGCGTCGATCTCGAGCAGGACGAGCCGCGCGAGCCGAAATACGCGATCGAGGAGCTCGACGGCATCGTGCCCGTCGATCTCAAGAAGCAGTACGACGCGCGGGAAGTGATCGCGCGCATCGTCGACGCCTCCGAGTTCGACGAGTTCAAGCGGCTCTACGGCACGACGGTGGTTACCGGTTTCGCGCGGCTTTACGGCATGCCTGTGTGCATCATCGCCAACAACGGTATTCTCTATTCGGAGTCGGCGCTGAAGGCCGCGCATTTCATCGAGCTTTGCTGCCAGCGGCGCGTGCCGCTGCTGTTCTTGCAGAACATCTCCGGCTTCATGGTCGGCCGCGATTACGAGGCGGGCGGGATCGCCAAGAACGGCGCCAAGATGGTGATGGCGGTCGCCTGCGCCAACGTACCGAAGCTGACGCTCGTGATCGGCGGCTCTTATGGCGCCGGCAATTACGGCATGTGCGGCCGCGCCTATTCGCCGCGTTTCCTGTTCACCTGGCCGAACGGCCGCGTGCAGTTGATGGGCTCGGACCAGGCGGCGAACGTGCTCGCGACCGTCAAGCGCGACAACATCGAGGCCGCGGGTGGAAAGTGGCCGCAAGCCGAAGAAGAGGAATTCAAGCGCCCGATCCGCGAGCAGTTCGACCGCGAGGGCGATCCCTATTACGCCACGGCGCGGCTCTGGGACGACGGCATCATTGCGCCGGCGGAGACGCGGCGGGTTCTGGCGCTGGCGCTGTCGGCGGCGCTGAACGCGCCGATTCCGGAGACGAAGTTCGGCGTGTTTCGGATGTGAATTATTTTATTCACCGGTTCGCCAGCCACAGCACCACGCTGAATACGATGCTGAGCAAGAGGCTCGTCATTAGCGGAAAATAAAAGCGGAAATTCTCGCGCTCGATGGCAATGTCGCCCGGCAGGCGGCCGAGGCCGAACTTCGCGAGCACCGGCCACAGCAAGCCCGCCGCCAAGATCACGATCCCGAGCACAATGAGAAAACGCGAGATGCCCATCGGGGAAAACGTGGGGTCGTGCCGGCATTCGATCAAGCGCATCGGAACCCCGCCACAAGACCGGCGTTAGACCGTCACGCGAACGACATGGCCGCGGCCTATTCGTTGTTCCGCCCTTTCAGCCACGAAGGAGGCAAGCATGTTCAGGGTTTATAGCGGACCGCCCGGTTCCGACGCGCTGCATCCCGCCGAAAAGAGCCAGCACCTCTACAAGGAATTCACCGTCCTCGACGAGGCGATCGGCTGGGCGCATCACCTGAAGGAGAAAGGCCGCGTGCCTCTCCTGATCGAAGGCGATGACGGCACGCATCTCGACAAGAAGGATCTGGCGAAGACGCTGCATCACCACAGCCACGAGCACGTCAAACACGGCCCGCACTGAAGGGGTGGCGCAGGCCAACGAAAGTTCCGTGTTGCGCAGGCTTTACTGAACCGTCCGCGCCGAACAAAATAGCGGCGCGGGATAGCGGGGGTGGAGCATGCGGTGGCGGCGGATGATCGTGTCGAGCCTGATTTTGACCTTCGCGCTTGCCGGCACGGCGGCGGCGCAGACGAAAATCGTCGCCATCGGCGCCAGCAACACTTCGGGCTTTGGCGCGGGGCCGGGGCAATCCTATCCCTCGCAGCTCGAAGCGATGCTGAAGGCGCACGGGTATAAAGTGCAGGTAATCAACGCCGGCGTTCTCGGCGACACCACGCGCGGCATGCTCGCGCGCATCGACAGCGCGGTTCCGGCGGACACGCGCATCGTCATCTTGCAGCCGGGGGGAAACGATCTCAGGTTCGGTATCCCGAAGGAAGAGCGCGCGAAGAACATCAGCGCCATGGTCGCGAAGCTGCAAAAGCGCGGCGTCCGCGTGATCGTCGCCGACGATCTGCAAGGACTCCTTATCGGCCACTCGATCGACGGCATCCACTTCAACGGCGACGCGCACGCGATCATCGCGAAGAAACTCTATCCGCAGGTCGTGAGCGCCCTCGGCGGCACGGCAAATACGGCCGCGGCGCCGGCCGGCGGCCAACCCGCGCCCGCCGTCACCGGAGCCGTGCATTGATCGGCGGCTGGCTGAAGAGATTCCGCGGCGACAAGACCGACAGGCAACGCATGCCGGTTGTCGACGACTGGCGGCAGATTGAAAACCCGAAATTGGACAAGCCGAAAAGCGAGTGGCTCGACAAACTCCGCGACGACGCGGCTGACCTGCAGCGCAAGCCGGCTGTTGCGGACTTGCGCCAATCTAAGAAACCGATCGCGGGTAAACCCGAGATCGGGTGGCTCGACCAATTCCATGATGACGAGCAGGAGCCGAAGGCCGCGGCGAAGCGCAAGCCGAGGCCTGAACCCGAGCCCGAACCCGAGCCTGCGGTCGCGCCGGCATCATCGCGCAACATCAACCTGTTTGAATGGCTGATGTACATTTCGCTCGCGGTCGAAGTGGTGGCGACGGCAAGCGATTTCGGCAAGCTTGCGAAGCTTGCCGGCGGCTGGCCGGTGGTGGTGCTGACCGAGTTTTTCACCATCGCCTTCTTCGGCATCTTTATTTTCGTCGCGGTGTATCTGCGCAAGAAATGGGCGCTTTACGTGCTGGCCGCCTTCTACGGCTTTCGGCTGCTGCGCTACATTCCTTCCTTCGCCTATATCGCGCTGCCGCTGGTGCAGTTCCTGAGCGCGGTGCAGTTCATTCTGCAGGGTCTCGCGCTGTTCTATGCCTTCAGCGAAGAGGCGCGCCCGCATTTCGCCAAAGCCAAGCGCTGACCGCGGCGCGTTTTGGAACCATCTCCTCCAATGGCCGTTTTCGTGAGCAGGAGGAGCGTCATGAACAAAGAGCAAATCCGCGAGCATATGGAAGTGCTCGGTTCCGACGGCAAGCATATCGGCACCGTCGATCACCTCGAGGGCGAGGCCGAGATCAAGCTCGCCAAGAAAGACGTGAGCGCCGGCGGCAAGCACCATTTTATCCCGCTCGACTGGGTCGACCATGTGGATGCGAGCGTCCACCTGAAAAAGACCAGCCAGGAAGCGATCGTCGGCTGGCGCACGGCGCGCTGAGGGAACGAAATTCCATCTTCCGCGTTGAAGCGGCGGCGCCAAGCCGAACGGTATGGCGCCGAACAGCGTCTCCACGGCAAGGCCCGGAGGCCAAATTTACCGAGGATTGCGAAGCGAGGTCACCATGTACAGGGTCTATAGCGGTCCCCCCGGCATCAAGAAGCTTTCCGCCGAGGAGCGGGCGCGCAGTCTTTATCAGGAATTCGGTTTCATCGACGAGGCGCTTGATTTCGCCGCGAGCGTGACGCGCCAGGGCCGCGTCGCCGTGCTGATCGAAGGCGACAACGGCATCGAGCTCGACTTCAGCGAGATCGCCGACGCCATGGGCAGCAATGACAAGCTCGCCGCGGCACGCGCGGTGCATTGAGGAAGAGCGGTTGCGGCGCTGCGCATAGCCGCCATCCCTGATTACGCTATAGTCCTCCCGAACTGCCGGATAACGGCAGGGGCAAAGGGAGGACTCCATGTATCGCAAATATATTCTGGGCGGCTTGGCGCTTTTGGCCGCCTTTGGCGCGGGCGTCGCGCTTTCGCCGAAATTCGTCGCCGCGCAGGCCAATCTTTTCGTTCCGAAAGAGGTGGTGCGCGAGGACATGGTCGGCATGCCCGGCCAAGAGGTCCTCGTTCAGTATATCGAATATAAGCCCGGCGCGGCCGTTCCCTGGCATCTGCATCCCGACGCGCACGAGATGACGGTGGTCGTCGAGGGCACGACTTGGCTCGAGGTCGAAGGGCAGGGCAAACGGCAGCTGAATGTCGGCGACGGCTTTCACATGCAGCCCAATGTCGTGCATCGCGGCGGCAACGAGAGCAACGCGTCGGCAAAAGTCGTGACCGTGCGGATCAAGCCGAAAGACAAGCCGATCTTAGTGCCGGTGCAGCGCTAATGAAGGAGGGCGGTGCGGACCGGCTTTCGCGCCGCCCTTGTCCAACCGGCTGAGAAGTTCGCAAGCAAGGGCCGCGAAATCGCGGCCCTTATTTTACGCGTTAGCGTTTCTGCTGCTGGGTGAAGAGATCGAAGAAGGTCTTAGGCGCTTCGTTTTTCGCCGTGATCGTCTTCTTTTTCTTTACGACCGCTTGCTGCTTGGCATCGGGATTTACGGGCGGCGTGATCGCATTCGGCGCCGGCAGCGCGCCGGTGATGATGCGATCTTCCTTGGGCGCCACGGGCGCGGCATTCGCCGTGCCGACGATTTCCTTCTCGTCCTTGGGTGTGGCGATGCTGGTTGCCTGCGTGCCGGCACTTGCCGGTGCGCGCTCGTGGGTAAGGCCATAGGCCACCGCCAACATGCTGGCGCCAAACGCGCAGATCGCGATCGCCGGGGCGTGCACGCTTTGTTGGCGGCCGCGTCGTTTCCCCGTTGATCGCTTTCCCAGCGCCCGCGCCGAATGCGTTCCGCTCTTTCGCATTGGGTGCTCCTCGAATCGTGTGAACGCAAAGACTACTCCGGACGAAAGCGCCGTTCACGCCGCGCCGCTGCGCGGCGTTACGCAATTCCCAATGGAAAATCGCGGCCGCGCAAGCGCCGCGACGTCATGCACAAAAAAAGTTGTGTGCTCGATCGCACAAGCCGCTTGCGGGCGCGGCGTTCAGCGGGACGTGAGCCGCTCCCACTGCACGCGGGCCGCCGCCGACAGGCGATGCGCAAGATCGTTCGCGATGTCCCAGTTCACCAGCGGCCGCGGCTCGGAAGCGGCGGGCGGCGAGGGCGGCGCCGGCGCGTACATCTGGTCGTGCAGATAAGCGAGCCCGATGGTGAGCGCCGCCCCCAGAACCATTCCGAACAAAAGACGCATGACAATTCCCTCCGACCAATGTTGCAGGCGAGGCTGCTGCGACATTACGGCAAGACCGCGATCTCGCGGTGCCGTTTATTCGCCGCAGATTTGACAACGGTAGCCCGGATAGGCAAAGCCTCGGCCGGGAGCGGCGAAGGCACTTCTAAAGGCGCGTGGGGTTAAATTCATGAGGTTGCGACCGGCCTCCGCCGCGGCCGTCCTGTTTACCATCCTGCTCCTTGGCGCTCGGCCCGCGGCCGCGCAGGCGTTTCGCACGCTCACCTGCCAGTTCACCTCCGGCACCACGGGGCGCTTCGACAGCGACTGGGACGTCAAGGTCGCCAGTGACCGCGTCGACTTCACCATCGACAGCATCGACATGACGCAGGCGAGGGCGAAGATCGTGAGCGCTTTCGGGATGAGCAGCGTGCTTTTGTTCCGCGGCAACAACTCGCTCAATTTTCTCGAGCTGATGCCGGACGGAAACCAGGCCTTCACCACCGTCTTCTTCAGCGCCAAACGGGCGGGCCGGCAGCCGGGCTCGCTCGACTGGTACCCGGCCGTACATTCACGCCACATGATGATCGGCAACTATCCGGTGGTCTCGCACTACCGCGGCTACTGCCAGGGGAATTGAGCGACCTAGATCGGGGCCTGCTTGAGCGCCGTCCGTTTCCAGATATCCCAGGCGCGCAGGTGAATCTTTTCCAGCACCAGCATCGCCTTTTCCCCTTCTTCGGGCGCCAGAAAGTTGATCGGCCCGCCAAGCGCGATCGCCTGCATCTGCAGGCGCGCATTCACCTCGGTATAGACCGCGCGGAAGACGGCCATCGGCAAGGTGCCGGCGACAATGACATTGCCGTGCCCGCGCATCAGCACGACATTCTTGTCGCCGAGCGTTCTCGCGAGTGCTGCGCCGAGCGCCCGATTGCCGATCAGCATGTCGGTCATGCCGGCCGCCTCGCGGATCTCGAACACCGGCACGCCGGGATAGAGGAACGACGACATGTGATAGAGCGGCCGCAGCGGCGCGCCGGTCACGCTGAAGGGGATCACGGTCGGCGAATGAGAATGAACCACGGCGTTGACGTCCGGCCGCGCGCGATACACCTCGCCGTGAATAAAGCGCTCGAAGAAATGCGCGAACTGGGCGGGCGCGCCGACGGGGTTGCTGTCGAGGTCGTACTCGACGATGTCGGCGGCGGTGACGAGAGCCGGCGCGAGATTGCGCCCCATCAGATAGCGGTCGGGCTTTTCCGGATGGCGAAGGCTGACATGACCATAGGCGTCGAGCACGCCCTCTTGAACCAGGATGCGGTTCGCCGCCACGAGGTCTTCGAGCATGTGGGTCGGCCGCAGGATTTCTCAAGGTAAAGGGATCGATACCGCCGACGCTATAACAAGCCGGATCGCGCGCCAAAAGCCGGGGCTGCTTGAACCTTCAATTTGCGCACTTATTTAGCAGCTTGTTTCGCGGGTTCCCTTGGGCTTTTGGCCCGCCCATGACAGGCGGCAGAGGCCTATGCTAGAGCCCCGCTCGCTGCCCCGAGGCGCAGCGCAACCATCGGCTCCAGATCAAATGGCAACCACGCAGTACGACACCAGGGCCGTGGCCCCGGTTAGCGGGGATATTCATCAGCAATCCGAGGCCGGATTTTGGGCGCTCGCGCTTGGCTGCGTCGGCGTGGTCTATGGCGACATCGGTACGAGCCCCCTTTACGCCATGCGCGAGGCGGTGCTCGCCGCGACGGATGGCGGGGAGTTGAGCCGCGGCGCCGTGTTTGGCGTGCTTTCGCTCGTGCTTTGGTCGCTGATCATCGTTGTCACCGCGAAATACGTGTTCATCCTTCTGCGGGCGGACAATCGCGGCGAGGGCGGCACACTTTCCTTGATGGCGCTGGCGCAACGCGCCCTCGGGCGGCCAAGCGGATTGGTCGCGCTCCTTGGAATCACGGGTGCGGCGCTCTTTTACGGCGATGCCATCATCACGCCCGCGATCTCGGTGCTCTCCGCGGTGGAAGGCCTCAAGGTCGTGACGCCCGCCTTCGACCACTACATTCTGTCCCTCACGGTTGTGATCCTTGTTGTGCTGTTCGCGGTGCAATCGCGCGGCACCGCGGCGGTCTCCGCCTTCTTCGGGCCGGTCACCGCGATCTGGTTTGTCGCGATCGCCGCAGGCGGCATCGCCTATATTCTCCAGTCTCCAAGCGTGCTGCTCGCCATCAATCCGTTCTACGCGGTCAGCTTTATGCTGAACCATGGCTTGATCGGTTTCGTGACACTCGGCGCGGTCTTTCTGGCGGTGACCGGCGCCGAGGCGCTCTACGCCGATCTCGGCCATTTCGGCCGCAAGCCCATTCAGGTCGCCTGGCTCGGTCTCGTCTTTCCCGCACTCGTGATCAACTATTTCGGGCAGGGCGCGCTCCTGCTTGTTGACGCGAAGGCGATCGAAAATCCGTTCTTTCTCCTCTATCCGGAATGGGCGCAGCTTCCGATGGTGGTGCTCGCGACCGCCGCCACCGTGATCGCGAGCCAGGCCGTGATCACCGGCGCCTATTCGCTCACCCAGCAAGCGATCCAGCTCGGCCTGATGCCGCGCCTCGACATCCGCCACACCTCGGCGACGCTCGCCGGCCAGATTTACATTCCACGGGTGAACTGGCTTTTGCTCGCGGGCGTGCTGCTGCTGGTGGGACTGTTCCGCTCCTCGAGCGCGCTTGCCTCGGCCTACGGCATCGCCGTGACCGGCACGATGGTGGTGACCACGATCATGGCTTTCGTCGTGGTCTGGCGGATGTGGGGCTGGAGCCTTCTCGCCACGACGCTTCTGATCGTGCCGTTCGTCCTGCTCGACACGACCTTCCTCGCGGCGAACCTCCTGAAGGTGGCGGAAGGCGGCTGGATTTCGCTGTTCGTGGGCTCGATCCTGATCATCGTCATGGTTACCTGGCGGCGCGGCGCACGACTTTTGTTCGAGAAGACCCGCAAGCAGGAAGTCCCGCTCATCGACCTCGTGAAGAATCTCGAAAAGAAGCCGATCAACCGCGTGCCGGGCACCGCGATCTTCTTCACCAGCGACCCGGAAAGCGCGCCGACGGCGCTTCTGCACAGCCTCAAGCACTATAAAGTGCTGCACGAGGAAAACATCATCCTCACGCTGATCACCGATCACATGCCGCGCGTCAGCCCCGAGGAGCGCGTGACCATGGATTACATCAGCAAGACGTTTGCGCGCATCACCGTCCGTTACGGCTTCATGGAAAATCCGAACGTACCGAAGGCGTTGACCATGGCGAAGAAACTCGGCTGGCAGTTCGACATCATGAAGACGTCGTTCTTTCTCTCGCGCCGCGCGTTGAAGCCGGCGCTGCATTCCGGCATGCCGGCCTGGCAGGACCGGCTGTTCATCGCGCTTGCGCACACCGCCAATGACGCCACCGCCTATTTCCGCATTCCCTCCGAGCGCGTGGTCGAAATCGGCACCCAGGTCACGGTGTAGGGGCTGACGAAAGCTGCGGCGGCGGCTAGTGTCCCCGCCGCATGTTCGGCTCTGTTCTCATCGCCAATCGCGGCGAAATCGCCGTCCGCGTGATCCGCACCGCGCGGGCGCTCGGGCTTCGCGCGATTGCGGTCTACTCGGATGCTGATCGCGAGGCGTTGCACGTCAAGCTCGCGGATGAAGCGCATTACATCGGGCCTTCGCCCGCACGCGCGAGCTATCTCGATGTCACCCGCATCATCGAGGTCGCGCGGAGAGCCAAGGCCGAGTGCATCCATCCCGGTTATGGATTTCTTTCGGAGCGGCCGGAGCTCGTCGAGGGCTGCAAGGCCGCGGGGATCGCTTTTGTCGGGCCGCCACCCGCGGCGATGCGTGCGATGGGTTCGAAGAGCGAAGCAAAGGCGCTGATGGCGAAAGCGGGCGTACCGGTGGTGCCGGGCTATCACGGCGACCGGCAGGAGCCCGCGTTCCTCAAACAGAAAGCCTATGAGACCGGCTATCCGGTGCTGATCAAGGCGGTCGCGGGCGGCGGCGGCAAGGGCATGCGCAAGGTCGACAAGCAAATCGACTTCGAAAGCGCGCTCGCCGCGGCCCAACGCGAGGCGGAATCTTCCTTTGGCGATCGTCGCGTCCTGGTCGAAAAGGCGATCGAAAAGCCGCGGCACATCGAAATTCAGGTTTTCGCCGACAGTCACGGCAACGCCGTCCACCTCTTCGAGCGCGATTGCTCGGCGCAACGGCGGCATCAGAAAGTGCTCGAAGAGGCGCCGGCCCCCGGCATGACCGCGGAATTGCGCCAAGCCATGACCCAGGCCGCGGTGACCGCGGCGAAAGCCGTCGGCTATCAGGGCGCGGGCACCGTCGAGTTCATTGTCGACGGCGGCAAGGGCATGCGAACCGACGGATATTATTTCCTCGAAATGAACACACGGTTGCAGGTCGAGCATCCGGTGACCGAGATGATTACCGGCCTCGATCTCGTCGATTGGCAGTTTCGCGTCGCCGCCGGAGAAAAACTGCCGCTCAATCAGGAGCAGATCTCCTTGCGCGGCCACGCGGTCGAGGCGCGGCTTTACGCCGAGGATCCCGAGAAGGGATTTCTGCCCTCGACCGGCAAGCTCTACGGGCTGCAATTTCCAAAAGGCGAGGGGATCCGCGTCGATGCCGGCGTCGAGGCGGGCGACGAGGTGACGCCGTTCTACGATCCGATGATCGCGAAGCTGATCGCCTATGCGCCGACGCGCCAAGAGGCGCTCGACCGCCTTGCGCATGCGCTTGACGATACGCTGATCGCAGGCCCCCGCAGCAATGTCGCCTTCCTGCATGCGCTGGTGACGCTTCCATCGGTGCGTGAGGGCAAGATCGATACCGGCCTGATCGAGCGCGAATCGGCTGCACTCGGGACGTCACCGCGTCCGGCCGATTTTGCCGCCGCCGCGCGCGGCGTTGAACAGTTGATCGCGCGTGAGCAGGAGCGAATGCTCGTTCGAGCACGCTGGCGTTCGGACGAGCGGCATTCGCCCTGGAACGTGCGCGATAGTTTCGGGTTCAACGGCGGGCACGAGACGAAATACGCCGTCAGCATTGACGGCAAGCGCGCGGTTGCGCGGGTTCGTTTCGGCGCCGACGGCGTTCGCGCGAGCGTCGAGGGCGAGAAGTCCGTTGATTGCGCCGTCGTAGACGCGGGCGAGGGCGTGATTGCCTGGCGCAAGGGACGGCAGACCCAGGTCGTGCCGGAAGAAGCGATCGCGGTTGATCTCGAACATCTCGATGGCGGCGGCATCATCAGCGCGCCCATGCACGGCAAGGTGCTCTCGATCGAGGTGAAGAAAGGCGAGCGCGTGAGCAAGGGACAAAAGCTCGGGGCGATCGAAGCGATGAAGATGGAGCACGCGCTCACTTCGCCGCTCGACGGCACGGTCAGCGAGATCGTCGTGCAAGCGGGCGATCAGGTGGCGGAGCGGGCCAAGCTTCTGGTGATTACGGCCGAGGCGGAAAACAAGGAAGCGGCGAAGAAATGATGCAAACGACGCGTCGCCAGCTTCTGGCCGCGACCGGGATCGTGGGCCTTGCCGCAGCACTCGGCTTTTCCGCACGCGCGGCGGACGGTGGTCTCAAGCTCGTGCTCCTCGGCAACAAAGGCGGACCGCGGGTGATCGCCGGCTTCTCGAATCCTTCCAGCGTCCTCCTCTTCAACGGTAAATCCTACGTGGTCGATTGCGGCTACGGCGTCACGCGACAGCTCGCTGCTTGCGGCATTCAGGCGCATCAGGTGCGCACGATCCTGATCACCCACAATCATTCGGACCATGTCTTGGAACTCGGCCCGCTCATCTACAACGCCTGGGCGGGCGGCCTGCGCGAGGAAATCCACGTCTGGGGGCCGCCGCCGGTTGCCGAGATCGTCAATGATTTTCTGCAATCGATGAAATACGACATCGATATCCGCATCGCCGATGAAGGCCGGCCGGATTTGCGCAGGCTCGTGGTCGTACACGAGTTCGATGCGCCCGGGCTGGTGTTCGAAACCGATGGCCTGAAGGTGAGGACGGCGAAAGTGCGCCATCCGCCGATCACCCAAGCCTACGCCTATCGCTTCGATACGGATGCGCGTTCGATCGTGCTTTCCGGCGACACCACCTACTCGCCGGAGCTGATCGCGCTCGCCCAGGGCGCGGATGTGCTGGTCCACGAGGCGATGAACCTCTCCGGCATCGACCGGCTGCTTTCGCGCAATCCGAACGCGACGACGTTGCGCGCGCATCTTCTGGCAAGCCATGCAACCACCGAGCAGGTCGGCGAGGTCGCGGCCGCCGCCGGGGTGAAGACGGTCGTGCTCTATCATTTCGTGCCGGGCGACGATCCTTCGATCACCGACGACATGTGGATCGAGGGCGTGCGCAAGCATTTTGCCGGCGAAGTGATCGTCGGCAAGGAATTGCAGACGATCTAGCGGCCTGTGGACGAAGGGCGGCGAGGGGTGAAGGATCGCGCTCCTTCGTCTAGAAGAGCGCCATGACCCTGCACCTCATCAAGCTTTGCGTCGGCGTCGACACGATCAGCGAACTGGAAGAGTGGATCGACGAGCGCCTGCGCGAGAAACGCCGCAAGAAGCAGCCTGCGGAACACATCCACACCACGCGCATGTTCCCCACGCGCAAGGACGAGTTGCTCGACGGCGGCTCGCTCTATTGGGTGATCCGCGGCGAGATCGCCTGCCGCGAGCGGCTCCTCGACCTCCGCCCCTATGTCGACAAGGAGGGCATCAAACGCTGCCGTCTCGTGCTCGACGGCAAGGTCGTGCCGGTGATGCCGAAGCCGCGCGGACCGTTTCAGGGCTGGCGTTATTTCCCGGCAAACGAGGCGCCGCCTGATCTCGCCAAGGGCGGCAACGGTGTGGCACAGCTCCCGGAGAAGTTGCGGCGCGAGTTGCGCGAACTCGGATTACTCTGACCCGGGCTGGAACCGCGGGCGCGGTCGAATCGTTGACCCGGCGGGAAGATCAACCGGGAATCGATGCTGTGGCGCAAGCAAAGCAGGCCAGCCCGAGCTACGAGGAGCCCGACAGGAATGTGGCCGACCGTTCCGTTCCCACGGTGCTGCCGCCGACAAAGGCGCGCGCGGGCCTCATGGATCGCGACTCGCTCTACATGCTGCTCGCTTCGACCGCGCTCCTGATCGTGCTGTTCGCGGCGGCCTTCGCCTATTTCAAGCCCGCCTGAGCGGCACGCCGAGATTGTCGATCAGCCGTGTCGGGCCGATTTTGGCCGCGACCAGAAGCCGAATCGGACCCTCCTTGGCGGACGTGATCGGGGCGAGGGTATCGGCGTTGCGCGCTTCGAAATAATCGAGTTTGAAACCGGCGCGCTCGATCGCAACTTTTCCGCGCGCCATCACGCTGGCCAAGGCTTCACCTCTGGCGATGGCGAGCGCACTTTCCTGCAACGTGCGATGGAGGACGGGCGCTGCCTTTCGCTCGTCGGGCGACAGATAAACGTTGCGGGAGGAGAGCGCGAGGCCGTCTTTTTCGCGCACTGTCCCGCCGCCGACGATCCGGATCGGCAGCGCGAGGTCACGCACCAGCCGCTTCACCACGAGAAGCTGCTGGTAGTCCTTTTCGCCAAAAAACGCGAAATCGGGCATAGCGGCGATCAGGAGCTTCGCCACAATTGTCGCGACGCCGCCGAAGAAATGCGGACGGAACTTGTCCTCGAGGCCGGCGAGCGCCGGCCCCTCGGGCGCAATCCGCGTCGCGAAACCCTCGGGGTAGAGCTCGGCCACCTCCGGGGCAAAGACAAGGTCGGCCTTTTCGGCGTTGAGCGCCGCGATATCGGCCTTCCAGGTGCGCGGGTAGCGTCCGAAATCCTCGTGCGGGGCGAATTGCGTTGGATTGACGAAGATCGAAACCACGGTTCGGGTCGCCGTCCTGCGGGCGAGCCGCACCAGCGAAATATGGCCGTCATGCAAGGCGCCCATAGTGGGCACGAGGGCGATGCTGTTTTTGCGGGAGCGAAAGCCCGCGACCGCCGCACGCAGCGCCTTCACCGTCCGAACGGTCCGCAACCGAGCCGCCATGCCAATCCTCCGGGCTACCTGTATCCAAAAGGTCACGGCCCGCTGCAAGGTCCGTGATCGGGGCGGTGGGGGTGGTAACCGGGAACAGAAAAAATTTTCTCTACGGGCGGTCTTTGTCTCGACTTCGCGCTTGACGTTTTGGCCGATCGACTCCCACAATCATTCTTAGGGGCGACCCTGTTGGGTCGGGGTTGTGAATGCGTATCGAGAGTCAGGCGTTCCTGAACGCGGCGGCCCAGGCAAAGGCTGCAAGGTCGCACGTCATCGTGCTCGCCAACGAAAAGGGCGGTTCCGGCAAGACCACGACGGCGATGCACGTGATTACGGCGCTCCTGAAAGCAGGCCAGCGCGTCGCAGCCATCGACATCGACAGCCGCCAGAAAAGCCTCACCCGCTACATCGTCAACCGCAAGAACTGGGCGAAAAAGACCCGCATCCCGCTCGAATTGCCCGACCATTTCGTCGTCGACCGCGCCGACACGCGCAGCGTCGACGAAAACGAGGCGGCCGAATTCGCGGGCTTCGCCGCCGCGGTCATGGCCATCGAGCATACCCATGATTTCGTCGTCATCGATACTCCGGCAAGCGACAGCTATCTGATGCGGCTCGCGCATTCGATGGCCGATACGCTGATCACCCCGCTCAACGACAGCTTCGTCGATTTCGACGTGTTCGCGAGCGTTGATCCCGAAAGCTTCGAGGTGACCGGCACCAGCCACTATTCGGAGATGGTGCGTGAGGCGCGCCGCCAGCGCCGCCTGGTGGAAGAACACGACACCGACTGGATCGTGATCCGCAACCGCCTCGGGCAGTTGGAAACCCGCAACGGCCGCAACATCGCCGAGGGCCTCACCGAGCTTTCCCGGCGCATGTCGTTCCGCCAGTGCGAGGGGCTGACCGAGCGCGTGGTCTATCGCGAAATGTTCCCGCGCGGGCTAACAGTGCTCGACGCGCTGAACGAGCGGACGCTCGGGGTGAAGCCAACGCCTTCGCACCACGCCGCCTGCGAGGAAGTGCAGCGGTTCTTCGCCGCGCTGAGGCTGCCGGTGGATGAGCGGGGCAAGCGGCGGGCGGCCGCGCGCGCGGAATGGTTCCGCTCCTCCCGCCGTCCGCTCGATAACTCCTTCGAATTGATCAGCGAATAGGCTCGCCGAAGCGTGATCAAAGCCGCTTGCGCGCGGCCCTAAAACCCCCAATCTGAAGTGCCTAGACTGCGGCAGAAACCGCAGCCCGAGGGTTTGTGGATGGCCAAGGATCGCGACGGGACCCGCACCCCCGCGCCGCGGGCGGAAAAGCCCGTTAGCGCCTCCAAATCGGATCGCGCCGAGATCGATACGTTTCTCGCGCGCGCCCGCGCGCTCGGGCCGCGGCTCGACGGCAAGCGCGGGCGGCTCGTCTTTGCGCTCGATGCCACCATGAGCCGGGAGCCGACCTGGGACATGGCCTGCTCGCTGCAAGGCGAGATGTTCGACGAAGCGGCCGCCGCCGGCGGTCTCGACGTGCAGCTCCTTTATTATCGCGGCCTGCATGAATGCCGCAGCTCGAAATGGGTTTCGGATCCGAAGCGGCTCGGCGATCTGATGGTGCGGATCCATTGCGAGGGCGGCAACACCCAGATCGGCCGGGTGCTCGAACATGTGCGCAAGGAAACCAAGATCGCGAAAGTGAACGCGCTGGTCTTTGTCGGCGACGCGATGGAGGAAGGTATCGACGGCCTTTGCACCGCCGCCGGCGAGCTTGGGCTTCTGGGCGTGCCGGCCTTCATGTTTCAGGAGGGTCGCGATCCGGTGACGGAGCGCGCTTTCAAGGAGATCGCGCGGCTTTCGAACGGCGCCTGGTGCCGCTTCGACGCGGGCGCCGCGGCAGAGCTGCGCGAGCTTCTGCGCGCGGCCGCCGCCTATGCGGCGGGCGGCCGGATGGCGCTTGCCGATCTTTCCAAGCGCAAGGGTGGCGAGGGCGCCGTGCGTCTCCTCGGCCAGATGAGGCCGCAATGACCCCCCTCTTGATCGGCGTTGCCGTGCTCCTCTTCGTGATCGGGGCGATGCGTCTCATCGCGCATGCCGATGCGCGGTTGCTCGCGCGCAATCTCCGCCGCGGCAGCGGGGTGGCGGCGCTGGCGGGCGCGGCTTATCTGACCGCCATCGGCCGCTTTCCGGTGGCGATCCCGCTCGGCATTTTCGGGCTCGGCCTTCTCGATCTCCTGCCGAGCATGGCGAGCTTCGGCGGCCGCACCCGGCCTTCTCCCGGACAGACATCGAAGGTGCGCTCGCGCGCGATCGAGATGGAGCTCGACCACGACAGCGGCGAGATGCGCGGCGCCTTCATCAGCGGCAAATATGCCGGCGTTGCGCTCGACGCGCTCGATCAGGCGGCGCTCGTCTCGGTGCTCCCCGATCTCGACGAGGAGAGCCGCGCGCTACTCGAAGCTTATCTCGACCGCCGGGCGCCCGGTTGGCGTGAACACGTCGAGGAAGATGCGGGTGCGGGGCCGCGCCAGCCGCCGCGCCATGGCCCGATGACCGAGGAAGAGGCGTACAAGATCCTCGGGGTCGAAAAAGGAGCGAGCGCGGTCGAGATAAGACGGGCGCATCGCTCGCTCATGAAGAAACTGCACCCCGACCAAGGGGGGTCGACGTATCTCGCCGCTCGTGTGAACGAGGCTAAGGAAATCCTTCTTCGCAGCCATCGCTAAACTCCAACGCTACACAACTCGTGACCGACGACGCATCGTCCCTGTGACCTTCAGTTTTTGACCGGTATGCAAGCGAAGTCGTTTTTCTTGAGCGCTTCGCAAGTCTTTCGCGCTTCCGCCTCGTCGGAAAAACCGGCGAAGCGGGCGCGCACATATTCGACCGAACCCTTGACCGTTTTCTCCGTGTAAGATTCGGCGCGGGCGAGAAGGCCCGTGAGCCGCTCGCGTGCCGCCGCGAGCTTGCCCTTGGCCTCGCCCTCATTGGTGTAAGCGCCGATTTGAATATGCCAGCCCGGGCGGGACGCGATCACGCTGTCAGGCACGGCGGTGGGTGTAATCGAAGCAACGGCTACGGGCGCCACCCTGGGCGGTGGAGAAGCCTGCGATTGATCCTTGCCGGTGGCAGCGGGTGCGGGCGGGGTCGTGGGGGAAAGCGTCGCGGCGGGGAGCGGCGGGGCGACGGGCGCCGGCACGAATTCGGACTGCGGGCGAACGGCGGCCGCAACCCGCTGCTCCAGGGGCAGCGATTGGGCTTCGGGCGTCGCGGGCGCGGTCACCGGGGGCGTGACGTCGATCGTGCCCGCGGCATAGGAGCTGATTTGCAACGGCTGCAACGGTGCCGCGGTTACGTTGCCGAAGGGCGAAATCCGCAACACGCCGAGCGTGCGGGGCTTTTGCTCCGGCGGGGTCTGCGTGTCGCCGCTCTTGGCGACCGTGATCGTGCGCACGGCGCTCGGCCGCATCGGCTCGCGCGAACCCGGCGCCGGTACGGTGGCGATGCGGGCGACGGCGCGCGCCGGCGGCGGCGTCGGCGGCGCTTCGGCGATCAGCGGCAGCGTGCGTTCGCCGGCATAGGCCTTGGGCAGATACGCGTCGATCAGTTCACGCATGCGCTCGTCGCGGGCGCCGGCGCTGGCGCCGCCGAGCACGACGGCGACGATCGCGCGGTTGTTGAGCTTCACGCTGGTGACGAGGTTGAAGCCCGATGCGCGGGTGTAGCCGGTCTTGATGCCGTCGACCCCGTCGCGGTTGATCAGGCGATTGTGGTTGGCGATCTGCTCGCCGCGCCAGAGAAAGGTCTTCAGCGAGAAATAGCGGTACAGGCGGGGGAAGCGATCCTGAATTGCGCGGCCGAGGAGGGCGAGATCGCGCGCGGTCGTGATCTGCTCCTTGTCGGGAAGGCCCGAAGCGTTCCTGAAGGTGGTGCCGCTCATGCCGAGGGCGCGCGCCTTTTTCGTCATCAGAATCGCGAAGGCGTCTTCATCGCCGGCGATCGCCTCGGCGATGGCGACCGCGACATCGTTGGCGGAGCGGGTGATCAGCGCCTTGATCGCGTCCTCGACTTCGATCTTCTCGCCCGGGTCGAGATCGAGCTTGGTCGGTGCCTGGTCGGCGGCGTGCTGCGAAATGGTCATCTTCTGGTCGAGCCGGATGCGCCCCGCCTCGATCTGCTCGAACAGGAGATAAAGCGTCATGATCTTGGTGAGCGAAGCGGGATGCCGCGGCATGTCCGCCTTCGTCTCCTGCAGGACCTTGCCGGTCTTGGCGTCGACGACGATGGAGGCGAAGCCTCCCTGCCAGCCGGAATCGGAATCGTCATCGGCGCTTGCGCGGCGGGCGCGGGCGTCAGCGCCGAAGCTGGTAAGGAGAATTGCAAACATCGCGATCACAGCAATCGCGAACGCCTTCCGCGAAATTCGCGGCGCTCCCCTACGCGAACGCAACATTCACTACCGTCCTGGCTTCTCGTCCGGGCGTCGCCGGTCTTCGAAACGGCGCTTCTGCATCCCCAAAGACGCGCCGTGACCGCCAAAACGCCGCGGCCAAGGCCAAAATTAGAGAAGGCGGTGTTAGAAAAGTGTTAAGCTGCCAAGGCCTTAGCGGAAACCGCCAGAATCTTGATGGTGCGATGCAAAATTTTCTTGACCTTTATGTTGCAGTGCACTATTTGCCCTTTAGAGCGGCACGGACATGCCGTTCTTTCTAGCAACCCCAAGAGGCGCCCGCCGGGGTCCCAAGGCCGGCGGGAGTGGAGCAGACCATGTTTCAAAATTTCGACGAGCTGCAGAAGCTCACCAAGGAAAATACGGATATCGCGATGAAGAACTTCAACACGGTGTCGAAGGGCGTGCAGGCGATCGCGGTCGAGGTCGCCGACTACTCCAAGAAGTCGTTCGAGGAAGGCACGGCGGCGATCGAGAAGCTGTTCGGCGCCAAGACCCTCGACAAGGCGATCGAGGTGCAAAACGACTACTTCAAGACCGCCTATGAAGGCTTCGTGGCCGAAGCGACCAAGATCGGCGAACTCTATGCCGACCTCGCCAAGGAGACCTATAAGCCCATCGAAACCGCGCTTTCGAAAGCGAAGTAACAAGAATAGGCTTTCGAGCTGTTTCGTAAAGTTTTCGCGTAAGAAACGCAGGCCCGGTCAATCCGCCGGGCCTTTGTTTTTGCGTGCGCCGAAGGCGCAAGGCTCGCTTGACTCGGCCGCCGGGCGGGGCCAAGAGCGTTTTTGTTGGTCCGTCAGTTTTCGCCCTCGGGGGGCGACAGGAATTTCAAACGCATGCCCAGCGACAGTCGAAGATCACAGCCGGCCCGGTAGCGATGGCCTGATCACAGATCGGCTCGCCATCTGCTGCCAGGCCGGCGGATTGAGGTGAGCCATGGATGACATCGTCTCCCACCACGAAGATAACACGCGCGATCCGGCTCAGCTTGCCGCCGAGCTTGTCCGCAAAAAATATCCCGCCGACATTGTCGAAGTGCTGAACGAGCTCCCGCCGGAAGAAGCGGCCGCGGTTCTGGCATTTCTTCCGTTCGAGCGGGTCGTCGAGGTGTTCGACGAGCCCGACCTCAATGATCCTGCCGGGCTGATTCTGGCGTTGCCGGAGGAGCAGGCGAGGGTCGTGCTCGGCGGGCTCTCCGCCGACCGCGCGACGGATATCTTCCGGCAGTTTATCGGGCCGGTCCGCGCGCACCTTTTGGGTCTTCTGGATCCCGAGACCAAGACCTCCATCGAAAAGCTGCTGACGTATCCGGAAAACACCGCCGGCAGCATCATGACGACCGAATTCGTCTGCGTGCCTTCCACCTGGACGATCGAACAGACGCTGGAACATGTCCGGGTCGTCGAGCGCACGCGCGAAACGGTTTACGCCATCTACGTCCTCGATCCGCTGAAGAAGACGCTGCTGCAGGTCGTGACCTTGCGGCGGCTGATCTCGGGCGATCCGAAGGATTCCATTCTCTCCGTCGCGCGCAGCGCCATCACCACGACGCCGCTCACCGACCGCGAGGAGGTCGCGCGGATCATTTCCAAATACGACCTTTTGGCGGTGCCGGTCGTCGACGAAAAGAACCACCTTATCGGCATCGTGACGGTCGACGACATCATCGACGCGATCGTCGAAGAAGGCACGGAGGACGTGCAGAAGTTCGGCGGCATGGCCGCGATCGACGAGCCTTACATGCAGATCAGCTTCGGCCAGATGATGTACAAGCGCGCCGGCTGGCTTTCCATTCTGTTCATGAGCGAGATGCTGACCGCCAGCGCCATGCAATATTTCGAAAACGAGCTCGAAAAGGCGGTGGTACTCACGCTGTTCATTCCGCTGATCATGAGCTCGGGCGGCAATTCCGGGTCGCAGGCAACCTCGCTCCTGATCCGCTCGCTCGCCTTGCGCGAGTTGAAGCTCGGCGACTGGTGGCGCGTGGCGATCCGCGAATTGCCGACCGGGATTGCGCTGGGCGCCGTCCTCGGCTTCATCGGCGTCATCCGCATCACGCTTTGGCAGAAATTCGGAATCTTCGATTACGGCGAGCATTGGCAGTTGATCGCCGCGACCGTGGCCGCGGCGCTCGTCGGCATCGTGACCTTCGGCTCGATGTCGGGATCCATGCTGCCGTTTATCCTCAAGCGGCTCGGCTTCGACCCCGCGAGCGCTTCCGCGCCGTTTGTAGCGACCCTCGTCGACGTCACCGGCCTCGTGATCTACTTTACCATCGCGCTGGTTTTCCTGAAGGGAACGCTGCTTTAATTCGATCGCGGCGCGGATTAAGAAAAGAGGCCCGGTGTGATGACCGGGCCTTTTGTTTTCATGAAGGAGACTTTGCGAGGTACGGCTTATTGCGACAGATGCAGGTTGGCGAGCTGGGTGCCGATCTGCTGGAAGGTCGTGACGATCTGGCTCGAGGACGTCAGCAAGAAGAACTTGCTCGCGTCTGTCGCGCAGTTCTGCAACAGCGTCGAGGTCGGCGAGCCATCGGTGTCGACCTGCACCGTGTAGATGATGATGCCGGCCGCCTTGATGTTGGCGCAAGTGCCGGCCGCCGAGCCGCCGGCCGTATTGTACATCCGCTGGTCCACTGCCGTGGAAGTGTTAAAGCCGTCACCATACCAACGGTCTTGCGTATTGAGACCATCGGTCAAGAGAATGATGACCTGATTATAGGTGTAGTTCGGGTCCATGGCCGGCGCGGTGGGGAATGGGCCGCCGCCGACGAGCGACAGCCAGCCGAGCACAAGGCCGATCGGCTGATTGGTCGTGCCGTTCGGCGACATGCCGTTTACGGCGCTGGTCAGCGAGCTCCAGTTGTAAGTGAGCGGGATGACCGCCTGCGCCGGGCAGAGCGAATATTGTTCGGCGGGATACTTCGTGGAATCGGGCGCCGTGGCCGGGTTCGGTTCAACGGTGGCCGATGCCGCGCTGAGGTCCTGATCGGGGCCAGACGATGTGCCGGGGCCCGTCGACGAGCCGCGGTCCATCACGCAGCCATTCCATTGGCTGTGATCAAAGGTCCAGGTCGCGGGCGTCCAGGTCGCGGCGGTCCAGGTCGCGGCTGTCCAGGTCGCGGCGGTCCATCTGCCAGCGGTCCAGGTTCCGCCATGCCCCGTGCATTGGCTCTGGCTCGTATATTGCGATTTCGAGCACGTTCCCGCCGACGTGCAGCCGCTCTGAGTGCTGTGACCAGAGATGCTGCAGGTGCCCGCGGCCTGGCAAGTGCTCTGCGTCGTGTAGCCAGACAGGCTGCAGGTACCCGCCGTCGTACAGGTAGTCTGGGTCGTATAACCCGAAATGCTGCAGGTTCCTCCCGAGGTGCAGCTGCTCTGGCTCGTGTAGCCTCCGACGCTGCAAGTGCCCGCCGCCGTGCAGGTGCTTTTGGTGTAGTAACCGGACTTGCTGCAGGTGCCAAAGCTCTGATTGTTGCTGTCTTGCTCCCAGTAGTACCAGTCGATCCAGCTCGCGGTGTAATTGCTCGGGCCCACATTGACGTCCTTCACGAACGGCACGATCGAGACGTAGACGTCGCCGTTGTTGACGGCGGCGCTCTGCAGCTGGCTGATGAGATTATTCGTCGCGGTCTTCAGCGCGGTGATCTTGCCCGATTGGCTCATCGACCCCGTGTTATCGAGGACGAGCGCGACGCGGAGCCGCGAACTGCCCCACGTCACTTCCGAGTGGGCGCTGACGGCGAAGGTCGGGCTCATCCCCACAAGGCTGAGAACCTTGCCGAGGCCGAGCGTATAGGTGCCGGAGACATCGAGGATGAGCTGTCCCTGGGTTGCCGCATTGATGGTGAGGTTGGCCTGCGGGACGTTGGTCTGGACGGTGCCGAGATTGGCCTGAAAGATCTGCCAGCCTTGGGTGTTGAGCTGGGTTTGCGTGAGCGGCATCAGCTTCGACAGCATGAGCCCGGTGTTGTCGAGCGCGGCCTGCATTTGCGTGCGGTTTTGATTGGCGAGGCTGTAGTCGAGCGCGGCACCCATCGCGCCGATGATGGGGACAACCGCCAACCCGAACAGGATCGCGATATTTCCGCTTTTATTCGACCAAAACCGGCGAAGGTCCGTCATCAAGCGAAGCATGCGCGGGCTCCACAGTTTCCCGCGTTAACATGCCAGTCGAATTTTAACTGAACCTTGCAGCCACCCCCGAAAGTCGGCCTTAAGGGGCTCGCAACCCGCCACAACCGCAGCGTGGTTAAGACTTCCTCGCCGCGAGCTGCGAATTACGAGGGTATTTTCGGCGAAATTTCAGCTATTGCGCCACCCGCAAGTTCGAGAGCTGGGTGCCAATCTGCTGGAAGGTCGTGACGATCTGGCTCGAAGATGTCAGCAAAAAGAACTTGCTCGCGTCACTCGCGCAGTTCTGCAACAGCGTCGAGGTCGGAGAATTATCGGTGTTGACCTGTACCGTGTAGATGGTGATGCCGGCATCTTTGATGTTCTTGCAGGTGCCCGTGACCGTGCTGCCGTTCTGGTAATACATCCGTTGGTCCACCTGCGTGGAGGTGTTCACGCCGTCGCCGTACCAGCGATCCTGCGTATTGAGACCATCGGTCAAGAGAATGATGACCTGATTATAGGTGTAGTTCGGGTCCATGGCCGGCGCGGTGAGCGGTCCGCCGCCGACGAGCGACTGCCAGCCCCAAACCAGACCGATCGGCTGATTGGTCGAGCCGTTCGGGCTCATATTGTTGACCTCGGTTTGCAATGCGTTCCAATCGTAGCTGAGGCCGATCATCTGTTGCGGGCAATAGGAATATTGCTCGGCTGGAAACAAGCTCGCAGTGACGCTGCTCGTCGGCGCGTTGGTGTTCTGATCGTAGTCAGCATTCGTGCCAGGACCGCCCGACACGCCGCGATCCATCACGCAGCCGTTCCATTGACTGTGATCGGGTGTCCATGTCCCCGGCGTCCAGGTTGCTGGCGTCCAGGTGCCGTTGTTGCTCTGGCATTGATTTCTCGACGTGTACTGCGATTTCGAGCATGTCCCGCAGTGATTCTGGCTTGTCCTCCCCGCGATGCTACAGGTGCCGGCCGAGGTGCAGCTGCTTGAGCTCGTGAAGCCCGATATGCTGCACGTACCAGCGGTTTGACCCGTGGTCGCATCCCACGAAGTCCAGTCGATATAGCTCGCGGCGTAATTGGTCGAGCCGATGTTGACGTCCTTCACGAAGGGAATGATGGAAACATAGACATCGCCGTTGTTCTGCGCCGCGTTATGCAGTTGCGTGAGCAGATTCGTCGTCGCCGTCTGGAGCGCCGTGATCTTGTTGGACTGGCTCATCGAGCCGGTGTTGTCGAGCACGAGCGCGACGCGGAGCCGCGTATTGCCCCACATCACCTCGGTGTGAGCGGTGACCGGGAAGGATGTGTTCATCCCGACGAGCTGCAAGACGCGCGCGAGCTGCGTGTTGTAGGTCGTGTTGATGTCGATCGTGATCACGCCGCTCCCTTGCGTGAAGGTGAGATCGGATTGCTGGAAGACGAGCGGCGAGGAGCCGAGATTGGCCTGAAAGATTTGCCAGCCATTGGTGTTGAGTTGCGTTTGCGTGAGCGGCAACTCCTTCGACAGCATGAGCGCGGTGTTGTCGATCGCCGCCTGCAAGCGGGTGCGGGCCATGTTGGCGAGGCTGTAGTCCACCGCGACGCCCATCGCGCCGATGACCGGAACGATTGCGAGCCCGAACAAAATCGCGACGTTGCCTTTGGCGTTGGAAAAGATACGGCGCAAGGCAGAAAAAACCGGCATGGCGAGGCTCCGCGGGCTTTGAACCCGCGAACTTGCAGCGCGCGCCTTGCTCAAACCTTGCCCTGATCTCCAGCTTTTACCGCATCGCCGGCGGATCGGAGCCGAGGGTTAAAGAGAGCCTTGCCGGATCATTACAAATCACCATATCCGTTTGCGCCGGCTGGCCGAAATCGCCTTTCTGCCTTATATTCGGGGAGGTTCGCTGCGATGCGGCGGAGGAGCCCAAAGGGGTTCGCCGAACAGGGGAACTCGGGAAATGACGTGGTTCGACCGGCAAGGCGAGGAGAAGAGGGGCTTCCCCGTTCCCGCGCGCATGGCCGGCGGCAACGACAAGCGCCGCAGCGAGGATGAAGGTCTCGGCACCGCGGTCATCACCCGCGTCAAGCCGCAAACCAAGCGCCCGAGCCTCTACCGCGTGTTGTTGTTGAACGACGACTACACGCCGATGGAATTCGTCGTGCAGGTGCTGGAACGATTCTTCAACAAGGACCGCGAAGACGCCACAAGGATCATGCTTCATGTGCATCAGCACGGCGTCGGAGAGTGCGGTGTCTATACATATGAAGTCGCAGAAACCAAGGTGACGCAGGTAATGGACTTCTCACGCAAGCACCAGCATCCTTTACAGTGCGTGATGGAGAAGAAGTGAGTCGGGGCGTAGAAGGCGAGGAGTTGAATGCCGACCTTTTCGCGTAGTCTGGAACAGTCGCTGCACCGCGCGCTTGCGCTCGCGAACGAGCGCCACCACGAATATGCGACGCTCGAACACCTCCTGCTGGCGCTGATCGAGGACCAGGACGCAGCCGCGGTGATGCGCGCCTGCAACGTCGACCTCGACAAGCTCAAGCGCAATCTCGTCGATTACATCGACGGCGAGCTCGACAATCTCGTCACGGAAGGCGACGACGATTCGAAGCCCACCGCCGGCTTCCAGCGCGTGATCCAGCGCGCGGTGATCCACGTGCAATCCTCGGGCCGCGAGGAAGTCACCGGCGCGAACGTCTTGGTCGCGATCTTCGCCGAGCGCGAGAGCCACGCCGCCTATTTCCTGCAAGAGCAGGACATGACGCGCTACGACGCGGTGAACTACATCAGCCACGGCATCGCCAAGCGGCCGGGCATGTCGGAAGCGAAACCCGTGCGCGGCGTCGAGGACGAAACCGACACCAAGCCCGGCGACGACGGCAAGAAGAAAACCGACGCGCTGGAAGCCTATTGCGTCAACCTCAACAAGAAGGCGCGCGACGGCAAGATCGATCCGTTGATCGGCCGCGAGGCGGAGCTTGCGCGCACGATCCAGGTGCTTTGCCGCCGGCAGAAGAACAATCCGCTCTATGTGGGCGAGCCCGGCGTCGGCAAGACCGCGATCGCCGAGGGGCTGGCGCGGCGGATCGTCAACGGCGACGTGCCCGACGTCCTGAAAACCTCCACCGTCTTTGCCCTCGACATGGGCTCGCTGCTCGCCGGCACGCGCTATCGCGGCGATTTCGAGGAGCGGCTGAAGCAGGTGATCAAGGAGCTGGAGGCCTATCCCAATTCGATCGTGTTCATCGACGAGATCCATACGGTGATCGGCGCCGGCGCCACCTCGGGCGGCGCCATGGACGCCTCGAATTTGCTGAAGCCCGCGCTCGCCTCGGGCTCGCTCAGGTGCATCGGCTCGACCACCTACAAGGAATATCGCCAGTATTTCGAGAAGGACCGGGCGCTCGTGCGCCGCTTCCAGAAGATCGACGTCAACGAGCCCTCGCCGGAGGAGGCGATCGACATCCTCAAGGGGCTGAAACCCTATTTCGAGGACTATCACAAGCTCCGCTACACCAACGAGGCGATCAAGGCAGCGGTGGATCTCTCCGTGCGCTACATCCACGATCGCAAGCTGCCGGACAAGGCAATCGACGTGATCGACGAGTCCGGCGCCGCGCAAATGCTTCTGCCCGAGGCCAAGCGCAAGAAGATGATCGGCATCAAGGAAATCGAGGCGACGGTCGCCACCATGGCGCGCGTGCCGCCGAAGACCGTCTCCAAGGACGATGCCGAAGTGCTCGCCAATCTCGAGGCGACGCTGAAGCAGGTCGTCTACGGCCAGGACAAGGCGATCGACGCGCTCACCTCCGCGATCAAGCTCGCGCGCGCGGGGCTGCGGGAGCCCGAAAAGCCGATCGGCAGTTACCTGTTCTCGGGCCCCACCGGCGTCGGCAAAACCGAAGTCGCAAAGCAGCTCGCCGCCTCGCTTGGTGTTCCGATCCACCGCTTCGACATGTCGGAATACATGGAGCGCCACACCGTTTCGCGGCTGATCGGCGCGCCGCCCGGCTATGTCGGCTTCGACCAGGGCGGGCTGCTCACCGACAATGTCGACCAGACGCCGCATTGCGTGCTTCTGCTCGACGAAATCGAGAAGGCGCATCCGGATCTCTTCAACATCCTGTTGCAGGTGATGGACCACGGCAAGCTCACCGATCACAACGGCAAGCAGGTCGACTTCCGCAACGTCATCCTGATCATGACCACCAACGCCGGCGCCTCCGACATGGCGAAGGCGGCCTACGGCTTCACGCGCTCGAAGCGCGAAGGCGACGATCTCGAGGCGATCAACCGCATGTTCACGCCGGAATTCCGCAACCGGCTGGACGCGACGATCACGTTCGCGCACCTGTCGCCGGAGATCATCGCCAAAGTCGTCGACAAGTTCGTGATGCAGCTCGAAGCGCAGCTCGCCGACCGCGACGTGACGATCGAGCTCTCCGACGAGGCGCGCGCCTGGCTCGTGAAGCATGGCTATGACGAGCAGATGGGCGCGCGGCCCATGGCGCGCGTGATCCAGGAAAAGGTGAAGCAGCCGCTCGCCGAGGAAGTGCTGTTCGGCCGGCTCAAGCATGGCGGCCATGTGCGCGTGATCCTGAAGAAGGACGAAGGCGGCGCCGAAGCGCTCGGCTTCGAATATCCGGAAGTGCCGGCAAAGCCGAAGCCGGAGGCCGAGGAAGAAGAGGCCGACAAGGCCGCGGGCGCCAAGGCCAAGAAAGGCGGCGGCCCGGCACCGCCTAAGCCGAAGCCGCTCGTGAAGGTTTGAACGGAGTCCGTTTCGCGCTAAATCGAAGTCCCAGCGATTTCGCCGGGGCTTTCCTGTTTTGACGTAAGTAATTGGAGAAAATGGATATTTTATTTTTGGAAGAAACCCGCACGAACTCATTTTCTCATCCAGTGTTGCCGAAATGTCATAGCCGCGGCCGCGGGCCGCAGGTAGATTTGCAGGAAGATTCACGCAATGGCGGCCGGGGCTTTCGGGCGCGCCGATTTGGGGCTGGGCATGAAAAAAATTCTGCTGGGTAGCGCCGCGCTTGTTTTCCTCGGTGCCACAGTTCCCGCACCCGCCACCGATATGCCGATCAAGGGGCCGGTCTACAAGGCGCCGGAGCCGATTTACGATTGGAGCGGATTGTATGTCGGTGTCTACACCGGCGTCGGCATGACGCAAACGCGCGGCCTTGATCCGATAGGTGGCATTGTTGGCGTTGTCGAACATACGGGCACCGGTTTCGCCGGCGGCCTGACCACCGGTTACAATTGGCAGTTCAACCGCAATTGGGTCGTGGGCATCGAGGGGGACATCGGTTATCTCGGCCTCAGCCACAACGTGCGGGATCACAACGAGGCCCTTTTTTACAATACGAAGACCTCATGGACGGGAACGCTGCGCGGGCGCGTCGGCTATACCAGTGGTCCGACGCTGACTTACATCACCGCCGGCGGCGCGTTGGTGGATGTGAAGGACAGCATTGCATCTGGTGCTGTGGCCGCAGCGAGTTCGAAGACCGAAAGCGGCTTCGTCGTCGGCACCGGCGTCGAGACGATGCTGGGCGGCAACTGGACCGCCAAGGCCGAGTCTCTCTATTACGATCTTGGCAAGGGAAACACCCTGACGGGTGCCGGATTCACCCTGCAAAACGACAAAAATCGCTATCAGGTAATGAAGTTCGGTTTCAACTATCTGTTCGGCGGCAAGATGCAGCCGATGTTGCCCTCGCACAACTGGACCGGATTCTATGCCGGCGGCTTTGCCGGAACGGCACTGACGGAAGAGACAGCTACGTCCAACTCCACCGGCATCATTGGCAATAACGGCGGCGGTCTGAACGCCGGCGGTCTTGCCGGCTACAACTGGCAGTTCGCGCCGCATTGGGTGGCCGGCATTGAAGGCGACTTCGGCTATTTCGGCGTCGATCACGCCAACTCGAATTACAACGATTCCTCACGTACGCTCGGCTTGAGCACGAGCTGGCTCGCGACCGCGCGCGGACGCCTGGGCTACAGCACGGGCCCCGCGCTTCTCTATGTCACCGGCGGCGGTGCCTGGGTGGATCTCAAGGATAAGTGGACTGTCGGCGCCGCGCCGGTCAGCAGCAGCAAGACGTTTTCAGGCGGCGCAATCGGCGGCGGCATCGAAACCGTGCTCGGCGGCAACTGGACCTCGAAGACCGAATATCTCTACGTCAATGCCGGCAAGGGCAATGTGCTCACCTCGGGCGGTATTACTGAGCAGGCCGATCACACATTCCACGTGTTCCGCTCGGCGCTGATCTATAAGTTCGAGTAGTCCCAGACGATTTTCCGGAACGAAAAGCCCCGGTCTTGCGCCCGGGGCTTTTGCTTTCGCGAAACCGCATGGCTGACATGCCGGGGGAAGCGGGCGATCCGTTGCTATAAGGCCGCGTGTCCGAATTTCCGTCCCGCACCGACATCAAAAGCCCACAGCGCTCCGCCGCCTCTGGCCCGCGGCAATGGTACGCGCGCGGGCTTTTCGCCGGCATCACCTCGGTGCAGGGCATGGTGCTCATCGCCTCCTATGTCGGCTTCGGCGGGCTCTGCGCGGGGGTCGGCTTTCCGGCGGGTGCCGCGGTGTTCTCGTCCTTTCTGATCGTGGCGCTGCCGTCGCAGCTTCTCCTGGTCGGCGGTTTCGTCGCCGGTAACGGCATGCTGGTGATCGCGATCGCCGTGCTGTTGTCGGCGGCGCGGCTGTTGCCGTCGGTGGTGACGCTTTTGCCCTATTTGCGCGCGCGGCTGTGGGTGCAGCTCGTCGCCGCGCATTTCGTCGCCGTGAGCGTTTGGGTGGAAGGCCGGCGGCTCCTGCCGCCGCTGCCGCCCGAGGGGAGAATTCCGTTCTATTTCGGCATGACGACGGTGTTTAACGCCGGCTGCGTCGCCGCCACCGTGATCGGATTTTACATCGCGGGCGAATTGCCGCGCGCCTTCGCGATCGGGCTTACGTTTCTCACGCCGATGTCGTTCCTGCTCGCGCTCACGCGCAATGCGCGCGATCTCGCCGATTATCTGTCGCTCGCGTTCGGGCTCGCGCTGACACCACTCTTCGCCGAATTCGGCGGGCGGCTTGATCTCCTGTGGGTCGGGCTCGCCGGCGGCGGCGCGGCGTAGGCGATTCAACGCTTTCGGAAGCGGAGCGCGGCCGCATGAGCGCGCTCGCCGCGGGCGGACTTTGGCCCTATCTCCTCGTCATCGTCGCGGGGTATCTGCCGACCGACGTCTGGCGCTGGCTCGCCGTGATTTTCGCGCGCCGCCTCGACGAGGACAGCGAAACGATGACCTTCGTGCGGGCGGTGGCGAATGCGATGGTCGCGGGCGTGATCGCGCGGCTCGTGCTGTTTCCGGCCGGCGGTCTCGTCGGCGTGCCGCTCGCAATCCGCGCCGGCGCTGTGGCGGCCTCGTTTCTCGTCTATGTTCTCGCCCGCCGCTCGATGCTCGTCGGCGTGCTCGCGGGCGAGGCGGTCATGACCGCCGGCGCCTATTTCACGGCGCCGCATTGAAGCGCTTATTTGCCGCCGAGCGCCGCCTTCATCTTCTTCGCCTGTTCCTCGAGCACGTCCGGCTTTTCTTTTTCGCTCGCCGGCGGCTTCATGGCGACGCCGGTCTTGCGCGGAATGACGTGGACGTGGAGGTGAAAAATGACCTGGCCGCCGGCCGGCTCGTTGAATTGCTGCAACGTGACGCCGTCGGCGTCGAACACCTTCATGCTCGCTTGCGCCACTTTCTGCGCGACCTTGATCACATGCGTGAGATCCTCGGGCGACACATCCAGGAGATTGCGCGCGCCGTTCTTGGGGATCACCAGCGCGTGCCCGGGCGCGCGCGGCATGATGTCGAGGAAGGCGATGACCTTGTCGTCCTCGTAAATCTTGTAGGCGGGCAGATCCCCCTTGACGATCTTGGCGAAGATATTGTCCGGCTCGTAGGCGGGCATGTTCGGCCTCCCGTTTCAGTCTCGATATAGGAGCGCGGCGGGCCTGTCACGCCGCTCAGAAATCGGCTTCCTCGCTGCGAAAGGGGAGCGCGGCCGAAAGCTCGTCGGCCTCCGCCGCCACATAGGCGCGCTCGCTTTGCAGATAGTCGGCGACCGCGCGGCGGAAGGCGGGTTCGCGGATATAGTGCGCGGAGCGGGTGGCGACGGGACGGTAGCCGCGCGGGATCTTGTGGGCGCCCTGGGCGCCCGCTTCGACCACGCGAAGGCCATGCTCGATCGCGTATTCGATCGCTTGGTAGTAGCAAACCTCGAAATGCAGGAACGGCCGGTGCTCGATTGCGCCCCAATAGCGGCCGTAGATCGTGCGGCGGCCGAGGAAATTCAACGCCCCGGCGATGAAGCGGCCGGCGCGCTTGGCCATCACCAGCACGATTCGGTCGCGCATTTTCTCGCCGACGACCGAGAAAAAGGCGCGGTTCAGATACGGCGTGCCCCATTTGCGCGAACCCGTATCCATGTAGAAGGCGAAGAAGGCATCCCAGGCGGCTTCGGTGAGATCGGAACCGGTGAGGCGCAGGATTTCGACGCCGCCGCCGACCGCCTCGCGCCGCTCGCGGTTGATCATCTTGCGCTTGCGCGAGGACAGCGCCGCAAGAAAATCGTCAAAGGTCTTGTAGCCCTCGTTCAGCCAATGAAACTGGCGATCGTTGCGGGCGAGAAAGCCGAGGCCCGTCAGGTAATTCCACTCCGCCTGGGTCGGGAAGGTGATGTGCAGCGAGGAGGCGCGCTCGCGCTTGACGAGTTCGAGCGCGCCCGCAATCAGCGCCTCGCGCGCGGCCAGCGCGGACGGTCCTGCGCGCGTCAGGAGACGCGGGCCCGTGACGGGCGTGAAAGGCACCGAAACCTGAAGCTTGGGATAGTAATGGCCGCCGGCCCGCTCATAGGCCTCGGCCCAGCCGTGGTCGAAGACATATTCGCCGCGCGAATGGCTTTTCAGATAAGCGGGCATGGCGGCGAGCGCGGCGCCGTTTTCGTCCTCGACGAGGAGATGACGCCCCGACCAGCCGGTGCGGGCCGTGGCGGCGCCGGATTCCTCCAACGAGGACAAAAAACCGTGTGTTATAAACGGGTTATCCGCGTCTTCCTCGCAGCTCGATTCAACGCCTTCAGATTTCGATTCAAGTTCGGCGGAATTTTTGAAGCGGCCTAGCCCTTTCGCGTCCGAACTTGATGTTTCCGCGAGCGGCGCGCCGCGGGCGCAGGCATCCCATGTCTCCGCCGGGATCGACCGGATCGAAGGCTCGACGCGCACCCGAAAAGAAGGGCCATTCATATTGCTAATCTAGGGAGCATGATCTTTTCCGAAAACCGGTTTCCCCTATTCGGGATCATGCCCCAAGTTTAAGGCCGGAAGCCTTCGAAGATCATCTGATCAGCCCAGCGTGCGGCGCGGGCCTGTTCTGCCGCCGTCCGCACGGTCCAGGTCAACAGCGGCATGCCGAGCACATTGCGTGCGAATAAGGGCGCGAATGCGGGGAGATCCCGCACCCAATAGGCGATGAAATGCGGCCAGGTCACGCCGATATGGGTGAGGTTGCCGAGCCCCCATTTCTGTCCCGGATCGAGGCGCCAGCCGGCCTCGTTGTAATAGCGCTCGGCCACGATGCCGCGCGGCAGCGCCGGCGCCACGCGACGCAAGGCGCGTACGAGCCAGGGGTCGAAGCTCATCAGCGCAAAAGGGCCGCTATAATTCGCGACGACGGCGGCAGCGCGTTCGGCGATCCTGGTGTCGCCATCCCAACGGCTTTTCATTTCGATCAGAACGGGGGTGCGGCCCGCGACGCGGCCGAGAAATTCCTTGAGCTCTGGAATCCGCCCCGACGCGTTGCGGTACGAGAGGGTTTTGAGGTCGGCGAGCGTTCGGGTGCGTAAGGGGCCTTCCGCGACCGTCAGGCGCTCGAGCGTGTCGTCGTGAAACACCACGATTTCGCCGTCCGCCGTGAGCTGGATATCGCATTCGATGGCGTAATTCGCCGCGGCCGCGGCATCGGCCGCTTCCAGCGTATTTTCCAGAACCGCGCCGCCATGCAATCCGCGGTGCGCGATCGGCCGCGCGGTCAGCCATTCGAGCCGCATTGGCGTCAATCGACCTCGAAGATGGCCTCGACTTCAACCGAGGCATCGAACGGAAGTTCCGCGACGCCAACCGTGGTGCGGGCGTGACGGCCGGCCTCGCCCAGCACCTCGACCATGAGGTCGGAGGCGCCGTTCATCACCTTCGGCAAATCGCCGAAGGTGGGCACGGCGTTGATGAAGCCGCCGAGCCGCACGCAATGCTTGATGCGATCGAGGTCGGCGAGCGCCGCCTTCGCTTGCGCCAGGAGATTGATCGCGCAGATCCGCGCCGCGGCCTGGCCGCGCTCGATCGAAACGTCGGCGCCGAGCTTGCCCTTGATCGTCTCGCCGCCGGGCGCGGCCGAAACCTGGCCGGAGCAAAAGAGGAGGTTTCCGGCACGTATGGTCGGCACGTAGTTGGCGACTGGCGCGGGCGGGGTGGGCAGCGTAATCCCCAGTTCCGCGAGCTTCTTGTCGATTTTCCCGGCCATCGCCGTCTCCTCACGCTTTCGCCCGAATTGCGGGGTCCTTTTCGCCAATCAGGATGGTTCGCGCAAGCAAGAAGCATTGTCGCTTTCGCTCCTTCGAACTATCTTCAGCGCGATTTCAATGGAATTCGCCGAGCCTATGGGTTTTGCATGACACGCTTTAAGCTGATGCCGGCCGCGCTTGCCGCCGGATTGTTGTCCCTCCCTGTTATGCCGGCGCATGCCGAGCGGATTCCGCTCGCCGCGCACCGGGCGATCTACGAACTGGCGCTCGATCCGACCAAGGCGTCGACACGGGTCGATACGGCGCGGGGGCGGATCGCCTTCGAAATGAGCGGCAATCCCTGCGACGGCTATTCGGTTTCGCTCCGGCAGGTCACCGAACTCGACACCGGCGAGGGCAAGGCGACCATGAGCGACCTGCGCAGCACCACCTGGGAAGGCGGCGATGCCAAGACTTTCCGCTTCAAGAACCAGAACTACGTGAACCGGGAACTGCGCGACGACGTGGACGGCACCGCCGACAAATCCGACGACGGCGGGCTCATGGTGAAGCTCGCGAAGCCCAAATCACCGTCGCTGAAGCTCGGCGGCCCCATTCTGTTGCCGACCGAACAGCTCGCGAAAATCATCGAGATCGGAGAGGCCGGCGATCACCTGCTCAAGGCCAAGGTTTACGACGGCTCGCCCGACGGCAAGAAGGTTTACGATACGCTGTCGGTCATCGGCGGCCCGGTCACAGGCGAGGGCAAGGATCTCGAAGAGGCGGCACGCGCCGAGGCGCTCGCCTCGCTCAAGCGCTTTCCGGTGACGGTGAGCTATTTTGAACCCAGCGACGAGACCGGCGAACAGATGCCCGCCTACACGCTCACCTTCGAGCTTTACGAGAACGGCGTGAGCCGCGCGCTCAAGCTCGACTACGGCAACTTCGCCTTGAAGGGCGACCTCAAAAGCGTTGAGTTTCTGAAGGCGGCGCCCTGCAAGAAATGAGCTGAACCCTGCGTGCAAAAGCCCGGCCGCGCTGGCCGGGCTTTTTGTCTTGCGCGGTCGACTGTCCGGGCGAGCCGGGCGGTCACGCGCACAGAATGGAAATCAAACCGATCGATCGAACTTGGTATCAGCCAGCGCGTCGCGCGCGCGGCCGACGAGCGAAGGATCGATTCCGGCGATCGCCGCGAAGTCGATGAGATCGTGTTCGTGCGAAAGAATGTAATCGAGCACGGCCGGCAGGAACAAAGGATCGCGCGCGGCTTGCCGCAAATTCTCGGGACCAAGCCCGCTTTCGGCGAGAAAGCGCCCGAGCCGCGCGCCGTCGCCGGCGAGATAGGCAAGCGCCTGGGTTGCAATGCCCATGGCCTCGTCTCGCGAGACCGCGTTACCCCTTGATCTCTTTGGTTGCATTTGCCTTTCCGTAACGAATAACGGGTACCGTACCATGATACGACTGGCCTGTCGGCGCGATCGGCGCGGCGGAACGCGTTGCGGTTCCGGCGCTTGCATCGCGAGATAAAATATTAAACCAGGGGCGTTAGTTGCGTTAGATGAGTCTCGAGTCGCGGCCGCGTCCGGATCGCGCGGCAGAAACCGGAATTCTGAGCGGAAGGCCGCCGCGCCAGGCATGGGGTGCTGCGGCGGGAACGGAGCTGATGCCGAAAACGGTGCTGATCGTGGAGGACAACGAGCTCAACATGAAGCTCTTCCACGACCTGTTGCAGGCGAACGGTTTCAACACGATCGAAACCCGCAACGGAATCGAGGCGCTGGATCTCGCGCGCAAGCACAAGCCCGACCTCATCCTGATGGACATCCAGCTGCCGGAAGTCTCCGGCCTTGAAGTCACCAAATGGATCAAGGAGGACGACGAGCTGAAGTCGATCCCGGTGGTGGCGGTGACGGCCTTCGCCATGAAGGGCGACGAGGAGCGGATCCGCGAGGGCGGCTGCGAGGCGTATCTGTCGAAGCCGATTTCGGTCGCCAAATTCCTCGAGACGGTGCGGCATTTCGTGAAGGACTGAAGGACCGGGAATGAGTGCGCGTATCCTCGTCGTCGATGACGTGCGGACGAACCTCAAGTTGTTGGAGGTGCGGCTGTCCGCCGAGTATTTCGAGGTGTCGCTCGCTTCGAACGGCGTCGAGGCGCTGGAGATCTGCGAGCGCGGCCAGTGCGACATCGTGCTCCTCGACGTGATGATGCCGGGCATGGACGGCTTCGAGGTCGCGCGCCGAATCAAGTCCAACCCCGCCACCCATCACATCCCCATCATCATGGTCACGGCGCTCGATCAGCCGGCCGACCGCGTGAAGGGATTGCAGGCGGGCGCCGACGATTTTCTCACCAAGCCGGTTGACGACATCGCGCTGATCGCGCGCGTGCGCTCGCTGGTGCGGCTGAAGATGGCGACCGACGAGATGCGGATGCGCGTTGCGACGTCGCGGCAGATCGGCGTTCCCGATCCCGCCACGGAAGCGATCAATGACCAGGGCCTGAACGGGCGCGTGCTGGTGGTCGAGGATCACGCGGTGACGGCGGAACGCATCGCGGCCGCACTCGTGCACGAGCAGACGGTTGGTATCGCCGCCGATCCGCAGGAGGCGCTCTTTCGCGCGGCGGAGGGCAGGTTCGACCTTCTGATGGTCAGCATCGACCTCAAGAATTACGACGGGCTCCGGCTCGTCGGCCAGATCCGATCGCTCGAACGCACCCGCCACATCCCGATCCTGTTGATCGCCGACGCCGACCAGAAGGCGCGGCTCCTGCGCGGGCTCGATCTCGGGGCCAATGATTATCTCCTGCGCTCCGCCGACAAGAACGAGATCATCGCGCGCGTGCGCACCCAGGTACGCCGCCGGCGCTTCAACGAACGGCTCCGTGACAACGTGCAGCAATCGATGGAGCTCGCGGTCACCGATGCGCTCACCGGCCTTTACAACCGCCGCTATATGGAAAGCCACGCCGAGGGGCTCGTCGAGCGGGCGGCGGCGCGCGGCAAGCCCCTGTCGACGCTGATCATCGACATCGACCACTTCAAGGCGATCAACGACAGCTACGGCCACAATGCCGGCGACGATGTCTTGCGTGAGTTTTCCGACCGCCTGCGGAGCTGCATCCGCGGCATTGACCTTGCCTGCCGCTACGGCGGCGAGGAGTTCGTGGTGGTCATGCCCGATACCGACCTAGGGGTGGCGAGCAAGGTCGCCGAGCGCATCCGCCGTAAGATCGCTGGCGAACCTTTCCCCATTGACCGGGGAACCCGGTCGATCGAGGTCACGATTTCGGTGGGTCTCGCCACCCGCATGGGGCCGGAGGATACCGCCTCCCTGATCGTGAAACGGGCGGATGCGGCGCTTTATCTCGCCAAACGCAATGGCCGCAACCGGGTGGTGTCGGACGCCGCCTGATCGCGTCCGCCGGGTCCCGGGTAAGGTTACGACTAAAGGTAACCGCAGAAGATCGCCTTGCGGAGAGGCCTAGAATCGTTGGATTCAAGGTCACCATCGGCTAGCGTCCAGCCGCGGGGCCGTATCTTGGGACGTATTTCAGCGCTAACGCCGGCCCCTTCGAGCTAACCCTACGGAGTGCTCAGGTCCGCCGCATCTCCTGGGTCCGTGGGGTTCGGCCGGCGGGAGAGTGGCGAGAATGGCCTCTTCAGCCGCTCACCGCCGGCCACCTTCATTCTTGAATCGTTCGGGCGCCCAGCAGGCGCCCGTTTCATTTTCGCGAGTCGCTTCAATCGATTACTTGATTTTGCTCTCCTTGAACTCGACGTGCTTGCGCGCGATCGGATCGTACTTCTTCTTGCTGAGCTTCTCGGTCATGGTGCGCGAGTTTTTCTTGGTGACGTAATAGAAGCCGGTGTCGGCGCTCGACACGAGCTTGATCTTCAGGGTTACCGCTTTCGCCATGGCTCCGATCCTCGCGAATTCCGGGGCAAGCTAGCCATCGAGCGGCGAAAGTCAAGGAATCGCTTCAGTTGATCTCGTCGCGATGGAACTTGCCGTTCTTCGAATAGAAGAAGGGCGTGGGCAAGTCCGGCGGAAAGCCCGCCTTGAGACGGTTCTCGATCTCTTCGAGGATCACCTTGGTGATGGCGGGAAGCTTCTCCTTCCGCGCCTCGGGTATCGTCAGCCACTTGATTTCGACGAATTCGGATTGCGGGCCGGCGACGTCCGGCAATTCGACCGCGACGTTCTTGCGGTCGGCGGCGAAGAAGCGGGTGTCGAAGCGGCGCGGACGCCCGGGCGGCGTGATCGCGCGCGCAATAAAGACGAGCGCGCCGATGTCGGGTTGCACGCCCGCTTTCTGAAACGGCTCCCAGGCCGGCGAGGGCGCGTCGAACGACTTTGCGTCGCGGCGGCCGATGAGGAGGCCGGTTTCCTCGCAGGTCTCGCGAATGGCGGCGAGCGCAAGCCCGCGCGCGCGAGTCGCGTTGATTTTCGGCGAGCCCTGCAACAGCCGGCGCGCGCTCAACGCATCGAGGGTGCCGGCGGCGATGCGGCCGTCGATCGCGTCATAGCTGCCGCCGGGGAACACGAACATGCCCGGCATGAAGGCGTGGCCTTCGTGGCGCTTGCCGAAGAGGATGCGCGGCGCGCTCCCTTCGCGATCGAGCAGGATCAAGGTCGCGGCGTCGCGCGGCCGGCGATAGGGGGTCTTCGGTTTTACCTCCTTGCGCGCGAGGTATTTCGTCAGTTCGTTGAATTCGTTCATGGCCGTTTTCGCGCTTTTGCCCTTATTGCCTGAAGCTTTCGGGTTCTTGCCCAGCGTTCGGATCAAAGCCGTGCATGCGATAGGCCCATTGCAGGCCGACGATCGTACCTTTGACCGGCTGCAGTAAGAGGAGAGCAAGCACGAGGGTGAGGGGCAACCAGAATGCGAATTGCATCCAGTAAGGCAGTCGATAGGCGTTGTCGAGGACGAGCGCCAGCGTCACCACGATGTGGCCGACGATCAGGATCACGAAATAGGCCGGCGCATCGTCGGCGCGGTGATGATAGAGCGCTTCGCCGCAAACGGGGCACCGATCCACGACCTTGAGATAGGCGCGAAACAATCGTCCCTCGCCGCAATTCGGGCAGCGGCCGCGGAAGCCGTTGGCGAGCGCGGGCCAAAGGGCGCGACGGGCATGGGGATCGCTCGCCATGTTCATCCTTTGCGCCGATGCTTTGGCCGGTGGTGTTTGCGCGGGGCTTCCGCGCGATGCGGCGGCGAGGAGCGCGAGCGGCCGCGGCCGATGTCATAGCGTCCTTCCGACAGAATTTCGAATCGCAACGCGCCGGCGACGGGGATCGCTTCCACGAGCTTCACCTCGACCTTGTCGCCGAGCCGGTACGATTCGCCGGTGCGGTCGCCGACGAGCGCGTGGTGCTTTTCCTCATAGCGGAAAAATTCGTGACCGATCGTGCGCGCGGGCACGAAACCGTCGGCGCCGGTGTCGTCGAGCTTCACGAACAGACCGGCGCGGGTGGCGCCGGAAATGTGTCCGCGGAAGGTCGCGCCCACGCGATCGGCAAGGTGATGAGCGATCAACCGGTCGACGGTCTCGCGCTCGGCGGCCATGGCGCGGCGCTCGGCGGCGGAAACGCGGGCGCCGGTTTCGGCGAGCGCTTCCGGCGCCATATCCGGCAGGCCATCGTCGCCAAGCCTGAGCGCGCGGATCAACGCGCGGTGCACGATGAGGTCGGCGTAGCGGCGGATCGGCGAGGTGAAATGCGCGTAGCGGCGAAGCTGCAGGCCGAAATGGCCGTAATTCTTCGCCTCGTATTCGGCCTGCGCCTGGCTACGGAGCACGACTTCGTGCACGAGGCGCTCGACCTCGCGGCCTTTGACGCGCTCGAGCACGCGGTTGAAGTCGGCGGGACGCAGCGCGCTGCCCTTGGCGAGATGAATGTCGAGGGTGGCGAGGAATTCGCGCAGCGCCGCGAGCTTTTCCAGCGCCGGCGCGTCGTGCACGCGGTAGAGGAGGGGAACGCGGCGCTCCTCGCAGGTCTCGGCGGCGGCGACGTTGGCGAGGATCATGAATTCCTCGATCAGGCGCTGCGTCTCGATGCGGTCGGGCACGATCACGCGGTCGAGGGTGCCGTCGGGCTTCAGGATCAGCTTGCGTTCGGGGATGTCGAGAGCAAGCGGTTGGCGGGCGTCGCGGGCTTTGGCGAGCGCGCGATAGGCGGCATAGAGCGGCTTCAGCACGGGCTCGAGCAGCGGCTTCGTCGTCGCGTCCGGGCGGCCGTCAAGCGCCGCCTGCGCCTGCGCGTAGGCAAGCTTTGCCGCCGAGCGGATCATCACGCGATGGAAGGAGTGCCGGCGCTTGCGGCCGTCGGCGCCGATCACCATGCGGACGGCGAGCGCCGGGCGGTCCTCGTTCGCGCGCAGCGAGCAGAGATCGTTGGAAATCCGCTCCGGCAGCATCGGCACCACGCGATCGGGAAAATAGACCGAATTGCCGCGCTCAACCGCCTCGCGGTCGAGCGCGGAACCCGGCCGCACGTAATGGGCGACATCGGCGATCGCGACCGTCAGCACGAAGCCGCCGGCATTGGCGGGATCCGCATCGGGGGCCGCGAATACCGCGTCATCGTGATCCTTGGCGTCGGGCGGATCGATGGTGACGAGTGGAAGTTCGCGCCAGTCCTCGTGGCCCGCGAGCGGCGCGGGGCGGGCGCTTTCCGCCTCGGCGAGCGCCTGCGGTGAAAAGACGTGCGGAATGCCGTGGGCGTGGACCGCAATCAGGCTGACGGCGCGCTCGGATTTCAACGAGCCCAGCCGCTCGCGCACGCGCGCCTGCGGCAAGCCCTGGGCACGTTGCGGCATGAGATCGGCGCTGACAAGGTCGCCATCGGCGGCGCCTTCATTGGCGCCCCGGGCGACGGCGATTTCGCGGCCGAGGCCTTTCTTGTCAACCGGCACCAGCCGGCCGCTGCCGTCGGGAAGCGGCCTATAGATGCCAAGCATGCGCACCGGCGCCTTTTCGAGAAGTTTGATGACGCGGCCTTCGTGGCTGATGCCGGCTTCGTCGATTTCGCGGATGCGCAGGAGCGCGCGGTCGCCGACACCGGGCGCGGGGCCGTGGCGCGGTTGGCGGCCGAAGGCGAGGCGGATTTTCGGCGCTTCGCCGTGCTCGGCCTCGTCCCATTCGGCGGGCTCGGCGATGAGTTCGCCGTCGCGATCGCGGCCGACAATCTCGGCAACGACCACATCCGGCAGCCTTCCCGCCACCTGAAAGCGGCGGCGGCTGCGGTCGATCGCGCCGTCATCACGCAAGCCGTGCAGGAGATTCTTCAACTCAGCCTTGCCGATCGCATCGAGCCGGAAGGAACGCACGATCTCGCGCTTGGAGACGCGGCCGCCGCGCTCGCGGATGAAGGCAAGCAGCTGCTCGCGGCTGGGGGCCGCGGAGTTTTTCGGGTTTTTGGATTTTTTGGGCACGAACAATTCCGTGACAGAACGTAAGCATTCAGGGGTGATTTTTCAAACGGCCAGCAAGGCCGCGCAACGCAGGCTTGAAAAGATCGTAGCCGCCGCAGATTGCGCGGCGATGATCAATCCCGCGGGAGATCGGTCTTCGCCGGGGCCTCGGGCTCGGCTTCCGGAGCACTCGGCGGCGCGTTCTCGGACGCTTCACCGGCGGCCTCAGCCGCGGGCTTTTTCTTCTTCGCGCGCGGTTTCTTCTCGCCGCCTTCCGTTGTCTCGGCTTTCTTGGCGGCTTTTTTCTTCAGGGCCTTTTTGGCCTTGCCGTTGGTGCCTTTTGCCGCGCGCGCATCGATCAGCGTGATCGCCTGTTCGAGCGTCACCGTCGCGGGATCCATCTCCGAGGGGATCGTCGCATTGACCTTGTTGTGCGAGACATACGGCCCGTAGCGGCCCTCGTGCAGCGTCACCGGCCCGTCGCCCGGATGCTCGCCCAGGAGCTTGCCCTTGGGCTTGCCGCGCCGGCCCTTGAAGCCGCGCGCGGCTTTTTCCGCGAGCAGCGTGACCGCGCGGTTGAGGCCGACATGCATGACGTCATCGTCGTCCTCGAGATTGGCGTAGGTCGTCTCATGTTTCACGTAAGGGCCATAGCGGCCGACGCCGGCGACGATCGGCTGGCCGGACTCCGGATGCTTGCCCACTTCGCGCGGAAGCGAGAGCAGCCCGAGCGCGAAATCGAGGTCGACCGCATCGAGATCAGTGCCCTTCGGCAGGCCCGCGCGCTTCGGCTTCTCGCCTTCGGCGCCTTCGCCCAACTGCACATAGGGACCGAAGCGGCCGCCACGGAGCGTCACTTCGAGGCCGCTGTCGGGATCGGTGCCGAGCACCTTGGTGCCGTTGACGCCGGAAGCGTCGGAGGCAAGCTGCCGCGTGTAGCGGCAATCGGGATAGTTCGAGCAGCCGACGAAGGCGCCGAACTTGCCGGTCTTGAGGCCGAGCCGGCCGTTGCCGCATTGCGGGCATAGCCGCGGATCGCTGCCGTCCTCGCGCGGCGGGAAGATGTGGGGCCCGAGCATTTCGTCGAGGGCATCCAGCACCTGCGAGATGCGTAAGTCCTTGATGTCGTCGACGGCGGCGATGAAGTCGCGCCAGAAGTCGCGCAGCACCTGCTTCCAGTCGAGATCGTGATTGGCGATCTCGTCGAGCTTCTCCTCGAGGTCGGCGGTGAAGTCGTATTCCACGTAGCGCGCGAAGAACGCTTCCAGGAATGCAATCACCACGCGGCCCTTGTCTTCGGGCACGAGCCGCTTCTTGTCGATCCGCACATAGCCGCGGTCGCGGAGCACCTGCAACGTCGAAGCGTAGGTCGAGGGACGGCCGATGCCGAGTTCTTCCATGCGCTTGACGAGGGAAGCCTCGGAAAAGCGCGGGGGCGGCTCGGTGAAATGCTGATCGGTCTTGATCTCGCGCTTGTCGAGATTTTCTCCCGATTCCATCGCCGGCAGGCGGTTCGCGTCCTCGTCCTCGGTGACGTCGTCCTGGCCTTCCTGATAGGCGGCAAGGAAGCCGTCGAACTTCACGACGGTGCCGGTGGCGCGGAGATCGAGCTGCCGTTCGCCGGCTTTTGCCTTGATGTCGACGGTGGTGCGCTCGAGCTCCGCCGATTCCATCTGGCTCGCCACCGTCCGGATCCAGATCAGCTCGTAGAGCTTCGCTTGGTCGGGCTCGAGGAAGCGCACGACATCGCGCGGGCGGCGGGTGAGGTCGGTGGGGCGGATCGCTTCGTGCGCTTCCTGCGCGTGTTTCGCCTTGTTCTTGTAGACGCGCGGCGCCTCCGGAACGTAGGTGGCGCCGAAATCCGCTTCGATCACGCCGCGGGCGGCGGTAATCGCGCCGCCGTCGAGCTCGATGCCGTCGGTGCGCATATAGGTGATGAGGCCGACCGTGTCGCCGTCGATGTCGGCGCCTTCATAGAGGCGCTGCGCGAGCCGCATGGTGATCGAGGGCGCGAAGCCGAGCTTGCGGCTCGCCTCTTGCTGCAGCGTCGAGGTGGAGAAGGGCGCGTAAGGATTGCGCTTGGCCGGCTTTGCCTCGACGGAAGCGACCGTGAATTGCGCGGCGTCCAGCGCTTGCTTGAAATTGGCGGCTTCCTCGCCGCTGCCGACATCGAGGCGGGTAATTTTCTGGCCGTCGGCGCCGACGAGGCGCGCTTCGAAGGTGTCGCCGCGCGGGGTCGCGAGCGTCGCCAAAATCGACCAGTATTCCTTCGGAACGAAGGTTTCGATCTCGCGCTCGCGGTCGCAGACGAGCCGGAGCGCCACCGACTGCACGCGCCCGGCCGAGCGCGAGCCCGGGAGCTTCCGCCACAACACCGGCGACAACGTAAAGCCGACAAGATAGTCGAGCGCGCGGCGGGCGAGATAGGCATCGACGAGGGCCGCATCGATCTCGCGCGGATTCTGCATCGCTTCCGAGACCGCCTGCTTGGTGATGGCGTTGAAGACGACGCGCTCGATTTTCTTACCCGCAAGCGCGCCCTTGTCCTTGAGGATTTCCAAGACATGCCAGGAAATCGCCTCGCCCTCGCGGTCGGGGTCGGTGGCCAGGATCAGCTTGTCCGCGTTCTTCATGGCATGGGCGATCTCGGAGAGGCGCTTTTGCGCCTTCGGATCGACCTGCCAGATCATGTGGAAGTCCTGGTCGGGCGCCACCGAGCCGTCCTTGGGCGGGAGATCCCGCACATGCCCATAGGAGGCGAGCACCTCGTAGCCGGGGCCGAGGTATTTATTGATGGTTTTCGCCTTGGCAGGCGATTCAACGATGACGACGTTCATCTTGTCTTGCGAGAGTTCCTAGAAACCCAAAATCGCGCGGGGACACCGCGCGATTGGCCGGGAACATGGGGAGATCAGGTAACTAAGTCAAATCAGGGCGCGGAAGAGCTTGTGAAAACAAGGGTTTTGTACACACACATATAGTGTCTGTTTCATACAATACCACTTTTACGTTCGTATAGCCGGTGCGTGACAGCGAAATGATTCCGCTTCGGATTCGGCGCGAAACGACGCGGCGCGAGCGATCAAAACGATTCGTTTCAGGCGCGCGACACGAGCCCGCCGTGCCGCGCTAATTTTCCCGCCAATTCCAGCTCCAGGATCACCATCTGCACCGCGGCCGGCGGCGCGCCGGAGGCGCGCACGAGGTCGTCGATCGAAACGGGCGCGGTGGTGAGCAGCGCGAGGATCTTCGCGCGCAGCTTGTCGTCCGCTTCCGGCTCGGTCTCTTCGCTTTCGCGCAGCATTTCGGGCGCCGCCCGCATGGGCCTTCCGATGATCGGCGCGAGCACCTCGACAATGTCGGCGGCGGACGCGGCGAGGGTGGCCCCGTCTTTTAACAGACGATTGGTGCCGCTCGCGCGCGCTTCGAGGGGGGAGCCCGGCACCGCGAAGATTTCGCGGCCCGCTTCGAGCGCGAGCCGCGCGGTGATGAGGGAGCCGGAACGCTCCGCGGCTTCCACCACGACAACGCCGAGCGCCATCCCCGCGATGAGCCGGTTGCGGCGCGGAAAATCGCGCGAGCGCGGCTCCCAGCCGAGCGGCATTTCGGAAACGGCGCAGCCTTTTTCCAGAATTTCCTCCAGCAGCTTGTTGTTTTCGGGCGGGTAGGGCTTGTCATGGCCGCCGGCGAGTACGGCGATGGTGCCGGTCGCAAGCGAGCCGCGATGGCTCGCGGCATCAATGCCGCGCGCCAGCCCCGAAACGATGACGAAACCGGCCGTTCCCAGATCGCGCGCGAGGCGCCGCCGAATTGATTGATCAGCGTGCGGAAGGTGCGGGCGCCCACGCGCTCGGTGCGGATGAGACGCAGCCAGTCGATCCGCTGCTCGTCCGAAAGGCGGACGGGCCGAAAGGCGTCATTCATGCGCTGGCGCCGATCTTCGGCTCGGTGCCGGCCATCAGCCGTTCGATGTTCGCCGTGTGCTTGATCCACAGGATCACGGTCAGGAGCACGAACAAGAGCGCCGCGCGTGTGCCGTGAAAGGCGAACATCGCAAACGGTGTCGTAAAGCTCGCGACGAGGCCCGCGAGCGACGAACGCCGGAAGAGGAGCGCGGTGACAAGCCAGAAGACGACGAAGACAAGCGCCGCGGGCCAGGCGAGGCCGAGGGCGACGCCGATATAGGTGGCGACGCCCTTGCCGCCCTTGAAGCCGAGCCAAACCGGAAAGATGTGGCCGAGAAAAGCGCCGAGCGCGGCCGCGAGCGCGGCATCGGCGCCGAACAGATAATTCGCGAGCAGGACCGCGGCGGTGCCCTTCAGCAGATCGCCAACGAGCGTTGCGGCCGCGATCCACTTGTTGCCGGTGCGGAGCACATTGGTCGCGCCGATATTGCCGGAGCCGATCGTGCGCACGTCGCCCAGGCCAGCGGCTCGCGCCAACAAAAGCCCGAACGGGATCGAGCCGAAGAGATAGCCGAGCACGAAGGCGGCGGCGAGAAAGGCGAGGTCGGCGCTCATGCCGGCAGGATACTTTGCCCGCTGCCGTTGTGGGAGTGGCTAGGAGGACTGCGATCTCGCGTTTTCCGGCGGTTTTTGCTCCGCGGAATGGCGGCGGTGATGGAAGCCCGCGGCAATCGCCTGTTCGGCGTCGGCAAAGAAGACGAAGTCCTTGAGGGCGGCGTTGGGGGCACGCAAGGCGCCATCCACGTCCTCGCTGAACCAGTGGTTCTTGCGGTGGGCGATGACGAAATCGTCGATGTCGTATTCGCAATAGAAGCAGCGCAGCCGCGGCTGCGGCGAGGCATCGGTTTTCACGACATGGAATTTGTTGCGCACATATTGCGCTTCCATCGGCTCGTGCACGATGCAGTTGCGGTTGGCGCAGCGGATGCCGGTGAGGATCGGCTGGTCGTAGAGCGGGAATTTCGGCGCCTCGAAGCCCGAGTCGAATTTCGCCAGCGCCTTGGCCTTGCTGAGGCCGAGCACGAGCGCGATCAGCGCCATGCGGATCGGCACGCCATAGGACGCCTGCTGGAAGTAGACCGCGCGGCTGTCGGAATCGATCGCGGCGTCAAGCTCGTCCACGCGCGGCAACGGATGCAGGACGCTCGCCTGCGAGTATTTCGGCTCTTTCAGGAATTTCGCGTCGATCTTGGGATAGGCCCGATCCTTTTCCCCCCAGCGCTCCTTCTGGAAGCGGGTGACGTAAACGGCGTCGATTTTCTTCTGCACGAGAACGCCGTAGTCGACTTCGGGACCGGAGAACAGCGACTGCTGATGCGGCTCGTCGGGGGTGACGTACAGGGCGTCGATGCTTCCGGCGTCGTCGTTTTTCGACACCATCTCGCAGCGATATTCCTCGCGCAGGCGGCGGTCGACATGCGCGGGCAGCTCCATGCCGGGCGCCGGCATCGGATCGATGATGGCGCCGAAGCGGGCGAGCGCATAGACGAAGGAGTGGATGGTGCGGCTGCCCCTGAGGTCGCCGGAAATCGCGACCTTCAGGTTTTTCAGGTGCTTGTTCTTTTTCTTCAGCGTGAAGAGATCGCAGAGCGTCTGCGTTGGATGCTCGTGGCTGCCGTCGCCGCCATTGATCACCGGGATCGGCGAATATTCGGCGGCAAGCCTTACCGCGCCGTCGCGCGGGTGGCGGATCACCATCACGTCGGCGTAGTTCGCAATCACCCGGACGGAATCGGCGAGGCTCTCGCCCTTGGCCGCCGAGCTCGTGGCGGGATCGGCGCTGGTGATGACGTCGCCGCCGAGGCGGAGCATGGCGCTTTCGAAGGACAGCCGCGTCCTCGTGCTCGGCTCATAGAACAGCGTCGCGAGAATGTGGTTGACCGCGACGTTGGTGCTCTTGCCGATGCGGTAGCTGAAATTGGGGTCGGGTAGTTCGTCGAGATAGGACTGCGCCACTTCGAAAATTTTTTCGATCTCCGCGTCGGAGAGATCGTTGATCGAAATCACATGCCGGATCGCCGGAGGAGCCTTGGGCACCATGACCTCAAGCCGTTCGCAGGCGCGCCCGCCCGGGCCGAACGGCTTCGCGAGCAAGCGAAAGCTGGCCGGAGGGCTTGGGAGCGTGCGGGTTCATTCTGAAAGATATCGCTTAGACCTCTAATCCGGTTCCCGCAAGCGTCGCGCGCTTTGGCGTGGTAGCTTGTCGACAGCGAATCCGCTGCTAGGCTCGCGCCATGCCGGAATCCTTTCACACCCACGAGGTGTTCAACCAGACGCCGCCCTTGGGCGACGTCGACCTTTGGGCCGATGATCCGGCCTTGCAGGGCGCGGTGCGCGCTTTCGGCAAGCCGTCGAACGAAACCGAGGCCTTGCTCGCCGATTTCGGCGTGCGCTGGGGCAGCTTCGAAATGTTCGAGTGGGGGCGGCTCGCCAACGAAAATCCGCCCAAGCTCAAGACCTACGACGCCAAGGGCTACCGCGCCGACGTGGTCGAGTTTCATCCCGCCTATCACGCGCTGATGCGCGAGGCGATCAGCGCCGGCATTCATTCCTCGGTATGGGGGGCCGACGGCAAGACGGTGCCGGGCGAATTCGTCGCGCGCGCGGCGCGCCACTACATGGCCGCTGAAGTCGAGCAGGGCCACGAATGCCCGATCACCATGACGCACGCGGCGACCGGCGCGCTCGCCGCCGAGCCTGCGATCGTGAAGGAATGGCTGCCGCGGATCAGGTCGCGCGAATACGACCCGCGCTTTCTGCCGGCGGGCGAGAAGCGGGGCGTGACGCTGGGCATGGGCATGACCGAGAAGCAGGGCGGCAGCGACGTGCGGGCGAATACCACGCGCGCCGAACCGGATGGCGAAGGCTACCGCATCATCGGCCATAAATGGTTCTTCTCAGCGCCGATGTGCGACGCCTTCCTGGTGCTGGCGCAGGCGAAGGGCGGGCTCACCTGTTTTCTGATGCCGCGCTTCAAGCCCGACGGCAGCGTGAACGAGCTCCGGCTCCGCCGCCTGAAGGACAAGCTCGGCAACCGCTCGAACGCCTCGAGCGAGGTCGAGTTCGAAGGCGCCTATGCGAAGCGTTGCGGGCCGGAAGGCGAGGGCATCAAGACCATCATCAACATGGTGCAGTTGACGCGGCTCGATTGCGTCACCGGCTCGCTCGGCATCATGCGCTCGGCGCTGATGCAGGCGATCCATCACGCGCGTCACCGCACGGCATTTCAGAGGAAGCTCATCGACCAGCCATTGATGCGGGCGGTGCTCGCGGATCTGGCGCTCGAGCGGGAAGCGGCGCTCGCGCTCGGCCTCCGGCTTGCGGCGGCCTTCGACCATGCCGCGGACGATCCCGAGGAGGCGGCTTACGCGCGGCTCGTGACGCCCGCGGCCAAGCTTTACGTCTGCAAGGCGACGCCCGGTTTCGTTTACGAGGCGCTCGAATGTCTCGGCGGCAACGGCTATGTCGAGGAGGATCCGATGGCGCGGCTCTACCGCGAGGCGCCGTTGAACGCGATCTGGGAGGGCTCCGGCAACATCATGGGCCTCGACATTCTGCGGGGCGCCACGCGGGAGCAGGAAAGTGCCGCGCGCGTGCTCGCGAAGCTCGCAGCGGAAACGGCCGGTCTTCCGCATGCGCGCGAGGCGGTCAAACACATCGAGAAGGGTTTTGCCGATCCCGGGCGCGAGGCGCTGGCGCGGCGCACGGGCGAGGCGCTGGCGCTTCTTGCCGCGGCGGCGGCGCTTGCGGCGAGCGCGCCGGCGGCGGTGGCCGAGGCGTTCGCGGCGCACAGGCTCGCGGGGCTCGCTGGCAGGAATTATGGCGAGCCGTTCAAGGCGGATCTTTCGGATCAATTGCTAAATCGGGCGATGGCCCGGGCGGCCTAGGCGCGGCCGCCATTCCGCCGCCACAGGGACGCCGGAATCCATTCAGCCATCATTCATTCCTTTTTGCCAAATATCTTGCCTGATCGCGCAACCGTGCAAGCGCGAGTCCGAGGTTACTTCCATGCAGAATGTCCTTGTGAAGAAGGTCGCCGCCGCGGCCATCGCCGGCGCGATCGCGCTGACTTCGACCGCCGCCTTCGCGGCGCCCGTTTCGTTCGCCAATGCTACGATCGAAAAATCCGCTCCCGGCGAAATCACCCACGTCTATTGGCGCCGCTGGGGCTGGGGTCCGGGGCCGTGGGTCGGCGCCGGCATCGCCGCCGGCGTGCTCGCGGGCGCGGCCATCGCCAACGCGAACCGGCCTTACTATTACTACGATCCGTATTATGCGCCGCCGGCCTATGCCGAGCCCGGCTCCTACTACTATTACGACGCGCCGCCGCAGCAGCCGGCGCCGGTGCCGCCAAGCCCGGCCTATCCGCGGCGCTGCTGGGTTGAAGCCGGCGTCAACGGGCAGACCGGCTACTGGACGCCCTGCTGATTTTGAGAATTTCGCCTCACGACTTCGCGGCGGGCTCCGGCCCGCCGTTTGTTTTTGCGGCAGGAACCGCATCCTTCCCCGATCGTTAATCCAGCAGGAAATTACGCGTTGCCGCTCGGCGGTTGCGCGGAAGGAGGTTGCATGACGTTTTGGAAAAAGATTTGCGTTGCGGCCGCGATTGCCGTTGCGGGGACGGCGACAGGCGCCCGCGCGCAATACGTTGATCCGGATTATGGCGGCTATGCGCCGTATGCGGCGGCGCCCTACGGTTATTATCAGGCATCGCCCTATGCTTACGATGAAGACGCCGTGATCGTTCGCCGTCCGGCGCGCTACGGATATCGGACGCCGAGCCGGGACGAGGCATGCATCGCGGCCCGCCGCGATTTTCCGGAACGGACGAACTACATCTGTCCGTAATCTCCACGAATGGATCGTGAAGGCGGCGGGCTTTGGCCCGCCGTTTTCTTTCGGCGATCTTTATGGCCGCAGCGCCGCCAAAGCGAGCGCGAGCGGAATCGTGGCCAGCGCGATCAGCGTTTCGAAAGTGAGAATGCGCGCGAGCAGCGGCGCGTCGCCGCCGAGCTGGCGCGCGAGCACGTAGCTGTTCGGCGCCGACGGCACGCTGGAAGCGATCGCCACCACCGCCAGCGCTTCTCCCGACAGCCCAAGCACAATGCCGATGCCGATCGCGATCGCGGGCATGACGAGAAGCTTCAGCGCCGCGGTCACGTAGACGCGGGCGTCGGGCTTCACGATGTCGCCGAGCACGAGCCCGGCGCCGACCAAGAGCAGTCCCAGGGCGAGCGACGCACGGCCGAGGATTTCGCCGAAGGTGACGATCACCTTCGGCAGCGGCACGCCGGCGACATTGATCGCAATGCCGAGAAGCGACGACCAGATGAACGGATTGCGCAGCATATGGCCGATGACGATCTTGGCGCCCGGCGGCGCGTCGGCGGCATAATGCGCGATGATCCAGACGTTGATGACGTTGAGGACCGGGATCATCGCCACGATCGCGACGGAAACGAGCGCAAGCCCCGCATTGCCGTAGAGGGCGCTGGCGGTCGCCAGCGCCACGTACGTGTTCCAGCGCGTGGCGCCCTGGAACACGGAGCTGTAGGCGGGGCCGGTGAGCGCAAGCGCGCGCGTGAGCGGAACGCGTCCGGCGAAGAGCGCCGCTGACAGCGTGATCACGGCGAGGAAGAGCGCTGCCGCCACCCCGCCCGCGGGCACGTCTTTGAGGTCGGCGGTCGCGGTGGTAACGACGAGGAGCGCCGGAAACAGCACGAAATAGGTGAGGCGCTCAAGACCAAGCCACGCCTCGTCGGCCGGGAGCAACGTGCGCTTCAGCACGACGCCGCAGGCGATGATGAGAAAAACGGGGAGAAGCGCGTTGGCGACGGCGACCATCGGTTCATCCGTAGCCGAGGCGGTCGAGCGCGCCCTGCAAAATATAGGCGGCGGCCATCTTGTCGACCAGCGCCGCGCGGCGCTTGCGCGAGGTATCGGCCTCGATCAGCGTGCGCGTCACCGCGGCGGTGGAAAGCCGCTCGTCCCAAAAGGCGATGGCAAGCGTTGTCAGCGGAGCGAGGTTTTTGACGAAGGCGCGGGTCGCCTGCGCGCGCGGGCCTTCGGAGCCATCCATGTTGCGCGGCAGGCCCATGACCAGCGCGCCGACATCGTGAAGCTTGGCGATTTGCAACAACCGCTCGGCATCGGGGCGGAACTTGGTGCGCCGCAGCGTCTCCAGCGGCGAGGCAATGGTGCGGCGAGTATCGGAAAGCGCAAGCCCAATCGTCTTTTCGCCGAGATCGATGCCGATCAGGCGCGCGTTCGGCGCGAGCAGGGGCGGCAACGCTTCGAGGGCAACGATGGGGGCGGGCATTTCGAAGATATTCTAACTCGTCATGGCGAGATTCATGGAAGGCTTGCGCGAGGCCGGGCCGCCGGAGTGAAATTCGGGTGGCGGCAACAGACCCGCGAATGGTGTATCGGAAAAATAGGATCACATGGAAGACGATTTGGACGACGATTTCTGGGACCCTGCCGGCCGGGCTAATTCCAAGCCCGATGCATCCGTCACGCCGAAATTGTTCAAGGCCTGGCGGTCACCGCGCTTCGGCCGTTCCAACCCCGAGCGCATGAATAATCCGGTCTGGAAATGGCTGGTGAGATGCAGGGTCTCCGCCTATTGGGCCAATAAGGAATTCAATGGACCATCCTCGTCCGAGGCCGGACCCTGCTGGTGCTTTCGGCGGTTTGGGCAGAGCAAGACAAAATTGCCGGACGGCCGCATCGTCCTGATCGGCGGCGAGCATGAGGATCACTACGATCCCGATTTTTACATTTACAATGACGTGGTCGTCCGGCGCCCGGACGAGGACATCGAGATTTACGGCTACCCGAAGGGCGTTTTCGCGCCGACCGATTTTCACTCCGCGACGCTCCTCGACGATTGCATTATCGTTATAGGCAGCCTTGGCTATCCGAAGCTGCGAAGGGCCGGCACCACGCCGGTCTACAGGCTCGATTTGCGCAGCTTCAGGATCGACGCAATGAATTGCACCGGCGATGCGCCAGGATGGCTGCACAAACATGATGCGGCTTATGTGCCGCAGGAAAACGCCATCGTGATTACCGGCGGCCTCGTGGATAGAGGTGATCCGGACCGGCCGACGCTCGTGGAAAATATCGACGATTGGAAATTGCATCTCGCCGACCGGCGCTGGGAGCGGTTAAGCAGACGCAGATGGAAACGGTGGGACATACGTCGCATCGATGGCGGTGAAAACGAGCTGTTTTGGATTGGATCCGCACATAAGCTCAAGGATCTCGCCAACAAGCAAACAAGGGAAATGTTTCAAAAAAACATGGAGTGGCTAGAGAACAAATTCGGCTTTCGGCCTGATCTCGATCTCTATGAAAAATTATATGCGCCGCCCGTTCCGCACAAAAAATCCCAAACAAAGAGGACGAATTTCGGGTGCACAGGATAAATGTTAATGGCGTGGTCGTGAGGTATAACGAGGAAAGTTGGGCTGTTCGCGTGACGATCGAAGGCGATCTGCCCACCTCCACGACAGACGCCATCGTTTCCGATTTAGTGAACAAGTTATCCAAGCTGGAGCAGACGCCCTGCGAGAGCATTCGTCTGTAGTCTCGGGTTGAATAGAAAGGCTTCCCACATCGACCTTTGGAGGTAGCCATGCAGATCACCTGGTACGGCCATTCGGCCTTCCGTCTCGATTTCGGCGGCAAGGCCGTGCTCATCGATCCTTTTTTCACCGGTAATCCGGGCTTCGGCGGCGACAAGGACGCGGCGGTCAAGGGCGTATCGCACATATTGCTCACGCACGGGCACCCGGACCATGTGGGCGATGCCGTGGCCATTTCGAAACAGACCGGGGCCGTCGTCGTCACCAATTACGATCTTTGCATGTGGCTCGCCGCCAAGGGCGTTACGAAGTTCGATCCGATGAACACTGGCGGCACCACCGACCAGGGCGGTTTCACGGTGACCATGGTGCGCGCCGACCATTCCTCCGGCGACATCGTCGACGGCATGCCGATTTATCTCGGCAATCCGTGCGGCATCATCGTCAAGGCCGCGGGCGAGCCCACGGTCTATCACATGGGCGACACCGATATTTTTTCCGACATGGCGCTGATCCATGAAATCCATGCGCCGCAAGTGGCGATGATTCCGATCGGCGACCGCTTCACCATGAGCCCGAAGACGGCGGCGCTCGCGCTCAAGAAATTCTTCAAGCTCAAAAGCGTCATTCCCTGCCACTACGGCTCGTTTCCGATCATCGAGAAGAACGCCGACAAGTTCGTCGCCGAGATGAAGGGCGCCGCGACCAAGGTGATCGTGCCGGAGAAGGGGAAAGCGGTGGAGGTATGAGCGGCGGGGATCCGGGAGATCGCCCGTGAGCACGTTTACCACGCAGCTTCCCTGCGAAGAGGGCGTCGTCAACGCGACGCGGGCGGTCGCCGTTTGCACGCGGCGGGCGGCGCCGTGGATTCTCGCGGCGATGGTGATCGCTTCCAGCATGGCGTTCATCAACAACACGGTCGTCAACGTGGCATTGCCGGCGCTGCAAAAAGACCTCGACGCGAGCCTCGTCGACGCGCAGTGGGTGATCGAAGCCTATGCCTTGTTGCAGGCGGCGTTGCTCCTGGTCGGGGGCGCCGCCGGCGACCGTTACGGACGCAGGCTCGTTTTCCTGTCCGGAATCGTTTTGTTCGCCACGGCCTCGATTTGGTGCGGGCTCGCCGGCAATGCGCGCGAACTCATCCTCGCCCGGGTGGTGCAAGGCATCGGGTCCGGGCTTCTCGTGCCGGGCAGCCTCTCGATCATCGGCGCCTCGTTCAGCGAGCAGGAGCGCGGAAAAGCGATCGGCCTGTGGTCCGGCGCCACCGCGATCACTGGCGCGCTTGGCCCCGGGCTCGGCGGCTGGCTGATCGACCATTTCTCGTGGCGGGCGGCGTTTTTCATCAACATTCCGCTTGCCGCCGCGGTCATCGTCATCAGCCTGTGGCACGTGCCCGAAAGCCGGAATCCGCAGGCGAAGCATCTGGATTGGCTGGGAGCGATCCTGGTGACGCTTGGCCTCAGCGGCGTCGTCTTCGGCCTCATCGAATCCTCGAACCGCGGATGGACGAATTCGAGCGTGATCGGCGCGCTCGCGGCAGGTGTGCTGTTGCTCGCCTGTTTCGCCGTCGCGGAATATCGGCAAGCGGCGCCGATGGTGCCGCCCAGACTTTTTCGTTCGAGAACCTTCCTGGGCGCCAATCTGCTCACGCTGCTTCTTTATTCCGCGCTCGGCGGCGGCCTGTTTTTCCTTCCGCTCGATCTCATCCAGGTGCAGGGCTATTCCGCGACGGCGGCGGGCGCGGCGCTGCTGCCGTTCATTGCATTGTTGGCAATCCTCTCGCGCTGGTCGGGCGGCCTGGTCGATCGCTACGGCGCCAAGATGCCGCTTGTAGTGGGACCGCTCGTGGCGGCCGTGGGTTTTGCGCTATTCGCGGTGCCGGGAGTGGGCGGCAGTTACTGGACCACCTTCTTTCCGGCCATTGCGGTGCTCGGGCTCGGCATGGCGATCAGCGTGGCGCCGCTCACCACCGTGGTGCTGAATTCGGTGGACGCCGCCTTCGAGGGAGCGGCCTCGGGCATCAACAATGCGGCGTCGCGCATCGCGGTGGTCGTCGCGATCGCGGTGTTCGGGATCTTTTTTGCGTTCGTCTTCAACCGCAGCCTCGATACAAACCTGCAGCGCGCGCAGTTGCCGGCCGCCCTGGTCGAGACGGTGCAGCAGCAGCGCAGCATGCTGGGGGCCATCGAATTGCCCGCCGGCATCAGCGCGGACGACAAGGCCGCGGCGCGGCACGCCATCGCGGACGCGTTCACCGCGGGCTTCCGGTTGATCATGATCATTTCGGCGCTGCTCGCCGCGGCAAGCGCCGTGATCGCCTGGGCGATGATTGAAAGTGCCGGCCGGAGACCGGCGGAAGCCACTTAGCGCCGCAGCAGCAGCCACAGGAGCGCAAGCGCGAGCAGCGCTGCGATGGCCTGCCAGAACCGGACCGGGGCGCGTTCGTAAAGCGTCAGCGGCCGGCCTTGCGTCACTGGCGCGCGCGCCGGCCCCGTCTCCATTTCGGCGGCAAATTCCATCACGTCTTGAAAGCGCTCGGCCGGGTTGACGGCGATTGCGCGCGTGAGCGTGCCCTGGACCCAGGCGGGGAGGTCGGGCCGCAAGTCGGAGAGCGCGAGCGGCCGGTTCTGGCGCGAAGGGCTCGTCGCGTCGAGATTGCCGTAAGGATACTCGCCGGTGAAGGCGCGGAACATCGTGACCCCCAAGGCGTAAATGTCGGTCGCTTCGTTGCCGGCCTCGCCCCCGAACATTTCGGGCGCCATATAAGCGACGGTCCCGGGAATATCCTCGGGCGGAAAATCTTCCATGCCCGGCACGCGCACGACACCGAGATCGATCAGCTTGAGCGAGCCGTTCTCCTCCAGAATCACGTTGTCGGGTTTGATATCGCGATGAATGATGCCGGTGCGGTGGAGGGCGGCGATGCCGCGCGCCAAATGGATCGCGATGTTTCGTCCCTCCTCGAGACCGAGGAGCGGGGCGCGGTTGAGCCGCGTTTCCAGAAGCTCGCCGGGATAAAGCGGCATGACGGTATAGAGGCAGCTCTGCCGCCCCGGCGGCAGCTCGATGGTGCGGCCGATCCACGGACTGTGCACGCGCGCGCCCACCCAGGCCTCGCGGACAAAGGCCGCGCGGTAGGTGGCGACAGCCGCGACCTGCGGCTTCGGAAACTTCAGGACGACTTCGCCACCCTCGATTTCGTCGACCGCGCCGTAGAGGCGCGTGTAGCGGCCGTCGGACACCAGCACCTTGAGGACGAAGCCGTCGACGGTCTCGCCGTCGACCGGCATCGGGATCAACGGCAATTGCATGATGCTGGAGCCGATATCGGCCGATTCCGCCGTCGGCAGCTCGACCACGTCGAGCACCAACGCCGTGCAATTGTCGGTGCTGTTGTGGTCGAGCGCGGCCGCGACCAGCGCGCGGGCGGAATCCTCCGAAGCCACGCGCTCGCGCAGGATGTCGGCAATGATCTCGTCGGAGAGGAACCGGTGCACGCCGTCGCTGCACAGGAGAAAGCGGTCATGCTGCGCCAGCTGATGCGCCGCATAGTCGAGCCGCACCTCCGTCTCCACGCCGAGCGCGCGGTAAAGGACGGTTGAGCGGCCGTCGCCGCTTTCCCGCACATGATCGGTGGTGAGGCAGGCGAGGCGATCGCCGCGCAGCCGATAGGCGCGGGTGTCGCCGACATGCACGACGTGCGCGACGCGCCCGCGCAGCACCAGCGCCGTGAAGGTGCATCCCATCCCCGCGAGCTTGGGGTCGCGCAGGCCCTGGGAATAGATCCAGCCATTGAGCGAATTCAGGATTCGCGCGGCCGCGCGCCGTACTTCCATGGTCTCGGGCAGGTCGCAAAATCCATCGAGGAAACCGCGCACCGCGGTTTCGGCCGCAACGCGGCCGCCTTTGGCGCCGCCAATTCCGTCGGAGACGGCTGCGACGATGTCTCGGCGCGGTTGCGCGAGCTCGGAGCCGAAAACGGCGCCGGCGAAATCCTCATTGCGTTCGCGCGGGCCCGCCTCCGAGGCGAACCCCACGCTTGCCTTCACGCCGGAAATTCGTTCAGCCATCGCCGCCGCTCCGATTTTCTCAGCAGACAGTCCGGATTGCGGCTTGCGACAGTGCTCGCTTTAATTCCGCGACGGGATCAATCCAGCTTGCAACGGTGATAGAAAAACGAGCCGCCGGTGCTTGATGCGAAGACGACCGTAAGATTTCCGGATTTGCGATCAAGCGTGTAGTTGAGGCCATCCTTCGCATCGCGCCAGGAGATCTTGGCATCGCTGATAGAAGCCGGATTGGAATCGACGGTCTTGTGATCATAGTCGATCTTGATCTGCCAGCTGGCGCCGCTCGTCGTATTGGAGCAGGTGATTGCGATCTCGCGCTGCACTTGGCCCATGGCGGGTGCGGAAACGGCTACCGCCAAGACGCCGAAGGCCGCCGCGAGCGTTTGAGTCAGAATCAACGGCCGGAACTTGTCTCTGCCCATTTTGTAATCACCCTGTAGATTTTTTGATCAGCTCACCAAAATCCCATCCGGCATAGAACCACAGCCAGCGCCCAATTCAATGGCATAGATTTTGCCAGCATTGTTACTCGCTTGCCTAAAGGAAAAGGCGCGCAGAGAGGCATTTTGGGGGAATCACAACATGGCACTCGTAGCAGCACCGCAATGGCTGGATACAGGTAATAACGCCTGGCAGCTCGCTGCGGCAACCTTCGTCGGCCTGCAGAGCATTCCGGGGCTGACAGTTCTCTATGGCGGCATCGTCAAGAAAAAGTGGGCGATCAACTCCGCTTTTATGTCGATGTACGCCTTCGCTTCGGTTCTCGTCGTCTGGGTCCTGTTCGACTACAACATGGCATTCGGGCCCGGATGGCTATCGATTATGGGCCAAACCTTCGTGGGAACACCAAGTCTCGCGGTTTCGGCTGCCTTCACCACGGGTCAAGCCGTGGTTCCGGAAGCGGCGTCCGGCATGCCGGCGCTGACCTTCCCGATGGCCACGCTGATGTTCTTCCAGTTCGTGTTCGCCGCCATCACCGTCATCATTCTCGCCGGTTCCGTCCTCGGCCGTATGAACTTCACGGCGTGGATGATCTTCTGCCCGGTTTGGATGACCCTCGTGTACACGGTGGGCGCGTTCAGTCTCTGGGGCGGCGGCTGGCTCGGTGGCCTCGGCGTCGCGGACTTCTCCGGCGGCTACGTCATCCATCTTGCCGCCGGCACATCAGGCTTCGTTGCCGCAGCGCTGGTCGGACCACGCCTGCAACAGGATCGTGAAAACTTCCCGCCGAACAGCTTGCTGATCACGCTGATCGGCGCGGGCATCCTGTGGCTCGGCTGGAACGGCTTCAACGGCGGCGATCCTTACTTCGCCAACGCCGACGCCGGTGCCGCGGTGCTCAACACCAACACCGCCACGGCCGTGGCGCTGCTCGTGTGGATGTTCCTGGACAAGATGGCCTATGGAAAGCCGTCGGTCCTCGGCGCCGTCAACGGTATGATCGCGGGTCTCGTCGCGATTACGCCGGGCGCCGGTTACGTGGATGGTTTGGGGGCGATCGCCATCGGCGTCGTCGCCGGCATCATCCCGTGGCTGAGCATGAACAAGCTGCAGAAGACCGCTTTCATGATGAAAGTGGACGACACGCTGAGCGTCTTCTCGACACACGGTGTGGCGGGTCTCACCGGCGGCTTGCTGGTCGGCATCTTCGCCAATCCGGACATGCTGATGTACATCGGCACCGACAAGGAAGCGCCGGGCGTCAACGTGACGGGCTGGCTCTACGGCAATGCGCCCCAACTCCTGCTGCAGGCGGAGGGCGCGGCCTTCATCATCGTCTACAACGTGATCATGACCTTCATCATCCTCAAGGTCATCTCGTTCTTCGTGCCGCTGCGCATGGATAACGCGACGTTGAAGGTCGGTGACGACGCCGTTCACGGTGAGACGGCCTACGCGATCGGCAAGGAGGGCGAGTAATCGCTGACCTTGCTGCCAGGGGTTCGCTTGCGAGCATGAGAACGCTTCGCAGGCGAGGAACGAAGTAAAGCGTTTTATCCCCAAGTGAAGCCTGTGGCCCCGGCCCAAAGCCGGGGCCATTCTTTTGGGGCCGGCCGTCTTTCCGGAGACGGCGCATTTACGCCCGCAAAGCCGGTCTGCTATAGCCGCGTTTCGATTTGAGGAGACCGCCATGTCCGTCGATGCCGCGACCGTGCGGCGAATTGCGCATCTCGCGCGCATCGCCGTCGAGGAGGGCGAGGTCGAACACCTCAGGGGCGAGATCAACTCGATCCTCGGCTTCGTCGAGCAGCTCAAGGAAGTGAATGTCGAGGGCGTCGAGCCGATGACGTCGGTGACGCCGATGAAGCTTCCCATGCGCGAAGACAAGGTGACCGACGGCGGCGACGCCGCGCGCGTGCTCGCCAATGCGCCGCAAACGGAAGACGGATTTTTTGTCGTGCCGAAGGTGGTGGAGTAGGCGCGTGGCCTCGCTGACTTCCCTTACGCTCACCGAGGCGCGCGACGGGCTGCGCGCGAAAAAGTTTTCCGCGCGCGAAATCGCCGACGCGCATTTGCAGGCAATCGAAAAAGCCAAGGGCCTGAACGCCTATATTTTGTTGACGCCCGAGAAGGCCCGCGCCATGGCGGCGGAATCCGACAAGCGATTGAAGGCCGGCGACGCGCGACCGCTCGAGGGGATCGCGCTCGGCGTCAAGGACATGTTCGCCACCGAAGGCGTGCGCACCACCGCCTGCTCGAAGATCCTCGACAACTTCGTGCCGGGCTACGAATCGACGGTGAGCGCCCAGCTCTGGCGCGACGGCGCGGTGATGCTCGGCAAGCTCAACAATGACGAATTCGCCATGGGCTCGTCGAACGAGACCTCCGCCTTCGGCCCGGTCACCTCGCCGTGGCGGCGGAAGGGCTCGAACGCGCCGTTGGTGCCCGGCGGCTCGTCGGGCGGCTCGGCGGCGGCGGTGGCGGCGGGGCTTTGTCTCGGCGCCACCGGCACCGACACCGGCGGCTCGATCCGCCAGCCCGCGGCCTTCTGCGGCATCGTCGGCATCAAGCCGACCTATGGGCGCTGCTCGCGCTGGGGGATCGTTGCGTTCGCTTCCTCGCTCGATCAGGCCGGGCCGTTCGCGCGCACGGTGAAGGACACGGCGATTTTGCTTCGCTCCATGGCCGGCCACGATCCGAAGGATTCGACGAGCGCCGATCGCGCGGTCCCCGATTTCGAAAAGGCGGCGGGGCAATCGATCAAGGGCCGCAAGATCGGCATTCCGAAGGAATACCGCGTCGACGGCATGCCGAAGGAAATCGAGAAGCTGTGGGAGGAGGGGGCGGCGTGGTTGAAGGCGGCCGGCGCCGAGATCGTCGAGATTTCGCTCCCGCACACGAAATACGCGCTGCCCGCCTATTACATCGTGGCGCCGGCGGAGGCGTCCTCGAATCTGGCGCGCTATGACGGCGTGCGCTATGGGCTCCGCGTGCCCGGCCGCGACATGATCGAGCTTTACGAGAAAACGCGCGCCGCGGGCTTCGGCAAAGAAGTGCGGCGGCGCATCCTGATCGGCACCTATGTGCTGTCGGCGGGCTATTACGACGCCTACTACCTGCGGGCGCAGAAGGTGCGCACGCTGATCAAGCGCGATTTCGAAGAAGCGTTCAAACAAGGCATCGACGCGGTGCTAACGCCGGCCACGCCCTCGACCGCCTTTGCCATCGGCGAGAAATCAAGCGGCGATCCGGTGGAGATGTACCTGAACGACGTCTTCACCGTGACGGTGAACATGGCGGGGCTTCCCGGCATCGCGGTACCCGCTGGGCTCGATGGCGCGGGCCTGCCGCTCGGCTTGCAGTTGATCGGCCGGCCATTCGACGAGGAAACGCTGTTTTCGGTCGCCGCCGCCGTCGAACGGGCGGCGGGGCATTTCGCGCCCCCGTCCTGGTGGTGAGGTTTAACGCGCGCCACGCCGTCGCCGCCGGATTACACCCGGCTGCGACCCGCTTTATCCATTAGCGCAGGATCGGCCCCGGCGTTTTCGGGTCCATGGGTTGCATGTTCGCAACCGGACTATTGGTGCTGGCGAAGCGCGGGCTAAAGTTCGCCCACAGGAGCGAGGCCACGATGATCGCCGCGATCACGCTTACGAACAGCATCGCGCCGGCGGTGCTGGGCTCGTATTCGTAATCGAAGTCATAGTGGTGCTTGTACGGATCCACCCGAGGCATGATTTTCTCCTTGTCTCTCGCCGATTAACGTTTGGCGGAAACGATGGTTCCGGCGGACGCCCGCCGGATGACGGAGAACCGGGATGACGCATGAAGAATTCGTGACCTCGCTCGCGCATCCGGCCCCGCGCGAGGAACTTTCGCCGGCGCTGGCGGCGTTGTGGTGGGTGGCGAAGGGCGACTGGAAGCGCGCGCACGCGCTTGTCAACGATCGCGACGGCCGCGATGAGGCATGGGTGCATGCGCATTTGCACCGCGTCGAGGGCGACGGGGCCAACGCGAATTACTACCGCCGGGCAGGCAAGACGCCATCCGCCGACCCGCTTCCGGTGGAACACGAAGCGATTGCGAGGGCGTTACTGCAGGCCTCGGCCTAGCGAGGCTCTCTTTTCAACGGTAAGTTTTTTCAGGCGAAGAGATCGGCGGCATGTCCGCGTCTCCGCGCACCTTCTTCTTGCCCAATTCGGTCCCCGCGAACAGAAAGATCGCGAGCACGATGGCGACAATTCCGCCGAGCAGGAAGCCAAAACTTCCGCTGGGTCCATCCTTGGGAAGCATCCCGTTCTCCACTTTGCTCTTTGTTAACGTCGAGGCCGGGGAGGGGTTCCCGTTTCCGCTACCCCAAACGCCGCGCTTCGCGGGCTTGTCCAAGCGGTCCTGATGGGGTTCTCTCTGGATTGTTCAGCGCATGAATCGAAACGGCATGAGCGCATCCGCCAAGAAATCCAAACTCCTCAAAGGTGCAATGGGCGAGTGGGAAGTGGTGATCGGCATGGAGGTGCATGCCCAGGTCACTTCGGCCGCCAAGCTCTTCTCCGGCGCCTCGACCGCCTTCGGCGGCGAGCCGAATTCGCATGTCTCGCTCGTCGATGCGGCGATGCCCGGCATGCTGCCGGTGATCAACCGCCATTGCGTCGAGCAGGCGGTGAAGACGGGCCTCGGCCTCAAGGCCGCGATCAACCATAAATCGGTCTTTGACCGGAAGAATTATTTCTATCCGGATCTGCCGCAGGGCTATCAGATCAGCCAGTACAAATCGCCGGTCGTCGGCGAGGGCAAGGTCACCGTCGACATGACCGACGGCGAGACGATTACGGTCGGCATCGAGCGGCTGCACCTCGAGCAGGACGCCGGCAAGTCGATCCACGATCTGCACCCGGCGAATTCGCTCGTCGATCTCAACCGGTCGGGGGTGGCGCTGATGGAGATCGTGTCGAAGCCCGACATGCGCTCCGCGGACGAAGCGCGCGCGTATCTGACGAAATTGCGCACGATCCTGCGCTATCTCGGCACCTGCGACGGCGACATGGAGAAGGGCAACCTCCGCGCCGACGTGAACGTGTCGGTGCGAAAGCCCGGGGCCGCGCTCGGCACGCGGTGCGAGATCAAGAACGTGAACTCGATCCGCTTCGTCGGCCAGGCGATCGAGCACGAAGCGCGGCGGCAGATCGATATCATCGAGGAGGGCGGCCAGATCGAGCAGGAAACGCGGCTCTTCGACCCCAACAAGGGCGAGACGCGCTCGATGCGGAGCAAGGAAGAGGCGCATGACTATCGCTATTTCCCCGATCCGGATTTGCTGCCGCTCGAACTCGACGCGGGCTTCGTCGAGAAGATCGCCGCGGACCTGCCGGAACTGCCGGACGAGAAGAAAGCGCGCTTCGTGAAAAGCTACGGACTTTCGCCCTACGACGCGGGCGTGCTCGTGGGCGAGCGCGAAACCGCCGGCTTCTTCGAGGAAGTCGCCAAGGGCCGCGACGCCAAGGCGGCCGCGAATTTCGTCATCAACGAATTTTTCGGCCGCCTCAACAAGGAAGGAATGGACATTTCCACCTCGCCGGTTTCCGCCCGGCAGCTCGCGGCGATCGTCGACCTCATCGGCGACGGCACCATCTCGGGCAAGATCGCCAAGGACCTGTTCGAGATCGTATGGAACGAAGGCGGCGATCCGCGCGCGATCGTCGAGAAGCGCGGCATGAAGCAGGTGACCGACGCCGGCGCCATCGAAAAAGCCGTCGACGGCGTGATCGCCAAGAACCCCGACAAGGTCGCGGAGGTGAAGGCGAAGCCGACGCTGCTCGGCTGGTTCGTCGGCCAGGTGATGAAGGAGACGGGCGGCAAGGCCAATCCGCAGGCGGTGAACGAGCTCCTGAAGAAGAAGCTCGGAATTTGAGGTCCCCATCGGTTGCCGCCGATTTAGGCACCGCCCAACTCGGCGCGGCGTGATATTATTGGGGTATTCTTGGTCGCCGCCCGGGGGCGCCAGCCGCCCGGGGTGGCAGCAAAATTGCTTCCAGACCGATGGAAACGGTCGTCTGCCACGATTGCCGCTTTAACAACAAGCGCTTCCCTTGCCTCGGGCGCGACGGCAAGCGCGACTACGACAAGCTTGCGGAAGCCTATATCGGCCGGGAGATGAACATCCACAAGGACAGCTCCGGCTCGGAATGGGCGCGCGAATGCGTGCGTGCCCTGGAGGCTGTCGATCCCGGCGCCACGCTCTATTTCATTTTGATTGCCCTCGACCGGCTCGGGCGTGCGAACGCGGCCAATCTTTCCTCTCTCGCCGCCGGTCCCCTGGAGGCAATCCTTGACGGCTTCGGCGAGGCGGTGATCGGGCCGGTGGAAACGATCGCCAAAAAGAGCCCGAAGTTCCGCCTGCTGCTCTCGAGCGTGTGGGGCGCGAGCCGGATAGCGCCGGCAGTGTGGAAGCGGGTGCAGAAGGCGGTCGAGAACGGACCGCTTCTAGACCAGGACCATCGCACGCCCGGCTTCGGGTCGGGCACGGCGCCGGTTTCCGAGGAAGAATTCTGGCAGCTGATTGAAACGAGTTGCCTCGCCGATCTCGGCGGGCGCGAGCCGGCGGCGGCGCTCACCGGCGCCGTGCCGGGCTAGGGCGCCTTCGATGTCCCGTCGAACCTCCGCCCATGCACGGAAGGCTGACGATTTTTTCCTGGCACTGTTGTCGTCGCGCGGCGTTGCCGCTTTCTGGATCGTCTACTGCCTCGTGCATGCGCTCTTTCGCCTGAGCGTGTCGCGCTCGCTCACGCTCGACGATTCGCGCGCGAACGAATTGGCGCAGACCTTTTCCCTCGGCTATCAGACGCGCCAGCCTCCGCTCTACGAGTGGCTGTTGTGGTGCATCCAGTATTTTCTCGGCCCGGGGCTTCCGAGCCACCTCGTGCTCCGTTACGCGCTGATCACGGCGCTTGGGCTTGCCGCCTTCGGCGCGGCGCGGGCGGCGATCAAGGACGAGCGCTGGGCGGCGGTGGCGTCGCTGTCGATGGTCGCGAGCTTTCCGGTGGGCTGGTCCTTTCACGAATGGGCGACGCAGACAATTCTCCTCTGCATCGCCTGCTTCGCGACGCTCCACGCCGCGCTGTTTTATCTGGAAAAGCCGGGCCTGCGCGCCGCGGCCTGGCTGGGGCTTGCGATCGGCTTCGGCTTGCTGGCGAAGTTTTCCTATCCGCTGTTCCTCGGCGGACTGATCCTCGCCTGTCTCAGCCTGCCGGAGACGCGCGGGCGGCTCGCCGATCCGCGCTTGTTGCTGTCGGCCGCGATCGCATTCGCGGTGGTCTCGCCCTATCTCCTATGGCTCGCCGAAGTGCATGGCGACGTGATCACGGCCGTATCGGAGGCGGTCGTTCAATCCGGCCCCTATGGCGAGCGCGTTCTCCTCGGCCTCATGGAATTGATCCGGTCATTGCCGCTGTTTTTGCTGCCGTGGCTCGCCTTCATGATGCTTCTCGCGCCATCCGCTTTCTCGTGGCCGCCCCGCAAGGCGCCCGCGCCCGTGCTCGGCGAGCGGATTACGCTCGCCACGATGATTTTCGCGGCCCTGCTCGCGGCCGCCGGCATCATCGCCTCCGGCGCCACCAATATCGCCGAGCGCTACATGCATCCGATCCTGATCGTGGCGCCGGTCTACGTGTTCGCGCGCATTGCGCGGATCGAACGGAACGGGGACCGGCTGCGGGCTTTCGCCGGCTTCTCGCTCCTGATGGCGGCCGTCGTACTCGGCATCCGGTTTCTCGCCGTGACCGACAACGGCATCACCAAGCGCGCCGACTATCGCGCGCTGATCCCGTTCGAGGCGCTCGCCGCCGCGCTCAAGGAGCGCGGCATGACCGACGGCACCGCCTACACGCCCGACGTGCGGGAAGCCGGCAATCTGCGCGCCTTCTTGCCCGCCATGCGGGTGATTGCGCGCAATTCCACCCGTCTTCTGCCGCCGCCGCGGCGGCCGATCGACGACCGCTCCTGCATCCTGCTCTATCCATCCGACCAGGCGGAGAATGCGGCGAAGGTTTTTCCGATCGAGGCGCTCGCGCCGGAGCGGATCGAGGTGCGATCACCGCCGTCGGTGCTGGGCAAGTCCCGCACGGGTGTGTGGTGGCTCGCGCGGCTCGATCCGAAATCGGCCGCCTGCGAGTAGAGATACGCGGCGTTCAATCGCGGCCGGTGGCCCATTGTTGCGGCTTTCATTCGGCCGACGGAGGCTCCTATACTGTGGGGGGTCGCCGCGGGGCGTCCGCCTCCGCGGTTTCACGCATCAATCAAAAACCCAGGGAAGTGTCATGGCCAACCGTTTCACCCTCTACGGACACCAGCTGTCTGGCCCGACCTACAAGGTCGGGCTCATGTTGTCGCTTTGCGGCGAGCCGTTCGCCTACGAGCACGTCGATCTTCGCGCCGGCGCGCACAAGCAGCCGGACTATCTCGCCAAGAATCGCTACGGCCAGGTGCCCTGCCTCCACGACGGCGCGCGTCATTTCTGTCAGTCGGCGTCGATCCTGCAATATCTCGCCGAAGTCCTGAAAAAATTCGACGGCAAGAATGCCGAGGAGCACGCGCATATCCGCGAGTGGATGTTCTGGGATTTCGACCGGCTCGCGCCCGGCATTTTTCGTTCGCGCGCCTACAAGCTGGGGCTGCGCAAGGGAAGCCAGGACGTGATCGACTCCTTCAAGAGCGACGGCGAGGCGGGGCTGAAGGTACTCGAAGACCATCTCGGCAAGCACCAGTGGCTGGTGGGCGGCAAGCCCACGGTTGCCGACATCGATTGCTATGGCGTCATTTATTACGCGGCGGATGGCGGCTTTGATCTTGCGGGCTATCCGAACGTCGCCGCCTGGAAAAAGCGCGTTGAAGCGCTGCCGGGCTACGGCACGCCGCAAACGATCATGCCGATGCAATCGAAGGCGGCATAAAGCGATGCACGCGGGGATGGCGAAGCGGCATGGCTCGCATGCCGATTCCGCCATTGCCGTTTCGCAGCCGCCGGTCTAGCCCTGCAACAAGCCGTCCACGGATTGCGGAGTTCCTTCATGCCCAGGGCAGAAAAGTCGCGCGCGAAGCGTGCCGCGAAGAGGCGTCGTATTGTGAAAAAGACAAGCACGAAGGGCGCGGCGCTCGCCGGCAAGCAGATGAAGCCGATCGAGTTTTATTACTGGCCGACGCCGAACGGCTGGAAAATCTCGATCATGCTCGAAGAGTGCGGGCTGCCCTACAAGATGATCCCGGTGAACATCGCGCGCGGCGAGCAGTTCAAGCCGGAATTCCTCGCGATCTCGCCCAATAACCGCATGCCCGCGATCGTCGATCCAGAAGGTCCCGGCGGCAAGCCGATCTCGGTGTTCGAGTCGGGCGCGATCTTGCAATATCTCGGCCGCAAGACCGGCAAATTTTATCCCGCCGGCGAGAAGAAACGCGTCGAAGTCGAGGAATGGTTGTTCTGGCAGATGGGCGGGCTCGGGCCGATGGCGGGACAGATGAACCATTTCCGCCGCTACGCGCCGGAGAAGATCGAATACGCGATCAACCGCTATACCAACGAGGTGCGAAGGCTCTATGGTGTGATGAACAAGCGCCTTGAGAAGCGCGACTTTCTTGCCGGCGAGTACTCGATCGCGGATATCGCCTGCTTTGGCTGGGCGCGTATCTGGGAGCGGCAGGGCATGAACATCGACGAATTTCCGCATTTCCGGCGCTGGCTCGAGCGCGTCGCGGCGCGGCCGGCGGTGCAGCGCGGCGTGGCGCTTCGCGTCGAGGAAGCGGGCAAGGTCGATATCGCCAAGGATAAAGAAGCGTGGAAGATTCTCTTCACGCAAGGCGCCCGCGCCTGAGGACGATGCAGCCGGTCGCGGTTTGATCGCTCGATTCGCTGCGATTAATTCCGCGGACCGGAATCAATCGCGTAAAATTCACGCCCACGTCGCTTCATTGACCAAGGCCTGCCGCATTTGACCCGCGGGCGCAGGGCGAACGATTAAATTTTTGCAATGCAATAGATGCATAGTTGGCTTGCAACGATTTTGTGAAGTGATGCCGACAGTTTTTCAAAGCCCATAGGAAGTTACGCCGATTCCGCATAACTTATTGAAAATTATCATAAAACCGTGTTGTGGAAATTGCACAAAAAGCCGTCACGCATCTTCGGCCGCGACTAACAGTCAACTTTGATTCACGCTTTGCACGCGCGATCGTGAATTGAATGTTGCGATGCAATAACCCACTAAGAGCGCACGACGTTCGCGTCGATTCCCGAGCGAACGTTCCGAACATGGTCAAGGAGACAATCATGAAGAAGCTCACTCTTATCGCCGCGCTGCTCGTCAGCAGCATTACGGCGGCTACCGCGGCCCCGCATTCCTATGCGCCGAACAACGCGCAGGATGCCTATTTCGACCGTACGGTTGACGTCGGCGAAAACGGCGGTGGCGGCGGCGGCGGTTCCTGAGCTCCATAAGATCGCAATAAAAAACGGCCGGCTGTTAGCCGGCCGTTTTTCTTTTGTCTTCGCGCCTACTTCGCCGTCGGCGGCACGACCTTCATCACGAAGGATGTGGGGGTTTCGCTCGGGCCGAACGGCCCCGGCACCTTGTTTTTCACCGGCGGCAGGCTTTGCAAGTAAGCGACAATTGCCATCGCATCGCTGTCAGTGAGAGCCGCGAACGCGCGCCACGGCATGATCGGCGCAAGCTCGCGGCCGTCGGGCCGCTCACCCTTGCGGATTGCGGTGATGATCTCCGCCGCCGTCCAGTTGCCGAGGCCGGTTTCCTTGTCGGATGTCAGATTTGGGCCGTGAAAGACTCCGAGGCCGGGGATTTCAAAACCGACCTCGGAACCGCCGAGGGCGCGCGAAAAATCCGGCTTGCCGAGGAAAACACCCGGCGTGTGGCAATCATTGCAGCCGCCGAGCGTGACGAGATACTTGCCGCGTTCGACCGGTGATTCCGCTTTCGCCCCCGCCGAACAGGCAAGGGCTGCGGCGGCAGCGAGCGCAAGCGCGAGACGAGTTTGCATGTGAAATCCCCCAAGACCAGCAAAGACGAACGCTCGCGCAACCTATAACAGCGGCGAGGGGGCGTGAAAGCGCGTGAGCCACGAACGCGCCTGCGGCAAAGCGCGCTTGCAACGATGGTGAGCGCTTGGTCACCGGGTATCGTTTCCGCTTTGTTGCCGGGCGGACAGAAGCATTTCAGGCGCGCGGTTCCGATGCTGAATCGAACGTGAATCCCGCGTGCCCGCGCCGGCGCCATTCAGAATCCGTTCAGCCAACCGCTTAAGATGAGATTCAAATCCGCCGGGCCATGCTGCGCGCAAGGATGGCGGCAAATGCCGTCCGGGGAATGGGGAGAAGTCAGATGGCGCGTTACGAAATGGCGACGCTCGAAAGCGCCGCCGCCGGGCAGGGGAATTCGGCCGGCGATATCTTTTTCCAGCTTGGCATCATGTGCTCGGCTGGCGGCGGGGATCCGGTGGACCGGGTGGCCGCGCATAAGTGGTTCAATCTCGCCGCGGCGCGCGGCAATCGCCTCGCGGCCGAGCACCGCCAGGAGCTTGCGGCCGAGATGAACACGTATGAAATCGCGACGGCGCAGCGCGCCGCCCGCGAGTGGCTGACTACGCACTAAACGAACAAATAAGAAGAAGCCTGGGGGGACGGAAAGGGCTGTCGTCGAAAGGCGGCAGCCTTTTCCACTTCGCCCGGGCGTTCAGAATTCGACGGCGATCTTGCCGAAGTGCTTGCCTTCGGCGATCGTGGCGATCGCCGCGCGCGTCTCGCCGAAGGCAAAGCGGTGCTCGTCGATCACGGGCGCCAAACGGTGCTTCTCGATCGCGCGCACCATCGCCTCGAACATGGCGCGATTGCCGATGGTGACGCCCTGCAGCCGCAGATTTTGCGTCACCACGCGGCCGAGGTTGAGCGGGGCCGTGCCGCCGGACAAGACGCCGATCAGCGCCACGGTGCCGCTCACGCGCACGGCGCGGAGCGACTGGTCGAGCGATTGTTCGCCGCCGAGTTCGACCACGAGATCGGCGCCGCGGCCGCCCGCGTGCCTGCGCAATTCGCGGTACCATTCGGGATGCGTGCGATAGTTGATGCGGATGTCGGCGCCGAGTTTCTGCACGCGCGCGAGCTTGTCGTCGCTTGAGGAGGTGATGGCGACGGTGGCGCCGGCAAGCTTCGCGAATTGCAGCGCGAACAGCGAAACACCGCCGGTGCCCTGCGTCACCACGAGATCGCCGGGCTTGGCGCCATTTTCGATGACGGCATGCCAGGCAGTCAGCGCCGCGCAGGGGAGTGTCGCGGCCTCGGCAGCGGAAAAATGCGCGGGCGCTTTCACCACCGCTTCCTCGGAGAGGCACATATATTCCTGCATGACCCCGTCGAGCGGCCCCGCGAGCATGTGCGCGCGGTGCGCTTCGGTGAGGGCGCCGCCGAACCAGGTTTGCGCGAACAGCGGGCAGACGAGATCGCCGACACCTACGCGCGTGACATCCTTGCCGGTTTCGATGACGCGGCCGGCGCCGTCGGAAAGCACGATGAGCGGAAGCGCGCCGGTGTGCCGGCCATAGCCGCGGCGGACCATGACGAAGTCGCGGTAGTTGAGGGAGGCGGCCTCCATCTTGACAACGATCTGGCCGGGCCCGGGCTTCGGGTCGGGGCGGGTGCCGGGCACGACGTTTTCCAGCGACCAGTCGTCGCGCAATTCGATGACTTTCATAGCCGCGCACTCCACAAAGCGTTCATGCTTCATCTATATCAAGGGAAAGCGCGCGGCGAGAGGCGCCTTGAAATGGGCGGCCGAGCGCGGCATAGCTCAGGGAACGGAGACGTGGCCGAGAGGCTGAAGGCGGCGGTTTGCTAAACCGTTATACGGTCAAAAGCCGTATCGAGGGTTCGAATCCCTCCGTCTCCGCCATTTTCATCCGCCGCTATTCGTTGCCATCCCCATAGCCAATCCGTCGATTATCGTCAGCCTTCACCACCGCATCGTGAGGAACACGGCCGAGTTCGCGCGGGCGCTGATTTTTCCAAGTTATGCGGCGCGCGACTCGGTGGGCGACGAATTGCGCAAGCAGAAGAGCCACGATTTCGTTTCGCATGTGGAAGTGCTGCCGGTGTCGGAAGAATTTCTCGGCAGCGTGGCGGCCGACCCCGCGCTGGCGGCGGTTCAATACTTCATTATTTGTGGCGCGATCGACCCGCACAAAAATCATCTGTTCCTGCTCGAAATCTGGAAAGAATTGATCGCGCGCCTGGGGGCTGCGGCTCCCATGCTCGTCATCGCCGGCTCGCCGCTCGCCGCGAGCGCGGCCGTTTTCAGGACATTGCAAGCCGATCCGGAACTCAACCGGCGCGTGGTCGTCGCGACCGGCGTTTCGACGCCGGGTCTCCGGCGGCTGATCATGAGCGCAGAAGCGCTGTTGATGCCGTCGATCTCCGAAGGGTTCGGGCTGCCGATCGTGGAGGCGCTGGCGCAGGGCACGCCGGTCATCGCCTCGGATATTCCGGCGCACCGGGAAGCGGGCAAGGGCGGCGATGTCCAGTATCTTTCGCTCGCTGATCGATCCGCATGGGTGACAAGGATAGAGGCGCTCGCGCGGGAGCCGATGCGTGACCGGGCGCGCGCGACAAAGCTACGCGCCGAAAACCTGGGAGCAGTATTTTTCGGGGATCGAAACGTTTCTGACGCGGCTCGCGGCGGGCGGAAACTGAATTCGGCGGTCAGCCTGCTCACCGCGCCATCGCGGCCGCGGCGCGGCCGGCGATGCGGCCCGAGAACAGACAGCCGCCGAGGAAGGTGCCTTCGAGCGCGCGGTAGCCGTGCACGCCGCCACCGCCAAAGCCCGCGACTTCGCCCGCCGCGTAGACGTTGCCGAGCGGCGCGCCGTCCGCTTTCAGCACCCGCGCCGACAAATCCGTCGCGAGCCCGCCGAGGGTCTTGCGCGTCAGCACCCAGAGCCGCACCGCGATCAGCGGGCCGGCGGCGGGATCGAGCAGGCGATGCGGCTTCGCGACGCGGATCAGCCGGTCGCCGATATAATTGCGGGCGACGCGGATCGCGGCCACCTGCGCGTCCTTGCAATATTTGTTTTCGACCTCGCGGTCGCGCGCGATCACTTCGCGCTCAAGTTCGGCGGCGTCGATCAGATTTTCGCCGATCAGGCCGTTCATGCCGCGCGCCAGCTCCGCGATCGACCGGCCGACGATGAAATCCTTGCCCTGGTTCACGAATTTCTGCACCGGCGTCAGCGTCTTGCCGCGGCCGCGGCGAAGCACGCCGAGAATGCTTTTTCCCGTCAGATCCGGATTTTGCTCCGAGCCGGAGAGCGCGAATTCGCGGCCGATGATGCGCTGGTTCAGCAGGAACCACGAATGATCGTGGCCGTGCCTGGTGATGTACTCGAGCGCGCCGAGGCCGTCGAAGCCGGGATAGAGCGGGATCGGCAGCCGCTTGCCGTGCGCGTCGAGCCACAGCGGCGAGGGGCCGCTGAGGATGCGGATGCCGTGGCGGGGCCAAATCGGCGCGTAATTGTCGATGCCTTCGGGATAATGCCACATGCGGTCGGCATTGATGATGTGGCCGCCGGCGGCGGCAACGATCTCCTGCATCTTGCCGTCGACGTGCGCGGGCACGCCGGAGAGCATTTTCTTAGGCGGCTCGCCCATGCGCTTCGGCCATTGCTTGCGCACGAGGTCATGGTTGCCGCCAATGCCGCCGGAGGTGACAATCACCGCTTGCGCGCGCAGCGAAAAATTTCCGACCACCTTGCGCGAGCTTGCTTCGCCGCGCGCGACCGCGCTCGGCTCTAGAATCTCTCCCTCGACGCCGTCGATGGCGCCGCCCGTCGCCGCGAGCTTGGTCGCGCGGTGGCGGAAGCGGAGCGAGACGAGGCCGTTCTTTTCGGCCTCGCGCACGCGCCGGACGAACGGCTCGATCAATCCCGGCCCCGTGCCCCAGGTGATGTGAAAGCGCGGCACCGAATTGCCGTGGCCGGTGGCGAGATAGCCGCCGCGCTCGGCCCAGCCCACGACTGGAAACCAGCGCACGCCCTGCGCATAAAGCCAGGGGCGCTTTTCGCCGGCGGCAAAATCCACATAGGCTTCGGCCCATTGCCGCGGCCAGCGGTCCTCGGGACGATCGAAGGCGGCGGAGCCGAGCCAGTCTTGCAGCGCGAGCTCGCGTGAATCGCGAATGCCGAGGCGGCGCTGCTCGGGCGAGTCGATCAGCATCAGGCCGCCGAACGACCAGAACGCCTGGCCGCCGAGCGAGGTCTCCGGCTCCTGGTCGATGAGGATGACGCGGCGCTTGGCGTCGGCAAGCTCGGCGGCGGCGACAAGGCCGGCGAGGCCGCCGCCTACAACAATGACATCGGCATCCATCGGGCGTTTCCCCAGGTCTTCTCATTGTCATGCCCGCGCTCGTCGCGGGCATCCACGCCTTGCTTGTTACAAAGTCGTGGATGGCCGGGACAAGGCCGGCCATGACGACATTATTGGATGTGCGCCTTCTTCTCCGCGGCGGGCTTCTGCACCCAGAATTGATACATTTGCACGAAGGTATCAGGATTTTCGTGCTCGAACTTGTCCCAATATTCGAGGTTGGTCGCCGCCTCGTCGTCGGGAAATTGTTTGGAATATCGTTCGACGACTTCGGGCAAGATGTCGAAGCCGAGGAAAACGAGATCATTTTCATTTAGAAACCGCGCGATCCGCGGCACTGTGAAGCGATGCTCCTGCACGTGGAACAGAAGATCACGGCACTCGCTCAGGCTGAAGAAATCAGTGAATCTCACGACCTTGCGGATCGATGCATCCTTGTCCATGGCCAGGATTCCCTGCCGGAAGCGGCGGATATCGTCCGCGCTTTGTCCGTATCCCTCTGCGGCGATCGTCTCGCGGGCCTCGACGACCATTTTTCGCGCCAGCTCGCTATAGAGCCCGATCCGCATGATGCCGCCCGGCCGCAGGATCAATTCGAGCGCGCGCCATCCCGCCTCGGGATCGGCGAGGTGATGCAGAACGCCGGCCGAATCGACGACGTTGAAGGTCCGGCCGAGCGAGGGCAGTTGCAGAATGTCGGCTTGTGCGAACTCGACACCGGTCAGGCCCAGCTTGTTGGCCATGCGCTTGGCAAAGGCGAGGCTTGCGAAGCTGAGATCGATGGCGAGCATTCGGTCGATATCCAGAAAAGTTTTGATCATCGCGACTTGCTGGCCGGTGCCGCAACCGGCGATGAGATAATCGATCTCGCCGGAGAGCTCCTGATAGCGGGCGCGCGGAAACTTCAGCCGCATGAACTCGTTGTTTTGCATCCGCCGCGCCTGCGGCGAAATGGTCTTGACCCAGCGCGGATACGGGTTTTCCTCGTACTGCGCCCGCACTTGTTGCGAAACCGCGTCCTCGATGGGTGTGAGACGCGGCATCGAAGCGCGGTACTCGAGTTCCTCTTTCGGCTCGAGAATCTGCTGCCGGAGCAGCGGTCCGACTTCCTCCGGCAGGCCGGCTTCCAGAAGCGCGTCGGCGTTCGCGAGCTCATGAAGCGGAAAATAGGCGGCAATCGCCGCGACCTGCAAAGGCGATAGGGTTTCACCCCGCGACAACGCTTGCGCGAGGTTGTCGCGGACGGCACTCGCGGCCTGCCATTCATGCTCGGGCGCGAAATAAACATACTCGTTGTTGAAGCATTGCTGTGCGAGCGCGCAGAACAGCGCGAGCGCTTCGCGGAACGGCGCGCCATCGGATTTCGCGGCCATCTCCAGCAGTGCCGCACGCAGGGCGGAAAGAAACTTCTCCAACTCAATGCCGTTCAGCCGCTCGTAAGAAAGAAGACGGCGGAATAGCTCGTCTTTTGCGATTTCGGTCAAACCGTCGGCCCCAAAAAGCTCGCGCGCGGGAAGGCGGGAAGGCCATGCCTGCATTGCGCGATCCAGGCTTTCGATCAGCGCAGGATTTGTTTCGACGACCGCCAGGCACGTGTGGACGAGGCCCTGCGAGGCAAGCGTGCCGCGCGGATCACCCCAGCCTTCGGAGATCGCGCGGATCAAGATGTCGCGATAGCGGCCCGCATAGGGAAGGGAGCGCGGATCGCCGAGGTAGGTCGCGAACAGGCTTCGCGTCTCGGCGGTCTCCTCGATCTCGTGCGCGTGGCGGATGATTTCCAGCGCCTTGCCGATCTCTCCCTTGGCGACCAACGCCTTGCCGAAATTGTGAAATGCCTGCGGGAGCTTAGGCTTGAGGGCAAAAGCCTTTTCGCAATGCACCAACGCTTCGTCGTTTTTGCCTTGCGCGAGCAAAGCCATACCGAGGTTGTTGTGCACCTCGGCGTAATCCGGATTGAGCGCGAGCGCCTTGCCATACCACTCGATTGCCTCGTCATATTTCTTCTGCTTCAGGAACAAATCGCCGAGGTTGCCGTAGGCCTGTGACAGCCGCGGATTGAGTGCGATCGCCGCCCGGTGCCGCTCCTCCGCCTCGTCGGTCCTGCCGAGCGCTAGGAGCGCGGTGCCGAGATTGGTCAGCGCCTCGGCATAATTGGGCCGGAGCGCCAGCGCTTTTTCGTAATTCGAAATCGCCTCCTCGTGCTTGCCCTCGTCGGACAGAACGTTGGCGAGGTTGAAGCGGGCGGCGGCGAGCTGCGGTTTCAACCCCAGCGCTTTCTCGTAATTCGCTTTCGCTTCGTCGAGATTATTTTTAGCTTTCGCGGCATTGCCGAGGTTCATGTACGCCTCGGCATAATCCGGCTTGAGGCGGATCGCCTTCTTGTTCGCCTCCGCCGCCTCGTCGAAGCGGCCGAGCGCGCCAAAGGCGATGCCGATATTATAATGACACTCCGGATTTTTTTCGTTCAGCGAAATCGCGCGGCCGATCAGATCCACAGCGATGTCGTTGCGTCCGGCCTGATGCGCGAGCACGCCGAGGTAGTGGAGCGCGTCGACATGCGTGGGATCGAGCGCGAGCACTCTTCGATAGGTTTGCTCCGCCTCGCGCAGCGCGCCGGCCTGATGCTGCTGCACGGCGGCGGCGAACAGTGCGGCGGTCTGCTGATTTGTTTTCATGCGCGGGACTCAACGCTTCCGTCATGCCCGGCACTCGGGTCCGGCCTTTGGCCGGTCCAAGTGTAAACCTTGTGCCGGGCATCCACGTCTATGACGCAACTCAACAAGACGCGGATGGCGGGGACAAGCCCGGCGATGACGAGAAGACGGGCGCATCCGTTGATATGAATTTCTTTCTCACGAACGAAAATCGCGCGGCGCTATTCGAATCCGCGCGTGCGTCAAGCGCGAAGTTTCATTTTTCCTGACAATTCGGTGACAATTTTTGAGCACCTGTGGGGCCGAATCGTGAGCAAGACTCGGCTCCGGCGTGGGGAACCGTTTTGGCTGAGGCCGGAACCGGGCTCTGACCCTTTCCAAGCCTCCCCGATGTCCGGGCCGTGGCATATTGTATTCGGGAGGCGCTTTTTGGGGCTGAATCGAGCCAATTATGGTGGATTTCAACTGGCTCTAATATATTGAATTTATTGTATTAAAATCACTTTCCGTGGCGATTGCGTGATGTTTGTGCAACACATCCCGGAAAAGCGCCGTCGGAAGGCCCTCCAACCCCCTTCCAGCATTGAATGGGGTCCTTGATCCGTTATCCTGCCTACCGCGACGAAGGGGTACTCCATGGGTGGGGGACCTGGGGTCGTCCCGTCCGGAAGATCGTTTCGACCGGGTGGTCACACGGGGAATTAGGGGACCTTCGAGGGGTGCGGACGCATCCTAAGGAAACGGAACCCGCTCCCTCGAAATGAGAGAGAACTTGGAGGTCACGATGAAAATGGTGAAAAGCCTACTCCTCGGCTCGGCGGCGGGTATCGTCGCAGTGGCGGGGGCGCAGGCCGCCGATCTTCCCGTAAAGGCCAAGCCGGTCGAATACGTGAAGGTCTGCTCTGCGTATGGTGCCGGGTTCTATTACATCCCGGGCACCGATATCTGCTTACGCGTCGGCGGCTACGTCTGGTCCGAATACGAGGTGAACGACCTCGGCGCTGGCGCACTTTCTACTACGGCGGGTGCGATTGGCGGCGACTTCATTCGCAACCGCGCCGACGATTGGACATCGTTCCGCGTGCGCTTCGACATGATCTTCGACGCCCGCACCAACACCGAATACGGCACGTTGCGTTCCTACGCGTCGGTGGGTTGGCAGTGGACGACCAACCTCGACGGCTTCCAGCAGCAGCAGCTGCCGGCCACGACTGGTAACTATGCCTGGTACTATGACCGCGCGTTCATCCAGTTCGCTGGCTTGACGTTCGGTTATGTCGGGTCGTTCTTCGACTTCGATCCCTCGCTGGTCCTCAGCCAGCAGACTTCGAAGTCGTTCAAGTTCGCTCCGGCGATCGCCTATACCGCACAGCTCGGCAGCGGCATTTCGGCGTCGGTGTCGATGGAAGACTCGACCACGCGCCGGACGCACATCCAAACCACGGGTGTGTTGGCGGGCGCCTTTACGCAGGGCTACTTCGGCCCGTCGTCGACGATCAATATCGGCAACAACATCTTGGTGGTGCCGATCGCGCTCCAGAACTCGGGCTGGGCCGCGAACTCCTATGCCGGCCAGTTCATGCCGGACTTCATCGCCAATCTTCGCGTCGACCAGGCTTGGGGTGACGCGCAGGTCAGCGGTGCGATTCATCAACTGAAGGCTACGTTGGGGGGCGCCGGTCAAACCCTGATCGATTCAGTCGGCGCTGTTGCTCCGATTCCCGGTCTGCCCTTGGCTAAGGATAAGTACGGCTATGCCGCTCTTGCCGGCATCAACCTGAAGCTCCCGATGCTTGGGGCTGGTGACAGCTTCCAGGTGGAAGGCGCTTGGGCGAGGGGCGCGGTGGACTACACCGGCACTTCGGCCAATCCGTACTCCAACAACACGGGCGTCGGCTATCGTAAGGGTGCCATTGGACCGGTCATCGACCTGATGGACGCGTTCATCGGCAGCGATCAGCAGCTGCACCTGTCGACCGCTTACTCGATCAATGCCGAGTTGCGTCACTTCTGGACGCCGACTCTGCGGTCGTCGGTCGCCTATGGCTACAATAAGTACACTGCTCCGGCCAGGTCCCAGGGTGCTTGCGGCGCTAACGTCGCCGGCAACGGGGATAACTGCGCGTATCCGGACGGCAAGATCAACCAGGTTTCGGCTAACTTGATCTGGTCGCCGGTTCCGAAGCTTGATCTCGGCCTCGAAGGCGTGTGGATGAACATCAAGACGGACTGCGGTGGTCTCGCGGCAGCGGCTTGCGCTGCCGATAACACCCGCGGCAAGTCGATTGACACGTTCGGCGGCATCTTCCGCGCCCGCCGCGACTTCTGATCTAGTCACGACCTGAAACTTAGAACCCCGGCGGGAAACCGCTGGGGTTCTTGCTTTATACGAAGCTTGTCATCCTGGATACGAACGAAGGTGACGATTTAATTGCCGTGCTTCGCCGCGAAAGCGAGGATCGGCCCGATGGTCGCGGCATCGACGAGAAACGGCGCATGGCCTTGGCCCGCGATCTCGATTGACTCCAAGGCGGGCTTTCTTGCCCGCATCGCCGCCACCGTTTCGCGCGAGAGCAAATCCGAATGCTCGCCGCGGAGCACGAGCACGGGGGCGGCCGCGGCCAGCGCCTCGAACTGCTTCCATAAATCCGGCGGCGGAACGTTAGGGTCGATGTCAGCGAGCGCGGCGGAAATCAGGGGGTCCGAGCGCGGCGCAAGACCGTCCTTGCCGCTCACCCAGGTGCGGCGGGCATAATCTTGCCATTTCGCTTCGTCGAAGGCGGGGAATTGATCGCCCATGGCGCGCTTGAGGAGCGCGGCCGCATCCGCCCAGGACGCGGGCCTCGGCATCTTGCCGACATAAGCCTGGATTCGAAGCAGCCCCTTCATGTCGAGCACGGGGCCGATGTCGTTCAGGACCGCGGCCGCGATCGCCTGCGGGCGAACGGCTCCCATCACCATCGTTAGAATGCCGCCGCGCGAAGTGCCGACAAAGACGGCGCGCGTGATCTTCTCGGCATCGAGCACGGCCAGAAGGTCGCCGATTTCCATCGGCACCGAGTAGTTCGCGGGATTGGGATCGCGCGCCGACAGACCGCGCCCGCGCGAATCGAGCGCAATCGCCGTGCGCGGATTTTCCGCATTGGTGGCAAAGGCTTGGAGCAATTCGCGGAAGTCCTCGGCGGTGCGCGAAATGCCCGGCAGGCAGATGACGGGGAGCGCCTTTGCATCCTTCGGTCTGGCCGCGAGTGCATGCAGCTTGAGGCCGTCGGGGGCTGTGAACCAGAGATCTTCGATCGGGATCATCGGAAGGTTTTTCATCGAAGGGTTATAGGGAATTTCGCGCCGAAATGGCTAGCGACACATTGCGATCTCGTCTGACCGAAGCCGCCTATCCGCCCGGCTTTTGCAGCCAGAACTGGTACATGCCGAGGAAGGCGCGCGGGTTTTCCTGTTCGAAGCGGTCCCACAGGGCAAGATCCGTGGTCGCCTTGTCGTCGGGAAATCTCTTCCGGTAATGCTGCACGATATGCGGCGCCTGGTCGAAAGCGAGGAATTGCAGGTGACTGTCGGCCAGAAATCGCGCGATCTGCGGCAGGCTCATGCGATGCTCCTGCACGTGGAAGAGAAGGTCGCGGAGGTCGCTCATCGAATAGAAATCGTCGACCAGCATCACGTTCCTGAGGGCGCTATCCGCCGGAAGCCGCTCGATGTCCTCGCGTGCGCGCCGGATGTCGCGAGCGGTGGGTTTATAGCCTTTCTCGGCGACGAAACGCTGCGCGGCGACGATGTCCTCGCGCGCCTTCTCGCTGTAAAGCCCGACTTTCATCAGCCCGCCCGGCGCGAGAATTTCCAGGAGACCGCGCCAGCCGGCGAACGGGTCGGCGAGGTGGTGGAGGACGCCTGAGACGTAGATCACGTCGAAGCGGCGGCCGAGCGCGCCGATTTCGACGATGTCGGCCTGGCCGTATTCGATATTGTCCACCTGCAATTCTTCCGATTTGCGTTTGGCGTAAGCGAGCGCCGCGCCGCTGAGATCGATCGCGAGCACGTGGGCTTCAGGAAACCGCCGGGCGACCTCGATTGCTTGCCGGCCGGTGCCTGTGCCGGCGATCAGGATATCAATGTCGCCGCCCTTTCCGAGCGGGGTGAACGGGGCGAGCGGAAACTGGTCCTGCACATATTCGTCGATCCGGTTTGGCAGGCCCCAGGGTTCTGCCGTCTCGACCCAGCGCGGATATGGATTTTCCTCGTATTGCTCCTGTACCAGGCGCGAAACGCGGTTCTCGACCGGCGTGAGCCGTGGGATCGAATTCCGGAGGGCGCGCTCTTTCAGCGGCTCGCGCACTTGCCGGTCCAGAAGCCGGGTGACCGCCGCCGGCCACTTCCGCGCGAGCAATGTCTCGGCCCCTGGCACGACCGTAAGCGGGAAATAGGCGGCGACGGCAACGAGCCCTGGCGGAGCGATGTCCGCGCCGCTCGCCAAGGCGGCGGCAAGGTCGTCGCGCAGGCGCTCCGCTTGCGCGAGCTCCTTTCCGGTGGCCGAAAAAACGAATTCCGTGATGAAACATTGGATCGCCGCGCTGGAATAGAACGACAGAATGTCGTCCGGGACGGCATCCGATGCGGCCGCGCGCTCGAGCAGGGCAGCGCGTGCGGCGCAGACGAATTTTTCAATCGCCCGGCTGCTGCATGGCGCCGATTCGAGGAGGACAAGCAACAGCGGATTCTTGGCGACCGCGGCCATTTCTGTGCCGCCGAATAATTTCGCCTCTGGCAGACGATCGGGCCAGGCAGCGCTCGCCCGCCTGATGCATGGGCCGATAACGGGATCGAGTTCAAGCACCCCGCTCGCGAGCGCCATGACTTCATTCGGCCGCAGCCAGCGCTCGCTGATGGTGCGCACGAGCATGGGCGCAAGGCCGTCAATCGGAGGCAGAAACTCACTGGTGAGCGAATAAGAACGCGCGCTTCTGACGAACAGGCGCTTCGCTTCTTCGGTTTCCGCGCTCGCGAGCGATCGGATGCTCAGCGCGAGGGCTTCCGTGGCATCGCCCCTCTCGAGGAGCAGGCGCGTGAGATTATTCAGCGCGGGCGCGAAATCCGGATTGATTGCAAGCACGCGGCGGAATTCGGCCTCTGCCTCGGCGCTTCTTCCCAGCCGGACGAGCACATGGGCGAGATTGTGGTGCCCTTCGGCGACCTGCGGGGCAAGCTGAACGGCTTGGCGATACGCAGCCAGCGCTTCGTCGTGGCGCTCAAGTTCGAAAAAAACATTGCCACGACCAAGCCAAGTTCCGGCGAGATCGGGTTTAAGCGATAGCGCCTTGTCAAAGGCGGCAAGCGCCTCATTGTGAAGTTTTAATTTGCCGAGAGCATTACCGCGCCCCAGCCAGGCCTCGGCCAGATCAGGGTTGAGTGCCAGCACCTTGTCAAACGCGGCAACAGCTCCATCGTAGCGGCCGAGTTCGAAGGAAGCATTGCCGTGATCAAACCAGGCCACGACCAGATCAGGTTTAAGCTCCAGCGCCCTGTTAAACGCGGCAAGCGCTTCATCGTAGCGCTTGAGTTCGAAAAAGGTGTTGCCGCGACCAAGCCATGCCGCAGGAAGATCCGGATTCAACGCCAACGCCCGGTCGTAAGCGGCAAAAGCCTCGTCGTAGCGATTGAGTTTCGCGAAAACGTTGCCAAGGCCATTGTAGGACTCGGCGCTTTCCGGATTGAGCGCGATGGCCCGGGAATAATTCGCCAGAGCTTCCGCGGTGCGATCCAGTTTCAGCAGGGCAGCTCCGAGACATGAAAATGCCTCGGGTCTTGTTGGATCCAGTGAAATTGCCTTTTCCGCGCAGGCAATACTGTTTTCGTACTGGGCGATTTCATGCAGGATCTTGGCTTTATTGGCGTAATAATCCGAGGAGTCGGGTTTTAATCCGATGGCTCGATCGGCGCTGCTTAGCGCCAATTCGTGAAGCCCTTCTTCGTTGTAGACGATCCCCAAATTATTATGGGCGGCGGAATATTCCGGACTGATCTCCGTCGCTCTTTTCAAGAAGGAAATGCCCTGCTCGCTTAAGCCCTGCTCATGCAACGACATGCCGAGAAGGTTCAGCGCTCTAAAATTGTTTTCGTCGGCCTGGAGGATTTCCTTCGATAAACGCTCGGACTCGGCGTAGCTTCCTTCCTGATATTTTTGAATGGCAACATCCAATTGTTCGCTCAATTGCATGGGTACACCGACGAATTCGATGGCGGTCATGGAAGCGGTTATAGGAAATTGCCGCGCGCCTTGTCATGCCGGATCAAGCTTTGCGACGAGAGATTGGAAGCCTAATTCAGCCGCCCGCGCACGAGGTCGGCCTCGATGGTGAGCCCCTGGTGGCCGCCTGCAAGCGTTTGATAAACCTGCATGTTTTCCATCACGCGCTGCACGTAGAAGCGCGTCTCGGAAATCGGAATCCGCTCGATCCAGTCGACGACATCGACCTTGGGGTCGCGCGGGTCGCCGTATTTCGCGATCCATTCGGCGGCGCGGCCGCGGCCGGCATTGTAGCCGATGAAGGTCAGGACCGGATTGCCGCGATAGAATTCGAGGAGATCGCCAAGCTCGGCGGCGCCGAGCTGCACGTTGAAGACGGGATCGGCGGCAAGCTTTTTGTCGTCCCAGGGAATGCCGAATTTTCTCGCGATCGCGCGCGCGGTGGAGGGGATGACCTGCATCAGCCCCTTGGCGTTGGCGATCGAGAGCGAGCGCTGGTCGAACTGGCTCTCCTGGCGGGCGATCGCATAGACGATGGCGGGCTCGGCCTGCGGCCCGACGTGGTTGTAGTTGGGCACGCCAAAGGCGGGGAAGCCGATCATCTCCACCGGCACGCCCTTGGCCATGGCCGACTTGCCGAGAAGCACGAGGGCGCGGGCATCGCGCGCTTCGGTCGCGACATCGGCGAGGAGAAGATAGCCCGCGGCATCGGTGCCGGCGCGGTCGGAAAGATCGGTGTAGATGGGAATGGCGAATTCCGATTCCCCGATGGCATAGAGCATGCGCAGCGCGCGCACCGGCTCCTGCTGCTCGAAGCCCGCGCGCTCGGCCGCGGGCGGCTGCGACAGGGGCGGCAGCGGCAAATCCTTGAGGCCGAGATGCGCGCGCGCGAGCTGGCCATAATAGGTGACGGTGTGGCGCGCGGCGGCTTCGAACGACAGACGCGCGCCGATCCGGTCGCCCTCCGCCTCCTGCGTGCGGCCGAGCCAATAATAGGCGCGGGAGACGGTGACGGGGTGCACCGAAAGGGTCGTCAGCGCCGTGAAATGGCGCTTGGCCGTTGCCAAATCATTGAGGAATCTCAATGAGATCCAGCCGGCGGTGAATTGCTGGTCGGCTTTATAGTTTTCGCTTTCGGGCACCGCCGCCTCGGCCGCGACGCGATAGGCGCCGCGCGCGTCGCCGGCATCGAGAAGTTTGCGCACGACGATCCGGCGCTCGAGCCACCACTGGTCGGGAGCGACGATCAGCTTCGGATCGCGCGGGGCGTCGGCAAGCATGCGCGCCGCGGCGACGGCGTCGTCCTTGCGCCGCGCAAGCTGCACGCGGGCGAGCACGTAGCCCTGGTCGCTGCGGGCGGAGGCGGGCACGGCATCGAGCAATTTCGCGGCGTTGCCCGCGCGCTTGGCGATCGCCGCACGCGCCTCGCCAAGGGCGGCGATGTCGCCGCCCGCGAGCTTGGCAGCGCGAAGCGCGGGATCGGGCTTCTCCTGGCCGAACAGGCGGTCGGCACGCGCCTTGTGATCGGCGCGCGTCAATACGCCGGGAAATGAGGTGAGGAGATCCTTCTCGCTGTCGCCCGAAAGCTCGTCCTCGCGCCAGGCCGCGCGCACCAGCGCCGCGGCACCGTTCTGATCACCGCCCGCGGCAAGGACCTTGGCGAGCGCAAGCTTGCCTTCGCCGGTAAGGGGCCGCGTCTGCGCGAAAAAGGCGCGCACGGTCGCGGCATCGCGTTCCTCGTCGTAGAGCATTTTTTCCGCGCGGCGGCGGATCAGAACCTGGTTCGGCCAGTTCGGGCGCTCGCGCAGGAACTGCGCGGTGCGGTCGAAGCCGACATCCTTGGTGGTGGTGCGGATCGCGAGCCACGTCACGAGCGCGCGCGCCGCCGGATCCTGCGCTTGCGCCGCGACCGCGAGCGCTTTCACGCCGTCGCTTTGCTTGAGGTACTGGATCGCCTGCTTCACGGTCGCAAGATCGGCGGCATTTTGCGCGCGCGCGGGTGCCGCCGCCGACACGACCAGCAGCAGAAGCGCAATCGAATCTCTCGCAAGCGGCCTCGGCATCCGTCCGCACCACTATCGCCGAATTCGGATAATTGATGGCTTCCTTCAAATCAGTTTACCGGAACAGGGGCTTTCGCCGCACCCGGTTTGGGAGTATCCCTCAATAACGCACGCAATTTTCGGAAAGCATTGCTGTCATGTTCCGGGGCTCTTTTACCGCTATGGTCACGCCGTTCAAGAACGGCGGGCTCGACGAGCGCGCCTTCCGCGAACTCGTGAATTGGCAGATTGCCGAAGGGACCGACGGGCTGGTGCCGGTGGGCACCACCGGCGAAAGCCCGACGCTGTCGCATGCGGAGCACCATCAGGTCGTCGAGTGGTGCGTCGAAGAGGCGAAAGGCCGGGTGCCGGTGATTGCCGGCGCGGGCTCCAATTCCACCACCGAAGCCGTTGATCTTGCCAAGCACGCCGAAAAGGCCGGCGCCAGCGCCGTGCTCGTGGTCGCGCCCTATTACAACAAGCCGAGCCAGGAAGGCATTTTCCGCCACTTCAAGGCGATCAACGACGCGATCGGCATTCCGATCTTCGTCTACAATATCCCCGGGCGCTCGGTGATCGACATTTCGGTCGAAACCATGAAGCGCCTTTCGGAACTTCCGAACGTCAAGGGCTGCAAGGACGCGACCGCCAAGCTCGACCGCGTGAGCCTGCAGCGCGCTGCCTGCGGCAAGGATTTCATCCAGCTTTCGGGCGAGGACGCAACCGCGCTCGGCTTCAACGCGCAGGGTGGCGTCGGCTGCATTTCCGTCACCTCGAACGTGGCGCCGCGGCTCTGCGGCGAGTTCCAGGACGCGACGCTTGCGGGCGATTACAAGTCTGCGCTCGCGATCCAGGACCGGCTCATGCCGCTGCACGCAGCGCTCTTCATCGACAACAGCCCGGCGCCGACCAAGTATGCGCTCTCGCTCCTCGGCAAGTGCTCGGAACATGTACGGCTGCCGCTCGGGCCGCTCTCCGAGCCAAGCAAGCGCGTGGTGCGCGACGCCATGGTGCATGCGGGCCTGATCAACGCCTGAGCGCACATTCGCGCTTGCTGTCATGGCCAAAAAGAAAGATCCGACCCGGCGGCAGATCGCGGCCAACCGCAAGGCGCGCTTTCATTATGAAATCGGCGAAACCTTCGAGGCTGGGCTCGCGCTCACCGGCACCGAGGTGAAATCGCTGCGGGTGGGCAAGGCGACGATCGCCGAATCCTATGCCGATGCGCGCCACAATGAGATCTGGCTGATCAATGCCAATATTCCGGAATATCTGCAGGCCAACCGTTTCAATCATGAGCCGAAGCGGCCGCGGAAGCTGCTCCTGCACCGCCGGCAGATCGACAAGCTGCTCGGCGCGGTCGAGCGCGAGGGCATGACCATCGTGCCCTTGCAGCTTTATTTCAATCCGCGCGGGCGGGCGAAGATCGAGATCGCGCTCGGCCGCGGCAAGAAGCTCCACGACAAGCGCCAGAGCGAGAAGAAACGCGACTGGCAGCGGGAGAAGGGGCGTTTGCTGCGGAACAAGGGATAACCAATAATCGGCCCCGAAGACTGTGGAGAACACGATGCCGCTGCCGGTCAAGCTCGATCATTGCGTGGTGCACGTCTCCGATTGGGAGCGCTCCAACGCCTTCTACAGCACGATCATGGGGGCGGAGCTCGTGCAGCGGCCGAATGGCTGGGCGTACCGCTTCGGCGACAACCAGCTCAACCTGCACGGCCCCGGCTTTAAGCCCGCGGAAGTGGCAAAACTCCCGGTGCAGCCCGGAAACAGCGATCTTTGCTTCGAATGGAAGGGGCCGATTGCCGACGCGGTCGCGCACCTCGGCAAGCATAAGATCGCGATCGAGCGCGGACCGCTCGAGCGCTTCGGCGCCAAGGGACCGGGTACGAGCGTTTATTTTCGCGACCCCGACGGTTCGCTTCTGGAGTTCATCTCCTATGCGAATCCGAAGGCGTAAGCCGTTGAAGTTGGATTCAATTCAGCAACCGGAATCGAGTACCACATGAGCGCCCCGCAACATTATCTCGACTTGCCCGAGGATTTGCCCGTGCCCGTGGACGACGGCGGGGCGAAGCACCTTGCCGGCCTGAAGCTGCCATCGCTTGCGCTTGCCGCCACCGACGGCAAAAGCGTTGATTTATCGCGGCTCGCAGGCCGCACGGTGGTCTACGCCTATCCGCGCACGGGCGTGCCCGGTCAGCCGCTTCCCGAGGGCTGGAATGCGATCCCCGGCGCCCGCGGCTGCACGCCGCAATCCTGCGGTTTCCGCGATCATTTTGCCGAATTGCGCAAAATGGGCGTCGATCATTTGTTCGGCCTGTCGACGCAGGACAGCGGCTACCAGCGCGAAGTGGCGGAACGGCTGCATTTGCCGTTCGCGATCCTTTCGGATGCGGATTTGCGGCTCACGCGGGCGCTCCGGTTTCCCACCTTCGAGGTCGATAGCATGACCCTCCTGAAGCGGCTCACGCTCGTGATCGATGACGGCCGCATCACCCACGTCTTCTATCCGGTCTTTCCGCCGGACAAGAGCGCGGAAGAAGTGGTGAACTGGCTTCAGGCGCGCTCCAAATAAGCGCGGACTTTCGCGAAAACCGAACGAAACATCTTCGGCGTGAGCACGCCGGTGCTCGTATTGTAGCGCGAGCAATGATAGCTGTCGAAGAGCATACGGTTTTTGAGCGCGTGTCTCGCACCATGGGCGAATTTGAAGCGTGAGGGCCGCTCGCCAAAGGCGACGATCGCCGAATCGTGCGCGATCTTGCCGAGGGCGACGACGGCTTGGACGCGCGTCATCGCCGCGATTTCGGCGACGAGGAATTGCCGGCAGGTGCGGATCTCCTGCGGCGTCGGCTTGTTCTCCGGCGGCACGCAACGGACGGAATTGACGATGCGCGCATCGACAAGCTCGAAGCCGTCGTCGGCGCGCGCGGCATAGGTCCCGCGCGCGAAGCCGAAAGCGGAGAGCGTGCGGTAGAGAAGCTCGCCGGCATAATCGCCGGTGAACGGCCGGCCGGTGCGGTTGGCGCCGCGCAAGCCGGGGGCGAGTCCCACGATCAGAAGCCTTGCCTCGCGCGGCCCGAAGGAGGGCACCGGCGCGTTGAACCAGCCGGGTTCGGCTTTGCGGTTGGCTTTGCGGAAGGCGACGAGGCGAGGACAGAGCGGGCAGTCGCGCCCGGGCGAAGCGAGTTTGCTTCGCCGCTTCGCGCTCGATCGCGCAGGCATTCTCTAGCTTCAGGCTTCTTCGGGGTCCGGCTCGTAGGCGCGGGCGGGCGGCGTCGGCCCGCGGGAGATGAAGCCCGGCATCTGGCCATGGCCGTGCGGCTGGCGGGCCTCGCGCGCGGCTTCGCGCGCGGCGCGCTCGGCCGGGTCGCGGCCGATCTTGTCCTGCAATTCGACGAGGTCGAGGAACTGGTCGGCCTGGCGGCGCAATTCGTCGGCGATCATCGGCGGCTGCGTCGAAATGGTCGAGGCCACGGTCACGCGCACGCCTTTCCTCTGCACCGCTTCCACGAGCGGGCGGAAATCGCCATCGCCCGAGAACAGCACGAGGTGGTCGATGTGATCGGCCATTTCCATGGCATCGACCGCCAGCTCGATGTCCATATTGCCCTTCATCTTGCGGCGGCCGGTGGAGTCGGTGAACTCCTTCACCGGCTTCGTGATCACGGTGTAGCCGTTGTAGTCGAGCCAATCGAGCAGCGGACGAATCGAGGAATACTCCTGATCCTCGATCAGCGCCGTGTAGTAGAAGGCGCGCAACAGGTTGCCGCGCCCCTGGAATTCTTTCAGCAGCCGGCGATAGTCGATGTCGAAGCCGAGGCTCTTGGTGGTGGCGTAGAGGTTGGCGCCGTCGATGAATAGAACGGTCTTCTCAGACTGTTGCGTCATAACAAGTACTCACCCAAATAAATTGAAAGTTTATGGAACGGCCGCAATGCGCCGTAGCCGCTTACTAACAGAGGCAATGGGCCGAAACCATGGCACAGAAGTAGAAATTTCCTTGCTTGCGCTATAAACGAGCAGGCGCTATAGCCTCGCTCAATCCACGTACCAGAAATTTTGGAGAACAGACGATGGCACGCGTCACCGTCGAGGATTGCATCGACAAAGTGGAAAACCGTTTCGATCTCGTGCTGCTCGCGAGTCACCGCGCGCGCATGGTGTCGGCTGGCCAACAGATCACGATTGAGCGCGACAACGACAAGAATCCGGTCGTGGCGTTGCGCGAGATCGCGGAGACGACCGTGACACCCGAGGACCTGCGCGAAGAATTGATCCACACGCTGCAGAAATACACCGAAGTGGACGAGCCGGAGCCCGAAGCGGTGCCGCTCATCCCGTCGGCCACGGCCGGAACGGGCGCGGGCACCGATTCCGACGACAAGGACGTCGGCATGGACCGCATGACCGAAGAGGAATTGCTCGCCGGCCTGCAAGGCCTGCAGCCGCCGCCGGAACAGCCGGCCGAGCCCGAGGTGGACGAGGAGGGCGAAGTCTGAGCCTTCGCCAATTCGGAATATTCAACGGCCCGGCGCTCTCGCCGGGCCGTTTGTTTTAGCCGTCCCCGCAGGCGGCCGGCTGTTAACGGGCGCGCCAAATCGGCCTTGCGCCCGGATGACGGCGGCGCGATATGCTTTCGTCGAAAGCGAGCGCCCGGTGCCGACTCGGCCGGGCTTCAAGGTCGGGCAGTAAGCGATTGGCCGTATTCGATAAACCGGGCGTACGCCCATGATGAGACAATACGAGCTCGTCGAGCGGGTCCGCCGCTATAACCCGCAAACCAACGAGGCGCTCCTCAACCGCGCCTTTGTCTATGCAATGAAGGCGCACGGCACGCAGACGCGCGCCTCCGGCGATCCCTACTTCTCGCACCCCCTGGAAGTGGCGGCGATCCTCACCGACCTCAAGCTCGACGACGCGACGATCGCCGCCGCACTCCTCCACGACACCATCGAGGACACCAAGGCGACGCGGGCGCAGATCGAAAAGCAATTCGGCAAGGACATCAGCGTGCTTGTCGAGGGGCTCACCAAGCTCAAGAAGCTCGACCTCGTATCGCAGCGGGCGGAGCAGGCGGAGAACCTGCGCAAGCTTCTGCTTGCCATCGCCGACGACGTGCGGGTGTTGCTCGTGAAACTCGCCGACCGGCTACACAATATGCGCACGCTGAAATGGGTGCCGGAGGAAAAGCGCAACCGCATCGCCGAGGAGACGCTCGATATTTACGCGCCGCTTGCCGGCCGCATCGGCATGCACGACATGCGCGAGGAGCTGGAGGATCTCGCCTTCCGCCAGTTGTCGCCGGAAATTTACCGTTCGATCGAAAGCCGTCTCGCAAACCTCCGCGCTCCGAACAAAGGCCTCGCCAAGGAGATTGAAAGCGAACTCACCCAGGAGCTCGCGAAGAAGAAGATCAAGGCCAAGGTCAAGGGCCGCGAGAAAAGGCCGTACTCGATCTGGCGGAAGATGGAACGCAAGGCCGTCGGCTTCGAGCAGCTTTCCGACATCTACGGCTTCCGCGTGATCGTGCCCTCGATCGAGGACTGCTACCGCGCGGTCGGCATCGTGCACACCAAATGGCCGTTCGTGCCCGGCCGCTTCAAGGATTACATCTCGACGCCGAAGCAGAACGACTACCGCTCGATCCATACCACCGTCGTCGGCCCCGGCCGCCAGCGGGTGGAGTTGCAGGTCCGCACCGCCGGCATGGACGAGATCGCCGAATACGGGATCGCCGCGCACGCGCTCTATAAAGACAGCGAAGGCAAGCAAAGCGAAATGCTCGCGCGCGATTCCGGCGCTTATGCGTGGCTGCGGCGAACGATCGAGCTCCTGGCCGAAGGATCGAACCCGGAAGAGTTCCTCGAACACACCAAGCTCGAACTCTTCCACGATCAGGTGTTCTGCTTCACGCCGAAGGGGCGGCTGATCGCGCTGCCGCGGAAAGCGACGCCGATCGATTTCGCCTATGCCGTCCATACCGACGTCGGCAACAACGCCATCGGCTGCAAGATCAACGGCAAGACCGCGCCGCTCGTCTCCGAATTGCTGACCGGCGACGAGGTCGAAATCATCACCGGCAAGGGGCAGCACCCGCCGGCGGCGTGGGAGTCGATCGTCGTCACCGGCAAGGCGCGCGCGGCGATCCGCCGCGCCACGCGTCTTGCCGTGCGCAAGCAATATCTTGGTCTTGGCCGCAAAATGGTGGAGCGCGCGTTTGCGCGCGCGGCAAAGCCCTGGTCGGACGAGCGGCTTTCGAAATCGCTCTCGCGGCTCGCGCGCGCGAGCGTCGAGGACGTGCTGTCGGCGGTCGGCCGCGGCGAGATGAGGGCCGAGGACGTGGTGCGCGCGGTCAATCCCGATTGGCGCGGCGAGCGCGAGCCGGTCGCCAAGCCTCAGCGCAGCGAAGGCTGGTTCGGGCTTACGCGCGGCGCGAGCCTCAAATTCCGCATCCCGGGTTTTTCCGGCGCCAGCGTCGATGTGAAAGAAGACGCGGCGATCCCCATCCGCGGCATCAACGGCGATTTGCCCGTGCGCTTCGCGCCGAATGGCGGCGCGGTGCCGGGCGACCGCATCGTCGGCATCATCACGCCGGGCGAGGGGATCACGATCTACCCCATCCAGTCGCCTGCGCTGAAGGATTATGACGACACGCCGGAGCGGTGGCTCGACGTGCGCTGGGACATCGACGACGTCGCCTCGCAACGCTTTCCGGCGCGCATTCTGGTGACGGCGAAGAACGCGCCCGGCACGCTCGCGCAAATCGCGCAGATCATCGGCGAGCACGGCGGCAATATCGACAATGTGCATATGGAGCGGCGCTCGCAGGATTTCACCGAAGTGACGATCGATCTCGGCGTCTATGATTTGAAGCATTTGAATGCGATTATTTCGCAATTGCGCGCGCGACCGGTGGTGTCCTCCGCCGAGCGCTACAACGGTTAGCGGGCCTTTCCCGAAAGGATGAAACGATGAGCGTGCGGCCGATCCGGCTCGGGGTGAACGTCGATCATGTGGCGACGGTGCGGAACGCCCGCGGCGGCCGCCATCCCGATCCGGTGAAGGCGGCAAAGCTCGCGATTGCCGCCGGCGCTTCCGGCATCACCGCGCATTTGCGCGAGGACCGCCGCCACATCACCGACGACGACGTGCGGCGCCTGAAGGCGGAGATTGCCGCGCCACTCAATTTGGAGATGGCGGCGACCGCGGAGATGCTCGCCATTGCGCTCGCCACCAGGCCGCACGCGTCCTGCATCGTGCCGGAGAAGCGCACGGAACGAACCACCGAGGGCGGGCTCGACGCCGCGGGTCAGCAGGCTCATATCGCTGAGGTCGCGCGCGAGCTTGCAGCGGCTGGTATCCGGGTGTCGCTGTTCATTGCGCCGGAGCCGCGTCAGATCGAGGCCGCCGCCGCCATTCGCGCGCCGGTCATCGAGATTCACACCGGTGCCTGGTGCGAAGCGGTGATGCAGGGACACAAGACAGAGGCGGAGGCCGAATTCGAACGCATTCGCGCGGGCGCCCGGCAAGCGGCCGGCCTCGGGCTCGAGGTCCACGCCGGTCACGGCCTCGATTATGCGACCGCCGAGAAGATTTCGGCGTTGCCCGAAATCGTCGAACTCAATATCGGCCACTTTATCGTGGGCGAAGCGATTTATGCGGGCTTCGAGCCCGTCATTCGTACGATGCGCGCGGCTATGGACAAGGGCCGCGCGCGCGCCCGCGAGCGCGCCGCATGATCATCGGCATCGGCTCCGACATCACCGACGTGCAGCGGATCGAGAAAGTGATCGCGCGGCATGGCGAGCGTTTCATCGCGCGCATTTTCACGGAAAATGAGCGCGCGCGCGCCGAGAGCCGCAAGAACCGCGTCGAAACCTACGCCAAGCGCTTCGCCGCCAAGGAAGCCTGCGCCAAGGCGCTCGGCACCGGTATTCGCGGCGGCGTGTGGTGGCGCGACATGGGCGTCGTGAATTTGCCATCGGGGCGGCCGACGATGCAGCTCACCGGCGGGGCGCTGGCGCGGCTCGCGGCGCTGACCCCGGAAGGGTATGAGGCGCGGATCGACCTCACAATTTCAGACGAAGGACCAATGGCGCAGGCGTTCGTGATTATCTCCGCGGTACCCAAGGACCGCGCGCCGTGATTGCCCGCGGCATGAGCCCGGGCTATACGGGCGGGCCTGGGCGGCCGAACGGACCGAAAGCATGAGCCTGACCGGACAAAAGAAGCAGGAAAGCGGATTCGGCGAATTTCTCCGCGTCGGATTTCACGCACTTCTAATCGCGCTCGTCATTCGCACCTTCCTGTTTCAGCCTTTCAACATTCCGTCGGGCTCGATGAAGGCGACGCTGCTCGTTGGCGATTATCTGTTCGTATCGAAATATTCCTACGGCTACAGCCGCTTCTCGGTGCCGTTCGCGCTGATCCCGTTCTCCGGCCGCATCTTCGGCAGCGGGCCGCAGCGCGGCGATGTCGTCGTCTTCAAGCTGCCGAAGGATGACTCCACCGATTACATCAAGCGCGTGATCGGCCTGCCCGGCGACCGCATCCAGATGAAGGACGGCCAGCTCTACATCAACGATCAGCCGGTGAAGCGCGAGCGCGTCGCCGACTGGGTGCCTGCGGACGGCGAGGGCGCCGGCATGCACATCAAGCGCTGGCGCGAGACGCTGCCGAACGGCGTCTCCTACGAAACGCTCGATCTCGTCGACAACGGCTTCTACGACAATACGCCGGTCTATCAGGTGCCGTCCGGCCACTACTTCATGATGGGCGACAACCGCGACAACTCGACCGACAGCCGGGTGCTCTCCGCCGTCGGCTACGTTCCTTACGACAATCTCGTGGGCCGCGCCGAAGTCATCTTCTTCTCCGTCGAGGAGGGCACGCACGCCTTCGAGGTGTGGACGTGGCCCTGGACCGTCCGCTGGGGCCGCATTTTCTCCCTCGTGCGATGAGCGGCCGCAAGAAATCGCCGGGCACGCTCGAGAAGAAAATCGGGCACCGCTTCAAGGATAAGAGTCTGCTGACCGTGGCGCTGACCCATGTCAGTGCCATCGGCACCGGCAAATACCAGACGAGCTACCAGCGCTTCGAATTTCTCGGCGATCACGTGCTCGGCCTCGTGATCGCCGACATGCTGTTGCACGAATTTCCGCGGGCGCAAGAGGGCGAACTTTCGCAGCGCCTTTCCGACCTCGTGCGCAAGGAAACCTGCGCCGAGATCGGGCTCGAACTCGACCTCGGCGCCTATATCTATTTCGGCCGTCACGAGATCCAGTCGGGCGGCCGGAAAAAGACGACGATCCTGGCGGACGTCTGTGAATCGGTGATCGGCGCGGTCTATCTCGACGGCGGCCTGCCGGCGGCGACGAAGTTCATCGACAAATACTGGCGGCCGCGGGCGCTTTCGCCCGGCCGCGAATTGCGCGACGCCAAGACGCGGTTGCAGGAATGGGCGCAGAAGCAGGGGCTGCCGCCGCCTTCCTATCGCCAGGTCGAGCGCAAAGGCCCCGATCACCGGCCGGTGTTCCGCATTGCCGTCGATGTCCACGGCATTGCTTCCGGTGAAGGCGAGGGCGCGACCAAGCGCGATGCCCAGCGCGCCGCGGCGCAAGCCGTGCTGCAGGGCCAGGGCATCAAGGTCGACGAGTGAGCGCAAGCACAGGCGCGGAGGCGGGGAAACGCTGCGGCTTTGTCGCGCTCCTCGGCGCGCCCAATGCCGGCAAGTCGACGCTCGTGAACGCGCTTGTCGGCGCCAAGGTTTCGATCGTCTCCCCGAAGGTGCAGACCACGCGCAGTCTCGTGCGCGGCATTGCGATCGCGGGCGAAACACAAGCGATCTTCATCGACACGCCCGGCATTTTCGACCCGAAACGGCGGCTTGATCGGGCGATGGTCTCGGCGGCGCTGTCGAGCGCCGCGGATGCCGATATCGTCGTGCTGCTCGTCGACGCCAAGAAAGGACTTGATGCCGAGACGCGCGCGATCATCGCGCGGCTCGCAAGCGTGCCGCACGGGAAGATCCTGATCCTCAACAAGATCGACCTTGTGCCGCGCGAAGCGTTGCTTTCGCTCGCCAAGGAAGCGAATGAATTGCTGACGTTTGCGCGCACCTTCATGATCTCGGCCACGAAGGGCGATGGCGTTGCCGATGTGCTCGATTATTTCGCGAAGCATCTGCCGCAAGGCCCGTGGCACTATCCGGCGGACGAGATCACCGATCTGCCGGAGCGGCTGATGGCCGCGGAAATCACGCGCGAGAAGCTTTACCTCAGGCTGCACCAGGAATTACCGTATCACTCGACGGTCGAAACCGATTCGTGGAAGGAGCTCCGTGACGGCGCGGTGCGGATCGAACAGTCGATCTATGTCGAGCGCGAAAGCCAGCGCAAGATCGTGCTCGGCGAGGGCGGCCGCATGATCAAGGCGATCTCGATGGACGCGCGCAAGGAAATCACCGCGGCGATCGAGCGCAAGGTGCATCTCTTTCTGCACGTGAAGGTGCGCGAGGATTGGGGCGACGATCCCGAGCGCTATCGGGCGGCGGGGTTGGAGTTTCCGAAGGAGTAAGGCCGCGATGGAATGGAGCGACGAAGGCATTGTGCTCGGCGTCCGCCGTCACGGCGAGGCGCATGCGCTGGTCGAATTGATGACCGCGTTGCACGGCCGCCATCTCGGCCTCGTGCGCGGCGGCGCTTCGCACAAGCTGCGGCCGGTGCTGCAGCCGGGGAACGGCGTGCGCGCCACCTGGCGCGCGCGGCTCGACGAGCATCTCGGCTATTACATGATCGAAGGCACAACCTTGCGCGCCGAGCGGCTGATGGCCTCGGCGGCGGCGAGCTACGGCATCCAGACGCTCGCCGCGCTCCTGCGACTTCTGCCCGAGCGCGATCCGCATGAAGGAATCTATCGCGCGCTCGCCGCGATTGCCGATCATCTCGGCGAGCCGGATATTGCTTCCGCGCTGATCGTGCGCTTCGAGCTTGCGCTTCTATCCGAACTCGGCTTCGGCCTCGATCTTTCGAGCTGTGCCGCGAGCGGCGAGGAAGCCAACCTCGTCTATGTCTCGCCGAAATCGGGCCGAGCCGTGAGCGGCAAGGCCGGTGACCCGTGGAAGGAGCTGTTGCTGCCGCTGCCGGCGTTTTTGCGCGGCGAGGGCCGGCATTCGGCGGGCGAGATCGCCGCCGGCTTCGAACTCACCGGCTACTTTCTCATCCGCCGCGTGTTCGAGCCGCGCGGGCTCGAACTGCCGGAAGCGCGCGCGGCGCTGATCGCGGCGCTCGCGCGCGAGGCGGCCTGATCCGGCTTGTTCCCGACTCTTTCGGCTGATAGCGGTGAAACATGGGAAAGCGCGTGATTCCCCCGGGCGGCGGGAAGGAAGAGATCGAGGCGGTCGAACTCAAGAACGCGCTCGAGGAGCGCTATCTCTCCTACGCGCTCTCGACCATCATGCATCGCGCGCTGCCGGATGCGCGCGACGGCTTGAAGCCCGTGCATCGCCGCATCCTCTACGGCATGCGGCAGCTGCGGCTTGAACCGGGGGCGGCGCCGAAAAAATCCGCGAAGATCGTCGGCGACGTGATGGGCAATTTCCATCCGCACGGCGACCAGGCGATATACGACGCGCTCGTGCGCCTGGCGCAGGATTTCTCCTCGCGTTATCCGCTGATCCAAGGCCAGGGAAATTTCGGCAACATCGACGGCGATAACGCCGCCGCCTATCGCTACACCGAAGCGCGGATGAGCGATGTCGCGCGGCTGCTGCTCGACGGCATCGACGAGGACGCGGTCAATTTCCGCCCCAACTATGACGGGCAACAGCAGGAGCCGACCGTATTGCCGGCGGCGTTCCCGAATTTGCTCGCCAACGGCTCGACCGGAATCGCCGTCGGCATGGCGACCTCGATCCCGCCGCACAACATCGTCGAGCTTTGCGATGCGGCGCTCCACCTCATCGACAAGCGCTCGGCGAAAAGCGGCGAGCTTCTGAAATACGTGAAGGGCCCGGACTTCCCGACCGGCGGCATCATCGTCGACGACAAGGCCGCAATTCGCGAGGCTTACGTCACCGGCCGCGGCTCCTTCCGCGTGCGGGCGCGCTGGCACCAGGAGAAGACGGGCCACGGCACCTGGGTCGCGATAGTGACGCAGATTCCATATCTCGTGCCGAAGTCGCGGCTGATCGAGCGCATGGCCGAACTCATCAACGACAAGAAGCTGCCGCTCCTCGCCGACGTGCGCGATGAATCGACCGAGGAAGTGCGCATCGTCTTGGAGCCGCGCTCGCGCGGCGTCGATCCGAATGTGTTGATGGAGTCGCTTTTCAAGCTCACCGAATTGGAGAGCCGCTTCCCGCTCAATCTCAACGTGCTGATGGGCGGGCAGGTGCCGCGCGTCGTGGGGCTCGCCGAATGCCTGCGCGAGTGGCTCGACCACCGCCGCGAGGTGTTGCTCCGCCGCTCGCGCCATCGCCTCGCCGAGATCAAGCACCGGCTGGAAATCCTCGACGGCCTCCTGATCGCGTATCTGAACATCGATCTCGTGATCAAAATCATCCGCCGCGAGGACGAGCCGAAGCCCGTCTTGATGAAGCGCTTCAAGCTCACGGATGTGCAGGCGACCGCGATCCTCGACATGCGGTTGCGTAATTTGCGCAAGCTCGAGGAGTTCGAGATCAAGCGCGAGCACAAGGAGCTGAAGGAAGAAAAATCCGGCCTGGAAAAGCTGATCGGCTCGCCGGCGCGGCAATGGAAATCGATCGCCGCCGACGTCAAGAAGCTGCGCGAGACCTATGGGCCGACGACCGCGCTCGGCCGCCGCCGCACCGGCTTCGAGCAGGCGAAGGAGATCGATCTCAAGGCCGCGACCGAGGCGATGATCGAGAAGGAGCCGATCACCGTCGTCGTTTCGGAAAAAGGCTGGCTGCGCGCGTTGAAGGGGCACACCGACGACGTCAAGAACCTCACCTACAAGGGCGACGACAAGCTCGGCTTCTCCTTCCACGCGCAAACCACGTCGAAGCTTCTCGTTTTCGCCACCAACGGCCGCTTCTACACGATCGAGGCCTCGAAGCTTCCGGGCGGCCGCGGCTTCGGCGAGCCGGCGAGCCTGATGGTGGAGATGGAGGGCGCCGAGATCGTCACCATCGTGCCCTTCGTCGGCGGGCGGAAATTCCTCGTCGCCTCCAAAGGCGGCAATGGCTTCGTGGTCAAGGAAGACGATTGCCTCGCCAATACCCGCAAGGGCAAGCAGGTGCTGAACGTGAAGGCGCCGGATCAGGCGGCGGCAGTCGCGCCCGTCGAGGGCGATTCCGTCGCGGTCGTTGGCGACAACCGCAAACTCGTGATCTTCCCGCTCGCGGATCTTCCCGAAATGGGCCGCGGCAAGGGTGTGCGGCTGCAACGCTACAAGGAGGGCAGGCTCTCCGACGCCAAAGTCTTCAAGCTCGACGCCGGCCTCACCTGGCTCGATCCCGCTGGCCGCACCCAGAAACTTCCCAAGACCGAGCTTCGTGACTGGCGCGGCAGCCGCGCCGACGCGGGCCGGCTCGCGCCCAAGGGATTTCCGAAGAGCAACAAGTTTGCATGAGGGTCGGCGCGGTTTGGCGTGCGGTTTGCGCGACGATTCTTTGCGCGGCGAGCACCGCGGCCACGGCCGAATGCCTGAAGGCGGAGGTCGAAGGGCAGGTCGCCCAAGGCAGGCTGGAACGCGTGCGCTTCGTCGATGTCGATTACGGCAATCGGGTCGAAATCGCCTACATTCTCAACCTCGCTCAGCCGGCCTGTCTTGAAGGCGAGGATGAATACGACAAGATCGAAAGCACCCTGAAAATCCATGTATATTCAATGGATAAGCCGATCCTCCAGCGCCTGGAAGCGAACATAGGCCGTCAAATTCGGGTGCTAGGATGGGCTTTCGGGGAACACACCATCCACCACCGAGCGCCGATTGTGATGAACATCACAGCCGTCAAAACGCTGCCATGAGACATCTCGCGGCCATGAACGCGTTCGCGCTTCTCGTGGCGGCGGTGCTCGCGGCCCTTTCGCCCGCGCGCGCGGACCCGCGCGCGAGCGTGATGAACGAGCTTGCGCCGACGGGCAAGCTGCGCATCGCGATCGGCGTCGGGCCCGTCGCTTCCGCCTTCTACTGCACGCGCGATCCGCTGAGCGGCCGCCCGCGCGGCGTGCCGGTCGATCTCGGCAACGAGCTTTCGCGCATGCTCGGCGTGCCGGTGGAATTCGTGGAGTACCAAAGCTCGGGCGAGATCACCGAGGCGGGCAAGGAAGGCGCCTGGGACGTGACCTTCATGCCGGTCGACGAGCAGCGCGCGAAGGCGGTGGAATTCGGCCCCGCCTATTACCGCTTCGAAAGCAGTTATCTCGTGCCGATGGATTCGCCGATCAAGACGATCGAGGACGTGGACCGGCCCGGCGTGCGGGTGATCGGCGTCGACAATACGGCGACCGGGCGCGCGGCGGCGGCGGCCTTGAAGAAGGCGAAGTTCTCGACCTTCCGCTCGGTCAACGAGTTGCAGCAGGAGTTGCTCGCGGGGAGGGCCGACGCGGTGGCGTTGAGCCGCGAGTCGCTCAGAAGCTTCGCCGCGAACGTGCCGGGCATGCGCGTGCTCTCCGGCTCCTTCTTCCAGAGCCGCGTCGCGGTCGCGGTGCCGAAGGGACACAAGGAAGCGCTCGCATTCGTCTCGGCCTTTGTCGAGAACGCGAAGTTCACCGGCAGCGTGCGGCGCGCGCTCGACGGCGCTGGCCTGAAAGAAGCGGAAGTGGCGCCACCCGCGACACAGAAGAATTGACGGCGGCCTGAGGCTCAGCGGCCGAGAATCACGCGGTAGAATTCCTCGGCATAGTTCGTGGCGGGCAACAGCGACTCGTTTTCCTCGAGGATTAGGATGTCGGCGTCGCGGAGCGGCGGGATGTCGGCGGCGGTGAGCCGGTCCTTGACCGTCTTGAAGTTCGGGCCCGCCTTCATGCCGCGATAGAGATAGTTGTAGACCTCGAGCCGCGAGAGGCAGCCGTCGTTGATCAGGGTCGGACCGAGGGTGCCGGCGAAGCTGCCGCCGACCATCGCGATCTTCAGCGAGGAAGCCGGCATCGCGCCGCAGACCGCGGGCTGGTAGGTGACGCGGGCGGTGGCATAGCGCGCATTCGGCGCGAGCACGTTGAGGAGGTCGAGAAGGTCGCGGTCGGTACCCTTGGCGCGGTCGACGACCTCGTAGCGCCAGGCAAGTTTCGGCGCGACCGCGGCGTTCGCCTCGCGATTGATCCCGGCAAGGATCGCGTCCTCGGCATTGGCGACCCCGATCGCGTTCCAATGCACGCCGCCGGCGGGGAAGAGGTCGATTTCGTATTTGCCCTTCAGGCCGTAAATCAGGCTCGCGGTGTCGACGACGTGAACGCCGGCCTCCCGCAAGACGCGGTCGTAAAGCGGCAAGAAACCGGCGCGGTCCTCCGCGCTGCTTTTGCAGCCGGCAAGCTCGCGCGCGAAATTCTCCGGCATGTAGGCCGCCTTCGAGGGCGTAATCAGATAGATGAAGATCTTGCCGCGCGCGGCGTAGAAATCCTGGATTTCTTTCAGGCGCGCCGCCCACTCGCGCGCCTTCGGTTCGAAGGCGGCTAGATCACGGCTGCAATATTCGTCGAGATAATATTTCTCGATCAGCTGCCCGCCTTGGCCGGTGACGACGCCGGCCGCGCCCGCATAGCCGAAGAGCTTGTAGCGGAGCTGATTGTTGATGCGGATGAGGAGCGGGCGGAGCGGGATCGCGTCGGTAACCGTGTCGGTGATCCGCTTCTGCCATTCGCCGTCGGCGAAGGAATGCAGATTCCAGCGGACCGGAGGCGGGGCCTCGGTCACGCCGAGGAGCTTGGGACCGATCATCAGCGCGAGCTTCGGCGCAAACGCGTCGGCGAAAAGATTCCACAATGTGAACAGCGGCACGAAAAGGAGGAGTGCCGCGGCGGCAAGGCCAAGGCGGCGCCGGGAGTTCGCGCTAAGCGTGTCGTTCGCCATGCGGTCATTCATGGGTCGAGAATATGTCAGCGCCACGCCCGCGCGCGATCATTAAAATAGGGCCGGAACAAGCGACTTGCGACGATCGTTGCATAGCCAAAAGGGCGAGGTTTTTAAGGCTTGCGCTCGTGAGGCGGCGCACAAGTTTAGGAGGCGCGGGGTGTTGAAAGCGCAGGAGTGATCATGACCGACAAGCGCCGGCCTCGTTACGAGGATCTTGCCAGTAAAGTCCCCGCGGTCACGCTCGTCTTCTGGATCATCAAAATTGCCGCGACGACGCTCGGCGAGACCGGCGGCGATACGCTCACCATGACGATGAATCTCGGCTACCTGATCGGTACCGCGATCCTCATTTTGCCACTCGCGGTGCTGGTCGGCGTTCAGATCGCGGCGAAGAAGTTTCATCCCGTCCTCTACTGGTTGACGATCGTTGCCTCCACCACCGCCGGCACGACCATGGCGGATTTCGCCGATCGCTCGCTCGGCATCGGTTACACCGGAGGGGTATTGACCCTGTTCGCTTGCCTGATGACGGTGCTTGGCCTGTGGCAGCGCTCGCTCGGCTCGATTTCCGTTGAAACCGTGAACACGCCGAAGGCGGAAGCATTTTATTGGGCGGCGATTACGTTTTCGCAGACCTTGGGGACGGCACTCGGCGACTGGACTGCCGATACATCGGGCCTCGGCTATGAAGGTGGCGCACTCGTTTTCGCCGCCGGCCTTGCGGTTCTTGCCGCCGCCTATTTTTGGACGAACGCCTCGCGGGTCTTCTTGTTCTGGGCGGCGTTCATTCTCACCCGGCCGCTCGGCGCCACCGCCGGCGACTTTCTCGACAAGCCCGTGAATGAAGGCGGGCTTGCGCTGAGCCGCCCCATCGCCTCGGCGATCATTGCGGCCTTCATCATCGGCTGCGTTTTGCTGTTGCCGCAGCGGGCGGGCGTCCATCCGGGACAGGCGAAAGCTGCGTCGTAAGCGCTCGTAGCCGCCGCGCGCCGCAATCGGTATATTGCGCGCCGCGCGAGCGGAGAATCCATGGCCGAAACTGATGCACTGACCCTTGACCTCCTCGAATGGGTGGCGAAAGGCGAGCGCAGCTACGCCGAGGTGATGGAAGCCTGGCGCACGTCCTGTCCGCGACTACCCGTTTGGGAGGACGCGATCGATCGCGGCTTGCTTGCGCGCGAGCACAAGCGCGGCCGCGCCATGGTCAGGATCACCGCCGCCGGCCACGCGTTTCTCGCGTGCCATTCGCGACAAGAACAGCATCGCGCCGCGCAGGCATAAGCCCCATGAAAGTATCGATCCTCGACGATTACTTCGACACCTTGCGCACGCTCGATTGCTTCAAGAAGCTCGCGGGCCACGACGTCAAAATCTGGAACGATCATGTAGAGGACGTCGATCAGCTCGCGGAGCGGCTGAAGGATACCGAAGCTCTCGTCTTGATCCGCGAGCGCACGCAAATCCGCGCGCCGCTTATCGAAAAGCTCGACAAGCTCCGGTTGATCAGCCAGCGCAGCGTCTATCCGCACATCGACATCGATGCCTGCACGAAGCGCGGCATCATCGTGTCCTCGAACATGCACGCGGGCTCGCCGTCCTATGCCACCGCCGAATTGACCTTCGGCCTCATCATCGCGGCGATGCGCGCGATCCCGCAGCAGATGGCGGCGCTGAAGGCGGGTACATGGCAGACCGGCGTCTTCGACGGCGTGCGCGGCAAGACGCTCGGCATTTACGGCTACGGCCGGATCGGCGGCGCGGTCGCGGGTTACGGCAAGGCCTTCGGCATGAAGATCCTGGTATGGGCGCGCGAAGCCTCGCGGGCGAAGGCCGAGGCCGACGGCTACGCGGTGGCGAAAAGCAAGGAAGCCTTCTTCGAGCAGTGCGACGTGATCACGCTGCACATGCGCCTCGTCGACGCCACGCGCGGGATCGTGAAGGCGGAAGATCTCGCGCGCATGAAACCGACCGCACTTCTCGTGAACACGAGCCGCGCGCCGCTGATCGAGAAGGACGCGCTCGTGAACGCGCTGAAAGCGGGCCGGCCGGGCAGGGCCGCCGTCGATGTCTACGAGCAGGAGCCGGTGACCGGCGGCAAGCATCCGCTGTTGTCGATGGACAATGTCGTCTGCACGCCGCACATCGGCTATGTCACGCGCGACGAATACGAGATTCAGTTCGCCGACATTTTCGACCAGATCGTCGCCTATGCCGCGGGCAAACCGATCAATGTCGTCAATCCGGATGCTCAGAAGCGGAAATAAATAAACGGCTTGAAGGGCACGGCGATGGCGCGCGCGCTCGCGACGACGAACAGCGCCACGAGCCCCCATTCCATGAGCCGCTGCAAGGTGACGCGCTTCTCATAGGCCAGCACGAGCCGCGGAAAGAGCGGGGTCGCGGGCAGGAGGCTGAGGACCGCGCCGACCAGTACGGTGAGCGGCACGTCCGGCGTAATTTCAAGCGAAGCCGCCGGCCGTCCGTGCGGCAACAGGGCGTTGAGGTAATCCGTAAGCTGGCCGATCGAGGTGGTGCGGAAGATCACCCAGCCGATCATAACGACGAGGAGCGTGGTCACGACGGAGACAAGAGCGCCGGCGCGATCGAGCCAGCGCACGAGGAAGAGGCGGTCGAGGGTGAGGAAGAGACCGTTATAGGCACCCCACAGCACGAAGTTCCAGCTCGCGCCGTGCCAGATGCCGGAGGCGAGAAAGCAAATCCACAGATTGAGGTAGGTGCGGAACTCGCCCGCGCGGTTGCCGCCGAGCGGCACGTAGAGATATTCCCGGATCCAGCTCGTGAGCGAGATATGCCAGCGCCGCCAGAATTCGGTGAGCGAACGCGAGGCATAGGGGATCATGAAGTTTTCCTTCAAGCGGAAGCCGAGCATCCGCGCGAGCCCGATCGCCATGTCGGAATAGGCGGAGAAGTCGAAATAGATTTGCAGCGTGAAGCAAACGAGGCCGAGCCAGGCCTGGGCCGCGGAGAGGCTTGCCGCATCGGCGCCGAAGGCAGTGTTGGCGAAATTGCCGACGACGTCGGCGATCAGGAGCTTCTTCCCCATGCCGCGGGCAAAGCGCAGGAAGCCCGCTTTCGCATCCAGCCAGCCGACCGCTTCGGGATCGGCGATCTGCGCCTCCATCTCGTGATATTTGAGGATCGGGCCCGCCAAAAGCTTCGGGAACAGAAACACGAACAGGCAGTAGTCGGAGAAGGTGTGCGCGGGCTTCGTGGTGCCGCGATAGCAATCGACGAGATAGGTGACCTTCTCGAAGACGACGAAGGAGACGCCGATCGGCAGCGCAATGTGCAGGAGGGGAAGCGTCCGGCCGCCGAAGAAGCCCGCGAGCGCGTCGAAATTTCCGATCAGGAAATCAGCATATTTGTAGAAAACCAGAATGCCGAGATTGACGAGAATGCCGGCGACCAGGAGCGGCCGCCGTGCCCATTCGCTCGCCGCAAGCCGTAACGAGATCGCGTAGTCGATGGCGGCGGAGGCGAATACCACCGGCACGAACAGCGGCTCGCCCCAGGTGTAGAAGGCGATGCTGGCGACGATGAGCGCCCATTTCTTCGCGGTCTGTCGATGATTGACGGCGAGATAAAGCGCGTAGAAGGCGGGAAACAGCACCAGCGCGAACAGCGGCTCATGAAACAGCATGCGGGGAGGGGCTCGCGCGTTAAGAGGGCCGTGCCGGATGTGCTTCATTAGCGCAGAGGCTGAAAGGCCGCCATTCGAGGGCGGCGGCCGGAAATATCCGCAAGGATTTCCGTGCGTTGAACGAAAGTCCTCGGAGATTGATTCAGCTTCGACAAGCAGGAGCCGCAAAGCGAAGTGACGTCTGTATTTTCGATCATCTTTGCAATTGCAAACTATTCGCAACTACCTATACTGCCGCCAGGAATGAATTGATGCTGACGCGCCTCCACGTGAAATCTCCTTCGGCGGCAACGGGCTGGCGGCGCGAACGCAGCCGCGCCTCGCTCGCGGAAGTCTATGGCTCGATCCGCACGCGGCCGGCGGGACCGTTCTGGCAAAAGCTTCTCGCCTTTCTCGGGCCGGGCTACCTCGTCGCCACCGGCTACATGGATCCCGGCAATTGGGCGACCTCGCTCGCCGGCGGCTCCAGGTTCGGGTACGGGCTCCTCACCGTCGCGCTGATTTCCAATCTGATGGCGATCCTCCTGCAAGCGCTTTGCGCGCGGCTCGGGATCGCCGCGGGGCGTGATCTCGCGCAGGCCTGCCGCGACGCCTTTCCGCGCGCCATATCCTGGCCGCTGTGGCTGTTCGCGGAAATCGCGATCTGCGCCACGGATCTTGCCGAAGTGATCGGCACCGCGATAGGGCTCAATCTCCTATTCGGCATTCCGCTCGAGCTTGGCGTCTTGATCACCGCGCTCGACGTTCTCCTGATCCTGTTGTTGCAAAATCTCGGCTTCCGTTGGATCGAGGCGCTGATCGTGACGCTCCTGGCAGTGATCGCCCTTTGCTTCGTGATCGAGATTGCGCTGGCGCAACCCGACTGGCGCGCGGTGATCGTGGGTTTCGCGCCGACCACCGAGATCGTGACCAATCCGGACATGCTCTATCTCGCGCTCGGGATCCTCGGCGCGACCGTCATGCCGCACAATCTCTATCTGCACTCGGGCATCGTGCAGACGCGCCGCTTCGGAGAATCGACCGAAGACAGGCGCGAAGCGATTACGCTTGCCACCGTCGATTCCACCATCGCGCTCACCTTCGCGCTCACCATCAACGCCGCGATCCTGATTCTCGCGGCGGCGACCTTCAACAAAGCCGGCCAGACCAACGTCTCCGAGCTTGGCGACATTCACGCGCTGCTCGCGCCGCTTCTCGGCTCGGCGATCGCGCCGACGTTGTTCGGGATCGCGCTCATCTGCTGCGGCCTGAATTCGACGGTGACGGCGACGCTCGCCGGCCAGATCGTGATGGAAGGCTTTCTCGATCTTCGCCTGCCGCCCTGGGCGCGTCGGCTGATCACGCGGGCGATCGCAATCGTGCCAGCGGCGGCGGTCACGATCTGGTACGGCGAAAGCGGCACCGCGAAGCTTCTGATCCTGAGCCAGGTCGTGCTGAGCATCCAGCTTCCCTTTGCCGTGGTGCCGCTCATTCTATTCACGGCCGACAGCCGCAAGATGGGAGCGTTGAAGGCGCCGTTATGGATGACCGCGCTCGCCGCGCTCGCCGCGGCGGCGCTGATCGCATTGAACATCAAGCTCGTGGCCGATTTTATCGCCGGAAGCCTGTGAATATCGCGGTTGGCAGCCGCTGCGGCACTTTGCACGAAAGTCATGGTCCGGCTTTAAGCTGACAAGGTCGCGCTGACGGCCTATGGCCTTTGAGCGGGCAATAGGGGCGGGCATGAAAAGTAGCGCGGCCATAGCGAGAAAGATGCTCGCCTTGGCGTTGGCAATCGCCGCCAACGGTTTTACTGCGCGTGCGGCGCTCGCCGACGATGCCGACGACCGGATGAAGGGCTTTCCCTCGCCCTTGCCGACGATTGCAACCAGCCTGCCCGGCCAGGATTTCCGCAAATCACTCAGCGACCGCGGCATCAATTATGGTTTCGTCTACACCGGCGAAGTGCTTTCGAATACGTCGGGCGGCGTCCGCCGCGGCACGATCTACGAGGATCTCTTAGAAACCTACGTCGCCTTCGACCTCGAAAAGATCGCGGGCCTGAAGGGCCTGAGCTTCTACTCCAACCAGTTCTGGATCAGCGGCACCGGCAACCTCGGGAGTGGTTATGTCGGCGGCATGATCACGATCAGCAACATCGAGGCGTTGCCGACCGGCCGGCTTTCGGAGATATGGTTCCAGCAAAAATTCCTCGACGACAAGCTCAACGTCCGCGTCGGCCAGCTCACGACCGATGCCGAGTTTTTCAACAGCCGCTACTTCACGCTCTTCATCAACAGCGATTGGCCGACGATCACCTCGCAAAACCTGCCGAGCGGCGGGCCCGCCTATCCGCTGTCGACGCCCGGCATCCGCTTCAAATATCAGCCGAACACGGACTGGGTATTTCTCCTCGGTCTTTTCAACGGCGATCCGTCCGGCGTGGGCTTCAGCGCCGTCAACCCGCAGGTGAAAAATCCGCACGGGCTCAATTTTCGCCTGAACGATCCGCCGCTTCTGATCGGCGAAGCCCAGTACAGCTACAATCAACATGCCGGCCTTGCCGGCACGCTGCGGCTCGGCGCCTGGCACCATTTCGGCCATTTCAACGACCAGGAATTCGGCACCGACGGGCTGTCGCTCGCCAATCCCTTGAGCAACGGCATGCCGCGCCAGTTCCTCGGCGATGACGGCATTTACGGCATCATCGATCAGCAGATTTACCGGCCGCCCGGCGCCACTGCCGACAAGGGTATCGCCTTGTTCAGCCGTATTTCGGGGAGCCCGTCGGACCGCAACCTCATCGATTTTTATGCCGATGGCGGCATTGTCTTTAACGGCATGGTCCCCGGCCGGCCGAACGACAATTTCGGCGCCTCCGTCATCTATGCGCATGTCTCAAGCCGCGCGAGCGCGCTCGACCGCGACCAAATTGCGTTCTCCGGCATGCCGTTTCCGATCCGCAATTACGAAATGACGCTCGACTTCACCTATCAGTTCCAGATCCTGCCCGGCTGGACCGTGCAGCCGGATTTCCAATACGTCTTCCATCCGGGCGGCAACATCCCTGATCCGAATGCCGCCTTGCCCACGACCACCATCAAGAACGCGATGATTTTCGGTATCCGCACCGACATCACCTATTGATCGCAGGCGCGGGGGCGCCGGGAAAGCACAACAAAAAGGTTGCGCTTGGTTTCGGGCCGCGCTAGAAAATGAGCAACCAAGAGGTTGCTCATGAACGATCGCATCGAAAAGTCCATCGAGCTCAAGGCGCCGGTTTCCCGCGTCTGGAAGGCGCTCACCGATCATCGCGAATTCGGCGCCTGGTTCCGCGTCAAACTCGACGGGCCGTTCGTGCCCGGCCAGGTTTCGCGCGGGCACATCACCTATCCCGGCTATGAGCAATACAAATGGGAGGCGGTGGTGCAGAAAATGGAACCGGAGCGCTATTTCTCCTTCACCTGGCATCCTTACGCGATCGACCTGAACCGCGATTACTCCAAGGAGTCCTCGACCTTGATCGAGTTCACGCTGGAAAAGACCGCGACGGGAACGCTCCTTCGCTTGGTCGAAACGGGCTTCGACAAGATTCCGGCGGATCGCCGCGCCGAAGCGTTCCGCATGAACGAGCAAGGGTGGGGAATGCAAATGCAAAACATCGCCAATCATCTCGACCATGCGGCATAGCGAGCTTCGCGCGCTGAAGACGCGCGCATCGGTCTTCGCCGCGCTCGGCGACGAGACGCGGCTCTCCATTCTCGCGAAGCTCGGCCGCGGCGAGCGGCAGTCGATCGCGCGGCTCACCGCCGGCACGCGCCTCACGCGGCAGGCGGTGACGAAGCATCTTCGCGTGCTGGCCCATGCCGGCGTCGTGCGCAGCGTTCGCGCGGGGCGCGAGAGCCTGTTCGAGCTGGAGCCGCGGCCGCTCGAGGAGCTGCGCGATTTTCTCGATCAGGTCTCGAGGCAATGGGACGTGGCGCTCGCGCGATTGAAAGCGCACGTCGAGGATTAGCGTATTTAGGCGTCAGCCCGCTGCCAGCCGTCGGGCGAAAGCCGCTCCTGCGGCAGGAAGCGGCGCTTGTAATCCATCTTCGGCGAACCCTTGACCCAATAACCGAGATAGACGTGCGGCAGCCCGAGCCGCTGCGCGCGCGCGATGTGGTCGAGGATGAGATACGTTCCGAGCGAGCGGCCGCGGATTTCCGGATCGTAGAACGAGTAAACCATGGAGAGCCCGTCGGCGAGCACGTCGGTGAGCGCGACCGCGAGCAACGGCCCGTCGCCGCGGCCGGTCAGGGTCGAGTCGGGCCCGCGACGACGATATTCGATGAGCTTTGTATGCACGTGGCTGTCCTCGACCATCATCGAATAGTCGAGCACCGTCATGTCGACCATGCCGCCATCGGCGTGGCGCGCGTCGAGATAGGCGCGGAAGAGCGAATATTGCTCGGCCGTCGGGCCCGGCGTGCGGGCGTGGCCGATGAGGTCCTCGTTCAACGCGCTCACGCGGCGGAAGGCGCGGGAAGGCTGAAATTCCTGCGCGAGCACCCGCACGGAAACGCAGGCGCGGCAGGCCTCGCAGGCCGGACGGTAGGCGATCGATTGCGAGCGGCGGAAGCCGCCTTGCGTCAGAATGTCGTTGATTTCGCCCGCGCGCTCGCCGACGAGGTGGGTGAACACCTTGCGCTCCTGCTTGCCCGGCAAATACGGGCAGGCGGAAGGGCTCGTCAGAAAAAATTGCGGGGTGTCGCGCGGTTGCTGGGTCACGGTCGTTCAACGCCCGGCGGATAAAACCAGATTCTCTATCCCAAGCATTGCGCGCAATTTTGTGTTCGTCAAAGGCGAATCTAAGTCGATCGCTAAACTTTTCCAGGCCGCCTCAGTGCTGCGGCGCGGGAAGCGTTGTTGATCATCACCGTGCCCGTTAAAAAGTCATGCAAGAGCCGGTGCTGGCGATTGACGAGGCCGACCAGCAGAACAAACGGCGACAATGCGCTCACCGAAACCCAGAAAAAGATCGCATGCACGGCGCCGAGCAGAAAATACATCCGGCCGCCGTACCAGGTGCGCAATTCCAGTTCCATCACGCGCATTCCGAGCGTCGCCGATTGCGGCGCCGCGAGGGTGAGCCCGACATAGAGAATCGCCCAGATCACGAACACGGGCGACAGCGTCCAGAACAGGAACCAGCCGAGCCCGAACGTGACGAGGCCGAAAATGAAAATAAACAGCGCCAGGAGAATGATCGGCCCCACGATCAGCGCCACATCGATGAAAAAAGCGACGACGCGGCGCGGCAACACCCCCTCGAAGCATTCGGGGTTCTTGTCGGGATCGTAGGCGTCGGGCTTCGGCTCGCCGTTCATGCCGGCGCGTGGAAGTTCGAACATGCGCGGTCCCTCGACTTCTCCGCGCTAGACTAGACGAAAGCCCGGTCAACGCACAGGGCGGCACGCGGCATTCGTGACCAATTGCCGCGCGAAATAGGCGGCAAAGGGGCGAACCTTATCGCGCGGGTATCGTTAAAGCCGTGATCGGCTTTCCCGCGGGAGGTTTGCGATGAAACCGTTTGTACCTTCGAAGCGCGAGCTTGTCCGCGCCGCCGGAATTGCGGGCATGGGCCTTGTGGCGGCATCCTTTGGTGGTCCGGCGCTGAGTGAAGACGCAAAGGAAGAAGTCACGCCACCCGAAGACCTCATGCGCGAGCACGGCGTCCTCGACCGGGCGCTTCTCCTCTACGAGGAGGCGATCCGCAAGTTTTCGGCAAAGGAGGATTTCAATCCGGCGCTGGTGACGCAGTCCGCCGAGATCATCCGCGATTTCATCAACAACTATCACGAAAAATCAGAAGAAGAGCACGTGTTCCCGCGCTTCCGGAAAGCGGGAAAGATGGTCGATCTCGTCGACGCGCTGCAACGGCAGCACAACGCCGGGCGGCAGGTGACGGCGACCATTCTCGCGCTCGCCCCCGAAAGCCGACAGGAGGACGGCAGCCGTCCGCAACTAGTGGGCGCGATGCAATCGTTCATAACCATGTACCGGCCGCACGCGGCGCGCGAGGACACCGATCTCTTTCCGCAGTTGCGCGACGTCGTCTCGTCGAACGAGTTCGATTCGATGGCCGAGGAATTCGAGAAGAAAGAGCACGAGCTCTTCGGCGAGGACGGTTTCGAAAAGACGGCGCAGAGGGTCGCGGTCCTCGAGATGACAATGGGAATTCACGATCTCAATAAATTCACGCCGCGCTGAAGCCTCGCCGATTCGACGAGCTTCCTACCCTTTCGGATAGGACTGCTGTACCAACGTATTTGGGAAGTTCGTTAGGGAGTTTGTCCTAATTTCCTCGCGGCAAGAAATCCTGACTTGTCTCCTGATGAACTGCCCCCGGCGCACCACCGCCGGGGGTTTTCGTTTGAGCGCTCAGCCCTCGCGCGCGAGTTTCTCGGCGGCGCGCGGCGCAAAATAAGTCAGGATGGCGTCGGCGCCCGCGCGTTTGAATGCAAGCAACGTCTCCATCATCGCCTTGTCGCCGTCGATCCAGCCCGCGCGCGCCGCGCCCTCGATCATCGCGTATTCGCCCGACACCTGATAAACGAGCGTCGGCATGCCGAAGGCCTCGCGCACGCGCCAAAGAATGTCGAGATAGGGAAGGCCGGGTTTCACCATCACCATGTCGGCGCCTTCGTCGATGTCGAGCTTTACCTCGCGCAGCGCCTCGTCGCCATTGGCGAAATCCATCTGATAAGTGCGCTTGTCGCCCTTGAGTGTGGCGTTCGAGCCGACGGCGTCGCGGAAGGGACCGTAAAAGGCCGAGGCATATTTCGCGGAATAGGCGAGGATCTGCACGTCGCCGAAACCTTTGTTGTCGAGCGCGCGGCGAATGGCGCCGACGCGGCCGTCCATCATGTCGGAGGGCGCCACCACATCGGCGCCGGCGGCGGCCAGCACCAGCGCCTGCTGCGCGAGCACATGCACCGTCTCGTCATTGACGATCTCGCCGTCGATGAGAATCCCGTCATGGCCGTGGCTCGTATAGGGATCGAGCGCGACATCGGCGGCAAGCCCGATTTCCGGAAATTCTTTCTTGATCGCGGTGAGCGCGCGGCAGACGAGGTTGTCTTCGTTCAGTGCCTCGGAGCCGCGCTCGTCGCGCTGCTTCGGGTCGGTGTTGGGAAAGAGCGCGAGCGCAGGAATTTTCAGCTTCAGCGCGCGCCCGGCCTCGCGCACGGCCTCGTCGACCGAGAGCCGCTCGACACCGGGCATGGAGGCGACCGGCTCGCGGGTCTTCGTGCCTTCGCAGATGAAGAGCGGCCAGATAAGGTCGTCGGCCGTCAGCGCGTTCTCGCGCACGAGCCGGCGCGACCAATCGCTCTTGCGGTTGCGGCGCGGGCGGATCTTGAGGTCGAGCTTGTATTTCGCGGCACTCGCCGCTTTCGGATCGGGCGGGGTGAAGCGGTCGACCGGGCGGTCGCTGCGGCTGAAAATCGACATGACCAATCTTATCGCGTTGATGGCGGCGAAGCGAGTGGGGAGGGTGGCTGTCGCGGCGCGAGGTTAAGGCGCGTCGATCGGCGGGATTTTCACGCGCGCCCATTGATCGAGCGCCGAGTCGGCGCGATATATAACGTCACGTTCGACGCACGCGTTGCCGATGCAAGCAAAAGATTTTCCGGCGCGGAGATAATCATGGGTTCGCTCATTCTTCTCGATCTCATGGGCGGAGTGGCGCTTCTGCTCTGGGGCCTGCACATGGTCCAGAGCGGCATCTTGCGCGCGTTCGGCGCGGATCTGCGGCATGTGCTGTCGAAAGCCTTCGGCAACCGCTTCGCCGCCTTCGCCGCCGGGCTTGGCCTCACCGCCATCCTGCAAAGCAGCACGGCGACGGCGCTGATGACCGCTTCCTTCACCGCCGACGGCATCGTCGGGCTGGTGCCGGCGCTTGCCATCATGCTCGGCGCCAATGTCGGAACGACCCTCATTGTGCAGGTGCTGTCGTTCAACATGGCGGCGCTGGCGCCGGTGCTGTTCGTGATCGGCCTCATCGCGTTCAGGAGCGGCGCCGGCACGCGTTTCCGCGATCTCGGCCGGGTGGCGATCGGCCTCGGCTTGATGCTGCTCGCGTTGCACATCCTGCTCGACAGTCTGGCGCCGGCCGAGCATGCGCCGAGCGTTCGCGCGTTGCTGAACGCGCTCACCGGCGACCCGGTGCTCTGTATTTTGATCGCGGCGGCGCTCACCTGGCTCGCGCATTCGAGCGTGGCGACGGTGCTCCTCACCATGTCGCTTGCGTATTCGCATTTCATCGCGCCGGTCTCGGCGCTCGCGCTCGTGCTCGGCGCCAATCTCGGCAGCGCGTTAAACCCGCTTTTCGAAGGCGGCCATCGCGACGATCTCGCAAGCTACCGGCTGCCGGCGGGCAATCTCTTCAACCGGCTGGTGGGCGTCGCGCTCGCGCTGCCGTTCCTGCAGCCGATTGCCAACGCCATGCAGAGTTTCCAGCCGGACCTCGCGAAGATGACCGCCGAGTTCCATATCGCCTTCAACGTGGCGCTCGCGCTTCTCTTCATCGGCGTCCTCGACGGGCTCGCCGCGCTTTTGGCGAAAGTATTTCCGGCGCGCGCGCTCGCCGCCGATCCTTCGGCGCCGCGCTATCTCGACGAGACGGCGCTTGCGACCCCGTCACTCGCGCTCGCCGATGCCGCGCGCGAAACGTTGCACATGGGCGATATTGTCGAGGCGATGCTGCAGAAGATCATGACTGCGCTGATGACCAACGACCGCGCGCTCGTCAACGAAGTTTCGCGCATGGACAATGCGGTCGACCGGCTCGATGAGGCGATCAAGCTTTACATCACCAAGGTCACGCGCGGCAGCCTCGACGAGCGCGAAAGCCGCCGCGCCACGGAAATCATCTCGTTCGCGATCAACCTCGAGCATATCGGCGACATCGTCGACAAAAACCTCTGCGAGCTCGCGGCGAAGAAGATCAAGCGCAAGTATCAGTTTTCGAGCGAGGGCGCGGCGGAGCTGGCCGCCTTCCACAAGCGCGTTCTCGAAAGCCTGCGGATCGCTTTTGGCGTGTTCATGTCGGGGGACGTGGCCGAAGCAAGGAAGCTGATCGCCGAGAAGGCGGAATTGCGCAGCGCCGAGCTCGCCGCCACCGAGCAGCACCTCGAACGGTTGCGCGAAGGCCGGCCGGAGACGCTGGAGACGACGTCGCTGCACCTCGACGTGCTGCGCGACCTCAAGCGCATCCACTCGCATATCACTTCGGTGGCGTATCCGGTGCTCGACGCGACGGGAGAGGCGCCGGCCGCCGCCGAGGAGGAAAAGCCGGTTCCGCTCTCCGTGCCGGGAACGAAACCAGCGCGCTGACGTTCGTCCGGGCGTTCGGGCCGGCCGAAAAAGCTCGCCGCTTTGTCGCCCGCCGCGTTGACGGCTTTCCGGCGCTCTGCCTAATGCTTTAGGCGGGAGAACGCCCGTGGACTTCGAGCTTTCCGAAGAGCAGCGCGCCTTTCAGGCAACGGCCCGCCAGTTCGCGCGCGAGGAATTCGCGCCGCGCGCCAAGGAATGGGACGAGAAATACATTTTTCCGATCGACTCGCTGCGCAAGGCCGCGAGCCTCGGCTTCGGCGGCATGTATGTGCGCGAGGACGTGGGCGGCGCCAGCCTCTCGCGCCTCGATGCCGCGATCATCTTCGAGGAGCTGGCGCAGGGCTGCACCTCGACCGCCGCCTATATGTCGATCCACAACATGGCGACGTGGATGATCGACGGCTTCGGCGGCGAGGAACAGCGCAAGCGCTTCCTGCCGAAGCTCTGCTCGATGGAGCATTGCGCGAGCTATTGCCTCACCGAGCCCGAAGCCGGCTCCGACGCCGGCAATCTGAAAACGAGCGCGCGCCGCGACGGCGAGCATTACGTGTTGAACGGGAGCAAGGCTTTCATCTCCGGCGCCGGCAACTCGCACATCTATGTCTGCATGGTGCGCACGGGCGGCCCGGGGCCGTCCGGCATTTCCTGCATCGTGGTGGAGAAGGGAACGCCCGGCCTTTCCTTCGGCAAGCAGGAGGTGAAGCTCGGCTGGCACTCGCAGCCGACGGCGATGGTCATCTTCGAGAATTGCCGCGTGCCGGTGGAGAACCGCATCGGACCGGAGGGCATCGGCTTCAAGGTCGCGATGGCCGGCCTCGACGGCGGCCGCCTTAACATCGGCGCCTGCTCGCTCGGCGGCGCGCAATTCTGCCTCGACCGCACCCTCGATTATATGCGCGAGCGCAAGCAATTCGGCGCGCGCCTCGCGGACTTCCAGGCGCTGCGCTTTCAGGTCGCCGACTACGCCACCGAGCTGGAGGCGGCGCGGCTCCTGTTGTGGAAGGCGGCGATGAAGGTCGAGGCCAAGGCGCCGGAGGCGACGCGCTACGCTTCGATGGCGAAGCGCCGCGCCACCGATGTCGGTTTCGAGATCGTCAATGGCTGCCTGCAATTGCACGGCGGCTACGGTTTTCTGCGCGATTTTCCGATCGAGCGCGTGATGCGCGATTTGCGCGTGCACCAGATTCTCGAAGGCACCAACGAAATCATGCGCGTGATCGTGAGCCGCGACTTGCTGGGGAATTAGGAGCAACCATGATCATCGGCGGCCTTGCTTTTGCCGCGGCCACGGCTTTTGCCGCGGCCGCCGTTTACGTCAACTTCGCCGAGCAGCCGGCGCGGCTCGCGCTCGATCATAAGCCCATGCTCGTGCAGTGGCAGGAGAGCTACAAGCGGGCGGCGATCATGCAGGCGAGCCTCGCGCTCGTCGCCTGCGTGCTCGGGGTCGTCGCCTATTTCATCAGCCACGACTGGCGCTGGCTCGTGGGAGCGGCGCTCAGCATCGCCTCCTGGCCGTGGACCTTGGTCGTCATCAAGCCGGTCAATGACGCGCTCATGACCACGGCGGCGAACGCCGCCAACAAGAAAACGCGCGAGCTTGTCGAGCGATGGGGCGGGCTGCACGCGGTGAGGAGCGCGCTCGGCCTTGCCGCCGCCTGGTTTATCTGTGGGCGCTGAATTGATCGCGCATGCAGGCTGAGCCGGAAATCCTCTTCGACCGCAAGGGCGCGGCGGGCATCGTCACGCTCAACCGGCCGGCGGCGCTGAACGCGATCACGCACAATATGGTGCGGCTGCTTGCCGCCACGCTCGACGCCTGGAAGAACGACGATGCCGTCACCCGCATCGTCATCCGCGCCAATGGGCGCGCCTTCTCCGCCGGCGGGGATTTGCGCGAAGTGACCGAATGGGGCCGCGCCGGGCGCTATGCCGATGCGCTCGTGTTCTGGCGCGAGGAGTATCTCCTCAATGCCGCGATCAAGCGCTACCCGAAGCCGTACGTGGCGCTCGTCGACGGCATTGCCATGGGCGGCGGCGTCGGCGTGTCGGTGCACGGCTCGCATCGCGTGGCAGGCGACCGCTTCCAGTTCGCCATGCCCGAGGTCGGCATCGGCTTCTTTCCCGACATCGGCGCCACCTGGTTCCTGCCGCGGTTCAAAGGCGAGACCGGCACCTATTGCGCGCTCACCGGCGAGCGCCTGCGCGCGGCGGATGGCGTTGCCGCCGGCGCCGCGACCCATCGCGTGCGCTCGGAGCGCTTTCCCGATCTCGTGGAGGCGCTTTGCGGCGACATTTCCGTGGACGCCACGCTCGCGGCCTTTGCCGAGCCCGCGGGCGAAGGGGAGGTGATCGCCAAGCGCCCGCTGATCGACCGCCTGTTCGCGGGCGGAAGCATCGAGGAGATTCTCGCTTCGCTCGACGGCGCGGCGAAGGCGGGCGGCGGTGACGCCGAATGGGCCGCCAAGCTTGCCGCCACCGTTCGCTCAAAATCGCCCACGAGTCTCAGGATCGCGCTAGAACAGGTGCGGCGGGGCAAGAACTGGACGTTCGAGGAATGCATGCGAGCTGAATTCCGCATCGTGTCGCGCATCATCCGCGAGCCCGATTTCTACGAAGGCGTGCGCGCGGTGATCATCGACAAGGACGATTCACCGCGCTGGAAGCCGGCGGCGCTTTCCGAGGTGAGCCCCGCGATGGTGGAAGCGCATTTCGCGCCGCTTTCCGAGGAGCTGCCGCTGTGAAAGCGTCCGATTCCGCCCACGCCAAGGCGCCAGAGAAACTCCCGGACATCGGGCAGGACATCGCCAATCCGGCCGTGGCCGATGCGCCGATCGGGCCGGATTCCGTCGAGATCAAGCCATGGCAATCGCGGCTCATCCTGTTTCAGCGCGCGGCCGGCGGATTCATGATCGTCAAGGGCCTGATCCACTGGAGCGTGCTGTTCATGGGGCCCGCCTTCTATGCGCTTTCGATCGAAGCGCGGTCGGCAACCGTGTTCTTCGCGGTGATCGACCTCGTGGCCGGCGTCTCGCTGTGGCTGGGCTCGACCTGGGGCGCCTCGGTGTGGCTGTTCGCGGTCGCCTCGCAAGTGATGTCCGGGCTTTTGTTCGTCCGGCTCACCGGCCTGATGATCGCGCTGACAATTTTCGAAATCGCGCTGGTCGTATTCTATATCGCGGTGCGCCTGATGGCCTCGCGCGAGCAACAGGACTGAACGGGGAGAAAAGCCATGGCGAAGATCGGCTTCATCGGGCTCGGCAATATGGGCTTGCCCATGGCCCTCAATCTCGTGAAGGCGGGCCACAAGGTTGCCGGCAACGATGTGAGCCCGAAGGGCATGGAGGCGCTCGCGGCCGCGGGCGGCGAGGCCGCGAAATCGCTCGCCGATATCGCGGGCGCCGAAGCCGTCGTCACGATGCTGCCGGCGGGCCAGCACGTGCGCGAGGTTTATCTCGGCGCCAACGGCATTCTCGCCAAGGCGAAGCCGGACACGCTCTTCATCGATTCTTCCACCATCGACGTTGCCACCGCGCGGGCGGTCGCGGCGGAAGCCGCGAAAAAGGGAATGCCCATGGTCGATGCGCCGGTCTCCGGCGGCGTCGGCGGCGCGCAAGGCGGAACCCTCACTTTCATGGTCGGCGGGCCGGATGCGGCGTTCGAAAAGGCCAAGCCCATCCTCGAAAAAATGGGCAAGACCATCGTGCATGCGGGAGCGGCGGGCGCCGGGCAAGCAGCGAAGATCTGCAACAACATGATCCTCGGCGTCTCGATGATCGCGGTATCGGAAGCCTTTGTGCTCGCCGAGAAGCTCGGCCTCGACAAGCAAAAGCTCTTCGACATCTCGTCGAAGTCCTCGGGCCAATGCTGGTCGATGACGAGCTACTGCCCGGTGCCGGGTCCGGTGCCGACGTCGCCGGCGAACCGCGACTATCAGGCGGGCTTCACGGCGGCGATGATGCTGAAGGATTTGAAGCTCGCCGAGGAAGCGGCGAAAGCCGCGGGCGCCCACACGCCGCTCGGCCACGGGGCGGCGGAGATTTATCAGCGCTATGTGGGAAGCGGCGAGGGCGGCCGCGATTTTTCCGGCATCATCCGCTTCATCCGCGGGAACTGAGGCGCGGCCTGCGCCCGGATACGCAAAACTAACGCTCTTTGCACGCTTGTTCCGCAATGAGGCGGCCGTCTCTCGTTTCGGGACAATTAACGGCGGCAAGACCTACTCCTGCGTGCCGTCAACCGATCATCAATCCTCTTCAGTGAGGAAGAATTTATCTTCCAATTTAAAGCTTCCTTTGCGCGTGTTCGATACAAAGGCGCACGAAGAGCGGGGAAAAATACCCGCCGTCACAGGGAATTTTGTGAGGCGTCAAATGAAAAATCTCGCGCGCGCGGCGGAAGCCGCCATGCCCGAAGGCCGTCAGCACGAAGAGCTGAAAGCGCCTTATCTTGAAGCCCTGACTCTCGTCGAGCGCCTGCACCGCAGGCTCCTTGATGTGATCAAGGACGAATTCGACCGCCGGGGACGGTCGGACATCAACAGCGTGCAGGCGCTGTTGCTGTTCAATATCGGCGACTCGGAGCTGACCGCCGGCGAGCTGCGCTCGCGCGGCTACTATCTCGGCTCCAACGTCTCCTACAACCTCAAGAAGCTCGTGGAGATGGGCTATCTGCATCACTCGCGTTCGCGGGTGGACCGCCGCTCGGTGCGCATCAGCCTCACCGACAAGGGCACGGAAGTGCAGAAGATCGTCGAGGAGCTTTACCAGAAGCACGTCCGCACCATCGAGCAGGTGGGCGGCATCGGCACCGGCGACCTGCAGGTCCTGAACAAGGCCTTGCAGCGGCTCGAGCGGTTCTGGACCGATCAGATTCTCTATCGCTTGTGAGGAAACGCTAAACCAAGGAAAGAGGCCCGGCGAAAACCGGGCTTCTTTTTTTGCCCTTTGCGTTGCGGCCTGCCTTCGCCCCGCCATACAATCGCCGCCTGCGGGCGACGCCTTTTTGGCGCCGTCTTTGTTGCCGCTAATTCGCTCGCCGGCGGCCTCCGGAACTCTGGTTCTGGAACCAGGCTTTGTCCGGCGAGTTGAGTGGATGCGGGTGCGTTTGAGGGTAGCGATGCGCCTCGTTCGCGTTCTCGTCATGGCCGCCGCCGTGGTTTTCGCGGGCTCCGCGCGCGCCGAAATCTCCATCACCGTCGACAAGAGCGCCCAGCGCATGACCGTGAAGCGCGACGGCGTGCTGCTCTACAATTGGCCGGTCTCCACCGGTCGCCGCGGCTACGCCACGCCCACGGGCGCGTTCACCGCTTTTCGCATGGAGCCCGACCACTTCTCGAAGGAGTGGGACGATGCGCCGATGCCGTATTCGATTTTCTTCACCAAGATCGGCCACGCCATCCACGGCACCAATGACGCGCAGCATCTCGGCAGCCCCGTGAGCCACGGCTGCGTGCGGCTGTCGGTGGCCAATGCCGAAACGCTCTACGGCCTCGTGCAGCAAGACGGCGTCCTCCACACCAAGGTCACGCTCGTCGGCAGCGAAGAGGTGGCGCTCGCCCGCGCCCCGGCCTCGCGCCCGAACAACAATCTCGCGCGCACGCAGCCGCAGCAGCAGGCACAGCCGCAGCCGCAACAATTGCCGCGCGCGCCCGATCCGAATGCGGAAGCGAATTCCGGCTATGACGGGCGCTATGATCAAAACGGCGGGCCGCCCGACCGGCGCTACATCGATCCGCGCGCCCAGCAATATCCGCAGCCGGATGATTATCGCGGGCGTTACGACGCCAATCGCGACGATTATTACGGACGGCAGCAACAGCAATATGCGGGGCCGCAATCCCCGCAATATCCGCAGTACCGGCAGCCGCAATATGTCGAGCCGCAATATTCGCCGCCACCGCCGCCGCGGCAGCCGCTGCCCTACGGCTATCCGCCCTATCCGGGCGGTTACGGCTATCCGCCGGGCTATGGAAGGTACGATTGAAGCGGGGCGCGCTTAGAACCGCGCGCTCGCGGCCGCTTTCGCCGGAGTAAATCTCTCGCCTGCCTTCGCGAGCCACGGGCTCCACGGCTCGGGCGGCGCCAGTTCCTTGCTCACGCTGACCGGCAGGATGCGGCTGCCCTCGATGCGGCCGATGACCACGGGCTTGTGCAGGTGATGGTTGGTGGCGTCGAGCTTCACCGTGAAACCGGTGAGGCCCTTCACCGCGCGGCCGCCAAGGGCCGCCCGCACTTTGTTCACGTCCATGGTGCCGGCGGCGGTCACCGCTTCGGACCAGAGCTTGAAGCCGATATAGGTCGCTTCCATCGCGTCGTTGACGATCGCCTGCGCGCCGGCGAAGGCCCGCCAGCGCGCGATGAAATCATGGTTCTCGGGCGTATCGAGACTTTGCAGATAATTCCAGGCGACGAGATGGCCGTCGATGGAGGCGGTGGCGAGCGCCGATAGCTCTGCCTCGCCGATGGAGAGCGCCATCACCGGCATTGTCTGCGGCTTCACGCCGGCGCGCGCAAGCTCGCGAAAGAAGGGAACGTTGGCGTCGCCGCTCACGGTTGAGACGATCGCGGCCTCGCCGTTCTCGCCGAATTCCTCGATTGCTTCCGCCACCTTCTTCCATTCGTCGCCGCCGAAGGGCACGTAGCGTTCATCCACCGCTTCGCCGGCAATGCCTTTCGCCGCGAGATAGCCGCGGATGATCGCGTTCGTCGTGCGCGGATAGATGTAATCGGTGCCGACGAGGAAGAAGCGGCTTCGGCCCGTGCCGATGAGATAGTCGACGGCGGGCAGCGCCTGCTGGCGCGGCGTGCCGCCGGTGTAGAAGATGCAGGAGGATTCCTCCTCGCCCTCGTACTGGCTCGGATAAAAGAGGAGCCCGTTCTCCTTTTCCACCACCGGCAGGACCTGCTTGCGCGAGGCCGAGGTCCAGCAGCCGAAGATCGCGGCGACCTTGTGCTCGATGAGCATCGCGCGCGCCTGCTCGGCGTAGACCTTCCAGTCCGAGCGCGGGTTCATAATCACCGCCTCGAGCGGCCGGCCGAGGAGGCCGCCGCGGGCGTTCGTTTCCTCGATCAGCATGACGAGGAGGCGCTGCAACGGCCGCTCGCTCGCCGTCATGGTGCCGGAGAGCGAATGCAGAATGCCGATGCGAATGGCGCCGTGATCGAGGTCGGCGAAATAGCGGCCGACGGCGTCGACGAGCCATTCGGAGCGGTCGAGCAAATGCTCCGCGGTCATGCGCACGGCTTCGCCGGCTTCCTCGACCTGCTCGATGGCGCCGCCGATGTCGGGAAGCGCGTCGCTCACCTTGCCGGCAACGTCGCCGGCGCGGTCGCCGATCAGGCGCAGCTCGCTCGCCTGCTGCTCGAGCGTCGCGATGATCGACTTGCCGGTGTCGCTCGTCGCCCGCACGCTTCGCGACACGGCGACGATCGCGGCGGCGGTTTCATCGACCGCCGACTGGATGCCGTGGATCTGGGCGCCGATGTCGCCGGCGGCCTTGGCGGTCTGCGCCGCGAGCATCTTCACTTCGCTGGCGACGACCGCGAAGCCGCGGCCGGCTTCACCCGCGCGCGCGGATTCGATGGTGGCGTTGAGCGCAAGGAGCGAGGTCTGCGCGGCGATCTGCTCGATCAGCCTGGTGACCTCGCCGATGCGCTCGGCCGCGGCCGCGAGCCCGCGCACGGTGTGATCGACGCGCGCGAGATCGCCCGCCGTGTGCTCGGCGGCGTCCTTGGCGGCGGCGAGCTGATCGCCGGAGCGGCCGATGAGGTCGAGCACTTCGTTGGCGGCGGTGGCGACCGTGCCGATGTCGCGCGCGGCGGCGGTGGCGGTGGTGGTCGCGGTGGCGACCTGCTCGCGCATGTTCTTGTTGCGCGCGGCAAGCTCGCCCGCGGTCACGCGGATCTCTTCGCCGGCGGCGGAAAACGAGTTCAGTACGTCGTTCACCGCCTGCTGGAAGCGGTGGGTGAAGAAGACGCGCCCCGACTGGCGGAGCCGGCTTTCTTCCTCGCGGCTCCGCTGGTCGACCGCGACCGCGTCGGCTTCAACGAGGGCGTTGCGGATCGATTCCGTTGCCGTCGCGATGCTGCGGGTGACGCCGGCGTTTTGCGCTGGCAGCGCCGCGAAGCGGTCGCCGGCGGCGATGTCCTCGATCGTGCTCGCGATCGCGCGCAGGCGGCGCTCGACCAGGAAGGAGGCGCAGAGCGAAAGCGCAATGCCCACCGCCAGGCCGATGCGGAAGTCGGCGGAATAGGCGGTGACGAAGCCGGTGGCGGCGCTGGCGACAATGGTCGGCAGCACGATCCACATAGCGGGGACCTGCCTGCCAAACGGGCGCGCCATGACGAAAAGCTCCGGGAGAATCGGCCTCGATCGCTATCAGACTCTCGAACGCTGATTCTCAAAAGCCCGAATTTTGTGCGATGACAGAGTCTTAACTATGCATTCCGCAAAGCGGACCGCGCGCGTTGCGTCACGCGGGTGACAAGCCCATGATGCGCCAGCGAGTCGCACGCGAGGCCCTCATGACCGGCGTCGTCACCGGAAAGGCCAAGGCAGGCGAAGTCATCATCGAAATGCGCCCCGTGGGGGCGGCGGTCCGGGTGGCGGCGGTCGATGTCGCAACCGGCACCGAGGTCGTCGTCTTTGGCCCGGCCACCACGCCGCCGCGGGCGCTCGAGGAACTCGCGGTCGCGAAGCTCAAGCGCAAACTCTCCACCGATAGCGGTCGTTAGGGGCGGGATACGCTTCATTTTGGGGTTCCGGTATGCTATCCGGCCCATGACGGTCGGCCGCGGGCGGGCGGACCGACTTCAAAGAATGGAGCCGATCATGGCCGTGACCCGCGTCACGAAGGATCGTGACGCTTCCGAACGCTTCTTCTCGGCGGGCGTCGAGGAGGCGGACCCCGAGGTGTTCGCCGCCATTCAGGGCGAGCTCGGCCGGCAGCAGAACCAGATCGAGCTGATCGCCTCCGAGAACATCGTCTCGCGCGCGGTGCTGGAAGCGCAGGGATCGGTGCTCACCAACAAATATGCCGAGGGTTATCCGGGCAAGCGCTATTACGGCGGCTGCGAATGGGTCGATGTGGTCGAGCGGCTCGCGATCGAGCGGGCGAAGAAGCTCTTCGGCTGCGGCTTCGCGAACGTGCAGCCGCATTCGGGAAGCCAGGCCAACCAGGCCGCCTTCATGGCGACGATGCAGCCGGGCGACACCTACATGGGCCTCAACCTCGCGGCCGGCGGCCATCTCACCCACGGCTCGCCCGTCAACCTGTCGGGCAAATGGTTCAAGCCCGTGCCCTATGGCGTCAAGCGCGACGACCAGCGCATCGACTATGACGAGGTCGAGAAGCTCGCGCACGCGACGAAGCCGAAAGTGATCATCGCCGGCGGCTCCGCCTATCCGCGCGTGATCGACTTCGCGCGCTACCGCAAGATCGCGGATTCCGTCGGCGCGATCTTCATGGTCGACATGGCGCATTTCGCCGGCCTTGTCGCCGGCGGCGTGCATCCGAGCCCGTTCCCGCACGCGCATGTCGTCACCGCCACCACGCACAAAACTCTGCGCGGGCCGCGCGGCGGCCTCGTGCTCACCAATGACGAGGAGCTGGCGAAAAAGATCAACTCCGCCGTGTTCCCCGGCTTGCAGGGCGGGCCGCTGATGCATGTGATCGCGGCGAAGGCCGTGGCCTTCGGCGAGGCGCTCACGACCGATTACAAGCTCTATGTGAGGAGCGTCGTCGAGAACGCCAAGGCGCTCGCCGAGAACCTCCGCGGCCACGGCTTCGCCATCGTCTCCGGCGGCACCGACACGCATCTGATGCTCGTCGATCTCCGGCCGAAGCGCCTCACCGGCGACGTCGCCGAGGAGGCGCTCGAGCGCGCGAGCATCACCACCAACAAGAACGGCATTCCGTTCGATCCCGAAAAGCCGACCGTGACCTCCGGCATCCGGCTTGGCTCGCCCGCCTGCACCACGCGCGGCTTCGGGGTGAAGGAATTCCAGGAGGTCGGCAATTTCATCGCCGAGGTATTGAACGTGCTGTCGCAAAAGGGCGCCAAGGCCGACGCGCTGGTCGAAGGCGCCGTCCGCGACAAGGTGAAGGCGTTGCTCGCGCGCTTTCCGATCTATCGCTGAGCGCGCCATGCGGTGTCCCTATTGCGGCACGCTCGACACGCAGGTGAAGGACTCGCGGCCGACCGAGGATTCGGTGGCGATCCGGCGGCGGCGCATTTGCCCGTCCTGCGGCGGCCGCTTCACCACTTTCGAGCGCGTGCAGTTGCGCGAACTCGTCGTCGTCAAACGCAACGGGCGGCGCATTCCGTTCGATCGCGACAAGCTCGCGCGCTCGGTCGAGGTGGCGCTGCGCAAGCGGCCGGTCGATCCCGAGCGGGTCGAGCGCATGGTTTCGGGCATCGTGCGGCGATTGGAGAGCACGGGCGAGAACGAGGTCGCCTCGTCCATGATCGGCGAATTGGTGATGGAGGGGCTGAAGCAGCTCGACGACGTCGCCTATGTGCGCTTCGCCTCGGTCTATCGCAATTTCCGCGAGCCGAAGGATTTCGAGAAAGTGCTCGATGAGCTTACGCCGGAGCCCGAGCGCGCAAAGGGCTCGGGATGAGCATGGCGCTGCGCGCCGCGGCTTCGCCCGCAGGCGCAGAAACGTGGGACGAGCGGCTGATGGCGGCCGCGCTCTCGATCGGGCGGAGAAATCTCGGCCAGACCTTTCCCAATCCCGCGGTCGGCGCGCTCGTCGTGCGCTGGCAGGGGAGCGAACCCATTGTCGCCGGCCGCGGCTTCACCGCCCGCGGCGGCCGTCCGCACGCGGAAGCCGAAGCGCTCGCGCGCGCGGGCGCCGACGCGAAGGGTGCTTCGATCTACGTGACGCTCGAGCCCTGCGTGCCGCATGGCCGCGGCGAGCCCTGCACCGACATGATCATCAAGTCGGGAATTTCGCGCGCCGTGATCGCGCTCGAAGATCCCAATCCCGGCACCGGCGGCCGTGGGGTGGCGCGCCTCCGCGAAGCGGGCGTCGCGGTGACGGTGGGGCCGGGCGAAGCGGAAGCGCGCCGCGCGCATGCCGGCCACATCCGCCGCATGCGCGATAGCCGCGCGCATCTGATCCTGAAGCTCGCGGTTTCCGCCGACGGCAAGACGGGGCTCGCGGGCAGGAAGCCCGTCGGCATTTCCTGCGAAGCCTCGCGCGCCGAAGCGCACATGTTGCGGGCGACTTCCGATGCGGTGCTCGTCGGCGTCGGCACGGTGCTCGCCGACGATCCGATGCTGAATTGCCGCCTGCCGGGCATGGCCGACCGCTCGCCGATCCGCATCGTGCTCGACGGGCATCTGCGCACGCCGCTTGCGTCGCGGCTCGTGCAAACCGCGCGCGAAATTCCGCTGTGGATCATCGCGCGCCCCGATGCGCCGCTCGAGCCGCAGCGCGAGCTGGAAGCGGCGGGCGCCGAGGTGATGCGCGTCTCGACCACGGGCGGCAAGGTTGATCTCGGCGAAGCGCTGTTCCTGCTCGCGACGCGCGAGATCACGCGCGTGCTCGTCGAAGGCGGGCCGATTCTGTCGGCGGCGTTGCTCAAGGCCAACCTCGTCGACGAGGCGGTGATCGTGCGCTCGCCGAAGACGCTCGGCGATGACGCGATCCCGGCGCTCGAAGGCATGCCGCTCACGGCACTCCTCGAAAACCCGCGGCTCTCCGTGATCGAGCGCCGGACGCTCGGCGAAGACACGCTCGTGCATCTCTTCAGGGGCTAGGCTTGTTCACCGGTATTGTCAGCGATCTCGGCGTCGTCGCCTCGGTCAAGCCCGCGCGCGGCATGACACGCCTGCGCATTTCGTGCCGATATCCGGCGCGGTCGATCGCGCTCGGCGCCTCGATCCTCTGCGACGGCATTTGTCTCACCGTCGTCGCCAAGGGCGGCGGCGCCAAGGGAGGCTGGTTCGAAGTGGAGGCGGGCGCGGAGACCTTGAAGGTTACGACGCTCGCGCGCTGGCAGGCCGGCAAGAAGGTCAATCTCGAACGCGCGCTGAAGGTCGGCGATGAGCTCGGCGGGCATATCGTCAGCGGCCATGTCGACGGCGTCGCAAGGGTGGTTCTGCGCGAAAATACCGGCGATATGGCGCGCATCCGGTTGCGCGCACCGAAGGCGCTTTCGCGCTTCATCGCTCCCAAGGGCTCGGTCGCGCTCGACGGCATTTCGCTCACCGTGAACGAGGTCGAGGGCGACGAGTTTGGCGTGTTCATCATTCCGCACACGCTCGCCGTCACCAGCTGGAAGACGATCGCACCGGGGGCGGAGGTCAATCTCGAAGTCGATATGATGGCGCGCTACGCCGCAAGGCTTGCGGAGAAAAGCGCCGCCCTGTAGCTGAGAGCGAAATCGCGGGATCGAACCATGGCCGTGACCAAGCCTAAGCGCGCCGCCGACGAAGCGCCGATCATCGGCGCCCGCATCCTCTTGATCGAGTCGCGCTTCCACGAGGAGATCGCCGACGAGCTCGTCGCCGGAGCGCTGGCGCGGCTGGAGGCGGCGCGCGTCAAATTCGATCCGATCGCGGTGCCGGGCGCGCTCGAAATTCCGGTGGCGGCGGCGATTTCGCTCGAAGCCGCAAGCACCATGGGCATTCCCTATGACGGCATCGTCGCGCTCGGCTGCGTGATCCGCGGCGAGACCGAGCATTTCGAGATCGTCGCGCATAATTCCGCGCGGGCGCTCATGGACCTTGCGATTTCGCGCCGGGTCGCGCTCGGCAACGGCATCCTCACGGTCAATACCGAAGCGCAGGCCTGGGCGCGGGCGCGCCGCAGCGAGGGCGATATGGGCGGCCACGCGGCTTCCGCCGCACTCGCGCTCGTCCGCATTGCGCGCGCCCGCGTCGGCCGCTGACGATGGCGGGCAAGCCCCGCGAGCGGAGCGCCGCGCGGCTCGCTGCGGTGCAAGCGCTCTACCAGATGGACATCGTGCAGACGCCGCTCCCGAACATCCTCGCCGAATTCGAAAGCCACTGGATCGACAAACCCGTCGAGGGCGAAAAGTACCAGCGGGCGGAGGCCGCCTTCTTCCGCGACATCGTCACCGGCGTCGTGCGCGAGCAGCGCGGGCTCGACCCCAAGATCGACGGCGTGCTCGCCGCGGGCTGGCCATTGAAGCGCGTCGAAGCGATCCTGCGCGCGGTCTTGCGCGCCGGCGGCTACGAGCTTTGCCATCGCGCCGACGTGCCGGCGCGCGTCGTCATCAGCGAATATGTCGACGTCGCCGCGGCCTTCCTCGACCGCGAGGAAACCGGCATGGTGAACGCCGTGCTCGACAAGCTTGCGCGCGAAGCGCGAACGGCGGAGTTTCAGGCGTCGAAGGAGTAAACGATGCCGAGCGGCGAGGACCGGCTGATTGCGCGTTTTTTCCGGCCGCTCGCACGCGACCCGGCGGCGCTTGATCTTGCCGACGACGCGGCGGTGATCACGCCGCCGCCGGGCGCCGATCTCGTGCTCACCACCGACGGCGTCATCGAAGGCGTGCATTTTTTTCCGGGCGATCCGGCCGACGCCATCGCGAAGAAGGCGCTCCGCGCCAATCTCTCGGATCTCGCCGCCAAGGGGGCGGAGCCCTTGGGATTTCTCCTGAGCCTCGCGTTGAACGCCAAGGCCGACGAGGCGTGGCTCGCGGCCTTCGCCAAAGGGCTCGGCGCGGATGCGGCGGCCTATCGCTGCCCGCTGCTCGGCGGCGACACGGACCGCACGCCGGGCTTGTTGAGCGTTTCGATCTCGGCCTTCGGCCAGGTGCCGCGAGGCACGATGGTAAAGCGATCGGGCGCGCGGGCAGGGGACAAGATCGTCGTCACCGGCACGATCGGGGATGCGGCCCTCGGCCTGCTCCTGCGCCGCGAGCCTGCGCGTTCCGCGCGCGCGAGCCTAACCGCCACGGAGCGCGCGCATCTCGCCGCGCGCTATCTGCTGCCCGAGCCGCGGGTGGCGCTCGCAGCAACGCTGCGCGAGCATGCAAGCGCCGCCCTCGACGTTTCCGACGGCCTTGCCGGCGACCTGATGAAGCTCGCGGCGGCCTCGGGCGTGTCGGCGCGGATCGAAGCCGCGCGGCTGCCGCTTTCGCCAGGCGCGCAAAAACTCGTGGCCGTGGAGCGGACGCTGCTCGAGACCGTGCTCGGCGGCGGCGACGATTACGAAATCCTCGCCGCGGTTGCGCCCGCCAAAGTTCCTGACCTCCGCCGCGCCGCCGACGCCGCGGGAATCGCGCTGACCGAGATCGGCGCGGCCGGCGCGGGCGAGGGGGTGGAGATCATCGGCCCTGACGGGCGCCCGCTGGCGCTTTCAGAGCCGTCTTTCAGCCATTTCTGAGCGGCGGATTTCGGCGAAAATCTCGCCCAATCGCGTTGCGCTGTGTGCCTGTTTTTGGCATGGTCCGCGCCGCTTCGGGGGGCGCTCGGCCGCCCGCCTTCAATCAAAGAAAACAACCGGGGTGGGTCCATGACCACGACGAATGCTTTGTGGCTGATTATCGCGTGCGGCGCGCTCGCGCTCGTTTACGGCATCTGGGCGATCCGCTCGGTGCTCTCGGCCGATGCGGGCACCGCGCGCATGCAGGAAATCGCGGGCGCCATCCGCGAAGGCGCGCAGGCTTATCTGCGCCGCCAGTATATGACCATCGGCATGGTCGGCATCGTCGTCTTCGTCGTGGTCGGCTACTTCCTCGGCTGGCCGGTCGCCATTGGCTACGCCATCGGCGCGATCCTTTCGGGCGCCACCGGCTTCATCGGCATGAACGTTTCGGTGCGCGCGAACGTCCGCACGGCGCAGGCGGCGACCAAGTCGCTCGCCGGCGGCCTGGCGCTCGCCTTCAAGTCGGGCGCGATCACCGGCATGCTGGTCGCGGGCCTCGCGCTCCTCGGGGTCGCGGGCTACTACTTCGTGCTCACCCAATATCTCGGCCTCGATCCGGAAAACCGCGTCGTGGTCAATGCGCTGGTGGCGCTCGGCTTCGGCGCTTCGCTGATCTCGATCTTCGCGCGTCTCGGCGGCGGCATCTTCACCAAGGGCGCCGACGTCGGCGGCGACCTTGTCGGCAAGGTCGAGGCGGGCATTCCCGAGGACGATCCGCGCAACCCGGCGACGATCGCCGACAACGTCGGCGACAATGTCGGCGACTGCGCCGGCATGGCCGCCGACCTCTTCGAGACCTACGCGGTGACCGTGGTCGCCACCATGGTGCTGGCGTCGATCTTCTTCGCCGGCATGCCGGTGTTGAATTCGGTGATGCTCTATCCGCTCGCGATCTGCGGCGCCTGCATCATCACCTCGATCATCGGCACCTTCTTCGTGAAGCTGGGCGCGAGCCAATCAATCATGGGCGCGCTCTATAAGGGCTTTATCGCTTCGGCGGTGCTGTCGCTGGCGGGGCTCGCCGCGGCGACGCATTGGCTGATCGGCTTCGGCACCACGCTCACCACCACCACCGGCGTAAGCTTCACGGGGCTCGCACTCTTCTGGTGCGGCGTGGTCGGCCTCTTGGTGACCGGCCTCATCGTATGGATCACCGAATACTACACCGGCACCGATTATCGTCCGGTGAAGTCGATCGCATCCGCCTCGATCACCGGTCACGGCACCAACATCATCCAGGGTCTCGCGATCTCGATGGAGGCGACGGCGCTGCCTGCCCTCGTCATCATCGCGGGCATCATCGTCACCTTTAAACTTGCGGGTCTGTTCGGGATCGCGATCGCGGTCACCACCATGCTCGCGCTTGCCGGCATGGTCGTGGCGCTCGACGCCTTCGGGCCGGTGACCGACAATGCTGGCGGCATCGCCGAAATGGCCGGGCTGCCGAAGGATGTGCGCAAATCCACCGATGCGCTCGACGCGGTCGGTAACACGACGAAAGCGATCACCAAGGGCTACGCCATCGGCTCGGCCGGGCTCGGCGCGCTGGTGCTGTTCGCGGCCTATACGTCGGACCTCAACTACTTCATCTCGAACGCCGCGAAATTTCCGTTCTTCCAGGGCGTGAATCTCGACTTCTCGTTGTCGAATCCCTACGTCGTCGTCGGCCTCTTGTTCGGAGGCTTGCTGCCTTATCTCTTCGGCTCGATGGGCATGATGGCGGTCGGCCGCGCAGCCGGCTCGATCGTCGAGGAAGTACGGCGCCAGTTCCGCGAGAAGCCCGGCATCATGAAGGGCACCGATCGTCCGGATTACTCGCGCGCGGTTGACTTGCTCACGCGCGCGGCGATCAAGGAGATGATCATCCCCTCGCTCCTACCGGTGCTGTCGCCGATCGTGGTCTATTTCCTGGTCTACTGGATCGCCGGTAAAAGCCAGGCGTTCTCGGCGGTCGGCGCGATGCTCCTCGGCGTGATCGTCACCGGATTGTTCGTCGCGGTGTCGATGACCTCGGGCGGTGGCGCCTGGGACAACGCCAAGAAATACATCGAGGACGGCCACTATGGCGGCAAGGGCTCGGAGACGCACAAGGCCGCGGTGACGGGCGACACGGTCGGCGATCCCTACAAGGACACGGCAGGCCCGGCGGTGAACCCGATGATCAAGATCACCAACATCGTGGCGCTGCTATTGCTGGCGATCCTCGCGCGCTGACATTGGCCGCGGGATAGAAACGAAAGCCCCGCGATCCGCTCGCGGGGCTTTTGCTATGTCCGTTCAGGTCGGCGCGCGGAAGATTTATTGCGGCAGCTTCGGCGTGAAGGTCGAGCTCGATAGGATCTGCCGGATGATGTTCGCTTCCTGTCCGCCGGTAGGGGTGGTGCGGCTGATGAAGTCGAACACTTTGCCGTCCTGCATGCCGTAGTTGGCGACGCGCTGGACGCGGCGGTTCTGGTCGAAATAAACGGCGAGCACCCGCTGGTCAGTGATTTCCGGATTGAGGAAGGCGGTGCGCTCCGTCTTCCACGAGATGTAATAGAACGTTTCGCCGGACACGGTTGCGACCGTCGAGGGCGTGCCGAGCACCAAGAGCACCTGCTCCTGGCTCGATCCGGGCGGGATCTGCGCGAGCGAGGCTTCGTCAAGCATGTAGCCGCGCTGGTAGGTGGCGGTGAAACAGCCGCCGAGGGGCAGATACAGAGGGAAGAGGAGCACAAGCACGGCCTTCCGCAGGGCGCGGCGCATACGGTCTCGGCCGGGGGCGGAAACACGACACATACTATTCGCCTGCACGATTGGACTTGGCTCGGGGATTTCGCTCAACTACCCCGCAAGTGCTCGAAAAGCAATGCGAAACGCCTATATCCTGCGGGAGCAGGGCGGCAAACCCCAGCGCGTGGTTGCGATGTTTCAACGGTTTCGATTCCGGGAGGTCCCCGCCGCCAACATCCGTCGGCTCTATGGCGTGATCGTGGCGCAGGCGCGCACGCCTGCATTCTACGCGGATTTCGGCGTGCCGGACACGATCGAAGGCCGCTACGACATGGTGGTGCTGCACGTTTACCTTGTTTTCCGAAGGCTCGCGCAAGCGGGCGAGGCGGCGCGCGCGGCGGGGCAGCAAATGTTCGACCTCTTCATCGAGGACATGGACGCGAGCGTGCGCGAGCTTGGCGTCGGCGACCTTTCGGTGCCGCGCAAGGTGCGGGCAATGGCCGAAGCCTATTTCGGCCGCACGCAAGCCTATGACGCGGCGCTTGCCGCGGCTGAGGATGCGAGCCTCGCGGCGGCGCTCACGCGCAATGTCTATGCGGGAAGCGGAGAAGGGGATGCTCTTCGGCTCGCGCGTTATGCGCGGCTCGCGGAGGCCCAGCTCGCGGCCCTTGATGCTGGCGCGATCGAAGAAGGTAACTTTACCTTTCCCGATCCTGGCGAGGTCCGCCCATGAAAGACACGCGCGTGCCGGAAGAACCATGGAGCCATCCGCTCGTGCTCGCGGATCTGCCGCCCGAGGGCGCGGCCTTTACGCTCGCTCCCGACGAGGCAACGCGCGCGGCGCTCGCGCGTCACGTCGGCGTGCTGGGGGTGCCGGCGCTCACGGCGGAACTCCGCGCAACGCCCGACGGCCGCGGCGGGGTTTCGATCGACGGCGGCCTGGCCGCCACTGTGCGACAGACCTGTGTGGTTTCGCTCGAGCCCTTCGACAATGCGGTGAACGAACAGATTGCGCTCCGCTTCCTGCCGGAGGGCGCGGCCGTCGCGGCCCGTGACGAAGATGAAGATGACAGCGATCCCGTGGACATGATCCACGGCGGCGTTATCGATCTCGGCGCGCTTGTCACCGAGTTTCTCGCGCTCGGCGTCGACCCCTATCCGCGGCGGCCGGGGGCGGTGTTCGCGCCGCCCGCCGATCCGGCGGAAGAGCGCGCCTCGCCCTTCGCAGCACTCGAACAGCTGAAACGCAAAGGCGGCCAAGGGGATTGATTTTCCTGTACGATCCGGCAGTTGAGTCCGGGGCGCGAATGGCTATTGTCGCGCGCGAAACGCGGGGCCGGCGGCCCCGATCAAAAAGGCGGCGCCCAGGGGCTTTATTCCAATGCCGAAACCGGTGCGAATCGCGCTTGACGCAATGGGCGGCGACCACGGCCCGTCCGTGGTCGTGCCCGGAGCGGCGATTGCGCTCGAGCGCCACCCGGAAACCGAAATGATCTTCGTCGGCGATGAGGCGGTGATCGCGCCCCTGCTCGCCGCGCATCCGGATTTGAAAGCCGCTTCGGCCATCATCCACACCGACGTTGCCGTGCGCATGGACGACAAGCCAAGCCAGGCGCTGCGCCAGGGCCGCCGCAAATCCTCGATGTGGCTGACGCTCGATGCCGTGCGCCACGGCCAGGCGGATGTCGCGATCTCCGCCGGCAACACCGGCGCGCTGATGGCGATGGCGAAATTCTGCCTCAAGACCATGCCCGGCATCGACCGGCCGGCGATCGCGGCGATCTGGCCGACGCTCCGCGGCGAGAGCGTGGTGCTCGATCTCGGCGCCTCGATCGGCGCCGACGCGAAGCAGCTCATCGACATGGCGCTGATGGGAGCGGCCATGGCGCGCATCGTGTTTGATCTCGAGCGGCCGACGGTCGGGCTTCTCAATGTCGGCGTCGAGGAGATCAAGGGCGTCGAGGAAGTGCGCGAGGCCAACGGCATTCTGCGCGCGGCGAATTTGCAGGAGCTCGACTACCACGGCTTCGTCGAAGGCGACGACATCGGCAAGGGCACGGTCGACGTCGTCGTCACCGAAGGCTTTGCCGGCAACATTGCGCTCAAGACCGCCGAGGGCACGGCGCGTCAGATCGGCGAGTATCTCCGCGCCGCCTTGCGCCGTACCTGGCGTGCGCGCATCGGGTATCTGTTCGCGCGCGACGCCTTCAACGTGATCCGTGAGAAGGTTGATCCGAGCAAGGTCAATGGCGGCGTTTTCCTCGGCTTGAACGGCGTCGTGGTGAAGAGCCACGGCGGCGCGGACGCCGCGAGCTTCGCTTCCGCCATCGACACCGGCTATGACGTGGTGCGCAATGAATTGCAGGCGAAGATCGTCGCGAGCATCGCGCATGAGCACGAAATGGCGCCGCAATTCCGCCTGCACCGGCAGGCGGCGTCATGACGGTTCGCCGTTCGGTGGTGCGCGGGGTCGGCGCGTATCTGCCCGCCCGCGTGATGACGAATAGCGAGTTGTCGCAACGGGTCGCGACCGACGACGCCTGGATCCAGCAGCGCACCGGCATTCGCGAACGCCACCTTGCCGCCGCCGGCGAATACACCTCGCATCTCGGAATCAACGCGGCGCGCGCCGCCCTCGCCAACGCCAAGATCGCCGCCGATACGATCGACCTCGTGGTGCTCGCGACCTCGACCCCCGACCAGACCTTTCCGGCGACCGCGGTGACGATCCAGGCCGAGCTTGGAATCCAGAAAGGGGCGGCTTTCGACCTGCAGGCCGTCTGCTCGGGCTTCGTCTACGCGCTGGCCACCGCCGATCTGTATCTCCGCGGCGGCAATTTTCAGCGCGCGCTCGTGATCGGCGCCGAGACCTTCTCGCGCATCCTCGACTGGAACGACCGCACCACCTGCGTTCTCTTCGGCGATGGCGCGGGTGCCCTTGTGCTCGAAGCGGTGGACGAGGCCGGCACGCCGAAGGACCGCGGCGTGCTCACCACCCAGCTTCGCGCCGACGGCCGCTATCGCAGCAAGCTTTATGTGGATGGCGGGCCTTCGACCACCGGCACCGCCGGCCATCTCAAGATGGAAGGCCGCGAGGTATTTCGCTACGCGGTCGGCATGATTACCGACGTGATCGAGGCGGCGTTCAAGGCCACCGGCTATAATGCCAACGACATCGACTGGTTCGTGCCGCATCAGGCCAACCGCCGCATCATCGACGGCAGTGCAAAAAAACTCGGTATTGCGCCGGAGAAAGTCGTAACGACCGTCGATCGTCACGCAAACACTTCTGCCGCCTCGATTCCGCTCGCGCTCGCCGAGGCGGTCGGCGACGGAAGAATCAAGCCGGGCCATCTCGTATTGCTTGAGGCCATGGGCGGCGGATTCACCTGGGCGTCGGCGCTCGTGCGCTGGTGAGGTTGGTTGACCGCGCCGCGAACGGCGAATATCGTTTGAAATTCAGGTAGATAATTGCACCGCCAAAAATCGCGGGGGGCGTCTATGGCTGGGAAGACGTTAACGCGTGCGGATTTGAGCGAGGTGGTTTATCAGAAGGTCGGGCTCTCGCGCACTGAGTCGGCGGCACTCGTCGAGCTCGTACTGCGCGAGATCTCCGAGTGCTTGGCGCGTGGCGAGAACGTGAAGCTGTCTTCGTTCGGCTCGTTCATCGTGCGCAGCAAGGGCCGCCGGGTCGGACGCAATCCGAAGACCGGCGAGGAAGTGCCGATCGAACCGCGGCGCGTCATGGTGTTCAAGCCGTCGAACATCATGAAGACCCGTATCAATGGAGCCGACGGCAAGAAACGCTGAGGAAACAGACAACGGGAACGGACGTGGAAAAAGGACCAGACGCGTTCCGCACCATCAGTGAGGTCGCCGGGGATCTCGACCTGCCGCAGCATGTGCTGCGCTTCTGGGAAACACGCTTCGGCCAAATCAGGCCCTTGAAGCGCGGCGGCGGCCGCCGCTACTACCGGCCCGACGACGTCGATCTTCTGCGCGGCATCCGGCATCTCTTGTACGGCGAGGGCTACACCATCCGCGGCGTGCAGCAGATCCTGCGCGAGCAGGGCGTGCGCCACGTGCAGGCGATCGGCCAATCGGTGGAAGCGGAGGCCACGCGCAACGCGCCGGCGCTTGTCGATGCCGGCCACCCGGGGGCGGCGCGCGAGCGGAGCGAGGGCGGCCTCAGCGGTTTGATGGATCTCTTGCCGGGGCTGCGCTCGCGCAAGGAGCCGCCGGAATTGCCGCGCGTCGTCGAAGTGCCGCTGCCGGCGCGCGCGGGGCAATCGTCCGCGGACGAGGACGGCGAGCTGCCGCCGTTCCTGCGGAGATCCGCACCCCACGCGGCGCCAGCCGGCACCAGGCCCGCCGCGGCGCGAAACGGGCCGGAGGCGGCGCGGCTTCTGAAGGCTGCGCTCAGCGAGCTCGGCGAATGCCGCCGCATGCTCGATGCCGCCTTAGAGCGGGAGTGGTGAGGCGGCCGGTATCGCGCGAGCCGCGGCCAACACCATCCCGCCGGGCTTATTCCTAAGGCTAAGGCCGGAAAAACACCGCGTTCGGCGGCTTGTCCTCGCGCCGCCTCGCCACAAATCTCACCATCACGGTACTGGACGATTGAGCCTCCACCAACGTAAATGGTGCAGGGGTAGGGGGCGTTTAGTCGAATGGGCAGCGAGACCATCCTCGAAACTGAGGATCTCACGAAAGAGTTCGCGGGCTTCGTCGCCGTCAATGGAGTGGGTCTCCGGATCGCGCGCGGGAGCATTCATGCATTGATCGGCCCGAATGGCGCCGGCAAAACCACCTGCTTCAATCTCCTCACCAAGTTTCTGAGCCCGACGCGCGGCAAGATCGTCTACAAGGGCGAGGACATCACCGCGATGAAACCCGCCGACGTCGCCCGCCTCGGGCTCGTGCGCTCGTTCCAGATCTCGGCGGTGTTTCCGCATCTCACCGTCCTCGAAAACGTGCGTATCGCGCTGCAGAAGAAACGCGGCGACTCCTTCGACTTCTGGCATTCGACCCGCGTGCTGAACGGCCTCAATGCGCGTGCGGAAGAGCTGATCAACGATGTGGGGCTCGCCTCCTTCCGCGACTGGACCGCGGTCGAACTGCCCTATGGCCGCAAACGCGCGCTCGAGATCGCCACCACGCTTGCGCTCGATCCGGAAATGCTCCTGCTCGACGAGCCCACCGCCGGCATGGGCCACGAGGACATCGACCGCATCACCAAGCTGATCAGGCGCGTCGCCGCCGACCGCACGGTGTTGATGGTCGAGCACAATCTCAGCGTGGTCGCGAACCTCTCGAACAAGATCACCGTGCTCACGCGCGGGCGGGTGCTCGCCGAGGGCGACTATCAGACCGTTTCCAACAACGCCGACGTGCGCGAAGCCTATATGGGGGTCGGCCATGCTTGATCGCGCGCCGCCGCCGCTCCTCGCCGTCGAGAATTTGCAGGCGTGGTACGGCGAGTCGCACATTCTGCATGGCGTCGATCTCGAGGTTCGCGCCGGCGAAGTGGTGACGCTTCTCGGCCGCAACGGCGCCGGCAAGACCACGACGCTGAAATCGATCATGGGCATCGTCACGCAGCGCACGGGTTCCGTGCGCTTCGAGGGCAAGGAGCTGATCACGCTCACCTCGGACCGGATCGCCAAGGAAGGGATCGCCTTCTGCCCGGAGGAGCGTGGAATTTTCGCGAGCCTCGACGTGCAGGAAAATCTCTTCCTTCCGCCCGAGCTCAAACCCGGCGGGCTTTCCACCGACCGCATCTTCGAGCTCTTTCCCAACATCAAGGAGCGGCTAAGAAGCCAGGGCACCAAGCTTTCCGGCGGCGAGCAACAAATGCTCGCCATCGGCCGCATCCTGCGCACGGGCGCGCGGCTGCTACTTCTTGATGAGCCGACAGAGGGGCTCGCGCCGGTTATCATCCAGCAGATCGGCAAGACCATTCAAATGCTTAAGAACCAGGGATTCACGATCTTGCTGGTTGAGCAAAATTTCCGCTTCGCATCGACCGTCGCCGACCGCTACTACATCATGGAGCACGGCAAGGTTGTCGAACGGTTTAAAAACGCGGAACTTAACGCCAAGCTCGACAAACTCCACGAGTATCTCGGAGTTTGACCGTAAGGAAGCCAACACTCGTCATGTTTAGAGGGAGGATGCAATGAAGAAATCAATTCTTGGATTGGCCGCGGTCGCCGCGCTGTTTGGCGGCGTTGCGGCCTACGGCCAGGCGGGCACGCAAACCGTCAAGATCGCCGTGATGAACGATATGTCGGGTCTTTATGCCGACCTCGGCGGCCCGGGCTCAGTGGCGGCGGCGAAGATGGCGGTCGCCGACTTCGCCAAGATTAATCCCAACCTGAAGGTGGAGATCGTCTCCGGCGATCACCAGAACAAGCCGGATGTGGGTTCCTCGCTCGCGAACCAGTGGTACGACGCAGACGGCGTCGATATGATCATCGACGTGCCGAATTCGGGCGTCGCGCTCGCCGTCAGCCAGGTCGCGAACCAGAAGAACAAGGTGTTCATCGTTTCGGGCGCCGCGGCTTCCGATCTCACCGGACCGAAGTGCAACGCCAACACCATCCACTGGACCTATGACACCTGGATGCTCGCCAACGGCACCGGCTCGGCGCTGGTCAAGTCCGGCGGCGACACATGGTTTTTCTTGACCTCGGACTACGCCTTCGGGCATGCGCTCGAGCGCGACACGGCCGCGGCCGTCGAAAAAGCCGGCGGCAAGGTTCTTGGCAAGGTCCGCCATCCGCTGAACACCAGTGATTTCTCGTCGTTCCTCCTGCAGGCGCAATCCTCGAAGGCGAAGGTGATCGGGCTTGCCAATGCCGGCGGCGACACCATCAACTCGATCAAGCAGGCCGCCGAGTTCGGCATCGTCAAGGGTGGGCAGAAGCTCGCGGGGCTCCTCGTCTTCGCCAGCGACGTGAAAGCGCTCGGTCTCGAAACGGCGCAGGGCCTGGTGCTGACCGAAACCTGGTATTGGGACGCGAACGACGCCAACCGCGCCTGGACCAAGCGCTGGCAGGAAGCCATGCCCGGCAAGATCCCGACCATGGCGCATGCCGGTGTCTATGCCGGCGTTCTCCACTACCTCAAGGCGGTGAGCGCGCTGAAGCAGTCGAAGGACGGCAAGGCGGTGGTCGACGAGATGAAGAAGCTTCCGACCGACGATCCGTTGTTCGGCAAGGGCTCCGTCCGCGTTGACGGCCGCACGCTGCACGATGCGTATCTCTTCGAAGTGAAGTCGCCGGCCGAGTCGAAATATCCCGGCGACTTCTACAAGCTGCGCGCCACCATCCCGGCGGCTGATGCCTTCCGTCCGCTCAAGGACGGCGGCTGCCCGCTGGTGAGCGGCTGAACGATTGACCATGCACGGCGAGGGGCGGGATCAAACCCGCCCCTCGAAGTGCGGAGCGATCCCGCATGTTCGAGATTTTCGGCATTCCGTCACAGGCGCTGTTCGGGCAGCTCTTGATCGGGCTGATCAACGGCTCGTTCTACGCGCTATTGAGCCTCGGGCTCGCCGTCATCTTCGGCATGCTCAACATCATCAACTTCACGCATGGCGCTCAATACATGCTCGGCGCCTTCTGCGCGTTTTTGCTCCTGCAGCTCACCGGCCTCGGCTACTGGCCGGCGCTCGTGATTGCGCCGATCATCGTCGGGCTCTTCGGCATCGTGATGGAGCGCACGATGCTGCAATGGCTCTACAAGCTCGATCACCTTTACGGCTTGCTCTTGACCTTCGGCATCGCGCTCATCCTCGAAGGCGTGTTCCGCAACTATTACGGCTCCTCGGGCTTGCCGTATCAACTTCCGGAATCGCTCACGGGCGGCCACAATCTCGGATTCATGTTCCTGCCGAACTACCGCGCCTGGGTGATCTTCTTTTCGCTCGTCGTTTGCCTTTCCACCTGGTTCGTGATCGAGAAAACGCGGCTCGGCGCTTACCTCCGCGCGGCGACGGAGAACCCGACGCTCGTGCGCGCCTTCGGCATCAACGTGCCGCGCATGATCACGCTCACCTATGGTTTCGGCGCCGGCCTCGCGGCGCTTGCCGGCGTGATGGCGGCGCCGATCTACAACGTCAGCCCGCAGATGGGCTCTGACCTCATCATCGTCGTGTTCGCAGTGGTGGTGATCGGCGGCATGGGCTCGATCATGGGCGCGATCGTCACCGGCTTCGCGCTCGGCGTGATCGAGGGCCTGACCAAAGTGTTTTTTCCGGAAGCTTCGAACACGGTGATCTTCGTTATCATGGCGATCGTGCTGCTGATCCGGCCCGCGGGCCTGTTCGGAAGGACGGCGTGATGGCGGTCGCAGAACCCATCGGCGCGCCCGTCGCCCAGGCCTCGAACTGGAGCGAGACGATCGCGTTCGCGCTCATGGTCGCCTTTCTCGCGATCGCGCCGGCGTTTATCTATCCCGTGTTTCTGATGAAGGCGATTTGCTTCGCGCTCTTCGCGCTCGCCTTCAATCTCCTCATCGGCTACGTCGGGCTTCTGTCGTTCGGCCACGCGCTCTTTTTCGGCTGGGCGTCTTACGTGAGCGCGTACGCGGCGAAGGCGTGGCATCTGACCCCCGAGCTTGCGATCCTGACCGGCACCACCGCCGCCGCCGTCCTCGGCCTCGTCGCGGGCCAGCTCGCGATCCGCCGCCAGGGCATCTACTTCTCGATGATCACGCTCGCGCTCGCGCAGATGATGTATTTCTTCGCGCTGCAGGCGCCGTTCACCGGCGGCGAGGACGGCATCCAGGGCGTGCCCCGCGGCTATCTCTTCGGCGTCATCGACCTTTCCAACACGACGGCGATGTACACGTTCGTCGTGGTGATTTTCATCGCCTGTTTCCTCCTGATCTACCGCATCATCCACTCGCCCTTCGGCGAAGTGCTGAAGGCGATCCGCGAGAACGAGAACCGCGCGATCTCGCTCGGCTACAAGACCGAGCGTTACAAACTCGTCGCCTTCGTGCTGTCGGCGACGCTCGCGGGCGTCGCGGGGGCGACCAAGGCGATCGTCTTTCAGCTCGCCTCGCTCACCGACGTGCACTGGTCGATGTCGGGCGAGGTGGTGCTGATGACGCTCGTGGGCGGGCTCGGCACCGTGTTCGGGCCGATCGTCGGCGCCTTTGTCATCAATGCGATGCAGAATTACCTCGCCGGCTTCGGCCAGTGGGTATCGGTGATCCAGGGCGTGATCTTTGTGCTCTGCGTGCTCCTGTTCCGCCGGGGCATCGTCGGCGAGATCGCGCATCTGTTGCGGATCCGGCTCTAGCGCCTGCCGCGCCGCCGAAATGTGGCATGGACGCGGGGGCCGCGCGGGCCGGGGTCCGTTTGTCGCAGCGACTTCGAGGCCGTTTTCGCTGCAAAATTAATTATGAAGAGGCGCCGGGCCGGAATAAAACGAACAAACGGACCGAAGTAAGGGAGGAGATGGTGCAAAAAAATTGGTTCGCGCTCGCGGGCGCCGCCATTGTCGCGGCCGCAATCCTGCCGGCGCCGCCCGCCGCCGCACAGCAAACGGATAAATGCGTGAACGAGGCGAAGAACTATTCGCCCGACGAGCAGATCGCCGCTTGCACCGCCGCGATCAAGTCCGGCAAGTGGAGCGGCAAGAATCTCGCCTGGGCCTACAGCAACCGCTGCCTCGCCTGGCACGACAAGGGCGAATATGACCGCTCGATCGAGGACTGCGAAGAAGCGCTCCGCCTCGATCCGAACGACGTCAATGCCCACAACAACCGCGGCCTCAGCTACGACGACAAGGGCGATCCCGATCGCGCCATGGACGATTTCAACGAGGCGATCCGCCTCGATCCGAAATTCGCCATCGCCTACATGAATCGCGGCCGCTGCTGGCGCGACAAGGGCGACAATGACCGCGCGATCGCCGATTTCAACAAGGCGCTGGAGCTGAAGCCCGACTACGCGCTCGCCTATCACAATCGCGGCTATAGCTGGTACCAGAAGGGCGAATACGACAAGGCGATCGCCGACTATACCGAGTCGATCCGGCTCGATCCCAGACACGCCGACGTCTTCAACAACCGCGGCCTCGCCTATTACGAGAAGGACGACGACGACCACGCCATCGCCGATTACACCGAAGCGATCCGCCTCGATCCGAAATATGCGAGGGCCTACAACAATCGCGGCCTCGCTTATAAGGAGAAGGGCGACCCGGTTCGCGCGATCGCCGACTACAACGAGGCGATCCGCATCGATCCGAATTACGCCAACGCCTATAACAACCGCGGCTACGCCTGGTTCGACCGCGGCGAATACGACAAGGCGATCGCCGACTACAACGATGCGATCCGGCTCAATCCGAAATTCGCCTCGGCTTACAATTATCGCGGCTTCGCCTACTTCAAGAAGGGCGATTTCGACCAGGCGATCGCCGACTACACCGACGCGATCCGCCTCGATCCCAAATTCGCCTACGCCTACCGCAACCGTGGCAATGCCTGGAAGGGCAAGGGCGATTATGACCGCGCCATCGCCGATTTCGGCGAGGCCATCAATCTTTCGCCGAAAAACGACAGCTTCTACCGCAACCGCGGCTACGCCTATTTCGACATGGGCAATTTCACGGGGGCGGCGGAGGATTTGCTGCGCGCGAACGATCTTGCCGACGACGCCTATGGGATGCTGTGGCGCTTCCTCGCCCGTGGCCGCAGCGGCCAGGACGGCGCGCCCGAGCTTTCCGCCAATGCCGCGCGGCTGAAGGCCAAGGACTGGCCGTATCCGGTGATCGACTTCTATCTCGGCGGCCGCAGCAATGCCGAAATGCGCGGTGCCGCACAAAAGGACACCGAGAAATGCGAGGCGGATTTCTACACCGGCGAGTGGAACGCGCTGAAAGGCGGCGACGCGAAGACCCCGTTGCAGGCGGCGGTGGATAAGTGCCCGAAGGATTACATCGAGTATCAGGGTGCGGTCGCGGAACTCAAGCGGCTGAAATAACAGCCGTGTGGAGACAAATTTTGGGGAGGGGCGCGCCGGAATAACCGGTGGCGCGGAACTGATCGCGATTGCGTGCGGAATCAATTTTACCGGCGCCGTTAAAGTTCCCTAGAGCACGAAGGCGCCCGAAAAGAGCCAAACTCGCCTCGCTCTCTCAGCCGCGCGCATGCGATTTGGTGCGAAGAAGCGCGGCGGTGTAGCTTGCCTCGCGCGGGGTGAGGCGGATGCAGCCCAGGCAAGATGCCGCGATCCGGTTGCTGAAAGTGCTGCTGGCGGCGTCGCTCCTGTTGCCGCTGGCGCTCTTCGCCTACGCCTCCTCGCTCTCCTATCGCAGCACCTTCAAGGCCGCCGACGAGCGCATCGACCGCGCGCTCGAAGTGCTGCACGAGCATGCGCTGAAGGTGTTCCAGTCGGTTGAGTTCACCGCCGTCGCGGTCGAGGACATGCTGCGCGGGCAGAGCGACGCCGAGATCAAGCGCAACGAAGAGAACCTGCATGCCCGCCTGAAGAAGCTCGAAGAGGCCCTCGAAGTGGTGGAAACGATCTGGGTGATCGGCAAGGGCGGCGAGGCGCTGGTTACGAGCTACGACTATCCGCTGCCCGCGGGGCTGAACCTTGCCGACCGCGATTACTTCAAGGCGCATCTTGGCGGCGATGTCGGCAGCTACGTCGGCGAGGTGGTGATGCCGCGGCTCGGCAACGGCCCGCCCTTTTTCAGCCTCTCGCGCCGGCGCCAGAGCGCGAACGGCGAATTCGCCGGCGTGATCGAAACCTCGGTATCGCCGCAGGACTTCCAGAACTTCTACGCGCGGCTGAGCTCGAACGGCACCAACTACTACGCCTTGGTGCGCGAGGACGGCTTTTTCCTCGCGCGCTATCCGTTGACGTCCGACATTCCCGACCGGCTCGGCGCGCAGGCGAAGCTCAGGAAGGCGATCATGACCGAGCCGCAGGCGGGGAAATACACCGTGGTCTCGCAGCTCGATGGCATTCCGCGCCGCATCGGCTACCGCAAGCTTGTCGGCTATCCGGTCTATCTCCTTGCCGGCATCGACACTTCGACCGTGCGCGCCGAATGGCTCTCGGGCATGGCGGCGCATCTCATCTTCGGCGTTCCCGCGACGATCCTCCTCTTTAGCCTGACGCTGCTTGCCTTGCAGCGCTCGCAAGGCCTCGAGCGCGAATCGAAGCTCAGAGCGGAGGCCGAAGAGGCGCTCCTGCACGCGCAGAAAATGGAAGCCATCGGCCAGCTCACCGGCGGGGTCGCGCACGATTTCAACAATCTCCTGACCATCATCATCGGCAATCTCGACATCGCCGAGCGGCAATTGAAGGCAGGCGGCGAAAAAGCGCAGACGAAACTCGAAACCGTGGTCAAGAATGCGATGCAAGGCGCGCGGCGCGCGGCTTCGCTTACGTCGCGGCTCCTCGCCTTCTCGCGCCGGCAGCCGCTCGATCCGAAGCCGCTCAACGCCGGCAAGCTCGTGCAAGGCATGGAGGATCTCATCCGCCAGTCGCTGGGCGAGGCGGTCGAGCTCGAGATCGTCAATGCCGGCGGCCTGTGGCAGGTCGAGGCGGACCCGGTGCAGCTGGAGGCCACGATCCTCAACCTCGCGCTCAATGCGCGCGACGCCATGCCCAAGGGGGGCAAGCTCACCGTCGAGACCAGCAACGCCTTTCTCGACGACAATTACGCGCGCCAGGGTTCCGGGGTCGAAGCCGGGCAATATGTGCTGATCGCGGTCTCCGACACCGGCAGCGGCATGGGGCCGGAGACCGTCGCGAGGGCGTTCGAGCCGTTCTTCACCACCAAGGGTGCGGGGCAGGGCACGGGGCTCGGGCTCTCGCAGGTTTATGGCTTCGTCAAGCAATCGGGCGGGCACGTGAAGATCTACAGTGAGCCGGGCGAGGGCACGACGGTGAAGCTGTATCTGCCGCGTTTCCTCGCGCCCGCGCGCGAGGAGGGCGAGTTCGAACCGGCCGCGGCCGCGGGCGGCAGCGGCGAGACGATCCTCGTCGTCGAGGACGACGATGACGTGCGCGGCTATGTGGCGGATATCTTGCGCGAGGCGAATTACCGCGTGTTCGACGCCCGCGACGCCGCGCGCGCGCTCGATATCTTCAGGCGCCACGGCGAGGAGATCGATTTGTTGCTCACCGACGTGGTGCTTCCCGGCGTTAACGGCCGCACGCTCGCCGAGGAAGCGACCGCCCGCCATCCAAGGCTCAAGGTGCTGTTCATGACCGGCTATTCCCGGAACGCCATCGTGCATCAGGGGCGGCTCGACGCCGGCGTCGCGCTGATCCAGAAGCCGCTGACGCAGGCGAGCCTCGCGGCCAAAATTCGTGAGATTTTGAGTCGGCAAACCTAAGCTAAGCCGCTGCCATCGCTTGGATTTCGAGTAGAGTAATTAGGTAGGCGGTTGTCCGGAACCAGATAATCGCCATTGGGTATTGGCAGCGAAAATCCGCTACCGTGGCGGAAATGTCATAGCCCCCGGCTGCGGGCGGCGATATGGTCTGCTCAGTCGATCGGGCGTAGGGCGTTATGAAAAAACTCCTGTTTGCAGGCGTGGTGGCTGTCGCGTTCAGCGGCGCCTCCGCCTTTGCCACCGACATGCCGAGCCATGGCCCGTTCAAGGCGCCGCCGATCGCGCCCTTCAGCTGGACCGGCTGCTATTTCGGCATGAACGCCGGTGGCGGCTGGAGCCATTCGCAATGGGTCGCTCTGCCTGCGGCCAATGAAGCGCGGCCGCGCGCTGACGGCTTTGCCGGTGGCGGCCAGGTCGGTTGCGACTATCAGACCGGCAACTGGGTGTTTGGCATCGAAGGCATGCTGGATGGCGCAAGCCTCACCGGCACGCAAAACGATCCGCTTGCCGCAGGCATCCCTGAGAGCGACAAAGTGCGCTGGTTCGGCACCGTGATCGGCCGCGTGGGCTATGCTTGGGACCGTGTGCTTCTCTATGCGAAGGGCGGCGTTGCCTGGATCGACGAGCGCTACACCATTAATCTCACCGCTATTCCTCTCATCAGCTCCATCCAGGGCACGTCGAGCGGCTGGGTCGCGGGCGCCGGCATCGAATGGTCCTACGCGCCGCAATGGTCGGTGAAGCTCGAATACGATCACCTCGGTCTCGATAGCAAAACCGGTTCATTCCCCGGCGCCGGCCTCGGTCCCTTCAAGTTCAAAGACCAGAGCGTGGATACGGTGCTCGTCGGCCTGAACTATCGCTTCAATGGCCGCTGAAGCCGCCGTGTTTCGCAACATCATCGTCGCATCGCTCGCGGGCCTCGCGTTTATGCTCGCCGGTAGCGCGTTCGCTTCGGGCTTTGGCACGGCGCCGGAAGCGCAGGCGATGCTCGAAAAGGCGGTCGCCGCGCTGAAGGCGAACGAAGATGATGCGCTCCTCAAATTCAGCGATCCGATGGGCGGCTTCAAGGACCGCGACCTTTACGTCTTCGCCTTCCGCACCGATACCGGCGAAATTTCCGCGCACATCAATCCCGCGCTGCTTGGAACGGATATCCGCACGCTGAAGGGGCCGGACGGCGAAGCCTACGGCCAGAAAATTTTCGACGCCGCGCTCGCGGCGGAAAAAGAAGGCCGCATCGTTACCGTCGACTACCGCGCGCCGAAGCCGGACGAGGACAATTTCTCCGACAAGCAGGCGTTCATCTACAAGGTCGGCGTCGAGGGCGTCGGCTGCGGCTATTACAAGTAAGGCCTGCTAGCCGCGCAGCCAGTCGGGCGGGTAGGGGCCTTTCCTCGGCGGCATGGGCGGCCGGCCGGTCTGGCGGTCGTAGCAATCGAGCCGCGCGTCGTCGTCCGAGATCGCCATGCACGTGCGCGGGCTCAAGGGCTTGGTTGCGATCTCGGTCATCGCGATCCACACCGGCCAGGCAAGCAGCAGCGCGCAGAAAATCACCGCCGTGAGAATGACGCCGAGGAGCGCCTTCTCGACCCAATGAACTTCGCGCTTCGTTGCCCGCGCTGCGGTCATGCAGGCAAAGTGGAGCGCGCCGCATAAAAATTCGACGCCGAATCGCGGGTCTCTGCGTAAAGAGGATGTAAGGGCGGCGGGCGCTATTCGAATCCCGGCGGCGCCTTGTCGAACAGGGGATGCGCCGCTTCGTAGGCGCGCGCCGCGGCCAGCACGCCGGCGTCGTCATACATCTTGCCGACGAGCTGCAATCCCACCGGCAGGCCGTCCTTGGTGAAACCGCAGGGCACGCTCGCGGCCGGCTGTTGCGTGAGGTTGAAGGGAAAGCTGAACGGCGTCCAGTCGAGCCAGGCATTGCCGGTCGCTTCGTCCGTGGGCATCAGGCGGCCGACATCGAAGGCGACGGTCGCGACCGAGGGCGTGGCGATGAAATCGAAGCGTTCCATCCACACGCGCATGCGGCTTCCGAGCGCGCCGCGTTTCGTGTTCGCTTCGAAATAAGCGCGGAGCGGAATTTTCGCGCCTTCGTCCGCCATCTTGCGCAGAAGCGGATCGAGGAGGGCTTTCTTTTCCTCCGGCAGCGCGCCGAGCAGATAGCCCGCGCCCGACCACCACATCGCGTGGAAAATCTCCTGCGCGTCGGCCATCGGCGGGTCGACGGCCTCGACATGGGCGCCGAGATCCTCGAGCCGTTTGATCGCGGCGCGCACGAGCCCTTCGACCTCGAGGAGAATCTTCGGCCGGCCGCCGAGCGTGAGGCTGAAGGCAATGCGCTTGCCGCGGATGCCGGCTTCGAGGTCACGCATATAATCTTTCGCGTCGTAGGGAAGATTGTGCCAGTCGCGTGCGTCGGGCTTGGCGAGCACGTTCATCATCAGCGCGAGATCGGTGACCGTGCGGCTCATGGGCCCGACATGGGCGACGGTGCCGAAAGGCGAGAGCGGATAGGCGGCGACGCGGCCGAAGCTGGGCTTGAGGCCCGGAAGCCCGGTGAGCGCGCAGGGAATGCGGATCGAGCCGCCGCCATCGGTGCCGAGCGCGATCGGCACCAGGCGGCCGGCGATCGCCGCTGACGAGCCGCCGGATGAACCGCCCGGCGTCTTCTCCGTGTTCCACGGATTGCGCGTGATTCCGGTCAGCGGGCTGTCGGTCACCGCCTTCCAGCCGAATTCCGGCGTCGTGGTCTTGCCGACGAGAACCGCGCCCGCCTCTTTCAGCCGCGCCACCGTGGGCGCGTCCTCGTCCCAGGGGCCCTTGGGGTCGACGGTGCGCGAGCCGCGCAGCGTCGGCCAGCCCTTGGTGACGAGAATGTCCTTGATCGCGACCGGCACGCCATCGAGGGGGGAGAGCGCCGCCCCCTTTTTCCAGCGCGCTTCCGACGCCTTGGCGGCGGTGAGCGCCGCGTCACGGTCGACGAGGCAGAAGCAATTGAGCTTCTCGTCGAGCGTTTCGATGCGTTTCAGAAATGCTTCCGCCGCCGCGACCGGCGAGAGCTTCTTTGCCTTAAAAGCGGCGGAAAGCTCCGCCGCGGTCATGCCGTGGATTTTCGCGGTCATTGAATGAGCAGGGCGGAGTAGGGGTTATGGCTGGAACCGGACGTACGATAGCCCGGCTTGTTGTAGGAAAGCCACAGACTGTGAAAAATCGCTTCGGGTCATCTAAACCAAGGCTAAGATCGGGTAGAACGGCCGGGGATCAGGGGATCAGCGGTCATTTTTGAGGTCCATTCTCGCACGGGTATTGGCGGCGGCCGATGAAACTATCGCGTAAAAGCAACGCCTTGGGGCTTGCCCTCCTCCTTTGCCTGGGCGCCTTCGCCGCGCGCGCGCAAACGCCGCCCGTGCCGCTGCCGCCTGAAAAGCCGATTACGCTCCCCACCACCCCGGTCATCGCCTCGCCGCCGCTGCCGCCCGCGCGCTCGGCTTCGACCGGAGAGAAGTCGGAGAAGCCGGTCGGCAACGGCCCGGCGCACGCCTATGTCTTCCGCGGCCTCATGAACATTTTCTCGCTCGGCATGGACGACCTTGCCGCCAAGATTCAGGCGCAGGGGGTCGGCGCCACCGTCTACAACCACTCCGAATGGCGCGAGGTCGCCGACGAAATCATCTCCAAATACAAGGCCGGCAATCACGGCGCGGTGATTCTCATCGGCCATTCGCTCGGCGCCGACGCCGTGATGATCATGGCGCAATATCTCGGCGAGCACGGCGTGCCGGTGGCGCTCTGCGTTCCCTTCGACGGCACGCGCTCGTTCAACGCCAGCGGCAACATCGCGGTGTTGATGAACATCACCCAGCGCGACTACGCCTATATGCGCCGCGGCAACGGCTTCCACGGCGAACTCTCCAACGTCGACGTGAGCAAGGACGAGAGCATCGGCCACATCAGCATCGACAAGACGCCGCGGCTGCATTCCCTGGTGCTCTCGAAGGTCGTGGCGGCGGCGAAGCGCGGCGGGGCGCCGGTGCAGACGGTGATTCCCGCGAGCGCGCCTTCGATTCCCACCGCCGGCAAGCCCGCCTTCGACGCGCATGAGCTGCCGTTGCACCCGGCGCCGGCAACGGCGGCCACCGCCAAGCTCGATTCGCCCGCGCCGGTCGCGCCCGTCGCCTCGGTACCCGTTGAATCGCCTGTTGTTGCAGCGCACCCAGTGGTCGTTCAGCGGGTGCCCATGGGGCCATCCACAGGTGCCGCCAATACGTCGCTGGAATTCGCGCCGCTGCCGCGCTGAGTGCTTCCGCCTTAATCATAATTCGTGAATGATTACAGTAACTTACAGTCGACCTACCCCTTGGTAGGTGTGACTTTGAGGTCACAGTCGGCGAGAAAGTGTTTGGAAGCCGCTATTTCAATGGTTAATTCATGCGATTTCGCGTAATCATAGCGGTGAGCGTTGCGTACCTATCCTTTCTGTGTCGACAATTAGGGGGCCTTCCAATGAAGAAGTTTCTGATCGCTACCACCGCCATCCTCGCCCTGTTGGGCGCCGCTGGCTGTGCCGGCAAAGCGCCGATTGGTAAGGCGCCTGTCGTCGCCAAGGGCTGACGCGACTAGTCACAGAAAGGCCGGCGTAATGCCGGCTTTTTTGTTGATTTCAGTTTCAGTACCGGACGCTATTTCGCGCCTCGGCGAAGCAATTCGGCGAGGTGCGATGCTTTTGTATCTTGGCGGTGAGTCGATTCATGGCTAGGAAGCTAAGCGTGGGATACGCGGTGCAGAATAGCCGGTGGGGGACATCCCTGCTGCTCCTCGGGGTGAGCGTGCTCGCGCTTGCCGGCGGCACGACCTCGGCCCGCGCCCAGAGCCCGCAGCCGATCATCACCGCGCCGCCAACCTTCGCGCCACCGCCGGCTTTCGGGCCGCCGCCGACCACGCCGGTCGCCACCGCGCCGACCGCACCGGTAACGGCGCCCGTGACCGCGCCCGCCACCGTCACGCCGACGGCCACCTTGCCCGCGACCGCGCCGACGCCACGTGCGCGGCCCGGCACCAAAACCGCGGCGCCCACGCCGCCCGTGGCGCCCACGACAGCGCCGGTGACGCAGGCCTCGGCGCCCGTTCCGGTGCCGACGTCAAGGTCCGAGGCGACGGCGCTGCCGACCACGCACGTCACCGCCGGCATCAATCCGCCGGTCGCGCCCAACGGGCGCATGCTCAACCCCTATTCGGAGCAGGCGGAGACGAAATACATCAAGATTCCGGTGAGCTCGAAGGGCTGCCGCGACGCGCGCACGCCGGGCAAGCCCTATTTCGTCGAGTTCCGCTCGCGCACGGCGGTGAGCTTCGGCCACACCTTCGTGCTCTTCGGCAAGCTCGGCGACGGCGAGCGCTTCGCGAGCTACAAGATCGCCGGCCTGCACCCGAAGGGCGACAGCACGAATTATTCGATGGGGCTATGGATCCCGGTGGCGGCGGAGACGGGCCCGAGCGACGGCGACCTCGACGAGCAGTTCATGACCGCGCATTACTGCGTAGCGCTGACGGAGGCCGAGTACAACCGGCTGGTTCCGTTCATCAAGCAGTTGCAGGCCGACCACACGACCTGGCACGGTACCACCTACAACTGCAATTCGTTCGGCATGGATGTGGCGAAGTTCATCGGGCTCGATACGCCGAACCCGAATGCGAGCCTGCCGAAGGACCTGATCGAGAAGCTCGCGGATCTGAACCGCCATCGGGCGCGCGATCCCAACGCGCCGGTGGACGCGGGGCAGCTCTCGAGCGCGGCGCAGCCGGTGCGACGGTAGGGGGTTGAGCCCTTAATCTTCCGGCGCCTCTTTCCGTACCTTCTTCAGCGTAATATCGACCAGCGCCCCGATATCGGTGTGGCCTTCTTCGGCGGCGGCTATGACGGTCTGGGCAATCCATCGCGTCAGCGGGTCGTCCTGACCGCGCTTCAGGGAGAGCGCGTCGCAGGCGATCTCGAATGCCTGGCTCATGGCCTTGACGAGTTCAGGCTCAAAAACCCTGTTTCCGAGAAAGGGCCGGATTGGCATTGGCTTTTCCCCCACGGGCAAAGCCTAGGGCAGCGGCGCGAACTTCGATAGGCTATCCCGCGGCATAAAAGCGACGTGCAATGCCCGATTCCGCACAGAGGGGGAAGCCACCTCCGCCTCGATCCGCGCCCTTGTCGCCCGAAACAAATGTTCATGCGCCGCGCGCTTGCAGGCGGCGGCGCGGTCGCGATCGCCGGCCGCCGCATATTCGGCGGCAAGCCGCCGCCAGGCGCCGGCGGAATCGAGAACCGCAAAGGCGCGCTGCGCGCGCGAGGTCAGAATGTCGTTGCGGGCAAAGCCGCCCGCGGCGGATCCTCTTGCCCCTTGGCCGCCTGCGGCGGCCGTTGCGGCAAGCGGACGGAGCTCCACCGGCAGGCGGCGGCGCTCGCTCGATTGACACGACCAGCGGCGGCCGGCGATCACGCCCTTTTGCCGCGCAAGCTCGCATTGAAAACGGTTGGGCATGGCGGTGCCGCTCGCTTGAAGCATTGCGAGAGGATGTCACCGAAACGGTGACTTTTCAACAAACCCGTAACCGGAATTGTGACGTGAGTCCTGACGGGCGCCTGTGGCGCAACGCCACACGCGTGAGCCTCCCGTACAATTGCGCGGGGCGGCGCTTTATTTCATGCTCGGCGTGGGAGTCGTGGAGAAGCGCGATGCGTAACGGTGTCGTTCGCGTGCTTGCCATTTCGATCGGCTTCTTCGCCTGCGGCTGCGGCGATGTCCTCGATCGCTACACCATCAAGCTGCCGTCGCTCCCCGCGCCGTCGGCGCCATCGAGCCTCTACGCGCAAGACGAAAACAATTGCCGCGCGCGCGGCCTGTCGAAGGACTACGACTACGCCTTCGACCAATGCCTGAAGCAGGTGGCCGCCGAGCGCGCCGAGGCCGAAGCCGCGGCCAAGGCGCCCCCGCTGGATGCGGGCGACAACAATCCAAATCCGCAGCCGCAATAATCCGCGGGCGGTCTTCAAGCGTCGAGATAGGCGGCGACGACCGGGTTGATCAGATCCGGGCGCGTGAGCGGTGCCATGTGACCGGCACCGGGCACTTCCCTGTGGGCCCAGCCGGGCGAGGCTTGACGCAGGATGGCGTCGATCTCACGGATCGGGAGCACGGTGCCGGGATCGCATACCAGCAACGTCGCGGCGGGGAGGAGCGTGGCCCATTCCTCCGCCGACGTGGTTTCATTCATCACCGCGTCCCACTCGAAAAAATTGGGTTTCAGCGCCTCGGCGAAGGCGGCGCGGCGTTCCGCCGGCGTGTCACGCCACGTTCCCGCGCCGCCCCAATAGTCGGCGAAGCGTTCGGCGGCTGTTGTCCATTCGCCGCGCGCGCCGCATTCCTTGATGCAGTCCCGCAACGCCGCGGCCTCGGCGAAAGCGGCGCCCTTGCCCGCCTGCGCCAGTAGATAAAACGGATTGGTTTCGAGCAGGACGAGCCTGGCGGCGCGGGTCGCGAGCCGCGCCGCCGTCATCATGGCGACCGAGCCGCCGAACGAATGCCCGACGAGATAGACCTTTTCCGCGTCGGCCGGAATCGCGGCTTCGACGAGGCGCGCCTGATCGTCGAGTGTCTGCGCCGTTTCATTCGGCCAGGGCGGCGTCTTGCCGTAGCCGAAAAGATTCACCGCGCGGACGCGAAAGCGGTCCTTCAGATCGTCCATCAGCCGCCGCCACTGGCGCGCGCCCGCGACGCTCGAATGCACGAGGATCACCGCCGGGCCCTTGCTTCCGGCTTCGAGGTAGTCGGGCTTGATCGCGGTGTTGCTCAAAAACAGTCTCCAGTGCCGGGGTTGAAGCCGTTCAGCGCGCGTTGCGGTTGAGCCGCGCCAAGACGGGGGCCGCCCATTCCACCGTGACGTTTTCGATCAACGGCGAGTTCCAGCCGAACAGCGTGAACAGCCCGGCCTCGCCGCGGCGGAGTTCTTTTACATACATGCGGCCGTCGGTGAGCTTGATCACGCATTCGCGGCCGATCAGCTCCGCAGGCGGCCGGTTGTCGCGGCGGTAGAAGAGATATTCGTTGTCGAAATAGCGCGGTGCCATGGAGTCGCCGCGGACGATCAGGAGCACCGCGTCGTCGGGCACGCCGGCGGGGATCTCGACCTCCTCGAGGCCGGCGCCGATGGCGTGATCGTCGATGGGGATGAACTCGCCGGCGCCGACATAACCCACCGCGAAGCCGGTGCGCGGTCCGAACATCAGCTGCGCCGCCGTGGTGCCGAGATGCGGCGCGAAGCGCTCGGCCCATTCCTTCGACAGCTTGCGGCCGCCCTTGACCAGCCGCTGCACCTGCTGGCGCGAGGTCTTCGACTGGCGCGCGAGCTCCGCCATGGTGATGCCGGATTCCTTCATCGCCGCGGCGAGCGCGCTCGGCAGCGGCGGGCGGACGGCTTTCCTGCGCTTGCGCATCGGGCGGGCGGCTTTCGTTATCAACAGGCGGGGCGGCGATGCAACCAAAATGGTGACGCGGTTGCTTGACTTGTCACCATATTGGTTACTAGATCGCTCGCCGTGTCAAGACGCGTTCTTGCCGCGGCTGACCAGGATTTTCGCGCCGAAAGGCCCCGCGTCGATCGCGGGGAGCAGTCGTTCTGTTTGCCAAGGGACTCTATGTCAAAACGCGCCGCCCCGCGATCCGAGCTTGCAGCGCCGCAAAACGTGGAGCTTGAGCAGGCGACCGGCATGCTCGCGGCCGCCGATTATGCCGAACAGCGGAGCGCGTCATGAACTCGGCGCCGAAATTTCCCAACCCAGCCATTCGAGGAACGGCGTCGCTTCGCTCGCCTGCGCAGGCGCCGGTGCTGCCGATCTCGTTCCAGGCCGGCAAGAAATGGTACGTCGTCTACACCAACATCAAATGCGAGTTCCGCGCCGAAAAGGGGCTCAAGGCCAAGGGCTATGACGTGTTCCTGCCGCGGGCGCGGCGCTGGGTGCGGCACGCGCGGAAGAAAAGCGAGCGCGTGGTGCCGCTGTTGCCGCGATCTCTTCGTCGGCTTCGATATCGACCGCATGCCCTGGTACGAGATCCGCAACACCGACGGCGTCGAGGGCGTGCTCACCAACAATTCGATCCCGGTGGCGGTGCCGGCGGCCGCGGTCGAGGATCTGCGCGCGCTGGAAGCGATCGGCGTCTTCGACGAGACGATGGAAGTGCTCAGGCTTTCGCCCGGCGACACGGTGCGGATGGTGAAGGGACCGTTCGCGGGCCACGTCTGCACGCTGAAGAGCGCACGCGGCAAGGCGCGGGCGGAGGTGATCCTGTCCGTGTTCGGCCGCGAGAACGTCTTGCGCGTGCCGGTCGCGGCGCTCCGGCCGGTGTGAGGGTTCTGTCGCGAACAACACAAAGGGCCGCCGAAGCTCGCGCCAAGAATTTCATCCAAAATATTGGATGAACGCGCATTTTTCCCGCTGTGGCGCAAATGCCTCAGCCCGCGAAAAATCGCTGATGGAACCCGCAACGGGTCATGACTGCGCATCCCACCGCATTTATGGTTCGGCGCGGGTTTCGGGAATCCGGGCCGGGGTATGAAACGATTTCTGCTCGCCGCTTTTGCCGCTTCGCTCGCCGGCACGTCCGCGCTCGCGGCGCCTCCGGCGCCGGCCTTCAACTGGACCGGCTTCTATGCCGGCGTGAATGGCGGCGGGGGCTGGGGCCACACGCCGTATTCCTGGCCGACCGACGGCGACGGGTTCGCGGTCTTCGCGCCGTTCCCCGGCGGCGGCAGCTTCAAACAGAATCTCAATGGCGCCGCCGCCGGCGGCCATGTCGGCTACAACTCGCAGCTTTACGGCAACTGGATATGGGGCATGGAGGCCTCGCTCGATTGGAGCAACATCAAAGGCTTCTCCGCCAATGAGTTTCCGGGCGCGGTCGTTGGCGGGTCCACCTATCACACCAAGCTTGAATGGTTCGGCACCGTCACGTCGCGTCTCGGCTATGCCTGGGACAACTGGCTTGTCTATGGCCGCTTCGGCACCGCGGCGGGCGAGGTGCGCACCAGCCTTTCGAATCCTCTGGGGCCGATCACCGAGGGAGAACGCAAGGACCATCTGGGCCTGGCCATCGGCGGCGGCATCGAATACGCGATCGCGCGGAATTGGATCTTCGGCGTCGAATACAATTACTACGATCTCGGCGGCCAGCGTTATGGCGGCGTGCCGAGGGTCGGTGGCGCGTCCGCAGCCGTCTCAAGCGAGTACCATCTCGATCCGAGGTTCAGCGTGGTGACCGCGCGGCTTTCCTACAAGTTCGACGATCCTCGTTCCGTCGCCGCCATGCCGGTCAAGGCGCCGGTCTACAGCACCAACGTCTGGCAAGGCTCCTATGGCGGCGTTCACGCCGGGTGGGGCTGGGGCGACACGCTTTATCTGTGGCCATTCGTTGGAGATACTACGGGGAGCTTCGCGCCGATCGTCGGCGGCAGCTTCCGGCAAAATCTCGAGGGCGGCCTTGCCGGTTTGCATACCGGCTACAACTACCAGATGGGCGCGTGGGTGCTCGGCCTCGAAGGCTCGCTCGACTGGAGTGGCATCAAGGGCTCGTCGGCCAACGCCTTCGCGGCCGGCCTTGGCGTTGCTCCTGGCGCCGCCTACAAAGCCGACGTGAGATGGCTCGCGAGCGTCACGCCGCGCATTGGCTATGCCGCGAATAATTGGCTCGTCTATGCCAAGGCTGGTCTTGCCGGCGGCGAAGTCCGGACGCGCCTCACGAATTCGACGACGGCGGGTGCGACCGGCCAGGATAACGATCACATCGGTTGGACTGCCGGCGCCGGCATTGAATACGCGTGGAAGCCGAACTGGATCCTCGGCCTCGAATACGATTTCTACGATCTCGGCGACCAGCGTTATGGCGGCGTGCCGACGATCGGCGGAGCGCCCGTTCTTACCCCCAACGAATACCATCTCGATCCGAAGTTCAGCACGGTGCTGGCGCGGCTCACCTATAAGTTCGGAAATTAGCCGCCGGCAGGCATGGGATGCCGGTTCCCCCAACCACGGCGCCGCGATTAAACCGGTTTTCTCCGCCTGAGGAGCGCGGCCGCGAGCCATAGCGCGGCGGCAAAAATCAGGAAGCGGCCGTAGTCTGCGACCGCGAAATTGTCGATCGCGCGCCAGACGCCGAAGGCCGCGAGCAGCACGGCGGCAGCGCGCAGAAAAAATCGCGCGAGGCGAAGAAGCTTTTCTCTCATTTGCGGTTTCAGCACGATCGCCGGAACCATTTTCGGGCTAGTCTGTCATTAAGTCAGATCAACGCTCACACGTACACCGCGAGTAGCTCCATGAAAAAAATCACTCCGTTCCTGTGGTTCGACAATCAGGCGGAAGAAGCCGCGAAGTTTTACATGTCGGTGTTCAAGAACTCGAAGCTCCTGCAGGTCTCGCGCTACGGCGAGGCGGGCCCGGGGCCGAAGGGTTCGGTCATGGTCGTGGCCTTCGAGATCAACGGGCAGGAGTTCCTGGCGCTGAACGGAGGGCCGCTCTTCAAGTTCAACGAGTCGGTTTCCTTCGTGGTGCCGTGCGAGACGCAAGAAGAGATCGACGAATATTGGGAGAAGCTTTCCGCCGGCGGCCAGAAGGGGCAATGCGGCTGGCTCAAGGACCGATATGGGCTCTCGTGGCAGGTGGCGCCGGCGAATATCGGCGAGATGCTGCAGGGCGATCGCGCGCGCGCCGACCGCATCATGAAGGCGGTGATGCAGATGACGAAAATCGATCTTGCGAAACTGCAAAAGGAGTATACGGGGTAGGGCGAAAAATGAGCCCGGCCGATTGCCCGGCCGGGCCCAGATCATCAGGAGATGTAGAAGAGAGAGCCCTCTCGCCGCATCCAACGCGGCGACCGCGCGCGGGTTCCGGCGCGCGGGCGATCGTTTCGCGCGATGGTCAACAAGCGGTAATTTTGCCGGTGCCGGTGTTAACTATGCGGCGCGTGGAAGAGCCTCCCGAACCAGCGGGGCTTCGCCGCGGGCGCGGCGTCCTCCGGAGCGGGCGCTGCGGCGCGCGAGCGCGCTTGCTTCTTCAGCCGCTTGATGTTCTCGATTTCGAGATCGCACCAGTCGCGGTCCTCGGCGAGAATCCCGATGCAGCACTCGACGCATTCGTCGCAGATGAACACCTTGGGCCCGGCAATGAGCTTCTTCACGTCGTGCTGGCTCTTGCCGCAAAACGAGCAATAAAGGGTCTGCGCTTTCCTTGGCATGGCCGTCCTCCCGTCCGTGAATCTGGGAGGCGGGCGGCCGGATTCAATGCGGCATCAGCTCTTCACGAACATCACCGCCGAGCCTGCAAGCGAAAACAGCGCCAGCGCCAGTAGGAAATATTCCATGATCGAGAGCGCCTGGCTCGGCGCCTCGCCCGGCGCGGCGATTTGCCAAATCAGCGTTGCCGCCACCACCGTGTTGAGCAGGATCCAGCGCAGCCACTTCTTCTTTTCCGCGTTCATGCGCCCCCGATGTGGGCGGTTTTTGACTGTGTCGCCGCCGCCACAGCGCCCAATATAATGGATTGCGGCCTTTAGAAGTCACCGGCCACCAAGTATTCTCGGTTGTCATTCGGGGTTCCTTGGGGGCTACGTGAAGAAGCTTCTTCTCGCCGCCGGAGTTGCCTTTGCGCTTTTGAGCGCGCCTTTGCGCGCCGCCGACTATCCGCTGAAGGCGCCGCCCGCGCTCTTCAACTGGACCGGCTTTTATGTGGGCGCGAACGGCGGCGGCTTGTGGGGCACCACCGATCAGCCGGAACCCGATGTGTTCATGAACATTCGCGGCAGCATGGCCGGCGGCACCGCCGGCTACAACTGGCAGGCGGGAAACTGGGTTCTCGGCGTCGAGGGTGACTTCGACTGGGCCCATATGCAGGCGACGCAATTCGTCACCTGCGGAAGCGGCTGCACCACCAAATTCGACGAGTTCGGCAGCGCGCGGGCGCGCCTCGGTTACGCCAACGGCATGTATCTGCTCTATGCCACCGGCGGCGCAGCGTTCACACGCGCGCGCATTTTCTCCGGCAGCGGCGTGATCAACGGGCCATGGGACACGACCACCGGCTGGACCGTGGGCGGGGGTCTTGAGGGCGCGCTCAGCCGCAACTGGTCGTGGAAGATCGAATATCTCTTCGCGCGCTTCGATCATTTCGCCGACGCGCCGGCGGCCATTCCGACCTTCGCCAGCCAAAACAAATTCGACATTGTCCGCGCCGGGGTGAATTACAGGTTCGGCAGCTGGTAAGCGCGGCGCGGCACGGTAGTGTCGCGCGCGTGGAACCAATTCCCGACTTGATCCTTTGTGGTTGCGAGCCGCGCAAGCGGAAAACCCAAGGGAGAGCCGCATGGCACGCCGACGCAAAGCCCGCAAAGCAAAAGCGCACGCGATGAAACGAAAAACGAGAAAGACGAAAAAATCCGCGAAGCCGAGGCGCGGGCGCAGGAAGACGGCCGCAAAATCGAAGCGGAAAACCACGATCAGCGTGAAGTCCGGCAAGGCGAGCGGCTCGCTCGAAATGCGGGGCTTGCGGCCCACCGGCGGCACCGTCCATTACGGCGAAGGGGATGCGTAGAAGCTGCAAAAGGCGAGCCGGGAAAAAGACTTATCCGGCTGTGGCATTTTGACCACGGTGTCCCGCAATCGGCTTGAGCATTATGTTCGCCCCGTGACTCAGGCGCGCGAGCAAGGGTATTTTTGTCGCTCCGGTTGAGATTCCTGGGGGCGGTCCGGTGAAAAAGATCCTGCTCGCGCTCTTTGCCGCAGCGCTCCTCGGCGCGCCCGCGCACGCGGCGCCGCCGGCGCCGATGCCGGTGTTCAACTGGTCGGGCTTCTACGCCGGCGGTCACCTCGGTTATCAGTGGGAAGATATATCCGCCGTTTTCGCCAATGGCGTCGCGCTGCCGCTGCCCTCGATGCATTCGAATACGGGCGCGGGCGGGTTTCAAATCGGCGCCCAGCGGCAATGGGGAAGTCTGGTCCTGGGTGCCGAAGGAGGCATGACCGATCCCTTCTCTCATTCGCTGCATCCGCTGCCGCTTCCGACGTCGAGTGCGGACACGGAAGGCGCGACCATGAAGGATATGCTCTGGTGGGTGGGCGGCCGCGCCGGCTGGGCGATGGGCAACTGGATGCCCTACATCACCGGCGGCTGGGCCACGGCGAAGTTCACCTGGTCGTTCTTTCTACTCGGCGCCAATCAGGTCAACGGCGAGGAGCGTCACTCGGGCGGCTATTTCGGCGGCGGCGTGGACGTGGCGATCGCGCCGAACTGGATCTTCGGCGTCGAATACCGCCATTACGATTTTGGCTCGAAGTTTTCCGCCGCGATTACCCCGGCCGGGACGCCGTTTCCTCCCGATAACGAGGTGCTGCATCCGAAAGTCGACACGGTCCTCGCCCGCCTGAGCTTCAAGTTCGGCGGCATGTGAGCGTTGCGAAGGCTCGCAAAGCGCTAATCCGAAGCTCGCAATTTTACCGATCCCTCGAAGAAACGGTTTGCCGCCCGCGCCTACGATTCGTGCATGAGCATCGCGCTCTCGATCGCGGTCTCCGGCATGGCGGCCGCGGGCATCCGGCTGCAAGTCGCGGCGGGTAATGTCGCGAACGCGCTCTCCTTTGGCCCGCTGCCGGACACGAACAACGCCGCGGACTTTCCCGCCGTCTACACGCCCTTGCGCGTCGATCAGACCGAGATCGCGGGCGGCGGCACCGAAGCGGTGGCGGCGAGCCTGCCGAGTTACACGCCGCTTTACGATCCGACCGCGCCCTTCGCCGATGCGAGCGGGCTTGTGGCGGCGCCGAATGTCGACCTCAACAATCAACTGGTCGAGCAGATGCTTGCGAGCTTCGCCTATGCCGCCAATGCCAAGGTCGCGACGGCCGCCGCGCGCACGACGAACTACCTCCTCAACATCACGGCGTGATCGCCGCGCTCACTTATAAATGAGATAATCCGCCGTGTAGTCGACGCGCTGCTCGACGCCGGCGGTGGCGCAGACGCCGATGGGACCGACGCCGCCTTTGGTGTTCACGCGCTGCACGAAGCGCGCGCCCGCGAGCAGGCCGGTGCCGGAGGATTCCACCGACAGAAGCAGCCACGGAATGTTGCCCGGCTGGGGCGCGGGATCGTTGGCGATCGCCTTGCCGACAATCTTGGAGCCGTCGGGCGCTTCCCATGTGGGGCCGGCATAGTGCTTGAGCGTCTTGCCGTCTGCGCCGGTGAGCACGGCTTCCGGCGCCTTGAACGTCCATTCGTTGCCGGCGCCCTTCGCCGCGCAGGCGTAAATCTGGACGCCCTTCGCCGCGTATTTACCGATCAGCGTCGTGCCCGCGGGCGGCACGAGCTTGGCGGGGATGTCTTCGGCCATGGCGAACTCCGAGAGAAGCAAGAGGGCGGCGAGCGCATGCGGAACGTGTTTGAACATGAATTCCTCCCGATGCTTATGGCGCTAGACTACTCCCGCGGCCCGTGAGCTTGCAAAGTTACGCGGCTTTTCGCTAAGAACGCTCATACCGATTTTCGTCCCGGCGGGCGCCACGCTACGGTTTCAGCTTCTCGAACGGCGGCCGCATGAACAGCGGCTTGCCGACGCCGGTGAGCTTGGCCAGCGCATTTTCCGCGTCGGCGCCCGCGCATTGCCTGGTCAGCGCCGGATCCTCGGCCGCCTTCGGCTCCACCGGCCGGATGTTGGCAAGCACCGCCTCGATGAGCTGCGCGCGCTGGCGGTCGTCGGCGCCTGCCGTGCGGAGGAGCTGCATGGTATAGGCGATATCGAGATGCACGGCCGCGTAAAGGAACGGCCGCATGTCGTCGTTCTTGCGCAGGCAATAGAAGACGAGATTGCGGTCGGCGGCGTAGCTCCGCGCGGTCGCGAGAATCGCCTCGAACAGCGGCGCATCCAGCTTGTCGGCGCGCGCGGGCAGGGCGGTGAGCATGAAAGAAAAGGCGAGGGCGGCGAGCAATGTTTTTCGCATGCCCCGTCTCATGCAGGAAAAGCCGCGGCGGCGCAATCAAACTGGCGCGGGCCGCTTCAGCTCGAAAAGCAATTCCTGAGCGCCGGAAACACCGCGACGATCCACAGCACGCCGAGGCTGGCGTAGACGCTCACCACCATCCAGAAGAGGCCGGGCTCGAAATCGCGGTAGTCGACGTAGCTTTTCATCCGGATCCGCCCCTGCCAGATCGCCCAGGCAAGATACGCGGCGATCAGCGCCGGAACGGCGAGGAGCCGGAGGAGAGCGAGAATGTCGATCTTCATGGGCAGCGCTTTCACGGTGAGCGGCCCTTCATAGCGCCAAAATTCCAACGAGCCGTTACCGCGGGCCGACACCGCGCCTATTCGCCGCGTGGGCGAGGCACGCCACGCCGGAATAGTCACGGATTCCGCAGTGCAACGTTATCGCGGCCCGTTCCACCCTTTGGAAAAGCGCGGAATCGGGGCTTGTGGCCGGCCGCGGCCGTCGCCGCCGCGAATTTCGGCGGTTCTTTTCGCGCGATCGTCTTTTCCGCTTCATTCGCGGTTCATTTTCGTGGAACAATACTTCTGCACGCGGAGGTTTAGGACCTCTACGGAAGAAGGAGGAGCCGATGCGTAAGATGATGATGTTCGTGTCTTTTCCGGCGGTTGTGTTGGCCGCTGGGCTGTTCGCAATGAGCGCGGACGCACAGACCTGGAAGCGCGGCGTGGCCGGCGTCGACGCCGCGACCCAAAACTTCACGCCGGTCGAAAAAGCCGCCTGCTACGGCTGGGGCCCGCGCTGCCCGCCCGGCCGCACCTGGGTTTGCCGGTATGGCAATTGCTGGTGCGCCCGCTGCTGGTAATCGGGCGAAAAGTCCTGATTGCCTGATTGAGATTGTCTACCGGGCCGCCCCTTGCCGGGCGGCCTCCTTCATTTTTCCCGCTTTGCGACATTACAAACGGTTCATTTGCCGTTCAGCTAGCGGGAACAATTCTCCGCGCGGGGGTTTTAGGAAACCACTCACGTCGTTAAGGAGGAGAAGCCGATGCGTAAACTCACGATGCTGCTGTCGTTTGCAGCCGTTGTTCTTGTAGCCGGACTGTTCGCGATGAACGCCAACGCCCAGACTTGGAAGAGCGGCGGCAATCTTGCGGCGACCCATAACTATTCGCCGATCGAAAAAGCCGCCTGCTACGGCTGGGGCGCGAATTGCCCTCCCGGCCGCACCTGGGTTTGCCGCCCGGGCGGCTGCTGGTGCCGCCGCTGCTGGTAATCGGGCCAATTTCGTTCTGATAGCCTGATTTTCGTTTTTCGCGGAGGCCGCTCTCGCCGAGAGCGGCCTTTTCGTTTTCTCGCGCACGCGAAAAGTCCGGGGAATATGCGAGCTCTATTTTCCGAGCGAGCATTTCCTGCCCAAGCTACTCGTTCACCGTGACCGCGCGAATCATGGCGCGGCTTGCTACCGCTGCGGATCGAACCGGATGATTCCGAGAAGCCGGAGGACCCTTTCTCGTATCGCCCCCGCGTCGCGCTCACCGGACTTGGCGACCTCAATAACCATGAGGGCGACAAATTCAGTCATGCGATCGTCCGTTTCATTCGACAGTTCGAGTTGCTTGCAAACATCCTCGTAAGCCGAACACATCGCCTGAACCGTTTCAGGCTCGAATGAAACGCTATTCTTGAGCAATCGATAAATTGCCATTGGCGACTCCCCCGGCCGTCGCCTCGCTCGATTAGTTTATGCTATCGGGATAAGGCGGAATCGTGGGTCGGGAATCCGACGAACCAATACCTAAGTGGGTCCCCGATTTTCTGAGCGAGCGTTTGTCCGACCACAAGGAGGCTCAACCGGTTTTCCGCTGAAAATATCTGAGTGCGGCCTCGTAAAGTTTTTCCGGGTCTGCCTCGCCGCCGTTGGCTCCAAATAATGATGTTAGCGACCGTGGTGGTCGCGGAATCCGCATGACCGGAGTTGAGGAATAATTCTTTGCAGGCGCGCTCGTAAGCTTCGCTCATCGCGCGTATCAGTTCAGGCTCATAAACCAAGTCGCCAAGGTAAGGTCGGATAGGCACGGCACGGCCCCGCAAGGCGCTCCAGCCAAGAAAATTTTATTCAGGCGCCGCAGCTCGTCAATTTCAAAATTACCGATATGCGTGCGGAAACGCACACATCACGGCGTTTTGTCGTCGTTGGGGAATGTGAAAAAGCCCCGGCTTCGGGCGGGGGCCTAATGCCGGGGCATTGGTCAGGGGCGACCTGAGCCGCCTGCTGTTACGCGGGGTTGGGCTGGGGCGAGGCGGCTCGCGCGTTTAATTCGTGGTCCGCTGGATTGTTCCAATTTTTTTTCAGAGCGGCGGCCGCGCGGTGGGGGGAAGGATGGATGGGCGGGTGATCCGTATCCGAGCTGTCGCGGTGCGCGTGCCTCTTGGCCCGTTAGCAAGAACGTAAAATCAGCGAAGAACAAAGAATCAGGCTCGATTGAAAAGGTATAAGCTGGTGGCGGATGAACCAATATTTGACCTACGCCATATTCGGCGGGTTAGCGATTGCCTTGCTAACCCACGCGGTACCGTTGTCTCTGCTCGTTGCAGCGGCTGTTGGATATCTGCTTCTCATTCTGTGGCAAAAGAATATGAGGGGGTAAGGCGTTTTCCCGCTGCGCTCACGGCCGCTTCGCGCAAATGAACACGATGTAATCCGCCGGGCCGTCGCAGCGCGCGGTGTTTTCGCCGATGCGCACGGGCGTCGCGGATTCGCGGCCGTTGAAGCCGCAATAAGCGTTGACCATGATCTCGTCGTCGTTGCAGCTCTGCTGCTCCAGCGGATTGTCGGCGCGCTTGGTGATGCGAAGCAGCGAGCCGGGCGGCCCGGCTTCTCCCTTGTCGCCGGGATCGCCCTTGTCGCCCTTCTCGCCTTTGTCGCCCTTGGGCCCTTGCGGCCCGGTGAAATAATCGCAGGCGCCGACGCTCAACGCCAACAACAGAATCCCAATGCCGCTGAGCATGCTGCCCTCCTTGCCCGCGGCAGTCTTTAGGAGCCGCGCGCGGCGGCGGCAATCGCGGCGGCGAGTTACGCCGACGAAATAATGAGCACGCGCTGCCTATTCCCGCGGCCGCGGTGGGCTGTCGCGCGAATCGAACAAGCAAAATCAGACGGCCGTACGCGGGACGCGAATCCCACGCACGCCGCCTGATTGTTGGGAAAGGAGCGGGCTTTTAGCGCGCTCCAAATGCGGCGCGTTACGAACCGCCGCCGCTTTCACCCGCGCCGCGATCGGGAGCGGGGCCGCCCTGGTCATCCGGATTCCCCTGCTGGGAATAGCCGTTCGGCGGGGTCACCGGGCGGTAGGTTTGCGCCGACGCCATCGCGCTGGTTGCGATGACGAGCGCGGAGGCGAGAATGATCTTCAGCTTCGTCATGAGTACCTCCTTTCTACGGAGGTCAACGAATGCCGCCGCGGACTGTTCCGATTTTTTCCCATTCGAATCGTGCCCGGCTTCAGCGCGCATCAAGATTGTTCCAACCAAAATAGCAGCGCTTCGAAATCTTCAAATCAGTTTCTCGCCTAGCAAGGGCGAAGCCGGCTAAAGGATCTGCCCGGAACTTCCCTTGAGCCAAGCCCGTAAACGCCGCGAAAAACTCAGCCGCGATGTTTCCTCGTCGGATTCCGTCTCCTCGCTCGCGGCGCCGAAATATTTCGCCACCACCTGCTTGACGATTTCGCCGATCAGCCGGTCGTTGATATGGCGGTGATCCCGCTCCCAGACGCCCGAGGTCGAAAGCATCACCGCCTCGAAGCTCGGGAAATAGTCGACGAAGGGCCGCTCGCTCACGATCTCCTGGCAGGCCGCGCGCAGGACGCTTTTCGAATAAGTATTGGCGACAAGCACATCCTGATTGGTGAAGGTGGTGCGGAGCGGCACCGGCGACACCGTGATCAATACCTTGACCTTCGGATTGTGCTTGCGAACGATGTCGATCGCCGCCAGCAAATCGGCCTTGCACTCATCGTGATCGAGCACGCGCAATTCGTAGCGCACGGGATCGAGGAGCTTGCCGTCGTAGAACGGCGCCGAGTTGGTGTAGTAGCTCTGCTCGAGGTCATACCAGGCTTCCACCAGCCCCGGCGTCATCAAGAGGCATTCCGCGCGGAAGGCCGTGGCGTAGAGCTCGTAGAGTTCGCGGCGCCGCTCGAGAAAGCGCTCATAGGTGACCGGCAGCGAGCCGGAGAGGCTGAGGTCTACCACCTTGCCGTTGCCGAGACGGAACAGAAGCTTTTCGCAGTCTGCCTCGTTCACCTTGCCGTCGCGGACGAAAATGCTGGCCATCCATTCCAGCGTCTGGCGGAAGGCCGGCGGCGTGAACAGGCTGAGCACGTGATTGTCGCGTTCGCCCTTGTGCTCGGATTGCGGAATCTTGAATTCGAGCGGCGGCACGCGGCAGCCGAATTTCACCAAATTTTCTTCGATGTTGCGCGCGAAACAACTGCCCATGGTGAGCACCGTGTCGCTGCGGTTGAGCGAGAAGGTCTGTGGTGATTGCGGAAACACGCGGCCGCGCTTCAAGCGGTCGCGCGCCACCCGCCAGGTGGCGATCGGCTTCCTGAAATTATGGTCGGCCTCGGTAGCCGGAATTCGTAGGGTCATGATACGCGCCGGAATTCAGCAGGAACGGCTAATCTTGCGCCGCGAACCGTGTCCGCGTCGATCGCGGAACACGCGCGGCATTTCAGCCCGAACCAAATCCTGAGGCCCATTGCTGGCAACCCCTTTGCGCCCTCTACAGGCGCCGCCCCACGCCACGTCTAGCGTAGTGCAGGCATAACTTCGACGGCAAACCGACTGGGAATAATGAAAATTCCGCCGCGAAGGCAAATGACGGCCAGATGACAGAAACGAAAGGGTGCCAAGTGCCCGCGAGCGCGGCAAAAAACGCGATTAACGACGTTACTGTTTTGCGAGCGGTATTTCCTTACACCAAGCTTACAACCGCGGAACCCCGAGCATCTATCCTCGAGTATAACGCGGCGCTGACCGCTATGTGGAAATGGAATGACTTGATAAATTTTCGGGGGCTTTATTTTTGCTTCTTCTTACGCCCTTTTGCTCTCTGAAATTCCAATCTGACGCCGGGTCCGGCAATCGCGTCCGCGTCAATGAAACGAACTCCAGCTGCTTCGAGAGCCTGTTTGATCCGAAGTTGAGTTGGTACTGCTCGCGCTCACCTTACGGCGGATTGACAGCTCGAGTGGCGAGGCGGTGCCCGCGCGCTAGCGAATGCGCGGCTGCGGCCAGGGTGAATGCGCCCTTACCGGATTGCCGGGCGCGCGCGGATCGATTTGCGGGCGAAAACCCGAAAATTCGCTACTGCGCGGCGCTCCACTTCTTGAAGTCTTCCTCCGATACGGTCGGCAGCTTCTTCACGAAGGCGACGATCGACCAGATTTCCTTGTCCTCGAGGCCCGCCTTCTGGAAGCTCGGCATGCCGGTCATTTTGATGCCGTTCTTGACCACGAAGAAAAGCTGCGAAGGCTCGCGCGCCTTGCTCACTTCGGTAAGGTCCGGCGGATCGGGGTTCAGGCCTTCCGAGAACTTTTTCCATTCCGCGCCCGGCGCGCCGTGGCAGAAGACGCAGCCTTGGGTCGCGTAGATCTTGGCGCCGGCCTGCACGATCGCCGGATCGTCGAGATTGACCGAAGGCGTCACCCCCGCGTGCCGCGTGATCGAGGCCGCGCGCACCTTGATTAGCGCCCAGTTGACGATACCGGGGTCCGCCTCGGTTGCCGCCACGTTGAAGAATCCGCCGAAGAAAAAGACCGCCGCGCCGACGGCGCCGACGATCGCAAGCGCTCCAATGAGGGCCAAGAGGCGCATGAGTTTCTCCCTGGTCGCGAGGCTGAAGCCTAGTCAATCGCGGGATGGAAGGAAAGTTCTCGCCTTTTGGGGGCGAGGGTTCGATGCGTTTTTATAGACTCGGCGACAAGCCGCTTTATTCCCACGCCGGAAGCGCGGCTTAAATTCGGCCCATCAATACGAGGATCAGGAGAATAATAATCACCAGGCCGAGGCCCCCGCCGCCATAATAGCCGGTTCCATAGAACGGACCGCCGCCAAGGCCGCTGAAGCCGCCGAGCAGCGCGATGATCAGGATGATGAGAAGAAGCGTGCCTAACGACATTTGCCGGGCCCCTATGTGCGATGCAGCGTGCGATCAGTAGGCCCACGCGTTGAGCGCAAGCATGAGAATGTAGAGGCCGCCAAGCGCCAGTCCAAAAATCTGGGCGATCGTCGCATCGCTCATCCCAGCCTCCCGTTGCCTCCGAGCTAACTCTGAATTCGTCGTAGCTCGCGCCATCAACGTGACGAGGTTCGCGAGGTTCCGCGTTCGGGCGAATTTTTGTGTTGGCATCGAGCCGGTAAGCGCGCTACCCGTCATATGGGTCGGCGAACGCGAGCGCCGCTTGCTGCGCCCTTGGCCGAATCGATTCCGCTGTCGAGAAGCGCGGCCAGGAACCAATTTATTGGGCCGGCGTTTTCTCAAAAATTCGACCTCTTCCATCGGGTCGCTCCGCGCGTGAAGCGGCGTACATTGCCGGCAGGAGGAATTCCCCATGGCACGCAGATATTCGAAATCCGCTTCCAAGGACGTGAAGCGCGAGATGCATAAATTCAAGCGCGGGACATTGAAGAGCGGCAAGGGCGGGCGCGGCGGCACGGTCAAAAGCCGCAAGCAGGCGATCGCCATCGGCCTTTCGGAGGCGCGCAAGGAAGGAAAGCGGGTGCCGCGGCGGCGCCGGCGCTAGAACACCGCGAGATATTTCAGCATCGAAATAATGCCGAGGATAATGACGATCACGCGGATGATCTGTTGCGTGCGGCCGTCAACGGGCAGCATATTGACGAAGTAGAGGATGAGAATAATGACCAGAAACGTGATCAGAATGCTGATGAGAACGTCCATTGGCAGCCCCTCTTTCGAATAGTGCGCAAAAAACGCGGGCCGGAAGCGAAAGTTCCGGCCCGCGCATTGGCGTCAGTGATGGCGTGGCAGCGTTTCCTCCATGAATTTCCGCACCGCGCCGTAACATTCGCAGGCGCATTCCTCCATGCCTTCGCGATCGAGGATCTGGATGCGGCCGCGCGAGTATGTGATCAGGCCCGCATGTTGCAGTTCATGCGCGGCGACCGAGACCGAGCTTCGCCGCACGCCGAGCATGTGCGAAATCGTCTCCTGCGTCAGCGAAAACTCGTCGGTCTCGGCGAAATCGTGAAAGTGCAGGAGCCAGCGGCAGAGCCGCGCGGCGACGCTGTGCAGCGCGTGGCAGGCGCTTGATTGGTTGGCCTGCATCGTGAGGACGGCCTCGTAGCGGCGCATCGCATCGTGGAAATTCATGCTCTTGCTGCAAGCCTCGACTAGGATGGACGAGGGGACGGCAAGCGCTCGCCCGTCCAGCTGCACCACGGTCTGCGTGATCGCGGTGTCGGTGATGACCGCGGCCGAGCCGCCGACCACGCCCTCGCGGCCGATGGCGGCGGTTTCGATGGCGTCGCCTTCATCCGTCATCATCAGGCTCGAGACCATGCCGGAGAGCGGAAAGTAAACCTTTTCGATGCGCGAACGCTGCGAATGCAGAACGTCGCCCGTGTGCATTTCGACGCTTTTCAGGTTCTTCTCGATGAGCGCGAGTTCGGCGGGATCAAGATTCTGCAATAATCGATTGCGCGTAATATCGTTTCGCATCGTTGCCTCCTCTTTCCCGTTGCTCCTTTCTCGGGGCGCAATAAGCCGCCCTTCGCCCAAGCGGCGGCGGCGCTGCTTTTTGCCGGGTACGCTCGCCCCGGACGGGGCGACTCAGGGACTTAGTTGAGGCTTCCCAGCAGCCTCTGGCCTCAGTCGTGGCTGACTCAGCCACGCCGATTCAATGCTTTGTGGGCGCAAAAGTTCCAAATTTTGTGCGCGAGCGTACAGACGGCCGGAGTTTTCGATGATTTCCTCGGCTCGAAATACTGGCTCAAAAGAAAAGGCCCTTTTGCGGGGAATCGGGATGGGTGTCATCGTTATTCGATGCCCGAAGAGCGGCGAAGAAATCTCCACCGGCATCGAGATCGAGCCGGAAGGACTTCTTCGGCTGCCGCCGGTGACAAGCGAAACCGTATGTCCGCTTTGCGGCGAAGTGCATGCTTGGCGCCCGCGGCAGGCGCGCGTCGCCGAGCTTCCGATCGAGAAAATCTGCGTGGCCCGGGCGGCAATGGCAAAATCCGGCAACGACAGCCCCGACGAATCGACGCCGCTCGAAGGCGCCTGACGGCTTATTTCGCGAGTGCCGGCCGGTTTTGCCGGAAGAAGTGGGCGCGCACGATCATCAATACGATCAAGACGGGCATGGCCAGCAGGGCGCCGAGCGGCCCCCACAGCCATACCCAAAACGCGATCGACAGAAAAATCGCGAACGGATTGACTGTCATCTGCCGCCCGACAATGCTCGGCGTCACGAAATTTCCTTCGAGGGTCGCTTGAGCGATGAAGATCGCGGGCGCGAGCAGCGCATAGCCGAGCGAGGGAAAAACCACAAGGCCGAATAGAAGCAGCACGGTCGCCATCATTCCCGGACCGATCATCGGAATGTAGTTGAGCCCGAAGGCAAGCACCCCGAGCGCCAGCGGATCGGGCAAGCCGATCAGCGCTGCTTCGATCGCGGTGAGCGAGCCGATGCCGATGTTGATGACGGTGAGAATGCCGATATAGCTCGATAGGTGCCCTTCCACTTCATTGAAGATGCGGAGCGCCCGCAGCCGGTCGCGGCGCGTGGAAAAGAGCGCCACGAGATAGCGCCGCAAGCGTTCGTAGGTACTCAGGAAAAAGAACAGCGTCCCGAAGAACAGCAGAAGCTGGCTGATCGCGGGCGTGAGGACGGATAGAACCGGCGCGAGAAAATTCGTCGTCACGTCGAATTTGGAGGCGCCGAGATCGATGCCGAGCGGGCCGGAAATGCTTGTTTGCAGGTCGCGCAACGCCGCGATCGGCCGATTGAGAAGCTGCAATTTCTGCTGCAGCGTCGTGCCGATCTCGGCGCTCTTTCCCGCCCATTCGCTGACGAATCCCGAGAGCACCAGGATCACGAAGGAAAGGGCGGCGAGAAAAGCCGCCACCAGCAGCAACGCCGCGAGCGGCGACGGAATTTGTAGCCTGGCAGCGCGGGCGGCAAGCGGACCCATCATGGTGCCGATGAGGATCGCGAGCGTCACCGGCAGGAGAAGCCCGCGCGAATAATTCAGCGTCGCAAGCAGCGCCAGGAGAAAAAGGCCGACGATGGCGATTTCATTGGCGCCGCGCCAGAATGGATTCTTGCCGGTGGCGGCGGCGGGCTCGTCGGGCGGGGTCTGCAACCGGTGCACGGGGGATGGAGAAGCGCGCATTTTATCGCTCCTGCGATTCCGTCCCGAATCGCACCTGATCCAATTTTATTGCCGCAGCGCCTTCACTTCGGCATTGCGGTGGAGCAAGAGCGTAACGGTTGTCAGCAATTGCTCTTGCGTGAACGGCTTGTCGAGAACAATGCCGCCGCGAAATGAGGGCGGCAGCGCTTCGCGCCCGTAGCCGGTGACAAAAGCGAACGGAATGTTTCGCTGCGTGAGTGCTATAGCGATTTCGTCCACCGGCTCGCCGCCGAGATTGGCGTCGACGAGTGCGGCGTCGAATTCCTTCTTTTCGATCGAGCGTATCGCCTCCTCGGTCGAGCTCGCGGTCGCCGCGATCCGGCAGCCGCTCCGCTCCAGGCTTGCTTCGATGTCCATCATGATCAGCGGCTCATCCTCGATGATGAGAATATTTTTGCCATGAAGACTGTCAGCCGAAGATCTATTCGCGGGTGAGACCACTTCGAGGCCGGACGTGCGCCCGCGCACATCGCGACCGTGTTGCAAACGAATGGTTTCGCGCAGCGGAAATTTTATGTGGCAGCTCACACCGTCGGCTTCATAGCGGATCGATCCCGTGCCGCCGTCGGACCGCAAGCTCTGTTCGATGAGGGTGGTGCCGAAGCCGAACTCGGAAGGCGCAAGCACCTCCGGGCCGCCACGCTCCTTCCAATGCAAATGCCCCCAGTGGGTGCCGTTGCTCTCTACGCTCCATTCGACGCTGAGGCGGCCTTGCGGCACGGACAGCGAGCCATACTTGCGCGCGTTGGTGGCGAGTTCATGTAGCACCAGCGCGAGATGAAGCGCGGTTTGTGGGTCGAGCAGCAACGCCGGCCCCGAGCAGGAGACGCGTTCGTCGTCGCTGCTCCCAAGGGTGATTTGGTCGCGCACGAGCTCCGCCATTTGGGTGCCTTGCCAGGTATTTTGCGTGAGCAACGTGTGGGCCTTGGCGAGCGCCTGAATGCGCCCGCTGAAGGCGGTGGCGAAATCGTAGGGGTGTTCGGCGTTTCGCAGGGTTTGGTGCGCGATCGACTGCACCGTCGCGAGCGTGTTCTTGACCCGGTGGCTGAGTTCCTGAAGGAGAAGCGTCTGCACTTCCTGCGCGCGCTTCTGCTGGGTGATGTCGCGAGCCACCTTCGAAGCACCGACGACGGTGCCGGTGGCATCGCGGAGCGGCGATACCGTCAGCGAAATATTGAGCCGGCGGCCGTCCTTGGCGACGCGTATCGTCTCGTAATGTCCGATGCGTTCGCCCGCCTGTATTTTGGCGAGAATTTCTCCCTCTTCATCTTGCAGTTCGGGTGGAATAATGCGGAGGATCGATTGCCCGATCATTTCGCTTTCCCGAAAACCGAAAATGCGCTCTGCGCCGGCGTTCCACGTCTGGATAATTCCGGCAAGATTTTTGGAGATAATCGCGTCGTCCGACGACGAAACAATGGCGGCGAGCCGCGCCGAGTCCATGGCGCCTTTTTTTTGGGCGCTGAGATCGATTAGGACATTGACCGCGCCAACCATCCCCCCAGATTCATTGCGCAGCGGCGTCGGGAAGGAAAGGAAGGGAACGCGCCCGCCGTCGGGCCGTTCGAGGATCGCCTCGATTCCGCGTACCGCGCGGCCTTCCTTCAGCGCGATCGCCATCGGGCATTCGTCGTACGGCAATAAGCTTCCGTCGGCCCGGTAAAGTCGCCACGATTCGCGCCACAGATCCTTGCCGATCTCGGGGCATTGGCCCCACAATTCGGCGGCCGCCTCATTGTAAAACGTGACGCGCCCTTCGGCGTCGGTCGTGTAAACCGCGACGGGCAGGGCACGTAACAATTCGCTGGTCGGGATCATCGCCCCGGCACCCATGGCTTTTGGCCGCCAAGGGTGCAGCGCAATAGCGTTTTGTCGGAAATCGTACTCACCGCGATCAGCCCTCGCCCAGCCCTCGCGACATGAAAACTCGCGATCGTGCAGAAGGTTTCAATCGAATCCTGTCCGTCCTTGACGTGGCCGACCGTGCATTGGGGGATGAGGAACATTTTTGCGATGCCGCCGTTTTCCTCGCGATCAAAAATCGAAATCGCAGGAGGAATTCATGGACAAGGACCGCATCCAGGGCTCCGGCCATCAGGTCAAAGGCAAAGTGAAGGAAGTGGTGGGTAAGGTCACCGGCGATGCCAAGACCGAGGCCGAAGGCAAGGCCGAGAACATCGCGGGCAAGGTACAAAACACCATCGGCGGCATCAAGGATACGCTGAAGGATAAGGATAAGTCGAAACATCACTAATCTTAGCAAAAGTCTCGATTCCAAGATGGAGAGGTCGAATGCGCGACTATTTGGTTCTCTTCGGGACGGCGACGATAGCGATGACTATCGCGGTGAACGCTTTTGCAATCTCGCCTTTTATTGCGGGTGCGCGAACCGGCCCAGGGATTCAATTGGTCGAAGACCGTCGATCTGAAACCGTAGGCCAGAAGGTGAAGCGCATTTGGCGAGATTTGACGGGTTACAAGTTTAATGTCTCCTGTCCAATCTTTCCGATCCCCCTGACACATTCGAGGTGCACAGAGACGGGCAAGAATCTTGAGGAAGCCCGGTCAAAGTGCCAGGCACAAAATCCCTTCTGTGCGGTCAGCGAGGTTGGCCGTTCCTAGACGGAATGCCTGATCACCGCTTCTCTGACTTCGTTTCAGCGGTCTTTCGGTTTTCTGCAACCTTTCACGTCGCTGAGTGTTTTCTATACGAGACTTTCAAAAGGAGACCCGACATGGGACGCGCTTTGATCCTGTGGCTTCTCGGAATTCCAATCCCGGTGCTTTTGCTTTTGTGGCTTTTCGGTTTTTTCCACTAGCAATCGATGCAGCCAATCAATGCGAAAACACCCAATGCACTGAAGATTCCGCCTATTGAATGTGAGGAAATGCCATGGCCACCAGCGATGCCACCAGCAAATTTACACGAAGCGCTTCGGCCACGATCGAAAGCTTACAAGAGGACTTAACCGCCATGCGTGATGATGTGGGCAAGCTCAGTCAACAGGTGATTGATCTTCTCTCCGCGAAAGGCAACGCGGCTTACAAGCGCGCGAAAAGAAACATCGATGCCAAAGCAGGAGAGGCTACCGACGCCGTGCGCGAGGTCCGCGACACCTTTGCGGACGCTATCGAAGAATCGGTGCATGAGCGGCCTTATGCAACATTGGCCATCGCACTGGGAATCGGTTTCATCCTCGGCGCAACTTGGCGCCGCTAGTTTGCGGCGCAGGTTAGCCGGTTATGGGTAAGGCGATCGACGCGGCAATCCGAACAGCTGTTTACGGCGTGATCGCCGCCGCAGCTGGGATAACCGCCTTTCTATTTCTCGTCATCGCCGCATTTTTATGGACGCAGCAACATTATGACACGATCACAGCGTGTGCCGTGGGGGGCGGTGTGTTTTTGTTCGTCGCGTGCTTGGCGGCCATCATGCTGGCGTATTCGCGGCGGCGCGCCGCCAAAGTGGAAGAAGAAGAGACCGCGATTGGTTTTGGTGCGCGATTGACAGACCCCGCCTTTCTCTTGATGGCAGCCCAACTGCTTCGCGCAGTGGGTATTGCACGGCTGTGGCCGCTGGCTATTGCCGCGATCGTGGCCTTTGGCGTCGCAGATCTATCGGGACCGAAGCGCGGCGGCAGCAAACCTCGACGGCACACGCAGGAGCCGCAACGCCCGCGGGCGGCGGCTTAAGTCCCGTACAGCAACACCTTCAGCTTCTGCTGCAATTCGGCGAGCGCCTTGCCCTTGGCGGCGGCGTCCGCGGACTTGGCCTGGAGTTGCGCCTGGATCGCGGGATCGCTCACCACCATCTGCGGGCCGCGAAAGCTGATCGCATCCTTGTGGGCTTTGACGAAATCGTCGAAATCGAGAATCGCACGGAAGGCCGCGTCGATCACCGGCCAGCCGTCGGCGAACGCGTGCGCGGGCGCCATCACGCGGGCGAAGGCCTGATCGTACACGGACTTGAGATCGTCCGGCTGCTTGAGGGCCGCGCGCGCGGCCTCGGCCTTGGCGATCTCCGCCGGCAAGGCGGTGATCGCCTTTTCCATGTCGCCGCGGACCTTGGCGATGGTGTCGCGCATCTCGATCACGTCCTGCAGCGAGGCCGGCTGGCGGAGGCTCGCGATCCCGCGCATCGAGGCGCCGGCCGCGTCGAGATCGGTCCTGAAATTCAGGATCACGTCGTAATGCGCGGCGTAAGCGCCGAAGGATTTGCGCTCGACATCGGAAGGAACGGCGAAGTGAACGCCTGGCTTGGCGATGATGCGCGTTTGCAGGAAATCGATCAGCGCCTTGCGCTCCGCCGCCTCGTCGCCGCAGGCAACAAGATTGAAGACCAGGAACGCAAGCGCGATCCCGGCCGCGAATTTCTGAATGAATTGCATAATCCCCCGCCCGTTGATCTTCTTTAGGGCAAGTATGCAGGGCCCCACAACAGCGAAAAGGACCGGGCGCTCCTCGCGTATGGACGAGGCTATTCCGCGCGGCTAACGTTTCGGCGCATTCAAATCCCGCGGGGAGGAAGCCGATGGGAAAATCCATGACGCCGGAGCGCGCGGCCGAATTTGGCGCCGCCTGGAACAGCCGCAACGCCGATCTCGTCGCGAGCTACTTCGCTGATGATGGCGCCTATTACGCCTCCGTCGGCCCCGACCATCTCGGCAAGAGCTATGTGGGCAAGGACGCGATCCGCCGCGGCGTGCAGGCCTTCTTCGACCGCTTTCCCGACGGCAAGTTCGAAAACCTCAAGGTTATGGTCGCGGGCAATATCGGCTCCTTCGAGTGGGACTTCGTGGCAACCGACGCGAGCGGAAAGCGCACGGTCACGGCCGGTTGCGATCTCCTCGAATTTTCCGGCGACAAGGTTCTCAAGAAAAACGCCTTCCGCAAGCAAAAGGGCTGAAGCGCCTGCTACGCCATGCCGCTGCGACAGAATGACTCGCCGGCGGCTTTCCTTAACGGCTTGCCAATGCCGCGGCTGATTCAGTCGCGGGCGCGATGTTCGACACGGTCATTCTCCTGGGCGGGCCGGCGGAGCAGACGGCGTTGCCGCAGGCTTTGCTTGCGCACAATCCGCGGCTTGCGGTGGAATCGGTCGCCACCGCGGACGGGCTCGCAACGCTTGCGCCGGAGTTGCTCGGCGCCGCGCGGCTTGTCGCCTTCTGCACCGACGTGATCGTACCGGCGCCCGTCCTCGATCGGCTCGGCTATGGCGCCTATAATTTTCATCCCGGCTCGCCGCTGTTCCCCGGCTTTCGGCCGGCGCATTTCGCCCTGCAAGCGGGCGTCACTGAATTCGGCGCCAACGCGCACCGGATGATCGAGGAAGTCGATGCCGGTCCGATCGTCGGCGTTGAGATGTTTGCTGTTCCGCCGGATGCGGATGTCGTCGCGCTCGAGACAATGGCCTATTCGCAACTCGCGAAGCTCTTCTGGCAGCTGGCCCTGCCGCTCGCGACCGAGGCGGCACCCCTTCCGGAGCTTCCGATCCGCTGGAGCGGCAAAAAAGGCACGCGGCGCCGCCTCGCGGCGATGGGTGCGATCGAGGAGGCTCTCATCGGCAAACATCGCCCGCTTTTGGCAGCAGGATTGCGAACGTCCGGCGGATGATAGAATAGTATTGCGCTTCGCGGTCAGGCGCCCGTTCATCGAGGAAATACTGCAATCGCTCGTTGTCGGACAGCTTTCGCGGCAGTTCGTTGCGCGCGGCGTCGATCAGCATCTGGCAGCGCGGCACGCTCCACAGGCGCGCGACCTTGTCCTCGGAGCCCGTCACCACATGCATTCCATCGGGCGTATAGGCCGCCGCGTACATCGCGCCAGGGCGCACGCCAAAACTCGCGACCGCTTCTCCACCTTCGACGTGATCCATCGGCGTAAATGTGCGCGCCGTGCCGTCGTCGGCTGCGACGACGATGCGCGCGCCGTCCGGTGAAAAAAGTGCTGAATAGAACACAAAGTCCACTAGATGCTCGCCGGAAATGAACCCGGTATCGCTCTCCCAAAGTTGCACGAGGCTTCTGAATGGCGAGGTGACGATGCGCGCGCCGTTCGGAGAGAAGGCGGCTGTCGACGTTGTAACGCCGAACATATTGCCGCCTGCCAGCGATACATGCTGCATCCTTTTCATCAGCGCGTTCCACCATGGCTCGAACCGCGGATTGTCGATGAAAAGTTTGAGCTCCTTGAGCGGGCGGCCGTCATCGGCGCTCCAGAGCCGGCCGGCAACCCCGCCTTGGCCGCCGCCGAGCTCGGAAGTCAGTATTTGTGTGCCGTCGGGAGAGAATGAGGCGGAAACGACCGCTTCCGAATGCTTGATGGAGAAGAGCTCGTGGCCGTCCTCTGCGTCCCACACGCGCGCGGTCTTGTCGGATGACGCGGTGACGATGCGCTTGCCGTCAGGAGAAAACTCGGCGCTGTTCACGCGGTCTTCATGGCCGCGGAACGCGAGAATTTCGCGGCCCGTGTCCGCGTCCCACACGCGCGCGGTCTTGTCCGCAGAAGCCGTAAGTATGCGGCGCCCGTTCCGCGAAAAGGCTGCGTGCAGCACCGTGCCGTCGTGCCCCTGCAGCGTAAGTAGCGCATCACCGGAATCGAGATTCCAGATACGCGCGGTCTTGTCGTCCGATGCAGAGAGAAGGCGCTTGCCGTCCGGCGATACGACCGCCGTGCGGATGGCGCCTGCATGTCCGCGAAACGCCTGGATTACGGCTGCGGGTTCGATGGTCCAGATGCGGGCGGATCCATCGACCGACGTGGTTACGAGACGCGATCCGTCGGAAGAAAACGCCGCCGCCAGCACCTCCTGCTCATGCCCCTTCAGGACAAATACGGGGGCGACGGTCTTGAGGTCCCATACCTGCGCCGTGCCATCTTTTGAAATCGTGACGAAGAGGCGGTTGTCGGCCGTGAACGCCGTTTTGAAATCGCTGATCCGGCCTTGCGGCGCTGGGAGCTCGCGGCCGGTCTTGGCATCGATAAGTCTTGTTCCGCTTAAGAACGCCGCCAGGAGCCGGCTGCCATCGGGCGAGAAGGCGAATTGCGGATATTCGTCGTTCCCGACATGCAACGCCGTCAGCTGTGCGCCGGTTGCCGTATCCCAGAGGCGGAGGGTTCCGTCGTCGGCAAGACCGGCGATCCGGCTCGAGTCGGCGGACACGACGATTCTGCTAACGCCCCAGGTGCCGGAGCGTGGAACCCTCATCACGCTGATCTGTTCGCCGGTCTCGACGTTCCAGAACTGTATGACGGATTCGCGGTCGTCGGTGTCCTGGCGGGTAATGCTGATGATGTTGGCGCCTTCCGGCGAGAACATCACTTGCTTGAATGCATAATCCTTGCTCTTCAGGACCGCGGTTTCCGCGCCAGTGCCCGGGTCGAACACGTGGATCGTGCTCTCCGCTTCTCCTCCCCTGAAATCTCTCCAATAGGTGAGCAAGCGCTTGTCGTCGGGCGAGAAGACCGGCGCATAACCGTCGCGCAGTGAAAGCTTTACCAATTCGGCGCCGGTATCCGCATTCCAAAGCCGCAGCCCGCCGCCCTTGGAAGAGGTAACGACGCGGCGGCCGTCGGGCGAAAACGCACAGTTGGCGAGGGTTCGGCCAATTGAATCGTTGTCGTCGGCCGCCTCGCCGAGAGTTGCGATCTCCTTGCCGGTGAGAGTGTCCCACAAACGGCGGATGCCATCGTCTTTCGATTCCGTGAGCGCGCGCTTGCCGTCGGGAGAGAACAGTGGATCATCATCGCTTATGTGATGCGGCCAGCTCACGACCTTGTCGCCGGTCTCGACGTTCCAGAGTGTCGTCGCGGTTGGGTCGCCATAGGTTCTCGTTGCCAGGCGGACGCTGCCGGGCAATAGCCGCACCAAGTCGAACTGATTCTTTTCATCGATGCGGAATTTTTGTTGTCCGGTGTTTGCGTCGAGTATGCGGATATGTTCATTGCCGCTGAGCAAGATCAGCGCGCCGTCGGGCGAGTAACTCGCGGAAGGGAACTGCCCGATACCCGGCAAGATCAATCGCTCGCGGCGGTTGGCGTAGGCGTGTTCGAGCGCGTAGGCCGCTTCGTTGAGAAACGGCCGCTCGGGATCACGCAAGTTCTTGGGTAGCGCTTCGAGCGCGAGCAGCGCACCGAGAACCGCATTGCCGCCGTCGGTCGCCTGCCGGGAGTCGCGGGCAAGAAAGCGCGATTGCGCCACCAGCGCATCGTTGCGCTGGTTTTCCGAGACGCGCAGCATCCAGTAGGCGAGCCCCGCGAGGCCAAGAGCGGCCACGAGGCCAGCCGCGAGACTGCCGGATAGAATGTTCCGCCGCCGCGTCGCCGCCTTGCGGCTCTCGGCGATGAAATTGCGCGTGTCGTCGGTGGGCTCCGGTGCATCGTGGGGCCGCGAGGCAATCCAGCGCTCCGCTTCCTCGAGCATAGGCGAGCGCAGCAAAAGGCCACGGGGTCCCGGGCGGCCGGCTTCTGCCCAGCGCCGCGCCTGCTCACCGAATTCGGTGTGCTTCCTCACCCACTCAATGTCGGTTGTGAGCGCCTCCGCCAGACGATCGAGGTTTTGTTCGAAACGCGCTTCGTCATCGAGGAAAGCAAAATTCAGCTTCGAAAGCGCCGGCGGGACCATCTTGTCGTCCACGCGCCGGCAGACCACGGGCGCAAAGCGCTTGTTGAGGGAGGCGGCAAAACTAACTTCTTTCGCGCAAATATCGGAAGCGACCGCGTCGGGGCTGAGCACAAACACAATCGTGTCGGCCGACACGATCAGGTTTTCGATCCGCTTCCACCAATCCTCGAAAACGTAGATTTCGCTGCGGTCGATCAATGGATCGAAGCCGCGCGCTTTCAGGGCCGCCGCGAGGCGATCGGCGAAAGCGATGTCCTTGCGCGCGTAGGAGATAAAAATCTTGGGAGCGTCGCCGCTCGGTCTATCGGCCGGCATGAACGGGTCGCAATCGAAGGGCGGAAGGCAATTTAACGCTCGCAGGCTCGGCCGGAAAGGCGGGTTCGGACTCTTCGCCATTATAGCCGTCAAAACAATGACTGGCGCGCCGCAAAAATGCCGCCAGCGGGTAAGGATACCGCGCCTAAGCATTGCGCTGCGAAACCGGCCGGGTGCCCTTCGCTTGCCAATGCCTCGAATTCGCTGGAACAATGGGAAAGCAATGGCCTCAACGGGAGATCTGATGCGCATTCCGTCCGCGACGGTTTTCTTTCTCTATGTAGCCGGATTGCTGGCATGGTGGCCGCTCCTGCTTTTCAAAAACTAGAACCTGCTGTCACGGCATTTTGAGATGGGGAGGAAAAATTGAGACGCCAATTTCGTGAACAGGCCAATCTGAAAAAGCTCGCGCTGGGCGCGGGCCTTTTTGCCGCCGCCGCGCTCGGCCCGAGCTCCGCGTGGAGCGAGGATTTTCGCTATCCGGTCATGGAAAGCCTGCCGCCGAAGATCGAGGCAAAGGTGGCGAAAAAGCACATCGAAACGCTGAGTGCGCTGAAGGCGATTCCGCAAATTTCGGATGCCAATCCGTATCTGGTGGTTCTCGAAAGCAAGAAATGGAACGACGGGCAAACCGTCACGGTCGCGTTCAAGGGCGGCACCAAGGAACTGCACGAGAAGATCGCGAACGCCGCCGCGCAATGGAGCAACTACGCCAACATCAGGTTTGATTTCGGCCGCGATCCGGCCACCGGAGAATTTCGAAAATGGTCGGGCGAGGGCAGTGATTATCCCGCCGACATTCGCATCGGCTTTGACCAGCAGGGATACTGGTCGATCGTCGGCACCGAAAGCGTCGACCCCGACATCCTGCCCGCGACCGATGCGTCCATGAACTTCGAAGGGTTCGACAAGGAGCTTCCGAAGAACTGGGAAGGCGTGGTGAAGCACGAGTTTGGCCATGCGCTAGGCCTCGAGCACGAGCACCAGCATCCCGCGCATCCCTGCGATTGGCGCTGGACCGATGACGAGGGCTACGAGGTCTCGAAGGACAAGTACGGCCAGATCCAGATGGACAAGAACGGCAAGCATCCGTCGATTTACCGCGTGCTCGGCGGCCCGCCGAACAACTGGCCGCCGGAGCAGGTGGATTTCAACCTCAGGCAATTGACGGATTCATCCGCCTATGGCTTCGGGACGTTCGATAAATTCTCGATCATGAAATATTACTTTCCGGGCTGGATGTTCATGCAAGGCGAGCAAAGCGATTGCTATTCGCCCGGCGGCAACAACGATTTTTCCGACGAGGACAAGGCGCGGATTGCCGCGTTTTATCCGAAGGACCCGGACGCGGCGAAGAAGCAAAAAGACGAGCAAGTGAGCCAAATCACCAGGCTCGCGCCGCAGGTCGATTCCTCGCCCGCGCTCAGCTCAAGGCTTCGGAGCAAGCTGAAGCAGCTGCAGTGATCGCACGGATTGCTCCCGGGACGCAGTCGCTGGCGTCCCGGGAGATTTCGAGAAGAAATCGCCGGTTACTGTCCTTCGACCGCGAAGATGCGGAAGGTCGCGTATTTGTCGCCGATTGCTTTTGCTTCCTTGTAGGCCGCGGAATTATAGGCGGAAACCGCCGCGTCCAGATTTTCGAAGGTATTGATGACGACGCGGCTCTTCGGCGCGTCGCCATAGAACGAAACCGTCTTGCCGCCGCGCGCCAGCACCTTGTAGCCGGCGCCCGCGGAAAGCGCCTTTTGCGCCAGCGGCGCAAATTCCTTCAGAAAGCCCTCCTCGTTGGTGACGTTGATCTCCGCGACGATAAAGGCGGGCGGCTTGGCTTGGGCATGGAGGCCCTGGACGGCCGCGGCGCCGATTGCTGCACCCGCGAGCATGGCGAGCGCTATCGTATATTGTGTTTTCACAAAACTCTCCCTTTGCGGCCGATAATCCGGCCGGAATGAGAACACCATGGGGGTTATCCCAATTCAACGCCGGGGCGGCGATCGTTTTTGCCTGCGGCGAAGAACATCATTTCAACATGAATGTTTTTTGTTACCTTAGGCGGTTCACAGCGAATTCCCCGTCGGCGGTGCTGATACATGTCCTCCTTGGCGGATCTTCCTGAACTGGTCGGTTTCTTCAGCTATTCCCGCGACGACGACCACGACGCCCAGGGGGCGCTCTCGGCGCTCCGCAACCGCATCAATCGCGAATTGCGCGGCCAGCTCGGCCGAGGCCGGTCGGAGCTGAGGCTGTGGCAGGACCAGGCCGCGATCCCCTTCGGGGCCGACTGGGAAGACGCGATCAAGGCGGCGGTGGCGCAGTCGGTTTTTTTCATTCCGATCGTGACGCCGAGCAGCTTGCGCAGCAAAAACTGCAAATTCGAGTTTGATCTTTTCCTTTCGCGCGAGGCCGAACTTGAACGCCGCGACCTGATTTTTCCCATTCTCTACATCCGCGTGCCGGCGCTCGAGGACGAACGCCAATGGCGGCAGGACCCGGTGCTGAAAGTCATCGGCACCCGCCAGTATCTCAACTGGCAGCCGATGCGCTTTGTCGATATCGGCTCGGCGGAAGCGGCGAAGCAGATCGAGAATTTCTGCGCCAACATCTATCGGGCGTTGCAGTTGCAATGGATGACGCCGGAGGAGCGCCGCGAAAGGGCCGCGGAAGACGAGCGGCGCCGCGCGGAAGCTTCGCGCAAGGCGGCGGCAGAGGAGGAAGAGCGGCGCAAGGCGGAGGCGGCGGAAGCCGCGGCCAAGGAGCGCCGCAGGGCGGAGGCCGCCGAAGCGGCCCGGCGCGCGGCGATGAAGCCGGTGGGCGTGATGTCGCCGCCGCTTTCGTCTTCGCAGCCCGAGAAGCCGTCGGGCGGCCTCGCCGCCTGGCTCGATGTCAGGACGTGGCCTTACCTCTTGATTTTATTGGCGGCCGCGGCCCTTGGCGCCGCCGCCGGACTGGTCATGAATCAGTTCAATCTCTACGGCGTCACCATCGGGCGCCTCGACTTCGTGGATTTTCGCTGGATCGCCTATGTGGCGGGCATTTTCATGCTCGCGACAAGGATGACGATCGATCGCGGCGTGCTGAAATTTGCGCTTCTCTTCGGCGTTTTTTACCTGGCGCTGTTCGCGCTCGAATACGCCGACGACGCGGCGCTCTTGTGGATCAGAGGCGCGGAAGAGGAATCGAACAAGCCGGGTTTCATCGCGCTCGTGGATGCACTCGAGTTCGGGGCTTTATTGCCGGTCGCGTGGTTTATGGTGGCGTATAATTTTCTCTCCGCGGAAGCCGCGAAAGATCGAACAATGCTGGCGGCCGCGGTCGCGGCCGGCATCGCAGTCGGAGCTTTTAACGGCTTGCTCAACCTCGGCACGCTTCCCAACCACCTCTACACCATTGCATTCAACGGCTTCTGGTTCGGGATCACGGCGGTTTTGCTCACCTACGGAATCCGCAGGTATCAATCCCTCCGATCCTCAGCTTAGAAGGCTGCTTCCCGGCGTTGACGAGGTGATCGAATAAATCCCATTCCATGAATCAAGAATTTGGAGGGTGAATTATGGAAAGAACCGCGAAGTGCCTTTGCGGTCAGTTTAGCGCCATCGTCACGAGCGAGCCGATCATGGTCAACGTCTGTCATTGCCGCGACTGCCAACGACGATCAGGCGTGCCGTGGACCAGCAATGCCTATTTTCCAAAAGAATACGTTCGTTTGGACGGACCGAATAAAATCTACACCCGCACCAGCGACGCCGGGACTCGGATCAATCATCACTTCTGTCCGAACTGCGGGGTCACTGTTTGCTGGACCCGCGAGACAGGATCGATGCGCTTCGGCATTCCTGTGGGTGCATTTAACGATCCCTCATTTCCCGCGCCGTCCGTATCAGTCTGGGAGGAAAGGCGTTACGCATGGTCGCCTCAAATCAGCGATGTCAAGCATTGGAATACTCAACCCCCACCGGCTTGATGCGTCGCCGCCGCGAACGGTGCAGCTTCACGTGCAGGAGCATTAGCTATCGCGCGCGAGTGGATACGCAGGGAATTGCGCAGGTATGGAGTATCGAAAGCGAAATGGAATGAAAGCGAACAAGTCAAATTAGCGGTTGAGCCATATCGAATATCAGAGCGGCTGCTTTTTGACCCAAAGCGTATATTCAGTAGCGGCTATTCTCGCGCAGGCATTGACCGGCCGCGCCGCCACGTCCCCAGCCACCAGTACAGTCCTGCAGTTATCAATCCGGCTACCGGAAATATCGCCGTCAATGGATCGGCGGCCCAGCGCACGAAGAACTCCAAGAAGCCCTCAATCGGCGGGCCAGAATCGGGGCCGCTGCCCTTCCATGCCAACAACGTCAGCGGCACGAACACCGCCGCACCCAGCACCAGTCCCAGCAGGCAGACCTTGAAACCCGTCATGGGCCGCCGCAAAGAGAGTAGAAACAGGCAGGGCAGGAAAAGGAAGATCGTGGTGCCGTAGGACACGATACAGCCGAAGGCCAGCAGTAATAGAAATAACAGCACTGGCCGGTCCCCTTGGAAGGAACTCAGCCACGCCACGCTAAGCATCACCGGCACCACTAACGGCGCTAGGATCAGGCCGGCCCAACTGAATCGCATTGCCAGTCGCTCTCCCGGCTGGTCTGTGTGAGCAATGATAGGGCTGTGACCAGCCAAATCACCAGCACCTGATCCAACATAAAAGCGCCGGCCCGCGATAGCCGATCTATTCCTGGCTCATCGCTCGCGCGTCATCAGCAGGGAGGGGCCTTCGATTGCCACCACCACCCGCAGCTTGCGAAAGCCCGCCTTTTCATAGGCGCGGATAGCGCGGAGATTTTTCGGATCGGGATCGGTAATCACGCGCGGCGCGCCCACGGCGAGAAGATCGTCGACGAATTCACGAATGAAGCCCGCGCCATGGCCGCGGCCGATCATGTCCGGCTCGCCGATGAACTGGTCGATCGCGCGCGTGCCCGCGGGCTGCGCGCCGAAGGCCGGATCCGGCCAGGCCGTCAAATCGTAGGATTTCAAATAGGCGAAGGGGCGGTTCTCGATTGAAACGATGAACTGCGCCATGCCTTCGCCCGCGAGATCGCCGCGCAGGAGCGAAAATTGCTCGTCCGGATTTCCCCACCATTCGGCGACGCGGCCGCGTGAGCCATCGCTTGACTACGGCGAGGTCGGCGGCGAGCGGGCGGAAGCGATAAAGGCCGGGCATGGCGGGTTGCTCTTTTCTTGCGCACGATAGAACCGGCGCGCGGCCGGCGAAACTTCGCTTGGCGGAGGGGTCATAGATATACTAATATATTAGTTGGCGGACCAAGGATCGGGCGGCATGGGCCGGCAGCGGAAAGAGCAGGCGTTGCGCGGAGCGGGCGCGCGGCTCCGCGCGAAGAGCGCGGCGGAGGCGATTTACGACGATCTCCGCGCCGAGATTGTTTCGCTCGAGCGGCCGCCGGGCGAGCCGTTGATCGAAAGCGAAATCACCGTTGCCTATGGCGTCAGCCGCACGCCCGTGCGCGAAGCGATCCTGAGGCTCGCAGGCGAAGGCCTTGTCGAGATCTTTCCGCAATCCGGCACGTTCGTCGCGCGCATCCCGATCGCGTCGCTGCCCGAGGCGCTCACCATTCGCAAGGCGCTCGAGGAAATGACCGCGCGGCTCGCGGCCGAGCGCGCGAGCCGCGGCGACATCGGCGCGCTCCGCGCCATCATCAGAAAACAGCGCGAGCTGAGCGCCGCCGGCAACCGCGACGCTTTTCATCGCGCCGATGAAGCGTTTCACGCGGCGATCGCCGACGCCGCCGGCCACCCCGGCATCTGGAAGCTCGTGCAGCAGATCAAGGTGCAGGTCGACCGCTACCGCCGCGTGACGCTGCCGCAAAAGGGCCGGATGATCCGCGTGGTGCGCGAGCATACGGCGATCGCGGCGGCGATCGAAGCCCGTGTGCCGGCGCGCGCCGCGCTCAAGATGAGCGCGCATCTCGACGCGCTGATGGCCGATATCCCCGACATCCGCCGTTCGAGACCGGATTTCTTCTTCGATGGCGCGCGCGAAGCGGGCGGGGCAGGCGGCCGGTCAAAAAACAAAAGAAGGCTTCCGGGAGGAGCAGAGAAGGTGGAATCCCAGCGCGCGAATTTCGTTCGCTAGCGCCATGAGCGCGCCGGCGCAAACGGTGGAAGGCGAGGCGAGCGCGGTCGCGCGCCTGCGCGAGGGCGCGTTTCTGCAAACGATCGACCGCCTGGCCGAGGCGCTCGTATGCGCAGCGCTCGTCGGCGAGCTTCTCCTCGTCATCGGCAATGTGCTGGCGCGGCTTTATTTGCAGCATTCGTTTTTGTGGGCCGACGAGGCGGCGCGGCTGACGCTCTCGACGCTCGCCTTCATCGGCGGCGCCGTCGCCTATCGCCGGCGCGACCACGCGGCCGTGCGCTTCGTGCTCGCCGTCTGCCCGCCGCGCGTGGAGCGATTTTGCCTCGCGCTCGCCGATATCATCGTCCTCTTTGTTTCGGCCGTGGTCGGGATCGCGTCGACCGAGTTCATCGCCTCGACCTGGGACGAACTCTCGCCCGTCCTGCAAACGCATGCGGCGATCATCGCGTTGCCGCTGCCGGTCGGCATGGCGCTGATCGCGCTGCATGCGCTGATGAATCTTGCGCACGAGCACGGCGCGCGCGCGATCGCTATTGGCGCGGGCTTCGCCGCCTTTATGCTCGCCGCCGCCTTGTCGCGGCAATACTGGCTGCCGCTTCTCGGCGCCGACACGCCGATCTTCGCTGCGCTTGCCCTCTTTTTCCTCGCGATCCTCGCCGGCGTGCCGGTGGGCTTTGTGCTCCTGCTTTCGACCGCGACGTTTCTGTGGCTCGCGGGCGGCACCTCGATGATCGTACTGCCGCAGACCATGGTCAACGGAACCGGCAATTACATTCTCTTGGGGGTGCCGTTTTTCATTCTCGCGGGCCTCGTCATGGAGCGCGGCGGCATCAGCGTTCGCCTCGTGCGCTTCATCGAGACGCTCGTTGGCCACATGCGCGGCGGCCTCCTGCAAGTCACCGTCGTGAGCATGTATCTGATGTCGGGGCTCTCCGGCTCCAAGCCCGCCGATGTCGCCGCCGTCGGCACGGTGATGCGCGATCAGCTGCGCGAGCGTCACGGGGCGGCGGAAGGGGCGGCGGCGCTCGCCGCCTCCGCCATCATGGGCGAGACGGTGCCGCCGAGCATTGCGATGCTGATCGTGGGCTCGATCACCAGCGTTTCCGTCGCCGCGATGTTCATCGGCGGGCTCATTCCGGCGGCGATCATGGCGCTTTGCCTCATGGCGCTGATCTATTTCCGCGCGCGGCGTGACAATTCCATGTCGCTCGCCCGCGCGCCTTTCCGCGAGATGGTTCGCGCCGGGCTTGTCGCGATCCTGCCGCTGATCATGCCGGTGGCGCTCATTGCCGGCATCATTCTCGGCATCGCGACGCCTACGGAAATCGCGGCGATCGCCGTCGTCTACGGGCTTGTGCTCGCGACCATCGTCTATCGCGAGATGAGCCCGCGTGCACTCCTGCGCGCGGTCACGGACACCGCGGCGCTTACCGGCGTTCTTCTTTTCATCTTCGCCGCCGCTTCCGGTTTTTCCTGGACGCTCACCATCGCCTATCTGCCGCAGCGGCTGGTTACGCTGTTGCAATCGATGGGCAACAGCACCGAAATCTTCATACTCGGCTCGATTGCGCTCCTGATTGTCGTCGGCGTGCTGCTCGAAGGGTTGCCGTCGCTCAACGTGCTGGCGCCGCTGCTGTTGCCGATCGCGGCGAAGCTCGGTCTCAGCCAGCTGCATTATGCGCTCGTCCTGATCATCGCCATGGGCGTCGGCGGCTTCATGCCGCTCGCGGGCGTGGGCTTTTACGTCTGCTGCGCGGTGATGAAATGCGACATCGAATCCGCCTCAAAGGCGATGCTGCCTTATCTCGCGGTCATTCTCGCGGGACTGTTGCTGATCGCCTTCGTGCCCGCCTTCGCGCTGTTCCTGCCGCACTATTTCGGATTCCGAGGATGAACAACAAACTTCACGGGAGGGAGACATGAATCGCAGAAAATTCCTGAAGACGAGCGCGGGCGTCGCCGGCCTCGCATTCGCCGCGCCCTATATCGCGCGCGGCGCCGAGCCCATGACCTTGCGCTGGGCGCATTTCGCGCAAGAAGACCATCCGGCGAACATCGCGGCGAAGCAGTTCGCCACCCGCGTTGAGACCCGCACGGACGGCGCGATCAAGATCCAGATCTTTCCGAACAACGTGCTTGGCGGGCCGCCCGAGCAGGCGCAGCAGATCAAGCTCGGCACCATCGACATGGGCCTGCCGACCGAAGGCCAGCTCGACAAATACGACAAGGCGTTCGCGACCGTGCTGCTTCCCTTCATCTTCGACAATTCCTCGCATGTCTACCGCGTGCTTGACGGTCCCGGCATGGATTGGTTCGCGCCGCTCGCGGAAAAGCAGGGCTTTATTCTTCTGCGTAATTGGGAATACGGGTTCCGCAACGTGACGAACAGCGTGCGGCCGATCAACGCGCCCGACGACATGAAGGGCCTGAAGGTGCGCACACCGCCGGAGCTGCAAATCCAGGCTTCGATGGAGGCGCTCGGCGCCGTGGTGCAGGCGATCGCCTTTCCGGAGCTTTATCTCGCGCTCTCGCAAAAGGTGGTCGACGGCGAGGAAAATCCGATCGCGGTCATCTACTTCAACAAGTTCTACGAAGTGCAGAAGCATCTCGCGATCACGCAGCATGTCTATAACAACATGATCCACACGGTGAGCGTGAACACCTGGAACAAGCTCACGCCCGATCAGCAGAAGATCTTCCGCGAGGAAAGTGCGTCGGCCGGCGACCTCATGCGGAAATTGATTGGTGATGCGGAAGCCGAGCAGATCACGAAGCTGGAGGCCACGGGCATGCAGGTGACGCGGCCGGATCTTTCGCTCTTCCGCGCGAAAATGGACCCCGCCTACAAACGCATCGCCGACTATGCGGGCGAGGAGAACGTGAAGAAATTCCGCGAAATGGTCGATCAATACCGCAAGGCGTAAGCGCCTTGCGGCCGTCCCTTTGAAGCAAGGAAGCACGATGCCGGATGCATCCATCGGCGAGCGGCTCGAGGCCTATCGTAATTTCTTTCGCCTCGACGGCAAGATCGCGCTCGTTCTGGGGGCGGCGTCCGGCATCGGCAAGGCCTCGGCCGAGGCGATGAAGGCGCTCGGCGCGAACGTGATTTGCGCCGATCACAATCGCGAAGGCGTCGAGGCGACGGCCGCCGAACTCGGAGGCGAAGCGCATGTGGTCGATGCCGCGAGCAGCCACGATATCTACAAACTCGCGGCAGCCATTCTCACCAAGCATCCGCGGCTCGACATCGCGGTCACGACGCCGGCAGTGCACGTCCGCAAATTGATGTGCGACTACACCAACGAGGAATATGACCGCGTCGCCGATCTCAACTTGCGCGGTACGTTCTATTTCCTGCGCGAATTCGGCCGCATCATGGTGCGGCAGAAGGGCGGCAGCCTGATTGCGAGCTCCTCGGTGCGCGCCACCACGCTCGAGCCGGGCCTCGCGATCTACGGCGCGACAAAAGCCGGCATCATCCAGATGGTGAGGGGGCTTGCCTCGGAAGTGGGATCTTCCGGCGTGCGCGTGAACGCGATCGTGCCGAGCATCGTCGAGACGCCGCTCGTCGCCCCCTTGCGCGCGCGGCCGGAAATCTGGAACGCGCTCGCCGCGCACACGGTGTTCAACCGCTGGAGCCATACCAGCGAAGTCGCGACGGCCGTGGCGTTTTTGGCGTCGGATGCCGCGAGCTACATCACCGGCACGGCGCTACTGGTTGACGGCGGCTGGACGGCGATCGACGGTGCACCGACCGGCCTCACGAAGACGAGTTGAAGAAAATTTCCTTTTCCCGATCCGCGCTGTAATTTCCGTTCGCATGCATTTTTGGCCGCACGACCTTCGGCCGGGTGTAAGGAAAAGGAACGTGACGCACACTTTATATATGTGCGCCCAACCTATCGGCTGATCGCGGCGGAATCTACGCTGGATGATCGCGCTTGGCTAAAAAGGGTGTGGCTCCCGGACTGCCGAAAATACGTTATCCTGACGCCGGCGTTTTTCAGATTCCACCCCGACCCCCAAACCACGGCGGCCCGGCCCATGCTCGTAGACTGGATTTACAACAGCCCGACCTGGCTCGTGGGCGCCGTCATTGTCGCATTCTTCGTCGCCGTCGCCGTCGCGGGCCTCGCCATTGTGCATCAGCTGCTTTCCGTCAAGCTTCGCCGTCAACACAACGAGCTCGTCGGTTTTTCCATCGCGGTCGTCGGCGTGATTTATGCGGTGCTGCTCGCCTTCATCGCGGTGACCACCTGGGAGACTTTCCGCAAGGCCGACGACGTGGTGGCACGGGAGGCGAATTTCGTCGGCGACGTTTACCACGACACCGTCGGCCTGCCGGACAATCTCGCCGTAAAACTTCGCGGTCATCTCAGGGACTACGTCGATATCGTGATCGCGAATGAATGGCCTGCGCAGCAGGCGGGGCATCTCGACGAGCAATCCCGCCTCAAAGGCTGGCAGAGCCTCGCCGACTTTCATGACGACATCGGGCGCTTCCGGCCAGCCAATGCCGGAGAGGCCGTGCTGCAAGCCGAGTTGCTGCGGACATTGAACGATCTTTACAACGCGCGGCGGGAGCGGATCCTGGCGGCGGAACAGCACGTGGCGGGCGTGGTGTGGTGGATCATCGCGCTCGGCGCGACACTGACGGTCGCCCACAGCTACCTGTTCGGCATGCCGAACTTCAAGATGCACATGCTGATCACGGCGATGCTGGGAGCTTCGCTGGCGATCGTGCTGGTGCTGATTGTCGCCTTCGACCGGCCGTTCCGCGGCTCGCTCAGCGTTTCTGACGACGCCTTTCGCGCGGTCCGTGAACGCATGGACCCCGCGAGCCTCGGGCATCATTAAGAAGGAAAGCCGCGGCCGGTGGCTAGAGTCCGTTCGACACGTTGGTGAAGGTGGTGTTGAGCTTGGTGCCGATATTGGTCGCAGCCGCGGCGATGACGATCGAAATGCAGCTCGCGATAAGCGCGTATTCAATGGCGGTGGCGCCGGACTGATCGCGGAAAAAGCGTTTGAGCTTTGACATGGCGGCTTCCCTGTTGCCGCGCCATGAAACCAACAGAAGATTACTTTATCCTTTCTTAGGGGCTTAAGCGTTTAATTGAAATCGGCTTTGCCCGCGGATAATTCCGTAATCCAAAGCACGCTTACGATTTGCGCAGGAACGCCGTGCCAGAACAAATGCGGCCCATATTGTTGGCGATCGTTTTCGCACTCTGTGCCGGCACGGCACGCGCGGCCTGCGACAGCCCCGCGAGCTTTCCGTCGTGGATCGAAGGCGTCAAACGCGAGGCGCTGTCGCAAGGCATTTCGCCGCGCGCGGTCGCGGCTCTTGACGGCATATCCTACGACGCCGCCGTCGTCTCCGCCGACCGTCACCAAGGCGTGTTTCACCAGAGCTTCGAGCAATTCGCCGGCCGCATGGTGCCGCCGCGGCTTGGGCGCGGGGCCGCGATGATGAAGCGCCACGCGGCGTTGCTCGCGCGCATCGAAAACCAGTTCGGTGTTTCGCCGGCGGTCGTGGTCGCGATCTGGGGGCTGGAAACCGATTTCGGCGCCGACAACGGGCGCTTTTCGACGATCCGGGCGCTTGCGACGCTCGCCTTCGACTGCCGCCGGCCGGAAAAATTCCGTCCTGAGCTCTTCGATGCGCTCCGCATTGTCGCGCGCGGCGACATGTCGCCTGCGGAAATGCACGGCGCCTGGGCGGGCGAGATCGGGCAGACGCAATTCATGCCGTCGTCGTATCTCAAATTCGCCGTCGACTTTGACGGCAATGGCCGGCGCGATCTCATTCGCAGCGTGCCGGATGTGCTTGCTTCGACCGCGAATTACCTTCGCGGCTATGGCTGGCAGCGCGGCGCGCCCTATGGCCCGGGCACGCAGAATTTCCAGGTCATCCTGCAATGGAACAAGGCCGAGGTGTACGCGCGCACGATCGCGTATTTCGCGGAGCAGCTGGAGCGGCGGCGCTAGACCCGGCGAAGCGACTAAGGTCAGCACCCATAAACTCAAAAAACTCGGATAACGACTTCGGGCCCGGGACGGACGTCAATCAGGAGGCTTGCCAGCGTTGACCGCCAATTGCGCGGCAAAAGCCCGTTTGTAGGCGGGCCGCGCTTCGCCGCGGGCGACATAGGCGGCGAGGTTTGGATACTCGTCCAGCATGCCCGATGATTTCAACCTGAGCAGCACCGACACCATCATCAGGTCGCCCGCGCTGAACGCGCCGTCGAGCCAGTCGGCATTGCCCAGGCGAACGGAAAGTTGGTTTAGCCGGCTGCGGACGCGATCTTCCACCAGAGGCAGGCGCTCAGCATGCCAGGGCTTGTCGCCCTCCATGAGCTTCGCGGTTGCGAGTTCAAGGATCGGCGGCTCCACCGTGTTGAGCGCGGCAAACATCCATGTGATCGCGCGCGCCCGGGCATTGGCATCGTCCGGCAGCAGGCCCGCATGGCGCTCGGCGATATGGAACACGATCGCCCCCGTCTCGAACAGGGCGAGATCGCCTTCCTCATAGGTCGGAATCTGGCCGAAAGGATGAAGCGCCCGATGCGCGGGTTCCTTCATCGCACGGAACGAAACAAGGCGAACCTCGTAGGGTTGGCCCACTTCTTCAAGCGCCCAGCGAACGCGCGTATCACGCGCCAGTCCCTTGCCGCCATCGGGTGAGCGTTCAAAGGCGGTAATGGTGATGGTCATCGTGAGGCTACTCCTTGGCGAAAATCATCGGCTACGGGGCGCGCCTTGGTCCAGGGCAGCTTTGCGCCGTTGAATGTTCCCATGCAGGTGCTGCAATCTTCAGGACTTTCAGAATCATCGAGAATGCCGCCAACACCTTGAGCGGCTCGGCACGCTCCGCAGCATATGACGATCCGGAGGCATTGGCAGTTGATCCGAGGAACCAATCGAAGCCGCGGCCGTTTCCACCGGACACCTGAAATTTGCAGGAGATTCACATGCGTCTTCTACTTCTGAGCGGTGCCGTCATTGCCACGCTCGCGACAATGACGGGTTACAGCGCCGCTGTGCCGAATGACTTGTACTGCGTGGAAATCCACGGCAATCCGGGGAGGTTGCGCTGCGGCTACGAGACGCTCGGCGCCTGCCAGCTGGCAACGAATTCCGGCGAAGGAATCTGCATACCGAATCCGCGATTCCGGCGCGAATGGTAACCGCGCTTTGCCTAGCCGTTCATCCGGTGAGTGCTGCCTTGATTGCGGCGCCCGCGTCCTTCACCGCCACGCGGGCATAGGGAATGGCATGGGCCATGCCGTAGAAGTGATGGATCATGCCGGTATGGCAGGTGTACTGCACGTTGCCGCCTGAACGCTTCAGGCGATCGGCATAGGCTTTTCCTTCGTCGCGCAAGGGATCGAATTCCGCCGTGTGAATATGCGCCGGCGGCAATCCTGCCAAGTCATCCGCGCGGAGCGGCGAAGCGCGCACGTCACCGGGCGGCAAATATTGCTGCATGAACCAGCGGATGGATTTCTGATCGAGAAAATAGCCTTCGGCAAAAGCGTGATGCGATTCCGTTTCGCCGGCCACGTCCGTTGCCGCGCAAAACAGAACCTGCAGCGCGATTTTGGGCGTGCCCGCCTTCTTGGCGAGCTGGCATACGAGGGCCGCGAGATTGCCGCCGGCGGAATCGCCGCCCACCGCAAGGCGGTTCGGGTCGATGCCAAGCGTTGCCGCATGGTCAGCCACCCACTTTGTGGCCGCGTAAGCATCCTCGATCGCGGCGGGGAATTTGTGCTCGGGCGCGAGCCGGTAGTCGATGGAGATCACGCGGCAGCCGCTTGCGTTTGCGAGCATGCGGAGAAATCCGTCATGCGTATCGAGATTGCCGATGACGAAGCCGCCGCCATGGAAATAGACGAGGCCCGCAAGCGGCTCCGCCGCGGCTTCGATCGGCGTATAGAGGCGAAAAGGTAGCGGGATAGCAGGCCCGGGGAGTTCGCCGTTTTCGATCTTGCCAATGGGCTCGTTCTTCGCGTCCGCAAGGTTTGCGAGCGCGAGAAACGCCTGGCGCGCTTCAGGCGGCGTGAGCTGCCAGATTTTTGGCCGTCCTGCCGCCGCAATGAAGTCGAGCAGGCCTTTTACGTGCGGATCCAGCGGCATCTTCGCGCCCCACATTAAATTTTCGTGCCGATGTTGCCCGTCTTTTTCGGCGCCTGCTAGAAGCAAATTTGGGAAGCTTGGAAGGAATGCGAATGCGCGTCGGGCATTGCGATCGTCTTGCGCCGTTTGTTTTTCCGTCATTCGCGCGTATTTGCCGATTCATGCAAATGAATGCTCTCAAGAGGCCCGATCGCGCACACCATTGGCGGCTGACAGGCGTCGCGGCTGTTGCCGCCGCCATGATTTTCGCCATTGGTGAGCCGAACAGCGCCGTTGCCGGCGACGACGACGAATGCATCGACGGCGGACGGATGACGATCTCCACCACCGTCGGTTCAATCAAGCCTACGGACTATGGCGGGATCTCCCATTCCCTCGCCCACGGGGTGGACTGCGAAATTTGGGGTGTGGCCGCGGACAAGCCGTCGATGGTGCCGCCGGAATGCAGGCCGGGGCGAAGCATCCAGGCGACCGGCACGCTCAACAGCTTGATGGGATATATCGCCTTCCTCCAAGCCGAGACCATCAGCTGCGATTAGACGCAACGTTTGCGCCACAACAAATTCCGGCTGGTGCGGGATTCAAAACTGCGATCTCCACAGCGCCCAATATTGCGGCAATGGCTGCGGTGTGGCCTGATATACTGGCGGCGAATCAATTCAATCTTGAGGTGTTTGCGTATGCGGGTTCCCCGAAGGGGAGGAATGTGAATCGTCCATCCGCTTTCTGATCGAGCGCCAGAAAGCCGGGATTCATCGAGGCCACCGTGACGAGCGTAGCTCATGCCCATCCACCCGTGCGCTTTCGTGGCCGCTCGTTCATCGCGTTTGCGCTGACGCCGGAAGGGCCGATCGCCGAATGGCTCGCGGGCCTCGACAAGTGGGACCGCACCTCCGCAGGATTTTTCGCCGGCCGCCCGGTGGTGCTTGATCTTGCCGCCGTGACGCTCACCACCCACGCCATTGCCCATCTGGTGCAGGAACTCGCGGCGCGCGAAATCGGCGTCATGGGCATCGAGGGCGTCGAGGCTTCGCAACTCGGTCCCGGCTTGCCGCCGCTCCTGAAAGGCGGCCGCGCGGCCAATCTCGGCCTTGTCGATTCCGGCGCGCAGCGCCAGATCGCGGCTGTCAAGGGGCGGCGGGACGAGGAGACGTCGTTTTTGGTCGATTCGCCGGTGCGCTCCGGCCAATCGGTGGTTTTTCTCGGCGGCGACGTGACGGTGCTGGGATCCATCGCGTCCGGCGCCGAAGTCATCGCCGGCGGCTCGGTTCATGTTTATGGCGCGATCCGTGGCCGCGCCTTGGCCGGCGCCAATGGCAATGCGCGGGCGCGCATCTTCTGCCGCAAGGCGGACCCCGAGCTTCTCGCGATCGACGGCTATTACAAGTCTTCGGAGGATATCGATGATTCGCTGCGCGGCCGGGCGGTCCAAGCCTGGCTCGAGGATGATGTGGTCCGAATCGCGGCGTTGGATTAGAGACAGGCGTGGAGGGGCGAAATGGCGAAAGTAGTGGTGGTCACATCGGGGAAAGGCGGCGTCGGCAAGACGACGACGACCGCGGCGCTGGGAGCTGCACTCGCGCTCAGCGGGCAGCGCGTGATTCTCGTCGATTTCGACGTGGGGCTTCGCAATCTCGATCTCGTGCTTGGGGCCGAACGGCGGGTGGTCTTTGACCTCATCAACGTCATCCAAGGCGTGGCCAAACTTTCGCAGGCGGTGATCCGCGACAAGCGGATCGAGACGCTCGCGCTGTTGCCGGCCTCGCAAACCCGCGACAAGGACGCGCTCACCGAAGACGGGGTGGCGCGCGTGATCGCGGATCTGCGCCGCATGTGCGATTGGGTGATCTGCGACAGCCCCGCGGGCATCGAGCGCGGCGCGGTGCTGGCGATGCGGCATGCCGACGCCGCCATCATCGTGACCAATCCCGAGGTTTCCTCGGTGCGGGATGCGGACCGGATCATCGGGCTCCTCGACGCGAAGACCGTGAAGGCGGAGAAGGGCGAACGGATCGAAAAGCACCTTCTGATCGCGCGCTACGACGCCTCGCGCGCCTCGCGGGGCGACATGCTGAGTGTCGACGAAATTCTCGAAATTCTCGCGACCCCGCTTTTGGGCATCATTCCGGAGAGCGAAGAAGTGTTGCAGGCCTCGAACATCGGCTGCCCGGTGACGATCGGCAATGTCGCCGGTCCGGTCGCGCGCGCCTATACCGACGCCGCGCGCCGACTCAACGGCGAAGACGTGGAAATGACCGTTCCGAACGACCGCAAGGGGCTTTTCGTTAAATTGTTCAAGCGGAGAGCCGCATGAATATTCTCGACTTTATGGGTTTCCGCTTCCGACGGCGCCGCTCGGCGCCGGTGGCGCGCGAACGCCTGCAAATTCTCCTCGAATACGAACGCCGCTTGACCAGCCAGACCGACCTCCTCGCGGTGCTCCGCCGCGAGATCGTCGCCGTGGTCGAGCGCCACGTGGTGGTCGACCGCAACAAGGTGCAGGTGCGCGTCGATCGCGGCAAGGCGGTGTCGCGGCTGGAAGTCGGCGTCGAGATCCCGAACGCCTGGCGCAACGGGCGCGAGCGGGCCAGGGCCTCGCGCCGCTAGCCGCACATACTCACCGGCAGAGATCCGCAACTCTTGCCGTCAAAGCGCTTTCGCTGAAAAGCATTTGGTTCCCGAAATCGCGATCAATTTTGCAGGCCTTTTGCATTTTGCATTGAGGGGAACCTCGGGCGATCCCAATCGTTCGCCTTAAGTGGATACGCAAGGAGGCTTGCAATGAAACCACTGAGAAATACGCTTATCGGCGCGGCGATGGGGGCGGGCGTGCTTGCTCTGTCGATCGCCAGCGCATCGGCGGCGATTGTCTGTAGCGGCAACGTCTGCTGGCATGTTCACGGCGCCTACGATTTTCCGCCGGATGCTCATGTGACGATTCACGAGGACAACTGGCATTGGGGCCCAAGCGAGCGCTTCGAGTTCCGCGAGCATGAAGGCCGCGGCTATTGGCGCGGCGACCGCTGGGAGACCTGGTAACGTAACCGACCTCGAGCGGCTGCCCGGGATTGTTGTTGATCCCGGGCAGCTCTTCGTTTGACGCCAACTCCGCGCATCCGCGCGCATTCATGCTAGCTTGACGCGGCAATCGGGGAGGGGGCGATGAACCAGCTGCATACGCGCGAGGAAGAGCGGCGACTGCTTCGGCGCTTCTTGCAAAGCGCCTTCGGTTTCTGGCGCGGGCCGTCGGCGTGGTGGGTTTGGCCGCTCACGATTTTCCTGTTCGTCACCGTCGTGCTGCAGCTTCTGGTGCAGTACTGGATGAATTACTGGAATCGCGATTTCTTCAACGCCATTCAGGCGAAAAATACGGGCGCGGTCTGGGAGCAGGCAAAGATATTCGTGCCGCTGTTCGCCGCCAGCGTCGTCGTGGCCATGTTTTCGATCTGGGGCCGCATGACCATGCAGCGGAAGTGGCGCGAGTGGCTGAGCAACCGGCTCTATGATTATTGGCTGGCGGGCGACCATTCCGCGCGCCTCGACTCGATGCAGGGCGCGCCGCAGACCCCCGAAGTCCGCATTGCCGAGGACGCGCGAATGGCGACCGAAGCGCCCGTCGATCTCGTGCTTGGCTTATTCACCTCGATCATCACCGCGGGAACGTTCATCGGCGTGTTGTGGACGATCGGCGATGTTCTCGCCGTGCAAGTGCTCGGCTGGAATCTGGTCGTTCCCCGCTATCTCGTGATCGCGGTCATCGCGAACTCGATCCTGTTGGCGACGGCCACGCTCATCGTGGGCCGCGATTTCGCGAGCATCATCGAAAACAAGAATCAGGCGGAGGCGCAGCTGATTTCGGTCGGCTCGCATGTTCGTGAAATCAGAGGCCCGCGCGTAGAAATCGGCAAGGCGCTCGATCAGGTGGTCGCCCGATGGCTGGATATTTGCCGGCAGTTTGTGAAGCTCACCTTCGCTTCGCAGACGAATATCGTGCTGACGCCCGTGATCGCGCTCCTCTTGTGCATGCCGAAATATCTGCAAGGCTCGCTCACCCTCGGCGAGGTCGTGCAGGCCTCGGCAGCCTTTGTCACCGTGCAGGGAGCGTTCAACTGGATTCAGGACAATTTCGGCCGCATTGCCGACTGGACGTCGTCGGCCAATCGCGTGGCGGTGCTCCTCGCCGCTCTCGATCAGGTCGACGCGCAAAAGAACATGGAGCCGGTGGCGCCTTAGCGGCCGCGCCCGTATACTCGCTTGTTGCGTTTTTTGCTTGCCGGACACGCTCCGGAAAGTAACCTCATTTCGCGGGGCGTCCATGAGCGACAATCAAAGCGGCAAATTCGATAAAAAGCGGTTCTACAGCAAGATTATGCTGCTCGGTGCGGGGGCGACGGTGCTCGCCCTCATCAATCTCTCGACCGGAAGCGAAGCTCATTCGCAGCCCGTTCTCATTCTGGAATATTTGGCCCTGGCCCTCGGTCTGGTTGCCTTCATCGGCGGGCTGATCATCCGGGCAATGTAGAGATGAAGGATCGCCGCGCCGCGCGCGGGGATCGATGGCGTAATCAAATTCCGATTCTTGGCCGCGTCAGAAGCAAAGCGTGGACACGACGTTTCCGCGCTTGTCCTTGATCACCATCGGGCACTCGATGCGCTTCAACGCGGCTTTGGCGTCTTCGTTGCCGAGCTCCGCCGCTCGCTGGTAATACGCCTTCGCCGCACTTGCATCCTGCGGTCCGCCGCGGCCCGCCTGCGCGAATGCGCCCATCCGCTCCAGTGCGCCCGGATGATTTTGCGCCGCGGCCTTCTCGAACATGGCGCGCGCGGCGACTTCATCCTTGGGGCCGCCGATGCCGTCGGCCAGCATCAGGCCGAGCTGATATTGCGCCTCGGCCGAACTGGTATCCGCCCATTTCGTGAGCGTCGCCCGCGTTGCGACCGGATCGGTCGCCGCGCCGCCGCCAAGGGCCGCAAGATTGGTGATGCCGCGCGGGTTGCCGGCATTGGCGGCGCGCTGGAAGAGCTTGCGCGCCTGGTCTTCGTCCTTGGCGACGCCGGTGCCGGTTCCGAACAGGACGCCGAGCTCGACCATCGCCGATGTGCTTCCCTTGTCGGCGGCCTTGCGGTAGGCGGCAATCGCCTCGGACGTTTGTTGATTGGCGGCGTAGGCGCGGCCGAGTTCATAGAGCGCGCGGCGGGATCCCGCCGAAGCAAGCTTGCAGAACTTGATCGCGGTCGCGATATCGTCGCGGGCGATTTCGTTGACGCCGCGGACGCCGGCCGGCTTGTCGGGATCGGCGGGATCGGCGGCGACCCGGTCGCAGAGCACGAGATCGGCGGATTGCGAGCGGGCCGGGGAAGAAAGCGAGGCGACCGCCAGCGCCGAAAAAGCGATGCCGAACGTAAAAGGAATTAATCCCGCGCCAACCCGATTCATGATTACGGCGACAACGCTTGCTACGACAAGAACGAGATTATCGCCGCGGGGCCGGGCGAGCAAGGAAGGAGCGATACAGTGTTGCTGATTTAATGTGATATTTGGAATGGCGATTGGTAATGATTAAGGCGACCGCTACTCAATGGAGAAGCTATGCAGTTCTATCGCGCCGTCGGCGCTTCCGCGCTTTTATTGATCGCCAGCAGCGTCTTTCAAGCCAAGGCCGAAGAGCATTGGGGCGCTCTCGCCTGCGGACTTTGGCGCGTTAACGGGGTGGCGCACGTCGCCGTGGGATCGGCGATTGATCGCGGCACCGAAGACGAAGCCGTGGAAGCGGCATTGGCTCAGTGCCGGAGCGCCGGCGGCCAGGACTGTCAGATCGAGGGCAACGGCGCTTTCAATCGCGGCTGCGGCTTCATCTCTGCTGCCCACGATAACAAGGGGATGGTGTTTTGCACGTCGCGGCCAAGCGCCGAGGAAGTATTGGCGTATTGCCAGGCGAACGGCCGCATATGTCAGCAACCCATCGGCGGGTGTTTGCCGAATTGATCGGAAGGGATTTGCCGGATTTGTCAGCGGACATAGGGTTGTTCACTTTCGAAATTTTTTCCGAAGCCTTTCGCCGCGCCCGATGCCTTGCATGATCATCCAGCCATTCCAGATCGAAATGACGAGCAGGCACGTATAGGACACGGTCACTCCATACATCCCCCATTCGTGGCCGGCGGCGACCGCAGCGGCGCCGGCAATCCCGGCGACGTAGCCGGTAATAAAAATTTCCGCACGGCGAACCGAGAAACCGCCGCGCTGTGCGCCCGGGATCTTGACCGCCTTTGAAAGCAGTGTGAGCGGGAACGAGAGTCCCCACAAATTGATGACAAGAAGTTCGGCGCCGAGAAGCTGCATCGGCTGCGGAACCAGCGTGGCAATAGCTTCCAACAAAGTGCTGAGAAGAATGAGCGTCGTATATTGCGCGCGGAGCCGGTAAACTTCCTCGTTGGCGATCTCCGCAAGATGCAGTGACGTCGCGACAAACAGGAGCCCAATGAGGGCCGCCGATGAGGTGCCCAACATCAAAAAGAGTTCAAGCCACGTGGCGGGCAGGGATGGGCTCGATAGAAAAGCGGCCAACATGAACTCCCTCCGCGGCTGTCGCGGTTATGAGCGGCATTGAGGGCTGAAATAGCCGGAGCGGTGGAATTCGAACCCGCGACCCCAGCCCCAGGCATTAAATATCAATTAGTTATGAGCCTTTTGCAAAGCGGGGATTTCATATTTCGCGCCCGACGCCGGGTGCGCGGCGATCGCCGATTATTACAGCCAAGCAGGCCCAATGCGGACATACTTCCGCTTTGATAAGCTAAAAATGTCCGCTCCGAATGGAGGCGGCAAACGTAAAAGACAGCCAAGCGCCGGACTGAATCAGCCATGCGAACCGCGATTGCCAGACTTGGTTTCATTGTCCTCGTTGCCCTGTCCGTTCTAACGACTGCCGGTACGGCCCGTGCAGACAAACGCGTGGCGCTCGTCATCGGCAACTCGGCTTACAAAAATATCGCGCGGCTCGACAATCCGGCGAACGACGCCAAGCTGATGGCGAATACGCTGAAGCGGCTTGGCTTTACGCTCATCGGCAACGGCGCGCAGATCGATCTCGACAAGGCCGGCTTCGACAACGCCGCGCAGAGTTTCGGCCGGCAATTGCAAGGCGCCGACGTCGGCCTCTTCTATTATGCAGGCCACGGCGTGCAGGTGAGCGGCGCCAATTATCTGGTGCCGGTCAACGCCAATCCCACGCGCGAGGCCGATATCGATTTCCAGATGATGGATGTCAATGTGGTTCTGCGCCAAATGCAGGGCTCGGGCACGAAACTCAATCTCGTGATCTTGGACGCTTGCCGGAACAATCCGTTCGGCGGCGGCGGAATGCGCTCGGTGAACCGCGGGCTCGCGCAGATGTACGCGCCGGAAGGCACGCTCATCTCTTATGCGACGCAGCCCGGTAGCGTGGCGCAGGACGGCACCGACGGCAACAGCCCGTACACCAAGGCGCTGACGCAAACGATGAGCAAGCCGGGGCTCGATATCTTCCAGGCATTCAACGAAGTCGGCGTCCTGGTGAAGCGCACGACGGGCGGCGCGCAGCAGCCCTGGGTGTCGTCTTCGCCGATCGATGGCGCCTTCTATTTTGTAGCGCCGGTATCCAGTGCGCCGGCAGGGATCGCAACCAATCCCGGGCGGGACGACGAGGCGATGCAGGCCTGGGCCGCCGCCAAGGACACGGCGAACGCCGCGGTGCTTGAGGCTTTCGTCAAGCGTTACCCGGACAGCTTTTACGCCGAGCTCGCGCGCGCGCGGCTCGAGGAATTGAAGAAAACCCAGATCGCCACCGTTGCACCAGCGGTTCCGTTGCTTCCGCGGAATGCTCCGCCAAAAGATGGCAGCAACAGCGCCGGAGGCCTGATCAATCTCGCGATACAGTATGAAACGGGCGAGGGAGCCCCGAAGAATGAGGCTGAAGCGGCGCGCCTCTATCGCCAAGCCGCGGATCTCGGCAATCGCCAGGCGATCCTCAATTTAGGAAGCATGTACCATGACGGACGGGGCGTGGCGCAGAGCTATGACGAGGCCTTGCGCCTGTTCCGGCAGGCCGCCGATCTCGGCGACCCGCAAGCCATGACCAATCTCGGCGTCATGTACGCGCATGGCGAAGGCATGCAGAAAAACGGCCCCGAGGCCGTGCGCTGGTATAAGAAAGCCGCGGACGGGGGTCATTCGGCCGGCATGACCTATCTCGGCCTTGCTTACGAGAAGGGCGAGATGATTCCGAAGGATTATACAGAAGCCGCGCGTCTCTATCGCAAGGCGGCCGATCTCGGCAATCGCCAGGCGATCCTCAATCTCGGGACCATGTACTATCGCGGCCGCGGGGTAACGCAGAGTTATGACGAGGCCTTGCGTCTATTCCGGCAGGCGGCCGATCTCGGCGACCCACAGGCCATGAACAACATCGGCGTCATGTACAGCGAGGGTCAGAGCGTGCCGAAGAATGAAGCCGAGGCAACGCGCTGGTATCAAAAAGCATCCAACGCCGGACAGCGATAAGCCGCGGATTTCGTTTTTTTTTAGCGTCTTGCGTCGTCCGTCGCCTTGCCTCCAAGAGCGGACGTTCGACCATGACCGGGAATGTCCGCTGAGTGCCAACAGCGTACTCATGCACTGCATAAAGAGTTGTTTATCGGCGGATCGAACGCCGCTTCGACGATGCGCTCAGGTGAACTGCGACCTAAACACGGCCTTGATGTGCGCGAGCCGTTCCTCGAGCCGCTTCACATCTACGGCGAGACCAAGCCGACGCGCGAGCCCGATGGCGTCGGCAAGCGCTTCCTTAACGTCGCTGTAGAGCGCGGTCGCGCCGCTCGGCGAGCCGGCATCGTACATCCTGTCGTATGCGGCTTCCGCAAATTCCTCAAGTTGACGCAGATGGGCCTTGTCCGTCATGCCCGTATCCATAGTTTCGAGTAGTCCACTTTGGGAGGCAGCGATTTAGACTGTCACCAAAACGCGCTGAAATCTATGGATCAAAATCAATGCGAGCTTAAGGGCGCGATTTATCCTTTTGTTTTAAAAAATGTAGGCAAATCAAACCGCCGGCTTTCGTGGGTATTAGAACTCAATTCGTTACGGGCAATATGCAAACCGCTTTAGTGTCGGGGTCGCCTGCCAGTAGCGACTTCCTCAACAACGGCCTTCTAAGCCAATTCTCCGGAGGGGACGGCCGTCATGCTTACGGTCATGTGGTATTTTTGCGGCTTAGCTGGTCATCTTTTTGACGGCTACAATACGGAATTTGCCGGCCTCGCCGTCGCCTGTTGATTGCAACTGGTAAACAATATTGATCGCCATGAAATATGTTTTGACGACAGTGTTTGCGGCAGCGGTCATTGTGGCTGGGGTGAGCGCTGTCGTGGTGTTACCGACGGCATCATTTGCGCAGGGCGCTGATGAAGCCAGCAAGTTAGATGATCAAGCTGATGCGCTATACGAGAAAGGGCGCTACGCCGAAGCGGAGCCGCTATACAAGCGGTCGCTCGCAATTAGAGAAAAAGCTCTAGGTCCCGATCATCCGGATGTAGCCGCATCGCTCAACAATCTGGCGTTACTTTACGATCAACAAGGCCGCCACGTTGACGCTGAGCCGCTCTACAAGAGAGCACTCGCGATCTGGGAGAAAACGCTGGGTCCCGATCATCCCGATGTCGCTACATCGTTGAACAATCTGGCGCTGCTTTACGATGCTCAAGGTCGCTACGCCGACGCCGAACCGCTCTACCGGCGCTCGCTGGCGATCAGAGAGAAAATTCTCGCTCCGGATGATCCGGATATAACTTACCTGCTAAACAATCTGGCGTTGCTTTATAAAAAACAGGGTCGTTATGCCGACGCTGAACCGCTCTATAAGAAAACACTGGCGATTTTCGAAACGCTTGGTTCCGAACATCCCAGTGTCGCGGTAGCATTGAATAATCTGGCCGCGCTTTATGACAGCGAGGATCGTTACGCCGACGCCGAGCCGTTTTATAGGCGATCGCTGGCGATTTTCGAAAAGGCGCTCGGTCCGGAACACCCCAATGTCGCGACTGCGCTGAATAATCTGGCGGCGCTTTACGAGAGCGAAGGTCGTTACGCCGACGCCGAGCTGCTCCACAAGCGATCGCTGGCAATCAGAGAAAGAGCGCTCGGCGCCGAACATCCAGATGTGGCGACATCGCTGAACAATCTGGCGAACCTTTACAATAGTCAGGGCCGTTATGCCGACGCCGAGCCGTTTTATAGGCGATCACTGGCGATTGTGGAGAAGGCGCTCGGTCCCGAACATCCGGATTTGGCTACGCTGCTGAACAATCTGGCGTTTAATTACTATAGCCAGGGCCGCTATGCCGATGCCGAGCCGCTCTACAAGCGATCGCTGGCGATCAGAAAAAAAGCATTCGGTGCCGAACATCCGGATGTAGCCCAGTCGCTGAACAATCTGGCGTTACTTTATAAGTCTCAAGGCCGCTACGCTGAAGCCAAGCCGCTCTACGAGCAAGCGCAGGCGATTTTCGAAAAGGCGCTCGGTCCCGAAAATTCCAATGTCGCAACGTCGCTGCACAATCTAGTGGACCTTTACAATAACCAGAGCCGTTACGCCGATGCTTTACCGATTGTCAGGCGCGCAATCGCCAGCCGTCAGGCCAAAAAGTTGAGCACGTTTCCTGCTCTCATCGGCGCGGAAAAATCCAATCTCATCGATCAGAAACAATCTTTCGCCGATAGTTATAACGTACTTCAGTTCACATCGTCGTCGGCTGCGGCCGAAGCGGTAACCAAGCTTGCACAGCGGTTTGCAGCGGGAACGAGCGAACTCGCAACGCTAGTTCGCAAAGACCAGGACCTGAGTGCCGAGGACGGGAGGGTCGACAAAGCAATCATCGCCGCCGTATCAAAAGCTCCGAACGAGCGAAATCAGATTGCCGAGGACCAACTGCGTAAACGGCTTGCCGATATCAAGACCGCACGTGATGAAATCCAGTTGGTGTTGAGCCGGAAGTTTCCCGATTACATTGCGTTGGCGAAACCGCAGCCGCTGACGCTTCAGGATACGCAGAATCTGCTCGCTGACGACGAGGCGATCGTTGCTTTCGATATCGGCGATATGAACAGTTACGTTTGGGTCGTGACCAGAACCGACGGCTTCTGGACCGAGATCCCGACGACGACGAAAGCGCTCAATGAACAAGTTCAGCAATTGCGCCAGTCGCTGACATCCGGAACGAACAAGCCCTACGATGCAGCTCTCGCTTACAAAGTCTACCAAGCGACGTTCGGGCCGATAGCTCCCAAAATTGCGGGTAAGAAAAGACTGTCGATCGTCGCCAACGGCGCGCTGACATCGATCCCGTTCGCGGTGTTGGTCACCGCCGATCCGTCAGGCAAATCTCTCAAAGACGCCGACTGGCTGATCAAATCCTACGCCGTCACCGTCATTCCATCCATCTACAGCCTGAAGACGATGCGGGCACAGGGCTCTACATCAAACGCACCTAAACCGATGATCGCTTTTGCCGATCCTGTGTTCTCAAAAGCAGCACGGAAGGAAGCTCAAGCACAGCAAGTTGCGCTACGAAGTCTACCGTCGCTCTATCAAGGCGCGCAGATCGACATTAAGTCTCTCGGCGAGATGCTGCCTCCATTGCCTGGAACCCGAAACGAGGTCCAGGCGATTGGCAAGGAACTTGGCGTCGGTTCTGCAGACCTCAAACTTGGTCTCGATGCTACCGAGACCGTCGTCAAGCAGTCGAAGCTCGACCAGTACAAAATCGTCTATTTTGCCACGCACGGGTTGGTGTCGGGGGAGTTAGAACGGTTCAGTAAAGTGAAAGCTGAACCCGCTCTTGTTCTGACAATTCCCGATAATCCAACAGAGCTTGATGATGGGCTTCTGCAGGCGAGTGAAATTGCAGAGCTGAAACTGAATGCGGACTGGGCAGTGCTCTCGGCGTGTAATACGGCGTCAGCGGACGCCGTTGGAGCGGAGGCGCTATCGGGGTTGGCTCGGGCGTTTCTCTATGCCGGTGCTAGATCGCTGATTGTCTCGCATTGGGAGGTGGATGATCAGGTGACCGCCAATCTGATGACAAAGATATTTCTGCTGATGAAGAACAATCCAAAACTATCGCATGGAGAAGCACTCCAGCAGGCAATGCTGGCAATCATCGAGAACGTTGCTTCGGCATCGTCGGAAGCCCGTGGGCTCATACAGCCAGAAGCTCAAGAGGCTGCATTTCATCCACGCCTGTGGGCACCGTTTGTAGTGGTCGGAGAGCCCGCAAAGCAACGATGAAATCGATCTGGAATTGCTCACGAGTGTCCGCTTTGGGTCATTAGCAGACATTCGGTGATGCCCGCACCCCCGCCTCGGGGGAGCATCCTGGCGGGGCGCTTGGGTATTGGGAACGGCTCAACACCCGGCGCGGCGGACATAGGCTACGATCTGTTATCGTGGGTACTCGGCCGTGGATGGGAGGGCTAACGTGGACGCGTCAGGTTATCTCTACGCAATTGCAGCCGTCGGTATGTCGTTCGCCGGTTTGTCAGTCCTGACAATGATCCTCGGGCAAATGCTCGGCGGGCAGATGAACAAGTTCGACGGCTTCGTTGCACGCAGCTGGGTTCAATTGGGATTTATGATTACATTCGGCTCAATCCTGCCACCGCTGTTGGGATTGTTTGAAGTCTCGGCCCTAATGATTTGGCGCATTTCAAGTGGCTTGATGGCGATTATTCTCGGTAGCTGGGCGTTGACATTCCCACGGCGCCGCTATGCGGTGAAGGCAACGCCTTTGCCTATGCCGGTGATAATTTTCTGCGCGGCTATGGATTTCGTGGCGCTCGCACTCGCGGCGGATGCGATCGCGGTGCCCGTCAAACGCGTAGCGGGGGTTTATGCCGCATCGGTAACTGCAATACTTGTTGGCGCCGCGATGTTGTTCCTGTTCGCATTCGTGCATTGGTACGAGGCACTACTTGGTGACGATAAGCCGAAAGCGTAATCGCTGGTGGCGATGGGAGCGCGAATCCAGCTGCCGGAACATGCGGCGAACAGGTTGTGGGATTTTTTGTGGGACTTTCGGCGCTCTTTAGAGGACTTTGTCTCTCCTACGTTCTCTTCTGCCGATTAGGGATCGAAAACCGCGCCCAAAAAATATCTGTGTTTTCAGAATGATATTGGTCGGAGCGGCGGGATTCGAACCCGCGACCCCTAGTCCCCCAGACTAGTGCGCTAACCGGGCTGCGCCACGCTCCGACGGGCGCGACTATAGGTGCGCCCCCCAGCGCGCGCAACGCGGAAAACCGTTTTCCCGCCGGGCGTTAGGCTTAGTCGCGGGCTTTGAGGGTGCCTTAAGCTTTGGCGGGCTACGGTCGCGGAAAATCGCGAGGAAGCCGATGTCCGTCGAGACCAAAGAACGTTCCGTCGCCGCTACGCCTGTGCGCGCCCGCGCATCTTCGTTGCGCGAAGCGCTTGCGCCGCTCGGGATCGAACACAACGAAGCCTGGGCATGGGCGAATTACGAGCGCGTGGTGCGCGAGCTCGTTTCGGCCTTCGGCGCCAGGCGCCTGATCGAGATCGGCGGCGGCCGCGATCCCTTGTTCAGCCGCGCGTCGCTCGCCGAATTGGGCGCCGAGCTCACGGTCAACGACATTTCCTCGGTCGAGCTTGCGACGCTTCCCGCCGGCTACCGCACCGCCTGCTTCGATATCGCGGGCACGCTCACGCCGGAGGAAATCGCGCGCGGCGGCTATGATCTCGCGTTCTCGCGCATGGTGTTCGAGCACGTCGCCGACGGCAAGCGCGCGTGGGAAAATCTCTTCCGGCTCTTGGCGCCCGGCGGTGTCGGGCTTGCCTTCGTGCCGACGCTCTACGCGTTTCCGTTCGTGGTGAACTGGCTCTTGCCCGACGATTTTGCCGCAAAAATCGTCAAGCTCGTCTACAAAAACCGCACCGATCACGAGGATCCGGTTTTTCCGGCGCGGTATAGCTGGACGGTGGCGAGCGAGAAAAAGCTCGCGCCCATGCTTTCAGCAATCGGCTATCGCGACGTGAAGGTGGTGCCGTTCTACGGCCACGGCTACTACCAGCCGTTTCCGTTTCTGCGCGACATTCACGCGAAATTCACGGCGCTCGCGCGCGATCGCGACTGGCGGTTCTTCGCGAGCTACGCCTATATCGCCGCGCGCAAGTGAGCGCGCTCCTCGTTGAGCGTCGCGACCACCAGCCCCCAGACAATCGCCATCAGCACGTAATAATGCCGCCAGTGGTCGGTATCGACCACGAAGCCCTCGAACACGACGCCGGTATAGGCCGCGAGCGCCGCGATGAAATAGGGCTGCCATGGCGTGCGCTTGAGCACGTTGGCGTAGCCCGCCCATAAGGTGACGATCACGAGGATCGCGTAGGCGATTCCGCCGATCCAGCCATAGGACGCGAACGCGTTCAGATAAACGTCGTGCGGGTCCTGGTCGTAATAAATGTGGAATTGATACGGGCCAAATCCGTTCGGCCGCTCCAATAGCGCGGGAATGCTCTCCTGCTGCTTGGTGAAGCGGCCGGCGTCGCCGACGTCATATTCCTGGATGAGGCTCGCGCGTTCCTTGAACACGTTGCCGATATTGCCGACGGAGAGCATTCCGGCGAGGAGCGCGCCGACGCCGATCACCGTCAGCACGCTGAAGCTCGCGAGCCGCGTGCGGAAACGGGCGCTGGGGCTCGCAACGAACATCAACGCCACCATGAGGATCGCGGAAAAGACGAAATGCGCCCAGGCGGCGCGCGAGAACGAAAGCAGGAGCGCCACCAGGATCGTCAGCGCCGCCGCGACGTGGCGCAGCTTCACGCCCTTGATCAGAATGCCCTGGATCAGGAACAAGAGCGGCAGGATGAGATAGGGCCCGAAGACGTTGGGGTCCTTGAAGGTGGCCTTGGCGCGATTGTAGCGGGTGAAATTGTCCCAGGCGCCCGGAAAGAGATCGAAATAGCCGACAATGCCGATGATCGCGGCGATCACCGCGGCGAGAATATAGGCTTTGCGCAGGGTCTCGAGCCGGTTGACGCTGTCGTTGGCGACGATGCAGGCGAAGACGATCGCGGTCATCGCCATGTAGAACGAGATCACCATGAACATCACGGCGTCGCGGTCGTAGATCACCGGCACCAGCGCCACCAGCCCGCTCACGTTCCAGATCAGAAGCAACATCAGCGGGAACATGATCTTGCGGTCGATCGTCACCTTGGCCGCGAGTGCGCCCAAGGCGAGGAGGCCGACCGCGAATTCATAGGGCGAGGGCTCGAAGAAGACGAACGGGCTTCCGAGCATCGCCGCGAAAATCAGGAGATGCAGGAGCCGGTTCGCAAGCTGGCGGTAGCCGGCGCGAGGTGCGGCGCTGGTCGCCGGGGGAAATTCCGAGGCCGTGCTCAATAGGCGTTCTCGGTGGCAAACAGCGCGAACGGCGTGCGCGCGAGAATGTAGCAATCGAACAGCACCGACCAGTTCTCGATGTAGTAGAGGTCGTGTTCGACGCGGCGCTGGATCTTTTCGCTGGTGTCGGTCTCGCCGCGCCAGCCGTTGATCTGCGCCCAGCCGGTGATCCCCGGCTTCACGCGGTGACGCGCGAAATAGCCGTCGACCACCTCGTCATAGAGCTGGTTCTCGGCCTTGGCGTGGAGCGCGTGCGGGCGCGGGCCGACGAGCGAAAGATCGCCTTTGATCGCGACGTTGATCAGCTGCGGCAGTTCATCGAGGCTGAGCCTGCGCAGCAGGCGGCCGACGCGGGTTACGCGCGGATCGTCCTTGGTCACGAGCTTCGCTGCCGTGGCGTCGGTTTGATCCACATACATCGAGCGGAACTTGAACACCTCGATCAGTTCGTTGTTGAAGCCGTAGCGTTTCTGCCTGAAGAAAACGGGCCCGCGGCTGTCGAGCTTGATCGCGATCGCGCAGACAGCCATCACCGGCAGCGCGGCGATCAGGAGAAGCCAGCCGACGATGCGGTCGAACAGCCATTTCGCCACGTAATTCCAGTCGGCGATGGGCCGGTCGAGCACGTCGAGCACTGGCACATTGCCGATATAGGAGTAGGCGCGCGGCCGGAAGCGCAGCCGGCTCGTATGCGCGGCGAGGCGGATGTCGACCGGCAGCACCCAAAGCTTGCGCACCATCTGCAGGACGCGCTCTTCCGCCGTGATCGGGAGCGAAACGAGAAGAAGGTCGATGCGGGTGCGGCGGGCGAATTCGACGAGATCGTCGACGGTGCCGAGCTTCGATTGCCCCGCGACGGTGGGCGGGGAACGCTCGTCGCCGCGGTCGTCGAACACGCCGCGGATCAAGAGATCGGAATCGCGCTGGGCGTCGAGGGCGCGGATGAGGTCCTCGCCGGCGCGGCCGCCGCCGACAATCACGGTGCGGCGCACGAGCCTGCCTTCGCGCGTCCAGTGGCGCACGAGCCCGGAGAGGAAGAGGCGGCCGGCATAGAGAAAGAGGAGCACGCTGCCGAACCAGGTGGCGGCCCAGATGCGGGAAAAATCCCCCTCCGGCCGCACGAAGAAGGCGATCGCCGCGGAGAAGAGCAGCACCGCGCACCAGATCAGTCCGACCCGGCTCAACTGCTCGACGCGGGTGCGGAGCGAAGCGACGCTGTAGAGATCGGAGAGCTGAAAGATCGTAACGGTCGCGACGGAAATGCCGCTGATCGCGAAGATATAGCGCCAGGAGAGCGGCTCGTGCGGGTGCACGTAGCCGTGGAAGATCAGAAGCCCGAGCCCGGCGATGGCGACGAATTCGTAGAGACGCACGATGCCGGAAAGCACCACGGCGGAGACCGCGGGCGGCACCGGCTCGGCGGCGATCATGCGCGCGAGCTTGCCGAGCTCGCGCGGACTGTCGGCCGCCCGGCCCGCGGCCGCAACGGCCACGCGACGGCCGCTCTTCCGGCGCGCAAGCTTGCTGGTGTCGAGTTCCATCATGGGGCTGCCGAGATAGGGCGCTTCCGCGGCAATCTGAAGTAAGCCGGCAGAAGTTAGGGGGAATTTCTGTCGGAAGGTTTAATGAAAGCGTTAACCATGGCGGGCCTGCCGCACCGCCAGCGCCTCCCGATAAGCGGCGAGTACGCTCTCGGTCATGGCCTCGACACGGAAGTCGCGGGCGATGCGTTCGTGCAGCCTCTTTGTGCGCGAGGCGGCGCAACCCTCAAGCACGGCCATGATCGCCTGCGCGAACGCGGCGGAATCGTTCGGCGGCACCAGGTCCCTGGCATCGGGCCCGAAGATCTCCGGCAGTCCGCCGACGCGGGTGGCGGCGATCGGCACGGAGGCGGCCGCCGCCTCGAGCACAATGTAAGGCAGGGATTCCGCACGGCTCGGGACCGCAAGCACGCGGCCGCGCCGGAAGGCCGCGCGCGCGGGCAGAACACCGCCGAAGTGAATGTGCTGAGTCAAGCCGCGGCGCTCGACCTCGGCGCGATAGCGGGCGGTGTCCGGGCCATCGCCGAACAGGATCGCGCTTTCGATTTTTTCTTCCGCGAGCAAGCGCGCGAGTGACTCGATCAGGACGTCGACGCCCTTGAGGCGGCGGAGCTCGCCCACAAATACGACATCGGCGGCGTCGGGATCGGGCATGATTGCCGACAACTCGTCCGACCGCACGCCGTTATGGACGACGCGGGCAAGCGCGCGCGGCGTTTCGATTTTTTCGCGAAACGTCGCAAGGCCGTATTTGCTCTCGAACAGAAAAAGATCGGTGCGGCGGGCGAGAAAGCGCTCGAGCGTAAGATAAACCAGGCCGAGTGGGGAGGCGGCGGAATAATGCATGCTGCCGCCATGAGGCGTGTAGACGCGGATCGCCGCGCTTTCCGCGAGCCGCGCATAGGCGCCGCCCTTGGCGCCATGGCCATGGAGCACATCGGCGTTCGCCTCGCGCGCGCGCGCCGCGACGAAACGGATGGCGTTGAGGTCGGAAAATCCCGGATGGCGCGGCATGGCCACACGGTGAATGCCGAGCTTTGCGACAGGCGCAAGGCCTTGCAAGGCGCTTTCCGCCTGCGCGCCGCCGGTGGTGGAATCGAGGACAAGGCCGACGGCGTGACCGCGCGCGGTCTGCGCCGCCGCTAGATCCGTAACATGACGGAAGAGCCCGCCCACCGGGGCGCGCAAGACGTGCAGGATACGCAAGCCCGCGCTCATGACGGATGGCTCAGAGCCAGCGCTCCTCGATGGTGATCGTGTCGCCCGGGCGCAGCGGGTAGGAGAGTGGCACAAAAGCGTGGATGGTGCGGCCGTCGACGATGCGGGCGACATTGGCGCCGGTCTTGAGCGCGCGGGGACTGAAGCCGCCGGCGACCGCGACCGCCGACTCCACCGTCAGGCCGTTGACATAGGCGTATTGGCCGCCGGCCGTGACCTCGCCGAGGATGAAAAAGGGCCGGTAGTTCTCGACCTCGACCGCCACGTGCGGCTCGCGGATGTAGCCGTTCTTGAGGCGGCCGACGATTACGCCCGACAATTCGCTCGTGGTCTTGCCGCGCGCTTCGACCGCGCCAATGAGCGGCATGGTGATCTTGCCGGCGCTGTCGACGGCGTAGGAATTGCTGAGGCCGTCCTGGCCGAAGACGACGACGCGCAGCCGGTCGCCGGCGTCCAGGGTGTAAGGCGCCTCGAAGGCGGGATCGATGGTTTCGGTCGGCATCCGGCCTGCGCAGGCGGCAAGCGAGAGCGCGAAGGCGGCGACGAGGACCGTTCGGACGAGCATGGGCGGCCGCTAAGCGTGAATCGTTTGTTAATTGTTAGCGGCGGTATGGTTAACGAAGCCCTTATGAACGGGGCCGGGGGCTTGAAAAACCAGCGATTTTTGGCGGTTTTCGGGGATTTTGCCGGCCCCCCGGGCCGGGTGCCACGGTCACTTCGCGCGCTTTGAGCTCCGTCTCGCATTGCGAGCAGACCATCACCGGATCGAAGCGGTGGCCGCAGCTATGGCGGTGGAGGAGGGGGCGTCCGCCCGGCGCCATGTGCACGTCGCCCCAATGCACGAGCGCCATGATCACCGGGTAGAGGTCGAGGCCTTTTTCGGTGAGCCGGTACTCATAGCGGGCGGGGCGCTTTTCATAGAGCGTCTTTTTCAAGACCTCGCTGCGCACGAGCTTCCGCAGCCGGTCGGCGAGCACCGGCCGCGGAATGCGGAGACGGTTTTCGAAGGCCTCGAACCGGCGCACGCCGAGAAAACAATCGCGCAGCACAAGAAGCGTCCAGCGGTCGCCGATAACGGAGACCGCGCGCGCGACCGAACAGGGTTCTTTGCCGAGTTTCTTCCACTGCATGACTGATCCGCGTTCCGCTCGCGGAGCGACAATAGGCTTGACGGGTTCATTTTTCAAACGCACTCTTTCACGCAATTCGAAAGCACAAAACGAGGGAAGCGTGGGGACGGAGAAACGCAACGCCACCGTCGCGGTGGTCGGCGCCGGCGACTACATCGGGGCCGCCATTGCGCGAAAATTCGCCGCCGAAAGCTATATCGTTTTCGCCGGCCGGCGGAACGGCGACAAGCTCGCGCCGCTCGTCGCCGAAATCGAAGCCGCGGGCGGCCGCTGCACGGGCCGCGGGCTCGATGCCCGCAAGGAAGAAGAGATCGCCGCCTTCCTCACGGAAGCCGATCGGGCGGCGCCGCTCGAAGTCTGCATCTTCAACGTCGGCGCCAACGTCAATTTTCCGCTGCTGGAAACGACCGAGCGCGTGTTCCGCAAGGTATGGGAAATGGCCTGCTATGCGGGCTTTCTCACCGGCCGCGAGGCCGCACGTTTGATGCTGCCGCACGGCCGCGGCTCGATCTTCTTCACAGGCGCCACCGCCAGCATGCGCGGCGGCGCGGGCTACGCCGCCTTTGCCGCCTCGAAATTCGGACTGAGAGCCGTGGCGCAAAGTGCCGCGCGCGAGCTCGGCCCGAAGAACATTCATGTCGCGCATCTCGTGATCGACGCCGGCGTCGATACCGCATTCGTGCGCACGCGCATTCGCGAGCGCACGGGGAGCGACGCGGTCGAGCCCGATCAGCTGATGGATCCCGATTCGATCGCCGCCGCCTACTGGTATCTGCACCAGCAGCCGCGCGACGGCTGGACGCATGAACTCGATCTTCGCCCCTTCCGCGAAAAATGGTGAGCGCCATGCCCCGCGTTGAATTCCACTTCGATTTCGGCAGCCCCAACGCTTATCTCAGCCACATCGTGCTGCCGGAGATCGAGCGGCGCACGGGGGCTTCGTTCGAATACGTGCCGATCCTGCTCGGCGGCGTCTTCAAAGCGACCAATAACCGCTCGCCGATCGAAGCCTTCAAGGACATCAAGAATAAGCTCTCCTATGAACGGCTGGAGACGAAGCGCTTCATCGCCAAGCACGGGATCTCGCGCTTCAAGATGAACCCGTTTTTTCCGGTGAATACGCTGGCGCTCATGCGCGGCGCCATCGCCGCGCAAGAAGAGGACCTGCTCAAACCCTATGTCGATGCGGTCTTTTCCGCCATGTGGGCGGAGCCGCAGAAGATGGACGATCCCGAGGTCATCCGCACGGCCCTCGATGCGGCGGGTCTGCCGGGCGCAAAACTTGTCGCGCGCACGCAGGAGCAGACGGTCAAGGACAAGCTTGCGAAGAGCACCGAGGCGTCGGTTCTCCGCGGCACCTTCGGCTCGCCGACCTTCTTCGTGGGCGAGGAGATCTTCTTCGGCAAGGACAAGTTGCGCGACGTCGAGGAGGAAATCGTCCGCCAGCGCCAATGAGGCGGCCGGCGGAAATTAACGAAGCCTTCACCAAGGGAAGGGCGATGGCCCCTGTATAAGCCGGGCGCCGCCCGGTTAACCCCGTGGCAACCCTAATGATTTATTATGGCGAACATTTCCGTCGAGTCGGAGTTCGCCGAGCATGCGTCGCGACCGGGCGCCCAAACCGAGCATCGCCCCGAGCGAGATTGAGGGCGAACTCGATCTCGGCGCGCTGGGCCGCGCGCTCTGGAAGAAACGCCGCTGGATTGTCCTGCCGACCATTCTCGCGGCGCTGATCGCCTTCGGCGCGGTGAACATGCTGACGCCGCGCTACCTGTCGGAAGCGCGGGTGCTCATCGAAAGCCGCGAAACCGCCTATAGCCGTCCGGAAATCGACCGCACCGCGGTGGAGCGCGATCGCGCCCCGCTCGACGCCGAGGCGCTGCAAAGCCAGGTACAGATTTTTCAATCGCGCGATCTCGCCCGCAAGGTGGCGCGCGAACTCAAGCTCGCGGAATTGAAGGAATTCAATTCCGAAAGCAGCGCCCACCAGATGATGACGGCGCTCTTGGCGCTCGTCGGTTTTTCCGGCGAGCCGTCGCGCAAGTCGCTCGAGGAGCGGGTGCTCGAACGCTATTACGAGCGCCTCGCGGTCTATCAGATCGAGAAGTCTCGCGTGGTCGCGGTCGACTTCCAGTCCGAGGACGCCGAGCTTGCCGCGAAAGTCGCGAACGCGATCGGCGTCGAGTACCTGGCGATGCAGGAGGCGTCGAAGCGCGATGCGATGAAACAGGCGAGCCTGTGGCTCGCCACCGAGATCGAGCGGCTGCGCGCCCGCGTCGGCGAGGCGGAGGCCAAGGTCGAGGACTTCCGCTCCCGCTCGAACCTCTATGTCGGCAACAACAACAACCAGCTCGGCACGCAATCGCTCGGCGAATTGAATACCCAGCTCATCAACGCGCGCTCGCAGAAGGCCGACTTTGAATCGCGCGCCCGCTTCATTCGCGATCTCCTCAAGAGCGGCAAGCCGATCGAGGCGGCCGACATCACCAATTCCGAATTGATTCGCCGGCTCGTGGAGCAGCGCGTGGCGCTGAAAGCGCAACTCGCCGAGCAATCCTCGACGTTGCTGCCGCAGCATCCGCGCATCAAGGAGCTCACCGCCCAGATCGGCGACCTCGACAGCCAGATCCGCGGCGAAGCCGAAAAGCTCGTGCGCTCGCTCGAAAACGACGCGCGCATCGCCAACGCCCGCGTCGAGACGCTCTCGACGCAACTCGATCAGCTGAAGCAGCAGCAATCGGCGCTGGGAAATCAGGACGTGCAGCTGCGCGCGCTCGAGCGCGAGGCCAAGGCGCAGCGCGACCTGCTGGAATCGTACCTCGCGCGCTATCGCGACGTGACCGCCCGCGACACGCCGGATGCTGTGCCGGCGGACGCGCGCATCATTTCGCAGGCGGTAGCCTCGTCGACGCCGCACTTCCCCAAGAAGCTGCCGATCGTGGCGGTGGCGGCGATCGGCATGTTCATGTTTGCGCTGGCGCTCGCGGCCATGGGCGAGCTGCTGGGCGGCGAGGTGTACCGGCCTGTCGAGGCCGCGCGGCCTTCGTCACCGCCGCTTGAAGCACCGGCGCGGGCGCCCTCAAGCCTCGCGGCAACACCCGCGAACGTACAATCGCGGCTCGCTGAAGTCGCCGATCAGATGCAACGGCTGGGGCGCGGCATTTTTCTCGTGAGCGGCGCGGGCACCGATCCGTCCTCCGGCCGCATTGCCGTGCATCTCGCGCGCGATCTTGCGGCCAGCGGCGCACGCACGCTTTTCCTCGATCTTGATCCGGACGCGGCTCCTTCCGCCGCGCTTCTGCCGGAGCCGCGAGTCGCGGGCCTTTCCGACTTGCTCACGGGTGCCGTGCATTTCGGCGATGTGATCCACCGCGACCGCGCCTCGCGTGTCCACGTGATCGCGCCGGGGCGCGCGGCCGCGAGCAGCGAAGCGCTACTCGCCGGCGAGCGGCTTTCGGTCGTGCTTGGCGCGCTGTCGCAGACCTACGACTACGTGGTGGCGGCGACGCCGGCTCTTTCGATGCTCCGCGGCGCCGAACGGCTCGCGCGCTTTGCGCGCGCGACGATCGTGATCGCAGGCGAGGGCGATGACGCCGCGGCTTCGGCCGAAGCCAGCCGGCTCGAGACCAAAGGCTTTGCCCATGTGAAGGTTGCGGCGGTAGCGGATACGCCGCCCGACCGTTCAGGCGGCCGCGTCGCCGCCTGATTTTTTCCCGCCCGCAAGCATCCGGCGGAGCGTCAAGGCGAGTTCCAGCGCCTTGGGCGAGCGCTTTACCCAGCGTTTGATCATCGCCTTTCCCGCCGCGATCGCCGCGAGCGCCTGGCCGCGCGGCGACAGGCCGAAATATGAATCGAACAAGGGTTCGGCGGCGTCGGAGAACATCGATTTGTACTGCGCCTCACCGACGCCGTGATCGTAGATGGAAAGCCCGCGTTGCATGTGATCGCGGATGACGTGGACGAGCAGCAAAAGCCCGGGGCTTTGGCGGGCGGCGTCGCCGAGCGTGTAGGAATTGAACATCGAGGAGAAACGCTTGTCGTCATTGACGCCGGCGAAAATCGCGAGCACGTCGCTGTCGGTATCGAGGGCGTGGATTTCGATGACAGGCTTTTCCTGTTCGAGGCCTTGCAGGCAGGCCTCGCGGATGAAATCGGCAACGCCGGGCGCGGCGAAGACGTTATCGATGCCTTGTTCGGCGAGCCGCGCCGACTTCTGCGCGAAAAAAGCGTCGAGAAAGCGCTCGACCTCGGCGGGGGTCCTGGCGCGCAGGTAGCGATAGCCGGCAAGTTTTTCGAGCTTGCGCTCCTTGGTGCGGAGCCGGCCGCGCATGCTGTTGGACAGGATTCGCTCGAACAATTCCTCGGGCGCGCCGGTGAGCGCGAGCCGGAAGCCGTCGCTCGGCGAGCCTTGATGCGGGAGGCTGCGAAACGGATTTTGCATTCCGTCCCAGCTTTCCGGCTGGTTGAGGAGTTCGATCGCATCGAGACCGGGGCGAAGTTCGGCGAGCCAATCAATGAGCGCGCGGAGCGCCGCGGCATCGCAGGCAAAATCGCGCCGCCACGGGCCGAAATTATAGTTGGCGTGCTTGCCGCCGAGGAAACGAAGCACCGTGAAGCGGCCGCTCGCGGAAGCGCCGAGCGGCAACAGAAACAGCGGCTCGCCGGCAATGTCGAAGGCGGCGATCAGGTGCGGCGAGATGCCTTCCGCAGCACCCACATGGCGCTGCCAGCCCGCGATCCAGTCGAAGCGCTGATAAGGCGTGAGCACGCCGGAGACCTCGAGCTTCCGCCAGTGCGGCTCGGCGGCGGCAATCTCGGCGATCAATTCGAGGCGGGCGATGCCGCGGCTCGAAAGCGCGGCCGGCAGGCGGCCCGTCCATTCGCGTTCCCCATCCGCGCGCATACGCGGAAAAATCGCGGTCTGCATCATTACGCACCCTTCCTCGGCCGGACCTTGATAAAGAAATCCTAATTTTTTTACCGGGCCTCTAGGGCCTTGGGCGGAAAGGGTTTTTCGCAGCCAATCTTTCTTCGAAATAGCGGGAATAACGCGCTTCCAGACTCAGTCTCCATAGAGGGACGGGTGATTTTGCGCGCTCGGCGCGAAGAGGAGAGCGAAATGGCAGAGAAGGACTTTATGGACGGCCCGGAAGTCGATCGCCGCGGCGCGCTCGAATGCATGATCTGGGCGGGTACCGGCGTGCTGTGGACGCTTGCGGGCGGCGTGCCGAAATCAGTCGGCCTCGTAGGCGAGGCTTTCGCCGCCGACGTGAAGGGCTTCACTTTTTTGCAGATCAGCGACAGCCATGTGGGCTTTGAGAAACCCGCGAACCCCGACGCGCTCGGTACGCTGAAAGAGGCAATCGCCAAGGTGAAGGCAATGCCCGCCAAGCCCACCTTCATGATCCACACCGGCGACATCAGCCACCTGTCGAAGCCAACGGAATTCGACAATGCCGACAAGGTGATCAGCGAGGCCGGACTTAACGTGCATTACGTGCCGGGCGAGCACGACATCATCGACGAGGAGCGCGGCAAGGCTTATCTGGAACGTTACGGCAAGGGCGCGAAGGGCGCGGGCTGGTACAGTTTCGACGACAACGGCGTCCACTTCATCGGCCTCGTCAACGTCGTGGATCTCAAGGCCGGCGGCCTCGGCAATCTCGGCGCCGATCAGCTGGCCTGGCTCGAAGACGATCTCAAGGGAAAATCCGACAGCACGCCGATCGTGGTCTTCGCCCATATTCCGCTGTGGATCGTCTATCCGCAGTGGGGGTGGGGAACCGAAGACGGCATGCGCGCGCTCGAGCTCCTGAAGCGTTTCGGCTCGGTCACGGTGCTGAACGGCCACATCCATCAGCTCATCCAGAAGGTGGAGGGCAACGTCACCTTCCACACGGCGATGTCCACGGCCTTTCCGCAACCGGCGCCGGGCGCGGCGCCTTCACCCGGACCGATGCTGGTGCCGGCGGAGAAGCTCCGCAGCATGCTTGGCCTTTCCAGCGTCACCGTGAAGCAGGGCCAGAAGCCGCTCGCGATCGTTGACAGCACCCTCGGCTGAAGAGGGCGACGATGATTCAGCCGAACGGTTTAGGCGCAGCGATCAACATCGCGCGCCGCGCTTTCCTTGCGCTAGCGTTCGCGGCGGCTTTTGCCGCGAACCCCGCGCAGGCGGAAGGTGCGGCAAAAGTGACCATCGACAACTTTACCTTCGCCCCCGCCGAATTGACGGTTGCGGTTGGCACAACCGTGACCTGGGAAAATCACGACGACATTCCCCATTCGGTGGTGGAGAAAAACAAGCTTTTCCGCTCGCGGGCTCTCGATACCAACGACGCCTTCTCGTTCACATTCACGTCAGCCGGCACCTACGACTATTTCTGCGGGTTGCATCCGCACATGGTCGGGAAGATCATCGTCAAGCCGTGAGCGGCGGAAACCCGACCTATCCCTTGGCGGTCGAGCCGCGCGTCGAACCGATGAAGATTCACGGCGCCCGCACAAAGGTCCGGCCCGCCCGGCCCGGCGAGGGAGCGACAGGGCAGGCCGTGGACGAGAAAGACAAGCGCAAGCTGTTCGACGAAGTGTTCTTGCCGCATCTCGTGCAAGCCTATCGGCTCGCGCGCTGGCTTACCGGCAATGCCGCCGACGCCGAGGACGTGGTGCAGGAATCCTCGCTCCGCGCTTTCCGCGGGATCGCGGGCTTCGGCGGCGTTAATGCGCGCGCCTGGTCGCTCGCGGTGGTGCGCAACACCGCCTATAGCTGGCTCCTGAAGAACCGTCCGGCGGCCGTAGTCTTCGTCGAGGATCTCGATGATGCCGAGCAGGAACGCCTCGAACGGCCGGCGGAAGCGGGGACGCCGGAGAGCGTATTGCTCGCGCGCGGCGACATCGAAGAAGTGCGCGGCGCGATCGCTGCTTTGCCGGCGCCGTTTCGTGAGGTCATTGTGTTACGCGAATTGCACGAACTGAACTACCGCGATATTGCCGAGATCACCCAGGTGCCGATCGGAACGGTGATGTCGCGGCTTGCGCGCGCGCGGCAAATGCTGATCGCGGCGCTGAGGAACGCATCATGAGCCAAGTATCCGACGACGAAGGCCTGTTGCAGGCGCATATTGACGGCGAGCTCGACCCCGCCTCGGCGGCGGCCTTCGAGCGGCGGCTCGCGGCCGAGCCGGGTCTGCGCGCGCAGCACGATTCATTGCTTTCGCTCCGCCGTCTCGTCCGTTCCATTCCCGCCGATGATGTGCCGCTCGCGCGGCTGCGGACGAAGATCGACGCCACGGTCAATGCGCCGGAAGTGCGCCGCAATTGGCGGGCGCTTGCGGCCGCGGCCCTTATCGGCGCGGTGATTGGCGCCGCCGCCACCTTCGTCTTCGTGCGTTCGGAACTTACCCGCGAGACTTCCAACCTCGTGGTCACCAACCATATTCGCGGACTGTTGGCGCCGCAGCCCTTCGACATCGCTTCCTCGGACCGGCACACGATCAAGCCGTGGTTCACGAGCCGGCTGCCGGAATCGCCGCCGATCGTCGATCTTTCCGGCGACGGCTTTACCCTCGTCGGCGGCCGCGTCGATGTGATCGGCACTGAGCCGGTCGCGACCGTGGTCTACCGCCATGGCGGCCACACCTTGAGCCTCACGACGCTGCGCGGGAATGAAACCGTGCTTCCCGGAAGTGTCGCCGGCTACAATGTGCGGACCTGGCACGCGGCGGAATTTACTTACGTCCTAGTCGCGGATCTCCCGGACGCCGATCTTGAAGCCTTCAGGCGCGCGTTTGTCGCGGGTCTTGCGCCCTAAAATCATCCACAGGGGCGGCAACGGAAAGACAAGATTCTATTGGCATAGTCCGGCCCTTCTGGGAGGGCGGCGCAGCCGCTCCGAGGGCCGATGGCGGATCTGCGTAATTCCGTGTTCCGGGTGGGGTTGGAGGCGCTGTATTTTTCCGGCGCCCACCACGTCTTGCGGCCGCTCTATGGCGGGGTGGGCGCGATCTTCACGCTCCATCATGTCCGCCCGCGCTTGCAGGCGCATTTTCAGCCGAACCGGCTGCTTGAGATCGAACCCGCTTTTCTCGAACGCGTGATCGTGCGGCTGCGGGAACGCGGCGTCGACCTTGTGAGCATAGATGAGATGCGCCGCCGGCTCGTGGAGCGGGATTTCTCCCGCCATTTCGTCGCGCTCACCTTCGACGACGGCTATCGCGACAATCTCGAATTCGCGCTGCCGATCCTCGAGCGGTATCAGGCGCCGTTCGCGCTGTTCGTGGCGACGAGTTTCCCCGACCGGCTCGGCGAATTGTGGTGGGTGGCGCTCGAGCGGGTCGTGGCCAAGGCCGAGCGCATCGTGGTCGAGATCAATGGCGAGGAGCGCTTCTTCTATTGCGAGCGCACGGCGAAGAAATACGAGGTCTATGCCCAGCTCTATTGGTGGCTGCGCTCGCTCGATGACGAGAAGAGAATGCGCGGCATCGTGCGCGACCTTTGCCGGCGCTATGGCGTCGATTTTTTCGCGCCCTGCCGCGAGTTCTGCATGACCTGGCCGGAAATCGCGGAGATGGCAAAAAGCGCGCTCGCGACGATCGGCGCGCACACGGTCAATCACCCGATGCTCGCGAAGTGCACGCTGGCCGAAGCGCGCGCGGAGATGCAACGGAGCCGCGAGGTGATCGAGGCGGCCCTCGGGCAGCCGTGCCGGCATTTTGCCTTTCCGGTCGGCGACAAGACCTCGGCGGGGCCGCGCGAGTTTCAACTTGCCGTCGAACTCGGCTTTGCGACCGCGGTCACGACGCGGCCCGGCGTGCTTTATCCCGAGCACCGCCAACATCTTACCGCGCTGCCGCGCGTCTCGCTGAACGGCCATTTCCAGGCCGCGCGTTTCGTCGACGTGTTTCTTTCCGGCGCGCCGTTCGCGCTCTGGAACGGTTTCCAGCGGGTGGATGCGGCATAACGCCCGGTTTCCGATCGATCATCATATTGTCTTGGAAATAGCGCAAAACAATATTTCGCCCGCCTGACCGGGATAAAAGCATTGGGAGACAAGCATGACGTACGCCTTCACCTTGACCGACATCATTCCGGCGGAGCCGCGCACGATCTACGATACCTGGCTCGACAGCCGCGGCCACACGGCGATGACCGGCGGCAAGGCGAAAATGTCCAACAAGCTCGGCGCCGATGTCTCGGCGTGGGACGGATATATTTTCGGCAAGAACGTGGTGCTCGAGCCCGGCAAGCGCATCGTGCAGACATGGCGCACGACGCGCTTCACCGAAGCCGATCCCGATTCAAAAATCACCGTGACGCTTGTTGCCGTCGATGACGGCACCGAGCTCACGCTGCATCATGCCGGCGTGCCCGACGAGCATAAGGGTTACGAGAATGGCGGCTGGCAGACCCATTACTTCGATCCGATGAAGAAATATTTCGGCGAGGCGAAGCACGCGAAGCAGAAGTCCGCCAAACGCCGCCCGAAACGGAAACCCGCCAAGGCGGAAGCGAAAAAGGCGAGGACGATCAAGAAAAGAGCGAAGGCGAAGAAACGGAAATCCGCGAAGCGCCGGCGGAGATAGCGGGCGCGGCGGCTCAGTCCGGCCGCGACATCTAGCGGATCAGCAGTCCCGCCGGAATGACCCAGATCAGGCCCAGCGCGATGAAAACCGCCGCCTGATAGCCGCCCGAAAGCTCGGTCACGCGGCCCTGCGCGAGGCTCATCGCGAAAAGAGCCCAGAACAGCACGAAGGCGAGGAGCAGGGCGGTGCCGATGAGCTTGCGCGGGCGCTGACGCATGAGATGAAGATTTGCGCGGAATGCGTGAGGCTCTATATCTGTCGCCCGCCGCAATGAAAACCGCCCTGAAAGCGAAAATACCGGTTGCCAAAAAATCGCATGCCGACCGCATGCGGCCGGTGCGGCGCTGGCTCTACGTGATCGCCGCGATGGTGGCGCTGATGGTGGTGCTCGGCGGCACCACGCGGCTCACAGGCTCGGGCCTTTCGATCACCGAATGGAAACCGGTTACCGGCATCGTGCCGCCTTTTTCAGAGGCCGATTGGCAGGCCGAATTCGAGAAATACAAGGCGATCCCGCAGTACCGCGAGATCAACCAGGGCATGAGCCTCTCGGACTTCAAGTTTATCTACGGATGGGAATGGGCGCACCGCGCGCTTGGCCGCCTGCTCGCGATGGTTTTTCTTGCGCCGTTCTTCTGGTTCCTCGCGCGCGGCCTCATCGGCCGCGCGCTCGGCTGGAAGCTCGCCGGCGTGTTTTCGCTGGGCGGCCTGCAAGGCGCAATCGGCTGGTGGATGGTGGCCTCGGGCCTCAGCGAGCGAACCGATGTAAGCCAGTACCGGCTTGCCGTTCACCTTACGCTTGCCTGCGCCATTCTCGCGGCAATCGTTGCGGTAGCCGTGAGCCTTCTGCCGCGGCGAGCGGCGAGCGTATTCCCGCGCGTGCGCAACGGCGCAGCGGCGATCCTCGCGCTCGTCTTCGTACAGATCTTTCTCGGTGCGCTGGTCGCGAAGACCAATGCCGGCCTCACCTTCAACACTTGGCCCTTGATGGACGGGAATTTCATTCCGCCCGCCACGTCGCTGTTCGCGATGGCGCCATGGTGGAAAAACTTTTTCGAGAACGTGCTCACCGTGCAATTCGATCACCGCATGGCGGCGTATGCCGTGCTCGCACTCGCGGCTTTTCACGCCTTCGATGCGCGGACAAGCGCGAGACCGATCGCGCGGGGCGCCTTTCTTCTGTTCGCGCTCGTAGCCTCGCAAGCGATGCTGGGCGTATTCACGCTGCTTTGGGCAGCACCTTTTGCGTTCGCGCTCCTGCATCAATTGGGGGCGATCGCGGTGCTTGTGGTCGCGACCGTTCATTGGCAACGGCTGAATCCTGCTCAGCGCGGCTCAATCAGGAAATCGTAAGGGCCGCCGCCGTCACCGCTAAAGTCGAAATGCCACCATTCACGCGAGTAATTGCGGAAACCCTGCTTCTCCAGCGTTTCCTTCAGAATGGCGCGCGTCCTTTTTGCTTCCGCGGCGATGTCGGGTGCCGATGTGTGGCTTCTGACATCGAAGCAATCGAAACCGGTGCCCATTTCGATCGTGTCGTCGGGCGCGCGCATGGCAGCGGGCTCGATGCAGGAGCCGTAATGCGCGGCGGGATCGAACGCGGCCGCCGGTTGGTGCGACAGCGGCACCAGCGTGAGATCCACCGCCTTGCCGAGCGAGTGGTTCGAGCGGGTGGCGATGTAGCCGAGTGCGAATAAATCCGCTTTGTGCGCGCGCGGAAAAAAACGCTTGGTCGGCGCTTCCGGCTTGCCGTCATCGGTCCAGGCGCGCATTGCGCGCACCGCCCGCGCCGGCCGGTAGCAATCGTAGACCTTGAGCGAGTAGCCTTTCGGTTCAAGTTCCGCCTGCGCGCGTTTGAGCGCGTTCGCCGCGCCCTCTCGCAGGATGCATTCCGGCGCGTTGTAGCCGGGAAGTTTTTCGCCGGTGAAATTGTCGGAGCCGGCGTATTTCATGTCCTGTAAAATCGTTGGCGCCACATCGCGCAAATACACGAACCCAGGGGGCAGCGCGCTCCCGCCCGCGGCGGAAGTCGCGACGAGCGCCGCGCAGGCGAAAAGCTTGAGCGAAAAGAGACGCGGTATCCTTGTTCCGGATTTCACCCGCGCCCACTCCTCCGGGCAGGGCTTTACGCCGCCAGTCCCTGTTCGAGATCAGCGATGATGTCCTCGGCATCCTCCAAGCCGATCGAGAGCCGCACCACGTCGGGCCCGGCGCCGGCCTGCGTCTTCTGCGCATCGGAGAGCTGCCGGTGCGTGGTCGAGGCCGGGTGGATGATCAGCGAGCGCGTGTCGCCGATATTGGCGAGATGCGAGAAGAGCTTCACGTCGGAGACGAGCTTGATGCCGGCCTCGTAGCCGCCCTTCAGGCCGAAGGTGAACACGGCGCCGGAGCCCTTCGGCACGTAGCGTTTGGCGAGCTGGTAGTAGCGGTCGCCCTTGAGGCCTGGATAGCTCACCCATGCCACCTGCTTGTGGCCCGCGAGATATTCCGCGACCTGGAGCGCATTGTCGCAGTGGCGCTGCATGCGGAGCGGCAGGGTTTCGATGCCGGTGAGGATCAGGAACGCGTTGAACGGCGACAGCGCTGGCCCGAGGTCGCGGAGGCCCAGGACGCGGCAGGCGATGGCAAAGGCGAAATTGCCGAAGGTCTCATGCAAAATGATTCCGGAATATTCCGGCCGCGGCTCGGAAAGCATCGGATAGCGTCCCTCGCGCGACCAGTTGAAGGTGCCGCCGTCGACGATGACGCCGCCGATCGAATTGCCATGGCCGCCGAGGAATTTTGTCGCCGAATGAATGATGACGTCGGCGCCGTGCTCGATCGGCCGGCAGAGATAGGGGGTGGCGAGCGTGTTGTCGACGATGAACGGCACGCCGGCGCGGCGCGCGACATTGCCGATCGCCTCGAGATCGGTGATGACGCCGCCGGGATTGGCGATCGATTCGACGAAGATCGCCTTGGTCTTGGGGCTCACCGCGCTCTCGAAGGTCTTCACATCGTCGGGATCGGCCCACACCACGTTCCAGCCGAAATTCTTGAAGGCGTGGTTGAACTGGTTGATCGAGCCGCCATAGAGCTTCTTCGAGGCGATGAACTCGTCGCCGGGCTTCAAGAGCGTGTGAAATACGATCGCTTGCGCCGCATGGCCGGAGGCGACCGAAAGAGCGGCGGTGCCGCCTTCGAGCGCCGCGACCCGCTCCTCGAGCACGGCGCAGGTCGGATTGGTGATGCGGCTGTAGATATTGCCGAAGGTCTGCAGACCGAAGAGGGCGGCGGCGTGATCGACGTCGTCGAACACGTAGGACGTGGTCTGATAGATCGGCGTCACGCGCGCGCCGGTGGTGGGATCGGGCTGGGCGCCGGCGTGGATCGCAAGCGTGTTGAAGCCTGGCGCCTTGACGTCGCCCTTGGTCGATTGATCCATTGTACACCTATCTAGCGTATATTCTGACTAATCTCGTTTATCCGACGCTATTTGCGGAAGGCCGTGGCCGTCAACCGTCGGTGCGATCGCCGCCACCGAGCTTGAGCCGCTGCACGCCGCCGGGCAAGCGCTGCGGGCGCTTGGACGAGAGCATGCGCGTGTTGACGCCGACCCAATTGATCTCGCCGGAGAGGCGGCCGTATTCGATCTTGGGGCAGCGATCCATCACCACCTTCATGCCGGCGGCCTCGGCCTTGGCCGCCGCCGCCTCGTTCTTCACGCCCTGCTGCATCCAGAACACGGCGGGACGGTGAGGGAGTGCCAGCACCTCGTCGAGAACCGGCGGCACGCTGTCGGAATTGCGGAAGACATCGACCATGTCGATCTTTTCCGGCACGTCGGCGAGCCGCGTATAGGCGGTCTCGCCGCCGATCTTCTGGCCGCCGCGGCCGGGATTGATCGGGAATACGCGATAGCCGCGCTCGGCGAGGTATTTCACGACAAACATGCTCGGGCGGTTATCGCCAGGGCTCGCGCCCACCACGGCGACGTTCTTCACGGTGTTGAGGATGCCGCGGATGTAGTCGTCGTCATAGCGGTCGTGGTTCATGACGGCGAGGAGCTATACGCCAATTCGACGAAAGCGAAAGGACATTCAGCGGCCCTGACTTTCGACCACTTTCCGGCAAGCGTCGGAGAGCTTGTCCTTTTGCCTGGCGAGGCAATCGAGGACACGGCCGCCGCCGGGAATCACGCCGTTGCAAAGCTTCTTGAAGTCGTCGCCGCAAGCCGCGCGTTGTTCGGCGCTCTGCGCGAGCGCGACTGACGAAAACCCTGCCGCCAAAACAAGGACGGCCAACAGGCGCGCGATCAACGGTCTTCCCATTTCGGCTCGCGCTTTTCGATGAAGGCGAGAATGCCTTCCTCGGCGTCGCGCGCCATCATGTTCTCGGCCATGACGCTGGCGCCGTATTTGTAGGCGCCGGCGAGGTTCATGTCGCGCTGGCGATAATAGGCTTCCTTGCCGATCTTCTGCACATAGGCGGATTTCGAGGCGATGGCTTGCGCGAGCTTTTCGGCCTCCGCGCGCTCGCGGCCAGGCGCCACCACGCGATTGACGAGGCCCATCTCATGGGCGCGCGCGGCGGGGACGAACTCACCGGTAAGCAGCATTTCCATCGCGTGATTGCTCGCCACTTTCCGCGATAGCGCCACCATCGGCGAGGAGCAGAAGAGGCCGATCTGCACGCCGGGGGTGGCGAAGCGCGCGGCTTCGGAGGCGATGACAAGGTCGCAGGAGGCGACAAGCTGGCAGCCCGCGGCGGTGGCAACACCGTGCACCGAGGCGATCACCGGTTGCGGCAGGTGCACGATCTTTTGCATCATGCCGGCGCATTTTTCGAACAAACCCGTGAAATAGGCGCGGCCGCGGTCGGGCGCGTTCCTGTGCGCGGTCATTTCCTTCAGATCGTGGCCGGCGCAGAAGGCGGGGCCGTTGCCGGCAATGATCACCGCGCGCACCGCGCGGTCGTCCCGGATCGCAGCAAGCGTTGCGATCAGCGTATCGAGGAGCTCCTCGCAGAGCGCGTTGCGCTGCTCCGGCCGGTTGAGCGTGAGGGTGGCGACGCCGTCACGGTCCTCGCGCAGGAGCACAGGCAGAGCAGCGGCGGGTGCACGGGCGGGTTTCGACATATCGCAAGCCTTTGCGTTTCCTCGTCCGCATTGTATCCGAATGGAACGCCAAGGGAACCATCGGAAAGCGGGGCTGATATGAAGGCGGTGAAGATGACCGCGGCCGAGCTCGAAACGCGGCTCGCGCGCGATTTTCCGCAAGGAAATTACGGCAAGCGGGTCCGCATCGAGGCCGTGGGCCCGATGACCGCGCGGCTTCGTTATTCGGCGAACGAGAAGAACTTGCGCCCCGGCGGAACGGTCTCCGGGCCGACGCTGATGGGGCTTGCCGACGGGGCGATGTATGTGGCGATCCTGGCCAATATCGGCTGGGTGCCGCTCGCCGTAACCACAAGCCTCACCATCAATTTCCTGAGGAAGCCTTCGCTTGGTGATCTTGTCGCCGAATGCAAATTGATCAAGCTCGGCAAGCAGCTCGTGGTGGGCGAAGTGGCGCTCTATAGCGACGGCGATGACGCAATGGTCGCCCATTCGGTCGTCACCTACTCGATACCGCCGAATTCGGTCGAGAGTTAGCCACGGGTATCCAGACACCAATCTTTCAAGCCATTGCAAATATTGCAATAAAACTTCAAACCGTGCATTGACCCGGCCGCTTCGCTCATCTAGAACCGCGCGACTTTCGGCGGCCTTGGCCCCCGTTTTTTCGAGACAGACCATGAAAACCTATTCGGCCAAGCCCTCCGACATCGTCAAGAAATGGGTGGTGATCGACGCCACCGGCCTCATCGTCGGCCGCCTCGCTTCGATCGTCGCCATGCGCCTTCGCGGCAAGCACAAGCCGACTTACACCCCGCACATGGATTGCGGCGACCATGTCGTCGTCATCAATGCCGAGAAGGTGGTGCTGACCGGCAAGAAGCGCGAGAAGAAGGTCTATCATCACCACACCGGCTTTCCCGGCGGCGTGAAGACGCGGACCGCGCGCTTCATCCTCGACGGCAAATTTCCCGAGCGCGTAGTGGAAAAGGCGGTCGAGCGCATGCTCGACGAGGGACCGCTCGCCCGCAAGCAGTTCTCGAATCTGCGGGTCTACAAGGGCCCGAACCATCCGCATGAAGCGCAAAAGCCGGAGACGCTCGACGTCGGCGCGCTCAATCCGAAGAACAAGAGGGTCGCCTGATGGCCGATACCGTGCAATCGCTCGAAGGCCTTTCCGCCTTGAAGCCGGCGGCGCCGGAAGCGCCGAAATACGTGCAGAAGCTCGACAAGCAGGGCCGCGCCTATGCCACCGGCAAGCGCAAGGGCGCGGTCGCGCGGGTGTGGCTGAAGCCGGGCGCCGGCAAGATCGTCGTCAACACCAAGCCCCTGGAAACCTATTTCGCGCGGCCGGTCTTGCGCATGCTGATCCAGCAGCCCTTCACCGCTTCCAACCGGGCCGGCCAGTACGACGTCATTTGCCATGTCTCCGGTGGCGGCTTGTCGGGGCAGGCGGGAGCGCTCCGCCACGGCGTTTCCCGCGCGCTTACCCATTTTGAGCCGGATCTGCGCGGCGTCTTGAAGAAGGGCGGCTTCCTCACCCGCGACTCGCGTGTCGTCGAGCGCAAGAAGTACGGCCGCAAGAAAGCCCGCCGCAGCTTCCAGTTCTCGAAGCGCTGAACGAGTTTTGCCCGGAGATTTACGGAAAGAGCGCATGCGAAATGCGCTCTTTTCTTTTGCCGCCTGAATCAATTCATCTCGAGGAAGGCTTCGAACTTCGTCAGTATGTCATTGAGCTTCGGGCCGGCTTCCGGCAGCGGGATTTTCTGGATTCCGCCCCGCGCCGACACCGCGGCGACGAGTCGCAAGTCGGAATTGACCAGGAACATATCGCTGCCGACGATCTCGCGCGTGCCCACGAGGTATTGGCCCGTGGCGGGGACAATCGCGAAAAAGTAGGCCTGACGGGCGACCGGATCGGTCGCGGTGGCCTGGCGAATGATGAGATCGCCGCCAAGCCCGAGTGCCGCGCTGATGTCGTCGTTAAGCCTTACGGTTTGGCCGCGCTGGTCGATCACCCGCAGGAGCTTTTCCATCTGCACATCCGAGATCGGCGGCCGGCCGTCTGTTCGCTGCGCGGAGGCGGGAAATGCAAGGTTGGTGCTTGCCACGAATAAGGTGAATGCAAATACAACCAAGCAGCCGGGGAAACGGCCGCGGGCTCGGGCGCATCTGAACAGCGAGGAGAGGGTCTCGTGCATCGGCTGATCTTTCGCAAAGCGGCCGTCTTATTTCAATGCCTGTCCTTGCCGCGCGTCCGTTCGCCGCAACATTCTCCGAAAATTCTAGCCATTGCGGCAAGCGGCGGACAACCTTGCGCGATGCTTACACGAAAGCAAGCCACGACCATTCATATTGCAAAGGCCGGGTAAGGAATTTCGCAAGACGCAGGATTGCATCTTCACGCGTCAAGGAGATGCGGAAAACCTGATGCCTCTCGACGTACCGACCCTGATCATCGTCTCGATTTTTGTCACGGCGATCCTGGGGCTCCTGCTCTTGTTTGTCTGGGTGCAGGACCGCAGCATCCAGGCGCTTGCCTGGTGGGGCGTCGCCTATCTCGTGGCGGGATGCTCGATCGCGCTGTTGAGCGGGCGATTGCCGGTATCGGACGCGGTTTCGATCGATATTGCCAGCGCGTTCCTGTTCGCGGCCTGCGGGCTCTCGTGGAACGGTGCGCGATTGTTCGACGACAAGCCGGTGCGGCCGTTCGCGATGTTCGCGGGCGCCCTGATCTGGCTTCTCGCCTGCCTGATCCCGGCCTTTGCCGCCTCGCCCATCGGCCGCACGGTCGTAAGCTCGCTGATCGTCTCCAATTACACGCTGGTGACCGCCTTCGAATTGTGGAGCGGGCGGGCGGAGAAACTCGTCACGCGCTGGCCGGCGATGCTGGTGCTGATGCTCCACGGCATCATCTTTCCCTCGCAGATCCCGCTCCTGATGATGCAGCCGGGCGGGCGCGAGGCGCCTCTGTTTTCGAGCGGCTGGATGGCGCTTCTGGCGCTTGAAACGCTTCTTTACGCGATTGCCACCGCCTTCATCGTGCTCGCGATGGCCAAGGAGCGGAATGAAAAGATTCATAAAACGGCGGCGAGCACCGATCCCCTGACCGGGGTTCCCAACCGCCGCGCGGTGATGGACGCGGGCCGGCAACTGATCCGCCGCACGGCGACACCCGAACGGCCGGTGGCGGCGCTCATGTTCGACCTCGACTTCTTCAAGGCGGTCAACGACCGCTTCGGCCACGCGATCGGCGACCGCGTGCTGAAAGTGTTTGCGAGCACGGCGACCGCGAACCTCCGCTCAACCGATATTTTCGGGCGGCTCGGCGGCGAGGAATTCGCGGCGATCCTCCCCAACATGGACATCGACGCCGCGGTGGCCGCCGCCGAGCGCGTGCGCTTGGCGTTCTATCAGGCGGCGATCGAGATCGACGGCCATCCGGTGCGTGGCTCGCTCTCCGCCGGAATCACCGTCACGAACGACTCGACCGACAGCCTCGATGCGCTGCTCTCGGTTGCCGATGAAGCGCTCTATGTCGCCAAATCGAACGGCCGCAACCGCGTCGAGGTCGCGAGCAAGCATCATTGGCAGCCGTCGGCTCCGGTGGAAAACGCGCCGACCGTGCGGCAACCGGAACCGGCGGAGATCCGTGTCAAAGCGGGGCCTGCCGAGAAGGTGCGGGCGTGCAAGGAGCCGGCCGCGGCGGCTTTACGCGCATCGGATGCGGCATGAGCGCGCCATGGTCGACAGGAGGAAAGCGGGTTATTCGCAATTTTATCCTTTCGACGACCTGTTTTGTAAGGGCGGCAAGACATGTTGGCGCGTTTTTGAGCGCGCGAATTTCATAGGGGCGCGGCGGTAGATGAAGCTCGACGTCAATACGCTTTATACGATCACCATTCTGGTGATGGCGCTCCTTGGTCTGCTCCTGATCCTCGTGTGGTTGCAGAACCGCCGCATGCGGGCGCTCGCCTGGTGGGGCGCGGCCTATCTCGTCGGCGGCATGTCGGTATGGCTTCTGGGATCGCACGGTTCGATCTCCGACCTTCTGTCGATCGATCTTGCCAACGCGCTTCTGTTCATCGCCTGCGGACTGACGTGGAGCGGCGCGCGGCTCTTCGACGGCCGCGGCATCAAGCCGGTGGCGATGCTAATCGGCACCTTCATGTGGGTCGGCGCCTGCCAGATTCCGGGCTTCATCGCCTCGCTCGACGCCCGCGTGATCCTCTCCTCGGTGATCATTTCCGGCTACACCATGGTGATCGCATTCGAGTTCTGGCGTGGTCGCGCCGAACCCCTGGGCTCGCGCTGGCCCGCGATCATCGTGCTCGCCGCGCATAGCGCGCTGTTCCTGCTGCGCGTTCCTTTCGTTTTCGCGAGTTCCTATGATGGCTCGGCGAGCTCGCTGTTCGGCAACGGCTGGTTCACGATCATCGCGCTCGAGTCGCTCCTCTACGCCATCGCCTTCGCGGTCATTGTCGTCGCCATGGCGAAGGAGCGCGGCGAGCTGAAGCAAAAGATATCGGCGCTTTCCGATCCGCTGACGGGGATCGCCAACCGGCGCGCCTTCTTCGATGAGACGCTGCGGCGGCTCGATCCCGCGAACAAGGACGAGCGCCCGATGGCGGTGGTCCTGTTTGACCTCGATCGCTTCAAGCGCGTCAACGACCACTTTGGTCACGCGCTCGGCGACAAGGTGCTGCGTATCTTCGCCGAAAAGGCCAAGGCGAATTTGCGGCCCGAGGACTTCGTGGCGCGGCTCGGCGGCGAGGAATTTGCGGCGGTGCTTTCGGGCGTCGAACTTTCAACCGCCTTCATGATGGCCGAACAGATCCGCATTGCATTCGCGGCCACGGGCCGTCAGGTGGACGGCTACCGCGTGCAGGCGACGGTTTCGGCCGGGATTGCGCTATTGCCGGCCTCGGAGGCCGATGTCGACGCGCTGCTCGCGCGCGCGGATCAAGCGCTTTACGTGGCAAAAGCGCGGGGCAGGGACCGCGTGGAAATCGCCGAAGTCGACCGGCCGCATGCCTGGCAGCCGGCCGAGGAGGAAGAGTGGGTCAGGGCGCCCGCCGCCTCGGGCAAAGTGGCCCGCTCCGCGCCGCGGCTCGTGCCGAGCCCCGCGCTTGCGCCCGGCGATGTCACGCCGATCCGCAAGGTTGGAATCCATTAATCATTTCGGGGTTACCTTCGTCGCATGGCGATGGGGGCGAATAGGGCCACAAACGCGCATCTCACGCGGCTCGAGACCGCCGCGGCGCTCGCCGGCTGCGCGCTGATCTGCACGCATCAATCCGCCGAGGAACTCCACAGCGCGCTCGTTCGCGAATATCTGAGCACGCATGGTCGAAGGCAGGCCGCTTTTTTCGCGTCCGCGCTCGCCGTCCTCGCCGCGCTGTTTATTTGGCTCTGATTCTGAGCGGCGTCGCCGCGACCCATCCGGCCGCTTGCGCAGTGGCCCGGCGCCTCAGCCGGGAAAGCGGCTCGACAATCCACCCCACCACCGCATAGGCTGCGGCCTTCACCCATTTGCGTCCGCGCGGCTCAACGTAGCGCGAGACAGCGAAAGCCGCGCCAATCATGACGGCAATCATCGCCGGAACGAGCAAGGCGGCCGGAACGTACTGGCCGAGCCGGTTGAAGGCGATGAAACCCGCGTGCTGGTGCAGCAAATAGAGCGGGTAGGTGAGGCCGCCGAGCGCGATCACGACTTTAGGCGGCAACGGGATGTGATTGATGCGGCTTGCCACGGCGACGAGAGCGATCGTCATGAGCGTCAGCCAGATCAAGATGCGCGGGTCGATGAAGGTCGAATAGTGATCCGCGGTCCAGCGTCCGCCGGTCAAGGCCTCGCTGCAGGCAACGGCGGTGGAAACCGCGATCAGAAACGGCGCCTGCCAGCCGCGGCGGCCGCGGGCGATTTCCGCGAGCAAAATGCCGGCACAAAAGAAGCCGGCGTAGCTCGTGACGAAGAGGTGGGTGACGATTTTCGAGTGTAACAGCGCTTCGTTCGCAAGCGCGATGGCAAGCCAGGCGAGCACGATCTCGTCGACGCGGCGCGGAAACAGACCGAAGGCGATGAACAGCGCCATCCAGCCATAAAACGTCAGCTCCAGCACGATCGACCAATAGGCCCCGTCCATGAAGGGCTGGCCGAAGGCAGGCGCGAGCATGGTTAAATTCGCCACCCACTGGACGAAGTGTGTCTCGAATGGGGGCATGCCGAACCAATAGGTTACCGCGAAGGTGGCGGTGGTGCAGGCCGCGAAGGCGGGCCAAAGACGCGCGGCGCGGGCGATGCCGAACTCGATGGCGGTGCGGCCGAGCGCCGACCAGGCGATGACAAAGCCGGAAATCACGAAGAAAAGTTCAACCCCGAACCAGCCGTATTTCGCGACCGGCGCAAGCGCGGGCAGGGAAACCGTGGTGAATCCGTCGGCGGCGGCGCCGCGGTAAGCGTAATGGAAGACCACCACGGAAAGAGCGGCGAAGAGCCGCAAAAGGTCGAGCGCCGGCACGCGATCCTGCGCAGGCTTCTCGACGGCTGAAATCGTTGACAAGGCGCTCTCCGTCTCGTTTCGAAACAAGCGCCTTTCACGTTTCAAGACGCATGCCGAAGCGACGGGGACGCCCGGAAAAGAAAAGGGCGCCCGAAGGCGCCCTTAAGGTGTTCGCGCGGTCAAGCGCGACTGGGAGGAAGCTCAGGACGAGTAGTACATCTCGAACTCGACCGGGTGCGGCGTGTGCTCGAAACGAATGATTTCCTGCATCTTGAGGTCCATGTAGGACTCGATGAAGTCGTCGTTGAACACGTCGCCCTTCTTGAGGAAATCGCGATCCTTGTCGAGGTTGGAAAGCGCCTCGCGCAAAGAGCCGCAGACGGTCGGAATCTTCTTCAATTCCTTCGGCGGCAGATCGTAGAGGTCCTTGTCGATCGCTTCGCCGGGATCCAGCTTGTTCTGGATGCCGTCGAGCCCGGCCATCAGCATCGCCGCGAAGCCGAGATAGGGATTGGCGAGGGGGTCCGGGAAGCGGACTTCGACGCGTTTCGCCTTCGGGTTCGAGGTGAACGGGATGCGGCAGGAAGCCGAGCGGTTGCGCGCGGAATAAGCGAGCAACACCGGGGCTTCGAAGCCGGGGACTAGGCGCTTGTAGGAATTGGTCGTGGGATTGGTGAAGGCGTTGATCGCCTTCGCGTGCTTGATGATGCCGGCGATGTAGGAGAGGCACGTCTCCGACAGGTCGGAGTATTTGTTGCCGGCGAAAACCGGCGTCGAGCCTTTCCAGATCGACTGATGGCAGTGCATGCCGGAGCCATTGTCGCCGTAGACGGGCTTCGGCATGAAGGTCGCGGTCTTGCCGTAGATATTGGCGACCATGTGGATGCAGTATTTGTAGATCTGCAGCTGGTCGGCCATCGTCACCAGCGGACCGAACTTCATGCCGAGTTCGTGCTGGGCCGACGCCACTTCGTGATGGTGCTTCTCGACCTTGACGCCCATCTTGGCCATGGCGCCGAGCATTTCGGAGCGCATGTCCTGGGCGGAGTCCTGCGGCGGCACCGGGAAGTAGCCCTTCTTGGTGCCGATGCGGTGACCCAGATTGCCGCCCTCATACTCGGTGTCCATGTTGTCGGGCAGCTCGATCGAGTCGATCTTGAAGCCGGTATTGTAGGGATCGGCCTTGAACTTGATGTCGTCGAACACGAAGAACTCGGCTTCCGGGCCGAAATAGACGTTGTCGCCGACGCCCGTCGATTTCATGTAGGCGACGGCTTTCTTCGCCATGCCGCGGGGATCCCGGTTATAGGGCTCGCCGGTGGTGGGTTCCAGCACGTCGCACACGATCGACAGCGTGGTTTCGGCGAAGAACGGATCGATGCACGCGGTCGCCGGATCCGGCATCAGGTTCATGTCGGACTCGTTGATCGCCTTCCAACCGGCGATCGAGGAGCCGTCGAACATCACGCCTTCAGCGAAGGTGTCTTCTTCGAACATACCGACGTCGAAGGTGACGTGTTGCCACTTGCCGCGCGGATCGGTGAACCGGCAGTCGACGTATTTGACATCTTTGTCCTTCATCAACTTGAGGACTTCCTTAGCAGTCGTCATTTGAACTTACCCCCTGTGATTTTCGTCCCTCGGGCCCGAGGGCTTGGTTGCGATAGTCGGATCAGATGGCGTCGGTTCCGGATTCACCTGTACGGATGCGAATGGCTTCTTCGATGTTGGAGACGAAGATCTTGCCGTCGCCAATGCGGCCGGTTTGCGCGGACCGGCGAATTGCCTCGACGGCCTTTTCCACCATGTCATCGCCGAGCACGACTTCGATCTTCACCTTCGGGAGAAAGTCGACGACATATTCGGCGCCGCGATAGAGCTCGGTATGGCCCTTCTGGCGCCCGAAGCCTTTGGCTTCGGTGACGGTGATCCCCAACAATCCTGCCTCTTGTAGTGCCTCCTTCACTTCGTCGAGCTTGAACGGCTTGATAATGGCCTCGATCTTTTTCATGGCGTTACCCTTCCCCCGGCCGGTCCGCCACGCGCCGGCCGCATCGGCCGACGAACTGATCGCTCCAACGGCCGGGAGCCAGCCGGCGGCGCGGATGGAACCGAACCGGCCGTAGCACTTCCCATGCCAGCGGCCGGCGGCGCGGAAATTCCTTTGTTTTCACTTTGTTGTACGATCGTGAGGACAGGTGGCGGAGTTTACGGCGAGTGGCTTGCGCAAGGATTAGGCAATTTGTCCAATAAAAAGGCAAGTGAAACCGGCCCATTCTCAACGGTGGAGCTTCTCACGCCGGCCGAGATGGCCGAGGCGGACCGGCGCGCGGTCGCGGCGGGCACGCCGGGGATCGCGCTCATGGAGCGCGCGGGCCGTGCGGTCGCGGACGCCTTGGCCGCGCGCCATCCGCTCGGCACGCGCGTGTTCGTGGCCTGTGGCCCCGGCAACAACGGCGGCGATGGTTTCATCGCGGCGCGGATCTTGAGCGAGCGCGGCTATCCGGTGCGGCTTGCACTTCTCGGCGCGCGCGAGGCGCTCACGGGCGACGCGGCAAAAGCCGCGCAACTTTATCGTGGCGAAGTCGAGCCGATGAAGGCGGACGCGGTCCGCGATGCGGGCGTAATCGTCGATGCGCTGTTCGGGGCGGGTCTTTCGCGGCCGCTTACCGGACGCGCATTGGAGGCGGTCGAGGCGATCGCGCGCGCGGCGGAGGCCGGCGTGCCGGTGATCGCGGTCGATCTGCCCAGCGGAATTGATGGCGCGAGTGGAGAAGTGCGCGGAGCGGCGGTCAAAGCCGATGAAACGGTCACCTTCTGCCGCCGCAAGCCCGGTCATCTGTTGATGCCGGGGCGGATGCATGCGGGACAAGTGCGGATCGCCGATATCGGCATTTCGGATGCGACCGTGGCAGCCGTTGGGACAAAGACATTCGCCAATGAGCCCCCGCTCTGGCGGCCGCATTTTCCGCTCCCCAAGGTCGATGGCCACAAATACGACCGCGGCCATGCGGTGGTCGCCAGCGGCCCGATGCATGCGACCGGCGCGGCGCGGCTCGCGGCGCGCGCAGCCCTGCGGGCAGGCGCGGGCCTTGTGACGGTCGCCGCCGGCAAAGCCGCGATCCCGGCGCTCGCGGCAAGCCTCACGGCGGTGATGGTGTGGGAAGCAAACGGCGCCGCCGGCCTCGCCAAGCTCCTTGCCGACCAGCGGCTGAATGCGGTGCTCCTGGGCCCCGGGCAGGGCGTGGGCGCGGCCACCAAGGAGATGGTCCTCGCCGCCGCCAAAGCCAAGCGGAAGCTTGTGCTTGATGCCGATGCGCTGACGAGCTTCGCGGGCAAAACGGGAGAACTCGCAAAGGCGCTGAGATCGGCGCCGATGGCTGTCGTGACGCCGCACGAGGGAGAATACAAACGGCTGTTTAGCAACGCACCACAACTACTTGATAATAAATCAAAAATAGGCAGGGCGAGATTCGCGGCCAACATCCTCGGTGCCGTCGTCTTATTGAAAGGGCCCGATACCGTGGTTGCCGACCCTGACGGTCGCGCGGCGATTGCCCATAACGCACCGGCTTGGCTTGCGACCGCGGGCGCGGGCGATGTGCTCGCGGGTTTCGTGCTCGGGCTTCTCGCTCAGGGCATGCCTGCCTTCGAGGCCGCCGCCGCCGCCGTGTGGATACACGGCGAATGTGCGCGAAAATTCGGGCCGGGGCTGATCGCCGAGGACTTGCCGGAGGCGTTGCCGCGCGTGCTCAGCGATTTCTTCGAGCTCTAAAAGCGCTCCACGTTCATTATCCGGGGGGGCTTTGCTTCTTTAGGCGAGCCGAACGCATGATCGAGCATGCCGAGCGCGATCTCGCGCTCGCCCATGACGACGAAATTGGCGCCGTGCTTCTGCAAGTGCTCGACTTCGGCGTCGGAATGGGCCCGCGCGATGATCTCGAGCTTGGCGTTGGCGCGGCGTGCCTGCTCCGAAACTTGCCCCGCCTCGAAGCCATCGGGGATGGCGATGAAGAGGAGGCGCGCGGCCGCCAAATTTGCGGCCACAAGCACACGCGGGTCGGCGGCATTGCCCGAGATCACCTCCAGCGTCTCCTTGCGCGCGGCCTCAGCAATCTTCTGCCGTTCCTCGATCACCAGGAAGGGCTTGCCCTCTCGCCGCAACCGCTCGCCGATAATGGTGCCGACGCGCCCGAAGCCCACGACCACGGCGTGATCGCGGAGCGCGGTCGGCGGGATCTCCTCCTCTTCCTTGATGGTAGCCTGGCTTCCTGCCGGCTCGACCAATCTGAATTTTGCCTTCAGGCGGGTGATGACCGCGAAGTAGAGCGGATTGACGAGGATCGAAATGATGGCGCCGGCGAGGATCAGATCCTGGCCCTGCTGCGGCAGGATTTTCAGGCCCACGCCCAAGGCGGCGAGAATGAACGAGAATTCTCCGATCTGGGCAAGGCTCGCGCCGATCGTGAGCGCGGTCGCAGCCGGATGCCCGAAAAGCCGCACGATCAGGTAGGCGGCGACCGGATTGCAGACGAGCACGACGATCAGCGTGGCCGCGAGCGAGAACGGGTTGTTGAGAAGAACCGACGGGTTGAACAGCATGCCAACCGAGACGAAGAACAAAACCGCGAAGGCGTCGCGAAAGGGAAGCGACTCTTCCGCCGCGCGCTGCGAGAGCGTTGACTCGCTCAAAATCATGCCGGCGAAGAAGGCGCCGAGCGCAAACGAAATGCCGAAGAGTTGCGCGGCACCGTAAGCGACGCCGAGCGCGATCGATAAGACCGCGAGCCGGAACAGTTCGCGCGAGCCCGTATGGGCGACGTAGTGCAGGATTTCGGGAATGACGCGCTGGCCGACGACAAGCATCAGCGCGACGAAAGCAAGCACTTTGGCAATGGTAATGCCGGTCGCGCGGAGAATGTCGTCGAGCGCGGGCGCGCTCGCGCCGCCGGTACTCAGCACGCCGGCCAAGGCCGGGATCAACACCAGCGCGAGCACCATGGCGAGGTCCTGGACCACGAGCCAGCCGACCGCGATGCGGCCGCGCTCGGTCTGCATCAGATGACGTTCCTGCAAGGCGCGCGTGAGCACGACGGTGCTCGCGACCGAGAGCGCGAGCCCAAACACGTAGCCCGCGCCCGCGGGCCAGCCGGCAAGCCACGCCACGCCCATTCCGAGGAGCGATGCGACCAGCATCTGGGCGATAGCGCCGGGAATGGCGATGGCTTTGACGGAGAGAAGATCCTTCAGCGAGAAATGCAGGCCCACGCCGAACATCAACAGAATAACGCCGATCTCGGCGAGATCGGCGGCGAGCGCCTGATCCGCCACGTAGCCGGGGGTGAAGGGGCCGACGAGAACGCCCGCCAGCACGTAGCCCACGATCGGCGAAATTCGCAGCCGGTTCGCCGCCGCGCCCATGAGGAAAGCGAGCACGAGGGCGATCACCAGTGTCGCGATCAGCGGTGTGTGATGCGGCATGGCGAGGATGATACCGGCTTTGGAGCGCGCCGGCATAAGCGTCCGAACTTGCCCGCGGGCGTGGCTTTTTGCACACGCGAAACGTCATGCTATACCGCCGCCCGGCCGGCGCTGGACCTCGCGGGCTCTCGGTTTCTCGCGGGCGTGGCGGAATTGGTAGACGCGCGGGATTTAGGTTCCCGTGACGAAAGTCGTGGGGGTTCGAGTCCCTCCGCCCGCACCAATACTGCGCTTCGATTGGCAGCCAACAACGAGATGATCAATGCAAGTGAAGGAAACCCTTTCCGAGGGTCTTAAGCGTGAATACAGCGTCGTGTTGCCGAAGGCCGAACTCGACGAGCGCGTCAGCTCGCGGCTTGAAGGCATCAAGGACCGCGTGAACTTGCCCGGTTTCCGGCCCGGCAAAGTGCCGATGCCGCATCTGAAGCGCGTCTACAGCAAGGCGGTGATGGGCGAGGTGATCGAACAGGCGATCGCCGACGCCAATAGCAAGATCGTCAATGACGGCGGCTATCGGCTCGCCATGGAGCCGAAGATCACTTTTCCTTCGGAGCAACCATCGGCCCTGAACGAGGTGATCGAAGGCAAGGCGGACCTTGCCTATACGGTCGCGCTCGAAATTCTGCCCAAGATCGACCTCGTCAACTTCAAGAACATCCAGATCGAAAAGCTCGCCGCGCCGGTGACCGATGCCGACGTCGACGAAGCGATCCGCCGCATCGCGGAGGCGAACCGCACCTACTCGCCGAAAGAAGGCAAGGCCGAGAAGGACGATCGCGTGGTCATTTCCTTCGTGGGCAAGATCGACGGCGAGCCGTTCGAGGGCGGCGAGAGCGAGAACGTGCCGGTCGTGCTCGGCTCAAGTCGGCTCATTCCCGGCTTCGAGGATCAGCTCCTCGGCTATAGCGCCGGCCAAAGCGGCGTCGTGAAGGTGAAATTTCCCGACGACTATGTGGCCGAGCGCGTCGCCGGCCGCGACGCGGAGTTCGACGTGACGGTGAACTCGGTCGAGTCGCCTAATGAAATCCTGCTCGACGACGATCTCGCCAAATCGCTCGGCGTCGAGTCGATCGAAAAGATGAAGCAACAGGTGCGCGAACGCGTCTCGCACGAGCATTTTTTCGCCTCGCGGCAGCGGGCGAAGCGCAAGCTTTTGGATGAACTCGACAAGCTGCACAAATTCGAGGTTCCGCCGACGCTCGTGGAACAGGAATTTCAGGGCATTTGGCAATCGCTCGAAAAGGACATGGAAAAGCGCCGCGTAAGTTTCGCCGACGAGGATACGACCGAGGAAGCAGCGCGCGAGGAGTACCGCAGGATCGCCGACCGCCGCGTGCGGCTCGGGCTTGTGCTGGCCGAGATCGGCGAGCGCAACAAGATCCAGGTGACCAATCAGGAGATCGACCGCGCGATCCTGGACCAGGCGCGCCAGTTCCCCGGCCGCGAGCAGCAGGTGCTCGACTATTACAAACAGAATCCGATGGCGGTCGCCGAAATTCGCTCGCCCATCTTCGAGGACAAGGTGATCGACTTTCTTCTCGAGTTGGTGCAGGTGAACGAGAAGCAGGTGAGCAAGGAAGCCCTCTTCGCCGAAGATGACGAAGAAGAAGCGGCGGGTGCCAAGGACAAAAAGCCCGCCAAGGGCAAAAAGGGCAAGGCCTGAGGCCTACCTTTACGCTCGCTTGCGCACCATATAGGCGCAAACGGGTATGTTGACGTTTCAGAGATTCGCACCTCTTTTGCGGGCGGAGAGATGACCATGCGTGATCCGGCCGATACCTACATGAACTACCTCGTGCCGATGGTGGTGGAGCAGACCAACCGCGGCGAGCGCGCCTATGACATCTATTCGCGCCTCCTGAAGGAGCGGATTGTGTTCATTACCGGCCCGGTCGAGGACGGGATGGCCTCGCTGATCGTGGCGCAGCTTCTGTTTCTGGAAGCGGAAAACCCGAAAAAAGAGATTTCCATGTACATCAACTCGCCGGGCGGGGTCGTGACCTCGGGCATGGCGATCTACGACACGATGCAATTCGTGCGGCCGGCGATCTCGACGCTGTGCGTGGGCCAGGCCGCCTCCATGGGCTCGCTGCTGCTCGCCGCCGGCGAAAAAGGCATGCGCCATGCGCTGCCGAACGCACGCATCATGCTGCACCAGCCTTCGGGCGGCTTTCAGGGGCAGGCGACCGACATCATGCTGCACGCTGCGGAAATCCTCGCGCTGAAGAAGCGGCTGAACGAAATCTACGTCAAGCACACCGGCCAGTCGCTGAAGACGATGGAGGAGGCGCTCGAACGCGACAAATTCCTCACGGCCGAGGGGGCCAAGGAATTCGGCGTCATCGACAAGGTGATCAACAAGCGGCCGCTGGTCGAGGAAGCACACGCCAAAGGCTGACGTTCTGTATTCCGCCGAACAAGCATCGCGAAGGCGAATCGAATCGTTTCAACGAGCGTTCGCCGTCGAGGCATGATCGCCGCGGGCGAGGCTTCGATTTATACGGGTGTGCACAACCGCCTCAACTGAATGTGATGGTTTTTGCACCGTAATCGGCGTCAATTGCCGCAATTTCCACATGTTGAAACCGGCATAGCGCAAGGAATCCTCGCTTTGCGGCAATCCGGCATTATGTTTGCATCTTCCGAGGGTGAGGATTCGGCCGCGTATGGGCCGATGGTAGCGTTAATGTATTCTTGATCGACCCTCGACTAGCATGCTTCGCTAGGGACGTGCTTGATATGCATGCTTGCGGCCTCTGCGCCGCACCCGGGCGGAGCCGCGGAGTGACGGAGAATGGCGATGAGTAAGGCCGGCGGCGAGTCCAAGAACACGCTCTACTGCTCGTTTTGCGGCAAAAGCCAGCACGAGGTCCGCAAGCTCATTGCCGGGCCGACCGTGTTCATTTGCGACGAATGCGTCGAGCTTTGCATGGACATCATCCGCGAGGAGAACAAATCCTCGCTGGTGAAGTCGCGCGACGGCATTCCGACACCCAAGGAAATCCGCAAGGTGCTCGACGACTACGTGATCGACCAGGATCACGCGAAGAAAGTGCTCTCCGTCGCGGTGCACAACCACTACAAACGGCTCAATCACGCGACCAAGCACCAGGACGTGGAGCTTGCGAAGTCTAACATCCTACTGATCGGGCCTACGGGCTCGGGCAAGACGTTGCTTGCGCAAACGCTCGCGCGCATCCTCGACGTGCCGTTCACGATGGCCGACGCGACGACGCTTACGGAAGCGGGCTATGTCGGCGAGGATGTCGAAAACATCATTCTCAAATTGCTGCAGGCGGCCGACTACAACGTCGAGCGGGCGCAACGCGGCATCGTCTATATCGACGAGATCGACAAAATTTCCAGGAAGTCCGACAACCCCTCGATTACGCGCGATGTGTCGGGCGAGGGCGTGCAGCAGGCGCTCCTGAAGATCATGGAAGGCACGGTCGCTTCCGTACCCCCGCAGGGCGGCCGCAAGCATCCGCAGCAGGAATTCCTGCAAGTCGATACCACCAACATCCTGTTTATCTGCGGCGGCGCCTTTGGCGGCCTCGACAAGATCATTTCCGCGCGCGGACGCGGCACCTCGATCGGCTTTGCGGCGAAGGTCGCCGCGCCCGAGGACCGCAAGCCGGGGCTGGTTTTCCGGGATGTCGAACCCGAGGATTTGCTCAAATACGGCCTGATCCCCGAATTCATCGGCCGTCTGCCGGTGATTGCGACGCTTGAGGATCTCGACGAGACGGCGCTCAAGCGCATCCTGGTCGAGCCGAAGAACGCGCTCGTGAAGCAGTATCAGCGCCTGTTCGATATGGAGAACGTCGACCTCACCATCCACGAGGACGCGCTGACGTCGATCGCGCGTAAGGCGATCGAGCGCAAGACCGGCGCGCGGGGCCTGCGTTCGATCATGGAAGGCATCCTGCTCGACACGATGTTCGATCTTCCGAGCCTCGAGGGTGTCGAGGAAATCGTGATCGGCCGCGAGGTGGTGGAAGGGGGCGCGCGCCCGCTCTACATCTACGCCGATCGCGCGAGCGATGCGGGCGCGCCGGCGAGCGCGTAAGCCGCCTTGGCGACGACATAGCAGTGCCCTCTATAATCCACGTTTTGATGCTGGATTTAGGTAGGGCGAGCACGCGAGAGCGACCGGCGGCAATCGGGCCGCGAGTACGGCAAAGAGTTGGGAACAGGTCGTTTTCCGCTCCTTGACACCCCCATGGTGCATCGCCACCTAATGGGCCGACAAACGAATCCGCTTCGGATTCTCCAGGATCGTTTTCCTGTAACGCGCCGTTTGCTTTCGGCGCCTAGAATCCGTCCGGGACCAGAAAGGCAGGGCTGAATGAACGCCCCCAAACCGCGTCCTCCGCTGACCCCTGGCGCAAACCAGGTCTTCCCGGTGCTTCCGCTCCGGGACATCGTTGTATTCCCGCACATGATTGTGCCGCTCTTTGTCGGCCGCGAGAAATCGATCCGCGCTCTCGAAGAGGTGATGCGGAACGACACCTACATCCTGCTCGCGACGCAGATGAATGCCGGCGACGATGAGCCGGCCAAGGACGCCATCTATCAGGTCGGCACGCTCGCGCAGGTGCTGCAACTCCTGAAGTTGCCCGACAACACCGTGAAGGTGCTCGTCGAGGGCGTGGAGCGCGCCAAGATCAACAAATATACCGACCGCACCGAATTTTTCGAAGCGGAAGCGGGCGTGCTTCCGAGCGAAGTCAAGAGTCCGGTCGAGGTTGAGGCGCTTGCGCGCTCGGTCGTCACCGAATTCGAGAGCTATGTGAAGCTCAACAAGAAGGTTTCGCCCGAGGTCGTCGGCGTAATTTCGCAGGTCGAAGACCAGTCGAAGCTCGCCGATACCATTGCCTCGCATCTCGCGGTGAAGATCCCCGAGAAGCAAGCGGTGTTGGAACTCACCAGCGTTTCGGCGCGCCTCGAAAAAGTGTTGGCGTTGATGGAAAGCGAAATCTCGGTCTTGCAGGTCGAGAAGCGCATCCGCACGCGCGTGAAGCGCCAGATGGAGAAGACCCAGCGCGAGTACTACCTCAACGAGCAGATGAAGGCGATCCAGAAGGAGCTCGGCGACGAGGAAGGCAAGGACGAGCTGCAGGAGCTTGAGGACAAGATCAAGCGCACCAAGCTGTCCAAGGAAGCGCGCGAAAAGGCGAACCACGAGCTGAAGAAGCTCCGCCAGATGTCGCCGATGTCGGCGGAAGCAACGGTCGTCCGCAACTATCTCGATTGGTTGCTTTCGATCCCCTGGAACAACAAGAGCAAGATCAAGAAGGATCTCGATTTCGCGCAGAAGACCCTCGATGAGGACCACTACGGCCTCGAGAAGGTCAAGGAGCGCATTGTCGAGTATCTTGCGGTGCAGAGCCGCGCCAACAAGCTGACCGGCCCGATCCTGTGCCTTGTCGGCGCGCCTGGCGTCGGCAAGACCTCGCTCGGCAAGTCGATTGCCAAGGCCACGGGCCGCGAGTTCGTGCGCGTGTCCTTGGGCGGCGTGCGCGACGAGGCCGAAATCCGCGGCCACCGGCGCACTTACATCGGCTCGATGCCCGGCAAGATCATCCAGTCGATGCGGAAGGCGAAGAAGTCGAATCCGCTGTTCCTGCTCGACGAGGTCGACAAGATGGGCGCCGATTTCCGCGGCGATCCGTCATCGGCGCTTCTCGAAGTGCTGGACCCAGAGCAGAACCACACCTTCAACGACCATTACCTCGAGGTCGACTACGACCTTTCGAACGTGATGTTCGTGACGACGGCGAATACGCTCAACATTCCGCCGGCGTTGCTCGACCGCATGGAAGTGATCCGCATTGCTGGCTACACCGAGGACGAGAAGGTTGAGATCGCGCGCCGCCATCTCATTCCGAACTTGCTGACCAAGCACGGTCTCAAGGCGGAGGAGTGGTCGATCGACCAGGAGGCGCTGCTCACCATCATCCGCCGCTATACGCGTGAAGCGGGCGTGCGCAATCTCGAGCGCGAGCTTGCGAACCTTTTGCGCAAGGCGGTGAAGGAGATCATGGCCGAGAAGAAGGAATCGGTCGCGGTCACTGCCGGCAATCTCGAAAAGTATCTGGGCGTGCCAAAGTATCGCTTCGGCGAGGCCGAGCGCGAGGACCAGGTCGGTGTCGCCACCGGTCTTGCCTGGACCGACGCCGGCGGCGAGTTGCTCACCATCGAGAGCCTGATGATGCCCGGCAAGGGCAAGATGACGGTGACGGGCAATCTTCGCGACGTGATGAAGGAGTCGATCTCGGCGGCGGCGTCCTATGTACGCTCGCGGGCGACCGGCCTCGGCATCAAGCCGCCCTTGTTCGAGAAGAAGGACATCCACGTGCACGTGCCGGAAGGGGCGACCCCGAAGGACGGTCCCTCGGCGGGCGTCGCCATGGCCACCGCCATCGTGTCGGTGATGACCGGCATTCCGATCCGCAAGGATGTGGCGATGACCGGCGAGATCACGCTCCGCGGCATGGTGCTGCCGATCGGCGGCCTCAAGGAAAAGCTCCTGGCTGCGCACCGCGGCGGCATCAAGAAAGTCTTGATCCCCGAGGAGAACGCCAAGGACCTCGCGGAGATTGCCGACAACGTGAAGAGCGGGCTCGAGGTGATCCCGGTTTCGCGGATGGACGAGGTGCTGTCGCAGGCACTCCTGCGCAAGCCTGAGCCCATCGAATGGGACGAGGATGCCGCAAAACCTGTGGATGCACCCCCGCCGGATCTCCCGGAAGAGGACGATTCCGCGGGTGTGATCGCTCACTAATAATTTCAATAACTTAGACAAGGTTCTGAAAGCGGCGGATTAACTCCGCCGCTTTTCAACTTAAGGCCTCCCTCAGCAAAACCTAGGATTTATGCGGGTTTCCGGGGATAAAGCCATTTTTTCGCCCCGCTCAGGGGGAACCTAGCCTGCGGTCGCGGCGTTTGCCGCCGATTCTGAAAAATCCTTGAAAGGGGATGGGTTCGATGACCAAGAACGAATTGATCGCAATGGTTTCAGACAAGGCACAGATCAACAAGAATGACGCCGCCAAGGCGGTCGAGGCTACATTCGATATCATCACCGGCGCCCTTAAGCAGGGCGACGAGGTGAAGCTCGTCGGTTTCGGCAGTTTCACGGTTTCCCAGCGCAAGGCGCGCGAGGGCCGTAATCCGCGCACGGGCGAGCCCGTCCATATCGCGGCTTCCAAGGCCCCGAAGTTCACGGCCGGCAAAGGCCTGAAGGACGCCGTCAACACGGTGGCGATGTAAGACCCGCGTTGCGGGTTTCGCAGGAATTCCGGATGCTCCCGTGGTGGGGTCACGGGAGCATTCGCGTTTTTGGCCTCCAGGCGTTGAGAAGCCGGGCGCGGAGGGCTAAAGCACGGAGCGGGCGGTTAGCTCAGCTGGTAGAGCATCTCGTTTACACCGAGAGGGTCGGCGGTTCGAGTCCGTCACCGCCCACCAGCCCCGTCAAAACCCGAGACTTGCCTGCAAATTTTCCTGCGCTTGCTTTGCCGCAAGCGACGAGAGCGAAACGCCCAAGAGGCGCACTCCCTTTCGGATCGGGAACAAGCCTTGCAGCAAATCTACGCTGATGCGCTCGATATCGGCACGGTCGCCAACCGGCGCCGGCGTCGAACGGCTCCGCGTGATCAATTCGAAGTCGGCATATTTTACTTTCAGCGTTATTGTGCGCCCGCGGATGCCTGAGCTGTCGCAAAAGCGCCAGACCTTGTCGATGATCGGCTGCAGGGCCGCGTGCATGGCATCGAGCTCCGTAAGATCGCGCGAAAACGTATTTTCGGCGCCGATGGACTTGCGAATGCGGTCGGCGCGGACGGCCCGCTCGTCAATGCCGCGGGCGATCGAATAAAAATAAGCGCCGGATTTTCCGAAGTGCTTTTGCAGAAATGCCGGCGACTGGGCACGCAGGTCGCTGCCGTTATAGATGCCGAGCCGGTTCATTTTCGCGGTGGTCGCGGGACCCACGCCGTGAAATTTGCCCACGGGAAGAGCCTCGACGAAAGCCGCGCCCATCGCCGGCGTAATCACATAGAGGCCGTCGGGTTTCCGGTAGTCGGAGGCGAGCTTCGCCAGGAACTTGTTGTAGCTCACGCCGGCCGAGGCCGTGAGGCTTGTCTCGGTACGGATCCGCGCGCGGATTTCTTCGGCGACCGCGGTTGCGGACGGAAGTCCCTTCAGGTTTTCGGAGACGTCGAGATAGGCCTCGTCCAGCGACAACGGCTCCACGATCGGCGTGTATTCGGCGAAAATCGCGCGTATCTGTTTTGAAACCTCCTTGTACACATCGAAGCGCGGCTTCACGAAAATCAGTTCGCTGCATTTGCGTCGCGCCGCGACCGAGGGCATGGCCGAATGAATGCCGAATTTGCGCGCTTCGTAGCTAGCCGCCGCGACTACGCCGCGTTCGAAGGCGCCGCCCACGGCGACAGGCTTGCCGCGCAAATCGGGATTGTCGCGCTGCTCGACCGAGGCGTAGAAGGCATCCATATCGATATGGATGATTTTGCGCGGGCACGCGCGATTGGCGGGCGCTTCTTCTTGGTCCTCTGAAGCCATCGCGGCCTCTGGGTTTACAGCGATCGCGTCTTTCGCCGCGCCGGCACCTGCTGAAGCTGCTGGAAGGTGACGTCAAAAACGCGGGCCACGACAAGCTGCTGTAATTTATCCGATTCGTCGATATTGAGATGATCGAGGCTGTGGTCGGCGCTGAGGTCGACGTTGTCGAGCTGTCCGCGGAATCCGGGTCCGGCAATCGCGCGGCGCCCGACGCCGTTGTTTTGATAGTAGTTGATGAAAAACTCGACGTTCGCCGGCACCTCCAGCGGCTCGGTGATGTCGAAGGTCACGATCAGATCGATCGGAATCTTTTGAGGCGCCACGCTGTTCGCGATCTGAACCGTGGAATCGGAACCGAGCGAATGGCCGATCAGGATCGTGTGGCCCGTCTCGCCGCGACGGTGATTGGCGACGATCTCGGTCGCCGCCAGACTCCACTGTTCCCAGCCGAGAATGATGGGATCGTAGCCTTGCGCACGGAGCTTGGCGGCAAGCTTGTCGATGCCGAGCGAGAAAATACCGAAGAGGCCGCGCAGCATGTAAATGCGCGCTTCGGGCGCGGCTTTTTCTTCCGTGTCGGCGAGGGCGGCAGGAATAGCAAGGAGTCCCGCCAACGCCGTTCCCAGCGCGAAAATTCGGCGCGTGATCTTCATGACGGCTTTTCGCTTACTGGAAGTCGGAAATTAGTGTCAATCCCGCGACGCCAAGCGCGAGATTGACGCCGATTTGTCCTTCGATCGAGAGTGGTTGCAGCGAAATCGACTTATCCGAGCCGCCCACGAGCACATTGGCGCCGACGCCGATGCCCAGGGAAACTTGCCCGCTGGCGCCCGCGTAATCGCCGGCGAGCGCGCCTCGCAACAGGCCGGTTGTCGGCGCGAGCACCGCCCAGCTCATTATGCCGCCGCCGGTGACGCCAAGGTCGACGCCGATACGATTGATGGTGCCGTAGTAGTTTTCCGGCACGCTGGCGTATTCCGGCGTGAAGGTGCAGCTGATCTTTTGCTGTGAAGCAACGATGAGGCCGATGCTGACAGCCGTATTGCAGACGAGCACGCCTACCTTGGTCTGCTGGCTCGAAGCAGAAGAAACGGAGAATGCCAGTAGCGCGAGCGTCATGACCGGCAAAAGCAGTTTGCGCACGGGAAAGTCCCCCTCGTGGTTGATCGCCCTTGCAGGCAGCGTAGCGCCTCTACGGGCCGGCACCAGCGTTTTTTCGCATTTGGACCGGCAATCTTACGAAACTGTAGGCAATACATGGCGAATCTGATTCATTCGGCGGCGCATGGGCCGTTTCGCATGAGCACGAACTCCGCCACAATTCTCGCCCTCGAAGTCGAGGTGCTGAAATCGCTGGCCGAGGAGGTTGCGCAACTCCGGAGCGCCGTCGGCCAGCTCGAGCAGAAAATGGAAATGCGGGCGCAGGATATTTTGCTCGCCACACTTTCCGAGCAGACCCCGGCCTTCATGCTGGAGACGGAAAAACCCGTCGCCATGGATAGCGTTGATCACCGCTTTCCGCACGGCACCGCGAGCGACAGCACCCGTTGGCCGCGCTTTGTGGCGGCCTGCGAGCGCCTGTTCGGGCCCCGCCTCAAGTTTCTCGATCTCGGCTGTGCCGGCGGCGGCCTCGTGCTCGATTTTGTCCTGCGCGGCCACGACGCGATGGGGCTGGAAGGCAGTGACTACAGCCTCGTGCGGCAGCGCGCGGAATGGCGCACGCTCAAGCACCGGCTGATGACCTGCGACATCACGCAGCCGTTCAAAATCCGCCGCGCGGGCGGCGAGGCGATGAAATTTGACGTTATTTCGGCCTGGGACGTGCTCGAACATATTCCGGAAGCGGCATTGCCGGGTTTGTTTCGAAATATCTCTGAGCATCTTTCGCCGGGAGGAATTTTCACCGGTACCGTCTCGACGCGGGGCGCGCGCGTCGCGCCCGACGGCACCAATTACCACGCGACCGTCAAGCCGAAGGATTGGTGGCTGGAAGCGTTTACGGCCGCGGGTCTCGCGTTTCGAGTGCCGGATCCGTTCGATTTCGAGGATTATCCGCGCGGCAACGGCAATAATTATCCCGCCAATTTCAAGGCCCACCCCGAGACCGGCTTTCATTTTTCGCTGAGCCGCGCGTAAAAACACAGCGCGCGGCTGCTGATAGCGGTCGGCGATGCGGCGCTTGCTTGCTTCCGCCGTGCCCTGAATAATTGCCGCATGTTCGTTTCCTTGCAGCGGTTCGGCGCAATCCACGATCTCGGTCTTGGCTTGCGTTGGGATCGGGCGATGCTCGAACAGGAGGTCGCGCGCCGTGCGGCGGTTTTGTCGCAAAACGGCATTGGCCGCGGCGCGCCGGTCGTGATCGCGCATGATGGCAGCGCGCATTTTTTTGCCGATCTCCTGGCGGTGTGGACCTTGGGCGCGACCGCCATCTGCCTCGACAGCGGGCTGACGGAAGCCGAATTCAGGACATTGATTGCCTTCGCAGCACCCGCGGCGATTCTCGTCGAGGGAAATGCGGTGGCCGCCGACCCCCTGATTCCGGTGCTGCGGCTTGCCGGGAGCGGCGATGCTCCCATGACCATGCCCGCCTGGGCGCTCAACGATCCCGCGCTCGTGCTGTTCACCTCGGGCACCACCGGCGCGCCCAAGGGCGTCGTCTTGACCTTTCGCGCGCTGCTCGCGCGCTGGTCGCTCAATGTCGCGGTAATCGGCGAGCGCACGCTCGCGCGCACGCTTGTGACCCTGCCCACGCATTTCGGCCACGGTCTCATCGGCAATGCGCTGACTTCGCTGCTCGCCGGCGGGACAATCGTTCTCTATGCGCGTGGAATGCCGCTCGCCCGGGAATTGGGCCGCATTGTCGACAAGGAGGACATCACCTTCATGAGCTCGGTGCCGGCGCTTTGGCAGATGGCGTTGAAGCTCGGCAATCCGCCGGCCGGCGATTCACTTACGCGCGTGCACATCGGGTCGGCGCCGCTTGCCGCCGAGCTTTGGTCGGATGTCGCCGCCTGGTCGCGGGCCGAAATCGTCAATTGCTACGGCATGACCGAGACCGCCAACTGGATTTCGGGGGCGTCGTCCAAGGCCGACGGGATCGAAGAAGGCCTGGTTGGAAAGGTTTGGGGCGGTGCCGCTGCCGTTGTGAACGAGCGCGGCGAACGGCAAGCTCTCGGCGAGGGCGAGATCGTGCTGCAATCGCCCTCGCTGATGGCGGGCTATTTCGGCCGCCCCGATCTTTCGGCCGAGGTGTTGCGCGACGGCTGGTTTCACACCGGCGACCGCGGCTCGATCGACGCCGACGGCAAAATCCGCCTCACCGGCCGCATCAAGGACGAGATCAACCGCGCCGGCTTCAAGGTGCAACCCGCTGAAATCGACCGCCTGCTCGAGAGCCATCCGGCGGTGGCGCAGGCTTGCGTGTTCGCCATACCAGACACGATCGGCGGAGAATCCGTGGCGGCGGCGATCCGCCTCGCAGAAGGCGCAAGCGAAAACGCGGAAAGCCTTCGTAGCTGGTGCGAGCTGCGGCTTCGCCGCGAGGCGATTCCGGGGCGCTGGTTCATCGTGCGCGATCTGCCGCATAATGCGCGCGGGAAGGTCGACCGCAACGCGGTGCGCCGCATGCTCGTCAAGGATGCTGCAAAATGATGCGGGCGAAGGGCCGGCCGGTGCTGTTGCAGACGGACCGCTTTGAGCTGCGGAGCGTGACGCCCGCTGACGCCTCGGACCGCTGGCTCGGCTGGGCCAAGGATCCGGCCGTCATGGGGCCGCTGAACCTGCCGGCGCGCGCCATGCGCCGCGAGGAGCTCGCCCAGCACATCGCCAGCGTCGATAACAATGCGCGATACTTGGTCGGGATTTTCGACAAGGCGAGCGGAACGCAGATCGGCTTCTTCATGATCGATGTCGAGGTCATGCATCGCTACGCGATCTTCAACGTCGCGATCGGCGACAAGAATTGGTGGGGCAGGGGCGTCGTCAACGAGGCGCGCGCCGCACTCCTCGATCATTTCTTCCAGGCGCGCGGCATCGAGAAAGCGGTCGGCCTGCCGCTCGCGCGCAACTTCCCGGCGCTTTTCAACTACAAGGCCCAGGGCTGGCGGCACGAAGGGACGCTGCGCGGCCAGTGCCTGTCGCTCACTGATGGCTCCAGGCTCGATCAGTATCAGTTCGGCATGCTGCGCAAGGACTGGCAACGGTTGCGTGCGAAAGGCGCTCCATGGGCGAGTTGAACGGCGCCAAGCAATTGCTCGCCGAGGCGATCGGCGCCGAAATTGCGGCCGTGCCGGAGGCGGCGCGCGTCGGCGCTTTCGAGCGCTGGGATAGCCTTGCGCATATGCGCCTGATCCTGGCGCTGGAAGAGAAGATCGGCCGCAAGCTTGACCCTGATGAGGCGGTCAAAATCGAGAGCCTCAAGGATATTGCGGCTCTCCTCGACCGCCGGAGTTAGTTCCACAACCGGCTTTGTCTGCTCAGTGTAGGAATGATCCCGAACCGGGCTTTTCGGGGGTATTACAAAACCTTTGGCGCCGGGTCGTCCATGCTGAATTCCGGGGGTATGTGCCTAAATTGTCACAGCTTCTGCGGCTCAATTGCAGTATACTTTGAGAAGAGTTCGGGAATCGAAACAACCGGATCGGGGCTTGGGATGAGAAAGCTGCTGCTCGGCGGAGCCGCGATTGCTGCCATCACACTTGCGGTCGAGGGTCCGGCTATGGCCGCGCCGCCGCCGGTCTATAATTGGACCGGCTGCTACATCGGCGGCAATGTCGGAGGCGGCTGGGCGCATAAGGATTTCTCGACGGAGCTGAACGGCGTCTTCACCGGCCACGGGCCGCAAAATGCGTCTGCTATCGTCGGCGGACTGCAGGGTGGCTGCGACTACCAATCCGGAATGTGGGTGTTTGGCGTCCGCGGGATGTTCGACTGGACGGACATGCACGGCGCCGGCCCATTCATTGCCGGCAAGGGCTATACAACCCAAATTCCGTGGTTTGCGACGGCGACGGGCCGCGTTGGTTTTCTCACGCAACCCAACCTGCAGATCTTCGTAACAGGTGGCGGCGCGTGGGTGCGCGACCATCACGTGTTCTTCGACCCGGGTCCGTTCGAGTTCGCGAGCGTCACTCGGAGCGGAGCCCTGGTCGGCGTCGGCGCTGAATGGATGTGGTCTCCTTTTTGGTCAATCACCATCGAATACGATTATATGAGTTTCGGTAATAAGGCCGTCGTCTTTACCAACATATTCGGGAATACCGGCACCGAGCATATCAAGCAGGACGTCCAAGCGGTACTCGTCAGCCTGAACTATCGCTTCGGCACTTGGGGCGGGCGCTAGGCGAGGCGGTTGATGAGAAAACTTATGCTCAGCGGTGCTGCGGTAGCGGCCATCACCCTTGCAGTGGATGGTCCCGCGGAGGCCGCGCCACCCGCCTACAATTGGACCGGCTGCTACATCGGCGCCAATGTCGGCGGCGGCTGGGCGCGTAAGCAATTCACGCCTGGTAGCTTTGGCGCCTCGGGTGAAGGTTCAGCCGCTCTATCCGATTTCCTCGGCGGCGGACAGTTCGGTTGCGATGTCCAGAGCGGAACGTGGGTCTTCGGCGCCCAGGGCATGTTCGATTGGACGAATATGAGCGGGCAGGATCCGTTCTTTCTCGGCAAAGCGTTTGCGACGCGGATACCGTGGTTTGCCACCGCTTCCGGCCGCGTGGGCTTTCTCGCCCAGCCGTCGTTGCTGATCTTCGTCAGGGGTGGCGCCGCCTTTGCGCACGACGAGCATAAACTTATCGAGTCCCCTTCGACCGTGGATGCCACGGGCCATGTGACCCGTAGCGGCTGGCTTGCGAGTGCCGGTTTCGATTGGATGGTCGCGCCCAATTGGTCGGTCACGGTCGAATACGGCTACGTGGGCTTCGGCACCGACACCGTGCACTTCCAAGGGGTGGGCATATTTCCGAGCTTCAACGAACGCGTCAGCCAGCACATGCAGCTCGCGATCATCAGTCTGAATTACCACTTCGGCACATGGGGCAGCAGGCCCTAGGCCGCTAAAATCCCCACCCGCAGTCATGCGGGTTACCTCATCAGCGCTGAATTTCTATCGACAAAGAAATAGGGGCCGTGCCCTTTCGAGCCCGGCCCCGTTAGATGAAAGCCGCGAAAAGCGTCGGCAGCGATTGCTTAGATCGCTTCCTTCAATTCCTTGGCGGCGCGGAAGGCGACTTTCTTGCTCGCCTTGATCTGGATTGGCTCGCCGGTCGCGGGATTGCGTCCCATGCGCGCAGCGCGCTTGCGGACCTGCAAAATGCCGAGACCGACCATGCGGATTCGCTCGCCCTTCTTGAGATGACCGACAATCGTCTCGATCAGATCATTGAGCACGGTTTCGGCTTGCTTCTTCGGCATGTCATGCCGTTCCGCGAGCTTCGCCGCGATGTGCTTCAGCGTCACCGTTGTAGGTTTTCCATTTGCCATGGCTGCACGACCCCCTTTGCGGTTCTAGCGTTGGCAAGCGCGACTTTCAGCGAGAAGCCATAAGCGATTCGTGGGCGTTTTAGCCATAGAAAGCGAGCCTGAATCCGCAGAAAACGCGCATTTATGGGGCTTTTTACGGCCTCCGGGTACCGTTTTGCGCATTATGACGGCAAATTTCCGCAGCGCAGCAAGGTTTTACCGGAGAAAATTGCCGTGCTTGGGCACCCCCATAGAGGCAGCCCGAAGAGAAAACCGGGCTCGTCATGTGGCCGCTTCATCGAATTTGGATTGCTCAAGTTGGAATTGATTGCGCGTCACTCGTGTTCGCGATGGGAGCGGCGAATGCAGGGTCCGCCGTCACACACCCGACTTCGACTTGCGCGCAGAGGACCGAACACCGGACAGTCCAATAACGATCACGGTGCCAGGCGGCAGCGCGGTCGATGATGTGCAGGTTGCGCTGGCGAGGGCGGAACGTAATCTTTTTTTAGCCGTTCTCTTGGGCGCGCCATTTTTGCGTTTTCTTGACTTGCGGTGGTGTGCGGCTTAAGCGAACGCACTCCCGTTAGGGGGCGTAGCTCAGTTGGTTAGAGCGCCGGCCTGTCACGCCGGAGGCCGCGGGTTCGAGTCCCGTCGCTCCCGCCATTTTTCAAAGCCCTATTTTCCGCAAATAGGCGCCATGAAGCGACGCGGCACTGGCTGCCGACGGTTCATCAGGAAATTCAATACGACGGTCCTGATCGTCGCTCTGCTTCTCTTACTCGGCGCAGCGGTCGCGCAGACCGCAAAGGCCGACGAATGTGAGGACAACGCGATCATTACCGTGACCGGATTCGTGGGCGAGATTTACCCCAACCAAGCAGGGACATGGACGATTCCCGTGGCGCACCCCACGTACAGCTGCATAATCGCTCCCGCTATCATCAGTGAGGATCGCCCGCCTGACTCCTGTTACGAAGGCGCTAAACTCACTGCCATCATTCGAATTAGCGTCGATGATCTTATCGGGTTTGTATCGCAGAAAGAGTTGATCGAATTAACCTGCGAATGAAGGAAACCAGCAGGGGTCTTGGCATGGAAGCGCATTATCACATGGCCGTCTGGATCGATCATCACGAGGCCCGCGTCTTTGGCCTCAACGCCGAGCGCTATGACCGCGTTCTCGTGCGCCCGCGCAACGCCGCCGAGCACCTGCATCACAAGGCGAACACCACCGGCAGTGGCCGCACGCCGGAAGATCAGGAATTCTATCGCGATGTGGCGAAGGCGATTGCCAGTGCCGGCGCGGTGTTGGTCATGGGGCCCGCGAGCGCCAAGACCGAATTTTTAAAGCATCTGGAAAAGCACGAGCCGAACTTGTTGCCGAAAATCGCCGGCGTCGAAGGCGCGGACCACATGACGGACGGCGAGGTCGTCGCGCGCGCGCGCAAGCATTTTGGGCCGGAGCACATGCAGCCCGGGCGCGAGCGCTAGCTGCGGCGGCTCGCCTCGAACAGGAACCACGTCCGCCGCTCGGCCTCGTCGATCCAGTTCTCCAGGAGGCTCGTGGTCGCGACATCGCCTTGCTCGTCGCAAAGGTCGTGCGTCTCGCGCATGAGCGCCGCCAGCTGTTTGTTGTCGTCGCGAAGCTCCGCGAGCATGTCCTCGGGCGTTACAAATTCCGCGTCATTGTCGAGCAGGCGCTGCAAGCGGCTGATCTGGCCGATCGAACGCAGCGTCGTGCCGCCGATTTTGCGGGCGCGCTCGGCGATATCGTCGGTGGTGGCGAAAATCTGCTCGCCCTGTTCGTCGAGCATAAGATGGTAGTCGCGAAAATGCGGCCCCGACATGTGCCAATGAAAATTCTTCGTCTTCAGATAAAGCGCGAACATATCCGCCAGCAACGCGGTGAGAGCCGCGGAAATATCCCGAATGGCGTTTGGCGAAAAATTCGATGGGGTCGCGAGCGGCGCTGCCTGGCGTGATTTTACTTCACTACGGCTCATGTCGCTTCTCCTTGCTACACGAGTTAACAATCTGGCTGGCATATTACAGCATCCGGCCATGATAGTAAGCTGAAGGGAGTAGCCAGCCCCGCCATTGTTCAGACAACTTGCTCTCTATGCTTTGAGTTCCGCCTGTTAAAAAGGCATGCGCCGTTTGCAAGGAACGGTTTTCCGCCTTGAGCATTGCTATTTCACCGCAAGCCTATTGCGCGGAGCGTCGCGCGGCGATAAGGCGCGTTGGAGGCTGAAAGGAATCCTATGTTCGCTGCTCATTTTATTCGCGGGCTCGGCGCGCGATCGTTAATCCGCGCGCTGCTTGCGTTCGCGCTCGTTTTCACGCCGGCGGCGGCCACCGGTTTGCTGCCGCAAGCGGCGCAAGCGCAAGGCGCGATCGACTTCCATGCCGCGCTCGATGGATACGGGCACTGGGTGCAGCATCCGCGCTGGGGCGAAGTCTGGGTTCCGGATCAGACGCCGCCCGATTGGCAACCCTACCGCTTGGGCCATTGGGTCTATACCGACGAATGGGGCTGGTACTGGGATTCGGAAGAAGATTTTGGCTGGGTCACCTATCACTACGGCCGTTGGGTATTCGACCCCGGCTTCGGCTGGATCTGGATTCCGGGCAATGATTGGGGGCCGGCCTTTGTCGACTGGCGGCAGGGCGACGACTTCGTCGGCTGGGCGCCATTGCCGCCCGATGACTATATCGACGACGGTTATGAAAGCCCGGACATCTACATGTTCGTGCGCGCGGGCGATCTCCTGGCGCCGCGGGCCTATGCCGTTTTTATTCCGGTGCGCGAGCGCTTCGCGTATTACAATCGCAGCTTTCTCGTGAACCGTTCGGTCAGGTTGCGCGGCGGGCGCATCGCGGTCAATCCGGGCGTGCCGCCGGCGTTTATCGCGCGCGCGAGCGGACGCCCGTTCCATCCGGTGTCGATCGCGCCGGTGGTGCTCGCGGGTACCGCCGGTGTTGCAGGCGCCGTCGTGATCCGTGACAATTTCCGCGACCGAGAGCGCACGCGCATTGTGGTCCGTGAAACCACCAAGTTCATTCAGCCGAATGATCATTTCGTGCGGCTCAAGCCGTTGCAGAAAGGCGAGCGGGGACAGCTCGGCGGCAGCACTCCGCTCGCCGCCCGCGGCGTCGGTATCGAAGTCAAATCGAAAAGTTTCGGCGGCGCGCCGTCAGGCAATACGTTGCAGAACCAAGGCGGGCAGAAACAGTTCACGCCGAATGTGAAAAATCTCGGTACCAGCGGGAATCAAAGCGGCCAGCAAAAGAACTTCCAAGAGAAGACGTTCCAGCAGCAGGGCGGTCAACAAAACAACCAGCTGAAGACCTTCCAGCAGCAAGGCGGCCAAAAGACGATTCCGGGTGGTTCGCAGACCTATCAGTACCACCAGCAAAACTTGCAACAACAGCAACAGCAGCAGCAAAAGACCTTCCAGCAGCAAAACTTCCAGCAAAAAAGCTTTCAGCAGGGTGGCCAGAACAACCAGCCGCATGTTCAGCAGAACGTGCAGCCCCAGGTGAAGCAACAAAACACCCAGCGCGGCGGCGGGCAGCAGCAAAACAATTCGAGGGGCGACAAGAACAAGCAGCAACAGTGACGCGCGGGCCGTTGTTGCGATCTTGATCTGGCGCGGAATTAGCGGAAGCGCGCGAGCTCGCGGCCGACGCGCTCGATCACGCGCTTCCAATCGCCGAAGTCCGGCTGGCGGAAGAGGCGCGCGTCCGGGTACCAGGGGCTGTCTTCCCGATCCAGGAGCCAGCGGAAATCGGGCAGGTGTTGCAGCAAAACCCAAACGGGACGGCCGAGGGCGCCCGCAAGATGCACGGTCGAGGTATCGACCGAAATAAGGAGATCGACCTGTGCGAGCACGGCCGCGGTGTCGGCGAAATCGTTGAGCGCTCCACCGAGATGCGCGATCTTGGGACGCGTTTGCAGAAATTCCGCATCGCCCGGGCGCAAATCGCGCTGAATGCTGATCCACTGAACATGATCGAGCGCGAATAACGGCGCGAGATTTTCGAGCGCGATCGAACGTATGCGATCCTGCTCGTGCGTGGCGCTGCCGGCCCAGGCGATCGCTACGCGCGGTTTATCGCTAGACGGCAGACGCTCTTTCCATTGCTCGAGCCGATCGCCGGATGCCGTGAGATAGGGGATGCTCGCCGGAATGCTCGCAAGCTCGGTTTTGAAGGCGAGCGGCAGGCTGAGAATCGGGCAGTGGAAATCAAAGGCGGGAAGTGGCTCGCCGCGCGTAATCACCCCCGAGACGCCATCCATATGCGCGAGCAGCGGTTTCAGCGGCGCCTGAATTTCGAGCACGACGCTTGCGCCGTGCGCGGCAAGCAGAGGCACATAGCGGACGAACTGGATCGTATCGCCGTATCCTTGCTCGGCATGGATGAGGATCGTTTTGCCCGCAAGCGGCTGATCGCCGAGCCAAAGCGGCGCACTGAAATTCCTTATTTGCGCCCGCTGTTTTGCCTGCCAGCGCCACTCGTATTTTTCCCAGCCGACGGCAAAATCGCCGAGCAACAGCCGCGTCATGCCCTCGTTGAAATTGGCCTCGGCATAGGCGGGCTCAAGGGCAAGCGTTGCGGTGAAGCTCTGCAACGCCTCGTCGAAGCGTTTCAGCTCGTGCAGCACATTGGCGCGGTTATAATGCGCCATGGCATTTTGCGGATCGAGTTCGATGGCGCGATCAAGGTTCTTCAGCGCCTCCTCGCGACGCCCGAGCCGACAGAGCGAAGCCCCGCGCGTGACAAGCGCCGGCACATAGCCCGGCCGCAGGATGAGCGCGCGATCGAAAAAGGCGATCGCTTCATTGTCGCGCGCAAGATGCCGCAGCACGGCGCCGTAATTCGAGGCGACCTCGGCCGACGTCGGGTTCGCCTTCATGGCGGCGCCGATGAATTGCAGCGCCTCAACATATTGCCCGCGCTCAAGGTGGATCGCACCCAGCTGGTGCAATCCTCGCCAGTCGGTTGGATCGTCCTTCAGCACGTCGCGATAGCCGTGCTCCGCCTCGTCGAGGCGGCCCTGCCGGTGCAACTCCAGGGCGGCGGCAAGCGCGGGCGAAAGGGCGGCGGCCTTTTTTCTCTGTTTGAGCTTGGACATCGCGGGCTCGAATCGCCTGGACCGGGTTTACGACCGTATCGCGCGCTTCAACCTTTGCGAAAGTCCGGCAGGCGCATTCGGCGGCCTTGCTTAGCGTTCTAGCGTGGGTTAAGCCCTAAGGGTCTTTCGAATTATCGCGATTTGCGGGGTCGGAAGGCGCCCCCCTAGAGACCAAAACCACGCCACGGGGGCGGTGCCGGGAGAGTGCCCGCGCGAGGCCCCCATGGATGCCCTGGTCCAGGATTATCTGCCCGTCATCGTGTTCATTGGGGTGGCGACCGTAATCGGGCTTGCGCTTCTGATTTCACCCTTCCTGGTCGCCTTTTCGCGACCTGATCCCGAGAAACTTTCGGCCTATGAGTGCGGCTTCAACGCCTTCGACGACGCGCGTATGAAGTTCGACGTGCGCTTCTACCTCGTCGCGCTCCTGTTCATCATTTTCGATCTCGAAGTCGCATTCCTGTTTCCTTGGGCGATTACCTTCGGGGAACTCGGCGCTTTCGGGTTCTGGGCGATGATGGTCTTCCTTGCGGTGCTCACGATCGGCTTTATCTATGAGTGGAGGAAGGGAGCTCTGGAATGGGATTGATCGCTCTCGCACCGAAGGAAATCATCGACCCGCGCACCGGCAGCACGGTGGCGGAGCGCGACCCGTTTTTCTCCGGTTTGAGCAATGAGCTTGCCGACAAGGGTTTTCTCGTCACCGCCACCGACGATCTCATCAACTGGGCGCGCACCGGCTCCTTGATGTGGATGACGTTCGGGCTCGCCTGCTGCGCCGTCGAGATGATGCAGATGTCGATGCCGCGCTATGACGTGGAGCGCTTCGGCTTTGCCCCGCGCGCCTCACCCCGGCAGTCGGACGTGATGATCGTTGCCGGCACGCTGACCAACAAAATGGCGCCGGCGCTCCGCAAGGTCTACGACCAGATGCCGGAGCCGCGCTACGTGATTTCCATGGGCTCGTGCGCGAACGGCGGCGGCTATTATCATTTCTCCTATTCGGTCGTGCGCGGCTGCGATCGCATCGTGCCGGTCGACATTTACGTGCCCGGCTGCCCGCCGACGGCGGAGGCGCTCTTGTACGGCGTGCTCCTGTTGCAGAAGAAGATCCGCCGCACCGGCACGATCGAGCGCTGAAGGGCGGCTATGGAAGAAAAGCTGCGCGAAATCGGCGAGCATCTGAGCCGCGCGCTTCCCAATGCGGTGAGCGGCTTCGAGATCGCGCACGGCGAGCTCACGATCCACGCCCGGCGCGAGGCGATCGAGGATGTCGCGCGCTTTCTCTGCCATGACCCGCGCTGCTGGTTCTGGAGCATCATCGACATCTGCGGCGTCGATTGGCTGACGCGCGAGCAGCGTTTTGACGTCGTCTATCACCTGCTTTCGCCGAAACACAATTTGCGCGCGCGCGTGAAGGTTATGACCGATGAGGCGACCCCGGTGCCGTCGATCTGTTCGGTTTATACCGGCGCCAACTGGTTCGAGCGCGAGGCCTACGATCTCTACGGCATCCTGTTTTCCGGTCATCCGGAATTGCGGCGGCTACTCACGGATTACGGCTTCGACGGCCATCCGATGCGCAAGGATTTTCCGCTCACCGGCTTCGTCGAGGTGCGCTACGACGATGAACAAAAGCGCGTGGTCTACGAGCCGGTGAAGCTCACGCAGGAATTCCGCAACTTCGATTTTCAATCGCCGTGGGAAGGTACCGACTATGCGTTGCCGGGCGACGAAAAGGCGAAGGCCGGCAACGGAAAGGCCGGCGCATGAAACCGACGCTGAAGCCGGGCGTGAAGCGCTCGCTCTCCTACAAGGTGCCGGTGGACAAGACGGTGCCGCATCTGTTTCCGGAGGCCGCTCATTTCAAGGCGATGCCGGAGGTCTTTGCGACCGGCTACATGGTTGGCCTGTTCGAATGGGTGTGCACCGAATTGCTCGCCGAACATCTCGATCCGGGCGAAGGAAGTCTGGGTACCCATGTTGATTTCAGTCACGACGCGGCAACGCCTCCGGGCATGACCATCACGGTGCAAGCCGAATGCATCGGGGTCGAAGGGCCCAAGGTGCGCTTTCGCGTGAGCGGCCACGATGGCATCGACAAGATCGGCGGCGGCGAGCACGAGCGTTTCGTGGTGCGCTGGGACAAGTTCAATGCGCGCGTTGCGGAAAAGGCGAAGCGCGCGAAAGCGCCGGCGGGAGCCGATTGATGGCTGAAAACGCGCTCCGCAATTTCCAGATCAATTTCGGGCCGCAGCATCCGGCCGCGCACGGCGTTTTGCGGCTGGTGCTCGAACTCGATGGCGAAGTGGTGGAGCGCGTCGATCCCCATATCGGCCTCCTGCATCGCGGCACCGAGAAGCTGATCGAGTACAAGACCTATTTGCAGGCGATTCCTTATTTCGACCGGCTCGATTACGTCGCGCCGATCAATCAGGAACACGCGTTTTGTCTCGCCGTCGAAAGACTGCTGGAGATCGACGTGCCGAAGCGCGGGCAGCTGATCCGCGTGCTCTATTCGGAGATCGGCCGGCTTCTTTCTCATCTCCTGAACGTCACGACGCAGGCGATGGATGTGGGCGCGCTTACGCCGCCGCTCTGGGGGTTCGAGGAGCGCGAGAAGCTGATGGTGTTCTACGAGCGCGCGTCGGGTTCGCGCATGCACGCGGCCTATTTCCGGCCCGGCGGCGTGCATCAGGATCTGCCGTCAAAGCTCATCGATGACATTGGCGCGTTTTGCGATCCGTTCCTGAAGGTGTGCGACGACCTTGAAAGCCTCTTGAGCGACAACCGCATCTTCAAGCAGCGCAACGTGGATATCGGCGTGATCTCGCTCGAAGACGCCTGGGCGTGGGGTTTTTCAGGCGTGATGGTGCGCGGCTCGGGCGCTGCCTGGGATTTGCGCAAGGCGCAGCCCTATGAGTGCTACAGCGAATTCGAATTCGACATTCCGATCGGCAAGAACGGCGATTGTTACGATCGCTATCACATCCGCATGGAAGAGATGCGGCAGTCGATCCGGATCATGAAGCAATGCGTTGAGCGGCTCTCGCGCGAACAGGGGCCGGTCTCGCATCCGGACAACAAGATCGTGCCGCCGAAGCGCGCGCAGATGAAGCGCTCGATGGAAGCGCTGATCCATCACTTCAAGCTCTACACCGAGGGCTATCACGTACCGGCGGGCGAAGTGTACGCGGCGGTCGAAGCGCCGAAGGGCGAGTTCGGCGTCTATCTTGTCTCCGACGGCTCGAACAAACCCTACCGCTGCAAGATCCGGGCGCCGAGCTTCGCGCATTTGCAGGCGATGGATTTCATGTGCCGCGGCCATATGCTCGCCGACGTCTCGGCCGTGCTCGGCTCGATCGATATCGTGTTCGGGGAGGTCGACCGGTGATCCGATCCATCATCGCGGGAATTTTGGCAATCGGCGCGCCGCTTGCGGCACTCGCGGAAGAACAGAATGTTCAATCGCTCTTGTCCGCAGGTTTCAACCTTGTGGGGATTGTGCCATCGCCTGCCGGGCCCGGACTTTTCCTGCAAAAGGGCGACAAGCTTTTCGCCTGTTTTGTCGTGGAGACGCCGACTTCGCCGGAACTAAAAACGCGTTACTGCAAGCCTGTTCGCTGAGAACCGCTATGACCGTCCGCCGCCTCGCCGAAAAACAGCCGAAGGATTTCGCCTTCACGCCCGAGAACGTCGAGTGGGCGAGGCGCGAGATCGCGAAATATCCCGACGGGCGGCAGGCCTCGGCCGTGATCCCGCTCATGTGGCGCGCGCAGGAGCAGGCGGGCGGGTGGCTGCCGGAACCCGCGATCCGCTACATCGCCGACATGCTGGGCATGGCCCACATCCGCGCGCTCGAGATCGCGACCTTCTACACGATGTTCAATCTTTCACCGGTCGGGAAATATCTCGTGCAACTCTGCGGCACCACGCCCTGCGTGCTGCGCGGCTCCGACGAGATCCGGAAAATTTGCAAGCGGCGGATCGGCGACGAGGAAGCCATTAGCGCCGACGGAAAATTCTCCTGGCGAGAGGTCGAGTGCCTAGGCGCCTGCGTCAACGCGCCGATGGTGCAGATCAACGCCGACTACTACGAGGATTTGACGCCGGAGAATTTCGAAAGGCTCCTCGATAACCTCGCCGCGGGAAAGACCCCGAAACCTGGCCCGCAGATCGACCGGCAGTTCTCGGCGCCGGTCGGCGGGCCGACAACGCTGAAATCGGTCGGAAAATAACATGCTCGCCGACAGGGACCGCATCTTCCAGAATCTCTACGGCCTCCACGATTGGGGTCTCGACGGCGCTCGGGCGCGCGGCGCCTGGGACGGCACCAAGGGCTTCCTCGAAAAGGGCCGCAACTGGATCATCGACCAGATCAAGGCATCAGGCCTGCGCGGCCGCGGCGGCGCCGGATTTCCCACCGGCCTCAAATGGTCGTTCATGCCGAAGCAGTCCGACGGCCGGCCGAGCTATCTCGTAGTGAACGCCGACGAGTCCGAGCCCGGCACCTGCAAGGACCGCGAGATCATGCGGCACGACCCGCATTTGCTGGTCGAGGGCTGTCTCATCGCCGGCTTCGCCATGGGTGCCAATGTCGGCTACATTTATGTGCGCGGCGAATACATTCGCGAGCGCGAGCGGCTGCAAGCTGCGATCGATCAGGCGTACGAGGCGAAGCTGATCGGCAAGAACAATATCCACGGCTTCGATTTCGAACTTTACGTTCATCACGGCGCCGGCGCCTATATCTGCGGCGAGGAAACGGCGCTCCTGGAAAGCCTGGAAGGCAAGAAGGGAATGCCGCGGCTGAAGCCGCCGTTCCCCGCCAATGTCGGTCTCTATGGCTGCCCGAGCACCGTCAACAACGTGGAATCGATCGCGGTCGCGCCCGATATTTTGCGGCGTGGCGCCCCATGGTTCGCGAGCTTCGGCCGGCCGAACAATTTCGGCACCAAGCTCTTCTGCCTTTCGGGCCATGTGAACAGGCCTTGCAATGTCGAAGAGGCGATGAGCATTCCGTTCCGCGAGCTCATCGAAAAGCATGCTGGCGGCGTGCGCGGCGGCTGGGACAATTTGCTCGCGGTGATCCCGGGCGGCTCGTCGGTGCCGGTGGTGCCGGCGGCGCAGATCATCGATTGCCCGATGGATTTCGACGCGCTGAAGGACTTGAAATCCGGCCTCGGCACGGCCGCCGTGATCGTAATGGATAAATCCACCGATATCGTGCGAGCGATCGCGCGTATTTCCTATTTTTACAAGCACGAATCCTGCGGCCAGTGCACGCCGTGCCGTGAAGGCACGGGCTGGATGTGGCGTGTGTTGACGCGGATGGCCGAGGGCAGGGCGCAAAGGCGCGAGATTGATCTTCTGCTCGATGTCGCGGGGCAGGTCGAAGGCCATACCATCTGTGCGCTGGGCGACGCGGCGGCGTGGCCGGTGCAGGGGCTGATCCGCCATTTCCGCGGCGAGATCGAACGGCGTATCGATGCCTATGCGGCGAACCCGCATGCGGAACCCGTCGCGGTGGCAGCGGAGTAAGCGCGATGGCGAAACCGGTTCTGTGGTGGCAGAAGTTCGGAAACGCCGCGCAGATCGCGTCGGCGGTGGTCGCCGCTTTCGGCTTTGGCGCTGTGCTCTTCCAGATCAACGAAATTCGCAATAACAGCCGCGCTGCAAGCGCGCGCCAGACCTATCTCGGCTACCTGGATCTCGCGTTCAAGAACCCGACCTTTTCCGAGCCCGACTATGGAAAGATCAAAGCCGCGGGCAAGGAAGAGCTGATCCGCTATGAAACCTTCGTCAACTATTTTCTCTACGCTTGCGAAGAGGCGATGCTTCTTCTCGATACGCGCGGCGAGTGGCGGGAATCGTGCGAATACGATCTGAAATATCACTTGCCGTTCCTGTGCGAGAAGAATGCGGCCGACCCGCGTTATCTTTCGACCTATAACGAGAAGACGCGGGAATTGGTCAAATCCGCGATGCAGCGCTACGGCGTCGTAGCGCCCGAGTGCAAGCTGATGAGGTCGTGAGGAGGGATAAATGCACGACAATATGAGCGGCGGCGCGTTAATCATCGGGCTTATCTTTTGGTTCGTCATCCTCGGCATTCCGCTGATGCAGATTCTGCGGCGAACCGGTTTTTCGCGCGCCTGGGTGCTGATTATGTTCGTGCCGATTGTGAACATCGTCTTCCTCTGGATCTACGCGTTCACGCGCTGGCCGGTGGAAGGCGAATAAGGAAAGGGTCGCGACCGCGATGACCAAGCTCATCGTCGACGGCAAGGAAGTCGACGTCCCGCCGGAATACACGCTTCTTCAGGCGTGCGAAGCGGCGGGCGCAGAGATTCCGCGCTTCTGCTTCCACGAGCGCCTGTCGATCGCGGGCAATTGCCGCATGTGCCTCGTCGAGCTCAAGGGCTCGCCGAAGCCGATTGCGTCGTGCGCGTGGGGCGTGCGCGACTGCCGCCCGGGCCCAAAGGGCGAGCCGCCAGAGGTCAATACGAAAACGCCGATGGTGAGGAAGGCGCGCGAAGGCGTGATGGAGTTCCTGCTCATCAACCATCCGCTCGATTGCCCGATCTGCGATCAGGGCGGCGAATGCGACTTGCAGGACCAGGCCATGACCTATGGCGTCGATCGCTCGCGCTACGTCGAGAACAAGCGCGCGGTGGAGGACAAGTATATCGGTCCGCTCGTCAAGACGATTATGACGCGCTGCATTCACTGCACGCGCTGCATCCGGTTCGCGACCGAAGTAGCGGGTGTGTCCGAACTCGGCGCCATCGGCCGCGGCGAGGACATGGAGATCACCACCTACCTTGAACACGCGATGACCTCGGAATTGCAGAGCAACGTCGTCGACCTTTGCCCGGTCGGTGCGCTTACCTCCAAGCCCTATGCGTTCCAGGCGCGGCCGTGGGAGCTGATCAAAACCGAGTCGATCGACGTAATGGACGCGATCGGCTCGAATATCCGCGTCGATACGCGCGGCCGCGAGGTGCTGCGCATCCTTCCGCGGCTCAACGAAGACATCAACGAGGAGTGGATTTCCGACAAGACGCGGCATGTGGTCGACGGGCTGCGCACGCAGCGGCTCGATCAACCCTATATCCGCGAGCGCGGACGGCTCAGGCCCGCGACGTGGAGCGAAGCCTTCGCCGCGATCGCGAAGCGCGTGAAGTCGGCGAAGCCGAAGGAGATCGGCGCGATCGTGGGCGACCTTGCCGCGGTCGAGGAAGTTTACGCGCTTAAGGATCTGATCGGTCGGCTCGGCTCGCCGAACATCGATTGCCGCCAGGATGGCGCGGCCCTCGACCCCGCGCTCGGACGCGCGAGCTATCTCTTCAACGCGACAATCGCAGGCCTCGATGAGGCCGACGGGATCATGATCATCGGCTCCAATCCGCGCCGCGAAGCGCCGATCCTGAACGCGCGCATTCGCAAGCGCTGGCGCGCGGGCGATTTCAAGATCGGGGTCATCGGCGAGAAGGCGGACCTTACCTATGAGTACGTCTATCTCGGCGCCGGGCCGGAGACGCTTGCGACCTTCGTCAAGCATGAGCGGGCGAAGCTGAAGAAGCAAATCTGGCTGATCGGCGCGGGCGCGCTCGCGCGGCCGGACGGGCAGGCGGTGCTCTCGATGTTCGCGAAGTCCGTGCTTTCGGTCGGCGGCATTGCCGATGGCTGGAACGGATTTTCCGTGTTGCATACGGCCGCCTCGCGTGTCGGCGCGCTCGATGTCGGCGCGGTTCCCGGCAAAGGCGGCCTGGATGCCGCGGAAATGGTGAAGAAGAAGGCGCTCGAAGTCCTGTTCCTGCTCGGCGCCGACGAGATCGAGGTCGGGGACGGCGCTTTCGTTGTCTATATCGGCACCCATGGCGATCGCGGCGCGCATCGCGCCGACGTCATCCTGCCGGGCGCCGCCTACACCGAGAAATCCGGGACTTACGTCAACACCGAAGGCCGCCCACAGCTTGCGAACCGCGCTGCGTTCCCGCCAGGCGATGCGCGCGAGGATTGGGCGATTTTGCGCGCGCTTTCGGATGTGCTGGGCGTGAAACTCCCCTATGACTCGCTCGCCGAACTCCGCCGCGCGATGATTGCGGCGCATTCCCATCTCGGCATGCTTGGCCAAATCGAGCGGGCGGACCCGTTGGCGATCGAAAAAGTCGCGAAGCTCGGCGGCAAGGTGGACAAAGCCGCATTCGTTTCGCCGATTCACGACTTCTATCTCACCAACGCAATCGCGCGCGCATCCGCCGTCATGGCCGAATGCTCGGCGCTCGCGGCCGGCCACCGACAGGCAGCGGAGTAGCCATGAGCTTGGCGGATATGTGGAGCGGTTACATTTGGCCGGTCGGCGTGATCGTGGCGCAGAGCGTTTTTCTGCTCGTCGCGCTCCTGATCTTCATTGCCTACATTTTGTTGGCCGATCGCAAGATCTGGGCGGCGGTGCAAATGCGGCGCGGGCCGAACGTCGTCGGCCCGTGGGGGCTTTTGCAATCCTTCGCCGATCTCCTCAAATTCGTGCTGAAGGAGCCGGTGATTCCGTCAGGCGCCAACAAAGGGGTGTTCCTGCTCGCGCCACTCGTCACCTGCGTGCTCGCGCTTTCAGCCTGGGCCGTGATTCCCTTCGATTTCGGCTGGTCGATCGCCAACATCAATGTCGGCGTGCTTTATATTTTCGCGATCTCCTCGCTCATGGTCTACGGCGTGATCATGGCCGGCTGGGCGTCGAATTCGAAATATCCGTTTCTCGCCGCCCTTCGTTCGGCGGCGCAGATGGTTTCCTACGAAGTCTCGATCGGCTTCGTGTTCATCTGCGTGCTCCTATGCGCGGGCTCGCTGAATCTGACCAAGATCGTGCAGGCGCAGGCGGGACCGCTCGGCATGTTCCAGTGGTATTGGCTGCCGCTCTTGCCGCTCTTCGTGATTTTCTTCGTCTCGGCGCTCGCCGAAACCAACCGGCCGCCGTTCGACCTCGTGGAAGCTGAATCCGAACTCGTCGCCGGTTTCATGGTCGAATATTCCTCGACGCCCTATCTTCTGTTCATGCTCGGCGAGTATGTGGCGATCATGACCATGTGCGCGATGGGCACGATTCTCTTCCTCGGCGGCTGGCTGCCGCCGTTTCCGGTGGCACCCTTCACCTGGGTGCCTGGCATCGTCTGGTTCGTACTCAAGCTTTGCTTCATGTTCTTTCTCTTCGCCATGGCCAAGGCAATGGTGCCGCGCTATCGCTACGACCAGTTGATGCGGCTCGGCTGGAAGGTGTTCCTGCCCGCCTCGCTCGCCATGGTCGTGATCGTGGCGGGCGTCTTGCAATTCTTCGGGCTCGCCCCAAGGTGAAGATATGAGACTGGACCTGTACGCGCGCTCGCTCTTCCTCGCCGAATTCATCGGGGGATTTTTCCTCGCGATGCGTTACTTCTTCCGCCCGAAGGCGACGCTGAATTATCCGTTCGAAAAGGGAATGCTGTCGCCGCGCTTTCGCGGCGAACATGCGCTGCGGCGCTATCCCAACGGCGAGGAACGCTGCATTGCCTGCAAGCTGTGCGAGGCGATTTGCCCGGCGCAGGCGATCACCATCGAGGCGGGGCCGCGCCGCAATGACGGCACGCGCCGCGCCACGCGCTACGACATCGACATGGTGAAATGCATCTATTGCGGCCTTTGCCAGGAGGCCTGCCCGGTCGACGCCATTGTCGAAGGACCGAACTTCGAGTTCGCGACCGAAACCCGCGAGGAACTCTACTACGACAAGGAAAAGCTCTTGGCGAATGGCGATCGTTGGGAGCGGGAGATCGCGAAGAACATCGCGCTCGACGCGCCGTACCGGTAAGTCCAATGAACCTCTCGGCGCTTTTCTTCTACCTTTTCTCGGCGATTACGATCGCTTCCGCCTTCATGGTGATTGCCTCGCGCAATCCCGTGCATTCGGTGTTGTTCCTCATTCTCGCCTTCGTCAATGCCGCCGGATTGTTCGTGCTCGCGGGCGCCGAGTTCCTGGCGATGATCCTCATCGTCGTCTATGTCGGCGCGGTCGCGGTCTTGTTCCTTTTCGTCGTCATGATGCTCGACGTCGACTTCGCCGAGCTGCGCCAGGGTTTCCTGCAATATCTGCCGGTCGGCGTCATTGTCGGCTTTATTTTTCTCGCGGAATTGCTGCTTGTGGCCGGAAGCTGGGCCGTCGGCTCGAACGTTGCCGGCGCCATTCGCTCGCCGATCCCGCCCGCCTCTGAAATCACCAACACGCAGGCGCTCGGCCGCGTGCTCTACACCACCTATGTGCACTTCTTCGAGCTCGCGGGCCTCGTGCTCTTGGTGGCGATGATCGGCGCGATCGTGCTCACGCTGGAGCACAAGACGAAAGTGAAGCGCCAGAGCATTTCCGCGCAGAATGCGCGCTCGAAGGCAAGCGCGATCGAGATCCGCAAGGTCCGGCCGGGGCAGGGGATCTAACGATGACCATTGGCCTGTCGGACTATCTCGTCGTCGGCGCGATCCTGTTCACGCTCGGCATTCTCGGCATTTTCCTCAACCGCAAGAACGTAATCGTCATTTTGATGTCGATCGAGCTGATCCTTCTTGCGGTCAACATCAACCTCGTCGCCTTCTCCGCCTTTCTCGGCGACATCGTCGGTCAGGTCTATGCGCTTCTCGTGCTCACGGTGGCCGCGGCAGAAGCGGCGATCGGGCTCGCGATTCTCGTCGTGTTCTACCGCAACCGCGGCTCGATCGCGGTCGAAGACATCAATCTGATGAAGGGCTGAGCGGCATGTATCAGGCGATCGTTTTTCTGCCGCTGATCGGCTGTCTGATCGCTGCCGCGATCACGCTCGTCGGCGCGCGGCAGCGCCATCCCGGCGGCTTGCCGCCGGCAGGCGCCGAGGATCACAGCGGTGACCACGGCGGGCATCATCACGCGCCGCCGGTTGCCGGCGGCGGTGTGATCCATGCCTCGCACCACGAAACCGAAAGCCGCGAGTCCGCTGCGGCAGGATCGCGGGCGGCCGAACTGATCACGACCGCGCTCCTCTTCGTTTCGGCAATCCTGTCGTGGATCGCCTTCGTCTACGTCGGCTATCTCGGCCACGATGCGCGCGTGCCGATCTACACATGGATCGCGGCCGGCGATCTCAAGGTCGAATGGGCGCTCCGCATCGATACGCTCACGGCGGTGATGCTTGTCGTCGTGAACAGCGTCTCGGCGCTCGTTCACCTCTATTCCATCGGTTACATGCACGAGGATCCGTACCGGCCGCGGTTCTTCGCGTATCTCTCGCTCTTCACCTTCGCGATGCTGATGCTGGTGACGGCCGATAATTTCGTGCAGATGTTTTTCGGCTGGGAAGGCGTGGGGCTCGCAAGCTATCTCCTGATCGGCTTCTGGTACCTGAAGCCGGAAGCGAACGCCGCCGCGATCAAGGCCTTTATCGTCAATCGCGTCGGCGATTTCGGATTTGCGCTTGGCATTTTCGCGGTGTTCGCCCTGACCGGTGCCGTCGGTTTCGAAACCGTGTTCGCTTCCGCAAAATCGCTCGTCGGCAAGACCATCCACATCCTCGGACACGACTATGACGCGCTGACGGTCACTTGCCTGCTCCTGTTCATGGGCGCCATGGGCAAGTCGGCGCAATTCCTGCTGCACACGTGGTTGCCCGATGCGATGGAAGGCCCGACGCCGGTCTCGGCGCTGATCCATGCCGCCACCATGGTGACCGCTGGCGTGTTCATGGTGGCGCGGCTGTCGCCGCTCTTTGAACTCGCGCCTACGGCACTCGTCTTCGTCACTTTCATCGGCGCCACTACCGCGTTTTTTGCCGCCACCATCGGCCTCGTGCAGAACGACATTAAGCGCGTGGTCGCCTATTCGACCTGTTCGCAGCTCGGCTACATGTTCGTCGCGATGGGCGTCGGCGCGTATTCGGTTGGCATGTTCCATCTTTTCACCCATGCCGCCTTCAAGGCGCTTCTGTTCCTCGGCTCGGGCTCCGTGATCCACGCCATGCATCACGAGCAGGACATGCGGAAGATGGGCGGCCTGAAGAGCAAAATTCCGTTTACCTACGGGATGATGGTGATCGGCACGCTCGCGCTCACCGGCTTTCCGCTCACCGCCGGCTATTTCTCCAAGGACGCGGTCATCGAGGCGGCCGGGGCCGCACATAACGTGATGGCGCAATATGCCTTCTGGCTCACGGTGATCGCGGCGGGTCTGACCTCATTCTATAGCTGGCGGCTCGTGTTCATGACTTTTCATGGGCGGACGCGCGCCGATCATCACACTTACGAACACGCGAGCGAGCCGCCGATGGTGATGCTTGCGCCTCTCGCCGTCCTCGCGTTTGGCGCGATCGTGCTCGGTTTCGCCTTCCGCGACGTGTTCACTCACGATCATGGCGTCGAAACGTTCTTCCGCGAGTCACTCTTCTCCGCATCCGGCAATTCCATCCTCGAGGAAATGCATCATTCGCCGCCGTGGGTGTCGTTGATTCCGACTGCGATGATGGCCGCGGGCTTCTTCTTCGCCTATTGGTTCTACATCGTGGATCCGAGGGTGCCGGTCGCGCTCGCCGAGCAGAACGTGCTGCTCTACCGCTTCCTCTTGAACAAGTGGTACTTCGACGAGCTTTATGACTTCATCTTCGTACGGCCAGCGAAATGGCTTGGCCGCTTTCTGTGGAAGCAGGGCGATGGCTGGCTCATCGACGGCTTCGGACCCGACGGCGTTTCCGCGCGCGTAATCGACGTCACGCAGCGCGTCGTGCAGCTGCAAACCGGCTACCTCTATCACTATGCCTTTGTGATGCTGATCGGCGTCGCCGCGCTAATCACCTGGTTTCTGATGCGGGGGATCGTGCCATGACGTGGCCGATCCTCTCGATCATCATCATCCTGCCGCTCGTCGGCGCCGCCTTTATTTTCGCATTACAAGGCGACGACGAAGCGATCCGCAACAATGCCCGCTGGGCGGCGCTGTGGGCGACGCTACTCACCTTCCTGGTTTCGCTGTTTCTGGTCGCCGGTTTCGATCGCGGCATTCCCGATTTTCAGTTTGTCGAAAACCGTCCGTGGCTCGGCGGCGTCATCCGCTACCACCTCGGCGTTGACGGCATTTCGCTGCCCTTCGTGATCCTGACGACGGCGCTCATGCCGGTCGCGATCCTCGCGAGCTTCCAGGCGATCGAGCATCGCGTGAAGGAGTACATGATCGCGTTTTTGCTGCTCGAAACGCTGATGATCGGCACCTTTGCCGCTCTCGATATCGTGCTCTTCTACGTCTTCTTCGAGGGCGGTCTGATCCCGATGTTTCTGATCATCGGCGTCTGGGGCGGCAAGCGCCGGGTCTATGCGAGCTTCAAGTTCTTCCTCTACACGCTTCTCGGCTCGGTCTTGATGCTGCTCGCGATCCTCGCGATGTATCGCTACGCCGGTACGTCCGACATCACCGTGCTCTTGACCCACGGTTTCCCGCGCAGCTGGCAGCCCTATCTGTTCCTGGCCTTCCTCGCCTCTTTCGCCGTGAAGTTGCCGATGTGGCCGGTGCATACTTGGCTCCCGGACGCGCATGTGGAGGCGCCGACCGCGGGTTCCGTGATCCTCGCCGCGATCCTGCTGAAAATGGGTGGCTACGGTTTCATCCGCTTCAGCCTGCCGATGTTTCCGGCCGCGTCCGAATTCTTCGCGCCGATGATGTTCGCGCTCTCGGTGATGGCGATCATCTATACCTCGTTCGTGGCGCTGATGCAGGAAGACGTGAAGAAGCTGATCGCCTATTCGTCGGTCGCCCATATGGGTTTTGTCACCATGGGGATTTTTACGCTCTCGCGCGAAGGCGTGCAGGGCGGCATCTTCCAGATGTTTTCGCACGGGATCGTCTCGGGCGCGCTATTCCTCTGCGTCGGGGTCATCTACGACCGCATGCACACGCGCGAAATCGACGCCTATGGCGGCCTCGTCAATCGCATGCCGCTTTATGCCGCGGCCTTCATGGTGTTCACGCTCGCCAATGTGGGACTGCCCGGCACCTCCGGCTTCGTCGGCGAATTCCTCACGCTGCTTGCGGCTTTCAAGGTGAATACGACGGTCGCGCTTTTTGCGACACTGGGCGTGATCCTGTCGGCGGCTTACGCGCTGTGGCTCTACCGGCGGGTGATCTTCGGGGCGCTCGAAAAGCGCAAGCTTGCCGGCATTCTCGATCTCAGCCCGCGCGAGATCATCATTCTCGCGCCGCTCGTCGCGCTCACGGTGCTGTTCGGCATCTGGCCGAACGCCGTGCTCGACACGAGTGCGGCTTCTGTCTCGATGCTTGTGGATCGAACCCATGCCGCCCTCGCCGCCGGGCAGAAGGCAGCACTTCTGATGGGAGTGCACTAGTGGACATCGCGTTCGGCCCGATCTTTCCGGAAATCCTGGTGATTGCGGGCGCGCTTGCGCTTCTGCTCCTCGGCGCGATCCGCGGCGAACGCGTTGCCGGCATCGTCGACATCGCGGCGATCGCGGTCTTGGTGCTCGCGGCGATTCTGACCGTGTTCCTGCCCGGCGAGAAGATCGAGCTCTTTGGCGGCAGCTTCGTCGTCGACAATTTTTCGCGCTTTTTGAAGGTGCTGGCGCTTCTCGGCTCCGCCGCGTCGCTGCTTCTGTCGATCGATTACTTCCGCGCCAAGGACATTCACCGCTACGAGTTTGGCATTCTGGTGCTGACTTCCGCCGCCGGCATGATGGTGATGATCTCGGCGCGTGATCTCATCATGCTCTATCTCGGCCTCGAATTAATGTCGCTTTCGCTTTACGTGATCGCGGCGATCGATCGCGACAACCTGCGCTCGACCGAGTCGGGTCTGAAATATTTCGTTCTCGGCGGGCTTTCGTCGGGCATGTTGCTTTACGGTGCCTCGCTCATTTACGGCTTCACGGGCACGGTTGCTTTCAGCGGTATTGCGGCCGCGGCCAAGGTTCCAACGAACGGGCTCATCTTCGGGCTCGTGTTCCTGTTCGCGGGGCTCGCGTTCAAGGTTTCGGCCGTGCCGTTCCATATGTGGACGCCCGATGTCTACGAGGGCGCACCGACACCGGTCACCGCCTTCTTCGCAGCAGCCCCCAAGGTCGCGGCGGTCGCGCTCTTCCTCCGCGTCGCGATCGAGGCCTTTCCCGGCATCGTGCCGCAATGGCAGCAGATCATCATATTCATTTCGATCGCCTCGATGATCCTCGGCGCTTTTGCCGCCATCGGCCAGCGCAACATCAAGCGGCTGATGGCCTATTCGTCGATCGGCCACGTGGGCTACGCGCTCGTGGGGCTCGCCGCCGGCACGCCCACGGGCGTCCAGGGCGTGCTCGTCTATATGGCGATTTATGTGGCGATGACGCTTGGCACCTTCGCCTGCATCCTCGCCATGCGCCGCGCCGGCGGCATGGTGGAGGAGATCGACGAGCTCGCAGGGCTCGCGCGCACGCAGCCAATGGTCGCCTTCTTCCTGGCGGCGCTTTTGTTTTCGCTCGCCGGCATTCCGCCGCTCGCGGGCTTCTTCGCGAAGTTCTACGTTTTTCTCGCCGCGATCGACGCCAAGCTCTATACGCTCGCGGTGATCGGCGTCATGTCGAGCGTCGTCGGCGCCTATTATTATCTTCGCATCGTCAAGCTCATGTATATGGACGAGCCTGCCGGCGCGTTTCTGCCGATGCCGAATGAATTGCGCCTCGTGCTCGGCATTTGCGGGCTGTTCGTGATTTTCTTCTTCCTCTATCCTTCGCCGCTCGTGGCGGCCGCCGAGGCTGCGGCTAAGTCATTGTTCTAATGAACGTATTTCCGTCGCAGGCGGGTGGGATCCCGGTTCTTGCCTTTGAGACGATCGGCTCAACCAACGCCGAAGCGCTGGCGCGTGCGCAAGCCGGCGAGCAGGGACCGCTGTTCGTCGTTGCCGAGCGCCAGAGTGCCGGCCGCGGCCGGCGCGGGCGCGAATGGATATCGGAGCCGGGCAATCTTTACGCGACGCTTCTCGTCGTTGACCCGGCACCGGCGGCCGCAAGCCCGCAAATCTGCTTCGTCGCGGCGCTCGCGCTGCACGATGCGGTGCTCGATGTCTGTGCGGGGCTCGCGCCCGCACGCATCACGCTCAAATGGCCGAACGATCTCCTCCTCGATCAAGCGAAGGTGGCGGGCATTCTGGTCGAGGGAACGACGCTTGCGAATGGGCGGCTCGCGGCCGCTGTCGGTATCGGCGTGAATTGCGCTCACCATCCGGCGGACACGCCATATCCGACAAATGATTTCCTCGCGGCGGGCTTCGATCTTCAGCCTGCCGCACTGCTCGCCCGCCTTGGTGAGCGATGGAATGAGCGCGCGCGCGAATGGAAGCGCGGCGAAGGCTTTGCGGCGATCCGCACCGCCTGGCTCCTGCGCGCGGCCGGCGTGGGCGGCGCGATCGAAGTGCGGCTTCCCGACCGTACGCTCAAAGGCACTTTCGAGGCGATCGACCAAAAGGGAGCGCTTCTCCTGCGCAAGCATGACGGTGGCCGCGAGGCGATCTCCGCCGGCGATATTTTTCCAATCGCGAGCGCCCGTTGATGGCTTCGACTTACGACGAGCTTCTGTTCGTTCCGCTCGGCGGCGTCGGCGAGATCGGCATGAATCTCGCGCTCTACGGCCTCGGCGCCGGCAAGCTACGCGAATGGATTTGCGTCGACATGGGGGTTGCCTTCGCGGACGCGGAGGTGCCCGGCATTGATCTCATCATGCCCGATATCCGCTTTCTCGAGGGGGAGCGGAAGAACCTCAAGGGCATCGTGCTCACCCACGGCCACGAGGATCACGTTGGCGCGATTTTCGATTTGTGGCCCAAGCTCGAAGTACCGGTTTACGCCACGCCCTTCACCGCGGCGCTGATTGACTCAAAGCGCATGATGGAAGAGGGCGCGCCGAAAATCCCCATTCGCGTGGTGCAGCCGGGCGCCCGCGTCGGCGTCGGGCCGTTCGACGTGGAGTTCGTGCCGGTCGCGCATTCGATCCCGGAATCGAACGCGCTGGCCATCCGCACGCCGCTCGGCCTTGTGGTGCATACGGGCGACTGGAAGCTCGACGCCACGCCCGTGATCGGCGCCATTACCGACGAGAAAAAATTCCGGGCGCTCGGCGAGGAGGGCGTGCGCGCGGTTGTGTGCGATTCCACCAATGCCGTGCGCGAGGGCCAGTCGCCGTCGGAGTCCGACGTCGCGAAGCGCCTTGCCGAGATCGTCAAAGCGGCAAGGGGGCGCGTCGCCGTCACCACCTTCGCCTCCAATGTCGCGCGCATCCGTTCGGCGGCGCTCGCGGCGGCAGCGGCCGGCCGCGAGGTCGTGGTGGTCGGCCGCGCCATGGAGCGCATCGTCAATGTCGCGCGCGAAATGCGGCTCCTCGACGGCGTGCCGCAATTTCGCGGCGTCGATGCCTATGCCTCGTTGCCGCGCGAGCGGACGCTGGTGCTGCTCACCGGCAGCCAGGGCGAGCCGCGCGCGGCGCTTGCGCGCATCGCCGGCGACGATCATCCCGACATCGAGCTCGACCATGGCGACACGCTGATTTTTTCCTCGCGCACCATCCCCGGCAATGAAAAAGCGGTGAACCGCATCCTTAATGAGATGATCCGCCGCGGGATCAAGGTGATTACCGACCGCACCGACCTTGTGCATGTGTCGGGGCATCCGCGGCGGGGAGAGCTCGCGGCGCTTTATCAATGGCTGAAGCCCGAGGTGGCGGTCCCGGTTCATGGCGAGGCGCTGCATCTCTCCGAGCATGCGGCGCTCGCGCGGAGCGAAGGCATCAAGGAAGTGGTGCTTTGTGGCGACGGTGACGTGCTGAGGCTCGCGCCGGCGCCCGCCGCGGTGATCGACGAGGTCCCCTCGGGCCGTCTCTATCGCGATGGCTTGCTGCTGATCGAGGCGGAGGCGCGCACGGTTGTCGAGCGCAAGCGGCTCGGCTTTTCAGGGGTCGTGTCGGTGGCGCTCGCGCTCGGCAGCCGCGGCGAGATCGCGAGCGAGCCGAATGTTGAGCTTTCCGGCCTGCCGGAATTCGCCCATGGCGGCAAGACCATGGAGAATGTCGTGCTTGACGCAATCGAGGACGCGCTGCAATCGCTGCCGAAGCCGCGCCGCCGCGATCCCGATGCGATCGAGGAGGCGATCATCCGTTCGGTGCGCGGGCAGGTGAGCGCCGTATGGGGCAAGAAACCTGTCTGTCACGTCATCGTGCTGCAGGTCTGAAGCTAACGCGCCGGGATCACCAGCTGTGTCTGGGTGACGACCGCAGCAAGCCGCCCGTCGCCGCGCGAAATTTTCGTCTGCCAGACCATGGTGGTGCGGCCGCGATGCAGGGCGGTGCACTCCGCCTTTGCGGTATCGCCCACGGGCACGGCGGCGAAGAAGTTGGTCTTGCTCTCGATCGTGGTCGTGGTCATGCCTTCGGGCAGGTTGGCGACGGTGGCGTAGGCGCCGACCGTGTCGGCGAACGCCATGATGGCGCCGCCGTGCAGGATCGCGGGCCGGGTGCAGAGGTCATCGCGCACCTTGAGCGAGGCGGTGACGCGTTCGGGAGTGATCTCGGTAATCTCGAGGCCTATCAATTTCGCAAACGGCAATGCATCGCCGACGGTCATCTATGCCTCCCTTGACTTCGGTTCCTTGGCACTGGCCGATTTAGGCCATTGAGCAAATGAAAATAGGCCACTTGGCAAGGTACTGTTTTGCTGTGGTTTTTAGGTCACGCCACCCCGGATTGTCGTTGAGAAGCCAATTTGTCGCAGGTAATGCGACCACCGGAACCTATACCCTCATAAGTAGAACGGGCTTGGCCGAATCCATGGGGAGCGCAGCTATGAAAAAGATTCTCGCGGCGTGCATTGTTGCCGCTGCATTCTGTGCACCGGCATTCGCCGCCGACATGCCGGTGAAAGCACCGGTCTCCACACCCGCAGCCTTCGATTGGAGTGGTTTCTACGTTGGCGGATCCCTCGGTTATCAAGATCCCCGCATTAAGTTGGTGAACCCAAACTTTCCAGCCTCTGCGATCCAGCCTCACGACCCGGACGGTATATATGGCGGTCACATCGGCTTGCAAAAGCAGTTCGGCGCTTTCGTGCTTGGCGTAGAGGGCGGCCTGCAAGACTCGTTTTTAAGGAGTGGCGGCAACGTCGCCTGCAACGGCCCCAATGCGGGTTTGGCACCCGGCATACCAGCGAACTGTCAGGCGCGGATGAAGGACGTGTGGACCATCGGCGGCAGGGCGGGTTGGGCGGCTGGCAACTGGATGCCGTACATATCCGGTGGATATGCAAACGGAGCCTTTGATTATCACGCCATAAGTTTGGCAGGCTCGACATTTGAGCAAGCGAAAACGCGCCTGGGTGGTTCATATATCGGCGGTGGCCTGGATTGGATGCTGTCTCCGCATTGGACGCTGGGCGTGGAATACCGGCATTATCAATTCGACCACAAGTTGGCGAGTGCGTTCGGTACCGGTGGCGGCGGGTTTCCCGCCGGTGTTTTTACCGAACCTGTTCAGTTCGGCGCGAAAGCTGACACCGTCAGTGCTCGTCTCTCTTACCGCTGGGGCTGGATGTAGCACTCCACTTAGGCAAGCCTGAAAAGGCAATAGAAGAGCCCCGGCATCGTCCGGGGCTTTTTGTAGCGCCGCTCATTCCTTACCTCCCTCGATTACCTGAAACCGCTGATGCTTCGGCGGCGTTCTTCATGAGCGTTTCGTCGTTGTTGTTGCCGACTTTGTTCATCCGTCGCCTAACCAAAAGTTCACCGGGCGGCAGCATGAAATAGAGGCCGCCAATTGAGGCGGCCTTACTTTGTTTCCGGTTCAGGATTGGCGCCTGGTAACGATTCACCGACGCCTAGTGACAGCGGTGGGTCCTCCACAACCGGCGCGGCGCTCGCCATCTGGGATTCTGCTTCTTCGGCCTTCGTGAGATATTCGGCTGCCATGAGGCGCAACCGCTGCGCCAACTCGGGAAAGCCCGCTCGATCCGCGAAACGCATACAAATCTCCGCCGTTCGGCGAAGCCCATCTGGCGTCAAGGCGTCCCCCTATGAGGTTTCCCTGACAACTAAATGGCTAATGCCCGGTTCCCAACTCTAGTGAGAGAAAAATGAAAACAGGCCACTCTTCATTTCAAACTAGGCCACTCAGTCATTAAACAGGCCAGTACCCGGTTCCTTGCAAAGAACAAATGCAAAACTTGTCTCGATTCCCTGAGCCTGTCCAATCGTTTCAAGGAAATCCCTCATGAATCAGGGCGTCGGTGTTTTGGCCGGCCTCTTGTCGAGCGCCTTCGGCGGTATGGCGGCTGGGACCACGCGCTTCATTATCGGTCATTCCGATCCTATCACCATCGGCGCGTTTCGCTTCGGCATCGGTTTCCTGATCTTGTTGCCGCTCGCTTTCCTGCTGCGTCAGCCATGGCCACGCGGAAGAGACTGGCTCGGCGTTACCGGGCTCGGGCTTCTTTTCTTCGGGATCTTTCCGATCATTTTCAATGCGGCATTCATCTACACGACCGCCGCGCGCGGCGCGCTCGCGCTCTCCATGCTGCCGCTGTTGACGATGGCGGTCGGCGCGCTCCTCGGCATCCAGCGGCTCGGCATACGCAAGACCATTGGCGTCCTGATCGCGACAGACGGCGTAGCGCTCGCGCTCGCAGCCGGCCTTTCGACAGCGCCGGAAGGCGCCTGGCGCGGCGACCTCTTGATGGTCACGGCCGCCTTTTGCATGGCGCTTTACAATGTCTGGTCACGGCCGTTCATCGCGCGATCGGCACCGCTATCGTTCGCCGCGGCAAGCATGGGGATTGGCTCCAGCTGTCTTGCCTTGTTGGCGTGGTTGAAAGGCGGCTTTGCCGCGGTCGAGAGTTTCGGTACGGCGCAGTGGATGGCCGTTGCCTATCTTGGGCTCTTCGGCGGCGCGCTCGCGTTCTTCCTGTGGGTGTTCGCGCTCCAGTACGCTTCGCCGACGCGAGTTGCGAGCACCATCACCATTAATCCGATCGCGGCTTCGCTGGTGGCGGCGGCGCTGATGGGCGAGGAGATCAGGCTCAATCTCCTCGTCGGCGTTGCTGCGGTGCTGGCCGGAATTTGGGTCGCCGCGAGCGAGCCGGCGAAAACATAAGCCAAAAATTATTCGCGCGGCTGCCGTGCTTGCGGCTATAAAGACCGAAGGAGATCAATATGATCGGCCGGCTTAATCACGTAGCGATCGCGGTCAAGGATCTGCATTCCGCCGCCGCCGTCTATCGCCAGACGCTCGGCGCCGAAGTTTCAGAAGCGGTGCCGCAACCGGATCACGGCGTTACCACCATCTTCATTACGCTTCCCAACACCAAGATCGAGCTTCTGGAGCCGCTTGGCCCCAACTCGCCGATTGCAAAGTTCCTCGAACGCAATCCCGACGGCGGCATCCACCATATCTGCTACGAGGTCGCGGACATCAAAGCGGCGCGCGACCGGATGAAAGCCGCGGGCGCGCGCGTCCTCGGCGACGGCGAGCCGAAGATCGGCGCCCATGGAAAGCCGGTCCTGTTTCTGCACCCGAAAGATTTCAACGGCACGCTCGTCGAGCTGGAGCAGGCTTGATGCGATCGGTCGCGTTGCTTGCGGCGGTCTATTTCGTGGTGTGGTGGCTCGTATTGTTCACGGTGCTGCCGTGGGGCGTGCACAGCCAGCACGAAACGGGGGAGATTTCGCCGGGCAGCGACCCCGGCGCGCCCACGCGGCCGTTGCTTTTGCGCAAGGCCATCGTAACGACCCTGATTGCAACAGTAGTCGTGGGGCTTGGTTATGCGGCCTGGGCGTATGGCCTGGTCAGCGAGCGCGTTATTCCGCCAGGCCTCTTTCCGCCGCCGCCGGGGCGCTAAAAAACAAACGGGCGAGCGGATGCTCACCCGTTTGCCGTTCCGACCGCTTCTCGTCGCGTTGATCTCGCGCCGGCGGCGGAGCCTTCCTCCCCAAACCTGGGCCTCAAACCGGACTAGCCGGCTCGCTTCCCCTGTTGAGAACGGGAAAGCTAGACCGGAAGTCATCCACTTGTCATTCTTGCGTTGCAATCGAATTTTCTGCGATGCAAAAGGACAGGGACTCGAAGCTAGGGGCGAAGCCGCCCTTGTCATTCGGAATTCTTCTGCGTTCACTCGCCGGGGCAACCGGCCCGACCGAATCGAGCGAAGGCTAGGGATGCGCCTCTCCCGTTATTTTCTGCCGATCCTGCGCGAAACGCCGAAAGAGGCCGAAATCGTTTCTCACCGCCTGATGCTGCGGGCGGGGATGATCCGGCAGGAGGCGTCGGGGATCTATGCCTTCCTGCCGCTCGGCATGCGGGTGTTGCAGAAGGTCTGCGCCATCGTGCGCGAGGAGCAGAACCGGGCCGGCGCCATCGAAATGCTGATGCCGACGATCCAGTCGGCGGAGCTATGGCGCGAAAGCGGGCGCTACGAGGCCTATGGCAAGGAAATGCTCCGCATCGAGGACCGGCACGAGCGCGAGATGCTCTATGGGCCCACCAACGAAGAGATGATCACCGAGATCTTCCGGGCCTATGTGAAGTCCTACAAGCAGCTGCCGCTCAACCTCTATCACATCCAGTGGAAGTTCCGGGACGAGTTGCGCCCCCGTTTCGGGGTGTACCGGGCGCGCGAATTCCTCATGAAGGACGCCTATTCCTTCGATTTGGACCCGGCTTCCTCCCGCCATTCCTACAACAAAATGTTCGTGGCTTATCTTCGGACCTTCGCGCGGTTGGGGCTGAAATCGATTCCCATGGTTGCCGAATCCGGTCCGATTGGCGGGAATTTGTCGCACGAGTTCATCATCCTCGCCTCGACCGGGGAGAGCGAAGTGTTTTGCCATCGCGACTATCTCGACTTCGAGGTGCCCGGCGAAAAGGCCGACTTCGATAACGTCGCAGGCTTGCAGAAAACCATTGACCAGTGGACTTCGCTCTACGCCGCGACCTCCGACAAGCACGATAAGACGGCGTTCGAGAAAATTCCCGAGGCGAAGCGCCTCTCGGCGCGCGGCATCGAGGTCGGCCACATCTTCCAGTTCGGCACCAAATATTCCGCGCCGATGAAGGCGACGGTCGCCGCCCCCGACGGCGGCAACGTGCCCGTGCACATGGGCTCTTACGGCATCGGACCGACGCGGCTTGTCGCCGCCATCATCGAGGCGAGCCACGACGAAGCCGGCATTGTCTGGCCGGAGTCGGTCGCGCCGTTCAGGGTCGCGCTTCTCAATCTCAAACAGGGTGATAGCGCCACCGACGCGGCCTGCGAAAAGCTTTACGCGGATCTTGCCGCCCGCGGCGTCGACGTCCTCTACGACGACAGCGACGAGCGGGCCGGCGCGAAATTCGCGACCGCCGATCTCATTGGCGTGCCGTGGCAGGTGCTCGTGGGCCCCAAGGGTCTTGCCGAGGGCAAGGTTGAATTGAAGCGGCGCGCGGGCGGGGCGCGTGAAATGGTTTCGTCCGCCGATGCGCTGGCGCGGATTGCAACATAGAGAGAACCATGGCGGCAGGAACGCTTCCCTTTGCATCGTTCGAATGGATGTTGTCGATCCGCTATCTGCGGGCGCGGCGCAAGGAAGGATTCATCTCGGTGATCGCCGGATTTTCCTTCCTCGGCATCATGCTGGGCGTTGCGACGTTGATCATCGTCATGGCGGTGATGAACGGCTTTCGCACGGAGCTGATGTCGAAAATTCTCGGCCTCAACGGCCACGTGCTGATCCAGCCGCTCGAACAGGCGCTCACGGATTATGCCGAGGTTGCGAAGAAAGTGTCCGACATCAAGGGCGTCACACTCGCCGTGCCGCTCGTCGAAGGACAGGCGCTTGCTTCCTCGCCGTTCTATGCGAGCGGCGTTTTGGTGCGGGGAATCCGCGAAGAGGACCTCAGAAAGCTTCCGGCGATCGGGCCCAACATCAAGAACGGCACGCTTGACGGTTTCGATACCGGGCAGGGGCTGGTGATCGGCGCGCGGCTCGCGAACCAGCTTTCGGTGCGGGCGGGCGATCAGATGACACTGGTGGCGCCGCGCGGAGCGGTGACGCCCATGGGCACGACGCCGCGCATCAAGACCTACAAGATCGCGGCGCTCTTCGAGATCGGCATGTCGGAATACGACAACGTCTTCGTATTCATGCCGCTTTCGGAAGCGCAAGCCTATTTCAACCGGCCGGGCGATGTGTCGGCGATCGAGGTCTATACCGACAATCCCGATCAGATCGACCGCTTTCGCAAACTCATCACCGAGGAGGCCGGCCGGCCAGTGTTCCTCGTCGATTGGCGCCAGCGCAACGCCACGTTTTTCAATGCCTTGCAGGTGGAGCGGAACGTGATGTTCCTGATCCTCACGCTGATCGTGCTCGTGGCGGCGCTCAACATCGTCTCCGGCCTCATCATGCTGGTGAAGGACAAGGGCCACGACATCGCGATCCTGCGCACCATGGGCGCGACCCAGGGCGCGGTACTCCGCGTCTTTTTCATCACCGGCGCTTCGATCGGCGTCGTCGGCACGCTTGTGGGCTTCGCACTGGGGCTTCTCATTTGCGTCAACATCGAGGGAATCCGGCAGTTTCTCTCCTGGCTTTCCGCGCGCGAGCTTTTCTCGCCCGAGCTTTATTATCTCAGCCAAATGCCGGCTGATATCGATTCGGGCGAAACGGTCGCGGTGCTGGCCATGGCGCTCGGGCTCTCCTTCATCGCAACGCTCTATCCCGCCTGGCGGGCGGCGAGGCTCGATCCGGTCGAGGCATTGCGTTACGAGTAGGGGATGCGCGATCAGCCTGCCTTGCATCTCGAAGGCGTCGAGCGGCGCTACCGGCAAGGGGATTCCGTCCTCGAAATCCTGCGCGGTGCCACGCTATCGGTATGGCCCGGCGAGTCGGTGGCGCTGATTGCGCCTTCCGGCACCGGCAAGTCGACCCTTCTCCAGATCGCGGGCCTTTTGGAGCATCCCGACGGCGGCGAGGTGTTCATCGGTGACCGCGCGACCGCGGGGCTTGCCGACAAGGAGCGCACGCGGCTTCGCCGTACCGAGATCGGCTTCGTCTATCAGTTTCATCATTTGTTGCCGGAATTCTCGGCGCTCGAAAACGTCATGCTGCCGCAGATGATCACCGGCCTCGACAAGAACGAAGCACGCCAACGATCGGGCGAGCTCTTGACTTTTCTCGGCCTAGGCGCGCGGCTCGATCACCGGCCGGCGGAATTGTCGGGCGGCGAGCAGCAGCGCGTCGCGATCGCGCGGGCGGTAGCCAATGCGCCGCGCATTCTTCTCGCCGACGAGCCAACCGGCAATCTCGATCCGCATACCGCCGATCATGTATTCGCCACGCTTTCCAAACTCGTTAACGCGTCGGGTTTTGCGGCCCTGGTCGCAACCCACAACATGGACCTTGCCGCCCGCATGCATCGCCGCGTCACCATCAAGGACGGCGAGGTGATCGAGCATAGTTGAGACGCTTCAAGTTAAGGCATGATCTTTCCGAAAACCGGTTTCCACTTTTCGAGATCATGCTTTCGTCCACAGCCCGACGCTGAAAATTCTGGACGCGGGCGCGATGCAGGCCCACGATGGGCTCGAAGAATTTTCGGAGACGATTCGTGTCTGATCTCGCCAGGGCGGTGGGCTTCGTCCACCTCCATGTTCATTCGTCCTATTCGCTGCTCGAGGGCGCGCTCAAAATCGCGCAGCTCGCGGCGCTTGCGAAGGCCGACCGCGAGCCCGCGCTTGCGCTCACCGACACCGGCAATCTGTTCGCAGCGCTCGAATTCTCCGAAAAAATGGCGAGCGTGGGAATCCAGCCGATCGTCGGCTGCTCGCTGGCCGTCGATTTTGCCGATGAGCCACCGGCGAAGCACGGCACCCTCGCGCGATTGCCACGGGTCGTGCTGCTCGCGGCCACTGAAACGGGCTACCGCCATCTCATCGCCCTCGTCTCGAAAAGCCATCTCGAAGTCGCCGAGGGCACCGAACCGCATGTGAGCCTTGCTTGGCTCCAGGCTCACTCGGAAGGCTTGATTGCGCTCACCGGCGGCCCGGATGGGCCGCTCGACCGCGCGTTCGCAAGCGGCCAGCCGGAACTCGCGAAGAAGCGCGTTCTGCGCCTCGCGGAAATCCACGGCGACAGGCTCTACGTCGAATTACAGCGCCACGGGCTTGAGTCCGAAAAGCTGGTGGAGCCCGCGCTGATCGGGCTTGCCTTCGAGCATGGGCTTCCGCTCGTCGCCACGAACGAGCCCTATTTTGCCGCGCGTGACGATTACGAAGCGCACGACGCGCTTCTCTGCATTGCCGAAGGCAGGCTCGTGGCCGAGAGCGGGCGGCGGCAACTCACGCCCGAGCATTATTTCAAGACGCGGCAGGAAATGGCCGAGCTCTTCGCCGATCTGCCGGAGGCGCTTGCCTCGAGCGTAGAGATCGCGCGGCGCTGCTCCTTCCGCACCCAAAGCCGGGCGCCGATCCTGCCGCGCTTCTCGATTGGCGGAAAAGCCGCTGACGAGACGGCTGAACTCCGCCGCCGCGCCGAAGCAGGACTTGCGAAGCGGATGGCGGAGCACGGCATCACGCAGGGCTTCACCGAAGAGGAATACCGCGAGCGGCTTGCCTTTGAGCTCGATGTCATCGGCCGCATGAATTATTCGGGCTACTTTCTGATCGTCGCCGATTTCATCCAATGGGCGAAGGCGCAGGGGATTCCCGTGGGGCCCGGCCGCGGTTCCGGCGCGGGCTCGCTTGTCTCCTACGCGCTCACCATCACCGATCTCGACCCGATCCGCTTCGGTCTCCTGTTCGAACGCTTCCTCAATCCCGAACGCGTGTCGATGCCGGATTTCGACGTGGATTTCTGCCAGGACCGGCGCGACGAGGTGATCCGCTACGTGCGCGAACGCTACGGCCGCGAGCAGGTAGCGCAGATCATTACCTTCGGTTCGCTGCAGGCACGCGGCGTGATGCGCGACGTCGGCCGCGTCCTCGAAATGCCTTACGGCCAGGTCGACCGCATCTGCAAACTCATCCCGATCAATCCGACGAACCCGGTCACGCTCGCGCGCGCGATCGAAGACGAGCCACGGCTGCAAGAGGCGCGGAAAGAGGACCCGCGCGTGAAGCGCGCCTTCGATATCGCGCTCAAGCTCGAAGGCCTGCACCGCCACGCCTCGACGCACGCCGCCGGCATCGTGATCGGCGACCGGCCGCTGACCGAGCTCGTGCCGCTCTATCGCGACCCGAAATCGAACATGCCGGCGACCCAGTTCAACATGAAATGGGTCGAGGCGGCGGGGCTCGTGAAGTTTGACTTCCTCGGCCTGAAAACGCTGACGGTCATTGAAACGGCCGTGAAGCTTCTGAAGAAACGCGGGATTGAGATCGATATCGCGCGCATCCCGCTCGACGATCCCGCGCCATATGAAATGATTTCCCGCGGCGACACGGTCGGCGTGTTCCAGATTGAAAGCGCGGGCATGCGCAAGGCGCTCGCCGACATGCGGCCCGACCGTTTTGAGGACATCATCGCGCTTGTCGCGCTCTATCGTCCGGGGCCGATGGCGAACATCCCGACCTACAACGCCCGCAAGCACGACAAGGAAAAGCCCGACTATATTCACCCGAAGCTGGAGACGGTGCTGCGCGAGACGTTCGGCGTCATCGTCTATCAGGAACAGGTGATGCAGGCGGCGCAATTGCTCGCCGGCTATTCGCTCGGCGAAGCGGATCTTCTGCGCCGCGCCATGGGCAAGAAAATCCGCAGCGAAATGCGGGCGCAGCGCGCGCGCTTTGTCTCCGGCGCGGTCGAGCGCGGCGTCGAGCGTACGCAGGCCGATGCGATCTTCGATCTCCTGGAGCGGTTCGCCGAATACGGCTTCAACAAGAGCCACGCCGCGGCCTATGCGCTCGTTGCCTATCAGACCGCATACCTGAAGGCGCATTATTCGGTCGAGTTTCTCGCGGCCTCCATGACGCTCGACATGGACAATACCGACAAGCTTGCCGACTTCCGGCGCGAAGCAGACCGGTTGGGCATCAAAGTCGAGCCGCCTTCGGTCAATCTTTCGGGTGAAAATTTCGGCGCCGGCGAGGGGACGATCATCTACGCGCTCGCGGCGATCAAGGGCGTCGGCCGGCAGGCGGTCGAGGCAATCGTCAAGGCCCGCGGCGAAAAGCCGTACGCGGATCTCGCCGATTTCGCCGCCCGCATCGATGCGCGTACGCTCAACAAGCGCACGCTCGAATGCCTTGCCGCGGCGGGCGCTTTCGATTGTTTGGAGCCGAACCGCGCGCGCGCCTTCGCGGCTGTCGACGCGATGCTTGCTTATGCGCAGCGCCGCAGCGAAGACGCGGCCCGCGGCCAGACGCAATTGTTCGGTGCCGGGCCCGTGCGCGCCACGATCCATGCGCCGGAAACGGCGCCTTGGCTGCCGGCGGAGCGGCTGAAACGCGAATATGATGCGATCGGCTTTTTCCTCTCCGGCCATCCGCTCGACGATTATGCAACCGCGCTTGCGCGCCTGCGGGTGCAGCAATGGGCGGACTTCGCGCGCGCGGTTCGCGCGGGTGCCACGGCCGGACGGCTTGCCGCGACGGTCGTTTCGCGCACCGAGCGGCGCATCAAGTCCGGCTCGAAAATGGGGATCATCGGGCTATCCGATCCGACCGGCCATTTCGAAGCGGTAATTTTTGCCGAAGGCCTCGCGCAATACCGCGATCTTCTCGATCCCGGCACCGCCGTGCTGCTGCAGGTCGGCGCCGAACTGCAAGGCGACGAGGTGCGCGTCCGCATTCACAATGCGGAATCGCTCGATGAAGCCGCGTCGAAGGCCCAGCGCGGGCTGCGCGTATTCGTGCGCTCGTCCGAGCCGATCGATCTCCTCACCAAGCGGCTCGCGCCGAACGGCGGCAAGGCCGAGAAGCTCGGCGAAGTGTGCTTCGTGCTCACGCTCGCCGATGGCTCCGAAGTCGAAGTGAAGCTCCCCGGCCGCTATCCGATCTCGCCGCAGATCGCGGGCGCGATGAAGGCGGTGCCGGGGGTCGTCGCCGTGCAGGAGGTGTGAAGCGCGGATTTGCCGCCCTTGCGCCGAAATCAGAACGGCCAGATTAGAACGGCCAAGTCACGATCATCAGAGCCGCTCCGATCACGCCGAGCACCATCGCGCTCATCACATAGAGCTGGCCGACGATGTAGACGGACAGGAAACGCCCCAGTGGCCCTTCGGGCCGTCCGATGAAGATCATGACCAGCGCAGCACCGATCATGATGGCGCCCTCGGTGAAACCCATGCTTCCCCCCTTGCGATTTTTATCGTTTGCCGGTCACCGATCATCGGCCAGTTGTTCCTGCTTGCATAAGCGGCAGTTGGTCGCGCCCTTGCGCCGCTTGGTTTCACCCCCTATAAGCGCCGCCATCACGCACGCGGACTAGCTTTCCCATATCCGGGACGGCATCCGGTGCCGGGTTCGCCCGGCTCGGTCCGCGGAGGCTAACCGGAAGAGGACAACATGGCGCTTCCCGACTACTCGATGCGCCAGCTATTGGAAGCTGGCGTTCACTTCGGCCATCAGGCCCATCGCTGGAATCCGAAGATGGCTCCGTTCATCTTCGGCACCCGCAACAACATCCACATCATCGACCTCGCGCAGACCGTGCCGATGCTGCACAAGGCGCTCACGGCCGTAAGCGACACCGTCGCCAAGGGCGGCCGCATCCTGTTCGTCGGCACCAAGCGGCAGGCGTCCGACGCCGTCGCCGACGCCGCCAAGCGCTCGGCGCAGTATTTCGTGAATTCCCGCTGGCTCGGCGGCACGCTCACCAACTGGAAAACGATCTCGAACTCGATCGCACGCCTGAAGAAAATCGAGGAGATGCTTTCGAGCGAGACGGGCGCGGCCTATACCAAGAAAGAACGGCTGACGCTCGCGCGCGAGAAGGAGAAGCTCGAGCGCTCGCTCGGCGGCATCCGCGACATGGGCGGCATTCCCGACCTCGTCTTCGTCATCGACACCAACAAGGAAGATATCGCGATCAAGGAGGCGAAGCGCCTCAACATTCCGGTCGCGGCGGTCGTCGACACCAATTCCGATCCCGACGGCATCGTGTTTCCGATTCCCGGCAATGACGATGCCGGCCGCGCAATCACGCTCTATTGCGATCTTGTCGCCAAGGCCGCGATCGACGGCATTTCACGCGCACAAGGGCAGGCGGGCGTCGACCTCGGCGCTGCCGAAAAGCCCATACTCGAGGAATTGCCGGCGGAAAAAGCCGAGTGGGAAAAATTCGAGCCGCTGCCGGGCCCGATCGGCGCGCCCGACGACCTCAAGAAGCTGCATGGCGTAAGCCCGGCGATCGAAAAGCAGCTCAACGACCTCGGCTTCTTCCACTATTCGCAAGTGGCTGGCCTCGACAAGAAGGACGCCCATCACCTCGGCGAAACCGTTGGATTGCCCGGCCGCATCGAAACCTGGATCGCGGAAGCCAAAGCGCTTTCGGCCGAAACGGAGTAGGCGATGGCTGAGATCAGTGCGAGCCTCGTCAAGGAGCTGCGCGAGAAATCCGGCGCCGGCATGATGGACTGCAAGGCGGCGCTCACCGAGACCAAGGGCAACCTTGAAGCGGCGGTCGTCTGGCTCCGCAAAAAAGGGCTCGCCAAGGCCGCCAAGAAGGCCGGCCGCGTCGCCGCCGAAGGTCTCGTTGGGCTCGCGGTCGAAGGCAAGAAGGGCGTGCTCGTTGAGGTCAATTCCGAGACCGACTTCGTCGCCCGCAACGACCACTTCCAGGGCCTCGTGAAACTGATCGCTGAAGCGGCGCTCCATAACGGCACCGACGTTGAGAAAATCAAAAAGGCGAAGGCTGGCAACGGCACGATCGAAGAGGCGATCGCCCAGGCGATAGCGACGATCGGCGAGAATATGACGCTGCGGCGCGCCGCCGAGCTTTCGGTCGGGCAGGGCGCGATTGGCGCCTATACGCACGCCTCCATTTCCGAAGGGCTCGGCAAGATCGGCGTGCTGGTCGCCCTCGAATCGAAAGCCAGCCCCGCCGAGCTCGCGATTTTAGGCCGCATGCTCGCGATGCATGTCGCCGCCTCCAATCCGCTGGCGGTCGACGCCAAGGGTCTCGACGCGAAGGTTGTCGCGCGCGAGCGCGAGGTGATCGCCGCCAAGGCCGTAGGCAAGCCCGCCAATGTGGTCGAAAAGATCGTCGAGAGCGGCCTCAAGACCTTCTACAAGGAAGCCTGCCTCGTGGATCAGCCTTATGTGCATGATCCGGCAAAAACGGTTGCGCAGGCGGTGAAAGAAGCCGAAGGAAAGCTCGGCCAGCCGATTGCGATCAAGGGATTCGTTCGGTACGCGCTCGGCGAAGGCGTGGAAAAACAAGAACAGGATTTCGCCGCCGAGGTGGCCGCGGCCGCGGGCCAAAGCTGAACTCGGCGGGGGCGGTCGGGATGGCGAAGCCCCATTACAAGCGCGTCCTCGTCAAGGTTTCGGGCGAAGCGTTGCAAGGCGGCGAAGAAGGCCTGCACGCGCCGACGCTTTCGCGGATTGCGGCCGATCTCGTCGAAGTCAAAAAGCTCGGCATTGAAACCGCGGTGATGGTCGGCGGCGGCAATCTCGTACGCGGCGCCGTTCTTGCCGCAACGGGTGTCGATCGCGCGGCCGCTGATGCCATGGGCATGCTCGCGACCGTGATCAACGCGCTCGCGCTTGAGGGCGCGATCGAGCGCGCAGGCGCCACCGTCCGCACGCTGTCGGCGGTTGCCATGCCAAGTGTCGTCGAGCCCTATGCGCGCCAGCGCGCCAATGCGCATCTCAGGCAGGGCCATATCGTGCTGTTGGCGGGCGGGACGGGAAATCCGTATTTCACGACCGACACAGGCGCCGCGCTGCGGGCCGCCGAGCTCGGCTGCGACGCGATTCTGAAGGCGACGCAGGTCGACGGCGTCTATGACAGCGACCCAAAGACCAACCCCAAGGCCAAGCGGTTCGATAAACTCACGCATGACGAGGCGCTTTCGCGCGATCTCAAGGTCATGGACGCGGCGGCTTTCGCGCTTGCCCGCGAGGCGAAGCTGCCTATCATCGTGTTTTCGATCAGCGCGCCAGGGGCGATCGCCGCCGCGATCAAGGGCGAGGGCAAGGCGACCATTGTTACGCCGTGATGGCGCGCGAAGACCGTTAAAGAGGTGAGATATGAAACCGGGCGCTTTTGATCTCGCTGACGTCAAGCGACGCATGCAAGGCTCGCTTGCCACCCTGAAACAAGAGCTCGGCGGCCTGCGCACAGGCCGCGCGTCGCCCAACCTCGTCGAGCCCATTCATGTCGAAGCCTATGGCTCGCACATGCCGATGAACCAGGTCGCGACCGTGAGCGTGCCGGAGCCGCGGCTGATCTCGATCCAGGTCTGGGACGCTTCCGTCGTCAAGGCGGTGGAAAAGGCGATCCGCGATTCCAATCTCGGGCTCAGCCCTTCGACCGAAGGCCAGATCGTCCGCATCCGTATTCCGGAACTGAACCAGGAACGGCGCCAAGAGCTCGTCAAGGTCGCCCATAAATACGCCGAAGCCGCGCGCGTTGCCGTGCGCCACGTGCGCCGCGACGGGCTCGATCATCTGAAGAAGCTGCAGAAGGACGGCCATGTGAGCGAGGACGAAATCAAACGCCACGAAGGCGAGGTCCAGAAGGCGACCGATCAGGCGATCACCGACATCGACCACACGCTCGCCACCAAAGAAAAAGAAATCATGTCGGTTTGACGGAAACCATGTCATTGCCCGATCCCGTATCCATCGCAGGCAGCGGCTCGCTCGAGCCGCCGCTGCATGTCGCCATCATCATGGACGGCAATGGACGCTGGGCGGCGGCGCGCGGCTTGCCGAGGCGGGAAGGGCATCGCCGCGGGGTTGAGGCGCTGCGCCGCGCGGTGCGCGCGGCCGGCGACATCGGCATCAAGTTCTTGACCATCTATTCCTTCAGCGCCGAGAACTGGTCGCGGCCCGCCGAAGAGATCAGCGACCTGATGGGTCTGTTGAAGCGCTTCGTGCGCAAGGATCTCGCCGAATTGCACGAGAATGGCGTGCGCGTGCGGGTGATCGGCGATCGCAACGGCCTTGATCCGGAGGTGCTGGCACTTCTCAACGAGGCGGAGCAACGAACGCAGAACAACGAGCGCACCACGCTCGTTGTCGCTTTCAACTATGGCGGCCGGCAGGAAATCGCGCGCGCGGCGCAAAAAGCGGCGGCGGATGCGGTCGCCGGCAAACTCGATCCGGCTGCAATCGACGCCGCCACCATCGAAACACATCTTGACACCGCCGGCCTGCCCGACCCCGATCTCGTGATCCGGACCAGCGGCGAGCAGCGGATTTCGAATTTTCTCTTGTGGCAGGCCGCCTATGCCGAATTCGTATTCCTGCCGATCTACTGGCCGGATTTCGACCGCGCGGCGCTGGAAGCGGCGATCGTCGAATATCGCCGTCGCGAGCGCCGTTTCGGCGGAGTGACCGCCCGCACAGGATCCTGACTTGTCCTCGATCCGCGAGTTGGACCGCCCCGCCGTAAAAGGCGCCAAGCGTAGGGCCAATGAATTGCCGCTCCGCGTCTATTCGTCGATCGTGCTCGGGGCACTGGCGCTGGCGGCAACCTGGATCGGCGGAACTGTGTTCGCGCTGTTCTGGCTTGTGGCCGCGATCGGCGTCGCGTGGGAGTGGGCGCGCCTTACTTCGTTGCGGCCTATGTGGCTTGTGGCGGGTGTGATTTACGCCGGCATTTTTCTGGTCTCGATGTTGTTGTTGCGGGACGATTCGGTGCTCGGCTTCGTCGCGTTGATCTGGCTCTTCGCGCTGGTGTGGACTGCGGATGTCTTTGCTTTTTTCGCGGGAAGAGCGATTGGCGGGCCGAAGCTCGCGCCGCAAATAAGCCCGAACAAAACGTGGGCCGGCGCCATTGTCGGCACTATCGCTGGCATTACAGCAGGGGCGATCGTCCTTATCGCTGCGGGCCTCAGCTTGCGGCCGGCGCATTTGATCATCATGTTTATCGTAGTTATTGCCGCCCAGCTCGGGGATCTCGTGGAATCGGCCATCAAGCGCCGTTTTGGCGTGAAGGATTCGAGCCAGTTAATCCCCGGCCATGGCGGGCTGATGGATCGTTGTGACTCGCTGTTTGCCGCCGCGGCGGTGGCGCTTGCGATCGGATTGATGGGGACGGGCGCAAGCCTGCCTGCTGAAAGCCTGCTCCTATGGTGAGCGCGATAAAAACGGCGAGCCGCAAGACCGCGGTCAGCATTCTCGGCGCCACCGGCTCGATCGGAAAAAGCGCGCTCGACATCGTGCGGCGCGCGCCCGAACGCTACGAGATCGCCGCGCTCACCGCCCACCGCGACGGCCGCAAACTCGCGGCCCTTGCGCGCGAATATGGTGCGAAGCTCGCCGTGGTGGCGGAGCCTGAAGCTTATGGCGAACTTTGCGATTCGCTTTCAGGATCAGGCATCAGGACGGCCGCCGGCCGCGAGGGACTGCTTCTCGCCGCTGCGGAGAACGCTGATGTCGTCATCGCTGCGATCTCTGGCGCCGCGGGTCTTGAGCCGACGCTCGCCGCACTTTTGGCGAAGCGGCGCATTGCACTTGCCAACAAGGAGTGTCTCGTCTCGGCTGGCCGGCTGTTCATGCAAGCGGCCAAAGCTTCAGGCGCGATCGTGCTGCCGCTCGATTCCGAACACAACGCCATCTTTCAGGCACTGACCGCCGGGCCGCCGGAAGCCGTCGAACGGGTGACGCTCACCGCCTCGGGCGGACCGTTCCGCACCTTTTCATCCGAACGTCTTGCGCGCGTCGTGCCGGAGGAAGCCCTCCGACATCCGATCTGGTCGATGGGCGCGAAAATTACGATCGATTCCGCGACGCTGATGAATAAGGGGCTTGAGCTGATCGAAGCGCACCATCTGTTCGGGCTCTCGCCGGACCGGCTTGATGTGCTCGTGCATCCGCAATCGATCGTGCATGCGCTGGTCGCCTATCGCGATGGCGCGGTCGTCGCCGGACTTTCAGTGCCCGACATGCGGGTGCCCGTCGCCTATTGCCTCGGTTGGCCGGAGCGCCCCGCCTGGGAAGCGCCGCGGCTCGATCTCGCGGCCCTTGCAACCCTCAGTTTCGAGCCGCCCGATCCGGTGCGTTTTCCGGCGCTCAGGCTCGCGCGGGCGGCCATGGAAGCAGGCGGACCTTTGCCCACCGTGCTTAACGCCGCCAATGAGGTGGCGGTGGGGGCCTTTTTGGCACGCCGGATCGGTTTTTTGGGGATTGCGGCCATGGTTGAGAGCGTGCTGGAGCAGGCTGCATCCAAGGGATTGCGGGAGCCCGCCACGGTCGAGGAGGCGCTTGCCGTTGACCATATCGGCAGAAGTTTGGCCCACACCCTCTTGCCCCAATTTGCCGCAAAGGCATCCTAGGTCGATAACAGTTCAGAAAGGATGCGGCATGAGCTTTTTCTCGAGTTTGCACTTTTGGGGCGGCTCTGCGCTCGGTTCTGTTCTCCCCTTTCTGTTCGTACTAACCGTCGTCGTATTTTTCCATGAGCTCGGCCATTTTCTGGTCGCGCGGCGCTGTGGCGTGAAGATCGACGCCTTTTCCATCGGCTTCGGTCCCGAGATCATCGGCTTCTATGACAGCAAGGGTACGCGTTGGCGCATCGCCGCCATCCCGCTCGGCGGTTATGTGCGCTTCCATGGCGACGACAGTGCTGCCAGCACGCCGGATCACGCGGCGCTTGCGCGCATGGACGTGGCGGAACGCGAAACCTCTTTCTATCACAAGCCGGTTGCCCAGCGCGCGGCGGTGGTGGCGGCGGGGCCGATTGCGAACTTCGTGCTCGCCATTGCGATTTTCGCCGGCATTTTCGCGGTTTTCGGCAAGCCTGCGAGCCCCGCGCGCGTACATTCGATCGTGCCCGACAGTGCCGCGGCTGCGGCCGGCTTCCGGGAAGGCGACCTCGTGTTGTCGATTGACGGCCGCAAGATCGAGACTTTCTCGGACATGCAACGCATTGTCACGGTGAGCCCGGGCAAGTCGCTCGTCTTCGTGGTCGAGCGCAATGGCGGCGAGGTGACGCTCACGGCCGTTCCTGCCCTTGAAGAGCACAAGGACCGCTTCGGCAATGTCTATCGTCTAGGCCGCCTCGGCATTACCGGCGTTCTCGAAGCGCCGAAACCGGTGAGCCTGCCGCAAGCAGTGATGCTGGGCGCGTCCGAAAGCTGGTTCGTCGTCGACCGAACGCTCTCCTACATCGGCGGCGTGATTGTCGGCCGCGAATCGGCCGATCAGCTCGGCGGCCCGCTGCGCATTGCGCAGGTCTCCGGCCAGGTCGCTTCGATTGGATTTCCCGAGCTTCTCAACCTGACGGCGGTTTTGTCGGTCAGCATTGGGCTTCTGAACCTGTTTCCAATCCCGTTGCTCGATGGTGGTCACCTTTTGTTCTACGGGATCGAGGCTGTCCGCGGCCGCCCGTTGAGCGAAAAGGCGCAGGAGTTCGGATTCCGGATCGGGCTCGCGATCGTCGTGATGCTGATGATTGTCGCAACCTGGAACGATATCCTGCATCTGGTTGCGCTTTAAGGCCGCATTTCTACCAGACTTGTTGAATTGCCCGGATTCGGACGAATTTTCGCCCGTAGCCGCTGGCAATCATTCCGAAACTCATCGCGGGCAGGCTAAGGCCCGCGCCTGAGGGGGTTGGGGGGCAACCGCTACCCCAGGTGCATATGGGGTGAGTTTCACCGTGGCTGATCGGCCACGGCGGCCGGGAAAGCGCCCGGCCACGGGGGCGGGGCGTTTCCAAGTGCATGAAAACTCATTAAAACTTTCCAGAATTGAGGGAATCTGCGCGCTCGTGTGCGTGGATGCGGACGGTCGTGTCCTCGCGGACCGGCCGATGAGGGACGGCAGGTCGCGTATCGCATGAAACTCCGAGTCCGCGTTCTGAGGATCGCATTTCTCGCGGCCATCACCTTTGGCGGGTTCGCGGGCGCAGGCGTTGTGTCGCTTGCGACGTCGAGCCAAGCCGCTGCGCAAACCGTGGTCGCTGCCGTCGTTGTGCAGGGCAACCGGCGCGTCGATACCGAGGCGATCCTCGGCTATGTCGCGATCAGACCCGGCGACCGGGCGGACCCCCTCAAAATCGACGAAGCGCTGAAGGCGCTTTACGCCACGGGCCTCTTCGAAGACGTCCGCATCAACATGGTCGGTAACCGGCTCGTGGTGACGGTGGTGGAAAACCCCGTCATCAGCCGCATCGCCTTCGAGGGCAATAAAAAGGTCAAGGACGAGACGCTGCTCGCCGAAATCCAATCGAAGGCGCGCGGGCCGCTGTCGCGAACGACCGTGCAGGCCGACGTGCAGCGCATCATCGAGGTTTATCGCCGCAGCGGCCGCTATGACGTGCGGGTCGATCCGAAGATCATCGACCGCGGCCAGGGTCGCGTCGATTTGGTGTTCGAAATCAACGAAGGCGACAAGACGACAGTCAAGAAGATCGTGTTCGTCGGCAACAAGGCGTTTTCGGACTGGAAACTTCGCGACGTGATGACGACGACGGAGACGAACTGGCTGAGCTGGATCAAGAGCACCGACGTTTATGATCCTGACCGCGTCAGCGCCGACCAGGAGCTGTTGCGGCGTTTCTACCTGAAGAACGGCTATGCCGACTTTCGCATCATTTCGGCGAATGTAGAAACCGACAAGGGCGCGGGTGGATTCATAATCACCATCACCCTCGAAGAAGGCGAGCAGTATCACACCGGCACGGTCGATGTGATTTCCAGCTTGCGCGACGTTGATCCCGCCACCATCAAGAGTTTCGTGAGGACGAGGACGGGCGAAGTCTACAATGCGGAACTCGTCGAGAAGACAATCGAGGATCTCACCATCGAGCTTGCCAAACGCGGCTACGCGTTCTCGCAGGTGCGCCCGCGCGGCGACCGGGACTTTGCCGCGCGCACCATCAACCTCGTTTACGTGATCGAAGAGGGGCCGCGTGTCTATATCGAGCGCATCAACATCAGGGGCAACGTGCGGACGCGCGATTATGTGATCCGGCGCGAATTCGATATTTATGAGGGCGATCCCTACAATCGTGCGCTGATCGACCGCGCCGAACGCCGGCTCAAAAATCTCGGCTATTTCAAAACCGTCAAGATCACCAACGAGCCGGGCTCGGCGCCCGATCGCGTGATCATTAACGTCGATGTCGAGGACCAGCTCACCGGCGAGTTCTCGATCGCCGGCGGCTATTCAACCTCCGCCGGCTGGCTTGCCGAAGTCTCGGTCGGCGAGCGCAACTTCCTCGGCAAGGGCCAGTATGTGCGTGCTTCGGTGTCGTACGGACAATACGCACGCGGCGCCGAGCTTACCTTCAGTGATCCGTACATGCTTGGATACCGGGTGAGCGGAGGAATCAGCATCTACGCCAAGGAGCAACTGCAGAACACCTATCAGAGCTACAACGTCTCCACGATCGGCACCACGCTGCTTGCGGGCCTGCCGCTGAACGATGATCTGACGCTCGGAACCCGCTATTCGATTTTTCAGCGAACGCTTTCGGCGCCTCCAGGTTGGACCGACGGCTGCCGCGTGTTGGCGGACAATTCAATTTATCCGCGGGTCGGAACCGGTCCGACGGACCTCAACTGTACCGGCAATAGCAATGACGGCACGACAATAACGGGTGCTGCGGGCGGCTGGCCCGGCGGATTTGGCCTTGCGCCGCTGCCGCCGGGTCAGGGATATGATCCCAATGAAGTGTCGCCTGCGATCAAACAGGCGCTTGGCTCCACGATCACCTCGTCGGTCGGTTACACGCTGTCCTACAACACCCTCGACAACAATAAAGACCCTTCGATGGGTCTCCTCATCAACTTCAACCAGGATTTTGCAGGCCTTGGCGGCGACTCGAATTACCTGCGTTCGTCAGTCGACGCCAGGATCTATAAGCCGCTCGGTGGCGATTACGTCGGCATGTTGCGCGCTCAGGGTGGCTACATCATGTCGACCGGTAATAACGGCGGCAACGGCTCGCTGCGTATTCTCGACCAGTTCTTCAAGGGACCGGAACTCGTACGCGGCTTCCAGCCCTCAGGCATCGGGCCGCGTGACCTCGGTTCGCAGTTTACCGATGCACTTGGTGGTTCCCAGTATTGGGGTGCAACGGCCGAATTGCAGTTCCCGCTCTCGTTCATGCCGAAGGAACTCGGCCTGAAGGCGGCCATTTTCGCCGATGCCGGTTCGCTTTGGGGCTATAAAGGCGGCACTACCTTCACCGCTTTTCCACCTTACGGTACGGGCGGTGGCCAGGTTGCTTGCCCCACTGGAACAACGGGCCCGAAGAATAACGTTGATGTCTGCTTGGCCGACTCAAGCTCGATCCGCTCCTCGACCGGCGTGAGCTTGATTTGGACCTCGCCCTTCGGGCCGATCCGCTTCGATTTTGCGAAAGCGCTCACCAGAGAATCTTACGACAAGACCCAATTCTTCCGCTTCAGCGGCGGGACGAATTTCTGACGAACGCCGTTTGGGCGACAGCCGCGCACGCGGCGTCGAACGATATATGACCGAAGCCGTATTTTCCCGCGCTGGAACGCCGCTCAGTCTCGACGAAATCGTCGGCCTGACCGATGCGAAAGTGACGAAGGGCGCCGACCTCGCGCGAAAAATCACAAGCGTCAGACCGCTTGATCTCGCGGGTCCCTTCGATCTTTCCTTTCTTGAAAATAGAAATTTTCTCGACGCGTTCCGCTCGACCGACGCCGGCGCCTGTTTCGTCGCGAACGCGCATGCGAGTGAAGCGCCGGCCGGTGTTGTCGCACTCGTGGTGAAAGAGCCCTATCGCGCTTATGTGAAGATCGCGCGCGCACTGTTCGAGCGTGAATTAAAACCTGCGGCACTCTTCGGCGGCAAGGGAATCGCCTCGGGCACGGCCGTGCATCCCGAAGCCAGGCTCGAGGATGGAGTGGTGGCCGATCCGGGGGCAGTCATCGGCCCGCGCGCGGAAATCGGAATGGGCACGCTGATCGGGGCCAATGCCGTGATCGGCGCCGATGTCCGGATCGGGCGCGATTGCTCGATCGGGGCCGGTGTAAGCATCCAGCACACGCTTCTAGGCGACCGCGTGGTCATCCATCCGGGCGCGCGCATCGGCCAGGACGGATTCGGCTACTTGCCGGGAAAAGAAGGACACCTCAAGATTCCGCAAGTCGGACGGGTCATCATTCAGGACGACGTGGAAATCGGCGCCAATACCACGATCGACCGCGGTGCCAATCGCGACACCATGATCGGCGAAGGCAGCAAGATCGACAATCTCGTGCAGATCGGACACAACGTGTCGATCGGGCGGCATTGCGTGATTGCCGGTCAGGCGGGTATTTCGGGGAGCTGCACGCTCGGCGACTACGTCGTGCTCGGCGGCCAAGTAGGCTTGGCCGACCATCTCACGGTCGGCGACGGCGCGCAGGTCGCGGCGCGGAGTGGATTGATGCACAATGTACCGGCAGGAGAAAAATGGGCCGGCGCGCCGGCAAAGCCAATCCGCGAATTCTTCCGCGAGGTGGCGGCGTTGAAAGGGCTCACGGGGAGCAAGGCAATGCCTCCTCGGTCCGGCAAGGATCAATCATAGAGCAAATTTGATGGACACGCGGCATAAAACGCAGACGACGATCGAAATGCAGGACATTCTGCGGCTCTTGCCACACCGCTATCCGTTCCTCCTGGTGGACCGGATCACAGAGGTGCGCGGCGACGAATCCTGCATCGGCATCAAGAACGTCACGGCCAACGAGCCATTCTTCCAGGGACACTTTCCGGGGCAGCCGGTCATGCCCGGCGTGCTCATCGTTGAGGCCATGGCGCAGACGGCCGGCGCCATCTGCTCGCTTTCGCGCGGCTACGACAATCCGCCGAAGTCGGTCTTATTCCTCACCGTCGACAAGGCGAAGTTTCGCCGGCCGGTGGTGCCGGGCGACGTCGTCGAAATCCACATGACGAAGAAAACGCGGCGAAAGACCATGTGGTGGTTTCGCGGCGAGGCCAGGGTCAAGGGCGAGCTCGTCGCCGAAGCAGAAGTCGGTGCCATGATCGTGGACGACTGACGCGTGACCAAGATCGATCCATCGGCGCGGGTCGCCGACGCCGCGAAGATTGGCGCGAATGTCGAGATCGGCCCCTATTGCATTATCGGCCCCGATGTCACGATCGGCGATGGCTGCCAGCTGATTGCGCACGTCAATATCGCGGGCGTGACCACGATCGGGCCGCGCACGCTGATCTATCCGTTCGCTTCGCTCGGAACACCGCCGCAATCGGTGCACTATAAGGGCGAGCCGAGCCGGTTGCTCATCGGCGCCGACTGCGTGATCCGCGAGTCGGTGACGATGAATACCGGCACCGCCGGCGGCCGCATGGAGACACGGGTGGGCGAGCGGTGCATGTTCATGGCCTACGCCCATGTCGGCCACGATTGCATCGTCGGGAACAATGTGATCTTCGCCAATGGCGGCACGCTCGGCGGCCATTGCACGGTCGGCGATTTCGTGTTCATGGGCGGCTACGCGGCGGTGCATCAGTTCGTACGCATCGGCGAGCGGGCGGTGATCGGAGGCTTGTCGGGTGTCGTCCACGACGTGATCCCGTTTGCCGCCGCCAACGGCCAGCGCGCCAAGCTCGCCGGGTTGAACATCGTCGGTTTAAAACGGGGAGGGCTCTCGCGGCCGCAAATTCATGCGTTGCGCCACGCCTACCGGATGTTGTTCGCGGGACCCGGTACGGTGCTCGAATCCGCTGAAAAGGTCGCGGGGGAATTCCCCGGCGACGAGAACGTGCAGCGCATCGTTCAGTTCGTACGCGAGGCCGGCAAACGGCGCTTGACGACGCCGCGCGCGTCCAGCGCCGGGGACGATGACTGATGAAGGCGGCGGCAAAATCCCGGGGGCGGGCGAGCGAGACAACCCAGGGGCCACTCGGAATCGTCTGCGGGGCCGGCGCCTTTCCGATCGCGGTTGCGGAGGCCGTGCAGCGGCGCGGCCGGCCCGTCGTGTTGCTCGCGCTTCGCGGCTTTGCCGATTCCGCGGTCGAACGATTTCCCCACGAGTGGATGCCGTTCGGCGCGTTCGGGACGAGCGTCAAGCTCGCCCGCAAGCACGGGGTGCATGATCTCGTTCTGATCGGCTCCGTGCTCCGTCCCAAGCTCCTGGATTTTCGCCTGGATTGGACCACGCTCCGGCTCTTGCCGCGGCTCGCGCGGCTTTATCGCGGCGGCGACGATCACTTGCTTTCCGGCGTCGCCAAGATCCTCGACGATTACGGTTTCCATCTGATGGGCGTACACGAGGTCGCCCCCGAACTCATGATTCCAGCAGGCGTGCTCGGCGCGCATCGGCCATCACCTGAGGATGAAACCGACATCGCGCTCGGCTTCGATCTTTTGCGGGCGCTCGGTCCTTTCGATGTCGGTCAGGCGGTCGCGATTTCCGCCCGGCGCGTGCTCGGCGTGGAAGCGGCGGAGGGGACGGCGGGATTGCTCGCGCGGCTTGCAAAACTCCGCGCGAGCGGGCGGCTGAAGCTCGCGCCGCGCGCGGGCGTGCTGGTGAAGGCGCCCAAGCCCGGGCAAAGCCGGCGGATCGATCTTCCGGCCATTGGCGCCGAAACCGTTGCGCAAGCGGCAGCAGCGGGCTTGCGCGGGATTGCGGTTGAGGCAGGCGGCACCATTGTTCCTGACGCGGCGGCGATGATACGCGCGGCTGATAAAGCCGGTCTTTTCCTGACCGGCGTTCCCGCGCTCGATGAGTGCCAGCGTTGAGCGCGGACGGCATGAAGCCCGCGCTCGATGCATTCCTCGTCGCCGGCGAGCCATCGGGGGATCATCTCGGCGCCGGCTTGATGCAGAAATTACGCGCGCGCCTCGGTGGAAAGGTGCGGTTTCGCGGCATTGGCGGTCCGGCCATGGCGGCGGAAGGGCTCGCGAGCCAGTTCCCGATGGACGATGTGACCGCCATGGGATTCGGCGCGGTGATCCGCAAGCTTCCACTGATCCTGCGGCGGATCCGCGAGGCGGCAGCGGCGATCCTCGCTTCGCCACCGGATGTTCTCATCCTCATCGATAGTCCCGACTTCAACCAGCGCGTGGCGCGACGCGTGCGGCGCGCCTTGCCCGATCTTCCAATCGTAAAATACGTCTCGCCTACGGTCTGGGTATGGCGACCCGGCCGGGCACGCAAACTCGCGCCAATCGTCGATCACGTGCTCGCGCTTTTTCCCTTCGAGCCCGATGTGTTGAAGAAGCTTGGCGGCCCGCCTTCGAGCTATGTCGGTCATCCCTTGCTCGAGCGGGTCGCTGATTTGCGGCCTTCACCCGAAGAAGAGCGGGTGCGAGGGAACGAGCCGCCACTCCTCGTCGTACTGCCGGGAAGCCGCCAGATCGAGATTCGACGTCTGGCGAGGATTTTTGGGGAAACAATCGGGCGCCTTGTTTCCAGCCGCGGTCCGATGAATGTCGTTTTGCCGACGCTACGGGCGCGCGAGGACGAAATCAGAGCCGCGGTCGAAAACTGGCCGGTGAAGCCGCGTGTCGTGATCACCGAGGCGGAAAAATACGCGGCGTTTCGGCGCGCGCGCGCGGCACTTGCCGCCTCCGGCACCGTGACACTCGAACTTGCCCTCGCCCACGTGCCGATGGTTGCCGCTTATCGAGTGCCCGTATGGGAGGAAATGATCGTCCGGGCCGTGGTGCAGGTCTCTTCGGCGATCCTGCCCAACCTCGTGCTCGGCGAGCATGTGGTGCCAGAATTCCTGCAGCGCGACTGCACGGCGGAAAAGCTCGCCGCAGCACTTGCACCTCTCCTCGACGACGGGCCGGAGCGGCGGAAACAGGTCGAGGCGTTCACGCGGCTTGATCAGATTTTCAGCACGGATGGCGAAGAAGCGAGCGACCGCGCCGCCCGTGTGACGCTCGAAGCTATTGAAAACAAAAGAAAATCAGCGGTTGAGGAAATCCGTTCCTGATGGCAAAAACTTTGCTAACAGGGTACAATTCCTCCCAACAATAACGACCACGCGGGGGCGTTGAGCAATGTTGCTGCGTCCAGACAGGAGAGGGCCCGTACGCGCCGCGATCACGGGCGTGCACGGCTATCTGCCGGACTATGTGCTCGGCAACGACGAGCTGTCGCGCATGGTCGACACCAGCGACCAGTGGATCACCGAGCGCACCGGCATCAAGGAGCGCCGCATCCTGAAGGGCGAGGGGCTCGGCACTTCGCATATGGCGGTCGAAGCCGTGAAGGGCCTCCTGGAAAAAACCGGGACCAGGCCCGACGAGATCGACGTCCTGGTGTGCGCGACCATCACTCCCGATTACGTGCTGCCTTCGACCGCCAATCTCATCTGCGACATGGTCGGCATGCGCCATATCGGCAGTTTTGACATTCAGGCGGCGTGCTCCGGTTTCGTGTACGGGCTCGATGTCGCCTCGCAATTCATCGAAACGGGCCGGGCCAAGAAGGCGATTCTTGTCGGCGCCGACAAGATGTCGAACATGATCGACTACACCGACCGCACCACTTGCGTGCTGTTCGGCGACGGTGCCGCCGCGATCCTCCTGGAGCCGAACGATAGCGGCTACGGGTTGCAGGACATCGAGCTTCATTCCGACGGCGCGGGGATGCCGCACATCCACCAGAAGGCGGGCGGCAGCCGGCTGCCGCCTTCGGTAGCGACCCTCGAAGCGCGAATGCATTACCTTTATCTGAACGGGCCCGCGGTTTTCCGCGCGGCGACCGAGCGGATGTCGGCGTCGGTCCGCGAAATCATGACGCGCAATAACTTGACGCTTGAGGACGTCGATTGGTTCGTGCCGCATCAGGCGAACAAGCGCATTCTTGAAGCGATCGCCGACCGCTTGGGGATTCCCCACGACAAGGTGATGATGACCTTGCAGAAATACGGCAACACCACCGCCGCGACGATTCCGCTTTGCCTGTGGGATTACGAGTCGAAGCTAAAGCGGGGCGACCGCTTGGTGTTCGCGGCGTTCGGCGGCGGCTTCACCTGGGGCAGCGCCTATATCAACTGGGCCTATGACGGCGCCAAAGCCGCGAAGGCGCCCTGCAAAACAGGCGCGCTCAGCGCAACGCCCGCCGAATAATCCATAGCTTCGCCGGTTATTTCCGCCGCGAGATCGGCAGGTAATCGCGCTTGGTGGCGCCCGTGTAGAGCTGGCGCGGGCGGCCGATCTTCTGGCTCGGGTCCTCGATCATTTCCTTCCACTGCGCGATCCAGCCTACCGTGCGTGCCACCGCGAACAGCACGGTGAACATCGCGGTCGGGAAGCCCATCGCCTTCAGCGTGATGCCCGAATAGAAGTCGATATTCGGGTAGAGCTTCTTCTCGATGAAGTATTCGTCCTTGAGCGCGATGCGCTCGAGTTCCATGGCGACGTCGAGCAACGGATCGTCCTTGATGCCCAGCTCGTTCAAAACCTCGTGGCAGGTCTTCTGCATGATTTTCGCGCGCGGATCATAGTTGTGATAGACGCGGTGCCCGAAGCCTATCAGGCGGAACGGATCATTCTTATCCTTCGAGCGCTTGATGTATTCGGGAATGCGGTCGACATGGCCGATCTCGGCGAGCATCTTCAGTGCCGCCTCGTTGGCGCCGCCATGGGCGGGGCCCCAAAGGCAGGCAATACCGGCGGCGATGCAGGCGAAGGGATTGGCGCCCGAAGATCCCGCGAGCCGTACGGTCGAGGTCGAAGCGTTCTGCTCGTGGTCGGCGTGCAAAATGAAAATCCGGTCCATTGCGCGCGCAAGAACCGGATTGGGCTTGTACTCCTCGCAGGGCACGGCAAAGCACATGCGGAGGAAATTGGTGGCGTAATCGAGCTCGTTCTTCGGATAGATGAAAGGCTGACCGATCGTGTATTTGTAGGCCATGGCGGCGAGCGTCGGCATTTTGGCGATCATGCGGATCGAAGCAATCAGCCGCTGCTGCGGATCGGAAATGTCGGTCGAGTCGTGATAGAAGGCCGAAAGCGCGCCGACCGAGCCGACCATCACCGCCATCGGATGCGCGTCGCGGCGGAAGCCCTGAAAGAAGCGGCTCATCTGCTCGTGGACCATGGTGTGATTGGTCACGCGTTTGACGAAGTCGACGCGCTGCGCCGCCGTCGGCAGTTCGCCGTAGAGCAGGAGATAGCAGGTCTCGAGGAAATCGCCGTGCTCGGCGAGCTGCTCGATGGGGTAGCCACGATAGAGCAGCACCCCTTCATCGCCATCGATGTAGGTGATTTTCGACTCGCAGCTGCCGGTCGAAGTAAAGCCGGGATCGTAAGTGAACATCCCGGTCTGGCTGTAAAGCTTAGCGATGTCGATGACCGACGGCCCAATCGTCCCTTCGTGGATCGGAAACGACCAGGTCTGGTCTCCGGCGGAAAGCTTGGCCGTCTTGGTGTTCGCTAGTTTTGCGTCCATCCGGCAATCTCCCTGAGAGCGAGAACACACGGCCGGCGGCCGGGTGGCCAGAAGCCGCGGCGCGGCAGGGCCAGAGGGCGAGGGTCCGGTCTAATTGCTAATTTGGTAACTCTTTCGCATTGCACAAGCAAGCAGACGGCGATGTCAGCCATGTGAATAGAGCGCCCAAAACCTATGCAGCGGCGGTTACTCCGGCCTGATCCCGGAGACGGGCGAGGCTTTCGTCCTTCCCGAGCGCAACCAGCACGTCGAAAATGCCGGTCGAGGTCGACTTGCCGGTCAACGCCGCGCGGAGCGGCTGGGCGACAGCGGCGAGTTTCACCTTCTCGTCATCGGCGAGCGCACGCACGGCGGCGTCGAGCGCGTCGGCCTTCCATTCAACCTTCTCGAGCATGGAAATCGCGCGCTTGAGGATCGCCCGCGCCTCCGGCGTGAGGATCGCTCTCGCCTTGTCGTCGATTTTGAGCGGGCGCTCTTCGAGAAGGAAACGGATGCCGTCCACGAGCTCGATCAGGGTTTTAGCCCGCTCCTTCAGGCCAGGCATGATCGCTTGGATGCGATCGCGCAAAAGCTGAAAGCGCGGCATGAGGGTCGCGCCATCGGGTAATTCCGGCAGGAATTTTTCCAACGCGCCGGTCAGATCCTGGTCAGAAGACTGGCGGATATACTGGCCGTTGAGGCTTTCGAGCTTGGCAAAATCAAATCGGGCGGCGGCGCGGCCGACGCGATTGAGATCGAAGAGCGAAAGCAGCTCCTCGGTGGTGAAAATTTCCTGATCGCCGTGGCTCCAGCCGAGCCGCACGAGATAATTGCGCATTGCCGCTGGCAAATAGCCCATGGCGCGGTAGGCCTCGACGCCAAGCGCACCGTGGCGCTTGGAAAGCTTGGCGCCGTCAGGTCCATGGATCAGCGGAATGTGCGCCATTCTCGGAATCGGCCAGCCGAGCGCATCGTAAATCTGCGCCTGGCGCGCGGCGTTTGTCAGGTGATCGTCGCCGCGAATGATGTGGGTGACGGCCATGTCGTGATCGTCAATGACGACGCCGAGCATATAGGTCGGGGTGCCGTCGGAGCGCAGCAGCACGAGGTCGTCGAGATCCTTGTTCTGCCAGGTGACGCGACCCTGCACGAGATCGTCGATGATGGTCTCGCCCTCGGTCGGCGCTTTCAGCCGGATCACCGGTTCGACGCCCGGCGGCGCTTCCGACGGGTCGCGGTCGCGCCAACGGCCGTCGTAGCGCGGCGGGCGGCCTTCTTTGCGCGCCAAATCCCGCATTTCCTGCAATTCTTGCGGCGAGGCATAGCAGCGATAGGCACGGCCGACCGCAAGCAGGGCTTCCGCGATCTCGCGATGGCGGGCGGCGCGGGCGAACTGAAACACGGGTTCGCCGTCCCAATCGAGGCCGAGCCAGGTGAGGCCGTCAAAAATCGCGTCGATCGCTTCCTTGCTGGAGCGCGCGCGGTCGGTGTCCTCGATGCGGAGCAGCATCTTGCCCCCGCGGCCGCGCGCGTAGAGCCAGTTGAACAGCGCCGTGCGCGCACCGCCGATGTGGAGGAATCCGGTGGGCGAAGGCGCGAAGCGCGTGACGATCGGTGCCGAGGTCTCGGTCATGAGCGAGTATGGCGCAAAGCCGCGCGCCGTGTAGCATAGAGATCAGCCGCCGAGTAGGGCGGGGGCTCCGCATGGCGAATGAAAATCAGAGGCCGCGCGCGGGCGGGCGCACGGTCGCGATCGGCGGCCGGCGCCCGGCAGGAATCGGCGCATGGCTCGGCGATCTATGGGCCAGCGCCGGCGAACAGCTCACCAACGCGTTCCGCGCCGAGGCGGAGGCCGCGCGGCTCGCGCCCTGGCTTCCGGTCGCCTTCGGCATTGGCATCATCATCTACTTCGCGGCACCCGCGGAGCCGTCATGGATCGCTGCGGTGGCAGCGTTCGTCGCGTTCGCCATCATCGTTTACCTGTCGCGGGCGCGGCCCGTGGCCTTCGCGGTTTCGATGGCGCTCGCTGCGACCGCCGCCGGATTTGCCGCGGGCGCGCTGCGCGGCGCGATCGTCGCGCATCCCATACTGTTGAAACCGACCGCGACGCTGACGCTCACAGGCTTCGTCGAAGCGCGTGACGCCACCGATCGCTCGGACCGGATCATCCTGCAGGTGACTTCGGCGGCCGGCCGCGGGAGCGAGCACCTGCCGCAGCGCGTGCGAGTTTCGCTTCGGCGCGGGATTGCGCCCGAGGTCGGCACGCATGTGGAAATGAAGGCGCGGATGCGGCCCTTGCTCAGCCCAACCCGGCCCGGCGGTTATGATTATGCGCTCGGTGCCTATTTCAACCGCCTGGGTGCCACCGGCTTCGTCCTCGGCAAAACGAAGCCAGCCGCGGCACCCACGGACACGCCCTTCGACATCCGCGTTGCCGCTGCCATCGAAAGCGTGCGGCGTGCGCTCACCGCCCGCATTCTCGCGGTGATCCCCGGCCAATCGGGCGCCGTTGGCACCGCGTTGATCTCCGGCGTGCGCGACCAGATTTCGGCCGATGTCAACGAGGCAATGCGCATATCAGGGCTTTATCACGTGCTTTCGATCTCAGGCCTGCATATGGCGATCGTTGTCGGTTTCATTTTCGCGGCGATACGCGGCGGGCTGGCGCTGATCCCGGGGTTCGCGCTCCGGTTTCCGATCAAGAAATGGACAGCTGTGTTCGCGCTTCTCGGCGCCTTCATTTATCTTTTGCTCGCCGGCGCCGATGCACCGACGCTGCGCTCTTTCATTATGATTGCGCTGGTGCTTGTCGGCGTTCTGCTCGATCGTCCCGGTATTATGGCGCAAGCGCCACAAGCACGGCGACCCCACCCAATGTCTAATCAGGAGGTGACGGTGTAGGAGCGCCGCCGTGTTTGCGGCAAGCGCCGTTGCGCTACTTCATTTGATTGTAGGGGGCATCACCTCGTTGAACGAGGTTTCCGTCTTGTTCGTAAAGCCACATTCCATTCGTTTCATGACCCTGAGAGATTGGACCGCGATATCGAAGGATGATCCTAAAAAAGGTGTCGCTCCCGTCGGGCGGTGTAAATTTGGGAATTATCTCTGCTTCATCAGAGAACCCATAATCTACAGGTACCTCGACAGTAATTTCCTTAGAAAGCATTCCGTCGGCAACCCTAGCCACAACTTCCCGAATATCATTTTGCTGCAAAATTGGGAAAACGACCAAGGAATCGTTCTCGCCGACATGCAAGGGCATATCGATATTCAATCCTTCCCCGTAAACAAAGCCAGCCGATGCTTCTTCGATGATTGCAGGCAATCTTCCAAAATTTGCGACCTTGAATTTAACGAAAGCGCGGCTGTTTATTCCGTCAGCCACGTAAATCAATTTACTCATTCCAAAAACGAATATATATGGCCGTTCGATATCAGTGAGCGCGCGCTCGGATATTCTCGCAGATTTTTGTGCGGCAGCTGCGGAACGAATAGAAGCATGGGTAGTTCGCCGTGCTTCAATTACAGTGCGGCGCATGAAGATAGCTTGTGCAACGAAGGCCGCCAGTTGCAGCAAAAAGATACCGAACGTAACTACGCCGATAACAACTTGGTCCGCCGCATACTCAACAAGTTTGTGGTCGTCCGCCGCCTTGACCTTCGCCTCTATCTCCTTTTTTTCGGCTTCGGCCTTCTGTTCGGGGGTGGGTACAACATTTACCGTGAGCGGTTCTTCTGGGGTGCCGCGTTGATTGGGATTGGCAGTTTGTTCGGCTTTAGCAGCCTCGTGTCTGGCGGGTTGAGTTCTCTGCCTTCCCCATGAATCCCCAGCGAACGCTAGACACAGTGTCAGCACCAGAAACGCTATGCGTTTCATTCGCATGAGGTGAGCTAAATCTCCTCCAATGCCACGCCGTCCAAACCAAGTGCGGCAAGACAAGCCAAAAAGAACGTCGCGGAGAATGACCCGCGTTTTAGCTTGTTGGTGATAGAGGCTTCCGTTTCTTCTTTGAAGCCATGCTTCTTAAGGCGTTTGGCCAATTCCAAATAGGTCACCTCGCACTCCCGAAGCTTATGCTTCAGGAAAGCAGCCGCACGCTCCTCCCATTCAGCCTGAGAGGTAATCCCAGCCATAGGGCCTCCTATCGAATCTAAGGGCTATCATATACGATAGTTCAGTGTTGACAACCCTATACCTATCACATATGATAGGCTCATAAATTGGGGTTGACGCTATGGCACAGCATTTCCTTCTTTCCCGGCAGGCTAAGACGCTCTCTCTGGCCAAGATTTACCAAATGAAGGACGCGGAAGCCGAAATGGCCTTCCGCAAGGTCCGTTGGGACAAAACCGATGGCGAGCCTGTTTGCTCCCACTGTGGAAGCCTTATCGCCTACGATTGCCGGCGCTTGAAGGGTGCACCCCGCTTCCGTTGCCGGCAGTGCCGCAAGGATTTCTCCATTACCTCAGGAACGCTATTCGCGCAGCACAAGCTTCCGCTTCGCTGCTATCTCGCCGCCGTTGCGATCTTCTGCAATGAGGTCAAAGGCAAGTCTGCCCTCGCGCTCTCCCGCGACCTGAATGTTTCCTACAAGTGCGCCTTCGTCCTCTTGCACAAACTCCGCGAGGCGATGGCCGAAGAATTTAAGGACCGCGTGATCGGCGGAGCGGGCAAGGTCGCGGAAGTCGATGGTGGTTATTTCGGCGGTTACGTGAAGCCCGCTGGGAGCGACGGCCTTGGCGGCCAATGCACAAGTCCAGCGTAGCAACGCCGTGTGCCTGATCTCGACGATGAAGAATTCCACTTCGATCGTCCAACCGGTCGGATGCCGCGGTGGCACCGGCTACTGCGGGTGCGGCCCTGGTTTCGTCAGTGCGTGTGCTCCTCGTTGCTGCAGGTGCGTACCCTGCTGACGAGTTGCCCGGCGTAAAATTAGCGATGAACGCATTTGAGGCCGCCCTCGGGGCGGCCTCTTTGCTGCGTTTACGTCGGCCGGTTAAATCGCCGTCGTGATAACGGCCGTTATTGTCGTTCAACAAGCGCCAGAGACGATTCAGACGATGGCCTTCCGAACGGCAACGATGAGGAATTGTGGACGGTATTTTGGTGCCGTCAAAAATGCAGACTGCTCACTTTGTGGGCGCAAACAAGAGATGGGGCCAATTCGAAATTGGGAGTGCCGTATTTCGAGAACCGTATATACTCTTCGGGCTTTCTTCTTTTCGACAATCTCTTTCCACCTGGAGAAAGGCTTATGAAGAAAATCGCGATGACCGTGATGGCAGCGGCATTTGCGCTGGGAGCGATGGGCTTGGCAGCCAATGCGCAAATTCAGCGTAGCAATGCCGTCTGCCTGATCTCGACGATGAAGAACTCGACTTCGATCGTCAAAAACGCAGGGTGCTATGGTGGCACCGGCTACTGCGGGTGCGGCCCCGGCTGGGTGAGTGCGTGTGCTCCTCGTTGCTGCAGGTGCGTACCCTGCTGACGAGTTGCCCGGCGTAAAATTAGCGATGAATGCATTTGAGGCCGCCTTTGCAGGCGGCCTCATTCTTTTCGAACCAACTTCGAGCCTCGGCTTCGGCAGTCGGGGCTTTCATTTCGGCCAGTGAATTCAGCTACTGAGGGTAGCTGGTAAAATCCGCCGGGCCGAATTATCAATGCAGTCCTCGGGTGTTGGGGGAGTTATGAGAATCAAGTTTTCCGGCGCGGCGGCGGTCTTTGCGCTTGCATCGTTGTTTTCATCCGCGCGCGCGGATGTCGTCTACACCTACACCGCAATCCGTTTAATAGTTTCCAAGGCGATTATGCCTGTCCGCCGCATTGCTCGCTGACCCTAACATTCGACCTTCCGTCCGCCATTGGCGCGAATTTTAACGGCAGCCTGTCGCCGACAAATTACAATTTCAGCGATGGCTCGAGTGTGGGTTCGACAATTTTCACTGCAAGCAATTCCTTCTTCGACACCTTCACGATCGGGACCAATGCTTCGGGCATCATCACGTCTTGGGACATCTCAGCGCTCGAACTAGGCAATCTCACCCTATTTACGTTCGGCGGAACGATAAACTCCGACAACTCGGTCAGAAACGGTACGAATTTTGCCAGCGCAGTGATCAATGATTTGCCCGGCACGTGGAGCGAGAAAACCATCAGCAGCGGCGTTCCGGAGCCATCAACCTGGGCCATGATGCTGATTGGCTTCGCCGGTATCGGGTTGCTGGCGTATCGGCGAAGCCGAAAGCTCGCCGCCGCATGAGACAACCCCGGCTTCGGCCGGGATTTTTATTTGGCGGTGTTCCTGTGGCTTTCCGGCCACGTTATCAGGTAATCGGCGAAGATACGGCGATGTCGCTGTTCCGACACTCCATCGGAATATACTCTACAGAACATAAGACTACCGGCGCCGGGGGGCGATCAGTTGAGAGTGTTGCTAGTAGCCGCGGCTGCCGCTGTAACGGCAGCGCTTTATATTGCGCCAGCTTCGGCCGCGCCGTTCGACTGGACCGGCTTCTATTCCGGCGTGAACCAAGGCGGTGCGCTCTCCAAAAGTCACAACGCCGACCCGTTCATCGATCCAATCGACGGCGCCACCGCGAAGTACGGCGATCGCGTGCGATCAACGGGCGCCTTTTTTGGCGGCGAGATTGGCTACAACTATCAGATCAATTCCACCGTTTACGGCATCGAAGCCGATCTCAATTGGGCCGATATCAGCGGCACCTTCACTTGCCTTGATCCCGGGTCGCACTTTTCCGGCGCGACCTGCCAGGTTCGTCCTAACTGGTTCGGTTCGGTCGCGGGCCGTCTTGGCTGGGCCGTCGGACCCGCAGGCCGCACACTCATCTACGGCAGAGGCGGCCTCGCCTGGCTGCACGACAAAATCGACATCACGTTGAATCAGCCTTTCGGCGTGAATTTCACCAATGACCTGACCAAGCTCAGCCCATTCTCCCAGTGGGGATGGACGCTCGGAGGAGGCGTCGAGTACGCGCTCAGCCGCGACTGGTCGATCAAGCTCGAATACGATTATCTAAGCTTCGGCAGTCACGACGTCACGACGCCGCGCGCAACCGTCGGCATGTTCGGCCCCGACGGCAGGAAAGTCGGCCTCAGCCAGGACATTCACACGCTCAGGCTCGGCCTTAACTATCGGTTGGGCGGCGGCACGCAGGATGGGCTGGCTTTCGACGCGCCGATGCGCAACGTCGCTTCGAGCTACGAGCTCGAAATAGGCACGCGCTATCTCTATGGCTGGGGGCGGTTTCAAAAGAATTTCGGCCTCGATCCGCCATTCGGCTTTCCCCCGAATACGCTCGTCTCTCGGCTCACCTATGACAACATGCTGACGAATTCGGGCGAATTGTTCGCGCGCTTCGATGCGCCGAATAACTTCATGCTGAAAGGCTTCGCCGGCGCCGGCGAGGGCAAGACCGGTCACATGAACGACGAGGACATGGGCGTCGGTGGCGTATTCATGCGCTATTCGAATACGATCGCGGATCCGGTCACGGATCGCCTGCGCTATTTAACCATCGATGCGGGCTACGATTGGTTGAAGGGATCCGGCTACAGGGTCGCATCTTTTGTCGGCTTCAATCGCTTTAACAGCCATATGGAAGCCTTCGGCTGTGCGCCGATTGTCGCCGTTAATTGCATTCCGCCCGCACCCAATACGGGTCACGCGAACATCACCGAATTCGATCGGTGGGACGCGGTGCGGCTCGGCACGGCGGCCGAAGTAATGATTCTGCCGCAGCTGAAGCTCACGGCCGAGGCGGCGTATTTGCCTTACGTGTCGTTCAAGGGCGTCGACCACCATTACTTCGGCAATACGAGCGACGTGTACAAAGTATTTCCATCGGGAGGTCACGGCCGCGGCGTGCAGCTTGAGAGCGTCGTCTCTTACGAAGTGACCGAACGCTTCAGCATCGGTATCGGCGGTCGCTATTGGGCGATGTGGACGACCAAGGGATCTTGGGACTGCGAATTCACCGGCGTTCCCGGCGGTTGCGGGCCGCCGCCGCCGCCGCCGCCCAAATTCTACCGCGCCGAGGTGGAGCAGGCGGCGGCCTTCGTGCAGGCGAGCTACAAATTCGGCTCCGGCGGGAATTGAACCGCGCCGATAAAAAACCCGGCGCCATTGCACCGGGGGTTTTATTTTGGTTTCGCGGGGTGATCAGTAGCGGCGAAAGAGACCCACGAGCTTGCCCTGAATGCGCACGCGGTCGGGGCCGAAGATGCGCGTCTCGTAGGCGGGGTTCGCGGCCTCTAACGCGATCGAAGCGCCCTTCTTGCGGAGCCGCTTCAACGTCGCCTCCTCTTCGTCGACGAGCGCGACGACGATGTCGCCGGTCTCGGCGGTGTCGCTTTTGCGGATCAATGCAAGGTCGCCTTCGAAAATGCCGGCCTCGATCATCGAGTCGCCGCGTACTTCGAGCGCGAAGTGATCGCCGGACGATAGAATTTCCGGCGGCACATGGATGGTGTGACTGCGGTTTTGAATGGCCGCGATCGGCGTGCCGGCGGCGATGCGACCCATGACCGGAACGGCCACGGGTCGGCCGCCTTCGTCCTCCGAAGCGGCGCGCACACGGCCAAGGCTGCCTTCGATAACGTTCGGCGCAAAACCTTTCTTGCCGCCGAAACTCGGCGCCACGGTTTCCGGCAGACGCACCACCTCGAGCGCGCGCGCCCGGTTCGGCAGCCGACGGATGAAGCCGCGCTCTTCGAGGGCGGTGATCAGACGGTGGATGCCCGACTTGGAGCGCAAGTCCAGCGCTTCCTTCATTTCCTCGAAGGAGGGCGGCACGCCCGACTCCTTCAGGCGCTCGTGGATGAAGCGGAGGAGCTCGTATTGTTTGCGTGTAAGCATTTTGAGGACTCGCTGGGCGGGAATCACGACTCGAAACAAATCCAGAACGAATGTATCCGTTCTGGTTGTGTTCCGCAACTTGAATCGAGGACATCTCGAACCCAATCCCTTCACCCGATTCGGGTTTTGTCCCGGTAAACGTGAGATGCCCTCGGCGGCGGCTCGCTTCTTAGGGCTTTTTTCATCATGGCGGGTTTTTACTAAAGCATTGATTCGAAAAGTATTTTTTGCTCTGAGGCCACATGCATGATGCCGTTCGCGACTTAAATTCTTCCGCCGACCGCGGTGAGGCGAATTTTCTTCCCGCGTCCGAGCGGGCTGCGAGCGGCCTTGTCGGCAATACCCCGCTCTACAAAACGCTGATCTCGAACTTCGAAGGCATTGCCTATCTGAAATCGCAGCGGCTGCCGGGTCGGCGGCAGAATTTGTCATTCGAGACATCGGCGGACCTGCACGAGCATTTTGAATTCCTGCGGCCGGATTTCGCAGGCGCACCGCTCCTTTGCTTTGCGCATGCCCAGCTCGTTGTCTGTATCCGGCGCAAAATCGATCTCGACCAGAACGTGCCGGCGTTCCTGAAGCTTTGGGCCGAGGAATTCGAATTCCTGGCGGCGCATTTGAATTCGCGCTGGCTGATTTCGGCTTGCGATACCTTCGCCGATTATGGATCGGACGCGCAGAAGGCGGGGGCGATGCTGCTCGTGGTGCTGATCAATACGGTCAAACTCGCGGAAACCGAGCGCCTGGCGCTACTCGACCCAAATCCACGCCGCGAGAAATTCGATGCGATCGCGGCGAGCCATGACGCCAAGGTCCATATCGAGCTATGGGACGGGTTGGTCGCCTACACGCCGTTCGCCGGCGACATGCCGCGCAATATGCTGCGGCGGCTCGCGACGCTGACCGGCAAGGACAGGGCGCTCAACGTGATTGCACGCATTCTTATTCATCGAGCGATTGCCGCCGATACGTTGCTCGGCAGGCTCGGAAGGTTGAACAACGGATTTTTGTCGGCCGAGTTTGCCTGATTACGCAACCGGCTAACTCTCTTTCTAATCGGCGAGACGCAGCACTTCGCACGGCGCGCCCTCGGGCAGCGCCGGCGCGTGCGGCGGCCGCACGATCAGACAGTCGGCCGCATGCAGCACCGAAAGCATGGAAGAGTCCTGCAGCTTGAAGGGGGTCGCCACCAGCGCGCCTTCAGGACCGCGCGCAAGCTTCGCGCGCAGGAAATCCTGCCTGTGATCATTCTGATCGAGCGCGCGGCCCAATAGCGCTTTCTCGGCCTCGGGCAGGAGGTCGCTGCGGCCCTGCAGCTTGCGCAAGAGTGGCAGCAGAAACAGGAACGCGCACACGAAGGTCGAGACCGGATTGCCCGGGAGACCCAGAACGCGCATTCCCTCGGAAAGCCCCAACAGCATCGGCCGGCCGGGGCGCATGGCGATGCGGTGAAAACCGAGCGCAATGCCGGCCTGTGCGAGCGCCGGCGCGATCAGGTCGTGATCGCCGACCGAAGCGCCGCCGAGCGTCACCAGCACATCGGCCGCCTGTTCGCGGGCGCGGCCGATCGCTTGCGTGATCAAATCCGTCTTGTCGGGAACAATGCCGAGATCGATGGGCTCGACATTTTCCTGCTGGATCAGCGCCGTCAGCGCATGCGGATTGGAAGCGACGATACGATCAGGGGCATCACCGGTGCCGGGCGCCACCAGCTCGTCGCCGGTCGCGATGATGGCAACGCGGGGGCGGCGGGCGACCGCAACCCTGGCATAATCCATCGCCGCCAAGAGGCCGACGTCGCGCGCGTTCAGCCGGCGGCCGGATTCGAGCATCACCTGACCCGCCTTGAAGTCTAGTCCCTGGCGGCGAACAAATTTGCTCTTTGGCGGCGAATTGATCGTGACCTGATCGCCGTCGCGCACGATATTCTCCTGCGGCACCACCTGGTCGGCGCCGGGCGGCATCACCGCGCCGGTAAAGATGCGAACGGCTTCGCCCGGCTTTAGCGTGCCGTCGAACGGGCGCCCCGCGGCCGACTCGCCGATCAGGCGCAAGCTGGCGGGGATTGCCGCGATGTCGCCGGCCTGCACCGCGTAGCCGTCCATCGAGGAGAGATCGGCGGGCGGTTGCGTGCGGCGGGAAGCGAGCGAGCCCGCGAGTACACGGCCGTGCGCTTCGCCGATTGGAATTTCCTCGGAAGCGAGCGGCAGAACACCGTCGAGCACGCGGGCGAGCGCTTCCTCGACGGAGATCAGCGCCACGTCAACGCTCCGCGCGCCACGCGCCCGATGCGCCGCCGGATTTTTCAAGCAACCGGATGCCCTCGATCCGCACGCCGCGTTCGGCGGCCTTCACCATGTCGTAGATCGTGAGGCACGCGACCGAGACGGCGGTGAGCGCCTCCATCTCGACGCCGGTTTGGCCGGTGACTTTCACGGTCGCGCGCACGACAAGGCCCGGAAGCTTCTTGTCCGGCTCGATCGCGACTTCGATCTTGGTGACGGGCAGGGGATGGCAGAGCGGGATCAGCTCGTGCGTGCGCTTGGCGGCCTGGATGCCGGCAATGCGCGCGGTGCCCAAGACGTCGCCCTTCTTGGCGTCGCCCGAAAGCACGAGATCAAGCGTTTCCGGCCGCATGACGACCTTACCCTCGGCAATGGCGATGCGCTCGGTCGCGGGCTTTTGTGAGACGTCCACCATGTGCGCCTCGCCGTGCTTACCGAGATGAGTGAGCGTTTTTCCGGCCATCGTCCTTCAGGCCGACTTTGCCTGCTTCTTGTTGCGCGCGAGCAGCGTGCGGGTGGCAAGCGTGACGTCAGGCTCGCGCATCAGGCTTTCGCCGACCAGAAACGCGCGCACGCCGGCCTCGGCGAGCCGCGAAATATCGGCGGGCGTGAAAATGCCGCTCTCGCTCACGAGCAAATGGTTCTTCGAAAGCCGGGGTGCAAGCCGCTCGGTGGTGGCAAGCGTCGTTTCGAAAGTATGAAGGTCGCGGTTGTTGATGCCGATCAGCATCGAGCCGAGTTTGAGGGCGCGATCAAGTTCCGCCTCGTTGTGCACCTCGACGAGGGTGTCCATGTTCCAATGCACGGCCGCCGAATAAAGTTCGCGCGCGGTTTTATCATCGACCGCGGCCATGATGATCAGGATGCAATCGGCGCCGAGCGCGCGCGTTTCCGCCACCTGATAGGGGTCGTACAGAAAATCCTTGCGCAGCACCGGCAGCGCGGTGGCGGCGCGCGCGGCGACAAGCTGATCGGGCGAGCCCTGGAACGAGGGGCCGTCGGTCAGCACCGAGAGACACGTCGCCCCGCCCGCGGCATAGTCGCGCGCGAGCGCCGGCGGATCGAATTCGGCACGGATCAGGCCGCGCGACGGGCTTGCCTTTTTGATCTCGGCGATCAGCGCATAATCGCCATGGGCGATCTTCGCGCTCAATGCCGCGAAAAAGCCGCGCACAGGAGAGGCGGCTTCGGCGGCAGCCTCGACCGCCGCGCGCGGGCGCTTCTTTTTGGCCTCGGCAATTTCCGCGCGCTTGTAAGTCTCAATTTTTGTCAGAATATCGCTCATGGCGTCACTATGATCTCGCGTTCGACACGGCGACGAGTTTCTTCAACCGTTCCTTGGCGGCTCCGCTTTCAACGGACTTCAAGCCAAGTTTAACGCCTTCGGCGAGGTCTTTGGCCTTGCCGGCGACGACGAGAGCTGCGGCCGCGTTCATCAAGGCGACATCGTGAAAAGGGCCGGGCATGCCGTCGAGCACGGCTCTCAATGCCATGGCGTTCAGCGCGGGCTCGCCGCCTTTCAATTCCTCGGGTTTCACGCGCTTGAGGCCTGCTTGTTCAGGCGTGACCTCGAAGCTCTTTACCTTGCCCTGATCAAGCTCCGCGACAAAGGTCGGGCCGGAGGTCGTGACTTCGTCGAGGCCATCGGAGCCGTGCACGACCCAGGCGCGCTCGGAACCGAGTGCGGCGAGCACCTTGGCGAGCGGCTCGATCCAGGGCCGCGCAAAGACCCCCACCATTTGCCGCTTCACGCCCGCGGGGTTCGACAGGGGGCCCAGGAGATTGAAGATCGTGCGGGTGCCGAGCTCAATTCGCGTCGGGCCGACATGTTTCATCGCCGGATGATGCGAAGGCGCGAACATAAAGCCGATGCCGGCTTCCTTGATGCAGCGGGAGATGGCAGGCGGATCGAGATCGATCTTGACGCCGAGCGCCGACAGCACGTCGGCCGCGCCCGATTTCGACGAGAGCGCGCGATTGCCGTGCTTGGCGACGGGCACGCCGGCGCCCGCCACGATGAAGGCGGCACAAGTCGAGATATTGTAGGAGCCGGCGGCGTCGCCGCCGGTGCCGACCACGTCGATCGCGTCGGCGGGCGCCGCGACGGTGAGCATCTTGCTCCGCATGGTCACGACCGCGCCGGTGATTTCATCCACCGTTTCGCCGCGGATGCGGAGCCCCATCAGGAGGCCGCCCATTTGCGAGGGCGTCGCTTCGCCCGACATCATCTTGTCGAAGGCGTGCGCCGACTCCTCGCGCGAAAGCGCGGCACCCGTTGCGACCTTGCCGAGAAGCGCGCGGAAGCGTTCCATTTCAGCCGCGCTTCGCCGCGTTCCACTGGACGGCGAGATCGAGAAAGTTCTTCAAGATCGTGCGGCCGTGCTCGGAAGCAATGCTTTCGGGGTGGAATTGCACGCCATGTACCGGATATTTTTTGTGCGACATCGCCATCACGAGCCCATCGTCGGTTTCGGCGGTGATCGCGAGATCCGCGGGCATGTTGTCGCGCTTGACGACCAGCGAATGATAGCGCGTCGCCTCGAACGGCGCGTTGATGCCGCGGAGCACGCCTTCGCCTTTGTGCTTGATCGTCGAGAGCTTGCCGTGAACGGGAACGGGTGCGCGCACCACATCGCCGCCATAGGCCGCGCCGATCGCCTGGTGGCCGAGGCAAACGCCGAAAATCGGCACGCGGCCCCCGAGCCGCTTGATGAGTTCAAGCGAAATGCCCGCTTCGTTCGGCGTGCAGGGACCGGGGGAGATCACAATCGCGTCGGGACGTGCTTCCGCGATCGCATCGACGGTGATCTTGTCATTGCGATGCACTTCGATCTCGGGCCCGAGCACGCCGATCGCGTGCACGAGGTTCCAAGTGAAGCTGTCGTAGTTATCGACGAGCGCGATTTTCAGCATGGGTGAGACGCCCTTACGGCGCCTTGGTGGCGCGTCGCCGCGCCCGCGTCAAGAAGCGGCTATTGCCCGCGGCCGGCGCCGCTCGCGAAGCGCCGCGCTTCCTCGGCGGCATGAAAGAGCGCCTTCGCCTTGTTGACGCATTCCTGCTGCTCGGATTTGGGGTCGGAGTCGGCGACAATGCCGGCGCCCGCCTGCACGTACATCTTGCCGTCCTTGACGAGGGCGGTGCGAAGCACGATGCAGGTATCCATGTCGCCGGCGGCGGAAAAATAGCCGACGCAGCCGGCATAGAGGCCGCGTTTTTCCTTCTCCAATTCGTCGATGATTTCCATCGCGCGCACTTTCGGCGCGCCGGAGACGGTGCCCGCCGGAAAACCCGCGATCAGCGCCGAAAGCGCGTCGTGCTTTTTGTCGAGCTTGCCCTCGACATTGGAAACAATGTGCATCACATGGCTGTAGCGCTCGATGAAGAACTGGTCGGTGACCTTGACCGAGCCGATCTCGGAGACGCGGCCGACATCGTTGCGGCCGAGATCGAGAAGCATCAGATGCTCGGCGCGCTCCTTCGGATCCGCGAGCAATTCGTCCTCCAATGCCTTGTCCTCATGCGGGGTGGCGCCTCGCGGGCGGGTGCCGGCGATCGGCCGCACGGTGACCTTGCCGTTGCGCACGGTAACGAGAATTTCGGGGCTGGAGCCCGCGACCGCGAAGCCGCCGAAGTCGAGATAGTAGAGATAGGGCGCGGGGTTGGTGCGGCGAAGCGCGCGATAGAGCGAAAACGGCGGCAGCGGGAAGGGCGCCTCGAAGCGTTGCGACAGCACCACCTGAAAGATGTCGCCGGCCATGATGTATTCCTTGGCGGCGGCGACCATTTTCTCGAATTCCGCGGGCGTGGTGTTGGAGTGCGTCGCGATCTTCAACGGATCGAAATTCGGCGCTGGAATCTGTTTCTCGAGCGGCCGTTCCAGCGCATCGACGACCGCCGATAACCGTTCGGTCGCGCGCGCTTGCGCCGCCTTCGCGCTAACGTCCTTTTCCGGCCGTACGGGGGTGACAACGATGATTGCGTCCTTCACCGCGTCGAACACGACAATGACGGTCGGCCGGATCAGGATCGCGTCGGGAATCCCGATCGGGTCGGGATTGGGCGAAGGCAGCTTCTCCATCAGCCGCACCATGTCGTAGCTGAGATAGCCGAAGATGCCCGCCGCCATCGGCGGCAGTTCAGGCGGGATTGCGAGCTTCGATTCCGCCACAAGCTCGCGCAGCGCCGAAAGCGCAGGCTGCCTACACGGCTCGAACGCATCCGGCTTCGTGCGGACGGCGCGGTTGATCTCGGCATGTTCGCCGGAAGCGCGGAAGATCAAATCGGGCTCAAGGCCGATAATCGAATAGCGCCCGCGCACGGCGCCGCCCTCGACCGATTCCAGCAAGAAGCTCATCGGCTTGCCGCCCGCGAGCTTCAGGAATGCGGAAACCGGCGTCTCGAGGTCGCCAACCAGCGTCGTCCATACGAGCTGCGGCTCGCCCGCCCCATAGCGCGCCGCAAAGGCTGACCCTCCGGGCAGGATTTCCATCGCCGCTCAGTTCCTGTCGCTGCCGGTGATCGAGCGCAACGCCGCCTCGTTGATGCTCACGCCGAGATCGTGCTCGAGGCGCAACACGTATTGGCCGAGAAGATCATCCTCAAGGCCGCTTGTGATCGCCTTGAGGGCGGCGGGCGTCGGCGCGAAGGGCGGAATGTTCACCTTGAGAATGCGATAGACGATCCAGCCGGTGCCGTCGTTCGCGGCATAAACGCCGGCCTTGTTTTCGGTGGTCGCGAAGATGCGCGCGATCGCATCGGCATCGAGGCCTTCGACCTTGCCGCCGCGCCTGATTTTTTCGCGATGCTCGACCGCAACACCGGGGACGGCCTTGGCGAAGCTTTCACCGCTATCGATCTTGGCGCGGATCGTATCGGCCAAAGTCGCGAGCTTCTTGCCGGTTTCCTCCTCGCGCCAACGCGCTTCCACGAGGCCGCGCGCTTCCTCGAAGGTGCGATCGCGCGCGGGGGTGATGCCGGCGACCTCGTACCAGACAAAGCCGCCTTGGTTGCGAAGCTCGACTGGATCAGTCTCGACGCCGGGCTGCGAGAGAAAGGCGCCTTTCAAAAGATCGTCGCGGCCGGGCACGTCCTCGATCATCGTGCCGTCGGGCTTGCGTCCGCTGCGGTCCGCAGCCTCGATCGTCACCGCCTTGAGGCCGAGCTTATTCGCCGTCTCCGTAATCGTGGCGCCGCCCGCGCGCTCGTCCTCGACCTTGTCGTGAATGTCGAGAATCTGGCGCCGTGCGCGATCGCGTGCGATTTCCTTCCGCAGCGTCGCGGCAACGGCGGAAAGGGGCTGCTCGACGCCGGCCTCGATCCGCTTCAGACGCAGCAGCACGGCGCCGAAACGGCCGGGGATCGGCTCGCTGACCTTGCCCACGGCGAGGGTAAACGCGGCGTCGGCAATGGCGGGGTCGAGGATGTCACGTTTGGCGACGAGCCCGATCGAAATATCCTTCGGCGTGAGCTTGCGCTCTTCGGCGATCTTGTCGAACGAAGTGCCGGCGGCGATGCGGTCGGCGGCGGCCTTCGCCTCCTCCATATTCAAGAATACGATCTGGTCGAGGTCGCGGCGCTCGGGCGTGCGGAAACGGTCGATCTGCGCCTCATAAACCTTTTGCACATCGGCGTCGGAGACCTCGATCGAGGCGGCGAGCATATCGGCCGTGAGCGCGATCAGCACGATCTTGCGGTATTCGGGCGCGCGGAAGGCCGCCTTGTGCTCGTCGTAATAGGCCTTGAGCTGCTCGGGCGTGGGAGCGGCGATTTGCCCCGCCTGGTCCTTGCCGAGCCGCACGAATTCGATCGCCCGTTCCTCGCTTTCGAACCGTTGCACCGCTTCGCCGAGGATCTTCGGAATCGCGGGCGCGCCGGTGAAAGCGGACGCGATCTGCTGGCGCAGCATCAGGCGGCGCTGCTCGCTCACATACTGCGCTTCGGTGTAACCGTTCGCCCGCAGGAGCTGCAGAAAAAATTCGTGGTTGAAGGTGCCGCTCGGGCCGCGAAAGGCTGGATCTTCGGCAATGCGGCGCGAAAGCGTGTCGTCGGAAATAGCGAGGCGGAGGCCTTGCGCCTTCTGATCGAGGGCCGCTTCACTCAACAATTCGCCGAGAATTTGCCGGTCAATGCCGAGCACATGCGCCTCGGCCGGCGTAAGCGGACGGCCGAGCTGGCGGCCGAGCCGCTGCAAACGCTCCGTGAAAAGACGGCGGAAGCCTTCAATCGAGATCTGCGTCTTGCCGACGCTTGCAAGCGTGGTGGTGCCGAAGTTGCGAAATACGTCGGCAATGCCCCAGATCACGAAAGCAAGGATCAACAGGCCCATGAAGCCCTTGACGAACCAGCTTCCGATTCCTTGGCGAAAGGCCTGCAGCATGGTGCCGTTTCCTGAACGCTCGCGTCACAAAACCGTTGTGCCGGGAAGGGCGCGGATCATAGGGAGGGCGACCCCTTCGGGCAACGCTGCCGGCCCGCTGTTTGCGCTGCTTTCAACGGTCTGCTACCCGCGTTCGAGGCCAAAAAAGGGCGGGAAATGGCCACACGGCGTCCCCTGATTGCGGGCAACTGGAAGATGAACGGGCTCTCCGCCTCGGTGGAGGAGCTCGATCGCATCATCCAGGGCTTCGCGCCTGAGTTTTCCGAGAAGATTGATCTCCTGGTCTGTCCGCCGTTTACGTTGATCGAAGAATTCGCGGCGACCGCCAAGGGCACCCAGGTGATGATCGGCGCGCAGGATTGCCATCCTGAACCTTCCGGCGCCCATACCGGCGACATCTCCGCGGAGATGCTCGCCGATGCAGGTGTGAAGGCCGTGATCGTCGGGCATTCGGAGCGCCGCGCCGAGCATCACGAGGACGATCGGCTTGTGCGGGCGAAGGCGGATGCGGCGTTTCGCGCCGGGCTGCTGGCAGTCGTATGCGTGGGTGAAACGCGGGCGGAGCGTGAGTCAAAGCAGACACTCGACGTGGTCTCGCGTCAGCTTTCGGGCTCGGTGCCAGACGGGGCGGGAGCGGATAGGCTCGTGATCGCCTACGAGCCGGTATGGGCCATCGGCAGCGGGCTCACACCCTCGCCGAACGACATTGCCGAGGTCCATGGCCTCATCCGGAGCGCACTTTCGGCTCGTTTTGGCGCGGCGACGGGCGCGGCCACGCGCATTCTTTATGGCGGCTCGGTCAAGCCCGACAATGCCGGTTCGCTTCTGAAGGCGAAGGATGTGGACGGAGCGCTCGTGGGCGGAGCGAGCCTCAAGGCCGGAGATTTTCTCACCGTCGCGCGCGGCGCCCTGTAGCGAAAACGGGAATTTTGGCTAAGTCAGCAACGTCAAGGAATTGACGCAGAATCCGGTTTTGGTCGCTTGTACCCGGTTCCTCGCTACCCCAAGTTGGGTGGCGGACAAACGCACGATCGTGTAAGCACCCCCCGTCCCGCGAGAAAGCCATGCAAACCGTCCTCATCGTCATCCACCTCTTGGTCGTGCTCGCCATGATCGGGGTCGTGCTGTTGCAGAAATCCGAGGGCGGCGCGCTCGGCATGGGTGGAGGCGGCGGTGGCTTTCTTTCGAGCCGCGGCACATCGAATGTGCTCACCCGCACCACCGCGATCCTTGCAGCGCTCTTTTTCCTGACGAGCTTCGTGCTCTCGGTTTTGGCCGGCTGGGGAGGCCGTCAGGGCTCGATTTTCAAACCCTCGGCGACGGTGCCTACGGCCCCAGGCCCGGCAAGCTCCGGCGGAAGCCTCCTTGACCAGATGAAGCAACAACCCCAGCAACCGCAGCAGCCCCCTTCGGGGCCGCAGGTTCCGCAGTCGAAATGAGGCGGAAGCAACAAAGGGCCGGGTTTCCCGGCCCTTCGGTTTTTATGGGCGGGCTGGGGAAAAGCCTCTCGTCGAATCAGCCGCAAGGGTCTAGAGGTTGAATCCCATGACGCGTGAATTCTCGCAAAGCGGCGGCATGGACTCATGAAAATCTCACACATCATTTGCACGCGAAACCGGGCGGAGCAGCTCGCGATCACGCTCGGAAAATTCAATACGGCGCTGATGAGCGCGCATCAGATCGAGCTCGTGCTCGTCGACAGCGAGTCCACCGACGCGACGCCGCAGGTGATGGCGGAATTCGCCGAGAAGTACAAAAGGACGAGGATCGTGCGCGCGGGCAAAGGACTCGGGCGCGCGCGCAATGCCGGCATCGATGCCGCGAAAGGCGATCTCATCGCCTTCACCGACGACGATTGTTACCTCGACGACAACTATTACACGGCGCTCCGGCTGCAATTCGCCGAACCGCGCGAGCACCATTACGGCATGGGGCAGATCCTTCTGTTCGATCCCGATGACGATTGGCGGATCGCCAATGCCACCATCTCGCAAATGGTGACGATCAAACCGCGGACGCTTTTGCCGACCGGCACCTTCCAGGGCGCGAACATCTTTTTCCTGCGCGAGGTGTTCGAGAAGGCGGGGAAATTCCGTGACGACATGGGCTCCGGCACGCCATTCCCGTGCGAGGACATCGAGTTCGGCACACGCGCCTCGCTCGCGGGTTTCACGGGCGTGTTCACGCCCCTGATCAAGGTCTTCCACCATCACGGCCGCAAGGCCGGGAGTGCCGAGGCCGACGATACGGTGCTCGGCTATGAAACCGGCCGCGGCGCCTATTACGGCGGCCTGATCGTCGACGGTATTAACGAAGTGTGGAAGCTATGGCTTGCCACCACGCATACCGGCGGGCCGCCGCCGCCGCGCGTTCTCGAGCGGCTCGAACGCGAGTTCCGGGGCGCCGCCGATTACATCCGTTACCGTCTCGATGCCGGTGATACGGCCGGCCAGACGGCTGCGCCGGGCGCAGGGCAGGCCGGCGCCGAAAAACCCTCGCCAAAGCAGGCGCAAGGCGCTAAGGCTTAGGTCCCATGGCGCGGTATATTTTCATTACCGGCGGCGTGGTTTCCTCGCTTGGCAAGGGTCTGGCGTCCGCCGCACTCGGCGCGCTCCTGCAGGCGCGCGGATTTTCGGTGCGGTTGCGAAAGCTCGACCCGTATCTGAACGTCGATCCCGGCACCATGTCGCCGTATCAGCACGGCGAGGTATTCGTCACCGACGACGGCGCCGAAACCGACCTCGATCTCGGCCATTACGAGCGCTTCACCGGCCGGCCCTGCACGCGCCAGGACAACATCACGACGGGGCGCATCTACCAGGAAATTCTCGCCAAGGAGCGGCGCGGCGATTATCTCGGCGCCACCATCCAGGTGATCCCGCACGTCACCAACGCGATCAAGGAATTCATCCTGGAAGGCAATGAAGGCTTCGACTTCGTGCTCTGTGAGATCGGCGGCACGGTCGGCGATATCGAGAGCCTGCCGTTCCTGGAAGCGATCCGCCAGCTCGGCAACGAATTGCCCGACCAGCACGCGGTCTACATCCATGTGACGCTCTTGCCCTACATCGCCTCCGCCGGAGAGGTGAAGACGAAGCCGACGCAGCATTCGGTGAGCGAGTTGCGCTCGATCGGCATTCAGCCAGACATTCTGCTCTGCCGTACCGATCGCGAAATTCCGCGCGAGGAGCGCAGGAAGCTCGGCCTCTTCTGCAACGTGCGCGAAAGCGCGGTGATCGAAGGCCGCGATGTCGACAACATCTATGCGGTGCCGACCGCCTATCACCGGGCGGGGCTGGATCGCGAAGTGCTGGCCGCCTTCGGCATCGAGAGCGCGCGGGCGCCGGACCTTTCGCGCTGGACGAAAATCGAAGAGCGCATGCACAACCCCGAAGGCGACGTCACCATCGCGATCGTCGGCAAATATACCGGGCTCAAGGACGCCTATAAATCGTTGATCGAGGCGCTGACGCATGGCGGCATCGCCAATCGGGTGAAGGTCAAGCTCGACTGGATCGAATCCGAAATTTTTGAGCGCGAGGATCCGACACCCTTTCTCGAACACGTCAACGGCATTCTGGTGCCGGGCGGTTTCGGCCAACGCGGCACCGAGGGGAAAATCCGCGCGGCGCGCTTCGCGCGCGAGCGGCAGGTGCCGTATTTCGGCATTTGTTTCGGGATGCAAATGGCGGTGATCGAGGCGGCGCGCAATCTCGCCGGCATCGGGGAGGCGAACTCGACCGAATTCGGTCCAACGACCGAGCCGGTGGTCGGGCTTCTCACCGAATGGATGAAGGGGAACGAGCTGCAGCGGCGGCAGATGGGCGGCAATCTAGGCGGCAGCATGCGGCTCGGGGCGTATCCGGCGAAGCTCGGAAAGGGGAGCCGGGTTTCGGCGATCTACGATAGCTCGGATATCTCCGAGCGGCACCGCCACCGCTACGAGGTCAATACCGCTTATCAGGCGCGGCTCGAGGACAAGGGCATGCGGTTTTCGGGCATGTCGCCGGACGGATTGCTGCCGGAGATTATCGAGTATCCGGAGCATCCCTGGTTCATCGGCGTGCAGTATCATCCCGAGCTGAAATCGCGCCCGTTCGAGCCGCATCCGCTATTCGCCTCGTTCGTGGGCGCGGCGGTGGAGCGGAGCCGGCTCGTCTGATTGCTTGTCCTACGGGCCGGGCTTCACGAGGCCCGCAGCGACGAGCAGGAGATGACCGGCCTCCGTATAGAAAAAGAAATAGATCGCCGCGGCGACGATCACCAATACGCTGAGCGCGATACGGACGTTCATCGATCTTCCCCTATTTTCCCCGACGCTAGCAATTCGTCTTGCATGTGCCTACGGTGGAAATTCGATGGCCCGCGGGATCGATCATGTTGTCCATGTAGTGCGCGACCTCGCGGCCGCAGCGGTCGCCTTTGAACGGATCGGTTTCCAGGTCGGCGCCGAGAACATCCATCCTTGGGGCACGAAGAACCGGCTGGTGCAATTGCCGCACTGTTACATCGAGCTTCTTGCGCTTCCGGAACCAAACGGACTGCGGCAACCGCAAGAGCGAAGCTATTCATTCGGCGCCTTCAATCGCAGATTTTTGCAGGAATGCGGGGAGGGGCTTTCGTTCCTGGTGCTGCAATCGGCAGATCCGAAGAACGAAAAAGCGGAATTCGACCGGGCGGGCTTCGGCGGCTTCGAGGTGATGGATTTCGCGCGCAAGGGCAAGCGGCCCGACGGCAGCGAAACCGAGGTCGCGTTTTCGCTGGCGTTTGCGCGCGATCCGGCTTCGCCGCATGCCGGATTTTTCACCTGCCTGCACCGGACGCCCGGGGAAATCTGGTTTCCCGAATTGCAGCGGCACCCGAATGGTGCAATGACGATTTCAGCCGCGGTGCTCGTCGCCGACAACCCCACCGACCATCATATTTTCCTTGAAGCCTTCACCGGCGCGCGCGACGTGCGGGCCACCTCGCTCGGCCTTCGCATCGAGACGCCGCAAGGCGAGATCCTGGTTTATGATCCGCAGGCGTTTTTCGACGTGTTCGGCTTCGCGCCGCCGCAAGACGAGGGGATGCGGTTCGCGGCCTTGGTTTTTACGCTGGGGGACTTCGCGGTTGCCGGGAAATGGTTCGAGGAGAATGATTTGACGCCGCATGCGCGGCACGGCCGCCTGATCGTAGGCCCGCCGACGGCGATGGGAGCGGTGATCGCCTTCGAAGCGGCCTGAAACGCAGGTTTTCCACGGATATTCATTAAAAGTGAAATTTCATTTTGAACGAAAAACGGAGATGCGCTAGCTAGAGGGCATGGAAGCCGACCATCCGCTCGCCCGCTGGCGCAAGCACCACGACAAGACCCTCGTCGAACTGGCCGAGGCCGCCGGCTGCGCCGTCTCGCATCTGTCGCAGATCGAAAGCGGCAAGACCAACCCCTCGCTGAAATTGATCGCGAAACTCAAGGCGATTTCCGGCGGCGCGCTGAAAGTGGAGGATTTCCTGCCGTCGGAAAGCGCGCCCGCGGCGCGCGCGAATGTTTCGGTCGGCAAGATCAAGTTCGGCAACGGAGCGCCACTCGCGATCATCGCCGGGCCTTGCCAGCTCGAAACCCGCGAGCATGCGCTCGAGGTCGCGGGCACGCTCGCGAAGCTCGCGAAAAAGCTCAAACTCGGCCTCGTCTATAAAACCTCCTTCGACAAGGCGAACCGCACCAGCGGCAAGAGTGCGCGCGGCATCGGCATCGACAAGGCGATCCCCATCTTCAAGGAAATCCGCGCCCGCACCGGCCTTGCGGTACTCACCGACGTGCATGAGATCGAGCAATGCCGCCGGCTCGCCGACGCCGTCGACGTGTTGCAGATCCCGGCCTTCCTCTGCCGGCAGACCGATTTGCTCGTCGCCGCCGCGAGGACAGGCCGCGTCATCAATGTAAAAAAGGGTCAGTTCCTGGCGCCATGGGACATGAAGAATGTGGTCGAGAAGATCACCAGCGCGGGAAACCGCAATGTGCTCGTCACCGAGCGCGGCGCTTCGTTCGGCTACAATACGCTCGTCTCCGACATGCGAGCGCTGCCGATCCTCGCGCGCACCACCGGCGCGCCGATCGTCTTCGACGCCACCCACTCGGTGCAGCAGCCTGGCGGCAAGGGCACGGCCTCGGGCGGCGAGCGCGAATTCGTGCCGGTGCTCGCGCGCGCCGCCGTCGCGGTCGGCGTCGCCGGCGTGTTCGTCGAAACGCATCCCGATCCCGACCGGGCGCCTTCGGACGGTCCCAATATGGTGCCGCTTTCGGAAATGGAAGGTTTGTTGCGGACGCTCGTTGCTTTCGATCGCCTCGCGAAAGACTAACGGGTTCTGGTTCGCGTGCCGCACCGAGGCATTGGATTCGAAACGTGACTCCAAAAACTTCTTGTGATTGATAGGTTCGCCTTGCGTTGAAAGCTTGGAGGAGGCGCAAAATGAGAATCCTCGTTTTTCTGGGCGCACTCTTTGCTGCCTCGCTGCTGTTGCAGACGAGCGCGTCAGCCGAAGGACCGTATTGTTTGGAGTCCGCCGACGGCGGCGGCGGTTCGACGATTAACTGTGCCTATGAGTCGATGGCGCAGTGCCTCGCATCAAAATCGCAGCCGAGTGACAGGTGCATGGTCAACCCGCGGATCGGTACGCGCCGCTGAGCAGGAACGCATTCGTCCCCCGCCAGGCAAGGAGATTAGAGATGAGGATTCTTGTTTTTCTGGGAGCTCTCTTCGCTGCTTCGCTGCCATCGCTCCATGCCCGCGCCGCATCGGTCCACAACCGGCCCTATTGCATGGAGATCGCCTATGGCGGGGGCGGCTCGACCTTCGACTGTTCCTACGAGTCGTTCGAGCAATGCCTGCGGTGGAAAGTGGACATTTCCTCCACTTGCATGCGGAACCCGCAGTGGTACGGCCGGACCCCGCAGCGCTACGTGCCAAGGTGATTGTTCTCGGCCGAGCAGTCGGCCCTTGCCGAGCACCGCGATAATCGCCATCATAAGTCCATCGGCTTGGGGTGCCGCGATAGCCGCGGCTGAGAACACACCCATCGAACCTGTCTGGGTCATGCCAGCGAAGGGAGCCGCGATGTCCGACCGGCGAGATGCATCCATCCGCGTGAACGGCAAGATCGAGCCGCTCGTGGCCGACACCTTGTCGGCGCTTCTTCTCGAAAGAGAGATCGCGCCGGAGGCGCGCGGCATCGCGATCGCCGTCAATGGCATGGTCGTCCCGCGCGCCGCCTGGCCCGTGACAAGGCTTTCCGCTGGCGATCAGGTCGAGATCGTTCGCGCGCGCCAAGGAGGCTGACATGCGTCCAACCCCCGTTCCATCCGACGCGCTGGTGATCGCCGACCGCGTCTTTCGCTCGCGCCTGTTTCTGGGCACCGCGCGCTATCCGAATTCGCAGCTCATGTTGGAGGCGGTCGCGACGAGCGGCACCGAAATGGTCACCGCCGCGATCCGCCGCGTGATGCCGGGCGGCGAAGAAGAAAATATGATCGAAGAGCTCGCGGGCCGCGTGCATTTTCTGCCCAACACCGCCGGCTGCTACACGGCGAAGGACGCGATCCTCACCGCGGAGCTGGCGCGCGAGGCGCTGGAGACCAACTGGATCAAGCTGGAAGTGATCGGCGACCGTGATCTCCTTTATCCCGATGTCGAAGGCACGCTCCGCGCCACGGAAGCACTCGTCGCCAAAAATTTCGTGGTGCTCGCCTATTGCAACGAGGACCCGGTGACCTGCCGCAAGCTCGCGGAAGCGGGGGCCGCCGCGGTGATGCCGCTCGGCGCGCCCATCGGCACCGGCCGCGGCATCCACAATCCGCATGTGATCGAGGCTATTTGCCTGCGGTCCACGGTGCCGGTCGTGCTTGATGCCGGGATCGGAACGGCATCGGACGCGGCGCTCGCCATGGAGCTCGGCTGCGCCGCAGTGCTCCTTAACACGGCAGTGTCGAAAGCGAAGGATCCGGCGAAGATGGCGGCGGCGATGCGCGCGGGTGTCGAGGCGGGACGGCTCGCTTATCTCGCCGGTCGCATGGAAAAGCGCGATTACGCCGAGCCCTCAAGCCCGACCCTCGGTCTCGTCGGCACGTGAAGCTGCCCGAGCCGCCGCTTTTGGTCATCACCGACCGGAAGCAGGCGGCGCTGCCGCTCGTCGACGCCGTGGCGGCGGCGCTGGCGGGAGGCTGCCGCTGGATCAGTCTGCGCGAGAAAGATCTTCCGGAAGACGAGCAAATCGCCTGGGCGGAAAAGCTCTTACCCCTGGCGCGCCGCTTTGGCGCCCGATTGACGATCCATGGCAATATCGCCGTGTCCTCGATCCTCGATGGCGTGCATTTGCCCGATGGCAGCGACGCGCGCGCGGCGCGGATGCGGCACGGACCCGACAAGCTCATCGGCCTTTCCATTCATTCGCCGAAGCAGGCGGCGGCCGCTGATGCCGTGGCGCTCGACTACCTCATCGCAGGCCCGGTTTATGAAAGCGCGAGCAAGCCGGGCTATGGACCGGCTCTCGGCCCCGGGGGTCTCGCTCCGTTCATACGCGCGACTTCGTTGCCGGTGATCGCCATCGGCGGGGTTGATGCCGGCCATATCGCTGACGTGATGAAAGCGGGCGCCGCTGGCGTCGCGGTGATGGGCAGCGTCATGCGCGCGGCTGACCCCGCGCAAACCGTACGGGAGCTTGCCGCCGCGCTCGCGCGGGCAAAACGCTAATCATGAACCCGGATTCTTAAGCCACGGCCGCCGACGCGACGTTCGTCTATTGTCTGATTACCAGCTTCTCGATGGCTTGCTCGAGATCGACACTGATCGGGGTCTTGTTGTCGAGGTCGCCCGGCTGTTTCCATGTGGTCGCGGTCAATGTGTGCGGTCCGGCGAACTGAAAGTCCCCCGATACCGTCGGCGCCCCATCGATCATGTCGCTGAATTTGACGATCAGGTTTTTCTTGCGGCTGTAGACCATGATCGGGAATGACCAGGGCGAATGGCCGCCGGAAGAGATCATGCTGTAGACGAAGAATTCCGAGTCGGGCGACCATTGTGCGCGGTAGACGTAATATCCGTTCGCCCCGCGCGGCGACGAATGATCCTGCGACGTCAACGTATCGCCCGCGCTTGACCGGATCACGACACGGCTTTCCATATCAGGCGTGGCGTACAGGCTGACATCCACGGGAAGCACTGAGGCATGCGTGGTTTTGTCGGGCGAGACGAAAATCTGGCTGATGATCTCCCGGCAGCTTGTTTCCGGTCGCGGCGCGGTCAGGAGTTCGTGTCCGCTGCATTGAGCGTCGGCGTAAGCCGAGAACGGCAAGAATGCCCCAAATGCCGTGAACAGCACGGACATTGGCACCCGCAAAACTTTTGCGCCGATCATGGTTTCCTAGCCGCGCCCGCGATAAGGCGCGATCCCTTGCTCCGGCACCCATACGCCCGCCGGCAGCCTGCCGTGCTGCCAGAACACGTCGATGGGAATGCCGCCGCGCGGATACCAATAGCCGCCGATGCGGAGCCATTTCGGCGCGATGGTTTTCACAAACCGCTTGCCGATCGCGACGGTGCAATCCTCATGGAAGGCGCCGTGGTTGCGGAAGCTCGCGAGATAAAGTTTCAGCGACTTCGATTCCAGCAGCCACTTTCTCGGCGCGTAATCGATGACGAAATGCGCGAAATCCGGCTGGCCGGTGATCGGGCAAAGACAGGTGAATTCCGGGCAGGCGAAACGGGCGAGATAATCCGTATCGCCGTGTGGGTTCGCAACGCGGTCGAGCACCGCGCCATCGGGCGAGGCCGGCAGCGACGAGGGCTTGCCAAGGAGACGGGGCGGGCGCGGCATGGCGGCACTGGAACTACGTTCAAGGGCGGAAGTTCTATTATTGCAACAATCGGCCGCCAAGCGAAAATCGGATGTTGGGCATTTCCGCCCCGCCACTTTGCTCGCAAGCCGCCATCCTGTAGAAGCGCGCGAGCATGACCGCCATTTCCGACCTCATTGCCCGCGAGATTCTCGACAGCCGCGGCAATCCGACCGTCGAGGTCGACGCCGTCTTGGAGGACGGCTCGCGCGGCCGCGCCGCCGTGCCTTCGGGCGCCTCCACCGGCGCGCGTGAGGCGGTGGAACTGCGCGACGGCGACAAGAAACGCTATCTCGGCAAGGGCGTACGCAAGGCGGTCGAGGCGGTCGAAGGTGAAATCTTCGATGCGATCGGCGGCATGGCGGCCGAAGACCAGGCGCGCATCGACGCGACGCTGATTTCGCTCGATGGCACGCCGAACAAATCGCGCCTTGGGGCCAATGCGATCCTCGGCGTGTCGCTCGCGGTCGCCAAGGCCGCGGCGGCCGCGGCCAAGATGCCGCTTTACCGCTATGTGGGCGGGGCGAGCGCGCGGCTCCTGCCGGTGCCGATGATGAATATCGTCAATGGCGGCGTGCACGCCGACAATCCCATCGACTTCCAGGAATTCATGATCATGCCGATCGGTGCGCCGACCTTCGCCGAAGGTTTGCGCATGGGCGTCGAGATTTTTCAGACGCTGAAGAAATCGTTGAAGGATGCGGGCCATAACACCAATGTCGGCGACGAGGGGGGCTTTGCGCCGAATTTGCCCGACGCCGATGCCGTCCTCGGCTTCGTGCTGAAGGCGGTCGAACAGGCGGGCTACAAGCCCGGCCAGGATGTCGTTCTCGCGCTCGATCCCGCCGCCAGCGAATTCTTCAAGAACAAAAAGTACGTCTATGCAGGCGAGGGGAAGACGCGCGACATCGAAGCGCAAGTGAAATACCTCGCCGAACTATGCGCGCGCTATCCGATCGCCTCGATCGAGGACGGCATGGCCGAGGATGATTGGGACGGCTGGAAGTTGCTCACCGACACGATCGGCAAGAAAGTGCAGCTCGTCGGCGACGACATTTTCGTCACCAACGAGAAAATATTGAAGGAAGGGATTGCGAAGGGCATCGGCAACGCGATCCTCGTCAAGGTCAACCAGATCGGCACGCTCACCGAGACGCTTGCCGCCGTCGACACCGCGCATCGCGCCGCCTATCGCGCGGTGATGTCGCATCGCTCCGGCGAGACCGAGGATTCCACCATCGCCGATCTCGCCGTCGCCACCCAATGCGGACAGATCAAGACGGGCTCCTTGGCGCGCTCGGACCGCACCGCCAAATACAATCAGCTCTTGCGCATCGAGCAGGAACTCGGGAACGAAGCGCGTTACGCCGGCAGGTCCGCGCTGAAGGCGCTGAGCTAAGCGCCTCATCTTCTTCACAATCGCTCGTAGACTTTGACCGATTGCAGGCACGGATCGGGCGATGACTGCACGCGCCAAAAAGAGCCTGAAATTCGCCGCCGCGGCGATTTTCGCGGCGTTCCTGGTCGCGATCACCGTCAACGCCGCGGTCGATTACTGGATGCCGCAAGCCGGGCTGAAAGAGCCGGCCATGCCGTCCGTTACGCCACCGGTAGATCCGGCCGCGCTGCAAATGCCGACGACGCAGCCGCTACCCGCCGCCCCCTTGCCCGAACAGGACGCCGCAATACCCGCAGAGCCGCAGTGGAACCAACCCCTGTTCGAGCCGAAATTCGACGGACCCGGCTGGACCACGCCGGGCGGAACGCGGAGCGGCGGCACGCAAGGCTTCGCTACCCCGGATTTCAGCAAAGTACTGAATCAGTTCGCGCCGCAGTCGCAGGTATTGCCGCCTTCGATCGAAGCACCGGGCTCCAATCCGATGCCGTTGTCGGTGCGCCCGATCTTCGGTTCGAAATCGGGCGGAACGGAAGGCGGCGCGCTAGACGCGGCCGGCGGCCTGCCGGGCGCCGCCACGGGCGCAGTGAACGGCGCGGTTTCCAGCCCGACATCGCTCCTCAACAAACGCTGAGCGGCGGCACCGTTAACGGCAAGGCAACGATCGCGCCCGCATAAAGCATTGCATGATCGCGCGCACGCGGCTCGGACGATTCCTTCGCGGCCTGTTGCTGCACGCGATCGTTGCCGCGTTGATCGGCTATTTCGCGCTGCAGGCGTATCAAGGCAATTACGGGTTAGAGGCGCGCAAGGGCTACGAAGAGGATATTGCCCGGCTCACCCGCGTGCGGGACGAACTACAGAACGAACGCCAGGAGCTCGAGTACCGCGTCGCGTTGCTGCGGCCCGAAAGCATCGATCCCGACATGGTTGAGGAATTGGCCCGCCGCGACCTCGGCTTTGCCCGCCCCAACGACCTCCTGATGCTTACGCCGCGGCGTTGAAGATCGTCTACGCGGCCTCCGGATGCTCGCGCCGCGCCGCTGAATCGGCGCGGTCGCGGGCATTTTCTCAAATCGCATTCCCCGTTGTTTGCTAAAGGTTTGTGCACTGCCGTCTTGCGCCCGGCGCGGTGGCGCATGATCTAGTTTTGAGCTAAGCCCATCGTGGCCAAAATAGTCCCGAGCAAGCCATGGCCGTAGCCGCCAAGAAGACCGATAAAATCCCCGATCCGACGAAATCGCAGAGCGCCGGCACCCCCGCCGCGTGGACGCGCGAGGACGAGCTTCACGCCTATCGCGAGATGCTCAAGATCCGCCGTTTCGAGGAAAAAGCGGGCCAGCTCTATGGTATGGGGCTGATCGGCGGCTTCTGCCACCTCTATATCGGCCAGGAAGCGGTCGTCATCGGCATGCAGATGGCGATCGAAGCAGGCGATCAGGTCATTACCGGCTACCGCGACCACGGCCACATGCTCGCCTGCGGCATGGATCCGAAGGGCGTGATGGCGGAACTCACCGGCCGCCGCGGCGGATATTCCAAGGGCAAGGGCGGCTCGATGCATATGTTCTCGATCGAGAAGAATTTCTACGGCGGCCACGGCATTGTCGGCGCGCAATGCTCGCTCGGAACCGGCATTGCCTTCGCCAACCGCTATCGCGAGAACGGCCGCGTGTGCCTCACCTATTTCGGCGACGGCGCCGCCAATCAGGGCCAGGTCTACGAAAGCTTCAACATGGCGGAGCTCTGGAAGCTTCCCGTCGTTTACGTCATCGAGAACAACAAATACGCCATGGGTACTTCGGTCGAGCGGGCGACGGCGCAGCCGGATTTTTCCAAGCGCGGCGCTTCCTTCAGCATTCCCGGCGAGCAGGTCGACGGCATGGACGTGCGCGCGGTAAAGGCCGCGGGCGACCGCGCGGTCGCTTTCGCGCGCGGCGGCAAGGGCCCCTACATCCTCGAGATGATGACCTACCGCTATCGCGGCCACTCGATGTCGGATCCGGCGAAATACCGCTCGAAGGACGAAGTGCAGAAGGTGCGCACCGAACACGATCCGATCGAGCAGGTGCGCGCGCGCATGCTCGAGCAGAAGATCAAGAGCGAAGACGAGCTGAAGAAGATCGACGCCGAAGTACGCAACCTCATCAACGAAGCGGCGGAATTCGCGACCCACGATGCCGAGCCGGACGCGTCCGAGCTCACGACCGACATCTTGCGCTGAGCGGAGGTTTCCTTGCCGATCGAAGTCCTCATGCCGGCGCTGTCGCCCACCATGGAAAAGGGCAACCTCGCCAAGTGGGTGAAGAACGAGGGCGACCCGGTGAAGGCCGGGGACGTGATCGCCGAGATCGAAACCGACAAGGCGACGATGGAAGTCGAGGCGGTCGACGAGGGCACGCTTGGCAAGATTCTCGTGCCCGCGGGCACCGCCGATGTCGCGGTGAATACGCCGATCGCGCTCATCCTCGGCGATGGCGAGGACGCCGGCGACCTCAAGGACGCGGAGCAACCTGCGCGTCAGGAAGAGGCAGCGGAGTCGGCGCCGCCCGTGGAAGTCGAGAACAACAAGGGCAAAGCCGCGCGCATGCCGGAGCCCGCGGCCGACAAATCCGAGGAGCCCACCGCGCCCGCACCTGCCGAGCCTGATGTTCCGGCCGGAACGGAAATGGCGAACATCACCTTGCGCGAGGCGCTGCGCGACGCCATGGCCGAGGAAATGCGGCGCGATCCCGATGTGTTCGTGCTCGGCGAGGAGGTGGCGGAATATCAGGGCGCCTACAAGGTCACGCAGGGGCTGTTGCAGGAATTCGGCGCCAAGCGCGTGGTCGACACGCCGATCACCGAGCACGGCTTCGCCGGCCTCGGCGTCGGCGCGGCGTTCGCCGGCCTCAAGCCGATCGTCGAATTCATGACCTTCAATTTCGCCATGCAAGCGATCGACCAGCTCGTCAATTCAGCGGCGAAGACGCTCTATATGTCGGGCGGCCAGGTCACCTGCTCGATCGTTTTTCGCGGGCCGAACGGGGCGGCCGCGCGCGTCGCCGCCCAGCACAGCCAGGATTATTCCTCGTGGTATTCGCACATCCCGGGACTGAAAGTGGTCGCGCCCTATACGGCGGCCGACGCCAAAGGCTTGCTCAAGGCGGCGATCCGCGATCCCAATCCGGTGATCTTCCTCGAAAATGAAATTCTCTACGGCAAATCCTTTCCGGTGCCGAAGCTCGACGATTATGTGGTGCCGATCGGCAAGGCGAAGATCGCGCGGCCGGGCAGGGACGTCACCATCGTCGCCTGGTCGATCGGCATGCGCTACGCGCTCGAGGCCGCCGAGGAACTCGCGAAGAAACACATCTTCGCCGAAGTGATTGATCTCCGTACGCTCAGGCCCATGGATATCGAAACTGTCCTCGAATCGGTGAAGAAAACCGGGCGCTGCGTCACCGTCGAGGAGGGCTGGCCGCAATCGGGCGTCGGCGCCGAGATCGCCGCGCAAATCATGGATCGCGCCTTCGATTATCTCGACGCGCCGGTGAAGCGCGTCACCGGCAAGGATCTGCCGATGCCCTATGCCGCGAACCTTGAAAAACTCGCGCTGCCCTCGGTCGCCGATGTGATCGCGGCGGCACGGGCCGTTTCGTACCGGTGAGGCGAAGATGACGATCCTCTCCGGCAGATGCCATTGCGGCGGGGTCGAGGTTTCCTTCGAGACCGCGCAATCTCCGCAAGCAATCGAGGTCCGTGCCTGCCGATGCACGTTTTGCCGCCGCCACGGCGCGAAGACCGTGACCGACGCCGACGGACGACTGGTCATTTCGGCGCAAGCAGGCACGCTCAACCGCTATCGCTTCGGCCTTCGCACCGCCGATTTTCTCCTGTGCCGCCATTGCGGTGTCTATATCGCGGCGATCATTGCGGACGGCGGTGAAGAGCGCGCCACGCTGAATGTCGCAGGCACCATGATCGAAGGGCTATGGGACCGCGCAGCGACCCCCATCGATCTTGACCACGAAGACGCCGCGACGCGCCGGGTCCGGCGCCAGCGGTCCTGGACGCCGGCAACCGTCGTTTCCCATGTGGCGAGGAGGAGCGGATGACGCACGAACCCCACGCTCCGCGCTTCGAAGCGCTGATCATCCCGGATGATGCGTTGGCCAAGGGCGGCGTTGAAATTTTGCGCGCGGCGATCGTCGGCGGGCAATTACATGTCACCTTGCGGCGCACATTCGAGCAGCCCGACCCTTGGGGCGGGCTCTTGTCGGAAGTCGCCCGCCGGGTCGCGCGTGCCTATACCGCCGACGGAACCTTCGAAGAGCGCGAGGTCATCTTCCGTATTCATTCGTCGTTCGCCGCCGAAGACAAGGTTCGCGGCGGGCGGGCGAGAAAAACCGCACGGCGCCCAGCGAAGAAAAAATCTCCGAAGCGGCGAGGGCGGCGATGAGCATCAATATCCTCATGCCCGCGCTCTCGCCCACCATGGAAAAGGGCAACCTTGCCAAGTGGCTGAAGAAAGAGGGCGACCCGGTCAAGGCCGGCGACGTCATTGCCGAAATCGAGACCGACAAGGCGACCATGGAAGTCGAGGCCGTCGACGAGGGCACGCTCGGCAAGATCATGGTGCCCGAAGGCACGGCGGATGTGCCGGTGAATCAAGTCATCGCGGTCCTCCTGGAGGAAGGCGAGAGCAAGTCGGCCATATCAGGCGCGAAGTCCACGCCGGCGCCTGCCGCCAAGCCCGCACCCGCGCCGAAACCTTCCGCTGCACCGAAGGCCGCGCCGCCCACGCCGCAGCCCGCCAAGGCGCCGGATGCTCCCGCGCCGAAGCCGAAGGCGACGAACGGCAAAGGGCTCGAAGGCAAGGGACTTGAAAGCAAGGGGCCTGGCGGCGTCTTCGCCTCGCCGCTCGCGCGCAGGCTCGCGAAAGAAGGCGGGATTGATCTTGCGCGCGTGCAAGGCTCCGGCCCGCACGGCCGCGTAATCGCGCGCGATATCGAAGCCGCCAAAGGCGGCGCGCCGATGCGGGCGCCGGCGGCCGCACCCACGGCCGCGCTATCGATCGAGTTCCCCGCTGCCATGCCCGACGACAAGGTCCGGGCGCTGTTCGAAGAGGGCAGTTACGAATTCGTGCCGCACGACCTGATGCGGAAGGCGATCGCGCGCCGGCTCACGGAATCGAAGCTCACCATCCCGCATTATTACCTCACCATCGATTGCGAGATCGACGAGCTCCTGAAGGCGCGCGAGGAAGTCAACGCTTCGGCGGCGAAAGGCGCCGACGGCAAGCCGCGTTTCAAGCTCTCGGTCAACGATTTCGTCATCAAGGCCTTCGCGCTGGCGCTGATCGAGGTGCCGGACGCGAATGTCAGCTGGCTTGATTCCGGCATGCTCCGGCACAAGCATGCCGATGTGGGCGTCGCGGTCGCGATCAAAGGCGGGCTGATCACGCCGATCATTCGTCATGCCGAGGAAAAGACGCTCGGCGTCATTTCCAACGAGATGCGCGACCTCGGCTTGCGCGCCAGGAACCGCAAGCTCAAGCCCAGCGAATACGAAGGCGGCTCGGCGGCGGTATCGAACCTCGGCATGTACGGCGTCAAGGAATTCGCCGCCGTGATCAATCCGCCGCATGCGAGCATCCTCGCCGTCGGCGCCGGCGAGCAGCGCGCGGTCGTCAGAAGCGGCAAGGTCGCGGTGGCAACGGTTATGACGGCGACGCTTTCCGCCGATCACCGCGCGGTCGACGGCGCGGTCGGCGCGCAATTGCTCGCCGCGTTCAAGAACAATATCGAAAAACCGGTTGCCTTGCTTGCCTGATGACAAGCCGCAATGAGCGAGCCCGTGGAAAATAACTCCAAGCTCAGGATCGTGGTCACGATCTTCCCGATGTTCATCGCCGCGCTTTCGTTACTGACCGCGATCTACAACGGCTATCTCAACAACAAATTCGTCGTGCTCATCCAGCAGAACGTCTCGCGCGGCGAATACATCCGGACTTGCAAGGACATCATCGACAGCTATTTTCTGATCAAGCTGAAGGCGGCGGCCCTCGCCGCCGCGGCCGAGCGCGAACGCGCGGGCCGCACCGTCGATCTCATCAGCTACGAGGCGGAGGCCGACAACGCGGCGAGCCATTTCGGCGCGCTCGGGACTTATCTCGCGAATTTCCAGGACGATGCGGCGCGCGAGCGCTACACCTATCTCGCCTGGGAACTCGTGCGCGTCGTGAAGATCGCGCGAGATACCGCGCCCGCCGACGTCGACAAGCTGTTCGAAAAGGCCGACGCGATGTTCACGCAGATGAACAATGACTGCATCAAGACGGCGAAATCCAGAATCTAGGTCCGCATCCCGTGCCCGAAACCAATTTCGATATTCTCATCATCGGCGCGGGGCCCGCGGGCTATGTGGCGGCGATCCGCGCGGCGCAGCTCGGCTTCAAGACCGCGATCATCGAGCGCGAGCATTTGGGCGGCATCTGCCTCAACTGGGGCTGCATTCCGACCAAGGCGCTTTTGCGCACGGCGGAAATCTACCGCTATATGCAGCACGCCAAGGAATTCGGGCTTGCCGCCGAAAAGGTGAGCTTCGATACCGCCGCGATCGTCGCGCGCTCGCGCGCGATCGCCAAACGCCTTTCCGACGGCGTCGCTTTCCTCATGAAGAAGCACAAGATCACCGTCATCGACGGCACCGCGCGCATCACCAGGCCCGGCGAGGTCAAGGTCGAGGGCAAGGGCGCGGGCAGCTATCAGGCCAAGCACATCATCGTCGCGACCGGCGCGCGGCCGCGCGTGCTTCCCGGCATTACGCCGGACAAGGAGCTGATCTGGACCTATTTCGAGGCGATGGTGCCGAAGTCGCTGCCGAAATCGCTCCTGGTCATCGGCTCCGGCGCGATCGGCATTGAATTCGCGAGCTTCTATCGCACGCTCGGCGCCGAAGTGACGGTGGTCGAAGTGCTGCCGCAAATCCTGCCGGCGGAGGACGAGGAAATCGCGCAGCTCGCGCGCAAGCGCTTCGAAAAGCAGGGCATCAAGATTTTCACCGGCGCAAAAGTGACCGGCGTCGAGAAGAAAAAGGATCAGGTCACGGCGACGGTCGAAGACGCGAAGGGCGCCAAGCAAACGATGACCGCCGAGCGGGTGATTTCGGCGGCGGGCGTTGTCGGCAACATCGAAAATCTCGGGTTAGAGGCGCTCGGCGTGAAAACCGAGAAGGGCACGATCCAGGTCGACGGCCTCGGCCGCACCAACGTCGCGGGCATTTACGCGATCGGCGACGTCGCGGGGCCGCCCATGCTCGCGCACAAGGGCCAGCATGAAGGCGTGACCTGCGTCGAACTGATCAAAGGATTGAAGCCGCATCCTCTCGACAAAAACCGGATCCCCGGCTGCACCTATTGCGACCCGCAGATCGCTTCGGTCGGCGTCACCGAAAAGCGCGCCAAGGAAGGCGGCCGCGAGGTGCGCGTCGGCCGCTTCCCGTTCCTCGGCAACGGCAAGGCGATCGCGCTTGGCGAGGATCAGGGCCTCGTGAAGACGATCTTCGACAAGAAAACCGGTGAGTTGCTCGGCGCCCACATGATCGGCGCCGAGGTGACGGAATTGATTCAGGGCTTTGTCATCGCGATGAACTGCGAGACGACCGAGGAAGAGCTGATGAATTCAATTTTCCCGCATCCGACGCTGTCGGAAATGATGCACGAGAGCGTGCTCGATGCCTACGGCCGGGTCATGCACGTCTAAACGTGTTGCGGCATGCAATTGTGGAATTTCCACAAAGTAGAAAAGGCGTCGCCTAAATACCGCTTAAGACGGCGTACGGTTTTCGGGAACTGCATCAGTTTGAATGTGGGAAATTGGGCGGCGCTTCCTTACTGTGCGTTTTAGGTCACACCACAGGAATTATTCAGCGCGGCCATTTTTTTACATTTTATGCGACACTGGGAAGGCTTAGCCTCTAGAATAGGCAGGCCGAATCCATGGGGCTCATATGAAAAAGCCTCTTGTACTGGGCATCGCAAGCGCTGTGTTCTGCGGCGCAGCTGCTCTAGCAGCGCCACCTGCTGCCCCGATGTTCAGCTGGACCGGTTTCTACGTTGGCGTGAACGGCGGCTATGGTGGAAATTCGGGTGACCTCGGCAACAATATCGTCGATGTATTTGCGGGTGTTATTACTAACAATATCCCACTTGTCGCTCCGAATCCGAGTGGCGGTTTTGGCGGCGGCCAACTCGGCTACAACATGCAGTTCGCACCCAATTGGCTATGGGGTGTCGAAGCCGACTTTGAGGGGTCGGGCATACGGGGCACTTCTCATAGTTCGTACGCGGGGGTACCCGGTCTGCTCAATGCGCTGACTCTCACGTCGTCGTACAAGACGGATTATTTCGGAACGGTTCGCAGCCGTTTGGGTTATACTGTCGATCGCACGATGGTGTTTATCACCGGCGGCTTTGCCTACGGCCGAAGCTTATATCTGACCTCGGCGAACTTTTTCCCCGTCGGCGGCCCTGCCTTTAATTTGATGAAGACTTCGACCAACACTGGTTACGTGGTGGGTGGCGGCGTTGAGCAACGGCTTACCGGTAACTGGAGTCTGAAAGCCGAATATCAATATATCAATATGGGTTCGGATTCTATTACCGCTCCGTACTTCCCTCCCTTTAATACCACCTATTTTAACACAGTGAAGTACGACAATATTTTGCAGACCTTTCGTTTGGGTCTGAACTACAAGTTTGGCAGTTAGTGAGCGCCTCACTGATCCGATCTTGAATGGATAAAATTCAAAGCTCCGGCGGCGCAGGCAGGTTTACGCAGCCTGCGTGGGCTTGGCCGCGTTCGGGGCTTTTTGTTTCGTAGCCGCGTTATTCACGAGAGCGTGCTCGATGCCTACGGCCGCGTGATGCACATCTGACAATTCCGCTGCTCCGCGATCGCGGCGGCGTCACCCAGGCCGCTTCGTCCGGATAAGGGCGAGCAAGATCGCGCCCAGGCCCCATAACGCCACGATCGCAAGCAACCCGAACCACGCCCAGCGCGTGCCTTGCCCGAATATGAGGCTGATGATCGCGAGCGGCAGGCCGAACACGGAGAAGAAGGCGGCAAGAAGCACGATGAAAATATTGCGGCCGACAATCTGCAGCGACACCGGTTTCGGGCCCGTACGATCCCGGTACCAATGGACGGTCATCGCAAGCATGGGCGCCGCCCAGGTGGCGAAACCGCCAAGCGCGGCGGCGATCGCGATGATCGGGCCGGACGCCGGAACGGTCCATTCGAGAATAACACTGACGGCGGCGACCAAGAGCACCGCGGCAAAAATTCGCTTCCACAGCTCACCAAGCGTCATTTTTTGCTGCCCAGCAGGTCTTACACGGCGTTGCCTGCATTTATACAACAGGAAGACGGTTTGACCGCGCGCGGGGCCGAGGTCAGACTGGAATCGTTACTTGGGGCAACAGGAGACGCGCATGAATGAGATGCAGGGACTTCTCGGCAATCCGAGCATGGGCTTTTTCGAGCTCTTGCTGATCGGCATCATTGCCGGCTGGATCGCGGGGAAAATCACCGAATCTTCCCACGGTATTTTCACCAGCATGCTGATCGGGATCTGCGGCGCTTTCGTTGGCAGCAAGCTCGCCGACGTGCTGGAGATTTCCGTTTTCGGCTTCTGGCGTTCGCTCGCTTCGGCCGCGATCGGCGCGGTGATTCTCTTGCTCGTCTGGCGCCTTATTCACCGGCAAACCCCCTGATCCTATATAAGCGGCATGGTCGTCGTTCTCGATTCCACGAAGGTTCTGCGCCACCCGGAAAAGGCGCACCGGCCCGACGCACCCTCGGCGCCGAAGCCCGACTGGATTCGCGTGCGCGCGCCGGGACCCGGCGCCTTCGCCGAGACGAGCCGGATCGTGCGCGAGCGCGGGCTGAACACGGTTTGCGTCGAGGCTTCGTGCCCCAATATCGGCGAGTGCTGGGCGGTCCGCCACGCCACCTTCATGATCCTCGGCGACACCTGCACCCGCGCCTGCGCCTTCTGCAACGTCAGGACCGGCGTGCCCGGCGCCCTCGACCCGGCGGAGCCGGCACAGGTCGCGGACGCGACCGCCAAGCTTGGGCTCAAGCATGTGGTGGTGACGTCGGTTGACCGCGACGATCTAGACGATGGGGGCGCTGCGCACTTCGCCGAGACGATCCGCGCGATCCGCCGCGAAAGTCCGGGCACCACGATCGAGGTGCTGACGCCGGATTTCCTGCGCAAGGACGGCGCCCTCGAGCAAGTGGTCGAGGCGAAGCCCGACGTTTTCAACCACAACCTCGAGACCGTGCCATCGCTGTACCTCACCGTGCGGCCGGGCGCGCGCTATTTCCATTCGGTGCGGTTGCTTGCGCGCGTGAAGGAGCTTGATCAGACGATCTTCACCAAGTCCGGCATCATGGTCGGCCTCGGCGAGGAACGAAACGAAATTTTGCAGGTGATGGACGATTTGCGCTCGGCCGAGGTCGATTTCCTCACCGTCGGCCAGTATCTGCAGCCGACGAAGAAGCACCACACGGTCGTGCGTTACGTCCCGCCCGCCGAGTTCGACGCGCTGAAGACGGTCGCCTTTGCCAAGGGATTCCTGATGGTTTCGTCCTCGCCGCTGACGCGGTCATCTCACCATGCCGGCGAGGACTTCGAGAAGCTGCGCGCGGCGCGTGCGGAAACATTGACCCGATAAGCAGGCTTGCATGCCTTCCTTCCGAACGACGCGGCGGGTCAAGCACGCGGCGGCCGACATGTTCGAGCTTGTCGCCGACATCGAACGTTATCCCGAATTCGTGCCGCTCTGCGAGCGGCTCACCGTCAAGCGGCGGGCGGAGGGCGGCGAGGGCACGCAAATCCTCGTCGCCGACATGACCGTTGCCTACGGGCCCATGCGTTATACCTTCACGAGCCAGGTGACGCTCGACCGGCCGCGGCTCGCGATCCTGGTCGAATATCTCGACGGGCCGTTTCGCCAGCTTGAGAATCGCTGGCGCTTCAAGCCCGAGGACGAGACGGCTTGCACGGTCGAATTTTTCATCTGCTACGAATTTCGCTCGCGCACGCTCGGCCATCTGATGGGCGCCGTGTTCGACAAGGCGTTTCGCCGTTTCGCCGAGGCGTTCGAAACACGCGCCGACAAGCTTTACGGTTTGCGTGCACGGTGAGCAGCGGTATGAGTAGAAACAAGATATTGGAACCGTTGAACGGGAGCTAATCGTGGCCGGGCGGCAGACGCACATCCATCTGACGACGCAGGCGAAGGATTTCTGGCTCGCGCGCGGCGCCGTTCTCTTCATCGTGGCGTTGCAGCTCGGTCTCGTGAACGACCTCACCGTCGGCCCGCACTGGCTCGCGCCCGTCATCGAGCTCGCGCTCCTCATCCCCTTGTCGGTGGCGACGGCGTGGACGCAGCGGCATGCGCGCAAGGCCTCCACGGAATCCGACTGGAAACGCGTCGGCCGCAACCGCCGCCTGATGCGGGGATTTGCGATCCCGCTTACCGCCATCGTCACGCTGATGAATTTCGGGGCGCTCGCGCGCCTAATGGCGGCGATCCTCTCCGGCCGCGCCGGCAACGGCCAGACGCTGCTTCTCGATTCGGCGAATATCTGGCTTACCAATATCGTCGTCTTCGCGCTGTGGTTCTGGGCGCTCGACCGCGGTAGTCCCGCCATAAAAGGGATGGTGAGAGACCCCCAAAACGATTTCTTTTTTCCGCAGCAACAATCGGTGCGGGACTGGCCGCCGTTCGCAAAATGGTCGCCGGGTTTTGTCGACTATCTATTCCTGGCCTTTACAAATTCGACGGCATTTTCGCCAGCCGATACGTTTCCGCTCACGGCGCGCGCGAAGCTGTTGATGATGGCCGAAGCGATTATCTCGCTGGTGACGATCGCGCTCGTCGCCTCGCGCGCGGTTGGAATCCTGAGCTGAGGCCGAAACACGAGGTCAGTGGCAATCCCCGCGTGCAAGATAGCGAAAATTCTTGACGAGTCGATTATCAGCGCGCGGCAAACTGGCGCGTGGTATTACGCTCGCGTGCGATTTCAATGCGTCCTGGTTCACTTCATTGCGATCATCGATGTCACGATCGCACCAACGAAAGAATCTTGAGTGAGTTGGGTGTGTTTCAAAGCTGCCCGATCAGCTCCTTCATCAGCGCGAGGGCCGCAAGCGCCGACAGCCTTCGCACTTCGCCGCGGCCGATATTGCCGTAGCGGCATTCGCGATGAAGGGCTTTGCCGCCGCGATGGGCAGCCGCGATATGCACGAGGCCGACGGGCTTTTGCGGCGTGCCGCCGTCGGGTCCGGCAATGCCGGTGACCGAAAGCGCGAGATCAACGCTCGCTTTCTCGATCGCGCCCCGCGCCATGGCGCGCGCCACTTCTTCGCTGACCGCGCCCTTCGTCTCGATGAGGTCGGCGGGAACGCCGAGATCCTGGTGCTTGGCGGCGTTTGAATAGGTGACATAGCCGCGGTCGAGCACCCGCGAGGAGCCGGGTGTGGCGGTGAGTGCCGCCGCGATCAGGCCGCCGGTGCAGGATTCGGCGGTGGCGAGCGTGAGATTGCGTCCGCCGCAAAGGCCAAGCACTTCGGAAGCGGCCTCGAACAGTTCGTTGCTGATCATGATGCGCTTGACGGCAAGCGGATGGTGGCGGTCGCCATCGCGGCGATGCCTTCCTTGCGGCCGATAAAGCCGAGCCCTTCGGTGGTCGTCGCCTTCACGCTCACGCGCGAGATTTCAATGCCGGTGATCGCGGCGATCCGCGCGCGGACCGCGTCGCGATGGGGCGCGAGCTTGGGGCTTTCGCTGAGCACGGTGGCATCGAGATGCGCGATCAAGCCGCCGCGCGCCCGCACCTTGGCCGCGGCGAAGGCGAGGAACTGATCCGACGCGGCTCCGCGCCATTTCTCCTGCGAGGGCGGAAAATGATGGCCGATATCGGCCTCGCCGAGCGCGCCGAGCACCGCGTCGGTCAGCGCATGCAGGAGCACGTCGGCGTCGGAATGGCCGATCACGCCCTTGTCGTGCGGGATCGCAACGCCGCCAAGCATCACATGCTTGCCCGGACCGAAGGCGTGAACGTCAAAGCCGGTGCCGGTGCGCACATCCGTGAGCGCGCCCACCATCGCTTCGGCGCGGGCGAAGTCGTCCGCCGTGGTCAATTTGAGATTGCCGGCTTCGCCCGCGAAGGTCGTCACCGGAATGCCAGCCCATTCGGCGAGTGCCGCGTCGTCGGTGAAGTTGTCGAGACCGGCGGCGCTCGCGCGGCGATGAGCGGCGATCAACAGATCGAACGAAAACGCCTGCGGGGTTTGCACCGCGCGAAGCTCGTTGCGGTCGAGGGTGGCGACGACGTCGCCGGCGCGATCGACGCGCTTGATGGTATCGCTCAGCGCGACGACCGGAATCGCGGCGCCGCTGGCCGCGGCCGCGGCGAGCGCGCGATCGACGAGCGCCACCGAGGCGAGGGGGCGCGCGGCGTCGTGAACGAGAACGATCGAAGGTTTCAGTTTCGCGATCGCCTCCAGGCCGGCGCGAACCGAGCGCTGGCGCGTGGCGCCGCCCGCGACCGGCGCGAGACATTTCGGCAAATCGCCGATGGCGTTCCGATAGGAATCCGCCTCGCTTAAATCGATCACCGCCTGCACCGCGTCGATCGCCGGATGCAGCGCGAACGTGCGGAGCGCGCGCGCAAGCACCGGCTCACCGAGGAGATTTTGATATTGCTTGGGCCGCGCCCCACCGGCCCGTTCGCCACGGCCGGCCGCAACGACAATGGCCGCACGCATTCTGGTTTCTCCTCAGGATTGACGCGAAGGAAGGCAATCCTCGCCACCGTAAACCAAGCTGTGATTTGTGCCCGCTGCAGCGCAATAAAATCCTTGCGCACCTGACACAATTGATTAAGATATAAGCATCTGTCGCCCAGCCCATTTTGTGAGCAGGCGACAGAAGGGGCAAATTTTATATGCCTGGCAACGGGTTATTTGCAGTCGGTCCATTTCGCTTAGCGAACCGCGCTTTTCTTGCGCCCATGGCTGGTATTACAGATTTGCCGTTTAGGCAGATGGCCATGCGCTTCGGCGCGGGCCTTGTCGTCTCGGAAATGATCGCCAGCGAATGGCTCGCCGACGGCGACCCCGCCGCACGCTTGCGGGTCGAAGGCGAGGGCGCGGGCCTGCATGTGGTGCAGCTCGCCGGCTGCGAAGCGCGCTGGCTCGCGGAAGGCGCGCGCATTGCCGAGCATGTCGGCGCAAGCATCATCGACATCAATATGGGTTGCCCGGCCAAGCGCGTGACCACGGGCGAGGCGGGGGCGGCGCTCCTGCGCAATCTCGACCATGCACTTTCGCTGATCGAAGCCGTTGTCGGCGCGGTGGGCATTCCGGTCACGCTCAAGATGCGGCTCGGATGGGATGAACATTCCATCGTGGCGCCGGAGCTCGCGCGGCGCGCCGAAGCCGCGGGCGTTGCGCTCATCAGCGTTCACGGCCGCACGCGCGCGCAGTTCTACGAAGGGCGGGCGGATTGGAACGCGATCGCCCGCGTAAAAGCCGCCGTGAACATTCCGCTCGCCGCCAATGGCGATCTTGCGCGCTACGAAGATGCGACCGAAATACTCGCCGCCTCGCGCGCCGACGCGGTGATGATCGGCCGCGCGGCGCGTGGAAGGCCGTGGTTCGTGGGCCAGATCGGACATTTCCTGACGAGCGGGGAAAAGCTTGCCGAGCCGCCGCTCGCCGTGCAGCGCGACGTGCTGATCGAACTCTACGAGGGATGGCTTTCGCATTACGGGCGCGCCCGCGGCCTGCGCGAGGCGCGCAAGCATATCGGCTGGGCGCTGGAAGCGGCGGCCGCGCGTTTCATCGAAACCACTCGCGGCTGGACCAAGGAATGGCGCGCGCGCCTGCTCGCTGAAACGGAACCAAGCCAAGTTACCCGCGGCATTCACGACGCCTATGACGACATCGGCTGGAAGGTCGCGGCATGAGCATGAGCAAGTCTCGGGTCGAGCGGCCGGCGGCGGCGAGTATTCACTCGGCCGATGCGGTATTGAACGCGCTGCCGCATACGGTAGTGACGGTGGGAGCCAACGGGCATATCGCCGAGGCCAACGCGGCGGCGGAAGCGTTCTTTCAATCGAGCCTGCCGGTCCTCCGCCGCCATCCGATCCAGGAATTCGTGCCGTTCGGCAGCCCCTTGCTTGCCCTGGTCGAGCAGGTGCGCGCGCGCGGCGCGCCGGTCAACGAATATCGCGTTGATCTCGGCACCCCGCGCAATGGCGGCGAACGCATCGTGGATCTTCATGTGGCGCCGATGCCGGAGCAGCCAGGTTATGTCGTGGTGGTGCTGCAGGAGCGCTCGATCGCCGACAAGATCGATCGCCAGCTCACGCATCGGGGGGCAGCCCGCTCGGTGATTGCGCTTGCGGCCATGCTCGCGCACGAGATCAAAAATCCGCTTTCCGGCATTCGCGGCGCCGCGCAGCTTCTCGAGCAATCGGCCGAAGACCAGGACCGGGTGCTGACAAGGCTGATCTGCGACGAAGCCGACCGCATCGTGAAGCTCGTCGACCGCATGGAGGTCTTCGCCGATGAACGGCCGGTCGAGCGGGAAGCCGTCAACATTCATTCTGTGCTCGAACATGTGAAGCGGCTCGGGCAATCGGGTTTCGCCCGCAAGATCAAGATCGTCGAGGAATACGATCCGTCGCTGCCGCCCGTGCTCGCGAGCCGTGATCAGCTGGTGCAGGTCTTCCTCAACCTCGTGAAGAACGCGGCCGAAGCGATCGGTGACGCGGGCGACGGCGAAATCCGCCTCACCACCGCGTTCCGGCCCGGCGTGCGCCTCACGGTGCCGGGCTCGTCCATGCGCGTCGGGCTGCCGCTCGAATTTTGCGTCATCGACAACGGGCCGGGCGTACCCGAGGACCTGATGCCGCATCTGTTCGATCCGTTCGTCACCACCAAGCCCACCGGCAGCGGGCTCGGGCTTGCGCTCGTCGCCAAGATCGTCGGCGACCATGGCGGCATCGTCGAATGCGACAGCCAGCCCAGCCGCACCGTCTTCCGCGTGCTGATGCCGATGTATAGCGGCGAGGAAGCAACCATGCAGGCGGCGGAGCACTGAGATGCCGGCAGGAAGCATCCTCGTCGCCGACGACGACGCCGCCATCCGCACGGTGCTGAACCAGGCGCTGTCGCGGGCCGGCTACGAAGTGCGCTCGTGCAGCAACGCCGCGACGCTGTGGCGCTGGGTTTCGCAAGGCGACGGCGATCTCGTGATCACCGACGTGGTGATGCCCGACGAAAACGCCTTCGACCTCTTGCCGCGGATCAAGAAGGCGCGCCCCGATCTTCCGATCATCATCATGAGCGCGCAGAACAACTTCATGACCGCGATCCGGGCCTCGGAACGCGGCGCCTATGAATACTTGCCGAAGCCCTTCGACCTGAAGGAACTGATCGCGATCGTCGGGCGCGCGCTGGCCGAGCCCAAGCGCAACGAGGCGGTGCCGCCCAAGCTCGAGGAGGCGGAAGGCATTCCGCTCGTCGGCCGCTCGCCCGCGATGCAGGAGATCTACCGCTTGCTCGCGCGGCTGATGCAAACCGACCTCACGGTGATGATCTCGGGCGAATCCGGCACCGGCAAGGAACTGGTGGCCCGCGCGCTGCACGATTACGGCAAGCGCCGCGACGGCCCGTTCGTGCCGATCAACATGGCGGCGATCCCGCGCGATCTGATCGAGTCCGAACTCTTCGGCCACGAAAAGGGCGCGTTCACCGGCGCGCAGGCGCGGAGTTCCGGCCGCTTCGAACAGGCCGAAGGCGGCACGCTCTTCCTCGACGAAATCGGCGACATGCCGATGGAAGCGCAGACGCGCCTTCTCCGCGTCCTGCAGCAGGGCGAATACACGACCGTCGGAGGCCGCACGCCGATCAAGACCGACGTGCGCATCATCGCCGCCACCAACAAGGACTTGCGCATCCTCATCCAGCAGGGGCTGTTCCGCGAAGACTTGTTTTTCCGCCTCAACGTCGTGCCGCTGCGGCTGCCGCCGCTCCGCGAGCGGAGCGAAGACATCCCCGATCTCGTGCGCCACTTCTTCGCGCTCGCCGAACGCGAAGGCTTGCCGCGAAAGCAAATCGAGCCCGCGGCGCTGGAGCGCGTGAAGCGCTATCGCTGGCCGGGCAATATTCGCGAACTCGAAAACCTCGTGCGGCGGCTCGCAGCCCTTTACCCGCAGGAGATAATCAGCGCGGGCATCGTGGAAGCCGAGCTTGCGCAGCCGGCGGCCACGGCGCCGGACGCCGAGCGCACCGAAGAGACGCTTTCCGCTTCCGTCGAGCGGCATCTTGCCCGCTACTTCTCGGGCTTCAGCGGCGATACCTTGCCGCCGCCAGGCCTCTATCACCGCATCCTGAAGGAGGTGGAGGGGCCATTGGTGACGGCAGCACTCGCCGCGACCCGGGGCAATCAGATCAAAGCCGCGGAGCTTCTGGGGGTTAACCGCAATACCTTGCGCAAGAAGATCCGCGATCTCGATGTTCAGGTGATCCGCACCGGCCGTTAATAGACCGAGGCACCCTATGGCGCCGCCGGGCTGAATCTGTCACATTTTTGCACCAGTGTTGTAGGAAGGCATCAGTCCCGCCTATTCCGGCCGGTTTTGATGGGCTGCGTATGTCCGAATCCGTCGCAAAATCGCCGCCCGTGGCCATTTCGCCGCCTTTCCCGCGGCCTCCGCGCACCTTTAGGGGGTACCTGGCACCAGCGGTCGTGGTCCTGGCGCTGTTGTCGGCGCTCGTCACCTTTCTGGTTCTCACAGGCCTCACGGCCATCGTGCCGACCCATGAGGTCGTGGTTTCGGTGTTGCTGGCCAACGCCACCATGGTGGCCGTGCTCCTTGGCATCGTCGCCTGGGGGTTCTTCGACATCGTACGGGCGCGCCGGAAGGGGCGCGCTGGCGCGCGGCTGCATGTCCGCATCGCCTTGATGTTCGGCCTCGTGTCGGCGGTGCCGGCGATCCTCGTCGCCATTATCGCCTCGATCACGCTCGAGCGCGGTCTCGATCGCTGGTTCTCGACGCGCACGCGCGAGATCATCAACAGCTCGTCGAGCATCGCGCAAACCTATGTGCGCGAACACGCTTTTGGAATCCGCGCCGATGCCACCGCGATGGCAGACGATCTGTCACGTTTGCGCAGCATGCATGACGAGAATCTCACCCATTTCCGCGAGATTCTCACCGCCCAGGCTTCGATCCGCGGGCTTCCCGTCACCCTGATGATTCACGGCAATGCCTCAGTCATGGAACGCGCCGACATCGACGTGAGCAAACAGGCGCAAGTTCCGGGCAATCTCGCGGTGACGCATGCGACCATCGACCGGCCCATCATTTATTTCTCCGACAACGCCGACTTCGTCGCCGCCATCGTGCCGATACAGAATTTCGACGACGCCTATCTTTATGTCGCGCGGCCGATCGATCCCAAGATGCTGCAATATCTGAGTTCGACGCAGGCCGCGGTCGCCGAATATTCGAGCATGGAGGACCGCCGTTTCGGCGTCCAAGTCGCCTTCGCGCTGATGTACGCGGTGATCGCGCTGATCCTCCTGTTGTCCTCGGTCTGGCTCGGGTTGAATTTCGCCAACTGGCTCGTCGCCCCGATCCGCCGCCTGATCGGCGCCGCCGATCTCGTCGCCTCGGGCAATCTCGACGTCAAGGTTCCGCTGCGGCGAAACGAAGGAGACCTCGCCAATCTCAGCGAGAGCTTCAACAAGATGACGCAAGAGCTCCGCTCCCAGCACGAGGACCTCGTCGGCGCGCGCGACCAGATCGATCAGCGCCGCCGTTTCACCGAAGCGGTGCTTTCGGGCGTGGGCTCAGGCGTCATCGGCCTCGACACCAAAGGCCGCGTCACCATCATCAACCGCTCCGCTGAGCGGTTGCTCAACCAATCCGGCGCGGATTTCATCGGGGCTGCGATCGGCGAGCAAATTCTCGAAATCGCGCCGCTCGTCGAAAAAGCGCTTGCCGGCGAGGAGCGCGTGAACGGCACGATCAAACTCATGCGGGGAGGGCGCGAGCGCACGATCAACGTTCGGGTGACGACGGAATCTTCGCCCGAGTCGGAGCACGGCTATGTGGTCACGCTCGACGACATCACCGAGCTCGTTTCGGCGCAGCGCACCTCGGCCTGGGCCGACGTTGCGCGCCGCATCGCCCACGAGATCAAGAATCCGCTGACCCCCATTCAGCTTTCGGCGGAGCGGCTCAGGCGCAAATACGGAAAAGTGCTCGCCAATGACCGCGAGATTTTCGAGCAATGCACGCAGACGATCATCCGCCAGGTCGGCGACATCGGCAGAATGGTCGACGAGTTCTCCACCTTCGCCCGCACGCCTAAGCCGGTGGTGGAGACACAGGACCTTGCCGAAACCGTGCGGCAGGTCGTCTTTCTCATGCGCGTCGGCCATCCCGAGATCCATTTCGAGGTCGAATTGCCGCCGGCGCCGCTACAGGCGCGTTTCGATCGCCGGCTGATATCGCAGGGGCTCACCAACATCATCAAGAACGCGGTCGAGGCGATCGAGGCGCTGCCGGCCGCCGAGGGCGGCAAAGGCAAGGGACGCATCATCGTCCACGCCGCGCGCGAAGGCGCGTTCGCCGTCGTCGACGTCGTCGACAATGGCATCGGCTTGCCGCGCGAAAACCGCGAGCGCTTGCTCGAGCCCTATGTCACGACGCGCGAGAAGGGGACCGGGCTCGGGCTCGCCATCGTCGGCAAGATTCTCGAGGAGCACGGCGGCAGGATCGAATTGCGCGACGCGCCCGCCGTCGATGAAGGCGGCCACGGCGCCTGGATCAGATTGAGCTTCGCGATCGAGGGCGCGCCGCAAAACGAGCGCGCCGAAAGCAAGGAAGAAAAACAAGCGCAGGACAACAAGCAGGCGTTCACGGCATAAATCATGGCAACCGATATCCTCATCGTCGACGACGAAGCCGACATTCGGGAGCTCGTCGCGGGCATTCTCGAAGACGAGGGTTATTCCGTTCGCACCGCCAAGAACTCGGATGAAGCGGTCGCCGCGATCCAGGCGCGCCGCCCGCATCTCGTATTGCTCGACATCTGGCTCGAAGGCAGCCGCCTCGACGGGCTCGCGCTCCTCGATGTGATCAAGACCGAATATCCCGACATGCCGGTGGTGATGATCTCCGGCCACGGCACGATCGAGACCGCGGTCGCGGCGATCAAACGCGGCGCCTACGACTTCATCGAGAAGCCGTTCAACGCCGACCGCCTCGTTCTGGTCGCGGGCCGCGCCATCGAGACGCTGCGGCTCCGCCGCGAAGTGCGCTCGTTGAAGCAGCTCGCGCCGCACGCCGACCGGCTCGTCGGCTCTTCGCCCGCCATGCATCAGTTGCGGCAGACGATCGAGCGCGTGGCGCCGACCAACAGCCGCATCCTGATCGTGGGAGCGGCGGGCACGGGCAAGGAAATCACCGCCCGCATGATTCATACGAATTCCGCGCGTGCGACCGGTCCGTTCGTCGTCATCAACGCCGCGGCCATTACGCCCGAGCGCATGGAGATGGAACTGTTCGGCGTCGAGACAAACGGCGACGGCCATTTGCGCAAGGTCGGCGCGCTCGAGGAAGCGGACGGCGGCACGCTGTTCATCGACGAAATCGCCGACATGCCGAAGGAGACGCAGAACCGCATCCTGCGCGTTCTGGTCGAGCAGAATTTTCAACGCGTGAACGGCAGCGCGCGCATCAATGTCGACGTGCGGATCATTTCCTGCACCGGCCGCAACCTCGAGGCCGAAGTCGCCGACGGCAATTTCCGCGAGGACCTCTTCCACCGCCTGAGCGTGGTACCGATCCGGGTGCCGCCGCTCTCGGAGCGGCGCGAGGACATCGCCGAGCTTGTCACCTATTTCCTTGACCAGATTTCGGTCGCCACCGGCCTGCCACGGCGGCAGATCGGCGCGGATGCGCTCGCGGTTCTTGAATCGCACGACTGGCCCGGCAACGTCCGGCAATTGCGCAACAATGTCGAGCGCCTGCTCATTTTGGCCGGCGGCGCGCCCGACGCCACGGTCACCGCGAGCATGCTGCCGCAGGACGTGGTGGCGCTCGTTCCCAACATGCCGAACGGCATGGGCGGCGGCGAGCATCTCATGAGCCTGCCGCTCAGGGAGGCGCGCGAGGCGTTCGAGCGCGAGTATCTCATCGCCCAGATCAGCCGCTTCGGCGGCAACATCTCGCGCACCGCCGAGTTCGTGGGCATGGAGCGATCGGCGCTGCATCGCAAGCTGAAAGCGCTTGGCGTCGACTGAAAGGCCGATCGTTGTCCCGCATCGCCTTTGTCAACGGCCGCTACCTTCCGCTCGCCCAGGCCGCCGTTCATATCGAGGATCGCGGCTACCAGTTCGCCGACGGCGTCTATGAAGTTTGCGAGGTGCGGGAGGGACGGATCGTGGACGAGCGCCGCCATATGGAGCGGCTTCAGCGCTCGCTTTCGGAATTGCGCATCTCGCCGCCGATGGCGCCAAGGGCGCTCGGCATCGTGCTGCGGGAAACCGTCCGCCGCAACCGCGTGCGCGACGGGCTTCTCTATTTGCAGGTGACGCGCGGCGTCGCTAGGCGCGACCACGCATTTCCACCGGACGGAACGCGGCCGAGCCTCGTCGTTACCGCCCGCCCGCGCGACCGCGAAAAGGCGGAGCGCGTTGCGGCGGCGGGAATTGCGGTCATCACCGTGCCCGACAATCGCTGGGAGCGGGTCGATATCAAGACCATCGCGCTGGTGCCGAACGTGCTCGCGCGCCAGGCCGCGCGGGAGGCGGGGGCGGGCGAGGCGTGGTTCGTCGATGACGAAGGATTGGTGACGGAGGGCTCCGCTTCCAATGCCTGGATCGTCACGCGCGAGGGAACGCTGGTCACGCGGCCGGCCGAGCGCGGAATTCTGCGCGGCATTACGCGGGCGGTCGTGTTCGAGGTCGCGATGCAGTCGCAGCTCAGGATCGAGGAGCGGCCGTTTCGCGTGGAAGAAGCTTTGCAGGCGAAGGAAGCCTTCATTACCGCCGCCACGCAGATCGTGATGCCGGTGGTCAAAATCGACGGAAATTCGGTGGCGGACGGAGAGCCTGGGACAATTGCGCGCGCGCTGCGGGCGCGGTTCCACGATGTGGCTGAAATCGAGGAATAGCGCCAAAAATCATCCGCTCCTTGCGCAATCCGTGGGCACGCCGGCGGAATTTTGTCTTGCGCATCCGCGGCTTCCGTTTTCTAATAATGGCGCTTTCGCGCGGCGGCTTTTACCGCTGATGGAAAGCCCGGCGATCCGCGGGGATCGTCGAGACAATCGCTCGCCCGACGAACAAAAAGGATAACAGCAATGGCGGCCGAACGTGCTCAAAACCTTCAAGACACCTTTCTCAATCACGTCCGCAAAAACAAAATTCCGCTCACCATTTTCCTGGTGAACGGGGTCAAGCTGCAGGGCGTGGTGACGTGGTTCGACAATTTCTGCGTACTCTTGCGACGGGATGGGCATTCTCAACTCGTTTACAAGCATGCGATCTCCACGGTGATGCCGGGCCATCCGATCCAGCTCTTCGAGCAGGCGGATGAGGGCATGCCCGCCTTGGACAAGGCCTGATTGGAGCCGCGCCGCGGACCCGGCGGAAAGCGGCAAGGCGGGCGCCTCGCGGCAGCCGCGGGAGCGGTCGCGCGCGCGATCGTCATCGTGCCGCATCTCGTCAAGAGGGCGACGAAAGCGGGCGGGCGAAAGGCGGGCCGCGGGATCGCGGCGCGGCTCGAAGAAGCGGTCGGGCTCGCACGCGCCATCGACCTCGACATCGCGAGCGCGGGCGCGGTCCCGCTGAGCGAGATCAGGCCCGCGACGTTTCTCGGAAAAGGCAAGGTCGAGGAGATCGCCGGCATCGTGCGCGCCGAGGAGGCGGGTCTCGTTTTCGCCGATTGCGCGCTGTCGCCGGTGCAGCAGCGCAATCTCGAAAAGGCGTGGGGCGCCAAGGTCGTCGACCGCACCGGCCTGATCCTGGAAATTTTCGGCGAGCGCGCGCGCACCAAGGAAGGCGCGCTGCAGGTGGAGCTCGCGCATCTCAACTATCAAAAAAGCCGGCTCGTGCGCTCATGGACGCATCTCGAGCGGCAGCGCGGCGGCTTCGGCTTTCTCGGCGGCCCCGGCGAAACGCAGATCGAGGCCGATCGCCGCCAGATCGGCGAGCGCATCGACAAGATCGAACGCGAACTCGAGCGGGTGAAACGCACGCGCGCGCTCCACCGCGAGAACCGCAAGCGCGTGCCGTATCCGATCGTGGCGCTCGTCGGCTACACCAACGCCGGAAAGTCGACGCTCTTCAACACGCTGACCAAAGCCTCGGTGCGGGCCGAGGACCTCTTGTTCGCGACCCTCGATCCGACGCTGCGCGCCGTTGATCTTCCCGCGGGCACGCGCGCGATCGTGTCCGACACGGTCGGCTTTATTTCGGAGCTGCCGACCATGCTGATCGCGGCCTTCCGGGCGACGCTGGAGGAGGTGACCGAGGCCGATATCATCATTCACGTGCGCGATTGCGCGCATGAGGACACCGAGGCGCAAGCGGAGGACGTGGCGGCGATCTTGCGCGAACTCGGCATCGATCCCGACGATCACGGCCGTGTCATCGAGGCCTGGAACAAGATCGATCTTCTCGACCGCGACGGGCGCGAGCGGCTCGCCAATATCGCCGCACGGAAAGAGCCTGAAACGCGACCGGTGCTGGTGTCGGCGCTCACCGGCGAGGGCATGACGGCGCTCCTCTCCGCGATCGAAGCGCGGCTTGCGGCCAAGCGCGCGCTCCTTTCCATTGCCCTCGATCCCGCCGATGGCGCCGGCCTCGGCTGGCTGCACCGCCAGGGCGAAGTGCTCGGCCGCGAGCTTGCCGGGGACGGCGAGCTCAAGGTCACGGTGCGGGTCGAGCCGTCGAAGGTCGAGCAGGTCCGCCGGCGTTTTCCGCAGGCGGTTCTTACTTCCGTTTGAGGCCGTCCGCCCGTTCGGCGGCTTTTGCGGCGTCCCAGAGCGCGTCCATCTCCGCGAGGTTCGACTGCGCCGGCGTTCTGCCGCGCGCGGCAAGGCCTTTTTCGACGGCATGGAAGCGGCGCTCGAATTTGCGATTGGCGGCGCGCAAGGCGGCTTCCGCGTCGACGCCGGCGTGACGGGCGAAGTTGACGAGCGCGAACAAGAGATCGCCGAATTCCTCCGCCGCCTTCTCGCGGTCGCCCATCGCGGCGGAAAGTTCGCGGATTTCCTCTTCGATCTTGGCCTTGACGTCGTTCACGCTCGGCCAATCGAAGCCGACGCGGGCGGCCTTGGTCTGCAGCTTTTCGGCGCGGCTGAGGGCGGGCAGGGCGCCGGGAATGCCGTCGAGAGCGCTCGCATTCGCCTTCCCGGCTTTCGCGCGCTCTTCGTCCTTGATGGTTTGCCACAGCGCCTTGACTTCCTCCGGGGCAATATCGCGGCCGCCGCCGAACACGTGCGGATGCCGGCGCACGAGCTTGTCGGTGATGGCGTAAACCACGCCGCCGAAATCGAACGCCCCGCGCTCCTCGGCCATGCGGGCGTGAAAGACGACCTGCAGGAGCAGGTCGCCCAGCTCGTCCTTCAGGCCGGCGAGGTCGCCGCGGGCAATCGCGTCCGCCACCTCGTAGGCTTCCTCGAGGGTGTAGGGGGCGATGGTCTCGAAGGTCTGCTCGAGATCCCACGGACAGCCCGAGCCCGGCGTACGCAGCGCTGCCATGAGCGCAAGCAATTGCTCGATGTCGCGGGAAGCCTCGGCCTTCATGAGCGCCTTTCGGATGCGAGGTGCGGATGGAAGAGGAACGCCGAACCGAGGCTGACACGGTTCGGCCGCCCACATGATCGATTCGCAGAAGACATATTATGGAACATCTAAGGGCGATGTTTCACTTCGCATACCCGACGCCGAATAAGGCGCGTTCCTTCAGCGTCCGCAGGCGACGACACAGGATCGGTAGTCGATCGCGCATGGAGCCGCGCAGGATTTGTAGGCCGTCCGGCAGGCACGCCGGCACGCGAAGTCCAGGGTTCCGCACGGTTTGCGGCATTCCGTGCGCACGGCGGCGCAGGGCGCTTCGCACCTATTCTCCTGTTCGATGCAGGTCTTGATGCAGCCGGGCCCGGCCACCGCCTGAGAGGCCATCAAGGCAAAGGCCGCCAATGTCGAAATCAGCAAGGTTTTTATCATCGTTTCCCCCAGAGCAGGTCGCACTGTAGCCGATGCGTTCGGGCTTGAATATGCGAGGTGCGGTATTGCCCATTTGCCGTTGGGCTCCCGCCCCGTTTTGCCAGTTAAAGAGCCGATAAACCGATCGATTCAAATTTGAATCATTCCCGGTGTGCTTCCTAAAGAGGCACGGTGGCATGTTCGTCCCGTTTGGGGTCTGGTTTGGGGGCGGACGCGTGTCGATGCCAGGTAGCGGCATACGAGCTGGCCGGGTGCGATTGCACTGGCACTTCGTGCTCATCGTGTTGATCGCGGTGATGCCGATCTTTGCGCTCTATGTCAGCCGGCTGCAGTCAAAGCGCGAATATGCGCTGTCGCAGGCGCGCGCGCATGCGGCGGATCTCGCCAACAATGCCGCTTCCGTGCAGGCGGGCATCGCACTAAGGGCGCGGAACGTCCTTGAAATGGTCGCGCAGTCGCCCGTTCTCCGCGGCAGCGTCGATCAGTGCGACGAATTCCTCAACTGGGTGCAGTATCTTCTCCTCAGCCAGGACGATAAACCCTGGATGACCGGAATTTTCGTCGTTGACCGCACCGGCAAGGGCCTGTGCGGGACGTTTACCAATTCGAAGTCGCTCGCCATCGGCGACCGCCCGCACTTCCAGCAGGCGCTGGAGACGAAGAACTTCGTCACCAGCGAAATCATCATCGGCAGGATCAGCAGGCGCCCGATCATCGCCGCCGAGCTTCCGATTCTCAACGCGCGCGGCGAGATCGAATTGGTCGTCGGGCTCGGCGCCGATCTCGAACGCCTCGACGAGATCGCGCTTGAGGCGAGCCGCAAATTCCACGGCTTGCTGCTGGTCTTGGACGACCACGGGCGCGTCATCGCCAATCTGCCCAAACTCCCGGACGGCGAGATTTCGCGGAGCTTTGACGAACCCGCGATCATTTCGGCGCTGGTTAACGCCAACGCGCCCATTGTCGAGGCGGCCGATCGCGCGGGCATGAAGCGCATCTTCGGCGTCAAGCAGCTTCCCAACGGCCAGTTCGTCGCGGTCGGGCTCGACCGCGAGACGGTGCTGATGCCGGTCGAGCATGCGTTCCGCTCCGATCTTTTGTTCCTCTTGCTTGTGGCCGCGGCTTCGATTGCGGCGGCGTTAATCATGGCCGAGTTTGGCGTGCTGCGGGGCGTGCGGCTGTTGAAGGGCGCGGCCCTCCGCCTCAAGGCCGGCGGCATGGGGCTGCGGGTGAAGCTTCCGGTGTTTGTCGCCGCCGAGCTGCACGACCTTTCCACGACCTATAACGCGATGACCGCCGAATTCGAGCGGCTGGCCTATCTCGACCGCCTCACCGGCCTGCCCAACCGGCGCTATTTTGAGCGCGAGCTCGCGGGCCGCAATGGCAACGACAAGCATTCCCGCCAGGCGGTGCTCGCGATCGACCTCGACGGCTTCAAGCCGGTCAATGACAGCTATGGCCACGCGGTCGGCGATCGCGTGCTCGCCGCGGTCGCGCGCCGGATCGCGACCGTCATCGCCGGCCAAGGGCTGCTCGCGCGCGTGGGCGGCGACGAATTCGTCGCGGTCCTTCCCCTGCCCGACGGCAAATGCCGCGAAGTCGCCCGCACGCTCGCGGAACAGATCCGCGCCGATCTCGAGATTCCGGTCGAAACCGACCAGTTGTCCTTCGTCGTCGGCTGCAGCGTCGGGATTGCGGTCGTTCCCGACGATGCCTCGAGCCTCGCCGGCGCCCTGGTGGTCGCCGACAGTGCGCTTTACGAAGCCAAGCGCGGCGGGCGCAACCGTGTCATCGACAATGCGCCGCCGATCGCCGCGGACGTCGAGCCGGATGCCGGGAAGCAATCGCCGCGGACGGCGCTCGAATTCAACGAGCCGGTCTGAAATCAGCGGCCGGCGCCGCCCGGCGGCGGGATGAATTCCAAAAAGATGTTGAGCGTATCGCGCCATCTGGACAGGTAGACATCGTTGTCAACGAGCGTGGCGCCGGCCTTGCTGACATAGAGCGTCTTCAGCAATTTGCCCGCGTCCGACATTTGCCAGACGATCATTTCGTTGGGATTGCGCGCGATCATGACGGCGTTCGGCCGGTCATGCACGACGTCGAAGGCAACGCTCGAATGGTCGTTCGGATTGGCAAAGGCCATGCGGCTCACGATCACGTTCGCGTCGCCCCATTCGAAAATATGCGCCATGTCGCGCGACATGATCGCGTCCGTGCCGTCGCGCCGCACCCATTGAATGACATCGGCAATGGTATGCGCGGTCTTGGTCTCAGGCGGCGTTTGCGCAAGGGCGGCCGAGGCGAAGCTCAAGAAAGCGATGACAAAAAGACGCAAGCGATTAGTCGACATTGATCCTCATTCCGTCATAGGCCGGCTCGACGTTTGGCGGCAGCCCGCGCGACAGCGTTTCGTAGTCGAGGTCGGTATGCAAATTGGTGAGAATCGCCCGGCGCGGATGCAAGCGCGCGATCCAGCCAAGCGCTTCCTCGACCGTTAAATGACTGGGATGCGGCCGCTCGCGCAATGCGTCGATGAGCCACACGTCCAGATCCGCCAGAGCCGCAAAGCTTTCTTCGGTAAAATCGCTCACGTCGGGCGTGTAGGCGAGGCCGCCGAAACGCAGGCCGAGCGCCGGCGCATTGCCGTGACGAAGCTCGAACGGAAGCGCTTCGATCGCACCGCCCTCGCCTTCGATTTTGACCGTCTTGCCCGCCTCCATCCGGTGCTCCTGCAGGATCGGCGGATATTCACTTCCTTCCGGCGTCTTGAAGCAATAGCCGAAACGCCGGTGCAAAAACGCCGACGTGCGCGCGTCGAGGTAAACGTCGATGCGTCGGCGCTGCACGAGCGCGAGCGGCCTCAAATCGTCGATGCCATGGGTGTGATCGGCGTGTTCGTGGGTGAAGATCACGCCGTCGAGGCGCGCGACATCGGCATCCAGCAACTGCTCGCGAAGGTCCGGCGAAGTATCGACAAGCACCCGGGTGCGGCGGCCGCCATCCGCTCTCTCGACCAGGAGCGAGCAGCGGCGGCGGCGGTTCTTCGGGTTGTTGGGATCGCACGCGCCCCAGCCCTGCCCCACCCGCGGAACGCCGCCGGAGGAGCCGCAACCGAGGATCGTGAAGGTGAGCGGCATCAGACGGCGGCCACCTTCGAGAACAGACGGAAGAAATTGGCGCTCGTCGTTTTGGCGATCGCTTCCATGGAAACGCCGCGCGTCTCCGCCAATACCCGCGCGGTCTCGGCGACGTAGGCGGGCTCGTTGCGCTTGCCGCGATAGGGCTGCGGCGCGAGGAACGGCGCGTCGGTTTCGACCAGAATGCGGTCTTCGGGAAGACTCGCGGCGATCTTGCGCAGATCGTCGCTATTCTTGAACGTGAGAATCCCCGAGAACGACACGTAGCCGCCGAGCGCGACGCCGCGGCGGGCAAGATCCTCGCCGCCGGTGAAGCAATGCAATACGAAGGGAAAATTTCCCTTCGCGCTCTCCTCCTCGAGAATGCGGGCAATGTCGCCGTCCGCCTCGCGCGCGTGGATCACGAGCGGAAGCCCGGTTTCGCGCGCCGCCTGAATGTGCGTGCGAAAGCCCTTTTCCTGCGCTTCGCGCGGGCTGTTGTCGTAGTGATAATCGAGCCCCGCCTCGCCGATCGCGACCACTTTCGGATGTTTCGTCGCGGCGACGAGATCGGCGGCCGTCACATCCGGTTCCTTGGCCGCGTGATGCGGATGGGTGCCGACCGAGCAATAGACCTCGTCGAAGCGTTCGGCGATGGCGCGCAAGGCCGGGAATTTTCCGACGCGGGTCGAGATCGTCACCAGGCGCCTGATATCGGCCGCGCGGGCGCGCGCGATCACGGCGTCAAGCTCCGGCGCAAACTCGGGAAAATCGAGATGGCAATGGCTGTCGACGAGCATGGTCAGCCCGCCTTTTCTTCCGCCTCGACATAGCGCGGAAACACCGGCTGTGGCGCCGGCAGCGCCGTTCCCGCCTTCAGCCGGCCGGCTTTTCCGAGGAATTTAAAATCCCGTGCGCTCGCGGGTATCGCCAGAAGGTCGAGGAGTTTCGCCGCGCCCGCGGGCACGAAGGGCTGCGCGAGAATCGAAATTTGCCGCGTGACCTCGGCGGTCGTCCACAGAACGGTCGCAAAGCGCGCGGGATCGGTCTTCCGCAAATCCCACGGCGCCTCGCCGGCAAAATAGCGATTGGCCTCGGCGACCACGCTCCAGATCGCGTTCAGCGCCTGATGCAGTTGCTGCGTTTTCATCGCCTCGCGCGCTTTCGCGAGGATGCCGTCGGCGGCGGCGAGGATCGCTGCATCCGAGGCCGCGAGCTTTGCCGGCGCCGGCACCTTGCCGTCGCAGTTCTTGGCGATCATCGAGAGCGATCGCTGGGCGAGATTGCCAAGGTCGTTGGCAAGATCCGCGTTGGTGCGCGCGACGATCGCCTCGTGGCTGTAATTGCCATCCTGGCCGAACGGCACTTCGCGTAAAAAGAAATAGCGGAGCGGATCGACGCCATAGGCGTCGGCGAGCGCGAACGGATCGACGACGTTGCCGACCGATTTCGACATTTTCTCGCCGCGGTTGAACAGAAATCCGTGGCCGTGTACGCGCTTCGGCAACGCGATCCCCGCCGACATCAGAAAAGCCGGCCAGTAAACCGCGTGGAAACGCACGATGTCCTTGCCGATCACGTGCAAATTCGCAGGCCAGAAGCGGCGAAACAATTCGGACTTCTCGTCGGGATAGCCAACGCCGGTGATGTAGTTGGTGAGCGCGTCGACCCACACATACATCACGTGGCCGGGCGCATCCGGCACCGGCACGCCCCAGGTGAGCGTGGTGCGCGACACCGATAGATCCTGCAGCCCCGCTTTGACGAAGCTCACCACTTCGTTGCGGCGGCTCTCCGGCAGGATGAAATCCGGGTGCGCGGCATAATGGGCAAGCAGCTTTTTCTGGTAGGCGGAAAGCCGGAAGAAATAGGTTTCTTCCTTGGTCCGCTCGACCGGCGTGCCCTGCGGGCCGAGGCGCACGCCGCCTTCCACGCGCGTCTCCGACTCGGCATAGAACGCTTCGTCGCGCACCGAATACCAGCCCTCATACGTGCCGAGGTAAATGTCGCCGGCTTCCGCCATCTTCCGCCAGATCGCCTGCGAGGATTCATAATGCGCGGGTTCCGTGGTGCGGATGAAGCGGTCGTAGGAAACATTCAGCCGGTCGCACATTTCGCGGAAGCGCGGCGCGTTGCGGTTGGCAAGCTCGCGCGGCGAAATGTCTTCCTTGGCGGCGGTCTGGGTCATCTTCAACCCGTGCTCGTCGACACCGGTGAGGAAGAAAACATCATTGCCGTCGAGGCGCGCAAAACGCGCGATCGCATCGGTCGCGATCGCTTCGTAAGCGTGACCGATATGCGGCGCGCCGTTGGGGTAGGAAATCGCGGTGGTGACGAAATACGGCGGGCGAGCGGCGGGTTTCCTTGCTGCGGCCTTCTTCTTGGCCGCGGTTTTCTTCACGCGCGACTTCGCGACGCTCCGTTTCCTGGCCGGCGGCGGCTTGCGCGATCTGTTCTTGTTTTTCTTCTTCGCGGCCATCGACGAAACCTCCGGCGGGCGCGCCGCGCCGCTGTCAGCGCGTCGCCTCGGCCAGCATGGAAAAGACCTGAAACACCAGCGGCTTGCGGTCGAGATTATAAATGTCCGTCTCGGCCGCGGCGCGGCGCACGTTTTCCCATGTCTGGGCGAAACGCGCAAGGCGCGCGGGCGCGGCCCCCTTCTCTGTCGCCGCGAGCGCGAGCCAGTCTTCCACCGCCTCGGCGAAAACGTAAAGCGAATCGCCGCCGTAAAGCTTGTCGCCAAGCTTGTGCAACGCTTCCCCATCGACCGCCGGGAGTTTCGCGAGCAACTCGGCAGTGAGATGGCGCACCTCGAGCCCCTCGCCCGACAAAAGCGCGAGCGCCCGGCGCACGCTGCCGCCGGAGGCGGCCGCGGCTTCCTTGATTTCACCGCGCGAAAGACCGGGAATTTCATCGGCGATCGAATCGATCGCCTTGACCACGTCGGCCTCGGTGAGCGGACGCAGCGACAATTTCCGGCAGCGCGAGCGAATGGTGGCGATCAGCCGGCCCGGCGTGTGCGAAATCAGGACAAACAGCGAATGCTGCGGCGGCTCTTCCAGCACTTTCAGGAGCGCATTGGCGCCGCTCGCATTCAATTCGTCGACGGAGTCGACGATCGCGATGCGCCAGCCGCCCATGGCCGCGGTCGAGCCGAAGAACGAGATTGCCCGCCGCACCTCCTCGACCGAAATTTCGCTCGGCGGCCTCTTGCCCTCTTCGCTGGCGATCCGCCGCAGCGCGATGAGGTCCGGATGCGAGAGTGCCGCGACCTGGCGGCTCGCCGGATGGTCGGCGGGTATTTCGAGGCTTTTGGCTCCCGGCTTCGGCATTGAGAGGAGAAAGCGCGCAATGCGATAGGCGAGCGTCGCCTTGCCGATGCCTTCCGGTCCGCCGAGGAGCAGCGCATGCGGCAGGCGGCCGCCATTCCAGGCGGCGAGGATTTCGGCCTCGGCCGCCGCATGGCCGAAAAGCTTGGTTTGCTGGCGGGGATGCGGGCAGCCGGCAAGCCGGTCGCCTTCTTCGCGCTCGCTCACCCGGTTGCTCGCGGCGCCTGCCCTTCGCGCAACGGGCGCAACAGGCGCTCCTGCACCGCCATCCAGATGCGGGCGCTGACGACATCGGGATTGGCGCCGGCATCGATGAGCACGCAGCGCTCAGGCTCGCGCTCGGCGATCTCGCGATAGGCCGCGCGCAGCTGGCTGTGGAATTCGAGCTTCTCCGCCTCGAAACGGTTGGTGGCCTCGCCGCGTTCGCGCACGCGCTTAAGCCCAGCTTCCGGCGGCAGGTCGAGCACGAGCGTGAGATCCGGCATTTCGGCGCCGACCACGACCCGCTCAAGCTCGCGGATGAGCCGCTGATCCACGTTGCCGAGCGAGCCTTGATAGACGCGGGTTGAATCGATGAAGCGGTCGCAAAGCACCCAGGCGCCGCGCGCAAGCGCCGGGCGGATCGTCGTCACCATGTGATCGTCGCGGGCGGCGGCGAAGAGCATGGCCTCGGCCTCGGTGCCGAACGGCTTGGCGAAGCCTTGCAGCAGGATGTGGCGCAAGGCTTCCGCGCCCGGCGAACCGCCGGGCTCGCGCGTCTCCACCACCTCGCGGCCGAGGAGCCGCAGCCGCTCGGCAAGCCGGCGCACCTGCGTCGTTTTGCCGGCGCCTTCGCCGCCTTCGAACGTGATGAACCGGCCGGTGGTGGTCATGGATCGCATTTTACGTTCGCTTGAATTTGGAAAAGGCCGTGCGGACAAGATCGACGGTGAGTTCATAGACCCCATCGATCGCCCGCCGGAAGAGGCCGCCCGGCCCGACGCTATCGCCGGCATATAGGGGGGCATCGAGCACGAGGCGATCGCCGCGCCAGGCTTTCAGCCGCGCGACTTCGGCGCCCTTGGAAACGGGCGCCCGCAGCGGGCCGTTATAGACCGCGCGCACGAGCATGCGGTCGGAGGCGCCTTTCGGCAGGAACACGCGCAGTGCCTGCTTGGTCACGAGCGGCACATGGCCGCGGTCGCCGCCAAACACCGAGGCTTCGGCGACCACCGCCCCCTCCTTCACGAGGGGATGCGGCTCGAAGTTCTTGAAGCCCCAATCGAGGAGCTTGCGGGCATCTTCGCCGCGGTCCTTCATGTTGGGGGAGCCCTCCACCACCACGATCAGGCGGACGTCGTTCTGCACGGCCGTGCCCACGATGTTGTAGCCCGACTCCTTCACGTAGCCGGTCTTCATGCCGTCGGCGCCGATGTTCATGTCGAGCAGCGGGTTACGATTCTGCTGCTTGATCTTGTTCCAGGTGAAATCGCGCTGGCTGTAATAGGGAAAATAATCCGGATATTCGCGGATGATATGGGCGGTGAGGCGCGCGAGGTCACGCGCCGAGATGTTGTGACCGGGATCGTAAAGGCCGGTCGCATTCTTGAAGTTCGCGCTGCTGAGGCCAAGCTCGCGCGCGCGCTTGGTCATGTGCTGGCCGAACAGCGTCTCGTTGCCATCGAGCGCTTCAGCAAAGGCAATGGCGGCATCGTTGCCGGAAACCACGACGACGCCCTGAATCAGGTCCTCGACCTTCACCTTGCTGTTGATCGAGGCGAACATCGTGGAGCCGCCGGACGGGGCGCCGCCATGCTTCCACGCATAGGGGCTGATCAGCAGTTGCTGGTCGAGGGAAAGATTGCGCTCGTTGAGCGCCTGGAAGACAAGCTCCATGGTCATGAGCTTGGTGAGGCTCGCGGGCGGAAAGGGCGTGTCGGCCGCTTTTTCGTAGAGGATGCTGCCATTCTCGTAATCGATGAGGATCGCGTGGCTGGCGGAAATCGCCGGCGCGGCGGTCGCCGCATGGCCCTGGGCGAAAACGATTTTCGGTATTAGAATCAATATGGTTACGGTGAATAGTTCAACTATCCACCGAAACCGCGCCGGGCGCTTCACTCGGCGAAACATCCGCAAGGCAAACTCCTGTTTTGCAACAATCGTGCGTGCGCGCGCCCCGCGCCTGCTTACAAGCGGCCCGGCATGCAATCAACGGCTTTCCCGATGGAGAGCGGTAACGTCTCAGTAAAGGCCGCGGCCGGAGACGAAGCCCGCGGCATAGCTCGAAGCGTTCGCGGGCGGCGGCGTATTCGCGAAGCCCGCGGACTGCCAGGGCGAGTTCGCGGCTGCTTGCCGGGCCGTCTGGTTGACGGAACGCGGATCCGGATCGCCCAGTTCAAACGGCCGGTCGGGCGGGATTGGCGCCGCGTTGCCGCGCCGGAGGTAATTCGCCGACGAGGCGGACGCAGGCAGGTAGGACGAATTCGAAGCAAGAAGGACCGAGGGCGCGGGCGCCGCCCTTCCATCGGAGCGAAGTGTTGCGAGCAGCATGCGATCGTCGGTGCCTTCAAGCGGCGCGGGCCCCGCATATTCCACCCGCACGCGCGCAAGCCCAACGCCTTTGTATCCGAGGAGTTCCGCGGTCTTTGATGAGAGATCGATGACGCGGTCCTTGGCATAGGGGCCGCGGTCATTGACGCGCACGATGATCGAGCGGCCATTGGCGAGGTTGGTCACGCGCGCGTAACACGGCAGCGGCAGCGTCGGGTGCGCGGCGGAAATCGCTTCCTTGTCATAAACTTCGCCATTGGCCGTGAGCCGGCCATGGAAATCCGAGCCGTACCAGGAGGCGATGCCTTCGGCGCTGTAGCTTTCATCGTGCTCGGGCACGTACATGCGGCCCGCGACCTGATAGGGCTTGCCCACGCGATAGACGCCGCCGCCCTTGGGGATGGGCTTGCCTTCCTCGACAACGCGCGGGCTTGAGGAGACGCCGTAACGCGGGTCGACCTGGCGCGCGAATTGATCGGAGGAAGCGCAGTTGGCGAGGAAGAGGCAGGCAATCGCCGCAAATGAAAGACGGAACAACGGCGCCGGTTCACGCGACGCGCAACGCTCCGTGCTTGTCCCCCGACGCCCCATCACTCCCCGACCGACTCTTTCACGCCCCCGAAAACATTATCACGCGCGCCCACCCGGGGCGCGCCCCGCGACATTCTTCCTTTGGCGAAGCCGCATCCGGGCGAATGACCCGGAGTTGCCGCATTTATAGCGCTAGAACGCCTTTCGACTGGGGCGGAAATACGACCCGCGCACGAATGTGGTTAATGGCTCGCTTCGCGGGACGCCTTCCACCCTGTCGCTTGCATTGACTGCCTTCTTCTCGCAAAGGTCGGCTTGGACGGGTGGCCGAGTGGTTTAAGGCAGCGGTCTTGAAAACCGCCAAAGGTGCAAGCCTTTCGTGGGTTCGAATCCCACCCCGTCCGCCAGGAATTGCGGCGAAGCTGCTGCGAGGGATCGAAATGGCCGGTCGCGCAAAATGGATGCTCGCAGTGCTTGCGGCTTCGGCCGTAACGGTTGCGGCTGCGCAGGCGCAAAACTCCGAATACGACCCGCTGCCCGAGACCGCGGCTCCGGCTCCCGTTCAGGTCGCACCCCCGCCTCCGCCGCCTCCCGCAGTTGATCAGACAAGGGGGGCGATTGAGGCAAAGCAAAAGACCGCCGCTGAAAAAGCCGCGGCCGAAAAGGCCGCCAAGGAAGCGGCGAAGGAAGCAGCCAAGGAGGCCAAGGAAAAGGCCGCGGCCGAAAAGGCGGCCGCCGAGAAAGCCGCCAAGGAAAAGGCGGCGGAAAAGGAACAGGCTCAGAAGAAGCAGGCTTCGGCGCCCGGCGCGAAGCAAGAGAAGGACGAAGGCGACGTCCAACTTGGCCGCCGGATGGCGCCGACAGCGTCGATCCCGCCTTTCCCCGGCGATGAAAAAGGACCGAAGACGGTCGACTTCCTCGGCAATTGCGCCAGCAACTACGATAATTGCATGGATATCGTGCGCGGCATCGGCGAAAAACTGCCGGATTCCGAACTCTGCATTCCGTCAGAGATCTACTTCTCGACCGTGACCGAGCGCGTGCGCAAATGGGCGACGCTGCGTCCCGACATTCACAGCCTGCCGGCAGGCCGCGTCATCGCCGCGGCGCTGCGCTCGATCTATCCCTGCAAGCATACGCCGGCGGCGCGCACGGCGGCGGAAAAAAGCGCACCGAAGGCCGCACCGGCGCAGTAGTCAGCGGCCGAAATTCATACCGTCGAACTTGTAGTTCAACACCAGGCGAAGTGATTGCGCCGAGATGTTCTGCGTGAACGCGCCCGGAAAGCCGGGTGCCGGCGCAAGCGGCCCCATCACGTCCGACGCATAACGCTGCGTGCCGTAGGGCGTGTAGAGATATTCGAAGCCGAAGGACCAGTCGTTCATCAAGGCATATTGGAAGCCGGCCCCTATGGCGGGACTGACATGCGTGTGGGTATCGCCCCACGACGCGGAAATCAGCAGTATCGGATCCGAGATTTCGTGCGTGGCCTGGAACCGCGCAAACGAGACGCCGCCGAGGATGTAGGGCAGCATACGGCCGTCATCGAAGGCATAGCCGAGCCGGGTCAGGAACTGGCCCGACCATTGTTGTTTGACGTGGCAGCTGAAATTGTCGCCGACGATGATAGCCGCGGTCTCGAAGCAGTCCTGCCGGCCGCTCGGGCCGCCGAGGGATGCCGAAAATTCCGTGCCGAGCACGACACGGCCGAATTGGTGATTATAGCCGATCTGGCCGCCGCCGAAGGCGCCGCGGAGCGGCTGCGCGCTGACGTCGCCCAAAGGCGGCACCGCGATCTCGTCGAATCCTCTCGCGCTTCCCCATCCGTCGCCGACATGGGCGCCGACATAGAAGCCCGTCCAGTTATAGAAGCGCTTGGTGGCGCGCTCGCGCGCGCTGATGGAATCGTCGCCGAACTTGTAATTCACGACCGCGCGCAGCGTCTGGGTCGTGAGGTCGCTGCGGTCAGCGGACACGCTGAAGGGAATGCCGTTGAAGGTCGTGATGCTGCTGAAATCCTGCGAGCCGTAGCGCGTGTAGAGATATTCGAGGCCGAACGAATAGCCGTTGCCGAGCGCATATTGCACGCCGGCACCGAATACGGCGCCGGTGAGGGTTCTGTCGGTGCCCCACGCGACAGTATTGCCAAGGAACGAGTCGCTAAGACTGAGGTTCATGTGCGCGATCGCGACGCCGCCCACCACGTAAGGCAAGAGCCGTCCGTCATCGAAGGCGTAACCGAGACGGGTGAGGAATTGCGTCGACCAATTCTGCGTGGCACGGCAACTCGCCGTTTCGCCGGGAGAAAGCGCGCTCGTCTGGAAGCAGAAATTGGTGTTGTCGAGCTTGCCCCACGAGCCGGAAAGCTCGGCGCCGAGCACGACGTGCCCGAACTGGTGATTGTAGCCAAGCTGCGCGCCGCCGAGCGCGCCGTGCATGTTCTGCTCGGTCAGGTCGAAAAAGCCGCCATTGTTGACGGAGCCGGACCGGCTCGCCCAGGCACCGCCGCCATGGCCGCCGATGTAAAAGCCGGTCCAGTCGTAAATGCCGCTCGTCGCGTGGCCGGGGATCGCCGCCGTGTTCGCGCTCACCGGCTGGGCGCTGCCGAAGGTGTAGTTCAGCACCAAGCGCACCGACTGCGTGGAGAGGTTCTGGTCGGTAATCTCGATGCATCCGCAGGCTGTGACGATGCTGGTGTGACCCTGATTGAGGAACGACACGTAGAGATATTCGATGCCGAGCGAAAAGCCGTTCCCCAGCGCGTACTGGAATCCAGCGCCGAGGCCGGCGCCCGGCTGCATGTGCACCCCGCCCCAGGTCGTCGTCGGGAATGGGCCCGGAGCATTCAAATCGTCTTTCTTGACGGAAAGCCGCGACAGCACCACGCCGCCGGTGACATAGGGCAAGAACCGGCCGTCGCCGAGCGCATAGCCGAGCTTGGTGAGAAGCTGCAGGCTCCAATCCTGGCGCGAATGGCAGTTCAGGCTTTCGCCGGGAAACAGCAGAAAGGACGCGTTGACGAAACAATCGCCAGCGCCGTTGATCTGGCCGTAGGATCCCGAAAACTCGGCGCCCCAGACGACGCGGCCGAATTGATAATTGTAGCCGGCCTGTGCGCCGCCGAAGGCGCCACTCATATTTTGCTTCGTGATCTCGGCCGGAATATCGAAAGAATCGGCGCCCTTGGTCTCGCTCCAGGCGCCGCCGGCATGCAGACCGGCGTAAAAGCCGGTCCAGTTATAGATGCCGGCTTGCGCGAACGCGCTCGAGGCGCCAGCGAAATTGACCGCCGCCAGCACAGCAAGAAACGCGGCGGCTACGACAAGTCGCCTGTTCAAAAGACGCCCCCAACCGGCAATGACCTGAAAAAATCAAATCTTGCCTTGGCGACACTCTAAGCCAGAATGCCGCAGACGGCTGTGGCTTCCAGGCCACAGTGGATGAGAATCCGCAGCGCCAAAGCCGAGGTTTTACAACCTGCTAGTGCGCTCTAATCGAGCTTTACGCCCGCCTTCTTCACGATCGGCCCCCATTTCTCGAGGTCGCTCTTGGTCAGCGCCGCAAGCGCGTCGGGGCCTTGCGCGATGAGGTCGACCCCGAGGCCCGCAAGCCGTTCGCGAATCGCGGGCATGGCGAGCACGGCGAGGATTTCCGTATTCAGCTTGGCGACGATTTCGGGCTTGGTGCCGGCGGGCGCGTAGACCGCGAACCAGGTGGAAGCCTCGAAATTCGGCACGCCCGATTCCGCCACGGTCGGCACGTCCGGCAACACCGGCGAACGATGCAAGCCGGTGACGGCCAGCGCCCTCACCTTGCCCTCGCGGATATGCGGCAGGCCCGTGAGCACGAAATCGAAAAACACCGGCACGCGGCCGGCGATCACGTCGACGATCGCAAGCGGATTGCCGCGATAGGGAATGTGCAGCATGTCGGTGCCGGTCATGCTCTTGAAGAGCTCCACCGCGAGGTGGTTGGTCGAGCCGTTGCCGGCGGAGGCGTACGTGATCTCGCCGGGCTTGGCCTTGGCGAGCGCGATCAGCTCCTGAATGGTCTTCGCCGGAAAATCCGGATTCACCACGACGACCATCGGGATCGAGCCGATCAGCGTCACCGGCACGAAATCCTTGATCGGATCGAAGGGAAGCTTGGCGTAGAGGCTCGGCGCGATCGCAATCGAACTCGGCGTCAGGAGCAGCGTGTAGCCGTCGGAGTTGGCCTTGGCGACGAAGTCGGTGCCGAGATTGCCGCCGGCGCCCGGCTTGTTCTCGACCACGAAGCTCTGGCCGAGGCGCTCGGTAAGGTATTGGCCGATCAAGCGCGCGAGCGTGTCGGCGGAGCCGCCGGCGGGGAACGGAATGATGACGGTGACCGAGCGCGCGGGATAGGTTTGCGCGCGCGCCGGCGCCGTGGCCGCCAGCAAGGCGATGACCGCGAATAACGCGGCGAAGCGGCGCACGAACATGAGCGTTCCTTCCGGCTGCCTTATTGTTGGTGCTGACGATAGTCGAAGGGCACACGCGCCTCAATCAAGCGTGGGCCGGGTGGCGGTAATGGTGTAGAACGCCGCCGCAATCCGGATATTCCGCACCGAGCTCGGGTTTACTCGAGATCGGTAACTGGATGTCTCGGGTTTACCCGAGATCGGCGATTAGATGCAGCTATGAACGACACGCGCGCTCCCAAGGTCGGTTTTGTCTCGCTCGGCTGCCCGAAAGCGCTTGTCGATTCCGAGCGCATCGTGACCCGGCTCCGCGCCGAGGGTTATGAGCTTGCGCGCGAACACGCGGGCGCCGACGTCGTCGTGGTCAACACCTGCGGATTCCTCGACAGCGCCAAGGCCGAGAGCCTCGCTGCGATCGGGGCGGCGCTCACCGAGAACGGCCGCGTGATCGTGACCGGCTGCATGGGCGCCGAGCCGGAGGAAATCCGCGCCGTGCATCCGAATGTCCTGGCGATCACCGGCCCGCAGCAATATGAGGCGGTGGTGGCGGCCGTGCACGAGGCCGCGCCGCCGAAGCATGATCCGTTCCTCGATCTCGTGCCCGAGCAAGGCATCAAGCTCACGCCGCGGCACTACGCGTATCTGAAGATTTCCGAGGGCTGCAACAACCGCTGCTCGTTCTGCATCATTCCGAGGCTGCGCGGCGATCTCGTCTCGCGCCCTCTTGCCGACGTGATGCGTGAAGCCGAACGCCTGGTGAAGGCGGGCGTAAAGGAACTCCTGGTGATTTCGCAGGACACCTCCGCTTACGGCGTCGACATCAAATACGCGCCGAGCGAATGGCGCGGCCGCGAGATTCCCGCGCGCTTCACGGATCTATCGGCGGCGCTGGTGGAATTGGGCGTGTGGGTGCGGCTGCATTACGTCTATCCCTACCCGCACGTCGATGCGGTGATCCCGCTGATGGCCGAGGGAAAACTCCTTCCCTATCTCGACATTCCCTTTCAGCACGGCAGCCCCGCGGTGTTGAAGCGCATGAAACGGCCGGCGGCGCAAGAAAAGACGCTCGCCCGCATCGCGCATTGGCGCGAGATTTGTCCGGAGCTCACATTGCGCTCGACCTTCATCGTCGGCTTTCCCGGCGAAAGCGAGGATGAATTTTCCGAGCTTCTCGCCTTCCTCGAGGAAGCGAAGCTCGACCGCGTCGGCTGCTTCCAATACGAGCCGGTGCGCGGGGCGGCGGCGAACGACATTGCGCTGCCCGTGCCTGACGAAGTGAAGGCCGAGCGCTACCGCCGTTTCATGCAGACGCAACAGGCAATCAGCGCGAAGAAGCTCAAGCGGAAAGTCGGCAATCGCGAGCCCGTGATCATCGACAAGATCGAGAACGGCTCGGCGACCGGGCGGTCGCGCGGCGACGCGCCGGAAATCGACGGCGTCGTGCACGTGCGCGCCCACCGGCCGCTCAAGGTCGGCGAAATCGCGACGGTGAAGGTCGAGCGCGCCGACGCTTATGATCTATACGGCACGGTCGTCGGTTTCTGATCAGCTTTTGGAATTTCCGCCCGCTACCAGTACCGGCTCCGCCCGGTAGTAATCGGGAAACTGGCGCTTCAGCTCCTCGACCTTCGGCAGATCGTTGCGAACGATGTAAGGCTGGCTCGGGTGCAGCGTCAGGTAATCCTGATGGTAGTCCTCGGCCGGAAAGAAGGATTTATCCGGCTCGATGGTGGTGACGACCGCCGCATGGAAGACGTGCGCCTGGTTGAGCTGATCGATATAGGCTTTCGCCACCCTCGCCTGCTCGCCATTCACGGGGAAGATCGCCGAGCGATATTGCGGGCCGTAGTCGGGTCCCTGGCGGTTCAACTCGGTGGGGTCGTGGGCGACCGAGAAATAAATCTGCAGGATTTTTCCGTAGCTGATGCGCTTGGGATCGTAGGTCACACGGACGGATTCGGCGTGGCCGGTCATGCCGCTGCCGACGATCTGGTAGCGGGCGGTGCTCTCGCCGCCGCCGGCATAGCCGGAGACGGCGCTCACGACGCCGTCGACATGCTGAAAGACGCCCTGCACGCCCCAGAAGCATCCGCCGGCGAGCACCGCGACTTCGGTGCCGGTATTGGCGGGCGTTGGTTCGGCAAGCGCCAAAGGCGGAACACGGCGCGTCTCTTCGGCGACGGATTTGGACGGGGCGCCGAGCGCGCTCGCCAGGATGCAACTCGCGAGCACAAGCAAAAGCGCGCCTTTGGCAAGGCATTCCTGAGGAGTTTGTTCTGCGGCCATGGATCGCTCCCGATTCTCGGCTTCAACCTGCCGGTAGATAGGCAGCGCTTTTGTGGCGCGCGAAGCAAGATCGCGTGAGCGCCGGCGCGCGCGAAAATCACGCGCGTGTGATCGCGGCGCTGCCCTTACGCGGCGGACGGCGGCGCCAGCGCTTCGGCGACAAGCGCGGTATCGAGATATTCGGTGAGCTCGCGGAGCTTGCCGTCCTGGAGACGGCACACATAACAATAGCTGTTGTTGTAGGGCTTGCCCGTTTTCGTCATCACATCGCCGCGGCATTCGACGACGACGAAATCGTCCTCGGCGATGAAGCGCTCGGCGTGGTTCGTGTATTTGCCCGCGAATTGCGAAAAGAGCGGCTTCATCAGCTCGTTGAGAACGGCTTGTTTTCCCGCATACTTTTTCGACCAGGCGCCGTTGCCGGTGATCGTCCAGCTGAAATCGTCGGCCATGGCCTCGACGAACGGTTTGCCATTCCCCTTTTCCAGCTCGGCGAAAATCTGCCGCATCAGTTTCTTGTTCTCGGCTGCGCTCATGACTGCTCTCTCAGGGTTGGTTCCGCAAAAACTCGATCAGCAGACGGCAGACTTCCTCCGGCTGCTCCTGCTGCACCCAGTGGCCGGCGCCTTCCACCAGATGAAAGCCGGTCATTTTGGTGCAGGCCTTGGTCTGCATCTTTTCCGCCGCTCCCGGAAACTGCCAGGTGCCCCAATCGGCCTTGCCGGCGATGTAGCATGACGGCACGTCGATGGTGCGGCCGGAGAAGGTCTGCATTTCGGCAAGGCTCTTCGGATCAGTGCCGCGCCGTACGCGATAGCCTTGCAGCGCGCCGGTGAACTCCGTGCGCGAATATTCGGTGACTTAAACATCGACTTCGGCGTCGGTGAGCCATTTACACGCGGCGATCTCCTCCGCCGACGGCATCCCTTGCGCCGCCGTTTCGGCCATGCCCTTGTCCTTGTCCATCACGTAGTAGGTCGGCATTTGCGCGAGCTCCTCGGCGGTGCGCGCCTTCAGCGGATGCGGCTTGTTCTCTTTCCAATCGGCGCTCTTGTAGTGATAATAGCCGCGGAAGAAATCGTGCAGGCCCTGCGGCGCGTGCAGCATGTTGCCGTTGGCTTCGCGCGTGCGCTGGTAATTCATGTAGTATTTTCGCGGCCGCGGAAGTGCGGCGAGCTCGGCATCGAATTCATCGTCGGTCATGGGCCGGCGCGGCAACGGCGCGCCGTTCGCGGTATTGAACGGCAGGCCGGGCACGCCGTCGAACGGCGCGCTCATCATCACCACCGAGCGAAACATGTCGGGCCGCACGAGCGCGCACCACGCCGCGACCGGCGCGCCGGCATCGTGCCCGATGACGGAGGCGACCTCGCGATGGCCGAGCGCGAGCGTCAGCGCGATCGCGTCGCGGACCATGTTGAGCATGCGGAATGGATCGGGATCGGCGTCATAGGCGCCGTCCCAGCCAGTGGTCCGCCCGTAGCCGCGCATGTCGGGCGCGATCACGTGATAGCCGGCGGCGGCGAGCGGCAGCATGACTTTCCGCCAGCTGTAGGCGAGCTCCGGAAATCCGTGCATGAGAATAAGGACCGGCCGCCTCGCGCCCTCGAAGCCGGCTTCGAGCATATGCACGGCAAGGCCGTTGACGTTTTCGATCACGCGCGAGCGAATGCCCGGCGGCAGCGTGCCATTGCCGTAAGGAGGCAGGTCCGGTTTCATCGCCATACGTTTGGCGGCGCTTCGCAGGTATTTCCGTAAAGCGGAATCGGCGGATAATTACGCCGGCGCAGCGCTCTTCCTCGCCCGCCAATAGGCGACGAAGCCCATGCCGGCGAAACCGATCAGCATCATCGCCCAAGTCGAAAGTTCGGGCACGGCCGAGACGGACACGGCATCGAGCAGCACGCCGCCGCTGCCGCCGCCGATGGTGTTGTCAAAGCGAAGCGTCGTGCTGCTGGAATCCGCGACGAAGGTGCCGGTGTAAACCACCCAGTTGATGTTGCCGGTGGTCGAGCCGGAATGGGTGATGGTTCCGGCCAGCAAGCCGGAATTGCCGAGAACATCGAACGCGGCAGCGGCCGTCGACGTGCTCCACGGATTGTTGCCGTAAGCAAAGCTCAGCGCATAGGTCTTGCCGGCCTGCGTGTTGAAGGTCTGCAGGATGTCGCCGGTGCTGCCATAGCCCACAAGATCAAGAAACTGCGTGCCCTGATAGGCCGGCGCGCCGCCGGGGCTAAACGAGGCGCTTACGATGTCGACGTTGTTGCCGACAACCGACCAGCCGGGAAAGGAGGGGCCCGACCATGGATCGTTCGTGTGCGCGCCGTAGTTCTGGTACCAGGTCGCGATCGCCGGATCTTCGAACCCGCCGTTCTGAAGCAAATTCACGCCCGCCTGCGCGCCCGCCGAACCCAGCAGGAGCGAAAACGCCGCGGCCGCAATCAGTCGCTTCTTCATCGGCAACCCATCCAGAATTGCAGGAACTCCCCATACTACCCGGCGGACGGCCGGCATGCAAAGTCAAATGTGGACGGCGTGAAACAGCCCGCCCGGCATTCGTTCCGTCTCGATCCTCTGATTGTCGCTTGACTGATACATAACCGGCAGGTTATTGATATAATTCATAACCACGGAGCTATAGGTTCCATGCGCGCCGCTCCCGATGCCCTGTTCAAGACCCTCGCCGACCCCACGCGCCGCGCCATTTTCGAGCGGCTTTGCCGCGGCGGCGAGCAGACCGTGCGCATGCTGACCGACCGCTCCGGCGTGTCACAGCCGGCGGTATCGAAGCATCTCGGCGTCCTCAAGCTCGCGGGCCTCGTGCGCGACCGGCGCGCGGGCCGCGAGACCCATTACCGCGCGCGGCCGCGAGGCCTCGTGCCGCTCATCAACTGGATGAGTTTCTACGGCGCGTTCTGGCAAAGCCGATTCGACCATCTCGAAGACCTGCTCAAAAGGATGGATCAATGACCGATCCCGCGACCGAAACGCGCTCCGTCGTCGTCGAACGCGAGATACCTCATGCGCCGGAAAAAATCTGGCGCGCGCTCACCCAACCACACCTGATCGAGGAGTGGCTCATGAAGAACGACTTCAAGCCCGTCGTCGACCACCGTTTCAACCTGCGCGCGGACTGGGGCGCCGTCGACTGTCAGGTCCTGGCGGTCGAGCCGAACAAAACGCTGACTTACACGTGGGCGGCCTATGGTCTCGAAAGTGTCGTCACCTGGACCCTCACTCCTACGCGCACGGGAACCCATTTGCGCATGGAGCAGTTGGGCTTTCGTCCGGATCAGCAGCAGGCCTACCAGGGCGCCAAGCATGGCTGGCAGCGGTTCATCGGCCAGCTGGAAAGCGTGGTGGCGGGGCTGAAGTGAGAGGTGCGAGCATGAAATCTGCCCTTAAAACCGGCAACCTCGAATCCCCGGCGGATACTTTTCTTCCGCCGATCGAAAGACCTCGCGGCCTCGCCCTGAAGCTGATGTTCGCCATGATACAGCGGCAGTTCGGCAAGGTGTTCATGCCGCTGAAGGTTTTCTCCGCGCGGATGCCGCTCGCGTTCATGAGCTTCTACGGAAAAATCGCCCGGCTCGACAAGAAGCTCACGCTTCCCCGCGAAACCATCATGCTCATCCGCCAGCAAGTGGCGCGCATCAATGTTTGCGAGTTCTGCATCGATCTCCAGCGATGGGCCGCCATCAAAGAGTCGATGAACGAGGCCAAGTTCAACGCGCTCGATCAATACAAGACCAGCAGCCTGTTCACCGACGCCGAACGCGCGGCGCTCGACTATGCGACGAAGCTAACGAGGGAGAAGAAGATGGATGCGGATACGTTTGCCCGCTTGGCCCGCTTCTACTCCGAACGCGAAATCTGCGAGATCGTCTGGCTTGTCGCGAGCGAGCACCTCTACAATCTCACCAATATCGGCCTCAACATCCATTCCGACATGCTCTGTCAACTGGACACGCAAAAACGGAAGGCGGCTTGAACCGGCGTCGCGATCAACGCAGTCCGAGCAAACTCTTCATCGTCGCGAGGAAGCCGTCCTCGCAAATCGACTTCGGCACAAACTGGCAAACCACTTCGTGCGAGCCGTTCCAGATCATCTCGATCGCGACTTGCAGGATCACCACGAGCCCGATCCAGGCGATCCAGCCGTGACGGTCGAGGAGCCGCGCGATCCAGTTCGCCACCACGCCCATCAGGAGCACCGAAAGCGAAAGCCCGATCACCAGCACCGGGATATGCCCCTTCGCCGCGCCCGCGACCGCCAACACGTTGTCGAGGGACATCGACACGTCGGCGACGATGATCTGCGTGAGCGCGTTCCAGAAACCGGCCTTGGGCGGCTTCGCGCCGTGCGGCGCCTTCGGCCGCACGACCTCGCGGTACATTTTCCAGCACACCCACAAGAGCAAAATGCCGCCGGCGAGCGTGAGGCCGACGATCGCGAGCAATTCGGTCGCGATCACCGCGAAGGCAATGCGCAGCAGAACGGCGCCGACCACGCCCCAGAAAATCACCCGCTTGCGCTGCGCCACGGACAATCGCGAAGCCGCCATGCCGACCACGACCGCGTTGTCGCCGGCGAGTACCACATCGATGATGACGATTTGCAGAAGCGCGATGAGCTGCGGATACCAGGCGTCCATCTTCGCCCCTATCGCGGCGGCTTGAAGTTTTCGACGAACCGCACGAGCGCCGCCACCGCCAGCCCCATGTCATGCGGGCTCGCATATTCCGCCGGGTTGTGGCTGACGCCGCCCTTGCAGCGCACGAACATCATCGCGATCGGGCAGAGCTTGGCCATCGACATGCCGTCGTGGCCGGCGCCCGAGGGCATGCGGATCGGCTTGCCGCCGACCGCTTCGATCGCGCTCGCCAGCTGATCCTGCAGGCGCGGATCGCAAGGCGTCGTCGGAATTTCGTGAATGAGCGTGAAGCTCGCCGCGAGTTTGCGGCGGGCGGCGATTTTCCCGCACTCAGTCCGGAAATCGGCGATCGCCTTCTTGCGAGCGGTATCCGAGGCGTCGCGAAGATCGATGGTGAAGCGCGCCGTGCCCGGGATGATGTTCACCGCTCCCGGCTTCGCTTCGATTATACCGACCGTCGCGACCATGCCGCCGCGCGCGATGTTCTCCGCCGCGAGCGTCATTTCCGCCGCACCGGCGAGCGCGTCGCGGCGCAAATTCATCGGCACCGTGCCGGCGTGGCCCGCCTCGCCTTTCACCTCGATCGAAAGCCGCGTCTGACCGGCCATGGCCGTGACGATGCCGAGGGGCTGGTTTTCCGCCTCCAGGACCGGTCCCTGCTCGATGTGCAACTCGACATAGGCCGACGCCTCTCCTGGCGTAAGCGCGACGCTGGCGACGTCATCGGGATTCTTGCCATAGGCGCGTAACGCTTCGGCGTAAGTGACGCCGGCGCTGTCCTTGAGGTTGAGCGTGTTTTTGTCGAAATGCCCGGCGAGCGCGGCCGAGGTCGACAGCGTCGTGGGAAAGCGCGAGGCCTCCTCGTCGCCGAAGGCGACCAGCTCGATGCCGAAAGCGGGCTTCGCGTTGGCGCGGGCGAACGCGTCAACGGCGAGGATCGCCGCCACCACGCCGAGCGGCCCGTCATAGCGGCCGGCGTCGATCACCGTTTCGATATGCGAGCCGATGAGAAGCCGCGGCGCCGGGCCGAGGCGACCGCGCACATTGCCGAGCGCGTCCTCGAAAACTTCCGCGCCCGCTTCCCGCATCCAGCGGGCGACGAGATCCGCCGCGCGCCGGTATTCGGGCGAAAGATAAAGCCGCACGAGCCGCGCGGGCTCGGCGGAAATCGCCGCGAGCTCGAACAGCATCGCCTCGGCGCGGCGGCCGAGGGATTGCGGATCGAGCTTGAGCGGCACGGCCACAGGCTAGGGAATGAGTACCGTCTGCCCGGTGGTCTTGCGGGATTCAAGATCGCGGTGCGCCTGGACCGCGTCCTTCAGCGCGTAGGTCTGGTTGACCTCGATCTTCACCTTCTTCTTCAGCACGGCGTCGATCAGGCTTTTCGCGGTCGTCTGCAAATCCTTCGCATTGGCGGTGTAGGTCATGAGCGTGGGCCGCGTCAGGAACAGCGAGCCCTTTTGCGCGAGCAGCCCCGTGTTCAAGGCGTCCACCGGGCCCGAGGCGTTGCCGTAAATCACCATCATGCCGAGCGGCCTGAGGCAGTCGAGCGAGCCCATGAAGGTCGCCTTGCCGACGCCGTCATAGACCACGTCGCACTTCTTGCCCTTGGTGATCTCGGCGACGCGCGCGACCCAGTTCTCCTCGTTGTAGAGGATGGTGTGATGGGCGCCGTTCTTCCGCGCGAGTTCGGCCTTTTCCTTCGAGCCGGCGGTGCCGATTACGGTGGCGCCGAGCGCCTTGCCCCACTGGCACAGGATGAGTCCGACGCCGCCGGCGGCCGCGTGGACGAGAATGGTGTCGCCCTTCTTCACCTTGTAGGTGCGGTGCAGGAGGTATTGCGCGGTCATGCCCTTCAGCATCATCGCGGCCCCGGTCTGGTCGTCGATCTTCGGCGGCAGCTTCACCGCGCGTTCGGCGGGCAGAATGCGCTCGGCCGCGTAGGCGCCGAGCGTGTAGACATAGGCGACGCGGTCGCCCTTCTTGATCCCCTTCACGCCGGGGCCGACCGCGGTGACGACGCCCGCGCCCTCATTGCCGGCGACGAACGGCAAATGCGGCGCCGGATACAGGCCGCTCCGGAAATAGGTGTCGATGAAGTTGAGGCCGATCGCCGTCTGCTTGATCTTGATCTCGCCCTGCCCCGGTTCCTTCACCGGCACGTCCTCGTATTTCATCACCTCGGGACCGCCGGTCTGATGCACGCGCACTGCCGCGACCATGTTTCAATCTCCCGTCATTATGGATTGCTGTTGGACCAATGGTTGGAACGAGGTTCTAGCCCTGCGCGGGGCCCGGGCCAAGCGGCCCGGCTTTCCGGGGGCATTGCCGCCATAATACAAGAACACGCTCAACCGTCATGATGGGAAGGCGGTCAAGTCGCATGGAGCCAATCGAGATCGCTGGAGGTCCATCAAATAAAAACCCCGGCCGCGCGCCGGGGTTTTGGATTCGAGCGAGCGGGGCAATCGCGTGGCTTCGAGACTACCTTACCTGATAGGGCGCGGTGGAATTGCCAAACGGATCGAACTGCCGGCTATCGCCCCATCCGTAACCGGCTTGTCCGCCGATATAGAACCCGGTCCAGTTGAAGAGCGGCGCCGGTAGTGCCGCGCGCGCGGGCGCGCTCGCGCTGATGAGCGCGGCGGCCGCGATGCCCGCGGCGAGTAGCTTTTGCAGATACGTCAGCCCTTGGCGACGACAGGCGCCTTGCCAATCGGTGCTTTGCCAGCGCAGCCAGCGGCGCTCAGCAGCGCCAGGATGGCGGTGGTTGCGATCAGAAACTTCTTCATAGGATCCCCCAACGAGTCGAAAGCCAATCGATGGGAAACTGTACGAAGAACCGCGTTCATACATCCAGCGGCAATTTGCCAGTTCATTCGCTTTGTCGTCCGCTGTGACTTACGGGCCACACAAGAAATGGCTTGGTATGGGCTTTCGGCATGGGCGTCAAAAAGTACCCCGCCGGAGCGGGGTACAAAGGCTCAAATCCTGAACTGCTCGACATGCGAGAGCGGCTCGCAGCGCGTGCTGATGCCGGTGACGTAGGACGCCTTGCCCGACAACACAGCCGCGAGATCGTCTCGGCGGCTTCGCCGGCGCTCCCTGCCCGGCCCATGGGGACGAGGCCGCTGATGCGCGCGGGTTCCGGCGAACGCCGCCCATTCATATAGTTAAGCCCGTGTTAATTCCGTCAACGTAGGACTTCACCTTTGGTCTGAGCCGAGAAGGCCGATGGCGATCGAACCCGGATTCAAAGTCCGTCTCGGAATTTACAGAATTGACGCCGAAGTCGAGGCGCTGCGGCGGGAAATTTGGGAGATTCTGTCGCCGCATCTGCAGTCGATCGTGGAAGCCCACCACGAAAATGTCATCCGCCACGCGCCCTTTTACAGGGACAACGTCGAACGGGACCGCGCCGCGCTCAGCAACAGAATTATCACCGGAACGAAGCGGCTGCTGCTCGAGCCCTTCGACGAGGCATGGGTGAAGGCCGCCTATGAGCGCGCGCAATCGGAAATCGAAACCGGCTTCGATATGCGCTCGCGCGCGGCGATCTCGGCGTCGATCCTGACCCATTTGAACGATCTGATCGCCGCGAAGTATCGCTTTTCCAGCGCCAAAGCGGTTCGCCTCGCCGATGCGGCTTGCCGCCTGTTCATGCTGGACGCCGCGAATGCCATTGCCTGCCACAACAGCCTGGAAGCGGAGCGCGCCAAGTCGCGCGCCGACCAGTTGGCCGCCGCCATTCATGATTTCGGACAGGCGATCGAGGGCGTTCGCGCCGCGGTGGAAACCGCCATCGCTTCGCTCGGAACCACCTCGGATCAGCTCGCCGAGCTCGCCAGCGCGGCCGCGAGCCAGGCCAACACGGCGACCCAGGCCGCCGAGGATACGGCGCTCAAAATCTCTACCATCGCCCACGCCACCGAGGAGCTGAGCGCCGCGATCGAAGAAATGCATGCGCAGACGGCGGCAAGCGCGAAAATGACCGGCGATGCCGTCGCCCATTCCAGGCACACGAGCGCGAACATCCGGGCGCTTTCCGAGGCCGCGGAGAAAATCGGCTCGGTTGTCGGCCTGATCTCGAAGATCGCGGCGCAAACCAATTTGCTCGCGCTCAACGCGACGATCGAAGCGGCGCGCGCCGGCGAAGCCGGCAAGGGTTTCGCCGTGGTCGCCTTCGAGGTGAAGTCGCTGGCGCTGCAAACAGCGAGCGCGACCGAGGACATCGGCAGACAAATCGGCCTCGTGCAGGAGGCCACGCGCCGGTCAATGGGCGAGATCACCTCGACCAGCGAGGCGGTCGCGAACATCTCCGTTGCGGCCGAGGCGCTGGCGGCGGTGGCCAGTCAGCAGGCGAGCACCACAAACGAGATCGCCCGCAATACGAGCGGGGCCGCCGCCAATGCCACGACCGTGGCCGAGGCCTTGAAGACGGTGGAAGGCACGATCTCGCGGACGGAACAGACGACAAAACTCGTGTTGAATTTTTCCGACGACCTGTCGCGCCGCTCCAAGGAGATCGGCAGGGCCATGGATGCGCTGTTCAATGCCGCGGCTTCGAATATCGGCGTGAAAAAATTCTCGAATCTGGCGGCGACAAACCGCTGAAAATCAGCGCCCTCCGGCGACGCGGATATTGGCGCCGGTCACGTAGGACGCCTTGTCCGACAACAGCCACAGGATGGTCTCCGCCACCTCGTCGGCGCTCCCTGCCCGGCTCATCGGGATCAGGCCGCTCATGCGCGCGACGCGGTCGGGCTGGCCGCTGGAAGCGTGAATATCGGTCTCGATCAGGCCGGGTGAGACGGCGTTGACGCGCACGCCTTCCTTCGCCAGCTCGCGCGCAAGCCCCAGCGTAAAGCTGTCGATCGCGCCCTTGGAGGCCGCGTACCAGCTGAATTCGCCGGGCGAGCCGATGGTCGCCGCCGCCGAGGAGAGATTCACGATGGCGCCGCCCTCGCCGCCATTCGCCGTCGACATGCGTTTGGCTGCTTCGCGCGCGACCAGGATCGCGCCGGTGACGTTGAGGTCGATCACCTGCCTTATTGTCGCGGGATCGGCGGCATCCAGGCGGCTCGCGCGGCCGACAATGCCGGCATTGTTCACAAGATGCGTGAGCCGGCCGAGCTTGTTGTCGATCTCCTCGAACAGGCGGCGGACTTCATCCTCGCGCGCGACGTCGGCCTTGACGATGAGCGCCTTGCTTCCGGCTTTCTCGACCGCGGACCCGACCTTTTCGGCCGCCGCGCGGTCGTTCGCATAGTTGATTGCAACGGCGTAGCCCTGGGCCGCCGCCATCTTCGCAACCGCAGCACCGATGCCGCGGCTCGCGCCGGTGACCAGCAGGATTTTTTTGCTCATGACTTCGCTCTTGGCCGCCGGCCCAAAAATCCGGCCAGCAGAAAATAGACGCCGATGACGCAGAGCGCCGTCGTCACATAGACCGGCGGCGAGAAATCCCGCCACAGCGTGAAGATCGCAAGCGCCGACCAGATTCCCGTGAGCGCGATGTTGAGGGGCCGCCACCGTTTCACGCGCAAGGGATGGATGAAAAGAACCGGCATGAAGGTGAGCGCCACGAAGGCGACGACGACCGCCAACGCGACGTAAGGCTCGGGCCGCAGCAGAAACAGATAAAAAGCGATGAGATTCCACACCGCCGGAAAGCCGCGGAAGTACCAGTGCTCGGTCTTCATGCTCGTGTCGGCGAAGTAGATCGCGCTGGAAATCAGGATCGCCGCGGCGGCGGCGAGCGCGAGCGATGGCGGCAACAGCCCGCCGGTCGCGATTGCGAGCGCCGGCACCAGCACGTAGCCGAGAAAATCGACGACGAGATCGAGGGTGTCGCCGGAGAAACGCGGCAAGGCTTCGGCCGCCTTCAGCCTGCGGGCGAGCGCGCCGTCAATGCCGTCGACGAAGAGCGCGACCGCGAGCCAGCCGAACATCTGCGGCCAGCGCCCGCCAATGGCGGCGACCAGGGCGAGCAGCGCGAAAGCCGCGCCCGAGGCGGTGAGCACATGCACGAGAAAGGCAAGCGCGCGAAGGAGCGCCGGGCGTTCCGAGAGCATCGGCGGGGTCCCCGCCACTTCAGTTGCCCCAATCGAGGCGGCAGATTTCGGCGCTGCGGCCGGCGAAGTTCCAGTTGCGGCCGAAGGCGCGCATGCGGCTCTTGTCGGCGCGGGAAACGATCACGTCGGGCGCGATCCAATACTCGCTGTTCCGGATCACCACTTCGCCGCCCCTTTCCTTGCCGCGCACGGGCGTCACCGCGCCGTCGACGATGCCGGGGATTTCGAAATGGCGGGTGCCGTTCTCGACGCGATAATGGATCGGCTCCTGGCGGACGCCAAGAAACTTGCCGACCAGGATCGACAAGAGATGCGTCGAGCCGCCGGCGCGGCCGGTGAAGATGCGGGTGAGCGCTTTGACCGCATAGACGCTCGCGCGTTCGTCGACGAAGAGGCCCGCCTCCCAATTGCCGCGCGACATCAGGCCTGGAATTTCCATGACGAGGCCGACATTGATGCCGGCCAGATCCACGTCGTCGAAGCGGCCCTTGTCGATGCGGATGCCGGCCCAGGTCTGGCAATAGCCCTCGGTCGGCGGCGCCTGGCCAAGCGACAGCACGCAGGGACAAAAAACCGTGCAATTACAGGAGAGTACGAGCTCTCCTTCAAGTTTCCAGGGCTCCACTGCCGGCGACCTCCGAAGGTTCTTTCGATCCGATCTCGTTGAATCCAATCATCTCGCGAAGGGGGTGATCTGCGCGAAAAATACCGCGCCCGCGGCGATCAGCGCGACCCCGACCGCGCGCGGCCAGATTTGCGAGCGCGTCATCTTCTCCGCCGTCATGATCGCCGCGAGCCCCGCCATCCAAACGAGGTTCATGGCGCCGAGGGCGAGCATCATCAGCATCAAGGCCCAGCAGCAGCCGAGGCAGTAGAGGCCCTGCTGCAAGCCGAGCCGAAAAACACCCGCCGCGCGGTCGGTCCAGTTCGCAAAAAAGAACGCGAAGGGCCGGCGGCAGCGCGAGAGACAAGCGTGCTTCAGCGCCGTGAACTGGTAGAGGCCAGCGAGCACGAGGCTTGTGCCGGCAAGAAGCGCCGCTTGTTGCGGGCTAGGCGCGATCAGCGGCGGCAACAGGATTTCCGCGAAGCTCGCCGTCAGCGCGAAGGCGATCCAGACCGCGAGATAACCCGCGGCGAGCACCAATGGTGAAACGGCGGCGATGCCCTTGGCCGCCGAGGTGTCGGCGATTTCGGCGTAAGTCAGCAACATGGGAGCGGCACTCGGCAGCATCATCACGAGCGCTATCGCCGCTAAGCCAGCGAAAGAAAGAGCGAGAGCCATGGCCGCGTTCATCTCGGCGGTGGATTTCGCCCCGCAGAACATTTTGAACGCGGCGAAATCGCCGCTCCCGCTTTTGGCCATCAGCACGCCGAGAATGGCCGCTCCCAGAGCCGTCAGCACGATCACCCCCGCAAGCGCGACAGATTGCGGCCGCGCGGCATAGCGCACGAAGACCGCGGCGGCGGGCGAGAGATGACGGAAGTCTTCGTAGAGCGACATTGCTTGACCAGCCATAGTCAGCCTATCGCATCGCTGCGCGGGCCGGTACCACCCTCGCCTTGCAAGTTGAACGGCGCTATCAACGGCTGATGGCAAAAGCATTCAGCGCGGAAGCGGCGGTGGTCGGCGGCGGCCCGGCAGGGCTCGTGACCGCGCTCGCGCTTGCGGCCGGTGGGCTTGAGACGCTTCTGATCGCGCCAACGCCCCCGCCCGACCGCCGCACCACGGCGCTCCTCGACGGCTCGGTGGAGATGCTGAAAGAGCTCGGCGCCTGGCCCGCGCTCGCGCCCGAGGCGGCGCCGCTCAAATATCTCCGCCTCGTCGATGCGACAAACCGCATCCTGCGAGCGCCGGAAGTCGTATTTCATTCGGCCGAGCTCGGCCTGGAAGCCTTCGGCTACAACGTCGAGAACGCCCGTCTGCGAGAACAGCTATTCGCGGCCTGTCGCAGGGCCACGAATTTGCGCATTGTCGAAGCCGCGGTCATCGCGCTTGAGTTCGACGATTGCGGCGCAACGCTAAAGCACGAGCGTGGCGAGGAACGCGTGCGGCTCGTGGCCGCCGCCGACGGGCGGACGTCGCCCTGCCGCGCCGCCGCCGGCATTGAAATGCATTCGCGCGCCTTGCCGCAGACCGCGATTGCGCTGAACCTTCGTCACTCGCACCCGCACCACGACACCTCGACCGAATTTCACACCGAGAGCGGGCCGTTCACGCTGGTTCCGCTCAAGGGCCATCGTTCGAGCCTTGTTTGCGTGGTTACACCCGGCGAAGCGGAAATGCTGAATGCGATGAGCGATGCCGAACTCGGCCGCGAGGTCGAGCGCCGGGCGCATTCGATTCTCGGCAAGGTGGAGATCGATGGGCCGCGCGGAATATTTCCGCTCATGACGGAAAAGGCCGAACGGCTCGCTGCCCGCCGCGTGGCGCTCGTCGGCGAAGCCGGTCACGTGCTGCCGCCGATCGGCGCCCAGGGCCTCAACCTCGGCTTCCGCGACGCGCACGCGCTCGCCGAGCTTGTCACAAATGCCCGCCATGCGGGCCGCGATCCGGGCGGCGATAGGGTGCTCGAAGAATACGACGCGCGGCGGCGCGGCGACGTGCGCACGCGTTCGCTCGCGGTCGAACTCGCCAACGGGTCGCTGATGAGCGATTTTCTGCCGGTCCACGCCGCGCGCGGGCTCGGCCTGCACCTTGCCGCCCGCGTGGGCTTTTTTCGCAAGGCGTTGATGCGGCAGGGCCTCGGGCGCTAGCTACTTCAGCTCGCCGAGCGGCGGGAGGCCGCGCGTCTTTTCCTCGACTCTCAGCGCCGGCGAAATCGGCACCGGCAGCGCCGGCATGGTCTCGCCGCCGGGCGCCGACACCTTGTGCTCGAAGAGACCACGCGCGACGAAATGCGGGTCATGCAGCGCCTCCTCGATCGAGGCCATGATCGTGACGCAGCAATCGGCCTTGGCGAAAAGCGGCCGCCAGTGTTCCGCCGTTTCCGAGGCGATGATGGCGCGGACGGCTTCGATCGTCGCCTTGGGATCGCGCCTGTCGTCGACGAATTCCTTTGGCAGGCCGATTGTCGCGCAGAATGATTCCCAAAATTTCTGCTCAAGCGCTCCGCAGGCAACGAGCTTGCCGCCGCTGGTGGGATAAAGCTGGTAGCGCGGCGATCCGCCGAAATGGCGGAGCTTGTCCGGTTCGATCGCCTTGCCGGTGGCAAAGCGCGTGGCGAGCGCGAGCCAGGCAAAGGTGAACATCGCATCGCTCATGGCGATATCGAGATAGGCGCCCTTCCCGCTTTTTTGACGCCCGATCAGCGCGAGCAAAATATTCATCACAGCCGGGAAGCTGCCGCCGCCGATATCGGCGATCAGCGCCGGCGGCACGGTCGGCCGTTCCATCGATCCGGGCGAGAGCGAAAGGAGACCGGTCGCGCCGATATAATTGATGTCGTGGCCGGCTTCGTTGCGGCGCGGGCCTTCCTGGCCGTAGCCGGTGATCGAGCAATAGACGATCCCGGGATTGCGCGCGCGCACGGCTTCGTAGCCGAGGCCGAGGCGCTCCATGACGCCGGGCCGGAATTGCTCGACCAAGACGTCGGCGCGATCGACCAGCTCGAAGACGCGGGCCTTGTCGGCGTCACGCTTGAGGTCGGCGATGAGGCTTTTCTTGCCGCGGTTGAGAAAGGCGAAGGCCGCCGAGTGCCCGGCCCAGAAGGGCGGAAAGTGCCGCACATCCTCGCCGCCCGGCCGCTCGATCTTGACGACCTCGGCGCCGGCTTCCGCCAGCAAAAGGGTCGCGAGCGGCCCCGGCAGCAGCGTGGTGAAATCGGCGACGAGAATGCCTTCCAGCGGTTTCGGCATGAAGGCAGATTGTCACGAAACGCGGACGCGCGCGAGCGGTTACAGTCTTTTCGCTACGGCTGTCTTGAACTCTTCCACCGTTCGCGCGTTGCAAACGCCGTAATTCAGATGCCGGCCTCCGGCCTCCCAGGCGCAGAGCATGGAGGCGCCGAACGACATCTCCAGCGTGAAAAAGGCGGGAACCGTGGGCCGTTGCACGATCGCCACGAAATAGCACTCCGTCATCTGCCGCGGCGGCGGCATTTCGATGACGAAGGCCTGCCTGTCACCAATTTCGCACCGATGCGTGCGGATCGAGTCGGCAATCATGACGACGTCATGGCTATCGAGGCCGCCATTCTTCGCCACCATCTCGAGAAGGCTTACGATCAGAAACTCTGCCTTCTCCGAGTCGGCAAGGAATTTATAAATTTCCTGGGGCTCCCGCATCGCTATCGCGCGCAAGGCATAATGCGTAAATTGATAATGCCATTGCCTCGGCGTCGCAGAAGAACGGGGCCCGGGGGATGCCGGCTTGGAGGAATGCTCGTTGTTTTGCATCGACGTTTTCCATGAAACGTCGCCCTTGCAGCCCGCAGAGCAGCCGGATTTGTCAAATGTGAGACCGAAACGTCTCAATGAAAAAGGTTGGGCACGAGCACGAAACGCGCGTTCGCGAACTGCTCGATCGGCCGCGGGAAACTCGCGGGTAGCAGCCGGTTTGGCATCGGCACGCAGCAAATTGGTCAATTCGTGAGCATGAAGACTTTCGACCAAGGCGCGGCTAGGCGAAAGGCCCCGCCTCGTTTAAACCCTTGCCGACCGGAGACGGAATCTTCCGATGAAGCTTCCCCGCAATTTCTTTCGCCCGCTCGCGCTCGGCGCGCCGGCGCCTTTGCGCGAATTGCCGGTGCGGCTCGAGCGCGTGATCCATTTCGTGCCGGCGCATAACGAAAAGGTGCGCGCCCGCCTCGGCGACATCATCAAGGATGTCGATGTCGTGCTCGGCAATCTCGAGGACGCAATTCCCGCCGACGCCAAGGATGCCGCCCGCAAGGGCTTCATCGAAATGGCGAAGAAACACGATTTCGGCGCCACGGGCCTGTGGACGCGCATCAACTCGCTCGCGAGCCCGTGGGCGCTCGACGACATCATCGAGATCGTGAGCGCCGTCGGCGACAGGCTCGACGTCATCATGCTGCCCAAGGTCGAGGGACCGTGGGACGTGCACTACCTCGACCAGCTGCTCGCGCAGCTCGAGGCCAAGCATTCGATCAAGAAACCGATCCTCATTCACGCGATCCTCGAGACGGCGGAAGGCGTGATGAACGTTGACAGCATCGCCTCCTCTTCGCCCCGCATGCACGGCATGAGCTTTGGTCCCGCGGATCTCGCGGCCTCGCGCGGCATGAAGACGACGCGGGTCGGCGGCGGCCATCCGGAATACAAGGTGATCGCCGATCCCGGCCCCGCCCCGCGCGCCGCCGCGCAGCAGGACCTCTGGCACTACTCGATCGGCCGCATGGTCGATGCCTGCGCCGCCAACGGCATCAAGCCGTTCTACGGCCCGTTCGGCGACATTGCGGATCTCGAAGGCTGCGAGGTGCAGTTCCGCAACGCCTTTCTGCAGGGCTGCCTCGGTGCCTGGTCGCTGCATCCGAACCAGGTCGAAGTCGCCAAGCGCGTGTTCAGCCCGGACCCGGCCGAGGTCGCGTTTGCGAAGAAGATCCTTGCCGCCATGCCCGACGGCACCGGCGTCGGCATGGTCGATGGCAAAATGCAGGACGACGCCACCTGGAAACAAGCAAAAGTGATGGTGGACCTCGCCAAGCTCGTCGCCGCCAAAGACCCCGCGCGCAAAAGCCTCTACGGCCTATAGCGCCGAAGACCCGAAATCCGCCGTGATCGCCACCGAATTTCCCCCTATAATTGGGGGCGGTAAGGGTGCGCCATGCATCCCTGGCACCTTCAAAAGCCCCGCAAAAGCGGGGTTTTTTCTTGCCGTTTACAGCCGTTTACATTTTCTGTTCGCTTCTGTTCCCGCCAAAGCAAAGACCCCGAAGACCAATCCGGCACTGAGGGCGCTCTCCTGACGCGCACCTCGGCGAAGCCGCCGTCGCCGGCCCAAAGGCCGAAGGGCGACCGGACACGTGATGTCTAAGTCTTGGCGCGGCAATGGGGGCCCATTACCCAATGAGAACGCGGCCAAGAAGTCCCACTGCCACAGGACTTTGCGAAGCTTATATGGAGTTCATCATCCATTGTTATGAATGGTAATTTCCATCACACTTCCATTCGGCGCTCAAATGTGATAAGAAATACCATGTTTTCCACGAATACCCGGTCTCGGGATCATGACGCTGGAAAGGAGATCGACCATGTCAGCTAATGAGAATAAAACCGCGGCGGCATTGACTACTATTATTGGTGTGCTGACGCCACTGTCCTCGGAGGAGCGCCGCCGCACCGTAAACGCTGCCATGACATTCCTCGGCGAGGACACGGACGGACCGGGAGACCCGCACAAGCCGGGAAAGCCCGGAGCGGATGAGCAAGGTCAGCCAAATGTCGCCAAGTGGATGAAGCAGTACGGCGTGAACCGGGAAGAGTTGGAGCACGCCTTCCAATTCAAGGACGATGGTTCGTTCGAGGTCCTCGATGTGCCGGGAAAGTCCAAGAGGGAGAGGACGGCGAACACGTATATCTTGTGCGGTCTAGGAAAATTTCTGGCGACCAACCAGCGGAATTTTGACGACGCCTATGCCCGCGCCCTCTGCGACACGTTCGGATGTTACGATCAGGCCAACCATTCGGCGATCCTGCAAGGGCATCGGACTGAATTCACCGGTGACAAGACCAAGGGCTACACGATGACGCCGCAGGGATTGAAGCGTGGTGCGGCACTCGTGAAGGAGCTTGCGGAGGCTGCGGCGTGATTGATACCGCGCGGTTGTTCGGGACCGTCCCGCCGCCCCTCCGGGAGGAACTGCTCAAGACATACAAGGAAATCATGTCGAACTATCTGCAGCGCCGCTGGGAGCCGTCAGAACTCAACGGTGGAAAGTTCTGTGAAGCCGTCTTCTCGATCATCCATGGAGCCGTGACCGGCAACTTCCCGGCGGCAGTTAGCAAGCCTCCCGATATGTTGGGCGCATGCCGCATGCTCGAAAAGGAGCCTGCCGATCCTAAGCGCGTTGGTGATCGTAGTCTGCGCGTGCTTATTCCGCGAGCGTTGCCGGTCCTCTACGAAATTCGCAACAATCGAGGAGTTGGGCACGTCGGCGGCGACGTGGACGCCAACCATATGGATGCTGAGTTCGTGCAAGGAACCGCAAGTTGGATTTTGGCCGAACTCGTGCGCATCTTTCATGGCGCTTCGATTGATGAAGCGCAAACGGCGGTCGACGCATTGGTTGAGCGAAAAACGCCAGCGATCTGGGTAGTAGGTCAAACCAAGCGTGTTCTCGATGCGAGGATGAACGCGAAAGACCAAGTGCTCATGCTTTTGCATCATAGCGAAGGCTGGGTATCCGCGAATGATCTCTTCAGGTGGACGGAATATTCAAACGAGAGCGTTTTCCGCGCGAAAGTGCTGTCAGCGCTGCACAAGGATCGTCTCATCGAATTCGATGACGAGCGAGAGGCAGCATGCATTTCGCCGCGCGGCGGCATGGATGTTGAGCGGCGGCTCCTTAAGGGTTCAAATTTGCAAAGAGCGTCCAAGTAACTGATCTGTATGACTAGGTATGACTGGCAGTTTACAAAAAAAGCCAATATCTTCAATTATCTTAAGGCTACGCCATGAACACCAAGAGCCGCCAGGCAAAATATCGTATCGGGCAGGTCGTCCGTCACCGCATGTTTCCGTTCCGCGGCGTGATCTTCGACATCGATCCGACCTTCAACAACACCGAGGAATGGTACCTGTCGATCCCGGAAGAAATCCGGCCGACGAAAGATCAGCCCTTTTATCATTTGCTCGCCGAAAACGCGGAGAGCGAATACATCGCCTATGTGTCGGAGCAGAATTTGCTGCCGGATACATCCGGCGAGCCGTTGCGCCATCCGGAGCTCGAAGAGCGCTTCTATCCCGACGGCAAAGGCGCCTATCGCGCGCGCGACCGGCAAGTGCACTAAAGCGATCGTCCAAAACGAAAAACGCCGCGCGGATATCGCGCGGCGTTTGCTATTTGCGTCCGAGGCCGGAGCTTACTGCTTCTGCTGCTTCTCGCGTTCGGCGCGCGCGTCATCGGCCGCCTTCTGCAGTTTTTCCTGCATCTTCTTGCGCTGATCTTCCATCGCCTTCAGGTCCATCGCCGGGCCGTCATAGACCTTGCCGAATTCCTTGGTCGGGAAGATGAAGTGAATGGTGCGCGGCGGCGCCTGGGCGGTGATGACCTGAATCCACATCTCCTGCGACTTCTTCAGCGCGGCAATGAAGTTCTGATCGACCGAGACTTCAACGATGCAAACCGGCGCCTGATTGGGCGGAGCGACGCAGGCCGTATAGGGCAATTCGCTCTGCAACGCGGCGCCGTCGATCAGCACGCGGATGCCCGGCTGGATCAACATGCCGAGCGGAGCGACCACGCGGAAAATCCGGTTCGGATTGTCGGGAATCTCGGCGAGGCTCGCCGACATCAGGAATTGACCGGTCTCGGCGATCTGCGCCTGGCTGATTTCACAGACCTGCTTTTTCGATTGCGGGTCTTCGGCGCAGCGTTTCGTCCACGGCGTGGGAATGGTGCCGGCGGGTTGCGACTGCTGCTGCACCTGCTGTCCTTGCGCGGGAGCTTGCTGCTGCGGCGCCGGCTGCTTTTGCGCCGGCTGCTTCGGCTGCGTCTGCGTCTGCGCCTGCTGCTGCGGCGCGGGCTTGGGTTGCGCCGGCGTTTGTGCAACTGCATCCGCCGCACAAGCGATCACGAACAAGGCGGCAAAACCGGCCGCGCGGCGCAAGGCACCCCCCGGTGCGAAGGACATGCGAAGTTTCATCAAGACTCCCCTTCAGGCTAGGCTTACGCCGCCCCGCGACGGTTTGTGGATGGTTATCGTCGGCGCGAGCCCAAAGAGTCGCGCTCGAACTCGAATGCTGTCGGCGGCAAATGAGGCAGGAGAGTGGCGTCCGTCAAGTCCAAACTAAGCCTTGCCTTGGCCGGTGGTATGGTTCTTTCCTCCGCGAATTGGTCGATTCCGCCGAACGGAGGAGCCCAGTGCCGGTTGGCCGTTTGCCGGGACGCGCATTGACCTTAACGCTCGCTGCCGCGATCGGCTTTTTACTCCTCGATGCAAATGTTACCGCCGAGCCCCAGCATGCAATCGCCATGCACGGCGACCCGCTCTATCCCGCGGGCTTCGATCATTTCCTCTATACCAATCCGGATGCGCCGAAGGGCGGACGGTTAACGCTCGGGCTTCTCGGCACCTTCGATAGCCTCAACCCGCTGATTGTGCGCGGCACCTCCGTGCCGCAGGTGCGCACCTACGTGGTCGAGAGCCTGCTCGCGCGCGGGCGCGACGAGCCGTTCACGCTTTACGGCCTGCTAGCCGAAAAGGTCGAGACCGATGACGCGCGCAGCTTCGTCACCTTTTATCTCGACCCGCGCGCGCATTTTGCCGACGGCACGCCGGTCACCGCCGACGACGTGCTGTTTTCGTGGAAACTTCTCCGCGATAAGGGACGGCCCAACCTTCGCTACTATTACGGCAAGGTCGCGCACGCGGAAAAAGCCGGCGACCGCGCGGTGCGGTTTGATTTTGCCAACACCGACAACCGCGAATTGCCTTTGATCCTCGGCTTGATGCCGGTGCTGCCGGCCCACGCGATCGACGCCGAGCATTTCGAGGACACGGGATTGAAGCCGCTCCCCGGCAGCGGGCCTTATCGCATCGTCGAGGTGAAAGTCGGAGAGAGCCTGACGCTGAAACGCGATCCCGATTACTGGGGGCGCGATCTCGCGGTCAATCGCGGGCTTTATAATTTCGACGAGCTGAAGATCGATTTCTACCGCGACGCCAACACCTGGTTCGAGGCATTCAAGCGCCAGCTCTACGACGTGCGCATCGAGACCGATCCCGGCCGCTGGACAACGCAGTACAATTTTCCCGCCGCGGGCGCGCTCGGGCTCGTGCGCGAAAGCGCGACAAGCGCCGAGCCGCGGCCGATGTTCGCGCTTGTCTTCAATACGCGGCGCGCGATCTTTTCCGATCCGCGCGTGCGCGCGGCGATTGTGCAATTGTTCGATTTCGAATGGGTGAATGCCAAGCTCTATTACGGCGCCTACCGGCGCACCGCGAGCTACTTCGAGGCTTCCGAACTTTCCGCCCGCGGCCGGCCCGCCGATGAACGCGAGCGCGCGCTCCTCGCGCCCTTCCCCGGCGCGGTCACGCCCGATGTGCTCGAAGGCCGCTACCAGCCGCCGGTGTCCGACGGCTCCGGCCGCGACCGGGAGCGGCTCAAACGCGCGCTCGAACTCTTCGCGGAAGCCGGGTGGGAGCTTAACAACGGGGTGCTCGTCTCGCGCGCGCGGAAAGAGCCCATGCGCTTCGAGATCATGGTTTCGGGCCGCGACGAGGAGCGGCTCGCGCTCGCCTTCTCCGACATGCTCAAACGCGCCGGCATTGCCGCGAGCGTGCGCTTCGTCGACGGCACGCAATACGAACGGCGGCGGCAGAGCTACGACTTCGACATGATGCCCTATACGTGGGAGCAATCGCTGTCGCCGGGCAACGAACAGAGCTTTTATTTCGGCTCGGCGAGCGCCGACATTCCCGGCACGCGCAACTACATGGGCGTAAAGTCGCCGGCAATCGACGCCATGATCGCGGCGATCATTGCCGCGCACGCGCGCGAGGATCTGGTGGCCGCCGTGCGGGCGCTGGACCGGCTGCTGATGTCGGGCACCTATGTCGTGCCGCTCTATCATTTGCCGGATATCTGGATCGCGCGCTGGCCATGGATCGGCCGGCCGGCCACGCCGCCACTCACAGGCCCGGCGATCGAAAGCTGGTGGAGGATACCCGAATCGTCGCAAAGGAGGCCGACGGACAAGCGCTGATGCGCGAGCGGACCAGAGATTTCGCCAACACCGGGCTCGATCCCAAGGTCGCGCTCGACGCCATCTTCCGCCGCAACGTGCTGATGCAGCCGGGGGCGCTGGCGCTCGCCGATCCGGCCGACCGCGCCACTTTCACCGACGGCCTGCCCCGGCGCCTCAACTACGCCGAGGCCGATCTCGCGGTGAACAGGCTGGTCGCGGCGCTGAAATCGCTCGGTCTCGCCGAAGGCTCGGCGGTCGCCTTGCAGCTTCCCAATACGGTCGAAGCGGTGCTTTCGCTGCTCGCGGTCCTGAGGGCCGGCCTCGTCGCGGTCCCCGTCCCGCTCCTGTGGCGGCGCGCGGATCTCGTCGCGGCCTTACGCGAAATCAACGCGCACGCCATCATCACCATGGTCCGGATCGGCGACGAGCGGCCGGCGGAAATCGCCTGCGAAGCGGCGGCGGATTTATTCTCGCTCGGCTTTCCCTGCGCGTTCGGCCATTCGGTGCCCGACGGCGTGATCCCGCTCGATTTCGACGCGAACTCGCACGCGCAAAAACAGGATGCCGCGAGCGTGCGAATTCCGGTGACGGAGAGCATCGCGGCGGCGACCTTCGACGCTTCGCGGAGCGGTGCGTTCGCAGTCGGCCGCACGCACGCGCAATGGATCGCGGCGGGGCTTGCCGTGATGCTTGAGGCGCGGATCGCGCCCGGCGAGACCCTTGTCTCGACGCTGCCGCCCGCTTCGCTCGCCGGAATGGCGACGGGATTTTTGCCGTGGCTGCTCTCCGGCGGAACGCTTTCGCTCGTGCATGGCTATTCGCCGCTCGCGGTCGCGCAGGCCGCAAACAGTGGCGCGCATCTGGTGGCGCCGGCGTCCGTCCTGTTGCCGCTGTCGGAGGCGGGCGGCGGAAGTTTTGCTTCCTCGATCGCGGTGCATCGCGGGCCGCAAAGCCTCGGCGTCGATCTTTCGGAAGCGCGTTGCGAGGCGATTGTCGATATCCAGTCGTTCGGCGAGATCGGATTAGCGGCGTTGCGGCGCATCGCGAAGATCATGCCTTCGCCCATACCGATCGGCGAAATCACCGCCCCCGCCGATGCGCCGGGCGGCCCGGTCGCCATCGAGACGAAACGGCTCGCCGATGGCACGCTCGCGGTGCGCGGCGCGATGGTGCCGGACAAAGCCTACCCCGGCGCCGCGCGCGCCGGCGCCGGCCGCATCGAATTCGATCTCGACGGCTTTGTGCGCACAAACTTGCGGTGCCACGCGATCGGATCGAGCGGGCTCGTGATCGAAGCCTTGCCCGACGGGATCGTCGCCATCGGCGGGTTGCGCTATGGCGTCGACGACCTCGCCATGCGCATCGCGAAGGCTTCTCCCGGTGCCGCGCTCGCCACCGAGCGCGATCCGCTTGTCGGCGCGCGGCTTGCGATCGAAAGCAACGATCCACCGGCCGCAAGAAAAATGCTTGACGAGGCGGGTCAATCGCGCCTGATATTCGAGAGCGCGAGAGCACGGGCAGTGCGCCGCGCCGGTTGAACGGAGGCGGCATGAAGAAGCGGGTCGTGATCGACGTCGTGTCCGACGTTGTGTGTCCATGGTGCTATCTCGGCAAGCACCGCCTCGAAGCCGCGCTCAAGCTCCGCCCCGACATCGAAACCGAAATTCACTGGCGGCCGTATTTTCTCGATCCACGCGTGCCGCGCGAGGGCATGGCGCGCGTCGATTACCTGTCGCGCAAGTTCGGCAGCGACGAGCGCATCCGGCCGGCGCACGAGCGGCTGTCGCGGCTCGGGCGCGAGGAAGGAATCGAATTTCATTTCGAAAAGATCGCGCGCCAGCCGAATACGCTCGACGCGCATCGCCTGATCGGATGGGCGGAAGCCGAGGGCCGCGCGGGTGCGGTCGTCGAAAAAATATTTTCGCTCTTCTTCAGCGAGGGCGCCGATTTGACCGACCGTGAAACCCTGCTCGTGGCGGCGAAAGCGGGCGGCCTCGATGTCGATAACATGCGCCGGGACCTCGCAGGCGAGCGCGACGTGCTCGAAGTCGAAAAGGCCGCCACCTTCTCCGCCGAAGCGGGTATTTCCGGCGTGCCGTTCTTCATCTTCAACAACCGCTTCGCGGTGGCCGGCGCGCAAACGCCGGACATGCTTGCGGAAGCGATGGACAAGACGCTCGCGGAAGCGGCCTGATCAGGCGGCCTTCGCCCGCTCCGCGATCCGTACGAGATTTTCCAGAAGCTCGCGCGCGCCGGCAAGCCGCGCCTTGGCATCCTGCCAGTCCTCGAGCCAGACGATCTTCTGGTCGGGGCGGATCTTGGCGAGCGGCGTTTGCGCCGCGATCCAGGCAAGCAGCCCTTCGGCGTTGTTGAACTTGTTGTCGCGGAACGTGATCACCGCGCCTTTCGGCCCCGCTTCGATGCGCTCGACATTGGCGCGGCGGCAGAGCGCCTTGATCGCCACCACCTTGAGCAGCGTTTCGACCTCGGGCGGCAGCTTGCCGAACCGGTCGACCAGTTCCGCGCCCGCGGCCTCGATCTCGGCGTCGTTTTCGAGATCGGCGAGACGGCGATAGAGCCCGAGGCGCACGCCGAGATCGGGCACGTAGTCCTCGGGAATGAACACGGGGATGCCGGCGGCGATTTGCGGCGACCATTTGTCGGCGGCCGGCTGTTCGATTCCGGCTTCGAGCGCGGCCACGGCTTCGGCGAGCATTTCCTGATAAAGCTCATAGCCGACCTCGCGGATGTGGCCGGATTGCTCCTCGCCCAAAAGATTTCCGGCGCCGCGAATGTCGAGGTCGTGGGAAGCAAGCTCGAATCCAGCGCCCAGGCTGTCGAGCGATTGCAGCACTTTCAGCCGCCGCTCGGCTTGCGCGGTCACGGGCTTTTCGGCGGGCATCGTGAAAATCGCGTAAGCGCGCGTCTTCGAGCGGCCGACGCGGCCGCGAAGCTGATAGAGCTGGGCAAGACCGAAGCGATCGGCGCGATGCACGACAAGCGTGTTCGCGGTTGGAATGTCGAGGCCCGACTCGATGATGGTCGTCGACACCAGCACGTCGAACTTTCCTTCGTAGAAGGCGCCCATGATGTCCTCGAGCTCGCGCGCCGGCATCTGGCCGTGAGCCACGGCGAATTTCACCTCCGGCACGTTATGCTCGAGAAACTCGCGGATGCCCGCGATGTCCTCGATGCGCGGGCAAACGTAAAACGCCTGCCCTCCCCGGTAGCGCTCGCGCAGCAGCGCTTCGCGCACCACCAGGGGATCGAACGGCGTGATGAACGTGCGCACGGCCAGGCGATCGACCGGCGGGGTGGCGATGATCGAAAGCTCCCGCACGCCCGCGAGCGCCAGCGACAGCGTGCGCGGGATCGGCGTCGCGGTGAGCGTCAACACGTGCACTTCGTTGCGGAGCTGCTTCAGGCGTTCCTTGTGGGCGACGCCGAAATGCTGCTCCTCGTCGACGACCACGAGGCCGAGATCCTTGAACTTCACGGATTTCGCGAGCAGCGCGTGGGTGCCGATCACGATGTCGACGCTGCCGGCGGCAAGCTCCTCCCGTACCTTGGCGAGTTCGCCGGATGAGACGAGCCGCGAGGCCTGTGCCACGCGTACCGGGAATCCGCGGAAGCGCTCGCTGAAGGTGAGAAAATGCTGGCGCGCGAGCAAGGTCGTCGGCACCACCACCGCCACCTGCTTGCCGGACAGCGCGGTGATGAAGGCGGCGCGGAGGGCCACTTCCGTCTTGCCGAAGCCGACATCGCCGCAGACGAGCCGGTCCATCGGCCGTCCGGCGGCGAGATCGCCGGTCACGGCATCGATCGCCCCATCCTGATCATCGGTTTCCTCATAGGGAAAGCGCGCGCAGAATTCATCGTAGAGGCCTTCGGGCACGGTGAGTTTTGGCGCTTCGCGCAGCTTGCGCGCGGCCGCGACACGCACGAGTTCGGCGGCCATCTCGCGGATGCGGGTCTTGAGGCGCGCCTTCCGTGTCTGCCAGCCGAGGCCGCCGAGGCGGTCGAGTTCGGCATGCGCCTCCTCGTTGCCGTAGCGCGAGAGCAATTCGAGGTTTTCCACCGGCAGGAAAAGCCGGTCGCCGCCCTGGTAATGGATTTCGAGACAATCATGCGGCGCGCCGAGCGCTTCGATGGTCTTCAGGCCCGCGAAGCGGCCGATGCCGTGGTCGATATGGACGACAAGGTCGCCGGCCGAAAGGCTAGTGAGTTCGGTGACGAAATCGTCGGCGCGGCGCTGGCGGCGGCGCGGGCGCGCGAGCCGGTCGCCGAGGATGTCCTGTTCGGAGATGATCGCGGCATCGGCGCTTTCGAAACCGCTCTCGAGGCCGAGAATCGCGAGGCCGAAAGCCCCCTTGGACAGGGTCAGCGCCTCGCTGAAGTTCGCGACCGGCCGCAGATTGGCGAGCCCATGATCGATGAGCACATGCTGCATGCGCTCGCGCGAGCCCTCGCTCCAGAAGGCGAAAAGCACGCGCTTGTTCGCCGCCTCCAATGCGCGCGCGTGAGCGGCGACCGCGTCGAAGAGATTCTTGTTCTCGTCGGCGCGTTCGGTGGCAAAGGTGCGGCCGGCCTTGCCGCCGGCGTCGATCACGCCGGGCGTCGCGGGCATGGCAAAGGGCGTGAGACGAGCGAGCGCGGCCGCGGCCAGCCGCGCCTTCCATTCTTCTTCCGCGAGATAAAGCCGCTCCGGCGGCAGCGGCTTGTAGAGCGGGCTTTGCCCCGCTTCCATCGCCTCCCGGCGCGCGCCGTAATAGTCGGCGATTTGCGCGAGCCGCTCGTGCGCCGCTTCCTCGATCAGCGGCTCGAGCACGACGGGCGTGCCCGGCAGATAGTCGAACAGGGTTTCGAGTTTTTCGGCGAAGAGCGGCAGCCAATGTTCAAGGCCGGGATGGCGGCGGCCTTGGCTCACCGCCTCGAAGAAGGCGTCGCCCTTGGTCTGGCCGCCGAACTCGGCGACATAGCCCATGCGAAAGCGCTTGATCGTATCGGGCTCTAGCCGCACTTCGCTCGTCGGCACGAGTTCGAGCCTGTCGAGGCGGCTTGCCGTGCGCTGCGTCTCGGGATCGAAAGCGCGGAGCGATTCCAGCGTGTCGCCGAAAAAATCGAGCCGCACAGGCGCGCTCGTGCCCGGCGCATACAGATCGAGGATGCCGCCGCGCACGGCATATTCGCCGATGTCGCGCACGGTCGAAGCGCGGATGAAGCCGTTGGTTTCCAGCCAGCGCGCGACCTCGTCCATCGGCCGCACGTTGCCGGCAGCGAGCGCAAGCGATTGCGCCGCGACCGCCGCGCGCGCGATCACGCGCTGCAATAGCGCGTTGATGGTGGTGAGCACGAGGCCGGAACCGTCGGGCGATCGCGCAAGATTCGCGAGCGTCGCCATGCGGCGCGCGGCAACGGCGGCATTGGGCGAAACGCGGTCGTAAGGCAGGCAGTCCCAGGCGGGGAATGTAAGCACGGAAAGATCGGGGGCGAAGAAGGAAAGCGCGCGCTCGAAGGCGGCCATGCGCTCGGCATCGCGGCAAACAACGAGCAAGCGTTTTGATTCCGTCTTGGCGCGGGCGGCGACGCTTTTCGCAAGATCAGCCGCGACCAGCCCGGAAAATCCGTCAGGCACGCTCGCGATGGTCAGCACCTTGCCGGGAACGAGCCGGTCGGCGGGCGCGAACGGCTTGTTCATTCCGCGCTCCCGAGATGAAACTGCCGCAGCCGCCGCAGGAGCGGCGTGTCATAGAGCGGCGGCGCTTCAAGACTGCCGGTGATCCAGGCGTAAAGCTCGGGATCGGAAACTTCCATCAGCGTCTCGAAGGCGTCGAGGGTTTCGTCGTCGAGTTTCGCGATCTCCGCATCGGCGAAACGGCCGAGCAGAAGATCCATTTCGCGCGTGCCGCGATGCCAGGCGCGGAAGGAGAGCCGCCGCCTGCGGACATCAAGGTCGCTATTCGCACCCGGTTCGTTCATCGCGATTCACAACGCCGAAAGCCCGGACGGGCCGGGCGCGCTTGATATAGCGACGGCGGAGGCGTTTGTCAGGCCCGAACCCGGGTTTATCCGAGTCCGGTGTTTTCAGGATTTGTCGAAACCGGATAAATCCGACTTCGACCGTTGCCTGAAATCGAGGCTTCGGCCACGCTCGCGCGCGATGCGTCCCCCCATCCTCAATCCGCTGTTCGCGGCGCTGAATACGCTGAAAGGCATCGGCCCCAAGCTGATGACGCCGTTCGCGCGGCTCTTGGCGCACGAGCCGCCGCGGGTGATCGACCTTCTGTTGCATCTCCCCTATTCCGCGGTTGACCGGCGCGCGCGGCCGAAGCTCAAGGATGTTGTGCCCGGCGGAATCGCGACGGTGCAGGTGGTGGCCGAGCGGCATTTTCCCGGGCGCGGACGGGCGCCCTACAGGATCACCGCCGGCGACGGCACCGGCACGCTGGAAATCGTCTATTTCAACCTGCCGCGCGAGCGCGTGGAAAAAATGTTTCCGCCGGGCGAGACGCGCTATGTCTCGGGCCGCGTCGATCTCTATGACGGCCGCCTGCAAATGGTGCATCCCGACCGCGTGGTCGACGAGAAGGGCCTCGCAGAGCTGCCGCTCGTGGAGCCGGTCTATTCGCTGACCGAGGGTCTTGCCGCCGGCATCGTGCGGCGCGCCGCCGCCGGCGCGTTGACCAAGCTGCCGGAGCTTCCGGAATGGCTCGACGGCGCTTTCCTCGCCGAGCGGAAATTTATTCCGTTTCCCGCCGCGCTTCGCCGCCTGCATGCGCCGGAAAACCCTTCCGACGTCCTGGAGCGCTCGCCGTTTCGCGCGCGGCTTGCTTACGACGAGCTCTTGTCGCACCAGCTCGCGCTGGCGCTCGTGCGCGGCCGCATCCGGCGCGAAGCCGGCCGCGCCAGTATGGGCACCGGCATCTTGCGCAAAAAAATCGAAGCCGCCCTTCCCTTTTCACTCACCGGCGCGCAGCGCGGCGCGATCGAGGAGATTTCGCGCGATCTTTCCTCCGATCAACGCATGTTGCGGCTCCTGCAGGGCGACGTCGGTTCCGGCAAGACGCTGGTGGCGTTGATGGCCGCGGCGCATGTGATCGAGGCAGGGCGGCAGGCCGCGCTCATGGCGCCGACCGAAATTCTCGCGCGCCAGCATTACGAGCGCTTGCGCCCGCTCGCCGAAGCCGCGGGCATTCGCGCGGCGCTCCTCACCGGGCGCGAACGCGGCCGCGAGCGCGAGAAAATGCTCACCGAACTCGAGGGTGGGAAAATCGACCTCCTCATCGGCACCCATGCGCTGTTCCAGGAAGGCGTCGAATTCCGCGACCTCGCGCTTGCGGTCGTCGACGAGCAGCACCGCTTCGGCGTGCACCAGCGGCTGGCGCTCGCCGAAAAGGGCGAGGCCGCGGATCTTTTGGTGATGACCGCGACGCCGATCCCGCGCACGCTCGTGCTCACCTATTTCGGCGACATGGAAGTCTCCGAGCTTCGCTCCAAGCCCGCGGGGCGCCAGCCGATCGACACGCGCACGGTCTCGCTCGGCCGCATCGAGGAAGTGGTGGAAGCCGTGGGCCGCGCGGTCGAGAGCGGCGCGCGCGCCTACTGGATTTGCCCCTTGATCGACGAATCCGAACTCACCGACCTCGCCGCCGCCGAGGAGCGCTACGAATTCCTGAAGAAGCGCTTCGGCAAGCGCGTCGGCCTCGTGCATGGCCGCATGAAGGGAAGCGCCCGCGACGCGGCGATGGAAAGTTTCGCGGCGGGCGGAACGCAAATTCTCGTCGCCACCACGGTGATCGAGGTTGGCGTCGACGTGCCGGAGGCGACGATCATGGTGATCGAGCAGGCCGAGCGCTTCGGACTCGCGCAGTTGCACCAATTGCGCGGCCGCGTCGGCCGCGGCAGTGCGCAATCGACGTGCCTGTTGCTCTACAAGAGTCCGCTGGGTGAAGCGGCAAAGCGCCGGCTTTCCACCTTGCGCGAGACCGAAGACGGCTTTCGCATTGCCGAGGAAGATCTGGCCTTGCGCGGCGAAGGCGAAGTGCTCGGCACGCGCCAGAGCGGGCTGCCGGGCTTCAAGATTGCGCGGCCCGATATTCATCGCGATTTGCTGGAGGCCGCGCGCAAGGATGCAGGCCTGATCGTCAACCGCGATCCGTCGCTTGCCTCGGAGCGCGGAAAAGCGTTGCGGCTGCTCTTGCACTTGTTCGAGCGTGATGATGCGGTACGGTTGATTGAGGCGGGGTGATTGCCATTCGTCATGCCCGGCCTCGTGCCGGGCATCCACGCCTTCCTTGCTGCAAAGACATGGATGGCCGGGACAAGCCCGGCCATGACAGTTTCTTACTCCACCGTCACCGACTTCGCGAGATTCCGCGGCTGATCGACGTCGGTGCCGCGGTGCACGGCGGCGTGATAGGCCAAGAGTTGCACCGGCACCGCGTAGACGATCGGCGTCACGGTCGCGGGCATTTCCGGCAGCGTCAGGATCGCGCTTACCTTGTCGCCGGCTTCGGCGGCGCCCTTCTCGCTGGTCACCAGGATGACCTTGCCCTTGCGCGCAATCACTTCCTCCATGTTCGAAATGGTCTTCTCGAACACGTTGTCGTAAGGCGCAATCACCACGACCGGCACGTGCTCGACGATCAACGCGATCGGCCCATGCTTGAGTTCGCCCGCGGCATAGCCCTCGGCGTGGATGTAGGAAATTTCCTTCAGCTTCAGCGCGCCCTCGAGCGCCAGCGGAAAGCTCGTCCCGCGGCCGAGATAGAGCACGTCGCGGCAATCCTCCAACTCCTGCGCGAGCCGCTCGATCTTCGGCTCGAGCGCGAGCGCTTCGTTGAGATGACGCGGAATTTCGATGAAGGCGCGGACGAGATTGCGCTCGTCCGCCTCCGAGAGCGTGCCGCGCGCGCGTCCGGCGGCGACCGCGAGGCAAGCAAGCGCCGCGAGCTGGCAGGTGAAGGCCTTGGTGGAGGCGACGCCGATTTCCGGCCCCGCCAGCGTCGGGACGACGACCTCGCTCTCGCGCGCGATCGTCGAGGTCGGCACGTTGACGACCGCGAGCGTATGCTGGCCGTGCGCCTTGGCGTAGCGGAGCGAGGCGAGCGTGTCGGCGGTCTCGCCCGATTGCGAGACGAAGATCGCAAGCCCGCCTTCGGCCATCGGCGCCTCGCGGTAGCGGAATTCCGAAGCGACATCGAGATCGACCGGCAGCCGCGCGAAACGCTCGAACCAGTACTTCGCCACCTGCCCGGCATAGAAGGCGGTGCCGCAGGCGGAAATCGTGATGCGGTTGAGGTTCTTGAAATCGAACGGCAGCTGCATCGGCAGCCGCACGCGCTCGTTCGTCATGTCGATGAGGGAAGCGAGCGTGTGGCCGACGACCTCGGGCTGCTCGTGAATTTCCTTCGCCATGAAGTGGCGGTGATTGCCCTTGTCGACGAGGAAGGCCCCGGCGGCGCTCGTCTGCACCGGCCGCACCACGCGCTGGCCCTCGCTGTCGCGGACTTCGGCGCCATTGCGGTCGAGGACGGCAAGGTCGCCCTCTTCCAGATAGGAAATCTTGTCGGTGAAGGGCGCGAGCGCAATCGCGTCGGAGCCGAGATACATCTCGCCCTTGCCGTAACCGATCGCCAAGGGGCTCCCCTTGCGGGCGCCGACGAGCAAATTCTCCTCGCCGTTGAACAGGAAGGCGAGCGCAAAGGCGCCCTTGAGCCGCGGCAACGCCGCGGCAACCGCCGCGACCGGCTTCTTGCCGGATTTCATCTCCTCGGTGACGAGATGGGCGATCACTTCCGTATCGGTTTCGGTCAGAAATTTCGCGCCCTTTTTGGAAAGCTCCTCGCGCAGCTCGCGATAGTTCTCGATGATGCCGTTGTGGACGACGGCGAGCTTGTCAGTCGCGTGCGGATGCGCGTTGGTTTCGTTCGGCGCGCCATGCGTCGCCCAGCGCGTATGGCCGATGCCGATGTGGCCCGCGAGCGGCTCCTGGGCGAGGCGCTTTTCGAGATTTTTGAGTTTGCCTTCGGCGCGGCGGCGCGTGAGATGTCCACCCTCAAGGGTGGCGACGCCGGCGGAGTCATAGCCGCGGTATTCGAGGCGCTTCAACGCGTCGACGAGACCGGAGGCCACGGGCTCCCGCCCGAGAATGCCGACAATGCCGCACATGAAATGACCCCTCGCCCTGCGACCCTATCAAACAGCCGTTTAGAGATGGTTCCCGCGAAGAGAAAATCAATTCGGATTGCGGCGAATTTCAAGCGCAGTTTCGCTTTGCGGTTAAGCAGTTATGCGGCGCCGGCGCCTTCGCGTTAAGGAATATGCTAAACGCAGCAGCAGCATTCCGGGGGGAACGCATGCCGATCAAGCTCTATGATTCCAAGGTGTCTCCCTACGCCCGCAAGGTGCGCTTGCTCGCCGCCGAACTCGACATTGCGGTCGAGAAAATTCCGCTCGATTTCCAGAAGGGCGATCCGCAGAAGCCGGAATATCTCGCGCTCAACCCGAACGGCAAGGTGCCGACCATCGACGACGATGGCTTCGTGCTGTGGGAATCGATCGCGATCCTGAAATATCTCGCGGGCAAGAAGGGCCGGCTCGTTCCGAAGGACGCGCGCGGCCAGGCCGAGGCGGATCAATGGATGATCTGGTGGGCGAACCAGCCGGAGCCAGCGATCGAGCTCCTGATCTACGAGATCGCACTCAAGCCCTTCTTCGGCAAGCCGGGCAACGACCCGAGCATCATTCAGGAAGCGCACGATATCCTGCGCCGTTTCCTGCCCGTGCTCGACAAGCAACTCGCGGGCAAAGACTACGTGATGGGAGAGCTCAGTGTTGTCGATTTCGCCATGGCGCCGCCGCTCGAGCTCGCGCAGCGGCGGCTGAACGTCAGCCTCGACAAATACCCGGGGATCAGCGCCTGGCTCGCGCGGCTGCAGCAGAAGCCGTACTGGAAAGCAAATTAGCCGCGCTTACGCGCGTCGCTGCGTTCGACCGGGGTCAGCTCGAATTTCACGATCTCGCCGCCGCGGAGCGCATTGACCACAACGGCGCGGTCGATGCGCTCGCCGTTCAAGAGCCGGATCAGATCGTCGATGCCGGTCACCGACTCGCCGTCGAGGCTCACCACGATGTCGCGCGGCGCGAGCGCCGTCGCGGCCGCGGGGCTGTCCTTCTCGATCGCGGTGATCATGGCGCCGAAGCGGTTCGATATGCCGGCGGCGACCGCAAGACGCCGCGGCACCGGAATGGTCTGCGCCGACACGCCGATGTAGGCGCGCCGCACGCGGCCGTGGCGGATCAATTCGCCGAGCACGAACTTCGCGGTGTTGCTCGCGATCGCAAAACAAATGCCCTGCGCGCCGAGAATGACCGCGGTGTTGATGCCGATCACTTCGCCGCGGGCGGAGACGAGCGGGCCGCCGGAATTGCCGGGATTGAGCGCGGCATCGGTCTGGATCACGTCCTCGATCAGGCGGCCGGTGCTCGCGCGGAGCGAACGGCCGAGCGCGGAAATGACGCCCGCGGTCACGGTCGATTCAAAGCCGAGCGGATTGCCGATCGCGACCACGAGCTGGCCGCGATGCAGCCGCTTGGAATCGCCGAGCGGCGCCGCCGGCAGATTCTGCGGCGTATGGGCCCGCAACAGCGCGAGGTCCGTGTCGGCGTCCTCGCCGATCAGGCGCGCGCCCAATGAAAGCCCGTCGGCGGTCGCCAGCCGGATGTCGCGGCTGCCTTGGACGACGTGGCTGTTGGTGAGCACGAGGCCGTCGGGCGAGATGATCACGCCCGAGCCGACGCCACCGCGTCCGCGGCCGCGGGTTTCGACCCGGACGACCGCCGGGCCGACGGCATCGACGACGCCGGAAACCGCGCGTGAATAGGCGTCGAGCAGGTCGCCGTCATCGAGGGGTTCAGGTTCGACCGGGCGAAGCTCGGACGGCTCGCCAGGATCGAGAACGAAGGTTGGGTTTGGGTGCAGCATGGTCCCCTATATGGGGATGGCCATGCCGGTTTGCAGGATATCCGTCAGTCGGGCTTCGCCTTCTTTCCTTTGTGCGCCCGCAACTTTTTGATCGCGCGCAGCTTCTTCACCCAGCCCTTCTTCACCGTCTGGCGCGCGCGCGCGACCGCCAGCGCCTCGGCCGGCACGTCCTTCACGATCACCGAGCCGGTGCCGATATAGGCGCCATCGCCGATCTTCACCGGCGCCACCAGCGAGGAGTTCGAGCCGATGAAGGCGTCCTTGCCGACCTCGGTGCGGTGCTTCTCCTGGCCGTCGTAATTGCAGAAGATGGTGCCGGCGCCGATATTGGCGCCGTCGCCGACGCTGCCGTCGCCGATATAGGCGAGGTGGTTGGCCTTGGCGCCCTTGCCGAACTTCGCCGCCTTTACCTCGACGAAATTGCCGACGCGGGCGCCGGCGCCGATCACCGTGCCCGGGCGGAGCCGTGCGAACGGCCCGACCGTCGCGCCCGCCGCGATGTGCGCGCCTTCGAGATGCGAGAACGAGCGGATCGTGGCCTTGTCCTCCACCACGACGCCGGGGCCGAAAACGACGTAGGGCTCGACCGTGACGTCGCGGCCGAGCCTGGTGTCGGAGGAGAGATAAACCGTTTCCGGCGCGAGCAAGGTCGCGCCCGCTTTCATCGCGCTGTCGCGCAGCCGCTTTTGCAAGGCGCCGTCCGCCTCCGCGAGTTGTGTGCGGTCATTGATGCCCATGACTTCCTCCTCCGGTGCTTCGCGAACCGCGGCGGCGAGACCTTTTTCCGCCGCAACCGCGACCGCGTCGCTCAAATAAAATTCCCGTTTCGCATTCCGGTTGCCGATCGCGCGCACGATGTCGAGCGCATGCTCGCCGGAAAGCGCCATGACGCCGGCATTGCAGAGCCGGATGGCGCGTTCGGCTTCGCTCGCGTCCTGCTCCTCGCGAATGGCGGTCAGCCTGCCGTTGGCGATCACCAGCCGGCCGTAGCCGTTCGGATCGGTGGGGCGGAAACCGAGCACGGATACGGCGGCGTTCTTCAAGCCGTCGTGCAAGGCGCGAAGCGTCTCGGCGCGCACCAGCGGCGTGTCGCCGAACACGATAATGATGTCGTCGCCTTCCGCCAGCATCGGCTTCGCGGCGAGCAGCGCATGCGCCGTGCCGCGGCGCTCCTTTTGCACGAAAATCCGCGCCCCGGGCGAAAGCCGCTTCGCGACCTTCGCCACGTCCTCGCGGCCCGGACCCACCACCACCGCGATCTTGCCGGCACCGGCGGCTTTCGCCGCGTCCAGCACGTGCGCGATCAGCGGGCGGCCGCCGATCTTGTGCAGGACCTTGGGCACGCTCGATGCCATGCGCGTACCCTCGCCCGCGGCAAGCACGACAATTGCGGTTCCTGCGGCCATGAAGACTCCGGCGCCCGCCCTGAGAAACCGGCGCCGCAAGCGGTGTAGCCGAAGGCTCGCGCGCCTGAAAGCGGCGGCCTTGGCAACCCTCCGACTCTGGTAAATTGGCGGCAAAGTGATTCGCGAGAAGGCTTCTACTGGAGCCCGCATGGCCGCCCAGCCCGCCGCGCCGCAACCGCCGCCGAAGGCGAAGCCCGCTTCCGGCGCGGGGGGCTATTTCGTTTGGGGCTCGCTCGCGGTCTTCGCCCTGATCGGTGTTTCGGTGCTGATGGCGATGGGGATTGGCGCCTCGCGCGGCGGCTTTGGTGTCACGCCGACGAACACGCGGCCGCCGATGATGCCCGTCGTGCAAAAGCCGGCGGCCTCCGAGTTCGAGATCGACCGCCTCAAGGACGCGCTGCGTGACCTTTCCGCCCAACGCGATCGTCTGGAGGCGCGCGTCGACCAATTGGAGCATTCGGTGGGCGACATCACCGCGAGCATCGGCGCGGTCAAGGACCGGCCGACGGCACCGCCCGCAGCAAAGACCGATCCCGAAACGAAACCGGTGTCCGCCCCCGGCGCCGCGCTGATCCCGACGACCGTCGAGCCCGTCGCTCCGCAGGCTACCGTACCGGTGGCGCCGCCGGGCGCCATTCCGCAAATGCCCGCGCCGGTCCAGGCGAACGTTCCGCCGCCGCCCGAGGAGCTGGAGCCGGTGAAGCCTTCAATCATGCCGCGCACCACGCGGCCGCAGGTCTCGCCGCGGCCCCTGCCCGCGCCCAAGACCGTGAAGCTCAATCCGCCGCCGCCCGTGCAAGCGCCGCCGGCTCAGATCCAGCCGCCGCAAGCCGCGGCGCCAAAAGGCCCGTCGACGCAAGTCGCGCAAATCCTGCCGCAAGCAAATCCAGCGGCCGCGGATTCCGGCACCAGCAAGACCGAATTCGCCATCGATCTCGGCGGCGAAATGTCAATCGACGGCCTGCGCGCGCGCTGGGCCAATATCAAGGGCAACCATGGCGCGGCCCTCGAAGGCCTGCGGCCGCTCGTCAGCGTGCGCGAGGGGGTGAAACCCGGCACTGTCGAATTGCGGCTGATCGCGGGCCCGGTGCCCAATGCCGGGGACGCGGCCAAGGTCTGCGCCAGCCTGCAGACCAAAGGCGTTGCCTGCCGGACGACCGAATTCGACGGCCAGCGGCTCTCTTTACGCTGATCGCTTTGGCGCATTGCGGCGCCGGCCGCGCGCATGGCAAGTTTCGTCCATGCACACCCGATCGTTTCTGCCGTCGCCGCGCGCCTCGAACGTACTGATCGCGTTGGGCGCGGCCGCGCTCGGATACGCGCTTTATCTCCGCTATTTCATGATCGAGAATTCGACGGTGGGGCTTGCCTGCGAGGCCGGGCTCGGAACGCCCGCCTGCATGGTGCGGATGAGCGTGATTTTTCTCTTCCGCTATCAGGTCTTCGGCGTTCTCGCCCTCATCGCCGCCATCTATCACCTGTTGCGGCCCGACATTTACGCTTTCGCCGCGGGCATGATCACCGCCGCCTTCGGGCTCGTGCTCTACAACAACGGGCTCGCCGCCCTTGCCACGGCGCTTCTCGTCGTCAGCTTCGCACGACCCGTAATCGTAGACACGCCGCCGCCAGAAGCAGAAACAAAGCGGCGAGCCACTGGGCCTGCCAGTTCAGCAGCCCCTCGTTGAAAAAAATGTAGATCGCGGATCCCGCGAGGATCGCCGCCGAAATCGGCTCGGCCACGCCCTCGCGCTTGAGGCCGGGCGGACAGGCGAAGGTCGCGGCGAACAGCGCGACGGCAGGCCCGGTGAACGGCGCAAAGGGGAAATCGCGATAGCGCGGGTCGAAGACAAGGCCGAGCGCGACCACGATCGCGAGCGCCACGGTCACGAGCAACAGCGCCGCCAGCAGGCGTTCGAGCGGCTTGGCGGCGCGCCGGAACAGCGGGTCGAGCACGGTGGCAAAGCCCGCCATCGGCGTTCCGTAAGCCGCGGCCGCGGCTGCGACGGGGGGCGTAATGAAGGCGATAAGAACAAGAATTGTTGATTTTATCCAATCGATTATGGTCAAGCTTTCAAGTGGTACGAGAACGAGCGCCCAGCCCACAAACAGGCCTCCCGCCAGCGCTATCGCGGCAATCGGCGGCCAGTGGATTTTCTCCGGCTCCTCCTCGCCCTGGCTGCGGGCGGCGAAGTAGGCGGCGGCGAAAGTGACGAAGGCGAGCAGGATGCCGAGAACGCACTGGTAAAACCACAGCGGATGGTCGCGTACCGGGGCGCCCCAAGCGAATTTGGGCAGGCGTTTTTCCCCGTCATAGAGCCCCCAATGGCCGCCGACCGTGCCTTCGAGCTGGCGCTTCCACGGCTGGTCAAAGGCTTCGATCAGATTGATCGGCCAGTAATTGCGCTTGGCGATGGCAATCACCTCTTCCATCACCCGCGCCTGGTTCGCGGGCGAAGGAAGCGCGCCGTCGCGCATGCGGCCGGCGCTCGGCCAGCCGACCTCGCCGATCATGATCTGCTTGTTCGGGAAGCTCGCGGCGACCTTGGCCTGCACCTCGGCCACGTGCCGGGCCGCAAGGGCCGCGTGCAGCGGAAAATCTTCCCAATACGGGAGGACGTGGATGGTGACGAAATCGACCGCCGGAGCCAATTCGCGATTGCGGAGCCAGTACTCCCAGACATCGGCATAGGTCACCGGCAGGCCGGTTTCCCGCTTCACCCGCTCGATGATGCCCTTGAGGTCGGGCACGGCCATCTCGCCGCGAAGGAGAACCTCGTTCCCGACGATGACCATTTTGATGACGTCACGGTTATTGCGGGCGAGCGCAATGCCGGTCTCGATTTCGAGCCGGTTCCGCTCGGGATCGCGGCTCAGCCAAATGCCTTGCAGCACGGAAAGCCCGTATTTGCGGGCAATCTCGGCGATCTGATCGAGCCCCTGGGAATTCGAATAGGTGCGGATGCAGGAGGTGATTTCGGCGAGTTTCGCCAGATCCGCATCGATCTGTTCGGCCGGAATCTCGAGCGCCCGGTTCAGCGGCGATTGCGCCCCCCGAAACGGCGCGTACGAAACGCAGGCAAGCTTCTCCCCCGGATCCAGCGGCGAGCGGGGCATGGCCTGAGGTTGGCCCAGGATATACCAAAGGAGTGCGATCAGGGCCGAAACGGCGGCAAGCAGAACGGCAGGTTGGCGAGCGTACGCTAAAAACAAGGACGGCCCCCACCCGGCGGCTTCCGGAAACCCGACTTAGCCATCGACCGGCAACACCCTCAAGCGGAACCGGCAGGCATTCTTAACCGCCTCGCGCTACCCCTCTTGCATGGCGCCGCGATGATGACAAAATCAAACGTCAAATAGCCTCGCCGGAGGCGGGGGAATCGCCTCCCTGAGTTTCCGAAGATGCCTTTCGCGCTTCGATTTGCAGCCGTCGCTTTCGCAGGCGGCCTTTTTTTCGCGTCCCTGGTACCGGCTTTTTCGCAAAGCCAAGACGGGGAGCAGAAGCCCGTCGCCCCGCAAACCGCCGAAGAAAAAGCCAAGGAAGAAAAGGCCAAGGAAGCGCGGGTGAAAGCAGCGCGTGAATTTGCGGAAGCAGCGAAGCTGTCGAAGAATGCCGGACTTCCCGAATGCCTGTGGACCGGCCGTCTCGCGGCGAGCTTGCTGTATCGCAACGATGTCGACACCACCAAGCGCTACATGGATCTCTACGACCGTTTCGGTTGTCCCGCCGACCATCTCAAGCTTGCCATCCGCTGCGTCGTGCAGCTGTGGCCGCGGCAGGGCGCGGAAATGCTGGCCGACAGGGTGCAGGCCTGCTGGGTCAATCCCGACACCCCACCTCCTTCGCTCGGTCAATGAGGGCGTTGGGAACCACCCTTTCCCGCGGAACAACCATGCCTCTTTCGAGTCATAGAGCGGGAGAAATGCGTCCGGAGACGGGCGTGCCGCACGCTTCCAGGGCGGCAACGGGCATGCGGCCGTCAGGTCCGCCGAGGATGGACAAAATTTAATGCGCGTCGCCGCCGCGATCCTCGGTTTCGTCGCCGCCCTGCACGCGGGGATCTGGCTCATTGTCCGCGAGAGCGGCACCGCGCCCTCCGCCTATGGCCAGTTTGCAAGCCTTTCGTTCGCGCCCTTTAACCCCAGCGACAAACCGGACGGCGGCGCCCGCACCACCGAAGAGCAGATCCGCGCTGACTTGAAGGTGATCGCACCTTATACCCGCGCGATCCGGACCTATGCGGCCACGGGCGGGCTTGAGCTGGTGCCCCCGATAGCCGCCGAATTCGGCATCCGCGTCACCGTCGGCGCGTGGGTCGATAAGGACGCCGAGCGCAACGAACGCGAGATCAAGAGCGCAATCGAGCTCGCGCGCAAAAACTGGAACGTCAATGGCATCGTCGTCGGCAACGAGACGATCCTGCGCGACGACGTTAAGCCCGACCAACTGATCGAATTGATCCAGCGCGTGAAGCGCGAAGTTTCGGTGCCGGTGACGACCGGCGAAATCTGGAGCACGTGGCGCGATCACCCCGAACTTGCGTCGGCGGTCGATTTTATCGGCGTTCATATTCTTCCCTACTGGGAAGGCGTGCCGGAAGAAAATGCGGCGGACGACGCCATCGGAAAATACGAGCAGCTTCGCTCTCTCTATCCCGGCAAGCGCATCGTGATCGCCGAGTTCGGCTGGCCCAGCGCCGGCTACAATCTCAAGCAGGCCGATCCCGGCACCATCGTGCAGGCGCAGATCATCCGCGATTTCGTTTCACGCGCCGCGCAGCTCGACATCGATTACAACATCGTCGAGGCCTTCGATCAGCCGTGGAAGAGTTTCGAAGGCAGCGTCGGGCCCTATTGGGGCGTGTTCGACGCCGACCGCAATCCGAAGTTCCCGCTTTCCGGCCGGATCGACGATCCGACCTGGCGGCTCCGCATGACCTTTGCGCTCATCTTCGGCGTGCTCATTTCGATCCCGATTCTCTCCATCGCCGGCATCACCGCGGCGCAGGCCTTTTTGCTCGCGGCCGCGGCCAATGCGGTCGGCGCCTGGTTCGCGGTGGTGATCGACTACTGGGTCTCGCATTATTTCGTATTCGGCGCCGCGATCGCGCTCGGCCTTGGCGTCGTGCTTCTGGTGCCGCTCGTCCTGATCGCGCTCAGCCGCATCGAGGAGCTCGCGGAAATCCTGTTCGGCATCCGGCCGCAGCGGCTGTTGCTCGCGCGCGCGGACACAGCACTCGCGCGCACGCCGAAGGTTTCCATTCATATTCCCGCGCATAACGAGCCGCCGGAAATGCTGAAGCAGACGCTCGATTCCGTCGCCAAGTTGGACTGGCCGGCATTCGAGTGCATCGTCGTCATCAACAACACGCCCGATCCCGCGCTGTGGCAGCCGGTGGAAGAGCATTGCCGCCTGCTCGGCGAACGCTTCAAGTTCCTCAACGTCGACAAGCTCACGGGCTTCAAGGCGGGCGCGCTCAGGCTCGCACTTGATCACACCGCCGACGATGCCGAGATCATCGGCGTCATCGACGCCGACTACGCCGTGGCGCCGAACTGGCTGAAGGATCTCATGCCCGCCTTCGAGGACCCGACGGTCGGCATCGTGCAGGCGCCGCAGGATCATCGCGACGGCGGCAAGAGCGTGGTGGCGGAATTGATGAACGGCGAATATGCCGGCTTCTTCGACATCGGCATGGTGCAACGGAACGAGGCCAACGCCATCATCGTGCACGGCACCATGTGCCTCGTGCGCCGCGCCGCGCTGCTCGACGCCGGCAACTGGTCGAGCGACACGATTTGCGAGGACACCGATCTCGGGCTCACGCTCCTCGAACGCGGCTGGCGGGCGCATTACACCAACCGCCGCTACGGCTGGGGGCTCCTGCCCGACGGCTTCGAAGCCTACAAAAAGCAGCGCCACCGCTGGGCCTATGGCGGCATTCAGATCATCCGCAAGCACTGGCGGCGCTTCCTGCCCGGCGGCAGCTTGCTGACGGCGCGGCAGCGGCTCGAATTCCTGCTCGGCTGGCTCGGCTGGCTCGGCGCCGAGAGCCTCGGCGTCGTGGTCGCGGCCCTGAACATTCTATGGGTGCCGATCGTCGTCTTCGCCGGCATCGCCATTCCCGAGCGCATTTTGACGATGCCTATCCTCGCGACCTTCATCGTCACGCTCGTGCATTTCCTCGCGCTTTATTTCGCGCGCGTCGACATCCCCGCCCGCCAGGCGATCGGGGCCGCTTTCGCCGCGATGGGTTTGCAGTTCACGATCGCCAAGGCCGTTGCCGACGGCCTGGTCATGGACCACCTGCCGTTCGTGCGCACCGACAAGGGCGGCCGCCGGGCGCAGGCGCACTTCCCGGCGCTGTTCGAGGCGGCCCTCGGCTTTTTGCTGATCGCGGGCGCGGCGTTGCTGCTCGCGACCAACAAGAACCAGGTGCGCGAGATCTATATCTTTGCGGTCGTGCTGATGGTGCAGAGCCTGCCGTTCCTGTCGGCGGCGGCGCTCGCCGCGATCGAGCGCTCGGCGTGGAATGATTTTGCGACCTGGCGCAAGTTTGCCGCCAAGATCGCGGCGCTCATTCCGGGCCGCATTCCGCCGGCGAGCCCGCCCGCGACCGCGGAATGAGCCGGACCCGTTCAGCCCTTCAGCCGGCCCGCCACCACGTCCCAATTGATGATGTTGTCGAGGAGCGCCCGTACGTGATCGGTGCGGCGGTTCTCGTAATCGAGATAATAGGCGTGCTCCCACACGTCGACGCCGAGGAGCGCCGTCTTGCCGCTGGTGAGCGGACCGTCGCCGCCTGACGTATCGATGATCTCGAGCTTGCCGCCGTCGCCCTGCACGAGCCAGGTCCAGCCCGAGCCGAACACGGCGCCCGCCTGCGCCACGAATTTGTTCTTCAACTCGTCGAACGAACCGAAGGTGACGCTGATCAATTCGAGAAGCCGGCCCTCGGGTGACTTGGCGCCGCCCGGCGTCAGCATTTCCCAGTAGCGCTCGTGGTTCCACGCCTGGCCGGCATTGTTGAAGAAGCGGCGGTCCTTGTCCTTGTTCGCCTCGACAACGAGCTGCGGCAAGGTCATCGACGCATAGGGCGTGTCCTTGGTGATGGTGTTGAGATTGGCGTAGTAGCTCGCGTGATGGCGGCTGTAATGGAGCGCCACGGTGCGGGCGCCGATGATCGGCGCGAGCGCATTCTCGGCGAAGGGCAAGGGCGGCTGCTTGAACGGGCCGGAAGCGGGCGGCGTTTGCGCCTGCGCGAGCTGGGTCTCGGCCTCGGCGAGGTAGGACGCGGCAAACGTCGCGGCCGCCGCGGCCGCAACAAAGGCTCGACGATTAACTCTGGACATGGCCTTCCTCCGTTCATCGCCGCGCGGGGCGCCGCGTTTCGCTGGCGGGAAATCTAGACCCCGCGCGTAAAACGACAAGCACGCATTTGCCTGCGCCAGAAACAATCGTGCGGCGAAAAAATTCCCGCGCGCGCTCAGCCGTTTAGCGGCGCCGTCAATCCATTACGGCGGCGGGCTGGGTGCCTGGCGTAATGCGCGCCGGGCGCCGCATCAGCCAGACCAAAAACGCCGCCGGCAGGCTGATGATCAGCATGAACTTGAAGTCGTTGGCATAGGCGATGATCGCCGCCTGCCGCGTCACCTCGCCGTTGATCGCCATCAGGCCCAGGGGATTGGCGAGATTCCAGAAGAGGTACGCGCCGCCGGTCTGCAACATGCGATTGAACGGCGTCACGTATTCGGCGAGTGCCGCGTGATTGATTTGGGTGCCTTGCGCGAGCAGGAACGAGGAAACGGAAATGCCGATGGCGCTGCCGACATTGCGCACGAGGTTGAGGATTGCGGTGGCCTCGGTGCGCAGCTCAACCGGCACCGTGGTGAAGCCGATGACGTTCAGCGGAATGAACAGGAAGCCAAGGCCGAAGCCCTGAATAACGCCGGTCCACGTCACCGACCAGACGCTGACGTCGGGAGTCCACACGGTTTGCTGCCAGAGCGAATAGGCGAGAAAGGCGGTGCCGAGCGTAAGCAGAATGCGCGGATCCATCCGCATCGACAAATTGCCGGCGAGAAACATCGCCGCCATGGTGCCGAGGCCGCGCGGCGCCATCAGCAACCCCGCGCTCGTCACCGAATAGCCGCCGAGCGTTTGCAGATAGGGCGCGAGCACCGCCGAGGTCGAAAGCAGAATCGCGCCGATGCCGAACATGACAAAGAGCGCGGTGACGTAATTGCGGTCGCGAAAGAGCGCGCGCGGAATGAACGGCTTGTCCGCCAGCCACATGTGGACCGCAAACAGATAAAATCCGAGCCCGCACAGCACGAGGTAAATCACGATCTCGGTCGAGCCGAGCCAGTCCTTCTGCTCGCCGCGGTCGAGAAAAAGCTGCAGCGCCGCAAGCCCGAGGCTCAGCGCCGCGAAGCCGATCCAGTCGAAGCGCAGCCCATCGTTCTTCGAATTGTCCTTGAGGAAGATCCACAGGCCCGCGATCGCGGCAATGCCGAAGGGCACGTTGATGTAGAACACCCAGCGCCAGTTATAGGCGTCGGTAAGATAGCCGCCGAGCGTGGGGCCAAGGATCGGCCCCACCATCACGCCCATGCCCCACACCGCCATCGCCGAGCCGCGCCGCTCGACCGGGAAGAGGTTCAGCATGGTCGATTGCGACATCGGTACCAGCGCCGCGCCAAAGGCACCCTGCAAGACGCGGAAGAGAACGATCTGTTCGAGCGTCGACGCCGCACCGCAGAGCATCGAGGCGATGGTGAAGCCGGCAAGGCAGGTGACGAAGAAGTTCTTGCGCCCGAAGCGGGCGGAAAACCAGCCGACCGGCGCCGTCATGATCGCCGCCGCGATCACATAGGAAGTCAGCACCCAGGTGATCTGGTCGGGCGTCGTCGATAGCGAGCCCTGCATGTAGGGCAGCGCGACGTTGGCGATGGTGTTGTCGAGCGCCTGCATCAGCGTCGCGATCATCGCGCATACGCTGATGATGAGGCGGTGCGAGCCTTCCGCGGCGATGTCGCCGGCCTTCGGCTTTGGCTCCGACGAAGCAGGCATGGCGCTAGAACAAACCCATGGCCCAGCGCCGGTGCTTGGTGTCGATGTCGACGAAGGCGCTCATGCCGGAGCGCAGCGGCGGATCGTTGGGCTGGCGCTCGAGCCTGATCTTCACGGTGATGCGCTGCACGACCTTCACCCAGTTGCCGCTCGAATTCTGCGCGGGCAACAGCGAGAACTCGGCGCCGCTCGCGGGGCTGATGCTTTCGACCGTGCCCGTCCAGACGTAATCGGGATAGGTGTCGATCGTGACGTCGACCTGATTGCCGACCTTCACGAAGGTGAGATCGGTCTCCTTCATGTTCGCTTCGACCCAGACGTCGTCGGTCGAAACGAGACCGATGGCGCCGGTGTTGGTGAGCGCCGCGGTCTGGGCGACGAGATAGGCGCCGGGCTGGAGAGCGGCGACTTGCGTCGCGATGCCGTTGAACGGCGCGCGCACGGTGGCGTGATCAAGCTGGCGTTGCGCTTCGTCCACTTGCGCCTTCACCTGCTTGTAAGTCGGATGATCTTCGGGCGCGATGTCCGGGTTCCCGCCGAGGCGGGCGAGCTGCACCTTGGCCTGATCGTTCAGCGCCTGCAGCTGCTTCTTCGCGGTTTCAAGGGCGAAACGCGTCTGGTCGTAGGTCGCGCGCGAGCCGCTGCCGGTTTTCGCCAGCGCGTCGGCGCGGTCGAAATTCACCTGCGCGAGCTCGACCTGCGCCTGCTGGCTCGCAATGTCGCTCTGGATGCGGCGGTAATCCTGCTTCATCGACTGGATGTTGAGAACGGTCTGCGCCAGCTGCGCCTTGGCATTGTCGAGGGCGATGCCGAACTGCGTGGGGTCGACCTGGAACAAGACATCGCCCGCCTTGACGTATTGCCCCTCCTTGACGTTGACCTCGGTGACAATGCCGGAGACGTCGGTCGAAACCATGAGCTTCGCCGCGCGCACATAAGCGTTGTCGGTGGAGGCGTAACGGCCGCCCATGAGCCAGGCCACGGCCGCGACAAAGGCCACGAGCGCAATGCCGCCGACCATCAAATGAATGCGCAGCCGGCGGCGATCCTTGCGGAGCGCGGCGATATAGCCTTTGGCGCCGGCGTATTGCTCGCGCAGCGCCTTGGCGGCGGGCGATTGGCGCAGCTCCTCGGGGACGAACAACATGGCGCTACCTCGAGGGCTTGCCGTGCGCTTCGGCGCGGGCCGTCAGATTCGCCTTGATGCGCGTGAGCGCCGCGCTGGTGGCATCGAGCGTGCGCCGCTCGACGCCGTCGACCATGATCATTTCAAGCTCGGCGAGGCATTGATCGATCTCGCGGATGATGGGCGCGGCCTTCGGCTTGAGGTGCAGGCGATGGATGCGGCGGTCCTTGGGGTCGCGGCGCCGCTCCACGAGCCCCCTCGCCTCCAGCCGGTCGATCAGGCGGCCGATGGTGATGGGCTCGACCTCGATGATGGCGGCAAGCTCGTTCTGCGACAGGCCCGGCGTGCGGAAGAGCCGCTTCAGGATCACCCATTGCGCGCGCGTCATGCCGCGCTCGCGCGCGCGCTGGTCGGCGGCCGTGCGCATCAAATGCGCGACCTCATGCAGGAGGAAAATCAGATTGTGCTCGTTCGGGGTTTTCACGGAGGTATTCCCTAACGCCTGATAATATAACGCACGTTATTATATAAACGCAATGCGGCGCGTTGTCAGATAGGCCGCACAAAGTTGAAAGGCCGTAAATGCGAGCCGCGAATTACGCCGGCATCGCGCTTTCGATCAGCCGCACCCAGTAGGAGGCGCCGAAGGGAATGGCCTTGTCGTTAAAATCGTAGGCGGGGTGATGCAGATTGGCGCTATCGCCATTGCCCATGAAAATAAAGGCGCCGGGGCGCCGCTCGAGCAGGAAGGCGAAATCCTCGCCGCCCATGACAGGCACGGTCGCGGGATCGACATTGCCCGCGCCTGCGACCTCGCTCGCAATCCGGGTTGCAAATTCGGTCTCGCCCGGGTGGTTCACCACAACCGGATAGTCGCGCGAATAGACGACCTTGGCCTTGGCGCCATAGGCCGCAGCGACGCCTTCGGCCGTTTCCTTGACGCGCCGCTCGAGAACGTCGCGCACATGCGGGTTCAGGCTCCGCGCGGTGCCGCGCAACAGCGCGGTCTGCGGGATCACGTTGTCGGTCGTGCCGGCCTGAAACAGCGTGATCGAAACCACCGCGCTCTCGAGCGGATCGATATTGCGCGCGACGATCTGCTGCAACGCATTGATGATGGCGCAGCCCACGAGCACGGTATCGACCGCCTTGTGCGGACGCGCGGCATGGCCGCCGAGGCCTTCGATCTCGATCTGCAGCCGGTCGGCGGCGGCCATCAAGGGGCCCGGGCGGATCGCGAACTTGCCGACGCCCATCCCCGGATAATTATGCAGGCCGTAGACTTCCTGAATGCCGAAGCGGTCGAGCAACCCATCGTCGATCATGGCCTTGGCGCCCGCTCCGCCCTCTTCCGCCGGCTGGAAGATCAAAACCGCGGTGCCGTCGAAATTGCGCGTCTCGCAAAGGTGGCGAGCGGCGCCGAGGAGCATCGAGGTATGGCCGTCATGGCCGCAGGCGTGCATCTTGCCGGGCGTCTTCGAGGCATAGGGCAAGCCGGTCGCCTCCTCGATCGGGAGCGCGTCCATGTCCGCGCGCATGCCGACGACCCGGCCGCTCGCGTGTTTCTTGCCGCGGATGACGCCGACGACGCCGGTGCGGCCGATGCCCGGCACCACCTCGTCGCAGCCGAAGCTTTTCAATTTGCCCGCGACTTCCGCCGCCGTGCGGTGAACTTCGTAAAGAAGCTCCGGATGCTGGTGAAAATCGTGCCGCCATTCGGCGATTTCATCGGCACGGTCGGCGATGCGGTTGAGAACGGGCATTGAAGAACTCCGGAAGCGAAAGGCGGAGGGACTTTATGCGGCCCATAGGTAAACGAAAAGGGCTCCTTGTCGCCTACTATTGACGCAAGGCGCTCGCCTCCGTAGGTCTTGCCGCGCGAGCCCGTAGCTCAGTGGTAGAGCAACTGACTTTTAATCAGTAGGTCGATGGTTCGATCCCATCCGGGCTCACCAACATGTTTCCCGTACGAATCGATGCACAACCGCTCAACTCAGCGGCGTCACCGGTATTGTGGACAGCGTGCCCGGCAAAATGAGCACGAGCGCGTAGCTGATCGGCGCATCTTCCATGCCGAGATAGCGGGTCGCGATCGCGATCTCGGTCCTGCGGCTTTCCGGCGCCGCGCGCGCGAACGCTTCCAGCCTCTCCATGCAGGCCTGATCGTCCTTCAGGCAAAAGACCACGATGCCGTCGCGCTTGATGCGCTCGCCGGTCACCCACGGCGTCCGCTGCGGCCGGAAGATGTTCAGCGTCGACGGACGGCCGGCGAGATAAAAAGCCGCGCTGTCGGCAAGCGCGTGGGCGCTGCCCAGGAGGCGCAACGGCTGATCGGTCGCCGCCCGCCAATTTTTTCCGATTTCCTGCGCGAGCAGGCGATATTGCCCGGAATTGTGATTGACCCCCCGCAGGTGGTTGGCAATGGCGAAGGCCGGCGAAAGGGCGAGCGCCGCGAGCGGCAGCGCGACCGCACAGAGTACGATCGCGGCCACGGCGTTGCGCGTGAGCACGATGCTTTTCGAAGCGAGCAGGAGAACCGGCAAAAGGCTCACGGCCGGAATTGCCCAGATCGGGGTCAGATCCGAGCGAAGCAACAGAACAACCGGAATGGGAAGCAGAATCGGCAGCCAGAATGCCAAAGCGGCGAGCCGGCGATCGTCTTCCTTCGGCCAGAAAAAACCCCTGAGCGCCGCCGCCGAAGGCCTTGCCGCGAGCGCGAAGAGCAGCAAGGGCAAGGCGATGTAGGCCACAATGCCCAGCAGATAAAGAAGGACTTTCCTCGCGCTGAATGACTCCGAATGACCGCCATGCATCTGCAGCGGATAGCTGAACGCCGAGAAATGGTTTTCGTAAAGCCAGACGAGATGCGGCGCGATGATGAGGAGGCCGACCGCGATCGTCACCCATGGCGCCGGCGAGCGAAAATACTCGCGCCGGCGCGGATCGATGATCGCGGCCAGGCCCAGGCCCGCGATGAGAAAGATCGACCAGTATTTTCCGAGCATGCAGGCCGCGGCGCCCGCGCCGGCGATCGCCGCGAACCAGAGATTTCGCGTCGAGTACGACAGTAAAAAGCAATAGGTCGTCAGCGCCCAGAACGGCACCAGCACCGCGTTCACGTTGTACTTGATCGCGAGAAAATTGAAGAACGGCACGAGCGTCAAGAGTGCGAGACCGGCCGCGCGCTTGTCAGGATCGAGCCAGTATTTCGAAAGCCGCCAGACGATCCACAGCGCCGCCGTCGCGGTCGCGATCGCAAGCAGATAAAAGGCCCAGTCGGTGTAAGGAAAAACCTCGAACCAAAGGGCCGCGATCCAGGCGGCGAGCTGCGGATGCTTGGGGCCGCCGGCCGCGAGCTCGCGCGACCAGATCACGATCTCGGCCATGTCGAAATTGATGTCCTGGCTGCTCTTCTCGATGACCGCATAGAGCGTCCAGACCGCGAGATACGCGAGCAGCAATAGCCCGGCGTTGCGTTCGCCCTTGCGATGATCGGTGAGCGCCGTAACGAGCCGGTCGCCATAGGCGAGCAACCGGGTCGATAAATTTCGCCACGCGGCGGGGAAGCTATTCATTTCCAAATGATTTGCGAGCAATGACGGTCGAGTAAATCACAATATACGTACACGTTACCCGACGGCAGATGAAAACGATGCGTGCGAGGTTCTGCCGCGGTCAGCGAGCCGCTCAGAACGGCGCGGTGGAAAGCATTCCCGGCGCAATCGCGATAAAAGTATATGCGACCGACTCGCCGCTTATACCTAGGTATCTATCGGTCAGCGTGAATTCGCTTCGGCGGCTTGCGGGTGCCGCGCGCGCGAAAGCTTCCAGTTTCTCCATGCATCCCGGAACATCGCTCGGGCAGAAGACCGCGATTCCTTCGCGCTTGATGCGCGCTTCATCCGCCCATGGCGTCCGCGACGGCAGGTAAATATTCAGCGTCGAAGGTCTGTCGCGGAGATAAAAGGCGGCGGTATCGGCCAGCGCATGGGCGCCGCCCAAGAGGCGCAAAGGCTGATCCGTCGTCTCGTGCCATTTTTTTTCAACCGCTTGGGCGAGCAAGTGGAATTGCCCGGCATGGTGGCCATTCCCGCGCAGGTGATAGGAAATGGCGACGCCCGGCGCCAAAACGAGCGCGACGAGCGGCAATGCGACCGCAATCACCACGATCCTGACGACGTCGTTGCGCGCGAGCGCGATTTTGTCCGAGGAAAGAAAAACCACGGGCAAGAGGCCCATGGCCGACATCGCCCAGACGGCGGTCAAATCGGAATGAAGCAGGAAGACGACCGGGATCGGCAGCGTGATCGGAAGCCAGAACGCGAGCGAGGCAAGACGGCGGTCGGCATCGCTCGGCCAGAAAAAATCCTTGATCGCGGCGAGCCCCGGCCTCGCCGCCAAAAAAATGAGCAGCAAGGGAGCGGCGGCAAAGGCAGGCAAATCGATCACATAAGAAAACACCTTGTGCGCGACTTCCGCGAGGGTAAGCCCGCCGTGCTGCCCCATCGGGTAAGCGAGAGTGGAAAACCGGTGGCTGAACAGCCAAGCGACGTGCGGCGCGATGACAAGCGAGCCGGCGGCGATCGTGATCCACGGCGCCGGCGAGCGGAAATAGACGCTTCGACGCGTGTCGATGATCGCCGCAAGGCTGAGGCCCGCGAGCAAAAAGATCGCCCAATACTTTGCCAGCATGCACGCCGCGGCACCGGCGCCGGCAAGGGCGGCGAAGAAAGGGCTTCGCGTCGAATACGATACCAAAAAGCTGTAAGCCGTGAGGTTCCAGAACGGAATCAGAGCCGCGTTGGTGTTGTATTTGATCGCGATGAAATTGAAGAACGGCACCAGCGCGAGCAGGGCAAGACCGGCGACGCGTTTTTCCGGGTCGAGCCAGCGCTTGGAGAAGATCCACGTGATCCAAAGCGCCGAAGTCGCACTGACGATCCCCAACAGGTAATAAGCCCAATCCCGGCAAGGGAAGATCGCAAACCACAACGCCGCGATCCAGGAGGCCAAGGGAGGATGCGTGGGATTGCCCGCGGCAAGCTCGCGCGACCAAATCACGATCTCCGCCATGTCGAAGTTGATGTCCTGGCTGCTCTTCTGGATCACCGCATAAACCGTCCAGATGGCGATATAGGCCAGAAGGACCAGGCGGGCGTTCCGTTCGCGCGTGGAAGGATCGGTCAGCGCCGCGACGAGGCGATTGCCAAGGTCGAAAATCCGGGTGGACAATTTCCACCAGGGTGCGAGAACGCTTTCGGTCGAGGGGAAAAATTGCATAGATGGGGCGACTGAACTGGCCACGACTATACGCGCCTCCGTTGCAAATGGAAAAGCGTGTTAGCGAGTTTCATATCACCCGCGAAACCTCAGTAAGTCAGGGGCAAACATGAAAACCCATCGCATCGCGGTGATCCCCGGCGACGGCATCGGCCGCGAGGTCGTGCCCGAAGGCCTGCGGGTGTTGGAGGCGGCCGGCAAAAAATTCGGCATCGCCTTTCAATGGGACAGCTTCCCGTGGAGCTGCGAATATTACGCCGAGCATGGCCGCATGATGCCCGATGACGGTCTCGCGCAAATCCGCGGCCACGATGCGATCTTTCTCGGCGCCGTCGGTTTTCCCGGCGTGCCGGATCACGTTTCGCTCTGGGGCCTCCTGATCCCCATTCGCCGCGAATTCGACCAGTATGCGAATGTGCGGCCGGTGCGGCTGATGCCGGGCATCCGCTCGCCGCTCGCCGGCCGCAAGATCGGCGACATCGACTTCATTGTCGTGCGCGAAAATACCGAAGGCGAATATTCCTCGATCGGCGGCCGGATTTACGACGGCACCGAGCGCGAGATGGCGGTGCAGCAGGCGATCTTCACGCGCATCGGCACCGACCGCATCCTGAAATACGCCTTCGAGATTGCGAGCCGGCGGCCGAAAAAACACGTGACGTCAGCGACGAAATCGAACGGCATCTCGATCTCGATGCCGTATTGGGACGAACGCTTCAAGGCGATGGCCAGGCACTATCCCGATATCCGCACCGACCAGTTTCACATCGACATTCTGACCGCGCATTTCGTCCAGCATCCGGACTGGTTTGACGTGGTGGTGGGCTCGAACCTCTTCGGTGACATCCTCTCGGACCTTGGTCCCGCCTGCACCGGCACGATCGGGATCGCGCCGTCGTCGAACCTCAATCCCGAGCGGAAGTTCCCGTCGATGTTCGAGCCGGTGCATGGTTCCGCGCCCGACATTTACGGCCAGAACATCGCCAATCCCATCGGCCAGATCTGGTCTGGCGCGCTGATGCTCGAACACCTCGGCCACAAGGACGCGGCCGACGCCGTCGTCGGCGCGATCGAGAAAGTTCTCACCGAAGGACCGCGCACGCCCGATATCGGCGGACAGGCCTCGACGCAGGATCTCGGCAAGGCCGTCGCGGACGCGATTTAGCGAAATATTTTCGCGCCGGGCGAAGCCAGGGAACTATTCGGGCTTGTAGTAAGGCGCGAACGGATCGCCGATCCGCTTGATACAATCCTCGACATAAGCGAGGTCTTCGCCGCTCAGGTGATTGCGGAAGCCGCCGATCTTGCCTTCGCGGGTCTTGAGCGCGCGCGGGTCCAACGATTGCTGCAGGCTGTGATGCTGCACAATGCCCTTGGTTTCGACATCGCGCATATTTTCGAAACTGCCCGCCTGAACGGATTCCGCGATGAACTTCTCGTCGATCGGCCAGTTGCCGATGAAGTGCAACGTATCGCGCAGCACCTTGCCAGGGTCTTTGAATATCCGCTCATAGGATGTGATCATGAGATCGGAAGCGAGATTGCGGTTCTTCCACCATTTGTTGTGGGCGGCGAGAATTTTCTCGATGCCGGCGCCGGGCGAGCGGATGAATTCCTGCATGGTGCCGCTATAGGTTTTTTGGCGATAATGCGCGTGAAACCAGCAAGAGACGATGACGTCGCGCGGATCGCGCACGAGAAAGATGACCTTGCGGCCGGCCCATAGCTCCGGCGTAGCCACGATCGGATGTTGCGGCGGAATCGCGTCGATGAAATTCGCCGCGTCGTGATTGTAGCGCGTGAGCCCGCCGGGGTTATGACCCGTCAGCTTCGCCGTTTTCTGCGTTTTTGCGATCGGCAGGCCGAGGACGAGGGTAAGATAGTGGCCGAGCAAAAACCGGTGCCACGTCCGGCCCGACTTCGGATAGGAAATAAGGAAGATGTCGGTGTCCCTGCGCAGACGCCGGATCTCTTCTTCGTATCGGCCGACCCGGATGTTCTGGTGAAGCTTCTGCAGCAGAGGATATTTTTCGCAACGCCATACGTCACGGGTAATCGAGTTCAGAAGCCCCATCGACGATTCCCGCGTTACTACTTTGTGTAGGCCAGCCCTGAGCCGTCACGACGCCGCCAAGGTAGCGATTTTGGCAGTTTGCCCGCGAATTCGCTTTCGTCGGAAACCCACCACAAGACGGCAACAAAGGCAACAAATCCCGCGACGACACGGCTGGATTGCACCGCAGCGGATCTTGCATCTTCTTGACTTGCAAACCCCACACGCCCAAACCTTGGCCATGTCCGCCGGTATTCTCCAGATTTTGTAAGCGTCTTCCGAGTCTTTATGCCGAAAAACGGACGAACTTCGACATGAGCACTGTCGCAAATTCGCCCCTAGCTACTGGTGTAGCTCCTATACCCGTTCGCCCCGCGCACATTTGTCGCATCGAAGCGGAGGCCATCCACATCCTGCGCGAAACCGCGGCCGAATTCGCGCGGCCGGTCCTGCTCTATTCCATCGGCAAGGACTCTTCCGTTCTCTTGCATCTCGCGCGCAAGGCGTTTTACCCGGGGCCCATTCCCTTTCCCGTCGTTCACGTAGATACCGGCTGGAAATTTCGCGAGATGATCGCCTTCCGCGATCGCATGGCGAAGGAAATCGGATTCGAACTCGTCGTGCACACCAATCCCGACGGCGTTGCCGCCAACATCAACCCGATCGAGCACGGCGCGACGACGTATACCGACGTGATGAAGACCCAGGCCTTGCGGCAGGTTCTCGCCAAGCTCGGCGCCGACGCGGCGATCGGCGGCGCGCGGCGCGACGAGGAAAAAAGCCGCGCCAAGGAGCGCATTTTTTCCGCCCGCGGAAAAGGACAGCGTTGGGATCCGAAAGCGCAGCGGCCGGAGCCGTGGGGGCTCGCCAATACGCGGCTGCTGCCGGGCGAAACCATGCGGGTGTTTCCGCTCTCCAACTGGACGGAGATCGACGTGTGGGAATACGTACGGGCCGAGCGGATCCCGCTGGTGTCGCTCTATTTGGCGGCGAAGCGGCCGGTGGTGCGGCGGGGCGAGAGCTTGATCATGGTTGACGACGGGCGTTTCCCGCTCGCGCCGGGCGAAAAGCCCGAGGCGATGTCCGTGCGCTTCCGCACGCTCGGCTGCTATCCGCTGACGGCGGCCATTCCGTCGACCGCCTCCACGCTCGACGCATTGATCACTGAATTGCGCAATTCCAAATTGTCCGAGCGCCAGGGCCGCCTCATCGACGGCGAGCGCGGCGATTCCATGGAAGCCAAAAAGATCGAGGGCTATTTCTGATGACGGCCCTTCCCCGCAACGCGCCGCAGGCCGGCGTCGCGGCAAAAGCTTCCGGACGCGACCTCCTTCGTTTTCTCACCTGCGGCTCCGTCGACGACGGCAAATCGACGCTGATCGGGCGGCTCCTCGTCGACACCGGACTCGTGCCCGAGGACCAATTCGCCGCGGCGAAGCGCGCGAGCAAGGACGGCTTCGACTATGCGCTCCTGCTCGACGGGCTTGCGGCCGAGCGCGAACAAGGCATCACCATCGACGTCGCTTATCGCTACTTCTCGACGAAGCAAAGGAGCTTCATCGTTGCCGACAGTCCCGGACACGAGCAATTCACGCGCAACATGGCGACCGGCGCGTCGACGTCGGATCTCGCGGTGCTGCTGGTGGACGCGCGCAAGGGTCTCCTCTTGCAGACGCGGCGCCACGCCACGATCGCGGCGTTGATGGGAATCCGCCACGTCATCCTCGCCGTCAACAAGATGGATCTCGTGCAGTATGGCGAGCACGCTTTCAATTCCGTGCTCGACGAATTCCGCCCGCACGCCGAGAAGCTGGGAATTCGCGTGACCGCGATCCCGCTGTCGGCGCTTACGGGCGAAAACGTCGTGCAGCGCGCGGCCTCGATGCCCTGGTACAGCGGCCCGACGCTTCTCGCAGCGCTAGAAACGATCGACGTCGTTTCCGATGCACCGCAAAAGTTTTCCTTCCCGGTGCAGCGGGTGAGCCGGCCGAATTCGGAATTTCGCGGCTATCAAGGCACGGTGGCCGGAGGGCGCGTGCGCGTCGGCGATCCGGTCGTCGCGATCCCCAGCGGCCAGTCGAGCCGCGTGCAGCGGATCGTCACCTTCGATGGCGATCTTGCCGAAGCAAGCGCCGGCGACGCGATCACGATCACGCTCGCCGACGAAATCGAGGCCGGCCGCGGAGCGGTCCTCGCGCATCCCGAGGCAACGCCGCCCGCGGTCGAAAACTTTACCGCGCATCTCGTGTGGATGAGTGACGCGGCGCTCGATACCGGCCGCGATTATCTTCTGCGCACGCCGACGGCGCTCGCACCGGCGCGGGTGAGCGCGCTCAGGAATCGCCTCGACGTCGTGCAGCTCGCGGAAACGCCGGCCGAGACGCTCGCAAAGAACGATATCGGGCTCGCGGCGATCACGGTCGAACGGCCGGTCGTCGCCGATCGATACGCCGATAACCGGCGCCTGGGCTCGTTCATTCTCGTCGACCGCATGAGCAACGAGACCGTGGCCGCGGGCATGGTGATCGAGCCGATCCTGTCGACGCAGAACGTGTTCTGGCAAAAATTCGACGTGAGCCGCGAGGATCGCACCCGCGCCAAGGGCCAGATGCCGGCGATCATATGGCTCACGGGTCCGTCCGGCGCCGGCAAATCGACGGTCGCGAACCTCGTCGAGGGCGTGCTCACCCGCGCAGGCCATCATGCCTATGTGCTCGACGGCGACAATGTTCGCCACGGCCTCAATCGCGATCTCGGCTTTTCGGCCGCCGAGCGCACCGAGAACATCCGGCGCATCTCGGAGGTCGCGCGCATTCTCGCCGACGCCGGGCTGATCGTGATCGTCGCGGCGATCTCGCCGTTCGCGCGCGACCGCGCGGCGGCGCGGGCCACGGCCGAGGATGTCGGCTTCTACGAAGTGTTCGTCGATACCCCGCTCGAGATCTGCGCCAAGCGCGATCCCAAGGGGCTCTATAATCGCGCGCGCGCGGGCAAGATCGGCAATTTCACCGGCGTCAGCGCCCCCTACGAGCGGCCGGACGCGCCGGATTTGCATCTTTACGGCGACAACGAAACGCCGCTGCAGGAGGCGCGCAAGGTCATCGACCTGCTCGCGCGCAAGGGACACATCCGCGCCGACGCGTGAGACCTCAATCTTCTCTCAGGAATTTTCCGCGCACCCAGCCGGTGATGCCGTCATAGCGGATGCGGCACCAGCGCCGCTCGGCGGCGCGCTTTCGCTCTTCCTCGCTCATGGCGAGCCATTCCTGATAGGTCGGCTCGTGGGTGCAGCCGAGATTGGCGAGCCTTCGGCCGTTCCACGGGACGGTGCCGAGGCTTGCCGCCGCGAGCGAGGGCCCGGCATGAATGCCAAGCACGCCGCCGGCCGCGATGCCGGTGACGGCCCAATAATCGGGCCCGCCATCCGCCGCAGCACGCGGCACGAGCGCAATGAGAAACGCGGCCACTAACGCAAAAGCGACAAGCGGCCGCATGCGCCTCATGCTTTCTTGGCCGCGGCCGCGCGCGCGGCGCGCAGGCCCGGCTCGCGGCGCGTGAGCCACCAGCCGTAGGGCTCCGGCCAATCGGCGAAAAGCTCATCGGCTGAACTCGCGAGCATATAGCGCGCGTGCAGCGGCCAGTTCGGATCGAACAGCGCCTCGCGGCCGATGGCGATGAGATCGGCCTGGCCCGCGGCGAGCACCGCCTCGGCCTGCTGCGGCTCGACGATCAGGCCGACGGACATCGTCTTGATGCCGGCATCCTTGCGGATGCGCTCGGCAAAGGGCACCTGAAAACCGAGCCCGCGCGGAATGCGCGCGGCGGTCGCCGAGCCCACGAGCCCGCCCGAGGAGCAATCGACGACGTCAACGCCGCGCGCCTTCAACTCCCGCGCATAAGCAACGGAATCGTCGAGGCTCCAGCCGCCGTCGATGCCGTCGACCGACGAGATGCGGACGAAGAGCGGCTTCTCCTTCGGCCAGACGGAGCGGACGGTTTCGACGATTTCGAGCGGAAACCGCATGCGGCCGGCGCGGTCGCCGCCATAGGCGTCGTTGCGCTTGTTCGAAAGCGGCGAGAGAAATTCGTGCAGGAGATAGCCGTGCGCGGAATGAACTTCGAGCATCTCGAAGCCGGCATTCAGCGTGCGTTCGGCCGCGAGCCGCCACGCCTCGCGGAGCTTCGCGAGACCGTCGATTGCAAGCGCGGCCGGCATGAGCCAGCCCTCGTCCATGGGAATCGCGCTCGGCGCCACGATCGGCCACGGCGTCTCGCCGCGCTTCAAATCGCTGTCATCCATCGGGCCGTTGCCGTGCCAGGGCCGCTGCATGCTCGCCTTGCGGCCGGCATGCGCAAGCTGCATCGCCGGCACCGCCCCCTGGCTTTTGACGAAGCCCGCGATGCGCGAAAGCTTTTCCGCATGCGCATCCGACCAGATGCCGACATCGCCGTAGGTGATGCGGCCCTCGGGCTCGACCGCGCTCGCCTCGACGAATACGGCGGCGGCGCCGCCCTGGGCGAATTTGCCGAGATGCACGAAGTGCCAGTCGGTGACGAAGCCGTCCTTTGCCGAATACTGGCACATGGGCGAGATCACGATCCGGTTCTTGAGGGTGACCTCGCGGAGCGTGATCGGCGAAAAGAGCATGGGCTCGGTCATCGCAGTTCCTTGGTCCATTGCGCGCGGGTGACAACGGCGAAATCATTCAAGCGGCCGGCGGCGATAGCATCGCGGATGCCGGCCATCAATTCCTGATAATAGGTGACATTCGCCCAGGTGAGCAGCATGGCTCCCAGCATTTCGTTGGCTTTCACGAGGTGGTGGAGATAAGCGCGCGAATAGTTGCGCGCGGCCGGGCAAGAACTCGTCTCATCGAGCGGGCGCGGATCCTCGGCGTGGCGCGCATTGCGAAGGTTGATCTTGCCGTTCTTGGTATAGGCGAGCGCGTGACGGCCGGCGCGTGTCGGCAGCACGCAATCGAACATGTCGATGCCGCGGGCGACGGCGGCCAGCATATCGTCGGGCTCGCCCACGCCCATCAGATAGCGCGGCTCGCCGGCGGGAAGCTCGATCATGGTTTCCTCGACGGTGGCGAGCATCGCGTCCTGCGGCTCGCCGACGGCAAGGCCGCCAATGGCGTAACCGTGAAAGCCCATGCCCACGAGCGCGCGCGCGGATTCGCCGCGCAATTTCGGCACCACCCCGCCCTGCACAATGCCGAAAAGCGCGCGGCCCGACGGCGCGTTTTCGAAGGCGCGCTTCGAGCGCTCGGCCCAGCGCAGCGACAGGCGCATGGCGCGCTCCACGTCCGTCTCGGGCGCGGGCAGCCGCAGGCATTCGTCGAGCTGCATCACGATGTCGGCGCCGAGAAGATTCTGGATTTCGATCGCGCGCTCGGGCGAGAGCTCGAACATCGCGCCGTCGAGGTGCGAGCGAAAGGTGACGCCGCCCTCCTCCACGTTCCGGAGGTCGGCGAGCGACATCACCTGATAGCCGCCGGAATCGGTCAGGATCGGCTGCGGCCACTGCATGAATTTGTGCAGGCCGCCGAGCGCCGCGATGCGCTCGGCGCCGGGACGCAGCATCAAGTGATAGGTGTTGGCGAGCACGATATCGCTGCCGGCGTCGCGCACGGAATCGGGAAACATCGCCTTTACGGTCGCGGCGGTGCCGACCGGCATGAAGGCCGGCGTGCGGATCACGCCGTGCGGCGTCACGATCTCGCCGCGGCGGGCGGCGCCGTCGGTGGAAAGCACCGAGAACAGGAATTGCGCCTTCAACGCTTCGTCTCCGGATCCGGATACAGGAGACATGCATCGCCGTAAGAATAAAAGCGATAGCCGGTTTCAATCGCGTGCCGGTAGGCGCGCCGCATGCGCTCGAGGCCGCTGAAAGCCGCCACCAGCATGAACAGGGTCGAGCGCGGCAGGTGAAAATTGGTCACGAGCGCGTCGACCGCGCGGAAACGATAGCCGGGCGTGATGAAAATCGAGGTCTCGCCGGAAAATGCGGCGAGCTTTCCGTCCTCGCCGGCGGCGCTTTCGAGCAGCCGCAGCGCCGTGGTGCCAACCGCGACGATCCGTCCCTTCCGCGCACGCGTCTCCTGCAGCGCCGCCGCCGTCGCGGCGGAGATCTCACCCCACTCGGCATGCATGCGGTGGCCGGCCGTGTCCTCGGCCTTCACCGGCAGAAACGTGCCAGTGCCGACATGCAGCGTCAGGCGATGAAGCGAAATTCCGCGCGCGTCGAGCGCGGCCAGGAGTTCGTTGGTGAAATGAAGGCCCGCGGTGGGGGCCGCGACCGAGCCTTCGGGCTTGGCAAAAATCGTCTGATAGTCGCCGCGATCCTGCTCGTCGTCCTCGCGCCTTGCCGCGATATAGGGCGGCAGCGGCATATGGCCGAGCGCTTCGATCGCTTCTTCGAGCACGGGGCCGTGAAAATCGAAACGCAAGAGCACTTCCCCGCCCTCGCCGATTTCCTCGACCGTTGCATCGAGCGCGCCGAGCAAGCAAACGCGGCTTTCATGGCCGAAGCGAATGCGATCGCCGGGCTTGAGACGTTTCGCGGGCTTGGCCAGCGCGCGCCAGCGTTCGTTGCCCTCGCGGCGGATCAGCGTAGTCTCGATCTTCGCCCGTGCCTCGCCGCGCGTCCGCTCGCCCACGAGGCGCGCCGGAATGACCTTGCTGTCATTCACAACGAGGGCGTCGCCCGGCTGCAACAGAGCGGGCAGATCGCGGATCGTGCGATCCTCGAACTCCGGCGCGGCATGGGGCCGCACCACGAGCAGCTTTGCCGCGTCGCGCGGAACGGCCGGACGCAATGCAACCCGCGCGGGCGGCAGTTCATAATCGAAGAGATCGGTGCGCAATTGTCATTTTCCCGTAATGAAACTGAGCCAGAAGCGTCATATGGCAATTCAGTGAAGGGAATGGCATGTCGCGAACTAGATTAATTCTCCTGCTCGCTCTGGCGGTTGGTTTCGCCGCGTGGTCGGCGCTCGCCCAGACTCCGCCTCCGGCCACTCCGCCCGCCTCCTCTTCTCTAACGCCGGAAAAGATGATGGCCAAGGAGAAGGCCGTGGAGGAGCACCACGAGAAGCGTCTCGCCTGCAAAAAGCAGGCGAAAGAAGCCGGGCTCGGCTATTTCGATCGCAAAAAATTCGTGAGCGACTGCATGGCGGCCAAGTAAGGCCGCAGCACTTCACGCGTCGGCGGCCATCTTCGCCTTCAAGATCTTGTCGGGATCCTTCACCGGTTCGCCGCGCTTGATCTTGTCGACGTTTTCCATGCCCGCCGTCACCTCGCCCCAGGCGGTGTATTGCCGGTCGAGCCAGGGCGCGTCGGCAAAGCAGATGAAGAACTGACTGTCGCCGGAGTCGGGGCTTGCCGCGCGCGCCATCGAAACCGTGCCGCGGCCGTGCTTGGTCGCGTTGAACTCGGCCTTTAATTTTTGGCCGGAGCCGCCGGTGCCGTCGCCACGCGGGCAGCCGGTCTGCGCCATGAAGCCGTCGATCACGCGATGGAAGGGAACGCCGTCGTAGAAGCCCTGGCGCACCAACTCCTTGATGCGGGCGACGTGCTTCGGCGCCTGCTCGGGCTTCATTTCGATCGTGACCGCCCCCTTGGTGGTCTCCAAAATCAGCATGTTTTCGGAATCGGCCATGATCGCTCCTTTTTCCAAAGCATGATCTTTTCCGAAAACCGGTTCCCACTTTTCGGGATCATGCTTTTTTCCAAAGCATGATCTTTTCCGAAAACCGGTTCCCGCGTTTCGGGATCATGCTCACTGTTGCTTGATATCCGCGGCGACGCGCACGGTGATGATGCGGTCGGGATTGGTGACGCGGCCGTTGAGCGAGCTCGGGCCTTTGGTCAGGTCGTCGATCGCTTCCATGCCGGAAACCACCTCGCCCACGACCGTATACTGGCCGTTCAGGCTCGGCGTGTTGTCGTACATGATGAAGAATTGGCTGTTCGCCGAATTGGGGCTTTGGCTCCGCGCCATGCCGACGACGCCGCGCACGAACGGCACGTTGGAAAACTCGGCGGGCAAATCCGGATAGCGCGACTTGCCGGTGCCGTCGCCGTGCTCGCCGTCGCCGGTCTGCGCCATGAAGCCGAGGATCACGCGATGGAAGGGAACGTTGTTGTAATAGCCGTCGCGCGCGAGCTGCTTCAGGCGTTCGGCATGCCTGGGCGCCAGATCCGGCCGGAGCTTGATCACGACGCGGCCCTTGGTCGTTTCCATCACCAGCGTGTTCTGCGGGTCGAGCTTTGGCTGCTGCTGGAAGAGCTGGGCGGAGGCGGCGGGCACGAAGGCAACAAGCAAAAGAAGGGCGAGCGCGGCGAGACGTTTCATTGCTTACTTCCTGTCGGATTTATTTCTTGTGCGGAAACTTCGCGGCAAGTCTGGTGACGACCTGCTTCGGCACGAAGGCGGATACGTCGCCACCCATGGCCGCGATCTGGCGCACCAATGTGGCGGTGATCGGGCGCACCATGGGCGAGGCCGGCAGGAACACGGTCTGGATCGCGGGCGCCATCAAGCCGTTCATGCCCGCCATCTGCATTTCATAGTCGAGATCGGTGCCGTCGCGCAGTCCGCGGATGAGCAATGTGGCGCCGACGCGCCTTGCGGTTTCGACCACGAGATCATCGAAGGTGACGCATTCGAGCGCGCATTTCTCGGCGGCCGCGATCGGCCCGCAAACTTCCTTCAGCATCGCGAGCCGCTCCTCCGCCGAGAACAGCGGCGCCTTGCCCGGATGCACGCCGATCGCGAGCACCAGCCTGTCGGCGAGACGGCAGGCGCCGCGGACGACGTCGAGATGGCCGTTGGTGACGGGGTCGAAGGAGCCGGCGTAAAGGGCGGTGCGGGGCATGGCGAAGGGTTAGCGGGCTAGCGGGCCGGAGACAAGCCGGGCCGCGCGGCCAGCGCTTTCCGCAGTTCAACGGCGGCGGCGACAAGGGCGGCGTTCGAAGGCGCGACGACGCCGTTGGGAAGCTCGCGGGTATCCTCGAAACCGATCCGCGTGGAATAGCCCCGCACGAGCGCCGCCTCGACGGCGACCCACGCGGTCGTATCGAAACCATGCAGGAGCACGGGCTTCCGCCGTGCTGCATCCCCGAGGCGCGCTTCGATCGCCGCCAGCTCCGGCAGGACCGCGCCCGTCTCTTGCTTCATGACCTCGAACAGGAGCCGGAGCGCGCGTGTTCCCAGGTCCAGTTCGAGGCAGCGCGCGGCGTCCGCCGCCGTCCAGATGCCCGCCTCAATGCCGATGCCGCGAGTTTCCAAAAGCGCGATGACCGCCGCGCAATCGGCCTCGGCGAGATTGACCGAGGCGTAGTCCGGTAGCGCCGACCAGTTGCGGATGCAGTCGCGGCGGCGGGCGTCGTCCTTCTCGATCCACTCGCCGGTGCTGACGCCGATCAGCGTGCCGGGACAGGCGCGGCGCAGCTTCGTCATCGCGTCGTCCACGAACTCCGGCCGCAGCGTTTCGCGGCCATCGGCGTCGCGGATATGCACGTGGATTTCGTTCGCACCGGCCGCGACGACCTCCACGGCGTCGCGCGCGATGGCGTCCGCCGTGACCGGCAGCGCCCGATGATAGGAGGCCTCACGCGCGCCGTTGAGGCAGGCTTGGACGATCATCGTCCCTGCCCGCCGTCAGCCCGGCCGGCGGGCGAGCGTGAGCCAAATGCTGCCGCCGATCAAAGCCGCCGCCGACAACCGCCCGAGGAATTTCGCGCGCGCGGCCTGCAGGAAATAGCCGCGCCCGAAGCCGGCGGCGACGGCAAAGCCGGAATCGGTCGCCAAGCCCATCAGCACGGAGATCGCGCACATGAGCACGAGTTGCCGATCGGCGGGCAAAGAAGGGTCAACGAATTGCGGCAGGAAGGCCGTGAAAAACGCGATCGTTTTCGGGTTGGTGATCGCCACCGTGAAACCGCGGCGGAAATGCACGCGGCCGCGCAAGTCCGGGGCGCTCGCAAGCGCGCCTGCGTTGCGCCAGGCCTGGATGCCGAGCCAAAGCAGGTAGGCGGCGCCCAGCCAGCGCAAAATCTCGAACAGCGCGAGCGCGTTCTTCAAAACCCAGCTCAACCCGAGCGCGATCGCCGCAAGCAACAGGGCGTTGCCGAGCGTTATTCCCAGCACCGTGATCAGGCCGGCGCGGATGCCGTGGCTCGCGCCCGTTGCAAGGACGAGGGTCACGGCCGGGCCGGGGGTGAGAAACAGAACGAGGGTGATGAGAAGGAAAGCCGTGAACAGTTCCCAATTCATGGCGCTGCCGCCCTATCGCTTTCGGCTAAACCAACGCGTCCCGAACATTTCTTGCCGAAGCATGATCTTTTCCGAAGGCGATATTGTACTTCGCAAACCCAACACAACGCCTAGGGGCTAGTGTTTAAAACGTTTAATTTCGGCGATGCAATAGGACATGCCGTGAATTAACTCTCTCACGTCGCGTCGAGTCATCGTGAAAGTCATCTCATCATCACCCACCAAGTTATGTATATCACTTGTGTCTGCATATAACTTGATGCCCTGTTTTTCCATTTCCTCTTCCAATCGCTCCATCCAACCGCTGAGAAAATTCATCGTTTCTATGGCGCGGCGGCCGAGGGCGCGGCGGGTTGAAGGTCCAGCCATATCGTTACTCTCCAGATGTTTTAAGTTTTGCCGACGTAGCCGTCGCCTTTGCGATCTTCCCAAGCTTTTTCTCAAACCGCGCCTTGTCCTCGTCGCAACCGAGGCGACGAGCAACGGAGACGAAATCATCGCTCGCAATGCGGGCAGACGGGACCCCACAGGATCGCTTCCAGCGCGCCGAAGGCCGCCGCCTCATCGTGGAAATAGGCTTCGTTGAGTACACTAGTCATAATGGCCTTCTAGTTGATTTGGGGCGGCAATCCAGATGGATGATTTCGTAGTAGGTCATCAACCTCGTCGAGCCACACCTTGAGTTGACCGCGCCAAGCCTCAGTCACGTCACGATTGTTTTGGCGCATACGGACTCCATTCTTCTCTTCAATCGATTCAATCATCATCTGAAGTTGACGACGGCGCAGCTTCAATCCGTGGACTTGATCTAAAAGCATGTTCAGTATCGCGGCGACCCGCGCCTCTACAGGTTGTTCCCCTGCAGCGTATCTCTGGGCCTGTCGTAGCGTCACCTTAAGAACCGCCGGTGATGCATAAACCGAGAGGCCGAGACGGCGCAGGGCTTCGTTGAACTGGTTAGTAGTCACAAACACATATATACGTCATGGGGTCGTATATGTCAAGGTGACGTATAGACCAATAACAAAAACTGCCGGCTAACTATGGTGGTGGGTTTGTGAACTATAATATCGCCTTTCCGAAAGCCGGTTCCCGGCTTTCGGGGTCATGCTCTATTCCTCGCCGGCCTCCTCGCTGATGCGCTCGACCGAAACCACGCGCTCGCCCTCGGCGGTGTCGAAGACGATCACGCCTTGCGTCGAGCGGCCGGCGATGCGGATGCCTTCGACCGGACAGCGGATGAGCTTGCCCTTGTCGGTGACGAGCATGATCTGGTCCGCGTCCTCGACCGGGAAAGAGCCGACGATCTTGCCGTTCTTCTTGCTGATCGCCATCGCGACGATGCCTTTGCCGCCGCGGCCGGTGATGCGGTACTCGAAGGACGAGGTGCGCTTGCCGTAGCCGTGCTCGGTGAGCGTGAGTATGAACTGCTCGGCCGCGCTCATGGCGGCATAGCGTTTCTGCGAAAGCTCGATCGCCTTCACCTTTTCCTCTTCGTCGTCCTCGCCCTCCTCGCCGCGGCGCACCGCATTCGCCATCTTCAGATAGGCCACGCGCTCCTCGCTCGTCGCCTCCACATGGCGGATGATCGCCATCGAAATCAGCTTGTCCTTCTTTTCCAGCCGGATGCCGCGCACGCCGATGGAATTGCGGCCGGTGAACACGCGCACGTCGCTCACCGGGAAGCGGATGCACTGACCCTCGACGGTCGAGAGCAGCACGTCGTCCTGCTCGGTGCAGAGCGCGACGTGGGCGATCGAGTCGCCCTCCTCCAGCTTCATCGCGATGATGCCGGAGCGGCGGATGTCGACGAAATCCGTGAGCGCGTTGCGGCGCACGGTGCCGCCGGTGGTGGCGAACATGATGTTGAGCTTGGCGCGCGCCGCCTCGTCCTCGGGCAGCGTGATGATCGAGGTGATGCGCTCGTCGGTCTCGATCGGGATGACGTTGACGATGGCCTTGCCGCGCGCCTGCGGGGCCGCCAGCGGCAGCCGATAGACCTTTTGCGTGTAGGCCTTGCCCTTGGAGGAGAAGAACAGCACCTCGTCATGGGTCGAGGCCACGAACAGGCGGGAGACGAAATCCTCCTCGCGCGTCTGCATGCCGGCGCGGCCCTTGCCGCCGCGGCGTTGCGCGCGATAGGTCGAGAGCGGCACGCGTTTGACGTAGCCCGCGTGCGAGACGGTGACGACCATCTCTTCGCGCTGGATGAGGTCTTCTTCCTCGACTTCGACTTCGGCGCCGGCGATCTCGGTGCGGCGCGGGGTGTTGAACTCGTTCTTGATCGCCGTGAGCTCGTCCTTGACGATGGCGCGGATGCGGACACGGCTCCTGAGAATTTCGAGGTGCTCGGAAATTTCCTTGCCGAGCTTGTCGAGTTCCTCCTTGATCTCGTCGCGGCCGAGCGCGGTGAGCCGCTGCAGGCGGAGGTCGAGGATCGCCCGCGCCTGCTCGTCCGAGAGCCGGATCGTTCCGCTGCTCGCCGACAATTTGTAACGGGGGTCATCGATCAGCGCGATCAGATCCTTGACGTCGGAGGCTTTCCAGTCGCGCGCCATCAGGCCGTCACGCGCGGCCTGCGGGTCCTTGGCGCCGCGGATGAGCTTGATCACCTCGTCGATGTTGGCGACGGCGATCGCCAGCCCGACGAGCACATGCGCGCGGTCGCGCGCCTTTTTCAGCAGGAATTTGATGCGCCGCCCGACCACTTCCTCGCGGAAGGCGATGAAGATGGAGAGAAGGTCCTTCAGCGTCATGGTCGCCGGCCGGCCGGCGGCGAGCGCCACCATGTTGGCGGGGAAACTCGTTTGCAGCGGCGTGAAGCGGTAGAGCTGGTTCAGCACCACCTCGGTCATCGCGTCACGCTTGATCTCGATCACCACGCGCATCCCGTCGCGGTCCGACTCGTCGCGGATGTCGCCGATGCCTTCGATCTTCTTGTCGCGCACGAGCTCGGCGATCCGCTCGATCATCGCCGCCTTGTTCACCTGATAGGGAATCTCGGTGATGATCAGCGCCTCGCGGTCGCCGCGCAGCGTCTCCTGCGAAACGCGGCCGCGCATCATGATCGAGCCGCGGCCGGTGAGATACGCCGCGCGAATGCCGGCGCGGCCGAGAATGATGCCGCCGGTGGGAAAATCGGGGCCGGGAACCAGGGCCGCGATTTCCTCGGCCGATAGCTCCGGCTTGTCGATGAAAGCGATGCAGGCGTCGCAGATTTCGCCGAGGTTATGGGGCGGGATATTCGTCGCCATGCCGACGGCGATGCCGCCGGCGCCGTTCACCAGCAAATTCGGGAATTTCGCGGGGAGCACCACCGGCTCCTGCTCGCGGCCGTCATAGTTCGCCTGGAAATCGACCGTGCCCTTGTCGAGATCGTCGAGAAGCACCATGGCCGGCGGCGCCAGCCGCACCTCGGTGTAGCGCTCGGCCGCGGGCGGGTCGCCGTCGACGGAACCGAAATTGCCCTGCCCGTCGACGAGCGGCAGGCGCATGGAAAAATCCTGCGCGAGCCGCACCAGCGCGTCATAGATCGCCTGGCTGCCATGCGGATGGTATTTGCCCATGGTGTCGCCGGTGACGCGCGCCGACTTGTTGTACGACTTGCCGGGCGTGTAGCCGTTCTCGTTCATCGAGAAGAGGATGCGCCGGTGCACGGGCTTCAGCCCGTCGCGCGCGTCGGGCAACGCGCGCGCCACGATCACGCTCATGGCGTAATCGAGATAGCTGCGCTTCAGCTCATCGGTGAGCGAAACGGCTTTAAAATCCGAGGGGCCGGGGCTTGGCGGCTCCGCCGGCGGCGGGGTTTTGGTGTCGGACAAAGGGCCTCAAAACCGCATGAAAATGAATGCAATTTTATAGCCGATTCCGCGCGGCAAAGCCAAAGAAATGAAGGCCAATAGGCGGCTATTTTGTCTTTAAAAAACAATCAGTTAGACGTGAGTTTGCAGGCGTCGGAACGTCTTCGGAAAAACGCGCCGGTCTGCGCGAAAAACCGCCCCCTCAGTGCCCGAAAACGACCGCGTGCATGATGCGGCCCGGCACCAGCGTGAACAGCCCCGCGATCACCAGCGCGCCGAAGAAAATGGAAATCATCGTCCAGCGATGGGCTTGAACCTGATGCGTATGCGCGCGCCAGACGCCGAGCGGCAGCATCACCAGCGTGAAGATCGACAGCAGGTGGATGGGGCTCCACGGGCCCCAGATTTTCAGTTCGTGAATGAAAAACGAGCTGATGGCGACCACGAACATGATCGCGACCCAGATGCCGCCGAGCGTCCGGTGTGGCAGCGTGCCCTTGGGTGCCGCGAGCTGCACGATCCCGAGCGCAAAGGCACTCATCGCCGCGAATGCATGAACCTGGATCGCGGGCGAAGCGGAGAGAAGAGGTTCCAAGCTCAAGCGCGTCCCCTGTTTTGCCAGAAACGCCGCGATTTTATCCTTCGCTGGCGCGGTCGCCCCGACGCCGTTGAGATGAACTTGCCACGCGGCCGGATGGGCCGGAAGCGAAAAATTGACGGGCCGGCCGCGGCCTGGCGGAACATCCGCCTTGGATTGCCATTTCGGCCATTCAAGCGTTTAGTTCCCCGATGGACGCTTATCTGCAGCAAATTCTTCCCGAAATCCTGTTGTGGCTGTTTGTCGTCAACCTCGGCATTGCGCTCGGCGCCGGGCTCTATGAAATGCGCGTGGTGGTGCCGCTATGGGCGAGCAACCCGCCCGTTTCGATCGGCCATCCCGACAGCGGCCTGCGCTTCTGGGTGTTCGTCAGCACCGGGCCGCTGACGATCCTTTGCCTGGCGAATTTATTCTACGCGTGGCAAGCGTTGGGTCCGCGGCACAATTGGTGGCTGGTGGCCGCCATCCTCGAACTCGTCTCGCGGCTGATGACCTTTGGTTATTTTATTCCTACGGTCATCCGGCTGCAGCGCTCGCAGGCCCCGGCCGCCGAGGTGCGGGCGAAATTCTCACAATGGATTACACTCAATTACGTGCGCGTCATCCTCACGCTCGCGGCCTGGCTCGCGGCGCTCAAAACTTTGACGCTGCCGGCCGCCTGATTTCTAGTCCCGACACGCATTCGCCCCAGTTGGAACGTTTCCTGCATTTGCACATTGGCAAGTGCGCATGAGGCATGCGCACGACACGGCAGGTCAAAGTGGAGTGGGTGATGTTTTCGACAAAGATGTTCGTTCTGGCGGCGTTGGTTGCGCTTTGGGTTCTCGGATTGGCGAGTGAACTGGATTCGGCACGGGCGACAACGGCTTATCTATTGATTTCGCTGGTGTTATTGGGCTCGACCGCGGCTTTCCGGACGCTGCGTCCCGCAGGCGAATAAATAGGCTGCGCGAGCCTGCTTCTTGAGCTTGATCCTGCGGCCCGGCCGCCGGGGCGATGCATGCCGCATTGACCGCGGCTGATCAGCCGGCATTCAATTTTTCAAGAATTCTCGCGACGGTTTTCCAAGTCCGCGTCGTTATTTCCTTGCCGAACTGCTTTTCGAGAAAACTCATCAGGTCGGGCGTCTTCGCGCCAGTCGTATCGATCACACTGCAAACCGCGCAGTCATGAAGAGCCAACAGCTGATATTTCTTATTCTCCGGCCGGTGCGGAAACTTCAGTTTTGTGCGCGGCGGAGATTTCAGAAAGGTAACATTCAGGCGGGACTTGGGGGTATCCTTCAGGCGCCGGAAGGGATTTCTGTCGACGAGCTCCTGCAAGCTTTCGCGGCTGCGGACAATCGTGGTGGCCTTAAAGCCAAGGCGTGCGGGCCACGCCTTTTCGATCATCTTTTCGAGTTTGTCGATGTCCTTCGACGCGCTCTCAAAGAGGACATTGCCGCTGGCAATCACCGTCCGGACGTTACGGAATCCAAGGCCTTCGAGAACGCCGCGCAGCTTTTCGTTGCGCATGTTCGGATTTGACGGCCCAATTCCCCGGATGAGCGCAGCGTATTTTATCATGATCAACTCGTTATGGGTTTGCACAAACTAATAGGCAAGCAGGGCGCCGATATTCATCGCGGGCTTGGCGATCATCAGCCAGATGATGGCGAGCACCGCGCCAAAAGCCGGAAAGCCAAAGGCAAACCAAAGCCGGAACAAGCGGTGATATTCAGGCGGCAGCGCGCGCCCTTTCCGCGCCGCTGCTTCCGCGAGATTCCGCATTTTGATCTGCATGAATATGACCGGAATCCAGAGGGCGCCGGTGAATAGATAAAGCAGCATGGAAAGCGCAATCCAAGTTTCACGGAGCGAAAACCCGAGTTCGCGGGCGAGCAGAATGCCCGTCACCGGTTGCGCCACGACCGCGGTCGCCGTGAACAGGAAATCGGCGACCACCACGATGCGCGCGACGGCGGTAACGATTTCAGCCCTTCCCGTCCGATGGGCCAACAGCAGAAAGAAGGCGATGCCCGCGCCGGTGCCGAGAAGCACCGCGGTTCCGATCACGTGCAAAAATTTCAGGACAAGATAATAGCTCATCGATCATCAAGGATCGCGAGCGCCACGATCGTGAGCACGATGAGTGGAAACATCTTGACGAGCGGACCAAGCGGATCGAGCCAGAGACCGATCCGCATCAGTCCGCCTACTGCGATATAGGCGGCGGCGACCGGCAGGCTCGCGAGCAAGGCCGCCCGTGCGGTGGCATGGATGGCGATGCCGATTCCAAGACCAAGTTGAATGAGGCCCGAGGCAATCGCCGCAAGTTCGGACCAGCCTTCGAATCCGATCTCGAAGGAAAGATCGGCGACGGCCAGGCGCGCCGGTCCGAGTCCGATCACGCCGCTCATGATCCAGAACAATGACAGAACCGCGATAACGAGCGGCTTCAAGAGATAGAGACGCGCGAACCAGCGGTCCTGCACCGAGGCGGGCTCAAGCGCGAGTGTCGTATCCAACCGCGTCGGCGTGATCCCGGTGATGCGCGTCCATTCGGCGGGATCACGCGCGAGCGAGCGCGAGAGCTGCTTGAGCGCGGTGGTGCGCAAGGGCGACCGCCAGCCGAGCAGGCTCACCGCGTCGCCGAGTTTGGAGAAAAGCGTCGCGGCGATCATCGGCAGGCGAATGAGTCTCGCCGCCGGCAGGCCGAGCCAGCTGCGGTAACTCGCGACGATCTGCGCGAGCGTCATCCGTTGCGGCCCGGCGATTTCGATGGTGCGGCGAACGGGCGCATCAGGCCGCAGGAAGAAACTCACGGCGGCGGCGAGTTCGTTGACCTGTACGGGCTGGAAGGTCGCGCTTTCGCGCGCGAGCGGCAGCACAAAGGGAATGGCGGCGAGAGCCCGGACAAGCGCCATGCCGCCATAAACCGAACGCCCGGCCACGAGCGAAGGCCGCAAAATCACCCATTCGAGATCCTGGCTCTTCAATGCTTCTTCGGCGGCATGCTTGGTGCGCGCAAATCGCGTAGCTTCGTCGGGGCCGACGCCTACCGCCGAGATCAGGATCGCGCGCCGCACGCCGGCCAGCGCGCAAGCCGCAAACAAGGCGTTCGCGCCTTCGACATGAACCTTCTGCGTGGAATCGGCCGGCGCGTCCTGCAAAACGCCGGCGCAGTTCACTACCGCATCGATGCCGGCGAGATTCGCCTGCCATTTTTCGGGCTTGCGGGTGCGCGAAAGGTCAATCTTGATCCAGCGCAAATCAGGGCGGCGCTCGCGTGCGGATCGAATGCGGCGACCCGCGCCCACCACCTCGTGGCCATCGGCGACAAGGCGCGCAACCACGGCCGAGCCGATGAATCCATAAGCACCGATGACGAGAACCCGCATGACGCGGCGGACTTTAGCCTATGGCGGCGGCGGGCAAGAAAAAATCTTACCGCAGGGCGGAGCGCTACCGCTCGGTCCGTTCGCGCGCTTCTGTGAAAGCGGCCGCCATGATAAATTAAGCGCGCATTTCGTGCGGAAAATCAGCTGCAGTCGGACATCATCGCGGCAACCGCGGGAGGAAGGCATGAACAAACGCACCTCACTTTTAATGTTGTTGCTGGCAAGCGTGACGCTCTGCGCAGCGCCCGCCGCCGCCCAAAAGAAATACGACGTCGGCGCCAGCGATACCGAAATCAAGATCGGCAACATCATGCCGTATAGCGGGCCGCTCTCGGCCTACGCCACCATCGGCAAAACGCAGGCCGCCTATTTCAACAAGATCAACGCCGAAGGCGGGATCAACGGCCGCAAGATCAATTTCATTTCCTACGACGACGGCTTCAGCCCGCCGAAAACGGTCGAGCAGGCGCGCAAGCTCGTCGAAAGCGACGAGGTGCTGTTCATCTTCCAAAGTCTCGGCACGCCGACAAATCTCGCGATCGAGAAATATCTGAACCAGAATAAGGTGCCGCAGCTCTTCGTCGCCACCGGCGCGACCAAGTTTGGCGACGTCAAGAACTTCCCGTGGACTATGGGCTGGCAGCCCACCTACCAGATCGAAGGGCACATCTACGCGCGTTACCTTCTGCAAAACCACCCGGACGGAAAGATTGCGATCCTCTATCAGAACGACGATTCTGGTCGGGACTACATCAAGGGCCTGAAGGACGGCCTGCAAGGAAAGATGCAGATCGTCGCCGAGGCTCCGTATGAGCCCGCGGACCCGACGGTCGATTCCCAGATCGTCAACCTCAAGGCGTCCGGCGCCGACGTTTTCTTCATCGAGGCATCGCCAAAATTTGCGGCGCAAGCGATCAAAAAAGCGGCGGAACTCGGCTGGCAGCCGGTGCGGCTGCTGGCCAGCATTTCGGCCTCCGTCGGTTCCGTGCTGAAGCCCGCGGGGCTCGAGAACTCCAAGGGCATTCTGTCCAGCGGATATCTGAAAGATCCCACCGATCCCACCTGGAAAAACGATCCGGCGGTGAAGGAATGGGCCGCGTTCATGGACAAGTATTATCCCGAGGGCGACAAGACGACGACCTTCACCGTTTACGGCTACCTAACGGCCCAAACGCTGGTCCAAGTCTTGAAGCAGTGCGGCGACAATCTCACGCGTGAAAACATCATGAAGCAGGCGGCGAACCTCAAGGACCTGGAACTCGGGATGCTGTTACCGGGAATCAAGATCAACACCGGTCCCGACGACTACTATCCGATCAAGCAGATGCAGATGTCGCGCTTCAACGGCGAGTATGGAGAGCTATTCGGCCCCGTCATCGCCGGCGAAGTGAGCGGCATGTGACGATCAAATGGATGGCTATTGCGGACACCGCATCTTGGTTCGGTCCCACTTGATATTGTCGAGCACGATACCCTGAAGGCAGATGCTGAGTTTCTGCGTGACAGTGCCGGTCAGGATGATCGCAACGTCCTTGGGCACGGGCTTCGGATTGGCGCCGGTGATGTTGTAGACGGTGCCGTCCTTGTCCTTGATCATCAGGCAGCCGAGCTCCACACCCGGATAGGGGCAAGCGGTGATGGTGACCTTCTTGCCTTCCGCGGCAGCGGAACTTGCAAGCGCGCAGACGAAAAAGACCGCCAATGAGACCGAAACGACTTTCATGGTGATTTCCCTCTCCGGTTGCAGGTCGGATGCAAGGCTCAGAACGGGATTTCGTCGTCCATATCACCGCGCTTGCCGCCAGCGCCGGCGGCCGCCGGCCGGCGTTCGCGCATGGGCCCGGAGGAGCCGAATTCGCCGCCTGAGTCTTCGAGCGCGCCGCCCCCTCCGCCGCGGCTGTCGAGCATGGTCAACTGCGAATTGAAGCCTTGCAGCACCACCTCGGTCGAGTAGCGGTCCTGGCCTTCCTTGTCCTGCCATTTGCGCGTCTGCAATTGGCCTTCGAGATAAACCTTCGCGCCTTTTTTCAAATATTGCTCGGCGATCCGGCAAAGGCCTTCATTGAAGATCACCACGCGGTGCCATTCGGTCTTTTCGCGGCGCTCGCCGGTGGCCTTGTCCTTCCAGGACTCGGAGGTCGCGACGCGCAAATTTGCCACCGGCCGGCCGTCGCCGGTGCGGCGAATTTCGGGGTCGGCGCCGAGATTGCCGACCAAAATCACCTTGTTGACGCTACCCGCCATCACCGCCTCCGTTGTTCGCCCTTGCAACCAGCTCGCGTGCTTTCCGTTTCACCCTAACCGTCCGCGCCGCCAGCGCCCCTGGCGTTAAGAACTTTTCCACAAGGGGTTCAGAAAGGTACCGGAATATACATTTTCCCATGTTCATGGTATGTTCTAGCCCGTCTGAACGCAACGGACAAGCGGGTTTGTACAAAACTTACTTGCAAATTGCGGGACCGGATTAAGCCTCGCGGCCAGCCCGATGTTCTATCAACGTTCTTAGGACTTTGAGTGCCCTGTTATTAACTTTTTCGGCCGCGCTCCGGCATTTAGCACGCTGATCCCGCTTCATAATCCATGTCACAAACACTCGCGGCGAGCCGATTTGGCGCCGCCCGCGATCACGCGCTAGATGGCGCCATCGAGTGAGCGTCATGGCCCCGAAATCGAGCGCAGCAGAACAACCTTCTTCCGCTTCCGAACTTTTTGCGAAGGCCGCACAACAATATCAATCGGGGCAGTTGCGCCTGGCCGAGCAAAATTTTCTCGCGGTACTTGCAGCCAATCCCGGTTTCGCCGACGCCGAGTATGGTCTCGCACTCACGCTGGTCGCACAGGACAAGGCGATCGAGGCGCTCGGCCACTTCCAGCGCGCGCTCGCACTGCGGCCCAATTTCGCTGAAGCCTTCAACAATCTGGCGCAGACCTTGTTCGCACTCGCCGAACGCGGCCATGCGGCGGAGGTCATCAAACGCAATCCGGCCATCCGCCGGCTCGCGGCAGAGGCAAAAAAGACCTGGCCCCGCCGCCTGCCCGCCGCTGAACTGTTCGCCGAGGGAGGCATTGCCGAGGCGGCAAAGGATTCCTTTCTTCTTTTTTTCCTCGGATCGTCGCGGCTACGCGATGCGGAGATCGAGCAATTTCTCACCGGCGTACGCGCGGCGATCCTGCAGCGCGCGGCCGAAGCACCCGATGAGGTGCCCCCTCCGCCGATCCTCGCGCTTTATTGCGCGCTCGCGCGCCAATGCTTCATCAACGAATATGTTTTTTCACAAACCGCGGACGAAAAGGAACTTGTAGCTAGCCTGCGCGAGCGGACCGCACAGACGCTTGCGGCCGGCGGGGCCGCGCCCGTTCATCTTCTCGCGGCGCTTGCCGCCTATGTTCCACTGAACAATCTGCCCGCCGCCGAAACACTTTTGCAGAAACCGTGGCCGCCGATCTTTCAGGCGCTTCTGATCCAGCAGGTGCAGGAGCCGCTGATCGAGCGGCAATTGCGCGAAGAGATGCCGCGTCTCACTGAAATCGACGACGCGGTTTCACTCAAGGTGCGGGCGCAATACGAGGAAAACCCCTATCCGCGCTGGGTGATCGCCTCCTCGCCTTCGAAAAAGATGAAGATCGACGACTATCTGCGCGCGAAATTTCCCCATGCCGCCTTCAAGCCGCTGGGCAAGACCCAGGCCTTCGATCTTCTGGTCGCGGGCTGCGGCACCGGCATGCTGGTCGCCGGCATGGCGCAGCTCCTGCAAGGCGCCCGGGTGCTCGCGGTCGATCTCAGCCTTGCGAGCCTCGGCTACGCCAAACGCATGTGCGGCATGCTGGGCCTTTCCAATATCGAATTCGCCCAGGCCGATATCATCAAGCTTCCGGCGATTGGCCGGACGTTCGACGCGATCAGCACCACCGGCGTGTTGCATCATATGGCGGATCCGATCGCCGCCTGGCGCGGGCTCGTGTCGATGCTGCGGCCGGGCGGATTCATGCATGTCGGCCTCTACAGCGAGACCGCACGCCAGGAGGTTTCGAATGCGTGGAGATTCATCGCCGAGGGCGGCTACGGCAAGAGCGCCGACGAGATCCGCCGCTGCCGCGAGGATATTTTTGCGCTCCCCGAAGGCGCGCCGATCCGGCAGGCGACCTTGTCGCCGGATTTCTACAGCCTCAGCGATTGCCGCGACCTTCTGTTCCACGAGCACGAGCTCAGACTGACACTGCCGCAGATCAAGGCGTTCCTTGCCGAGAACGATCTTGCCTTCATCGGCTGGGACAGCGACGAAAGTTTCCTTGCGAAATACGGCGAGGCATATCCGAACGACAAGGCCAAGATCAACCTTGATCAGTGGCATGTCTTTGAACAGAAATATCCCTTCGTCTTCGCCCACATGTACAAATTCTGGGTGCAGAAGCGCGCTTAGAAAATCTCAAGACGCGATTTTCATTTTCGAAAGCGGCAGCGCCTGCTTGATTTTAGCGTAGCCCTTCCACGGATCTCCGGCGCGCGCGAGCCGGGCGCCATCCTTCACGCTCGCGGGATGCGCATCGGAAAGCCGCCCGACCGCGCTCCACGCCAGCGGCAGCGCGACATAGGCGCCTTTGCGCGCGCGCGTCGAATAGGGCGTAATCGCGGTCGAGCCGCGCTGGTTGCGCATGAAATCGATATAGATTTTGCCGTGGCGCTTCGCCTTCGACATGTTGGCGACGTAGCGTTCGGGACTGTCCGCGGCCATGTTGCGTGCCATCGCTTCCGCAAAAGCGCGGTGGTCGTCCCAAGAATGCCCCCGCGCAAGCGGCACCACGACGTGGATGCCTTTGCCGCCGGTCGCCATCGGGAATGACTCGAGGCCGAGCTTTTGCAGGCGGTCGCGCAATTCGCGCGCGCCTTCTCTCACCTTGGCGAAGGCGACGCCCTCGCCCGGATCGAGATCGAACACGAGCCGGTCGGGCTGTTCGAGCTTATCGATGTGACAGCCCCAGATGTGAAGTTCCAGAATGTCCATCTGCACCGCCGCGACGAGGCCCGCGGCATCATCGATGTAAAGATAATCGGCGGTGCCGGACTTTTCCTTGATGCGCACCTTCCTGAAGAGATCGGGCCAGCCGGGATTGGCGTGTTTCTGAAAGAAGCATTTCTGTCCGCTCCCCCCGGGGCAGCGCACAAGGGCGAGCGGGCGGTCGACGATATGCGGCAGCATCAGGTCCGCGACCTTGAGATAGTACTCCGCAAGCGCGCGCTTGCTGACGCCTTCATCCGGAAACAGCGCGCGATCGGGGTGCGTGAGGTGGACGCCTTCGATCTCGTCGCTTTCGGTGCGCGCCTTCGCGGCTTTCGCTTTGGGCATGGGTCTCTCCCGAATAATTTCACCCGCCGGCTTATCGCCGCGCAATCCCTTGAAGGCGCCCTGGCGGACCAGGCCATCGCGCGTCCAGCCGCGAAATGCGATCTCCGCCACCAGTGTAGGATCGAGGAAACGCGCGTCGCGGGCAATCGCCGGCGGAATATCGGCAACCGGCGCAGTCTTGCGTGCGCGCTTCTTGAACGCGGCGGAGAGGTTGTCGAGCCGCTCGCCGGTGTAGCCGGTGCCGACACGGCCGGCATAGCGCAACGCCCCCTTGTCGTGCACGGCAAGCAAGATCGATTTGAACGGCCGCCCCGTCTTTTTCGACGGCCGCCAGCCTATAATGACAAATTCCTGCTCCAGCGCGCATTTGGTTTTCAGCCAGCTTTTCGTGCGGCCGGAAACATACGGATCGTCCAGCCGCTTGGAAACAATGCCTTCGAGCTTTAGTTCACAAGCCCGTGCAAAAACCCGCTCGCCTTTGCCCTCAATATGATCGGAATAAGAAAGCGGGCTTTTGACGCCCGCGAGCAATGCTTTCAGCTTTTGCTTGCGTTCACTGAGCGGCAGCTTGCGCAAATCTTCGCCGTCGAGATGGAGAAGATCGAAAACATAGAAACCGAAATTGGTGCGGCCTTCTGACAGCGCATCTTGTAACGCGCCGAAGTCGGTATGGCCTTCCTTGTCGGCCACGGCGATTTCGCCGTCGAGCACGGCGGAATCGCAAGGCAGGCGCGAGAGCGGCCCGACCAGCGGCTGAAACCGGTCGGTCCAGTCGAGCCCGTTGCGGGTACGGATTACGGCGCGGCCGCCCGCCAGCGAAACGATCGCGCGATAGCCGTCGTATTTTATCTCGTGGAGCCAGCCCTCGCCGGGCGGGATCTCATCGACGAGGGTCGCAAGCTGCGGAACGATGAAGGGCGGGAGCCGGCCGGTCTTTTTTTTTGAGCCTTCGGTTTTGAAGCGTCTTCCTGCGATGCCCTGGCGCGATTGGAGTGCCAGACCTTGCTGCCCTCGGCGATCTCCTGCATGTCCCGTCCGCTTTTCACGCTTCTGGTTTCGCGCTCGACCACGGGCCTGCCGCCTGATCTTGCGGCCGCATCCTTCTCCTTAATCAGGAGCCAATTGTCGTGATGACCGCAGATCTTGCCGTTACCGCGTAGACGCACAAGCGCCCAGTTGCCGGTGAGCCGCTTGCCGTGCAACGTGAAGCCGAGCTTCCCTTTCTCCATGGCTTCATCGACATCGCTGTGCGGCTCCCAGGTGCCGCGGTCCCACAGCATCACGGTGCCGCCGCCATACTCGCCTTTGGGAATCGTGCCTTCGAAGCCGCCGTATTCGATCGGATGGTCTTCGACATGCACCGCTAGCCGTTTATCGCCGAGTTTTTCGCTGGGGCCCTTGGGGACGGCCCAGCTCATCAGCGCGCCGTTCCATTCGAGGCGGAAATCGTAATGCAGCCTTCGGGCCGCATGTTTCTGAATGAGATAGGAAAGCCTCTTGCCTGACTTTTGCCGTTTGCCCGCGGGCTCCGCGGTGCGGGTGAAATCCCGCTTGGCGCGATAAGCCTTCAGGCGATCGAGCATGGCCTTCCTAGGCCGCCCTGTGCGAACGCGCGCGGCGCTTGCCGCTCTTGCTGCGGCCTTCGCCCTTTTCGCCGACGCTTTTGCGCAGCGCCTGCATCAAATCGATAATCTGCGCGCTTTCGCGCGGCGCCTCGATCTGCCGCACTTTGCGGTGTTCGGCCTTGGCCTCGATCAGTTCGCGCAGCGCATCGTTGTAGGTATCCTTGAAGTCTTCCGGATGGAAGCGCTTCTTCTTGCGTCCGATCAGCTCCTGGGCGAGGTCGATCATGTCGTCGTCGGGCTTCACTTCCTTGATGCCCGAGAAGACTTTATCGGCTTTGGCGATCTCGTCAGCGTAACGCAGCGTCTCCAGCAACAATCCCTTGCCGTAAGGTTTGACCGCCACGATCGAGCCCTTGCCGCGGATCACGATCTGGCCAAGGCCGATGGTCTTGGTTTCCTTCATGGCGTCGCGGAGCACAATGAAGGCTTCATTCTCCTCGTCCTCGTCGGGCAGCACGTAGAACGGACGCTCGAAATAGACCGGATCGATTTCATTCTCGCCGACGAATTGCACGAGATCGATGTTCTTCTTGGCTTCGAGCTTGAGGTCGTCGATCTCCTTGTCCTCGAGAAGGACGTATTTGCCCTTCTCGATTTCATACCCCTTGACGATGTCGTCGGTTTCCACGGGGCCGATCCCGGGCACTATCTTCTCGTAGCGGATGCGCGAGCCGCTCGGCTTATGGATTTGATTGAAGGAAATCTTGGAGGAGGTCTTGGTCGCCGGGATGACCTCAACGGGGATCGAAACCAACGACAAGCGGATATTGCCGGTCCAATACGCACGCGCGGCCATGATAAACCCTCACTACGCCGTCACTTCTAACGCTTTGCGCCCGCTGAAGTTCCGAATACAAGCATTTCGATTTCAAGACGTAAACTCGGAGTGCGTCGGCGCCCCATCGACAATCGGCTGGTCAAGGCAAACGCCGACATGGTTCTGATCCGCCTGACGATCCGATAAAGGCTTCGCAGCCGGCGCTGAATTCAGCGAACGCAAAAAGGCCAGGGAATTGGCTATAAGTCACCGGCCCTGAAATTTGATCGAACCCAGCCCCAGCCCTCATGAGCCGCCCCAACGCCCCCCGCCAAATCCTGTCGAAGGCCATCGCGCAGCATCAATCGGGCCGGCTTTCCGAGGCGGCGGCGCTTTACCAGCAGGTGCTTTCCATCGAGCCGAATAATTCGCTGGCGCTGCACAATCTTGGGGTGGTGGCGCATCACCAGCGGCGCCATGAAGACGCGATCGTGCTCATCGGCAAGGCGATCAAGCTCGAGGCCGGCAATCCCGGCTATTATTACAATCTTGGCCTTGCGCATCACGCGCTCCAGCGCTTCGATGAAGCGGCCGCGCAATATCGCCGCGCCGTGGCGCTGAAGAATGATTACGCCGCCGCCTATTTCAACCTCGCAAGCGCGCTGGTGCCGCTCGGGAAATTCGACGAAGCCGCGGAAACCTATCGTCACGCCATCCGCCTGGCGCCACAAATTGCCGAAGGCCATTACAATCTCGCCGATGTGCTCGCGCAGCAGGGAAAACTCGATGAAGCGGAAGCTGCCTACCGGCAGGCGCTTTCGATCAAGCCGGACTTCACGCCGGCGCTGAACAATCTTTCGCGCATCGTTTTCGAAAAGGGCAACGCCGCCGAGGCGCTTGCGCTTTCGCTGCGGTCGCTCGCAAGCGCCGAAACCGAAGAGGCAAAGAGCCTCTTCGTCGATTATGCCCGGCACTGCTCGCGCGCCGGCCGGTTGTTGAAGCCGGTCGACGGCCTCGCGCCGACGCTCGCGCGGGCGATACGCCAGCACTGGTTGCGCCCGAATGACGTGGTGGCGCTCGCAAGCCAGGCGCTCGAACTCGATCCGGTGGTGGGAAAATGCATGCAGCGCGCGGCCGCGGCGTGGCCCGACCGCCTGCCGGAAGCGGAATTATTCGGCGGCGAAGGCATTGCCGCCATGGCCAAGAATCCGCTGCTCATTTCGCTGCTCGAAGCCGCGCCGGGCAGCGACCGGGCGATGGAGAAATTCGTCTGCGCCGCGCGGGCCACGATACTGGAGCGCCTGAGCCAGCCGGATTCTGTTACGGCCGACATGCTTGGTTTCTACGCCAGCGTGGCGATCCAGTGCTTCATCAACGAATATGTCTTCTCGGCGGATGAAAAAGAACTCGCGCGCGCGGAGCAAGCACGGAACGAGCTGATCAAAACGCTGAAGGGCGGCGCGGAGGTCGCGCCCGTCTTGCCCGTGGCAGTCGCCGCCTATTTTCCGCTGGTGGGAGTGCCGGGCGCGGAAAAACTACTCGAGCGGAAATGGCCCGCGGCTCTCACGCGGCTTTTCGATCGCGAACTGCGCGAGCCGCTGAAGGAACGCGAGCTTGCGCGTTCGATCCCGCGGCTCACCCCCATCGAGGACCGCGTTTCGCGCCTCGTGCAGGAGCAATACGAGGAAAATCCCTACCCGCGCTGGGTCGAGACCATGGAGGCCTGGGGGCGGCCGAAACAGGTCGACGAATATATGCGCGCGCAGTTTCCGCACGCGCCGCTCCGCGCGCTCGGAAAAGACAAGATCGATATTCTGATCGCGGGCGCCGGCACCGGCCGGCAGGCGATCGAGATCGCCCGGCAGTTTCCCGACGCCAGGGTGCTGGCGGTGGACCTCAGCGTCGCCGCCCTCGCCTATGCCAGGCGCAAGTCGGACGAATTACGGATCAAAAACATCGAGTACGGCCAGGCGGACATTGTCGAGATCGGCGCGCTCAACCGCCGTTTCGACGTGATCTACGCCTCGGGCGTGCTGCATCACCTCGCCGATCCGTTCGCCGGCTGGCGCGGGCTCCTGGAAATTCTCGCGCCGAACGGACTGATGAATGTCGGGCTCTACAGCGAGCGGGCGCGCGAGGACGTGGTCGCGGCCCAGCGTTTCGTCGCCGAAAAGGGCTATCGGCCGACGGCCGGGGACATCCGCCGCTCGCGCGAGGAATTCGAGCGGCTGCCGGCCGATAGCGGGCTGCGCAATGTGATGCTGCTCGCCGACTTCTATTCGATGAGCGACCTGCGCGATCTTCTCTTTCACGTGCAGGAACACCGCATGAGCTTGCGGCAAATCGCGCAATTCCTCGCCGGTCATAAGCTGCAATTCCTCGGCTTCGACCAAGCGCCGCATATCTTGCAGCGCTATCAGCAGGAATTCCCCGCCGACACCGCCATGACTGATCTCGCCCTTTGGGAGCGTTTCGAGCAGGAAAACCCGCGCGCCTTCATCGGCATGTATCAGTTCTGGGTGCAGAAGGCGGGCGAATAGCGGCGATTTCCCGACGTCAATGCCTGCACCATGTTTTAGGTATTTAGGTAGGTGTGGCCAAAATGTCTCTCGCTCGATCTTTTGGCATGTCCGTCCACAACCGACGCTGACATGCGTGCACAACCCGAATACTCTTGCCGTAAAGGTTTTTGGGATTCGTTTGGGGGCGATCATGAAACGGATTTTGCTCGCGTCGCTTGCTGTTACCGCTCTGAGCGCGGTGCCTGCATTTGCTGCGGACTACCCCGTAAAGGCGCCGGC